>Ga0164304_10000005_pt1 | contig 390319 bp, 328 predicted proteins | sample Whisoiple_217_MG_FD_110216 | JGI IMG/M metagenome (GOLD analysis project Ga0164304, IMG submission 110216) | Soil microbial communities amended with pyrogenic organic matter from upstate New York, USA - Whitman soil sample_217_MG | ecosystem: Environmental > Terrestrial > Soil > Agricultural...
CGTTAAGCCCCGGTGCGCCTATGGTACTGCCTTCACCGGTGGGAGAGTCGGTCGCCGCCAACCCTTTACCCCGCCCGTCCCCCTCGGATGCTTTCGCCAGCAACCAGGGGGACGGGCCTTTTTTGTTCGGCCTATACCCACCATCGACCTGCATCTTCAATTTTATTTTTTAACCGGCTTCTTCATGCGGCCCGCATATGCGCCAGCGAGGGCCATAGCTGTGCAGTTCCTCCAGTCAACAGCTTAATCGATTGCTTCCAACTTCGAGCGGAGTGAACACTGGGCCAATAGTCACTTAAGAAGTAACATTGGAGCAACTAAGTATAATACGCGTGCTCTTTGTTCCAGTGCTGGATATTGTTGAGTGAGGTTTATATAGAAGACTGCGACGCATTTAAGTAACAAGTTGCGTCGTAAAGGGTAGGGCGTTGAGACTTATACGCGAAACTATCCTACCGATGCACTTCTTATTAGTGGTAAGTTTACTTTCAAATTACTTTTTGGAATGCAGTTTACTTATCCGTGGTTTTTGCTGGGGCTTATAGCAATAGTAGTTCCGATATTGATACACTTGTTGCTGTTGAGGCGGCCACAGCGGGTGCTCTTTACAAATACGGGGCTCATCAAGCAAGCTGAGTTGGTGACGGTGAGGCACCGCAAGCTTCAGCATTTACTTGTGCTTCTGGCCAGGATCCTGGCGGTGACTGCCCTCGTCATTATGTTCGCCCAGCCTTTCATACCGGCAGCGCAGAAATCGGAAGGAGTGAGTGGTGGAGTTGATGTATTATTTGACAATTCGCCTAGTATGCAGACAACAAACAGCGCAGGCGAACAACTATGGCTGCAGGCAGCGTCGGAAGCAAAAGAACTGGGGAGTAAAAGCCTTGGCTTAACACGGTTTCGGCTGCTTAACGCGGGCAACTCCGTGCTTACGCCGGAAGCATACCACGCGAAGCTGGATGAGATGCGCATCAATGCGCACGAAAGAAGTGTTGGGCAGCAAATAGCGCTAACAACTGGGCAGAGCAAGAGCGTAACAAACCCGCTTTATGTACTGTCGGACTTTCAAAAGAGCCAGTTTAAAGCAGATGTGATTTCCTCTCTTGGTAACAAGAGGGAAGTGGTATTGGTACCGAGCGTAGCTGCGCCAACGGGCAATGTGTACGTGGATAGCGTATGGGTAAACGATGCTTTCATTCGCCTTAACACTAACATAGAACTCCACATTAGGCTGCGTAATGGCGGAAGCAGTACTGTGGAGGATTGCCCGGTAAAGGTATTTCTGGGTAAGCGGCAGGTTGCGGCGTTCCGGGCTACGGTGGAGCCCGGTAAGACAAGCTTAAGTACAGCCCGGATACAAGTGCAGGATGCTGGTACGGCGCAGGGGCGCGTAGTGACAGAGGATGCGCCGGTAACTTTTGACAATAACTTTTTCTTCACGCTGCAGGCGGCTTCAACCATTAATGTCCTGGAAATTGGTGATGAGCCCAGCACTCAGCAACTGTACGGCAATGAGCCGCTGTTTGCCTACAGCTTTACTAAACCACAGAATGTTAATTACGCCACACTTCGCAAAGCGAATGTGGTAGTTGTAAAGGAGCTGGACCGGGTTGAAATCGGCCTGCAGGATGCTATGCTGGCAGTGGTGAAGCGCGGTGGAAGCGTAGTGGTAGTGCCAAGCCCGGCTGAGAATTCGCATGCATCGTATGAGGGGCTGCTTAAAAAGCTCGGCTTGGGCACCCCGCAGTGGGAAAAGCAGGTAACTGGCACTCCGGAGCTACGCGAGGTGGCCATGCCAAGCTTGCAGGAGCCCTTCTTCCGCGACGTATTTGGGGCCCAGCAGCGGGCGGTGACCATGCCTCGGGCTGCTCCCGTTTTGCAATGGACCCGGACGGGAACCGACCTGCTGCGTTTGAAAGACGGCGGAAGCTATTTGGCAGCGTTCCGAAGCGGACCGGGAACAGTTTATGTCTTCTCAGCACCTTTTGAAGAGCGTTACTCGGACTTTACAAGTCATGCGCTGTTTGTGCCGGTATTTTATCGGATGGCTATGCTCAGCTACCGCAACGAGCAGCAGCCAGCGTACCGGTTGACGCAGCCGGCACTTACCTTAAAAGTGCCGGGGCTGGAAAGCCAAACTGAGCCGGGGGACGCAGCTAACATCCGACTGGTAAAGGACAGCCTTGTGCTGATACCGGGGCAGCGTGTGGTAGGACAGGACGTGCACCTGGAGCTGCCCGCGGGAATGAGTAGCCCCGGATTTTATGAGGTAAAATACAAGCAAAAGAGGCTGGCTGTCCTGGCGTTCAATCAGGATAAACGAGAATCCGAGTTGGCGGCTTACACAGCCGATGAGCTCCGGCAGCAGATTCGGCCAGAGCAAAAGAATGTGCGGGTGTTGGAGGAAAGTATGCAAGGAAGCCGACTGGCCCGGTTCAGGGCTAAGCAGACGGGGCAGCCGCTGTGGCGCTACTTCCTGGTGCTGGCGCTGCTGGGGTTGCTGGCTGAAGCAGCGCTGATTCGCTTCGGAAGAAAAGGTGCTGGAAAGCCACGGGCAATGGCTCACGCGTAGCCTGAGGGCCGCTGCCCAACCTACGGCAATGCGCGGTAGCGAGTATCTTTCGGCTAGATTAGCTTTTAGCCACATGCCCTCCGAGCGTATTGCTTCCCAAACGGAAGCTTCTTCAGATAATAACTCCAACAGCGCAATGCTACGCCAAGCCCTGCAGTTTGGGGTTGGAATTGGACTGCTGTGCGCGTTGTGGATGCTAGGGCTGCACCTCACGGGTAACAATGCTTTTGGGCCCAAGCGCTTGCTGATGCATTTTGCCGTACCGGTGGCAGTGGTACTAAGCCAATGGACCCTGCGGCGCGTTGTTCGGCCCGGTAAGCCCGGTCTGGGACGGTCGCTGGGAGTAGGTGTGCTGACTACAGTAGTGGCGGCCACCATTACGGCCGGCAGCGTGCTTGCCTTGGGGGCTGGCGCTGGTGAACCCGCAATGGAGCGCAACCGCCAGGAACTGCTGGGTATAGCACAGGCAGAAAAAGTCAACCTGCTGAAAAGTGGGGGAGGAGAAGCCGGCTATCAGCAGCATCTGGCCTTTCTGGCTAAGCTCTCAGCGAAGGATATCGCCCAAAACGACTTCAGTAAAATCCTGCTGCTGGGGCTGATATTTGCCATACCTGGCGGCATCTTCTTCCGCGAGTAATACGGTATTCCTCACCCTTTTCCCTTCTCACTATGGAACCTGTTGCTTCGCCGGTTACGCCGGTTTCGGTTGGTGTCCGCTATGGCTTGCTTACCGGGCTGGTCAGCACCATTTTCTCTTTTGGTCTGCTGGTAACGGAAACCAGCCAGTCGCCGCTACGCTGGTTAGGCCTCGCCATAACCGTAGGCGGTATGGTGCTGGCACACAATTATTTCAAGCAGCACAATAATGGGTTCATGGATTACGGTCAGGGTCTTGGCATCGGCACCCTGATGGGGGGCATTGGCGGGCTGATAAACACCGTGTTCAGCTACATCTATATGAACTTTATCGACCCTGGCTATATGGGACGGATAATGGAAGCCACCCGGGCCCAAATGGAAGAGAAGGGCACCATGTCGGACGAGCAGATTGACCAGGCCATGGCCTTGGCGGAGAAATTCAGCGGCGGTACTATGCTACTGGTGTTTGGCGTGCTCGGCTCGGTGCTTTTTGGCTTTATCATCGCCTTGATTGTATCGGCCATTACCAAAAATTCCCGGCCCGAGTTTGAATAAGCCTGCCACAACCTTCCCGGTGGAGCTTTCCATCGTGATACCTCTGCTGAACGAGGCCGAGTCGTTGCCCGAGCTGACGCGCTGGATTGCGCGGGTGCTGCAGCCGCGGGGCCTGAGCTACGAGGTGATTTTGATTGACGACGGCTCGACGGACGCCTCGTGGGAGGTGATAGAAAGCCTGGCGGTCGAAGACCAGGCTCTGCGCGGCATCCGCTTCAACCGCAACTATGGAAAATCGGCGGCGTTGAACGTTGGCTTCGGGGCTGCCGTGGGGCGGGTGGTGTGCACGATGGACGCCGATTTGCAGGATTCGCCCGAAGAACTGCCCGAGCTCTACCGGATGATAACGGAAGACCGGTACGACCTGGTGAGCGGCTGGAAGCAGAAGCGCTACGACCCCCTGTCGAAGACCATTCCGACCAAGCTTTTCAACGCCGCCACGCGCTGGCTTTCGGGCATCAACCTGCACGATTTCAACTGCGGCCTGAAGGCCTACGACCAGCGGGTGGTGAAAGCCATTGAGGTGTACGGCGAGATGCACCGCTACATTCCCGTGATTGCGAAGTGGAACGGCTTCCGCCACATTGGCGAGAAGGTGGTGCAACACCAGGAGCGCAAGTACGGCGTCACGAAGTTTGGCCTGGAGCGCTTTATCTACGGCTTTCTGGACCTGGCGAGCATCACCTTTGTGAGCCGGTTCCGGCGACGGCCCATGCACTTTTTTGGCACGCTCGGTAGCTTGTCTTTCTTTATAGGAATAGTTCTGACTCTATGGCTGACGGGCGAAAAACTGTACTTGTCGCTGCATAATCTGCGGGCGCGGGGCGTCACGGACCAGCCCTTGTTTTTCCTGGCGCTGGTGGCGGTAATTGTGGGCGTACAGCTGTTTCTGGCGGGTTTTTTGGCCGAAATGGTGCAGCTAAACGGTCCGCGGCGCAACGACTATCTGGTGCGGGAGCAGATTAGGTGAGGGCGGCAGGAGCAGCGACTGGCACTACTCTTGTAATATCGCCATCGGACGCGGCGATGGCTGCTTCCAGTACTGCTTAACTCCTCACTTTTTTCTCATGAAGACTCTATACACCTGGGTGCTGCTGGCTGGGGCCGGTATGTTGCCCGCATGTACGGTTAACTATTACGGGGTGCCGGGCGGCCACGCGCATACGAGCACCCACACCTACGAAACCGACACGGTTTACGTCAACAACAACACGACTACGGTGATTACCCAGTCCGGAACGGTGGGCGGCCCGGCTGGTGGCTATGCCGGCAATGGTCCGGTACGGCAGCCGCCCGTGCGCGGCGGTTACGGGCAGCCTGGTGGCGTGCGCACCACGCCCGGCTCTTATCCGCCGCCCCGCACTAATGGGGGCGTGCGGCCCGAGCCAGGTGGACAAACCACGGCCGGACCCGTAAGAACTACGCCGGGCAACGGCCCGGTGCGCGGGCCGGGCCATGGGGGCAGCGCTACGCCGGGCTCCGGCAGCACGGGCACCAATGGTGGTACCAACGCTGGTACGGGAGGCTCAACTACCGGGCAGACGCCACATGACTACCAGACGGGTGGTATCAAGCCCATCCCGACTTCAGCCGGCAGCCCGGTTACCCCAGCGCCCGTGAAACCAGAAACGGCGGTACCGGGCCCGCCCCGGACCGGTGGCATCAAGCCGGTGCGGCCCACCGAGCAGCCTAACACGGGAGATGGCCAGACTGGTAGCAGTGGCCAGGGCAGCGACTACCAGACGGGCGGCATCAAGCCGATACCCAATGGCAGCCCCGCTGGCGGTAACGGTGGGGTGGTGCAGCCGCCCGTGGATGGCCCAACTGGCGGCATCAAACCGGTGAAGCCCACCGAGCAGCCGAACGGTGGCGGCAGCAGCCAGGGTGGTGACTTCCAAACCGGCGGCATTAAGCCGGTGCGCGAAAACCAGCCGACTGGCGGTATTAAGCCAGTGAAATCTACCGAGCAGCCCGGTACGGGTGGCAACAGCCCGGCTGGTGACGATTTCCAGACCGGCGGCATCAAGCCAATTCCGCCCACGGCGACGCCCGCCAACCCTACCACGTCGCAGCCCCAGGGCACGGAAGTGGTGTATCAGACAGGTGGTATCAAGCCCATTCGTGAAAGCCAGCCTGCTGGCAGCAGCACCGAGACGGTCCAGCCCGGCAGCATGAGCAGCAACGGCGGCACCAAGGCCGCGCCGGTGCTGATGTTTGCCAAGATGCCCTGCCGGGGCTACTGCCCGAGCTATACGGCCACCATCTGGCCTAATGGGCGCGTGGTGTACGTGGGCCAGGCCAACGTGGAACACGTGGGCACCTACGAGCTGCGCATGGAGCCGGCCACGGTAGCCAGCATTCAGCAGCAGGCGCAGAGTGTGAACTTCAATGAGCTGCCCGGCAGCTTTGCCAGCGGGAATGCCGACATTCCGGCCACGATGCTGACCATGTACGGACCCAGCGGCAGCAGCAAGACGGTGAGCGTGGAAGACACCGCGCCGGCCGAGGTGCAGGCCCTGTACGACTACATTCACAATGCCATCACGCAAGTAGTGGCCAGCAGCGAGTTTTCGGAAGAGCGCGCCCCGCGCCGCGGACGATAACAGAATTAAACAGCTGCCGGCGGGTGGCAGGAAGTGGAGCAGTACGGCCCTACTTCTTGCCACCCGCTACCTTTATTGGCAAATGAAGATTATCATCATCGGCCCGGCGTACCCACTGCGCGGCGGGCTGGCAACCTACAACGAGCGGCTGGCGCGGGCCTTTCAGGCGGCCGGCGACGAGGTGCGGCTCGTGACGTTCTCGCTGCAGTACCCCGATTTCCTTTTCCCGGGCCAAACCCAGTTCAGCACCGAGCCTGGGCCCAGCGACTTAAGCATAGAGGTAAGTTTGAACTCGGTGAACCCGCTGTCGTGGCTGGCCGTGGGGCGCCGGCTGCGGGCAGAGCGGCCCGACCTGGTGATTTTTCGCTTTTGGCTGCCTTTTATGGGGCCAGCGCTGGGCACGGTGGCGCGGCTGGTGCGTGGCAACGGCCACACGCGCTGCGTGGCTATTACCGACAACGTGATTCCGCACGAGAAGCGGCCCGGCGACCGGCCCCTGACGCGGTACTTTCTCAGTGCCTGCGACGGCTTCGTGACCATGAGCCGCTCGGTGCTGGGCGACTTGCAGCGGCTGGGCTTTGGCAACAAACCGGCGCTGTACCGGCCGCATCCGCTGTACGACAACTTCGGACCGATAAAGCCGCGGGCGGCCGCCCTGGCGCAGCTGGGGTTGGCTTCGGATGTTCGCTACCTGCTGTTTTTCGGCTTTATCCGGGCTTATAAAGGGCTGGACGTGCTGCTCGAAGCCTTCGCTGATGCGCGCCTGGCGGCCCTGCCGGTGAAGCTCATCATTGCCGGTGAGTTTTACGAGGATGCAGCGCCGTATGAGGAGTTAATCCAAAAGCACAACCTGGAGAGCCGCATCGTGCGGGCTACCGACTTTATTCCGAATGAAAGCGTGGCTGACTACTTCTGCGCGGCCGACCTGGTGGTGCAGCCGTACAAGAATGCCACCCAAAGCGGCGTATCGCAGATAGCCTACCACTTCGAGCGGCCTATGCTGGTGACGGACGTAGGCGGGCTGGCAGAGCTGATTCCGGATGGTGAGGTGGGCTACGTGGTGCCGCCTACTACTGCTGCCATTGCCGGGGCGCTGGTCGACTTCTGCACCCACCCGGAAAAGCAGGCCGTGTTTGAAGAAGGCACGCGCCGCGTGAAGCAGCAGTTTTCCTGGGAGGTGATGGTGGCCGCGTTGAAGGAAGTGGCTGAGCGCCGGTAGTTGCGGCAGGCGCTAGCCGCGGGCGTTCAGACTGTGTCTGGCAACGTTGGCTTAATTCCCGCATCATTGAGCATTCATTAGCCAATACCTACTGCTATGCCCGCTTCGTTTGGCCGCCTGCTGCTTGTATTTCTGCTGGGGATGCTGCCGGCGCACAGCTTTGCTACTTCGACGCCTACGGCAGCGGGCATTGTGATGCAGGCCATCAAGGCGAGCGGGGGTGTGGAGAAGCTGCGGGCATTTCAGCAGGTGGAGTGGAGGGGACGAGCCCGGGTGTACCGGGGCGAACAGCCATCCATTGTGCTGCAGGGCCATTGGCAGCTGGAGATGCCTGGGCGCTATCAAGTAAAAACAACCGACCAGCAGGGCCGTGAGCGGACGATGATAGTGAGTGCCCGCGGGGGCCGTACCATCATTAGCGGGCAGGAAAAACCCATGGAGAAAGCCATGTGGCAGGAGGAGCGGGAGCAGTTCTACCTGTACTGGCTGGCCACGCTGCTGCCGCTGCAGGAGCCGGCCACGCGCCTGCGGGTGCAAACCACTTCTAAGGATACGGCGCTGTACCAGGTGGTGGAGGCGCAGCGGACGGGGTACGCGCCGGTGGTATTGTACTTCGACCGCTACACCCACTTGCTGGTGCGCCTGAAGTCGCCGCGGCCCGGGCCCGATGGCAAGGCGGTGACGCAAATCATGCAGCTCGGCAGCTACCAGCCTGTGCGGGGCTGCTACCGCCCATTTCACATTCGACTTACCCAAAACCAGCAGCTCTACTTCGATTTGCGAATCGAAAAGATGAGCAGCCAAGGGCAGGCAGTCGACAACGCCACCACGTTTGCGTACCAGCGCCAGCCCCTGCAGGTGCAGGTCGACAGCAGCTTTGTGCGCGGCGAGGTGCGGGCCGAGCGCATTGTGTATTCTGACAAGGGGCAAACCAAAACCAGCGCCTGGCGGGTGCGGCCGGCTGCGTCCGGCGGCCGGCACGCGGGGCTGCTGTACATACATTGGGGCGGGGGCAATAAGGACGAGTTTCTGGAAGAAGCCCTGGAGATGGGCCGCCGCGGGTTCGTGAGCCTGTTGCTGGACGCGCCCTTCGCCAAATCCTTTGCGCCTGAGCGCGACCTGATAAAAGACGCGCTGCCCATCTACCGTGAAGGCTTTCTGGATATGCTGCGCGGCGTCGACCTGCTGCAGGCCGACCCGGCGGTGGACAGCACGCGGCTGTACGTGGTGGGCCACAGCTACGGGGCGCACCTGGGTGGGGCGCTGGCCGGGCTACGGCCCGGTGCCATCCGGGGCTGCGTGCTGATGGCCGGCTCGGCGGCCATTACCCGCAGCACGGAGCTGAGCGGCGGGTTTTGGGCCCGGCTGCGGCGGCAGAAGCCGGCCGAGTTTCGGCAGTTTGTGCTGAGCCAAGAGCCGCTCGATGCCTGGCATTTTCTGGCGGAAGCGCGGGCGCCGCTGCTGCTGCAGTACGGCCAGCAGGATGAATATGACATAGGCGAGAGCGAAGCCCGCCAGTACGCGGAACTGTGGCCCGCCGGGCTAAGCGAGACGCGTGGGTACCAAGCCAAGCACAAAATGGACTCGCCCGAGGCCCGGCAAGACCGTATCGACTGGCTCAGCCGCTTAGAGGGTCGTTAGCGGCGTTATGCCTCTGTCATTGCGAGCGTAGCAACGCGGAGCGCGGCATTCCGTCTTCTCTGTGCGACCAACCAAATGACATGAAAAAGCCCCAACGCCTGTGCTGGCGTTGGGGCTTTTTCATGTCTGGGATTACCTGGCGACTGAGTGCTAGAGGACGGATTGCCGCGTTTCGCTGCGCTCCACTCGCAATGACACGTTTTACGTTCGCACTACTTACTACTCACTACTCACTGCCATTGGCACGCTTTCCCGCACGGCCTGCAGCACCTTCTCGGCGGGCAGGTCTTCCATGCAGCTGGTGCCGAAGCGGCAGGAGCCGCGGTAGAAGCACTGGCACTGCTTGTTGGGCTGCACAATCTGGCCGCGGCCGTAGAGGTCGAATTCGTGGGGGTTGAAGATGTTGTTCATCAGAATCGTGGGCTTGCCCAGGGCAATGCTGATGTGCATGCCCATGGTCACCTGCGTTACGATGCCGTCCATCTGGTGCATGAGGTTGATGAACTGGGGCAGGGGGAAGGTGCCCAGGTAAGCGGCGCCGGTGGCGGCGTTAAGGACGCGGTTGCGGGCATCTTCGGCTTCGCCGCCAAGTAGCACGGGCACGTAGCCCGCCGCCTGCAGGCCCTGGATGAGGGTAATCCACTTCTCGTCGCTCCACAAGCGGGTGGTCCACCGGTCGCCGCAGCCGGTGTTGAGGCCGATACGCGGGCCGGTGGGGGCGGGCAGCAGGCTCCAGTCGTAGCCCTTGTCGGCGTGGGTGTCAAACACGTATTCCTCGCCGCGGAAGTCGAAGCCGCAGAGCTCGAAAATCTCCTGCACATAAGGCTTGGTGTTGGCCAGGCTCACCTGGTCGAAGATGCCGGTGAGGAACTTGTGGTTGGCCAGCTCATTCTGAGGCCAGGCCACGCCGTCGTGGGGGCGCAGGGCGTAGCCAAATTTCTGCCTGGCCCGGATGGTGTTGAGCAGGGCGCAGGCTTCTTTTTCCTTATCGAGGTTGATGACAATGTCGAACTCCCTGGCCTGCAGCTGCAGCGCGGCGGCGAAGTCCAGCTTCAGCACTTCCTCAATCTCGCCCTGGGGCAGGATGGCCGGTGTGAGCGTGAGCCAGGTGATGGCGCAGCCGGGGTATTCCTGGCGGAGGCGGCGCAGCAGCGGCGTGGTGCGGATAACGTCGCCAATGGCGCCGAGCTTGATAAGCAGAATGCGGCTGGTGACGGGCGAATACGCCGGGCAGCCCGCGCACACGTAGCCGTGCTCTTTGTTGGGCCGGCAGGGCAGGTCGCCGCGAAAGTGGCGGCAGTCGGGGTTGACGAGGACGTCGTTGAGCAGGTCAGACAAGGGCGGAAAGCAAATGAGTCGGTAAAAATAGCAGGCGGGACCCGGCGCCCCGTCGGCCGTCGTTGGAAAAGCGCCAAGCAGCGGCAGCAAAAAGCCCCGCCAAAACTGGCGGGGCTTTTTGAAATCCACTTTGCCTGAACGCGGGTTACTCTACCAACAGCTTGGTGGCAGCGGCGCCGCAGCGCACCAGGTACACGCCGGCTGGCAGGCCAGTCAGCTCTAGGCGGGTAGTCGTGGCGTTGGCCGGCAGCTGAACGGTGCGCACGGCGCGGCCCAGCGCATCGAACACCTGCACTTCCCGTACCTGCGCGGCAGCCGGCAGGCTCAGCGTAGCACTGCCATGGGCCGGGTTGGGATAAAGCGCCAGCACGGTGGCATCGGCCGTGGCAGTGGCCAGCACGGCATTGGCCGGGCCAAACACCAGGGCAAAGCGGCCGGTGATGGCGCCTGCGCGGCCAGCCGTGAAAGTGTAGGCCGGGGCAGTGCGCAAGTCCTGGCGCGTGCCGGCTACGGCATCAACCAGGTAGGCCGTGAGGCCAGTGGGCAGGTTGCGCAGCGTGGCCATAAAGCTCACCGAGCCAGCCGTGGGCACCTGCACCGTCAGCGGCAGTGTGGTGCCGGCGGTGAAGGCCGGCAGACCCTGAATGGCCAGGTCTTCGCCCGCCGCCGTGCGGGTCGTCAGGTTCAGGCCGCTGGGGTTGGCCAGCTTCACGGCGTCGTAGGCGGCATCGAAGCCAGGCGTGGCGCCGGCTTCGGCGTACACGTACAGCTCGTCGGCAGCCGTGGCCGTGCGCAGGCCGAGCTGCACCAGGGCGCGGGTATCGGGCGTGCCGCGGCGGAAGGCCGGCTGGGTGGCAAACGAGGTAACCCGGCCGCCATTAGCAAAGCCGATAACCGAGTTTTGGCCTACGGTGGTCATGCGCACGAAGAAGCCCTGGCCGGCGGCCAGCAGCGGGTTGCCGCCGCCCATGCCGTTCACGTAGGCCCGGTACTGGCCGCCGTACTGGCTGCTGCTTTCGTAGATGTAGTTGGCTGCGTCCAGGTTCACCCGGCTCTGGCCGCCGGACACGCTCAGGTCGAAAGGCGAGGGGTAGGGGTTGCCCACCAGGGCCCAGCCGGCATCAGCCTGCGGGCCACGGCCGGGGCTGAGGAAGCGGCCGGCCTGACCTTGGTTGAACGAGGTGCCGGTGAAGGCAACCAGGGCCGAGGCCGGGATATTCACCGTGTAGCCCTGCATGGCCACCATCGGGGTAGTTGCCGTGGGCACCACCCAGCCTTTGGAGAAGGGGTCGAGGTTGTTGCTGGTCGTGCTCAGGCGATTCTGGTCGTAGGCAAACACGTTGGGGAAGGGCGTCACGTTGGCCGGCGTCGCCGAGGTGTTGTACGCCTGCGTAAGCACCGGCGTGAAGCCCGTAGTAGCCAGCTGGCCGATGGTCATGTCGGGGATGGGCGAGCTGTAGTGGTGGTAGCCGCTGCCAGCGTTGAGCGCGGGGTCGATGTAGCGCTCCATGCGGCAGGTGCCGGTGCTGGCCAATACGCGGCCGGCGCCATGATTCACGAGCAGCGCGGTGCCGGCTGCCCCCGAGCGCAGCGTCAGCGTGCGGCCGCCCAGGTCCAGGTTGCCTTCGCCCAGCATGCCGGCCGTCAGGCGCAGCACCTGGCGGACGCCCAGGTTATTGCTCAGCGTAAGGTCGCCGCCGGTGGTCGATACCGTCAGCTCGCGCACCAGGGCCGGCAGGCCGGCGCCGGTGGCCTGGGCCGCCGGGCCATTGTAGAGGTACAGGGCATCGTCGGAGAAGCTGCGCGTGCCGTTGAGGCGCACGGCGCCGCTGCTGCCGCTGGCGGCAATGCCCGCGGCATCGCAAATGCCGAGGGTGGCCCCGGCCTGCAGCACAAAGCTGCCCGGGCCGGTCAGGGCCTGGCACTCGGTGAGCAGCTGCCCGCCGGTTTGCACTGTCAGCGTGCCATTCACCGTCAGCGGGCCGCCCAGGGTGGCGATGCCGGTGCCGGTCACGGTCACGTTGTTGTAAGTGCCGCTGATGGCTTGCGCGCTGCTCACCGTCAGGTCAGGAACGGTAATGGTGAAGCTGGCGGTGGAAGTTGCCGTGCCGCCGGGCGTCGTCACGCTGATAGTGCCCGAGCTGGCGCCGGCCGGCACGGTAGCTGTGATGCTCGTGGCCGAGTTCACGGTGAAGCTGCTGGCGGCTGTGCCGTTAAAGGCTACCGCTGTAGCGCCCGTGAAGTTGCTGCCCGTGATGCTTACGCTGGTACCAACTGGCCCGCTGCCGGGCGTGAAGCTGGCAATAGCGGGAGCGGTAACAGTCACGGTGAAGCTGGTTGCTGAAGTAACTGTGCCACCTGGCGTCGTCACGCTGATGGAGCCGCTGGTGCTGCCCGCCGCTACCGTAGCCGTAATCTGGGTGGCCGAGTTCACGGTGAACGAGGCGGCAGCCGTGCCATTGAAAGCCACGGCCGTAGACCCGGTGAAGTTGGTGCCGGTGATGGTAACGACGGTCCCTACCGGGCCGCTGCCGGGCGTGAAGGCAGTAAGAGTAGAAGCCGGGAAGTAGGGCGTGAGCGTGAGCGAGCCGGCCGCGCCCGCAGAGGCACTGAGGGCGTACACCGGGGTGGTTCCACTCACGACTTCCGAGGGAAGCACGTAGCTGGAGCCGCCGCCGGCCGAGGGGTAGGTGCTGCCGGAAAAGGCCGCGGCACCGCCCCCACCGTAGTAGCCGCCGCCCCCGCCGGGGCCGCCCGAGTAGGAGGCGCTGCCTCCCCGGCCGCCCTCGCCGAGCGAGCCGCTGAAGCCGCTTTCCAAGGGCGAGTTAATGCCGCTGCCCCCGGCGCCGCCGCTGGTGGTTGTACCATTCTTGCCATCGTAGGGCATGCTGCCCGAAGTGCCGGCATCGGCCCCCACGGCGGCGCCCCCGGCCGTTACAACCCGGCTGTTGAGGGTGGTTTGGAGGGTGCCCCCGGCGAAGGGGTTGCTGCTGCTGGCGCCGCTGATGCGCCGCAGGTCGGAAGCGCCGCCCCCGCCTTCGCCGCCGTAGCTGCCCACGCCGGAGGTATTGGCGCTGCCCCCGTCTCCCCCGCCGTTGTAGCCACCCGGTCCGCCGAGATAGGGCGTGCTGAAGTGAGCAATACTGCCCCGGTTGCCCGCTACCACCGTCAGCACTTCGCCGGGCACAACCCGAATCAGGGCCGTTACCTGGGCTCCTTTATTGGAGAAGCCAGCCCCGGCGCCCGTAGCCCGTACCTGCAGCTGGGTTACCCCAGCCGGGACGGTATAGGTTTGTGGGCCACCGGAGTAGCTGAAGTTGGTGGGCGTGCCGGCCCGCAGCACCGTGAAGCTGGTGCTGCTGCTGGCCGTGCCATTCGGAGTGGTCACGCTGATGGGGCCGGTGGCGGCTCCGCTGGGCACCACGATGCCCGTAATCTGGGTGCCGGCCGCGTTCACCGTGAAGCCGCTGCTGACGGTGTTGTTGCTGCTGCCACCAAAGCTGATGAGGCTGGTGCCGGCTAAGTTAGTGCCGTCGATGGTGAGGCTAATGCCCACGGACCCACTTCCGGGGCTGAATGCGGTAACGGTGGGTGTGGAGGCAGTCAGGGTAAACGGCAGCTCGACGTTGCTGCCGGCGAAGCTCAGCCCGCCCGTGCCCACTACCGCAACGGTGATGGTGCCGGGGCTGAGTCCTGCAGGCAAATCGGCCGACACGGTTTGCGGAAAGCCCGAGCTATTGGCCGAAAAGTTCAGGCCGGGTATGCCGTTAAACGTTAAGCCCGTGGCCGTATTGGAAGGAAAGCCACCCGAAAAAGTAAAGAAATTGTAGCCGCTAACCGTTACGCGGGTGCTGGCCGGGCCGCTGGTCGGTGACAGGCAGGAGGCGAATGGATTGGTAATAATCAGGTTGGCGAAGAACTGGTTGCCACCAGTGCCGTACGGGGAAAGCGTACCCAGCGAGGTGGTGATGGCCGCCGCGGCGCTGACGGAGCGGAAACCCGCCAGGTTGGGCTGAAACACCAGGTAGGCCATGGAGTCGTTCAGCACTGTCAGGCTCGATGGCAGATTTGTTACGCTGCCGCAGCCGAAAAAGGCGCCATTGAACGCCCCGCCCGTGGCTCCCAGGAAGCCCGAGCCCTTCACATAAATCTGGTCGCCGCTGCTTATGAAATAGCTGCCGGGTGAAGTATTCTGCGGAACGGGCGTGTTGTAGCCGCCAGGCTGGTAGTAGTAGCCCACCACGTTGAAAATGCGCAGCCGGCTGGGGCTGGTGGCCGTGCCCGCCGCGGTAGTCGCGCGGATAGGGCCGCTGGTTAGCGGCAGCTCGTTGCTGCCGCTGGTGTAATAGCGGTCGGGTACGGTGGTCGTAATCTGGGTGCCGGCGGCGTTCACCGTAAACACGGTTTGAGGCGCCCCGTTGAACGTGAGCTGGGTAGTGCCCTGCAGGTTCAGGCCGGTGATGGTGATGGCATCGCCGGACTTTACATAGCCTGGCGAGAAGCTGGTGATGACCGGCCGGCTCACCACCGTGAAGTTGGCAGAGCTGGTTGCCGTGCCGCCCGGCGTGGTGACGGTGATGGGGCCGGTGCTGGCCAGGCCCGGTACGGTGGCCGTGATGCTGGTGGCCGAGTTTACGGTAAAGCCATTGGCCGCTACCCCGTTGAATGCCACGGAGGTGGCGTTAGTGAAAAAGTTGCCGGTGATGGTAACCAGCGTTCCTGCGGGACCAGTAGTTGGGCTGAAGCTGCTGATGGTCGGCGCCGTGTACTGTGGGGTGATAGTCAGCACGCCCGCATTAGCCGGCGAGCCTGGGCCGCCGCTGCTGGTGCGCAGGGTGTATGCCGGTGTGTAGCCGCTGGCCAGTGCCGAGGGCTCTACGTAGCTGGAGCCGCCGCCGCCCGGACCCCAGAGCGGGCCGCTGGTGTTGCCGCCGCCGGCGCCGCCGCCCCCACCGTAGTAGCCGCCGCCACCACCAGCGCCGCCACCGCCGCCGTTCACGTCGTTGCCGCCATTGCCGCCCATGCCCAGCGTGCCAGTGCCGCCGGTAGCGCTTGGGTAAGTGCCGCCGGCCTGGATGCCGCCGGCCCCGCCGCCGCTGGTGGTGCCGGCCCCGCCGCTTTCCGGTCCGAAGGGTGCCGCGGCCCCGGCGTTTACACCGCCGCCGGCCGCGCCGCCCGCCGTGAGCAGGCGCCAGCTCAGCGTGCTGCTGAGGGTGCCGCTGCCCAGCGGACTGGCGCTGCTGGCCCCGGGAATGCGACGCAGGTCGGTGGCGCCGGAACCGCCTTCCCCGGGGTTGTTCTGGCCGGGCTGCGAAGTGGCACCGCCCGTGCCGCCGCCGTTGTAGCCCCCCGCCCCGGGGCCGGTGAAGCCGATGCTGCCGGCACCGCCCACCACTACGGTCAGGATTTCGCCGGGGGTTACCTGGAGCTGGGCCGTGACGAGGGCACCCTTGCCGCCGGAAAATCCGTGGTTGGCTCCCTCAGCCGATACGGCAATGCGGGTTATCCCCGCCGGTACGGTGTAAGTAGCCGGGGCGCCGGTGTAGGAAAAGGTAGTGGTCTGGGCCAGGGCGCTGCCTTGCAGCGCCAGCGCTAAAAGCGCTACTGCCCAACCGGTATGTCGCTTCGAGGAGCGAACTGGTGTGGGGGAATAAAGTTTGGTCATAAGAGTTTGTGAATAGTGAGCAAAACTGATTAGTGCCGAATTGAGGTAAGGCGCGCTTAGCGGGCCTTCTCGCGCTCGCCCAGGACGTAGACCTTGCTGGCGTCGTAGGTCAGCTGCATGCGGTCGTAAGCTCCCTCCGGGTAATTGCCTCCGCCGCCAGCGCCGTAGCGCACCACCAGAATGTACATGCCGGCCGTGCCCTCGGGGTTGGTTTGCAGCTCGGGCTTGCCGCTGGCATCGCATTGCAGGCCCCACCAGGTAAGGGGCACCGGGGCTACCATGTGGGGTTGGAAATATCCCTGCTGGCCTTTGCTCAGCTGCACCTTGGGCTCGCCTTTGCCTTCGTAGAGGTATTCGCCCAGTACAAAGTCCGGCACCTTGGTAGTGGCGTGGAAAGACTGACCGTTTTTATCCGTGAAGGCAATGACGCTGGGGTCGGGCTTGGGAGCGGCCGGCTTAGGGCTGGGCTTAGCCGTGGCGGCGGGCCTAGCTGCCGCGCCCGCTTTGGGCCGTGTGGCCTGGGCCTGAGCTGCCGAGGTGCCCAGCACGCTGCTTAGGCCCAGAATGAGTAGCAAGGATTGACGCATAAAAACAGGGGAAAGATGGGGGAATTGGGAGCTGGCCAGTAGTGAAAAAGGCAATGGCAGCCAGCCTACGAAGGTCGGCGGAGGCCAGGGGCAGGGCAATACCCGATTGTAGGTATTTTAAGCGGCGGCGCGGGCTATATCAGGTCGAAGGCGCGGGCGTACTGGCCCAGTTCAAACACGGAGCTGACACGCAGCTTGCGGCGTATGTTGCGCCGGTGGGTTTCCGCGGTTTGCACCGATATCACCATGGTAGAGGCAATTTCCTGGGCGCTTTTTCCTAGCGCCAGCTCACGCAGCACAAGCCGCTCGCGGGCCGTGAGGCCGGCAAAAGTGGCGGCGTTGCGCCGCAAAAAGTTGTTCTCGTCGAGCAGGCGCTGCACTTTGATAGCTACGTGGCTGGCCGGCTCCACAGGATGCGCCGAGCTAATAATGAGCAGCGGCAGGCCGTCCTGCCCGCGGGCCAGCAGCCGGGCCGTGCTGAAATACAGGCCCCAGTCGGCCGTGGGTGAGGCGCGTACCTGCTGGAAGAACGATACCACCAGACTGGTATCGTTCTGCGCCAGCATGCTCCAAACTTTGGGGCCATACTCCTCCGACTCGGCTTGGCTGAAAAACCGACTGTGGTAAGCTGGGCCCATCGCCCTCAACTCTGCAGTTGAGGTGCTGAGCAGCATCAGCCCCAGCTGCGACATGTATTCTACCGAGCCGGTGCGGATGTTGAGCAGGATGATGACGCCCGGGTATAGGTCGGCAGTAGCGGCAATCTCAGCTATTCTATGGGTAATAGTCTCTTCATCAGTCATGCAGAATTACGAGGTGAAAAAAAAGCGTGAAAAGAAAAATAAGGACGGGTATCAGCTAATAGTAATCGGGGCCTAAATAATGAATAAAGCATGAAAACAGCAGCGTATTTGTTTGAAAAACAATAAAAAAAGCCCGGGCCCGCGCACAATGACGGGCCCGGGCAGACCGGGCGGATAGCTATAAAAACGTCTGGTTGAAGCGCGGGCGCTAGCGCCCCACGTAGCTGCTGGGCGTGATGGTGCGCAGCTCGGCTTTCACCTCTTCACTTACTGTCAGCTCGTCCACGAAGCGGGCGATGGTGGCGGCCGAAATGGCTTCGCCGGTGCGGGTGAGGGCCTTCAGGGCGTTGTAGGGGTCGGGGTAAGCTTCGCGGCGCAGTATGGTTTGAATGCCCTCGGCCACCACGGCCCAGTTGGCTTCCAGGTCGCGCTGCAGGGCGGCTTCGTCAAGGGCCAGCTTGCCCAGGCCGCGCTGCAGCGCGCCCAGCGCAATCAGGACATGGCCCAGTGGGGCGCCCAGGTTGCGCAGCACGGTAGAGTCGGTCAGGTCGCGCTGCAGGCGGGAGATGGGCAGCTTGGCGGCGAAGTGCTCCAGCAGGGCATTGGCCACGCCCAGGTTGCCCTCGGCATTCTCGAAGTCGATGGGATTGACCTTGTGGGGCATGGCCGAGGAGCCTACTTCGCCGGCCTTGATGGTCTGGCGGAAGTAGCCCAGCGAGATGTACTGCCACACGTCGCGGGCCAGGTCCATGAGAATGACGTTGAGGCGCTTCAGCGCGTCGCAGTGCGCGGCCAGGTGGTCGTAGTGCTCAATCTGGGTGGTGGGGAAGGAGCGGTGCAAACCCAGCCGCTCGTTCACAAACGTGTTGGCAAAGGCATGCCAGTCCACCTGCGGGTACGCCACATGGTGGGCGTTGAAGTTGCCGGTGGCCCCGCCAAACTTGGCGCCGAAGGGTACCTGGGCCAGCAGCGCCACCTGGGCATCGAGCCGGGCCACAAACACCTCGATTTCCTTGCCCAGGCGGGTGGGAGAGGCCGGCTGCCCGTGGGTGCGGGCCAGCATGGGCACGGCGGCCCACTGCTGGGCCTGGGCCGCCAGGGCATTCCGTACCTGGGCGTAGGCCGGCAGCAGCACCTGCATCAGCCCGTCGCGGAAGCTCATCGGAATGGCCGTGTTGTTGACGTCCTGCGAGGTCAGCCCGAAGTGGATGAACTCGACGTAGGCCCCCAGCCCCAGGGCCTGAAATTGGTCGCGCAGGAAGTACTCAACGGCTTTTACGTCGTGGTTGGTCACTGCCTCGTGGGCCTTGATGGCCTGTGCCTGGGCTTCATCGAAGTTGACGTAGAGCTGGCGTAGAGGCAGAAAGGCCTCGGCGGGCACGTCGCGCAGCTGGGGCAGCGGCAGCTCGGCCAGGGCAATGAAATACTCTACCTCTACTAGCACGCGGTAGCGCATGAGCGCCATTTCCGAAAAGTAGGCCGCCAAAGGGGCCGTAGCACGATGGTAGCGCCCGTCCAGGGGCGAGAGGGCGGTGAGGGGGCTAAGCATGGGGCAAAGGTAGAAGGGGGGATAGGGAATAGGGAATAGGGAATAGGAAATAGGTGTTGCGGCCGGAAGTCCGGCTGGCGGTACCCTGGTATTTTTCTGCCCCAACTGGCTTATTCCGTATATACTAGTCCGTATCCCTTGTCACTTATCCCGTATACCTTCCCCATTCGCCACCCGTTTTTCCTACCTTTGACGCTGACCAGCTGGTCACCATTTTGAGTTCCGTGCGCATTTCACCCTCCACCAAACGACTACTTCTCGGCATCCTGGGTGGTATTGCCCTGCTGCTGCTCGTGGCATTTGCCATCTTTCAGTGGAAGCGTCAGCAGCTGCTCACCTACGCGCTGGGCGAGGTTAAAAGCCGGGTTGAGCGTAAGTATCCCGTGCTGCTTACCCTAGGCCCGGCCCGCTTCACGGCCCTGAATACCGTGGAGATACAAGGCCTGACGCTGGTGCCCCGCCAGGACCCCAGCGACACGCTGCTCACCGCCCGCCGCATGCAGGCCAGCCTGAGCGTGCGCTCCCTGTTTGCCGGCCGGCCCGTGTTCAGCGGGCTGGAAATTGTGGCGGCCCGCCTCACGGCCCGCAAAACCCGCACTTCCGACAACTTCGGCTTCCTGCTGCGCAAAGACAAGGCCGCCCCGGTTACGCCCGTCGACAACCGCCGAGGCACCAACTACGGCCTGCTGTTGAACCAGCTGCTGGAAGCGGGCTTCGACAACGTGCCCGGCGAGGCCAGCTTCCGCGACTTCGTGGTGAGCTACGCGGGCCTGGCGCACCACGCCCTGCTGCGCATGCCGGCCCTCACCATCGACGATGGCGACATCCAGGGGCGCCTCACGGCCAACGTCGACTCGGTGGTGAACGAGCTGGGCATTAGCGGGCACATCGAGCCCGGTGACTACGCCGTGAACGTGAAGCTGTTTGGCGTGGGTGGCTCGGTGCAGGTGCCTTACATCCCGCAGCGCTTCGGCGCCCTGGTCAGCTTCGACACGGTGCTGGTGCGCCTCACAGATAAGGACTTCGACAGGGACGACACCGGCGGGGTGCTCACGGTGCGGGGCTCGCTGGCCGCCCGCAACTTCAGCCTCTACCACCCCAAGCTGGCCGATACCGAGATTGAGGTGCGCCGCGGCGCACTCAACTTCGTGGCGAAGCTGGGCCGGGGCACGGCCTCGCTGGAAAAAGGCAGCGAGGTGCTGGTCAACAAAATCACCTTCTTCCCCGAAATCAGCGTCCGCCTTAAGCCCAGCCAGGCGGTCAGCATCAAGGTGGAATCGGCGCCCACGCCCACCAACGACTTCTTCGCTTCGCTGCCCACAGGCATCTTCAGCGTGCTGCCGGGCACCCAAGGCACGGGCTCACTCACTTATCGCATGCACGGCAGCCTCGACATGGCCCAGGTCGACAGCCTCAAGTTTGACTCCAGCCTGCGCGGCAGCAAGGATTTCCGCATCACCAGCTTCGGGGGCGACGACCTCAATAAGCTCAACACCGACTTCAGCTACACGGCCTACAACGACAAGGGCGACTCGGTGCGCACCTTCAGCGTGGGGCCCTCGAACCCCGACTTTGTGTCGTACAACGAGGTGTCGCCCTTCCTGAAAAGTGCCATTACAACGGCCGAGGACCCGCGCTTCTTCACCCACCGCGGCTTCATGGAGCAGGCATTTGTGAAGTCGGCCATCCAGAACATCAAGGAAAAGCGTTTCGCCCGCGGCGGCAGCACCCTGAGCATGCAGCTGGTGAAGAACGTGTTTCTGACCCGGCAGAAAACCGTGGCCCGCAAGGTTGAGGAGGCCCTCATTGTGTGGATTATCGAAAACACGCGCCTGGTGAGCAAGCAGCGCATGTTCGAGGTTTACCTCAACATCATCGAGTGGGGCCCCAGCAAATACCGCTGGCCCAGCGGCAAGCGCGGCGTGTACGGCGTGAAAGACGCGGCCCTGTTCTACTACGGCAAGCGCCCCGACGAGCTGAACCTGGCCGAAAGCCTGTACCTGGCCAGCATCATCCCCAAACCCAAGTACGCCCGGGGGCAGTTCAACATGTACGGCGACCTGCGCGGCAGCACGCGCTATTTCTTCCGCCTCATTGCCGACATCATGGAAAACCGCGGCCTGATTTCCAGCGCCGACCGCCAGAATCTGCCCTATTCGCTGAACCTGAACGGCCCGGCGCGTCAGTACATGCACTTCTCGCCCCGCCCCGACACCACCCGCGCCATCGTCGCCGACAGCAGCGCCTTCGAGCCCATCGACCTGATTGACCTGCTCAACACCGGCGCCGGTGCCGCCCCCGATGCGGGCGTCAATTCGGGCGTGCCGCTGCCGCCTAAGTAATCAGCACCACGGCAGGGCCGAATCAGCCCTCCCGCTTGGGCCAGAGCAGCGAGGCCAGCACGCTCAGCACGAGGATGCTGCCCACCACGCCCAGGGCAATGGGCATGGGAATAGGGTAGAAGCGCTCAAGCAGAATCTTGAAGCCGATAAACACCAGGATGAGCGCCAGGCCGAAGTGCAGGTAGTGAAACAGCCGCATGAGGCTGGCCAGGGCGAAGTACATGGCCCGCAGGCCCAGCAGGGCAAACACGTTGGAAGTGTACACCACGAAGGTGTCGCGGGTGATGGCCAGAATGGCCGGGATGGAATCCGCGGCAAACACCACATCGGTGGTTTCGACCATCACCAGCACTACGAATAGGGGGGTAGCGAAACGTAGGCCCTCCTTTTTCACGAAGAACTTACCTCCCTCCAGCTGCCGGGTGATGGGCAGGTGGCGGCTGAGAAAACGCACCACCGGGTTGTTGTCGGGGTCAATTTCTGGCTCGTCGCCGCTCAGGCCCATCTTGATGCCCGTGTACACCAGAAAAGCGCCGAGCAGGTACACCAGAATATGGAACTTGGCCAGCAGCGCCCCGCCCACCAGAATGAAAACGGCCCGCAGTAGCAGCGCCCCCAGCACGCCCCAGAACAGAATGCGGTGCTGGTACTGCCCCGGTACTTTGAAGTAGTTGAAGATGAGCAGGAAGACGAAGAGGTTGTCGACGCTCAGCGCCTTTTCTACCAGGTAGCCCGTCAGCCACTCCAGGGCTTGCTGCCGGCCCATGGTGTAGTACGTCAGCAGGTTAAAGCTCAGGGACAGCGCCACCCAGAAAATGCTCCAGCCCAGGGCTTCGCGCAGCTTTATCTCGTGGGCTTTGCGGTTGAAGACCAGCAGGTCGAGCAACAGTAGCACGACCACGAAGGCGTTGAAGGCAATCCAGAAAAGGGGCGAGTTGTGCATGCTAGGCGCAAGATACGCCGACCGGGGTAGGTGCGGATGCGGCTCAGCGGCTGGCTGCCATTACATTTGGCCGCCTCTAATCCTTAACCGCCTTATGTCACGCGCAACGCTCCGTATTCTGGCCGTGGAGGACGACCCGGTTCAGGCGATGAGTATAAGCCTGTTAATCCAGACCCTGGGCTACGAGCTGGTGGGCGTAGCGGCCAGTGCCCCCGCGGCCCTGCAGTGCTTCGACGCCGAGCAGCCCGACCTGGTGCTGCTCGACATCAACATTGCCGGCCCCGCCGATGGCATCGAGCTGGCCCACCAGTTGGTGAAGCGTCGGCCCGTGCCCCTGATTTTCCTCACCGCCTACCCCGACCAGCACACCTTCGAGCGGGCCCGGCGGGTGGGGCCGTTTGCCTTCCTGGGCAAGCCTTACAACGAACTGCTGCTGGGCCACAGCATCGAGCTGGCCGTGCAGCACTTTGCCGCTGCCCAGCGCCCGGCCGGCAGCACCCCCGAGGGCGCCGTGCTGCTCGACGGCGTGTTTGTGCGCGAGGCCGGCCGGCTGCTCAAGGTCAGCTTTGCCGAGCTGCTGGTGGCCGAGGCGGATGACTCCTACACCCACCTGCACACGGCCAGCCACAAGTACACCCTGCGCAGCAGCCTGCGCGAGCTGGAAAAAAGCCTGCCGCCCGGGCGCTTTCTGCGCATTCACCGCGGCTACCTGGTGCAGGCCAGCCAGGTGACGGCCTTCGACCCGCAGACGGTGTTCATCGGGGCCCACCGCCTGCCCCTGGGCCGGGCCTACCGCGACGGAGTGCGGGCCCGCCTGCCCCAGCTGCGCTAAGGCCGCCGCCGCGCAGTGAGCGGCAAAATCAGCTGTTCATATACTTCAATCGGTTGTTCGCCGCAGCCTGCTTGTAGGCGGGGGAGGGCACAGGCTAATGTTGCGGCGAGTCCGGCAAGCAGTCCGGTGCTCAGCCCACCATGCCTACTCCCGGAAAAACCCTTCGCAACCCCGCCACCGGCGACACCTTCGAGTTTCTGGAAACGGCCCTCGGTACCCAGGGCGCCCAGGTGCTGCTGCGCAGCACCCTCCACACCAAGGGCGAGCTGGTGCCCAACCACCTGCACGTGCTGCAGGAAGAGTATTTTGAGGTGCTCAGCGGCCAGCTTACCGTGCGCCTCAACGGCGAGACGCGGGTGCTGGGCCCCGGCGACAGCCTGGCCCTGCCGCCCAATGAGGCCCACAACCACTTCAACGCCGGCGACGGCCCCGTGACCTACCTGCACCGCATCCGGCCGGCCCTGGACTTCGACTACCTCATGGAAACCCTGGTGGGCCTGGCCGCCGACGGCAAAGCCCGCAACGGCAAGTACGGCCTGCTGCAGGAGCTGGTGTCGTTGAAATACCTCGACAGCAAAAGCTACCTGGCCGACGTGCCCATCGGGGTGCAGAAGCTGCTGATGGCGGTGCTGGCCCCGCTGGGGCGGCTCCTGGGCTACCGGGCGGTGTACAAAAAGTACTCTGGAATTGAAAAGTAGCGCTGGCCCAAGGGGCCAGTGCAGCATACTGTGTTAAGGCAAATCAACATGAAGCTTCCTTCTGCTTTCTTCCGCAGCTCCCTGGCTGCGCTGCTACTCACCGGGCTGGCCCAGGGGGCGGCCCAGGCCCAAAGTGTGGGCATCGGCACCACCACGCCCGACGCCAAGGCGGCCCTCGACGTCAGCGCCACCAATAAGGGCCTGCTGGTGCCGCGCCTGACAGCGGCGCAGCGGGCCGCCATCGCCAGTCCGCCCGACGGGCTGATGGTGTTCCAGACCGACGGCACCACCGGATTCTGGTACTACTTCGGCGGGGCCTGGACCAACATCCCGAATGCCAGCACCGCCGGCGACAACCTGGGCAACCACACCGCCACCCAGAACCTCAACCTGGGCAGCAACCTGCTGGTGGGCAACGGCGGCAGCAGTGGGCTGAGCATCAGCAGTACCGGGCAGGTGGGCGTGGGCACTGCCGCGCCCAACGCTACCCTGGAAGTGAACGGCAATGCCCGCATCAACGGAGCCAATGCCCTGGAGCTGGGCGGGGGCGTGGCCGGCAAGGAATTCAACGCCGGTAAAATCGGCTACCAGACGTTCTCCGGCAATGCCCTCGACATTGTAGGGGCCGGCCCGGACGCGGCCAGCCGCCGGGTGCAGATTTACGCCGAAGGCGGCACCACGGTACTTGGGGCCGCCGGCATCGGCACCAGCAGCCCGGCCGCCTCCGCTCAGTTGGAAGTGGCCTCCACCACCCGGGGCTTCCTGCCCCCGCGCCTGAGTCAAAGCCAGCGCGACGCCATCGGTGTGCCGGCCACGGGGCTCATGGTGTACAACACCAGCACCAGCAAGCTCAACATCTGGAACGGCACGGCCTGGACCGACGCCATCAACGCGCCCAGCAGCGAGGGCAGCACCACGACCTTTTCCTTTACCGGGGCGGGGCAGACCTATACCGTGCCGGCCGGCGTGACCGCGCTGCAGGTATCGGTGGCCGGGGCGCAGGGTGGCACCTGGGGCGGTTCGGGCGCTGGTGGCGCGGGCGCCGTAGTGCAGGCCACGCTGGCTGTGACGCCGGGCGAAGTGCTCAACATCAACGTAGGTGGTGCCGGGGGCTTTACCAGCAGCGGCAGCGGCTTCGTACCCGGCGGGTACAACGGAGGCGGTGCCAACCTGGGCAGCGCCGCTGGCGGGGCCGGGGGCGGGGCCAGCGACATCCGCCGGGGCGGTAATGCCTTAGCCAACCGCGTGGTGGTGGCCGGCGGTGGGGGCGGCGGGGGCGGCGGCCAATTGGGTGGGGCCGGTGGGGCCCCCGTGGGCGGCAACGGGGTGGTCGGCCAGGGGGGCACCCAGGCGGGCGGTGGAGCAAGCGGCTCCAGCGGGCAGGCGGGTAGCCTGGGGCAGGGCGGCAGTGTTAATGGCAACGGCGGGGGCGGGGGGTATTATGGGGGCGGCAGCAGCAACCCTTTCTCCGGTACAGGCGGCGGCGGCAGCTCCTGGGTCGACCAGTCGCTTACTTCCAACGTCACGATGACGGCCGGCGCCCGCTCGGGCAACGGCTTGATTACAATTACTGCCCTGACCAGCACTATCCCCGCACTGAGCGGCAACGGGGTGCAGTTTCAGCAGCTGACCCAGGCGCAAATCAACTCCATTACGTCGCCGGTGGCCGGTACGCTGGTCTTCAACCTCACCACCAACCGCCTGAACTACTACACCGGCTCGACCTGGATAGAGCTGCTGACGGGCAGCCAGGCGGCGGCCACCGGCGAAGCCCGGACCTACTACTACACCGGCGCGGCCCAAACCTACACCGTACCCTCCGGCGTGACGGCAGTTGACGTGGATGCGCGCGGGGCCCAGGGCGGCTCCAACGGCAGCGTGAGCTTCGGCGGGGCGGGCGCCCGGGTGCAGGCCCGGTTAAGCGTAACTCCTGGGCAAGTGCTGAACCTCTACGTGGGCGGTGCCGGCAGCACGGCGCCTTTCGCGCCGGGCGGCGCCGGCTACAACGGGGGCGGCAACGGGGGCTACGGCAGTGGCAGCCGGGCCGGTGGCGGCGGTGGCGCCACCGATATCCGGGTGGGTGGCACGGCCCTCACCGACCGGGTGTTGGTAGCAGCGGGCGGCGGGGGCAGCGGCGCCCCCAACGGGGCGCCCGGCGGGGCCGGCGGCGCAGCCACGGGCGGCAATGGCGGGGGCAGTGGCGGTTCCTCGCCGGGAACCGGGGCTACGCAGGTTGCCGGCGGCGCCAGCGGTGGCGGGCTGGGCACCGGCGGCTCGGGCACTTCCATCGGCGGCGGGGGCGGCGGCGGCTACTACGGCGGCGGGGCCTCCACCAACTCTGGCGGGGGTGGCGGCGGCTCGTCGTGGGCCACGCCCACCGGCACCACCAACGTCACCATGACGGCCGGCGCCCAGGCGGGCGACGGGCTGCTCATCATCACCCCCGTGCCGGCCGTCCCGGCCCCGGCCCTGAGCGCGAACAACTTCACGGGCACCTTACCCTTGGCTACTTTGGGCCTGACTCCGCAAAACGGCGGCATCGTATTCAGCAACGCCACCTCCCTGCAGCAGAACAGCAGCAGCCTGTTCTGGGACAACACCAACGCCCGTCTCGGCCTGGGCACCAGCTCCCCGGCGGCCCGCCTCGACGTGAACGGCACGGCCCAGGTTGCGGGCAGCGTGGGCATTGGCCTGGCGCCCGTGGCTGGTAACGCCCTGCTGGTGAGCAATACCCAAACCAGCTCCGACCCAACAACGCAGCAACACAGCCTGCAGCTGGAATTGCGGCAGGGCAGCAGCACCCAGGCGCTGGCCTTGGGCGTGCTGCCCAACGGCTACGGCATGATTCAGGCCAAGCAAGTGAGCGTCGGCTATTCGCCGCTGCTGCTCAACCCCCTAGCCGGCAACGTGGGCATCGGCACCGCTACGCCCATTGCCCGCCTGCATGTAAACGGCGCGGGCACCGCCGCGCCCAACAACACCGCCATCAGCTACTTCAACCCCGGCGAGAGCAGCCTTACCGCCAGCACCAGCAGCGGCACCACGCCCCGCGCCGTGGTGGCGTACTTTGAAGGGGGGCAGTTCTGGGTGAATGGGGTCATCGTGGCCGGGGCGCTCAATGTGTCGTCGGACCGCCGCATCAAGCGGGTGCTGGGCCTGAGCGACTCCCGCACCGACCTGGACTTGCTCAACCGCCTGCGCATCACCGACTACACCTACCTCGACCAGGTGGCCAATACCGGCCAGGTGGTGAAGAAAGTCATTGCTCAGGAAGTGGAAGAAGTGCTGCCCGCCGCCGTGAGCCGCAGCCGCCAGGCAATTCCCAACGTGTATGAGCGCGCCACCCGCGTGCAGGCCGCCAACGGCTACGTGACCGTGACTACGGCCCGGCCCCACGAGCTGCCGGCCGCCGGCGGCCAGATGCGCCTCTACACCCCCGAAAACAAGGACGTGAACGTGAGCGTGCAGGTGGTCGACGCCCACACCTTCCGCTTTGCCTCGACGGAGGACTACGTTGGTGGCTTGTTCGTGTACGGTAAGTTTGTCGACGACTTCCGCTCGGTGGATTACGACGCTCTGACCACCCTCAATGTGAGTGCCACCCAGGAGCTGAGCCGCAAAGTGGCGGCGCTGGAAGCCCTGAACGCGGACCTGCAAGCCCAGCTGCGCCGGCAGGCCGGCCAGGCCGAAGCAGCGCTGAGTACCTTCGAAAGCCGCCTACGGGCCCTGGAAGCCGCAGGAAGCCAAGCTCGTCGGTGAAGCCGCCGTGCCCAGCTTTTCCGGGGTGAAATTTGTGATGCCGAAGCGTGGACGCGGTGGCAGCCCAGCACTATTTTTAAGCATGAAATTGCATTGGTTGTGGGCATGTATACTAGTGTGCCTAATTCTGTCCGCGCCCGCTGCGGCCCGGTCCCTGCCCCCCGACACGCTGCGGGCGCGGCTGCAGCGACCCGGCCTGCCCGACGCGGAGCGCATCGACTACACGCTGGCGCTCAGCCGGACCTTTCGCACGTTTCGGGAGTGGCGCCTGCACAAGCCGGCGCTGCTCCGCGCCCTGGCGCTGGCCTACCGGCAGCCCGGCGGTACCGGTGACGCCGCGGCCGTGGCCCTGACGCGGGTGCTGGCCAATACCTTGCGCGGCAACGACGAGTTGCTGTCCTACGATACTTACCTGCTGCGGGCGCTGCCCCTGGCCGAGCGCCTGCACGACGCCGCTAGCACCACGTATATTCTACAGTCGCTAGCCGATGCATCTTCCGCGAAGGCCAACTACGTGGCGGCCGAGCGGTACGCCCTCCGTGCCCTGCGCTGCGCCCGGGAAAACCATATTTCTACGGAGCTGGACGTGACCTACCGCATACTGGGGGAGACGGCCATGAACCAGCACGACTACCGCCGGGCCCTGCCCTGGATGCAGCAGGCCGTAGTTGCGGCCCGGCGGGCGCATTCCAGGGGGCATCACCTCGTCGGCGCGCTGGCGGGCCTGCTCGAAACGCAGCTGAAGCTGCACCAGCAAGGGGCGGCCCGCACGTTGTTCTACCAGGCCTTGCCCCTTGCCCGAACAGACAGCGACACCCTCTCCGAGGCGCAGGTGCTGTCCATCTGGGGCACGAGCCTCATCGAAAAGCAGCCCGATTCCGCAGCCTACTTTCTCCGCCAGGCCCTGTGGCTCGACCAAAAAATGGGCAGCCGGTACGGCATGGCGTATGAATACCTGGGCCTGATGAAGGTGCAGCAGGGCAAGCGGCAGTGGCGGGCGGTGCGGCAGCTGGCCCGCCTGGCCCTGCGCTGCGCCCGCCAAGGCCAGAGCCCCGACCTGGAGCAGGAAGCCCTGGCAGGCCTGGCCGCCAGCCTGCGCCACCTGGGCCAGGGCGCGGCCGCTTACGACACCCTGCAGCAAGCCCACACCCTGGCCGATACCCTGCTGGGCCAGCAGAAACAGGAAGCATTGGCCCAGCTGCGAACGCGCTTCGAAACCGATGAAAAAGAAGCCCGCATTCGGATTCTGGAGCAGGGCCGGCGTATTGCCCGCCTGCGGGCCGCCCAGCAGCAGGCCCGCGCCCAGACCCTCACGGTGGCCATTGCTGTGCTGCTGGCCGTGGCCCTGGGCATTGGCCTCTTACTGGCCCTGCTGCTGCGCTCGCGCCGGAGGCTGCGCGCTGCCAACGCCATTAAGGACCAGCTCATCCGCATCGTGGGCCACGACCTGCGCTCGCCCATGGCCAGCCTGCAGCAACTCACGCCCCTGCTTTACAACGTGCTGGAGCAGCCCGACCGCACCACGGCTTACCAGCTCATCCGCACGCTCGACACCGGCGCCCAGCAGCTGGGCGGTATGGTCGACAACCTCTTCCAGTGGGCCCGGGCCCAGGGCGGGCAGTTCATCAACAACCCCGAGCAGCTGCGGGCCTCCTTCGCCCTGCAGAACATGGTGGCCCTTTACGGACCCATGGCCCAGCTCAAAAACATCAGCCTGACGCTGGAGGCCCCGCCCGAAATGCTGGTGTGGGCCGACCTGAGCCTGCTAACTACCGTGCTGCGCAACCTGGTGGGCAACGCCCTCAAGTTTACGCCGCCTGGCGGGCAGGTGCAGCTCCGGGCGCAGGCCGTGGCCAGCGGCGGCGGTGAGTTTTTGATACTCGACACCGGCGCCGGCATCGACCCTGGCTATCTGGCGAAGCTGCGCACTACCGACCGGCTGGCTTCCACCGCGGGCACGTCGGGCGAAGCGGGCACGGGCCTGGGCCTGGCCCTGTGCTTTCAGTTTGTAGAGCTGATAGGTGGCCAGCTAAATATCGGCCCTGGTCCGAAGGGCGGCACCCTCTGCCGGCTCTGGGTGCCCGGCCGGTAGCGTGCGTTTAGCTCCGGGCTGGCTTTATCGGGTGCAGCCAGCTGTTGAGCTTCATCTGCAGCACGCCGAAGAAAGCTTCCTCCACAATGCCTTTCGACATCTTGGACGCACCGCGGGTGCGGTCGGTGAAGATGATGGGCACTTCCTTCACCTTGAAGCCGAGCTTGTAGGCCGTCCACTTCATCTCAATCTGGAAGGCGTAGCCCACAAAGCGGATGCGGTCGAGGTCGATGGCGCGCAGCACCCGGGCCGTGTAGCACTTAAAGCCGGCCGTGGCGTCGCGGATGGGCATGCCCGTCACCAGGCGCACGTACCAGGAGGCGAAGTACGACATCAGCACCCGGCTCATGGGCCAGTTCACCACGTTCACGCCCTGGATGTAGCGCGAGCCGATGGCCAGGTCGTTGCCTTCCTTGGCGCAGGCGTCGTGCAAGCGCAGCAGGTCCTCGGGGTTGTGCGAGAAGTCGGCGTCCATCTCGAAGATGTACTCGTAGCCGTGGGCCAGGGCCCAACGGAAGCCGTGGATGTAGGCTGTGCCCAGGCCCTGCTTGCCGGCCCGCTCTTCCAGAAACAGGCGGCCCGGGAACTCGGCCAGCAGCCCGCGCACAATGGCCGCGGTGCCATCGGGCGAGCCGTCGTCGATAATCAGCACATCGAAAGCCCGCGGAAGTGAAAACACTTTGCGGATAATCAGCTCCGCATTTTCACGTTCGTTGTAGGTTGGAATCAGAACCAGGCCTTCGCTCATGGGGTCAAAGATAGGCAGCGGGCTAGTAGCACGAAGCGGATTAAATCCACTTCAAGGGGTAAATGTTTGACTATAGGCACCCTGCCAGCGGCAAAGTTGCTCAGCGGCCGGCGGCCAGCTCCTCGGCGGTGCGGCGGGCGTGACGCACGCAGTCGGGCACCCCCACACCGGCCCGCCAGTTGGCCACCGTCAGGATGTGCTCGGCTTGCAGGGCATCGGCCGCGGCGTGGGCTGCCACGATGTGCTGGTCGTACTGCGGAATGCCGCGGGCCCAGAAGTAGCGGGTTTGCCAGCGCGGCTCGGCCGAGATGCCGTAGAGCTGGCTGAGTTCCTGGTGCACGGCCGCTTTCTGGGCTTCCTCGGGTTGGCACGCGGCTTCTTCGTACTGGCTGCCGCCCACGAAGGTGGTAAACAGCACCTGCCCGGCCGGCACCCGGTTGGGGTAGATGCTGCTGGTCCAGATAGAACCGGCTGCGTAGGCACCCTCTACTTTAGGGTGCAAGGCCCCGAAGCCATTGAGCGGGTGGGCCACCGCGCTGCAGTCGTAGGCCGAGTACACCACGCTCATGGGCGGGTAGTGCACGGCGGCCAGGGCCGCGGCCGCCTCAGGAAACAGGGGCTGCAGCAGTGGGGCGGCTGCATAGGCTGGTAGCGCCAGGGCTAGGTGGGTGTATTTTTCAGTTAAAAGTTGAGAGTTAAAAGTTAAAAGCTCGTTCCGAGGAGCTTGCTGCTCAACTTCATCACTTTTAACTTTTAACTTTTCACTTTTAACTACTAACTGATACTGCCCATTCTCCCCCCGCTGCACGCCCGTTACGGCCGTGCCGCCGTGGTAATTGCCCAGCTTGGCGGCCAGGGTGTCGGTGATGGACTGCACGCCGTTTTTGAGCGACACGATGCGGCGGCGGGCGGCGCCCTTGCTGGTTTTCATCAGGCCGCGCAGCAGCGAGCCGTGCTCCTGCTCCAGAGCCACCAGCTGCGGGAAGGTTTTGTGGATGAGCAGCTGCTCGGGGTCGCCGGCGTAGATGCCGGCCATGAAGGGGTTCACGGCGTAGTCCACGATTTCGGGGCCGAAGCGGCGAAGGAAAAACTGGGCTACGGTTTCCTGCTCATTCACAGGGCCAGCTTTTTTCAGCATTTCGCCCAGAATCTGCAGCTTGGTTTTCCAGCTGAAAAAGCCGCTTTTGAGCAGGGCGGGCGGGGAGCCGGGCAGCTGCCGGTACTCGCCGCCGCGCAGCACATAGCGGTGCTGGCTCACATCGGCCGTATCCTGAATCTGCTCGCTCAGGCCCAAGTCGGCCAGCAGCTCGGCCAGCTCCGGGCTTAGCTGCAGGGAGTTGGGGCCCGATTCGAGCAGGTAGCCTGGTGGGTGCTGGCTAAGAAAGTTGCCGCCCGGCCGGGCGTCGGCCTCAAACAGGTCGTAGGCGACGCCGGCTTTCTGTAGGTACCAGGCAAGAGTGAGGCCGGCGATGCCGCCGCCGATAATGGCTATTTTCATGAAGCGCGGGCTTTATTGCTCACGTCCCCGCACGACCAAATGGCGCCGCGACGCGAACTGCAAAGTTCGCGCTACTTTCTTTGCCCCGATGAAACCGACCAACAAAGCCGTTTTTCTGGACCGCGACGGCGTGCTGAACGAGGAAATCGGCACTTATGTGTGGCAGCCCGAGAAGTTTGTTATCTGCCCCGGTGTGCCCGAAAGCCTGGCCCGCCTCAAGGCCGCCGGCTACCTGCTCATCGTCGTCACTAACCAGGCCGGCATTGCCAAGGGGCTGTATACGGCCGACGAGGTGCTGGCCTGCCATGCCAAGCTGCAGGCCGCCTGCGGCGGCATCATCGACGCCCTGTACTTTGCCGATGCCCACCCCAGCGTGAGCGAGTCCATCCTGCGGAAGCCCGATTCCGGCATGCTGGAAAAAGCCATTGCCCGCTTTAAGCTGGACGTAAGCCAGTGCTGGATAGTAGGCGACCGGCTGCGCGATATGGAAGCCGGGGCCAAAGCGGGCGTACGCGGTATTCTGGTGGGGGAGGAGGAAGTGGATTTTGCGCCCCGCGTGGCGGATTTGCGGGCGGCGACGGAGGTTATTCTGGGGCCTCACCCCCCGGCCCCCTCTCCGGGGGAGAGGGGGAGCCAGTCGATTTCGGGATAATAGTGAGAACGGAAGGAAGAAGAGTTGGGCTTTACAGTTTGTAGCTAACTTTTAGCTCAACCGCGCCGCCGTGGCTCCCCCTCTCCCCGGAGAGGGGGCCGGGGGGTGAGGCAAAAACGGCCGGCCTCCCTCACAGGAAGCCGGCCGTTTCAATTCTAAAGCGAAGCAAAAACTACTGGCGTACGGCAGTAGTGGCGTTGCTGGCCGTGATGGGCGAGGAAACGCGGTTGGCTTCCTTGGTGCTGGTGTAGGCCGGGCACTTCTGACGGTTGCACGAGCCCAGGGCGAGGGCGGCCACACCGGCGGCCAGCAAAACGAGCTTTTTCATAAATAAAGAAAACGGGTGGATGATGACACAGTTAGGCTTCAAAGATAAGCAGGTGAAAACTCATTCCTGCTATCAACGTCGCCAGGCTTCTATAATTATTCCTGGTAGCCCAGAATTCGCATCATGCTCTCGGCGCTCTGCTTGGGCGCAAAAACCGTGTCGGTAAGGCTGCCGTCGGCGGCCCGGTCCAGGATGACGTGCTTGGGCGCCGGGATGAGGCAGTGCTTGATGCCGCCGTAGCCCGAGAGGCTTTCCTGGTAGGCGCCGGTGTGAAAGAAGCCCACGTACAGCGGCTGCTCGTCCGTCGGCTTACGCTCGGGCAAAAACACCTGGTAGATGTGCTTCTCGGCGTTGTAGTAGTCCTGCGAGTCGCAGGTGAGGCCGCCGAGCTGCAGCTTCTTGTAGGGCTTCTGCCAGCCGTTCACGGCCAGCATGATGAAGCGCTGGTTCAGGGCCCAGGTGTCGGGCAGGTTAGTGATGAACGAGCCGTCAATCATGTACCACAGCTCCTTGTCGTTCTGCAGCTTCTCGTCGAGAATGGAGTAGAGCGTAACGCCGCTTTCGCCCACGGTGAAGATGCCGAACTCGGTGAAGATGTTGGGCTCGGGCACGCCTTCTTCCTTGCAGATACGCTGAATGGTGCGCAGAATTTCGGCAACCATGTAGGGGTAGTCGTACTCGAGCTGAATGCTGGTCTGGATGGGGAAGCCGCCGCCGATGTCGATAGTGGTGAGCGTGGGGCAGACCTTGCGCAGCTCGCAGTACTTGTGCACGAAGCGGCTCAGCTCCGACCAGTAGTAGCTGGTGTCCTTGATGCCGGTGTTGATGAAGTAGTGCAGCATCGTGAGCGTGAAGCGCGGGTCGTCCTTAATCTTCTGCTCGTACAGCGGTATCACGTCGGCGTAGCGCACGCCCAGGCGGGAGGTATAGAACTGAAAGCGCGGCTCCTCGTCGGAGGCCAGGCGCATGCCCACGTTGCACTTCTCGTTGACGTGGTCGTGGTAGTAGTCGATTTCGTTGGGCGAGTCGAGGATAGGCATGCAGTTCACAAACCCGTCGTTGATGAGCTCGGCGATGTCGCGCTTGTATTCCTCGGGCTTGAAGCCGTTGCAGATGATGTGCTTCTGCTTATCCACCTTGCCCTGCTGGTGCAGGTTGCGGATGATGCTGATGTCGAACCAGGACGAGGTTTCGAGGTGAATATCGTTTTTCAGGGCTTCCTCCAGCACGAAGCGGAAGTGCGAGGACTTGGTGCAGTAGGCGTAGGAGTACGAACCCGTGTAGCCGGTCTGCTGGATGGCATCGGCAAACCACTTCTTGGCCCGCTGAATCTGGGAGCTGATTTTAGGTAAGTACGTGAGCCGCAGCGGGGTGCCGTGCTTTTCAATCAGGGCCATCAGGTCGATGCCGTGGAAGCGCAGCTCGTGGTCCTCCACGGTAAAGTCGGCAGTGGGAAAGTCGAACGTTTGGGAAATCAGGTCGTGATAGGTATCCATTGACGGCAGGGTGTAGCAAAAACGGCGGGAAAATCCGACCTTTACGGCGGCGAAGGCCAAAAGTACCGCTCCGGGAAAGAATTTTACCCCCAAACCGCGTGCTCCGGCCCCGCCCATCCCTCGCATCGTGATGGTGGACTAAGCGACTTGGCTACAATGGGACGAAAGGCCCGGCGAAAGGCAGCGCTCGAAGGAAGGTTTTAGTTGTCAGTTGCTAGTTGTCAGTTGTTAGCTTGTGCTAGCCGCCTGACAACTGACAACTACCAACTGATAACCAACTTAGAACGATGCCGCCCATTTCCTTACCAAAATTCCCACCCGATGAAACGCATCAAACTACTGGAAGTCCGCTCCGAGCTGGGAGCCGGCACGCGCGGGGCCAGCATGGGCATCGACGCGCTGCGCGTGGCCTGCCTCAACAAGGGCTCCGACTATTTCCGACGATTTAACTCAGTGGTGGTGCCGGACCTGAACCACGTGCTGTTCGACCGTAACCACTTCCTCTACGCCAAGCACATCGACTCCATCTACACCGTGCAGAAGGCCATTGCCAACACGGTGGAGCAAACCCTGCGCTTCGGCGAGTTCCCGCTGGTGCTGGCCGGCGACCACTCCAACGCCAACGCCACCATTGCCGGCATCAAGGCCACCTACCCGCACAAGACGCTCGGCGTGGTCTGGATTGATGCCCACGCCGACATCCACTCGCCCTACACCACGCCCAGCGGCAACGTGCACGGCATGCCCCTGGCCATGGCCCTCGGCCAGGACAACCTGGAGTGCCAGCGCAACCGCCCCGACCCGGAAACCGAATTCTTCTGGCGCCGCCTGCAAAACCTAGGCGAGCCCGGCCCCAAGCTCAAGCCCGAGCACCTGGTGTACGTGGTGGTGCGCGACACCGAAGAGCAGGAAGACGAGCTGATTGAGCGCCTGGGCATCAAAAACTTCAAGCTCGACGAATTCCTCGACAAGGGCCCGCGCCAAGTGGCCCGCGAGATTTACGAGCAGCTGCGCTTCTGCGACATCGTGTACGTATCGTTCGACGTGGACTCGCTGGACTCGCGCTTCAGCAAAGGCACCGGCACCCCCGTAGAAGCCGGCCTGAACGTGCGCGAAGCCATTTCCCTCTGCCGCCACCTGCTCGACAACGACCGGGTGGTCTGCTTCGAGATGGTGGAAATCAACCCCACCCTCGACAGCGAAAACACCATGGCCAAAAATGCCTTCGACATCCTCGAAGCTGCCACGGAGGCTATTGAGGAGCGGTTGAGGATGGACGAGGTGATTGGGCGGGGGGAGAAGTAGCCTCACCCCCAACCCCTCTCCGGGGGAGAGGGGAGCTGGTTCCGGTCGTTCTTTTTTTGGTCAGTTAAAAGTGGAGAGTTAAAAAGCAGAACTGCCTTTTAACTCTCCACTTTTAACTTTTAACTCAATCGTCAGGCTCCCCCTCTCCTCGGAGAGGGGGCCGGGGGGTGAGGCTAAAACTGGCTTATGAACGCATACGCCCCCAGCGCGTACCCCGCAGCCGAGGAAAAGTGGTTGCCTCCCGGAATGGGGTGCAGCTCGACCTGGGTGGCGCCGCGGCGGCGCATGGCATCGTAGGCATCCTGGGAGTTGAAGAAGGGCACGTAGTCGTCGGCCGTGCCGTGGAACAGGGCCAGGGGGGCACGGGGCTGCCAGTCGTAGAGGTCGTTGGTGGCCAGGGCCGTGGCAAGGGCGGTATCGTTGTTGTTGAGCACGGCCTGGCGGAAGGTGGGGGCGAAGAGCTGGCTCTGCTGGCTAGGCACCGCCGCAAAGGGGTTGGCCTGCAGGCGCGTGGCGTAGGGCTCCTGATAGTAGAAGCTGAAGGGGCGGTTGAGGCGGTAGAGCCGGTCGTAAGTGCGCAGCACCCACACATAGCTGCTCAGGAAGTTGAGGGGCTGGGTGGCCTGCAGGATGTGGCGGGCGAAGGCCGTTTTGTGGTAGGCCCCGGCGCCGGGGGCGCTGGCCGTCACGGGCAGGGTGCTGGCGTACTTCTCTTCCAGCAGCTTGTGCAGGGCCATGGTGGCGTAGCCGCCCTCGGAGTAGCCCAGCAGGAAGTTCTTCTGGTTGACAGCCGCTTTCTGCTGCTGGCAGAACTCGCGGGTGGCCCGCAGCATGTCGGCCGAAACCGAGGCCAGGGAAGCGGCGTGCTCGTAGGGATGGGGCAGGGCCTTTGAGGCGCCGTAGCCCAGGTAGTCGGGTGCCGACACCACGTAGCCCGTGGAGGCCAGCACCGACACCACCGACCACACGTCGCTACCGCTGGCGTAGTACGACGGCGCCTGGCCTTCGCTGCTGGGCGCAATGGTGCCGTGCTGGTAGCTCAGCACGGGCAAGGCCTCGGTGCTCACAGGCAGCAGCACGGCGCCGGAGGCCGTGGTTTCGGCACCCTCGGGCGTGCGGGTGCGGTAGGTGAGGCGGTATACCCGAATGGGGTAGCGCACCAGGCTGCCCAGCAGGGGCACCTGCGGCACCCGGCCCGCCAGCGTGGCCGGACTGTACTCGCCAATGAGGGTACTGCCGGTGAGCGTAGGGGCGGCGGCCGTAATGAGGCTAGGCTCGGGCTCGTGGGATTTGCAGGCCGGCGCCGTGAGCAGCAGGGCCAGCAGCAGCCCCAGCAGGCGGTAGGGAGGGGTAGTCAGTCGATTGGAGGCAGACACAGGATACAGGGCTTTATAAGTAGTAGCGCCTCCGTAACGCGCTTTTGCCGGGTAGCCGTTCCGGGCGGGACGGCAAAATGACGAAGTCTGGCTCTGCTTTCAGGGCTACACCCGCCTCATCGCCCTCGGCGGGGGCGGGCCTAAAGGCGACGCTGATAAGCAGCCCGCCGCTTAGGTGGCTGCAGCAACAAAAAGCCCCGTCAGTAGCTGGTGGGGCTTTTTTAGCACGTACGTTTTTGTTAAATAGCCTATCTTGTGCAGAGGAGTATGGGATATAAATTCTACCCTTTTTCCTGAACTTAGAACGTGCTTCTGATGGAGCACCTACAGGCGCGGCAACACGGAAAAGTGGACCCGGCCGTAGTCGTTGGTCAACACGCCGCCGCTGCGCGGGTCGCTCCAAAAAGCGGGATATGCCTTGAAGTGGGAGAGCGGCAGGTAAATGAGCCCCCGGTAGCGGGAGCCGTGCAGGCCCACCGGACTAAACGGAGCGGAACAAAACCGGCCCGTCAGGGGCGTGACAAACACCTCGATGGTTTCCCGTTGTCCAGAAGGCCAGCGTTTGGTGATGGTCTGGATTTTCTTTCGTCCCTGGTAGAGCAGCCTTTCCAAGGAGTCCACTGCGGCGTGGTACTTCGAGTCGAAGGCATAAGGTTCGTTTGCAAACACCGCGAACGGATTGACAGCGGTGCCATTGCCACAGTTGGCCAAGACGCTGGCCGAAAACCCGGACAAATAGAACACGCTCAGCCCAGAGGGTCCTGCCTGAACGGAATCCAGCGGTTGTAGCCAATAGTACGTGTGGGTGTCGTGCTGCGAGATTTTGTAGGCGTCCTCAAAACTGTAGATGAGGTACGTCTCGCTCCGGGTTTGGCCCTTGGCCTCTAGGCCAACCAAGCCAGCCACCAGCAGCAAGAGCCGTCCGAACCGGAACCGGATGCGGTTCCAGCGTGCGGCCAGGGAGTGGGCCGCAAGGCGCCGTGTGCCAATCAAGTGGTCGGTCATTCCCAAATTAACGCTCCCTTCTTTAAACTCTTAGCAGCTGAGCAGTAACTGGTACCTACAATCCATTATAACATGTGGGGAGTTTAAGAAGCCCGTCTACGAATCAAAGTTTATGAAATGCCCGCTGAGGATGAGTTCAGTAGACTTCAGTGAAGCATACGAAAAGCCCTATCAGAGCTGTGATGAATCGGTTTTGGTGGGCAGCAGTAGCACTGTAGTATAGACAACTCACCCACGACAGATCAACTCCTCGCACCAGCAACATATGCAACGCCGTACCTCACCCGTACCTTTGCCCCGTGCAACAGTTAGAACAAGCTCTCAAAACCGCCCTGCAAACCGCCGCCCAGGCCGTTTATGGCGTTGAAGTACCCGCCGCCAGCCTCACACTCCAGCCCACGCGCAAGGAGTTTGCCGGCAGCTTTACCCTCGTCACCTTCCCGCTCACCAAAGCCTTGGGCCAGGGCCCCGAGCAAATCGGCCAGGCCCTGGGCGAGTGGCTCAAAGCCCACGAGCCGCGCATCAGTGGCTACAACGTGGTGAAAGGCTTCCTCAACCTCGAAATTGCCGATACCGAGTGGCTGCAGCTGTTTCAGCAGGTGCTGAGCCAGCCGGCCGGCGCGCCCGTGGCCGTGGGCGGCCCGCAGCGCGTGGTGGTGGAGTACTCCTCGCCCAACACCAACAAGCCCCTGCACCTGGGCCACCTGCGCAACAACTTCCTGGGCTACTCGGTGGCCGAAATCCTCAAAGCCACCGGCGCCCACGTCACCAAGGCCAACCTCGTCAACGACCGGGGCATCCACATATGCAAGTCGATGCTGGCTTACCAGCGCTTCGGGCACGGCGAGACGCCGCAGCAGGCCGGCATCAAGGGCGACCACCTCATCGGCAAGTACTACGTGCTGTTTGAACGGCACTACCGCGAGGAAATCCGCCAGCTCGAAGCCGAAGGCGTAGCCCCCGACGTAGCCAAGAAAAAGGCCCCCCTCATGGCCGCCGCCCAGGAAATGCTGCAGCAGTGGGAAGCCGGCGACGCCGACGTGGTAGGCCTCTGGCGCCAGATGAACGGCTGGGTGTACGAAGGCTTTGAGGAAACCTACAAAACCATCGGCGTCGACTTCGACAAGTTCTACTACGAGTCGGAAACCTACCTGCTAGGCAAGGCGCGCGTCGACGAAGGCCTGCAGAAAGGCGTCTTTTTCCAGAAAGACGACGGCTCGGTGTGGGTGGATTTGAAAGAAGAAAACCTGGACGAGAAGCTGCTGCTGCGCGCCGACGGCACCAGCGTCTACATCACCCAGGACCTGGGCACGGCTGAGCTCAAGTACGAGCAGTTCGGCTACGACTCCAGCATTTACGTCATCGGCGACGAGCAGAACTACCACATGCAGGTGCTGCAGGCCGCCCTCAAAAAGCTGGGCAAGCCCTACGCCGACGCCATTCACCACCTCAGCTACGGCATGGTGGATTTGCCCTCGGGCAAGATGAAGTCGCGCGAAGGCACCGTGGTCGACGCCGACGAGCTGGTGCGCGAAGTGGTGGACGCCGCCCGCGCCGCCACCCTCGAAAAAGGCAAGACCGAAGGCCTGAGCGAGGCCGAGCTGGAGCAGCTCTACCACATGCTGGGCCTGGGCGCCCTCAAGTACTTCCTGCTGAAGGTGGAGCCCAAGAAGCGCATGCTCTTCAACCCCGCCGAGTCGGTAAGCCTGGAAGGCCACACCGGCCCCTTCATTCAGTACTCGCACGCCCGGGTTGCCGCCATCCGCCGCAAAGCCGCCGAGCTGGGCATCACCCAAACCTTCGACTTCGCTGCCATCAACGAAGTACACGCCACCGAAGCCGAGCTGATTCAGCTGCTGGCCAGCTACCCGGCCCTGCTGGCCGAGGCGGCGCGGCAGCTTTCACCGGCCATCATCAGCCAGTATGCCTATGACCTGGCCAAAGCCTACAACCGGTTCTGGGTAGCGGTGCCCATCTTCGCCGAAACCAACGAAGCCCTGCGCAGCCTGCGCGTGGCCCTGTCGGCGCGGGTAGGGGAGATGATTAAGGTAAGCATGGGCCTGCTGGGCATCCAGGTGCCCGAGCGCATGTAGCGCGAACTTTGTAGTTCGCGCCCCAGAACGATACCCGAACGATTGTTGGCGGCGTGGGGGCGCGAACTGCAAAGTTCGCGCTACTGCCGGTGGCTCCACCTTTAGCTAACTCTAAACCCTATCAGGCCTGTGGCGGTTGCCAGGGCAGCACCGTAAACCCATTTTTTGCCTGCCATGAAAAAGACCCCTGCTCTTGTGATGCTCGTTGCGGCTGCTGCTGTCGCCGTTGCCTGTTCCCAATCCACCGCCAACAACCCCACCATGACCGAAACCGAAACCACTGCCACCGCCGCCCCGGCCACCGTCTACGACTTCACCGTGCAAACCATCGACGGCAAGGACGTGAAGCTGAGCCAGTACAAAGGCAAGAAGCTGCTCATCGTGAATACCGCCTCGGAGTGCGGCTACACGCCCCAGTACAAGGAGCTGGAGGAGCTGTACAAAAAGCACGGCGACAAAGTGACGGTGCTGGGCTTCCCGGCCAACAACTTCGGCGCGCAGGAGCCCGGCTCCAACGCCCAGATTGCCACTTTCTGCGAGAAAAACTACGGCGTGACCTTCCCGCTGTTCAGCAAAATCTCGGTGAAAGGCGACGACATGGCCCCGCTCTACAAGTTCCTGTCGGATAAGTCGAAAAACGGCGCCGTGGGCGAAGCCCCCAACTGGAACTTCTGCAAGTACCTCATCGACGAGCAAGGCCACGTGGTGAAGTTCTACCCCTCCAAAGTGACGCCCTTGAGCGCCGAGCTGGTCGGGGATATTATGAAGTAGTTTTTTAGTTGACAGTTGTTCGTTGTCAGTTGTCAGACCTGTTCTGACGACTGACAACGTCTGTTTTAGTAGAACAGCCTGACAAATGACATCGTCTGTTTTAATAGAACAAGCTGACAACTGACAACGAACAACTGACAACTACAGAAATGAACCCCTGGATTTCCGCCTTCCGCCCCCGCACCCTGCCTCTGGCGCTGGCCAGCATCCTTACCGGGGGCTTCCTGGCCGCGGCGGCCGGCCGGTTTAATGGCCCGGTGGTGGGCCTGGCGGCCCTCACCACCATCCTGCTGCAGGTGCTCAGCAACCTGGCCAACGACTACGGCGACTCACAGAACGGGGCCGACAGCGTGCACCGGCAGGGCCCGCAGCGCGCCGTGCAAAGCGGCGCCATCAGCCCCGCCCAGATGAAGCGCGGCATGTGGATTTGCGGGTTGCTGGCCCTGGCCAGTGGATTGGGGCTGCTATGGGTGGCCCTGGGCCCCGAGCGCCTGGCCTGGACGCTGGGCTTTCTGGTGCTGGGACTGGCCGCCATCTGGGCCGCGGTGAACTACACGGCCGGCGACAAGCCCTACGGCTACGCCGGCCTGGGCGACATCTCCGTGTTCATCTTCTTCGGCCTGGTGGGCGTGTGCGGCACCTACTTTCTGCAAACGCTGACCTTGCCGCTGCCCGTGCTGCTGCCCGCCGCCGCTCTGGGCTGCTTTGCCACGGCCGTGCTCAACGTCAACAACATCCGCGACATCAACTCCGACGTGCTGGCGGGCAAAATCACTGTGCCGGTGCGCCTGGGCGCTGCCCACGCCCGCCGCTACCACTGGCTCCTGCTGCTGTTCGGGGTAGCCTGCGCCGTGCTATACGTCACGCTGAACTACCACTCGCCCTGGCAATGGCTGTTCGTGGGCGCCCTGCCACTCTTTCTCTTCAACGCCGTGCAGGTATGGCAGCGCCAGGAATCCATGCAGCTTGACCCCTTGCTGAAGCAGATGGCCATGAGCACGCTGGTGTTCACGCTGCTGTTCGGGGTAGGGCAGGTGCTGGGGTAAGCAGCCAAACTACGCCCTATGTTTACAGCTTGCCGGTAGCTGTCCCGCCCATGTGCTTCAGGTTCTTATTCTTATTGGCAGTGGCCCTGCTGAGTGCTGCTGCGCCTGCCAGCCCACCCCAGGTTATTTGCCTGGTACCATTTGATGGCATCACCCCGGCCCAGACCAAAGCAGTCGAAAAGGCCATTACATCCTTTTACAGCTTGCCCGTAGCAGTGCTGCCGGCAGAACAACTCCCTGAATCCGCGCTGTGCCCGGTACGCCAACGGCCCCGGGCCGCGGTGGTCCTCGACAGCCTGCATGCACGATTTCCGGTTACAAACCAGGCCCGTACCAAAGTCCTGGCCTTGACAACCCAGGATATCGAAGTGGAAAACCCGCCTGAAAAGCCGCACTGGGGCGTATTTGGCCTGGCCAACAAAGTGGGCGGCAACGAATGCATCGCCTCAACCTTCCGCTTGAGCCCGGGCCGCACCGACCGCCTAATCAAAGTGTGCCTGCACGAGGTCGGTCACACCTTGCACCTGCCGCATTGCACCTCCGCCTCTCCCAACTGCCTGATGCGCGACGCCAATGGCAAGCTGGCCACCGTCGATGCAGAGAAAGTGTACCTCTGCGATGCCTGTCGGGCCAAGCTGCGCTGGTAAAGAAAAGGCCTGAACCAGGCATTTTCTTGAATGACTTGGTCTGATGCAAAACATTTGCCCCCAGCGGCATTCCTGGTCTACAGTGAGTGTAGTAAGGAACGCCGCTGGGGGCAAATTGCTGCTAAGCAATTAAGTAAAACGAGTTATTCAGAAGATGATGCCGGTGCTGCTTCGGCAGTTCCGCCACCTTCCGGGCGGGGTCCGCGGCCCTTACCGCGGTTGCGCCCCCCGCGGCTGCGGCGGCGCTCGCCTTCCGCGCGAGGCTCGCGGGCTTCGCCTTCGGGCCGGGGCTCACGCGGCGGGCGGGCTTCACCCTCGGGGCGCGGCTCTCGTGGGGCCCGCGGCTCCCGGGGCGGGCGGCTCTCACCTTCCGGGCGGGGGCGACGCTCCCGGCGCTCTTCGCCCTCGGGGCGGGGCGGGCGCTGGTAGGGCACGGCCGGGGCTTGGCCCGCGTCGAGGGCAGCCAGGGCATTTTTGGCGGCGGCTACGCGCTCCAGGTACTTGGGGTCTTTGGGGTCGGGCGCGTCGCGGCGGGGCTTGCCACCGTCGCGGCCGCCATCCCGGCCACCGCGGCCACCTTCACGGCGCGGGCCCCGGTCGCCTTCGGCGCGGGGGCCGCGGTCACGGCCGCCGCCACCTTGTCCGCCGCGGCCGGGCCGGCCGCCGATTTTGCCGCCCAGGCCCGCGAAGCGCTTGGGGTCGTACTCGGGAGCTTCGCCCAGGCCCAGCTCTTCGGTGATTTTCTGCTTTTCAATCTCGCGCTCGATGAGGCGCTCAATTTTCTGCACCCGGTCCTGGTCCTGGTCCGAGATGAAGGTGATGGCCGTGCCTTTGGTGGCGGCGCGGGCAGTGCGGCCGATGCGGTGCACGTAGTCCTCGGCGGCGCGGGGAATGTCGTAGTTCACCACGTGGCTGAGCGAGTCGATGTCGATGCCGCGGCTGAGCACGTCGGTGGCTACCAGCACCGGAAACTGCTTGTTTTTGAAGGCGCGCATGATTTCCTCGCGCTCCTCCTGGGTGCGGTCGGAGCTGATGCCGCGGGCCTCGATGCCGAGCTTGTTCACGGCCCGCACTATGCCGCCCACGGCCGCCTTCTGGCTCGTGAAGAGCACCATGCTCTGCACGTCCTGGGTTTTGATGATGTGCTCGAGCAGGTAGATTTTCTGGCGGTCGTAGGCCATGTAAAACTGCTGGTCGATGCCGGCCGCGGGCTTGCTCACCGCCAGCCGGATTTCGTCGGGCTGGTTGAGAATCTGCTGCGAGAACTCCCGGATTTTATTCGGCATAGTGGCCGAGAACAGCAGCGTCTGCCGCTGCTTGGGCAGCTGGCGCACGATGTTCAGGATGTCGTCGGAGAAGCCCATGTCCATCATCTTGTCGGCCTCGTCCAACACCAGGTACTTAATCTGGTCAAACTTGACGTAGCCCATCTGCAGGTGGGCAATGAGCCGGCCCGGCGTGGCAATGATGATGTCGGCGCCCGAAGTGAGAGCCCGCTTCTGCTGCTCCCAGTTCTCGCTTTTGCCACCGCCGTAGATGGCGATGCTGCTGGCTTCCACGTAGTAGCCGAAGCCCATCACCTGCTCGTCAATCTGGGTGGCCAGCTCGCGGGTGGGCACCAGGATGAGGGTGGTGGTGTGGCCGTGCTTGGCGTGCGAAATCTTGTCGAGCAGCGGCAACAGGTAGGCCGCAGTTTTGCCGGTGCCGGTCTGGGCGCAGGCAATCAGGTCTTTGCCTTCGAGGATTTTGGGAATGGCCTGCTCCTGAATCGGAGTGGCCTGTTGGTAGTTCATGGCGTCCACGCCGGCCAGCAGGTCGTCGTGAAGCTTAAATTCGTGAAAAGTCAAGGTTCAGCTTGTTTGAGTGAGAAACGTGAGGCTGACCCTGTATTCCGTGGCCAGCAAACCGCTTGATTTGGCGTAAAGATAAGCCTGCGAGACCTCACGGGACCCCTGCGGGGCGGCCCCCCCCGCGGCGAGAGGAGCCTGACGATTGTAGCGCGGACTTTCAGTCCGCGAATTGCCTACACGGAGCCATTCGCTTGCAAGCTGAAACGCGAGATTCCTACTGCTGCAGCGCCAACGTGTGACTCCCCTCTCCGCGGGAGAGGGGCCGGGGGTGAGGTTTCGTACATTGCCTCGCATAACAGCCACCACTATGCCCCTCGACCGTTTCTCCGCTCAGGCCGAGCTCTACGCTCGCTACCGCATCGACTACCCCGCTGAGCTCTACGACTGGCTGCTGCCGCAGGTGAGCGGGCGCGAGCGGGCCTGGGACTGCGCCACCGGCAACGGGCAGGTAGCCGCCGTGCTGGCCCGGCACTTTCAGCAGGTGGAGGCCACCGACCTCAGCGCCGCCCAGCTGGAAAAGGCCATGCCGCAGCCCAACATTCGCTACCAGGTGGCCCGCGCCGAGCACACGGAGTTTCCCGCCCAGCACTTCGACCTCATCACCGTGGCCCAGGCCGTGCACTGGTTTAATGCCGAGGCCTACCACCGCGAGGTGCGCCGCGTGGCCCGTCCCGGCGCCGTGCTGGCCGAGTGGGGCTACAACCTGGTGCAGCTCAACGAGGAGCCCCTGGACGAGCTGCTGCGCCGCTTCCACGACGACACCCTGCGCCCGTACTGGGACGACAACCGCTGGCACATCACCGACGAGTACAGCCGCATTCCATTTCCCTTTGCCCGGGTGCAGCGCGCCCACTTCGAGGTGCGCCGCCGCTGGTCGGCCGAGTGGTTTCTGAACTACCTGCGCACCTGGTCGGCCGTGGCCAACTACCGCAAGGAGCACCACCAGGACGCCGTGCTGCTGATTGAAGACGAGCTGAAGCGGCACTGGGGCGCCGGGGAGCGGGAGCTGCGCTTTCCGATTTTTGCGCGGGCTGGCGTTGTCAAGTGAAGCCGCTGTTCTGCGCATTTTTGTAGCATGAATCTACCCCCTTTCACCGGCCTGCGCGTAGTCGAACTGGCTTCCGTGCTGGCCGGTCCGCAGGTAGGCCAGTTTTTCGCCGAGCTGGGCGCCGAGGTGCTGAAAATCGAGAGCCCGGCCGGCGACGTGACTCGCAGTTGGAAAACCAGCCACGAGCCGGCCGACACCGACGTGTCGGCCTATTTCGCAGCCTCCAACTGGGGCAAGCAGTCGGTGGTACTCAACCTGACCACCGAATCAGGCCAAGCCACTTTGCTGCGTCTGGCCGCTACGGCCGACATCGTGCTGGCCAGCTACAAGCCCGGCGACGCCGAAAAGCTGCGGGCTGACTACGCCACGCTCAGCGCCGCTAACCCGCGCCTGATTTACGGCCACCTCACCGGCTACGGGCCGCAGGTGAATCGGGCCGGCTACGATGCCGTGCTGCAGGCCGAAGCCGGCTTTATGCACCTCAATACCGAAGGGCCCGGCCACCTGCCCCAGAAGATGCCCGTGGCTATGGTCGACCTGCTGGCCGCCCACCAGCTCAAGCAGGGCCTACTGACGGCGCTGTACCTGCGCGAGCGCAGCGGGCAGGGCGCCCTGGTGCAGGTCAGCCTGCTGGAAAGCGCCCTCTCGGCCCTGGCCAACCAGGCGGCGACGTATCTGGTGACGAGCTACGACCCGCATCCGCTGGGCTCGGGCCACCCCAGCATTGTGCCCTACGGCACCGTGTACACCGCCGCCGATGGGCAGCGCCTGGTGCTGGCTGTCGGCTCCGATGGGCAGTTTCGTCAGCTTTGCGCCGCGCTCCAGCGCCCCGAATGGGCCGAGGATACCCGCTTCCTCACCAACGTAGCGCGGGTGCAGCACCGTAGCGCCCTGGAAGCATTGCTGACGCAGCGCCTGGCTGAAGTTAGCGGAGCCGACCTGCTGGCCGAGCTGGAGTGCCGCGCCGTTCCGGCTGGGGCGGTGCGCACAGTAGGAGAGGCCCTCAGTCAGGCGTCGGCCCAGGACATGCTGCTGCCGCCAGCCGCTGAGGGTTTCGAGCGCCCGGGCCTGCGCACGGTGGCGTTTCACTCGCCGGCCTGGGCGCGGGTAGAGGCCCTGCCGGCGCCGCCGCCGTTGGGAAAACTTTCCGTAGAGGAAGTATCGTAACTGCTACGCTACCCGGGCAAGCAGCCCCGCGAAGTAGCTCTTGATAATTTGCTTTGACTTACCTGTTTCCAATGGCCAAAACTGCCCCCCCCAAAACCGCCGACCCTGCCGCCGAAAGCAAAGAGCCCGCGGTGAAAAAGTCTCGGAAAAAGGCTGCCGCTGCCGAGCCCTCTCCCGTGGCGACGGACACGGGCCACAGCGGCGCCACGGCGACCAACAACCACCCCACGGCCGAGCCGGGCTCGCCCACTCCCGCCCCGCCCGACCGTCTCGACCAGATTTTTGAAGGCCTCAAGCAGAAGTCGACGGCCAAGCAGGCCATTTTCCGCAACACTATGGGCGCCTTCGACTGCCTGCGGCTGGTGTCGCAGGAGCTGGTGCTGGAGCTGAGCCGCAAGCTCACCCCGCTCGATGCGTCCGTCATCATCGAGTACCGGCCGGTAAATGAGATGGAGTTTCACATCCGCTTTTCCGGCGATCTGCTGGTGTTTGTGATGCACTCCAACATCATCACCTTCCCCGACGACTACGGGCCCATGCCCACTGGCTACGTCGAAGCCGACTTCCGGCGCCGCTTCTTCGGCCACATCATGGCTTACAACTTCATGGCCGACAGCATCAAATACCAGCGCATGAACGATAACGGCTACCTGGTGGGCCGGCTGCTGGTCAACATCGAAAACCACTACTTCCTCGAAGGCGTGCAGCAGCTGGAGCTGCCCGACAACGACATGTCGGACAACGTGGTGACCGAGGAAGCCATGAAGCTGTTCGTGGAAAGCGCCATGATTGCCGCCGTCAACAACGACCTCATTGCCCAGCCCCTGGCTGAAATTCAAAAGATTTCCGTGAAGCAGAAGCTCGAAAACCAGCAGGTCAGCCGCACTAGCAAGGTGGGGTTCAGCTTCTCAAATCAGCAGAATATTTGATGTGCTGATGTGCTGATTTTCGTGATGAGGTAAAAAGACGTGTCATTGCGAGTGGAGCGCAGCGGAACGCGGCAAACGGAGTTCGGCGTAGCCAATCCGTCCTCTAGCATTCAGAAACCAGATAAACCCAGACACCGAAAAGCCCCGACGCCAAGACTGGCGTTGGGGCTTTTTACATTACCTGGCTGGTCGCTGAGAACAGGACGGATTGGCTACGCCGAACTCCGTTTGCCGCGCTTCACTTCGTTTCGCTCGCAATAACAGAGGCCAAACGCCTCATCACCTCATTACTCCATCATTAAAATCAGCACATCAGCACATCAAATAATCAGCACATTACCCCTTGCCATACCCCACTTTCTGCCGGACTTTGGCCAGCACGGCGGCTCCGTATTCCTGGGCACGGCGGGCGCCGATGGCCAGCTGGGCATCCAGTTCGGGCAGATTGTTCATGTAGAAGTTGAACTTCTCCCGCTCAGGGGCGAAGCGGCGCATAATCAGTTCGTAGAGGGCCGTTTTGGCGTGGCCATAGCCGTAGCCGCCGGCCAGGTAGTTGCGGCGCATCTCCTCGGTTTCGGCCGGCGTGGCCAGCAGGGAGAACAGCTTGAAGGTGATGTCGGTGTCGGGGTTTTTGGGGGCTTCCAGCGGGGTGCTGTCGGAGAGGATGCTGCGCACGGCTTTGAGCAGCTCCTTTTCCGGGGCGAAGATGTCGAGGATGTTGCCGTAGCTCTTGCTCATCTTCTGCCCGTCGATGCCGGGAATAGTCATCAGCTGCTCGTCGACGCGGGCCTGGGGCAGTACGAAGGTTTCGCCGTAGCGGCTGTTGAAGGCGCTGGCAATGTCGCGGGCAATTTCCAGGTGCTGAATCTGGTCTTTGCCCACGGGCACAAACTCGGCATCGTAGAGCAGGATGTCGGCTGCCATCAGCACCGGGTAAGTAAACAGGCCCGCGTTCACATCCGACAGCCGGTCGCTCTTGTCCTTGAACGAGTGGGCATTGGCCAGCATGGGGTAGGGCGTGAAGCAGCTCAGGTACCAGGTCAGCTCCGTCACCTGCGGCACGTCGGATTGCCGGTAGAACAGGTTTTTCTCGGTGTCGAAGCCGCAGGCCAGCCAGGCGGCTGCCACGGCGTAGGTGTTGGCGCGCAGCGTAGCGGCGTCGCGCACAGTGGTGAGCGAGTGCAGGTCGGCAATGAACAGCAAGGTGTCATTGGCCGGGTTTTTCGACAGCTCGATGGCGGGCAGAATGGCGCCCAGCAGGTTGCCCAGATGGGGACGGCCCGTGCTTTGGATGCCGGTGAGGATGCGGGACATTATTAGTTTTAGTTGTCAGTTGTTCGTTATCCGTTGTCAGTGTTCTGGAGTCCATGCTATCAGAACAAGCTGACAACGGACAACGAACAATTGACAACTAGCTATTATACGCTCACGTCAGCCGCTGCTTCCTGCTGCAGTTCCACGGTATCGTCCTTGCCTAGATAGCGGTCGATGAGGTAGTGGGCCAAGTAGAGCACAGGTGTGAGCAGCACGGCGGCGGCAAACTTGTACCAGTAGTTGAAGTTGGCCACGCGCAGCACCTGCTCGAACGACCAGTTGCCGAACAGGTAGAAGGCCACGAACAGCACCACAAAGCTATCCACGAGCTGGGAGATGAGCGTCGAGCCGGTGGCCCGCAGCCAGATAAGGCGGCTGCCGGTCAGGCGCCGAAACAGCTGGAATACGCTGGCATCGAGCACTTGGCCAATGAGGAAGGCCGAGATGGAGCCGATGATGATGCCCAGGCCCTGGCGGAAAATGCTTTGGTAGGCAAACTCGATGTCGAAAGGCCGGCCCTGGGGGTCGGTTTTGTTGAGGTCGAGCCAGAAGCCGGCCGGCACCAGCTTGGTGGTGCCGTAAATCACCAGGAAGGCGTAGGCAATAAGCCCCACCGTCAGGAAGCTGATGCGCAGCACGCCGGCCCGGCCGAAGTATTCGTTGATGACGTCGGTGGTGATGAACACCACGGGCCAGATAAGCACCCCGGCCGTGAGGTCGCCAGTCAAACCAAAAGTTTTTTCAACCGAGAAAATCTTTACCCCAATAATCTCAGCCAGCAAGGCATTTACCACGAAAATGCCGCTGAGTACCAGGTAAAGCTGCTGTTTTTTGTGCGTAAAAGAAGAAGGCATAAGTGCTGAATTTTTGTCATCCCGAGAGTAGCGAAGGGCCTCGGTGCGCGCTAATAACTTGTTGAGCTATGACAAGTTCTTTCGTCTCCGCTTGATGTGCGGAATGCTCAGGACAGCAGAATGAAATAGGCAGCTACACTTTCACCACCAGGCCTTCCAAAGCCAGGGCTACATTCGGAAAGACCTGCCCGGCCTCGGCCAGCAGAGGTTCCAGAGTTTTGTAGCGGCTCGAGAAGTGCCCGATGAGCAGCTGCTTGACGCCCGCATCGGCCGCCAATTGAGCGGCTTGCCGGGCGGTGCTGTGGTGGGTCTGGGCCGCCCGCTCTTCGAGCTCACTCAGGAACGTGGCTTCGTGATAGAGCAGGTCGACCCCCTGGATGTAGTCGGCCAGGCTGGGGGTGTAAAGGGTATCGGAGCAGAAGGCGTAGCGGCGCGGGGGCGGGGCCGGGGCCGACACCTCGGCGTGGCGCACGCCGGGCTGGGTGTCGTCGGGCGCCAGGTCCTGGCCCTGGGCCAACCAGGCCAGCTGGGCCGGCGTGAGGCCGGGCGGCAGCTTTTCCTTGAGCAAGTTGGCCCGACGGGGCTTTTCCTCAAACAGGTAGCCCGTGCAGGGAATGCGGTGGCGCATGGGCAGCGTCGACACAGTGAGTTGACTGTCAGAATACACTTCGACGTGTGTCTCGGTGTCTACGGCCGTAAACTCCAGGGCAAAGCCCAGCTGCATGTTCGAGGCCCGGGCCTGGGCCACCAGCACCTCGTCGAGGCCGGCTGGGCCGATGAGGCACAGCGGCTGGGTGCGGCCCTGCAGGTGCATGGTGCCGAGCAGGCCAAATAGTCCGAAGTAGTGGTCGCCGTGGAGGTGGGAGATGAAGATGGCGCGCAACTGCTGGGGGCGCACGCGCTGCTCCAGCATGCGCCACTGGGTGCCCTCCCCGCAGTCAATCAGGTAGTGGCTGGCGCCGACGGTAAGCACCTGCGCCGTGGGGTGGCGGTCCACCGTGGGTGTGGCCGAGGCCGAACCCAGAATCTTCAGCTCGAAATTCAAAGGAAACTAGCGGTGAATTAACAGGTGATAATTAGCAGGACGTACGGGGCAGAAATAAAAATTGGTTGCCAGCTGCCAGCTTCAAAAGACTGACAACTGACAACCAACAACTGGCAAGGCAAAAAACTACTCCTTATCCGTCAGGTCGCGCTCGATGGCGTGCAAAAACACGCGGTCAATGGCTTCTTCTACCGTGGGCAGGATGTGCAGCACCGACTCCAGCTTGGAAATGGTGATGAGCTTCATCACGTGGTCCTGCAGGCCGGTGAGCACCAGCAGGCCGCCGGTGGAGTTGCACAGACGGTTGGCAATAAGGATGGAGCTGAGACCCGACGAATCGGTGTACTTCACGTTGGTGAGGTCGAGAATCAGGTTGTTGATGCCTTCAGCGTTGAGCTTCACGAACTCCGATTTGAGGTCGGGCGCGACGGTGGTGTCGAGCTTCTTCTCATCAATCGTGATGATGGTGTAGCTTTCTTTTTTATCAATCGTGTACTTCATACAGCGCGGGCAGGGAAACGTAAGAGAGCGGCGAAGGTAAAGAAAAAACCCAAAATTTTGGGTGAAGTCGGCTAGTGTTTTTTAGCAGGCGCCTGGGAAACAGCCGCTGGGGCGGCGAAGGTAAGTGAGGCCCAGGTCGACTGCCAATCGGTCCGGGCGCGCAGGCTGGTGGGGGCCGGCGCGATATCCACTGCAGCCAGCAAGTAAGGCCCGGGCCCCGATAAGCGTAACAAGATGCGGCCGCTTTGGTTGGCGTGGGTAGTAAAATGGCTGGTGGGCAGCCCGCCGGGCTGGCGCTGCCACACCTGCACCGTGGCGCCACGTAGGGGCTGGCCCTTGCGCAGTATTTTCACCGTGAGGGCTTTGCCGGACTGCAGGCGGTAGGGGTTTTGCTCGGGCACCAGCTCCAGGGGCAGGCCCAGGGTGCGCAGGCAGGCGCTGTCGGCCGCGGCCGGGACGGTGCTGGGGTCGCCCACCTGCACGAGGGCCTTGGCCCGGCGGCGGTAGGCTTCCCGGCCGGACTTGGCTTGTTCGCCCCGCTCCTTGCGGCGCCACAAGGCATATTCCAGCCCTTCCTCGCGCAGGTAGGCCGTGAACTGTTCGCCCGGCATTTCGATGAAGGAGTCGGTGCTGCTCAGGGCCAGCAGGTGGGTGCCGGGCTGCCGGAACTCTACCGCAGTGCGTAGCGTGTCGGTTTCGCTGGGGTTCTGCGGCGTTAGGTCGGTTGAGTCGCCGGGGCTGTAGTGCACCAGGCGCAGCACTTTGCTGGCCTTGTTGCTCCAGGGCTTGCCGTTGAAATCGGCGCCAACGAGCAGATTGACATTGACCGTCTCGCCGGGCTTAAGCTGGAAGCGCGGCGGCTCCAGCCAGAACTCATGGGCCAGGGCGCCACCCAACGAAGCCAGGCCGAGCAAGGCGGCGGTAATGACAGCCGGGCGTGTACTGGCTTTGAGCATAAGTAACATGAAGAGGCGGCTTACGCGCATGGCGTGCGAAGACATGCTTGGCCCCTTAGCTTTAATGAGCAAGCAGCATGCTTTGCAGCCGAAGTTACGGCAGCGCCGGCGGAACACTGCTACAGCACGGCAAACCGGCTACTGAACTTGCCGGCCGGGCTGCTTAGCTGCACCAGGTAGCTGCCAGGTTGCAGATGCGCTACTTCGATTTGGCCATGCGGGCCGCCATCGAGGCGGGCCGTGGCTACGCGCTGGCCCGTTAGCGTGAGCACCTCCAGCTGACTGTTGCCGAGGGTTTCGGCCAACGTAGGCGAAAGCTCATAGTGCAGCACTCCGGTAGTAACCGCCGTTGGATACACACGCAGCGTCAGGGGTGCTGTGCGGTAGGTGTGCACGGCTTGCACCGGGCCCGCGCTCCGCGTACCGTCGCGGTCGACCAACTGCAGGCGGTAGTAGCTGAGGCCGGGTAATGGGTTATTGTCCAGCAGCTGGTAGCTGCGGGGGCGGGAGCTATTGGTGGCGGGCACGTGCCCCAGGCTGTGGAACTCGGCTTCCCACTCGCCGCGGCGCTGCAGCTCAAAATAATCGGCGTTGTGCTCGGCGGCAGTGGCCCAGCTCAAGGCAGTGCCAGCGTCCGTGGCCTGGGCGGTAAAGGCTGTGAGCTGGATGGGTAGGGGCGTGGGGGTACGCAGCTCAATGGCCGTAGCCGAGCGGGCAGGCAGAGTGTAGGTGAATTGATTACCGGTCAGCGTAAAGTTGGGCTTACTAACCAGCGACGCCGTGGCGGCCGTCAGCTGCCAGGCCCGGGCGGTGGCATAGCTCACGCCACTGGTCAAAGTGAAGCTGCCGGTTATGGGCTGTGTTGACTTGTTGAGCACTACCAGAGTCAGGCGCCGCTCGTCGGTGCCCTGGATGGCGGCGTAGAGCGAGGTGTTGGGCACATCGGTGGTAGTGGCTGGCACCCCGGTGTCGCCAAAGGCGCTGCCGGCCCCGTCGTAGTTGGTGTAGAGGCGGAAAGCCGGCGAGATGAAGGCGGCCGTAGAAGTTGGGTTGCTCTGGTCGTAGAGCTTCCACCAGTTGGCGTTGTGCACGCCGTAGCGGCCGAAAATGCCCAGCACGTCGGCCTGGGCCAAGCCCCCGGTGATGTCGTCGTTGCCGCCGTAGGCGTATTCCGAGATGCTGAGCTTGGTGCCGGGGTAGTAGGTGTTGATGGATTGCAGCAGCCGCGGTAGAATAGGCAGGTAGTTGTTCAGGAAGTAGGGCTCATTGGCAATCCAGCTGTTTTCGTGGTAGCCGGGCTGCCAGAGCGTGCGCGGGGCCTGCAGGCGGGCGGCCTGGTCGGTGGCCGTGTTGGCGCTGCCGTTGGTGATGCGGCTGGTGCCCACGGCCTCCGGGTACCAGTGCACGTCGAGCACATCGAGCAGGCGGCGCCCGGCGGTTTGCGAGGCTTGCCGCATCTTGTCGAGGTAGTAGTCCACAAACCAGGCATAGCCACCGTTTACTACTTCGGCATTGTAGTCCGGCGCGGCTTGCAGACTGAAATAGTCACTGAAACCGTAGAGCACGCCGCCGTAAATCTGGGCCGAGGCATCTACGTCCTTCACGGCCAAAGCCAGGTCGCGGGAACGGGTCCAGATTTCCTGAGCCGTGGGCTGGGCCGGGTGCAGGCGGGGGTGGGTGCTGGGCCAGAGGCCTGGCTCGTTGTCGAGGAAATAGCCCGCTACGCCACCGTTGGCCGTAGTGCCGTGCTGTTGCACCAGGTAGTTCACCTGCTCGTCCATGTACACCGAGTTGTCGCTCAGGTCGGGGCTGAGGCTGAAGGCGCTGCCTTTGCGGAACACCACCTGCTTCCAGCGCGAAGACGGCGCCACCTGGGCCGTCGTCACCGTGGTGCCCGACTTATCGGCCGCCACGTAGCCGGCCAGCTGCAGGGTCACCAGGGCTGCCTGGTTTTTGCTCTTGGCCGTGGTGTAAAATTGCGAAACGGCCCGCCCGGGCAGGTTACAGTCGGTTGCCGACAGGCCCGCGCAGAGGTAGGAGTCGTTCTGGTGGTTGAAGTCTTCGCCCGCGTGGGAAGCGTTGTTTTCCCAGTTGTAGCCGGTCAGGCGGTTGCCGCCCATACGCACCGAGCGGTAATTGTCGGAGTCCTGCAGAGGCTCGTTGGTGCCGTAGATGAGCGGGCTAATGGTGTAGCGCCCGGTAGTGGTGTTTACGGTGAAGTTGACCGCAGTTTGCGCCAGCGCGGCGCGGGTGCTGAACAAGGCGCATAGCAACAGCCCCGTCCGATGGAAGGATGACATAAAAGGAAGAAAGAAAGGTGGGTACGGACGCTGCCGGCAAGCCCGCAGTGCCCATACCCACCCTTGATTCCTTTTCCCGGCCGCGCGTTGCTTGGCCCCGCCAACCTTTCTGGTTGCGTAGCTAAATGCGGCGAGCGGATGCTGAGGCCCCTACCGCCGCTCCAGCGCCAGGCCATAGGCCCGGTCGTAGTACACGCGCAGGTTTTTCCAGTCGAAGAGCTCCGCGGAGCTTTCCACGGCGTTGCGCTGCATGATACGCTCGCGGCGGTTGAGCTGCACAAACTGCCAGAGCATGTCGCAGAGCTCCTCAGCCGACTCATCAAAGGTCTTTTCCTGGCGGCGCACCACAAAGATGCCCTTTTGCTCGGGCTCGGGTATGGTTTGCAGCACGTAGTCGCCAAAGCCCGACAGGTCGCTGGTGATGGCTGGCACGCCGCGGGCCACGCATTCGAGCGGGGTGTAGCCCCAAGGTTCGTAGTAGCTGGGGAACACGCCCAGGTGGCAGCCGCGCACAAACTGCCCGTACTCCATGCCCAGCAGGGGCGAGGCCGGCGACACGAAGTCGGGGTGGTACACCATCTTCACCCGGTCGTGGCGGTTGTTGAGCAGCTGGGCCCGCCGCATGAAGTTGAGGATGTCGTCGTCCTGGTCGTTCACCAGGTTGTGGGTGATGACAGCGGGCAGGGCCGTGGTTTTCCAGCTTTGCAGCTGGCGGCGGTAGCGCAGCTTCCAGTAGTCGTCCACCATGCTGTCGAGGTCGGGCAGCTTGTGGTCCTGGCTGGCGGCGGCGGCGTAGAACAGCCGCTCGCCCACCTGGCGCTCGATGGCGCGGCAGGTTTCCTGCACTTCGTCCAGCATGGCGCGGCGCTCCAGCACCTGGGGGTTGATGCTGGTGAAGGGCCGCTTGGTGATGAAGAACATCACCACCTGCCCGTCGAGCCCGCTGGCCTGGATGCGGTGGTTGAGGCGGGCCAGGGCTTCCAGCGTCAGGTCGAAGCCCTTGTTGTGGTACTCGTAGCGGCCCGAGGTGAAGAGGTACAGCGTCTTGTCCAGGTCGAAGGAGTACGACTGGAAGAAGTGTGCCATCACAAACTCGTGAATCTTGGACTTGTATTGCTGGTGCAGGTTCTGGAACTCGTGCAGGGCCACAAACCGCTCGATGTTGAGGCCGTTGGGCAGCACCGCGTCGGGCATTCTATCCAGCAGGTAAATGCACTCGCGCACCGTCAGCTCGCTCACGGTGGTGAAGACGTGGGAGCCGTGGGCGGCGGCCCGCTCCATCTGCACGGCCGGCTCGATGTTGAAGTGGCGCGCCTCGGCCTGCCAGTCCACCCGCATCAGGTGGTCGTAGAAGTCGGGGTCGTTCATGGCCAGGTAGCGGCCCAGCAGCGTGGCGTGGGTGGTGAACACAATGTGGGCCGGCACCCGCTCGCGGCGCAGGTCGGGAATGGCCACACCGGTCATCCACTCGTGGAAGTGGGCCAGCAGGCGCTTGCCTTCCGGCACCTCGGCCGCCACGTGCTGCATAAATACCTTCGACAAGTGCCCAAAGGCAATAACCTGGTGCAGCAGGTCGTCGTGCTCGTGCGACGGGATGCCGTGGCGCTGCCAGAGGTGGGTTTTGAGCTGGGCGAGCTGGCCGTACACCTGAAACGGGTTGATGAGCACCACGCGGGGGCGGCCCGTCACGAGCCAGGTGCCAATCTGTACGTCGTAGCCCTGAGCCCGCATGGCCCGCACGGCGGCAGTGTAGGGGTCGGAACCGGTGTGCACCTCCAGGTCGTCGAGGGGCTCAAACTCGCCCTGGGCCTGGTTGGGAAAGTAGGGGCCCAGCAGGCAGTACCGCTCGCCCCAGGCCGGCATGGTGGCCGGCACCTTGGAGCGAATCACGGTGTAGATACCGCCCACCTGATTACAAACTTCCCAGGCAGATTCAACCAGGTAGGAATCGGGAAAAAGGGCGTCAGGGGCGTGTGTTTGGGGCTGCATAAGCAAGGAAGTAGGCCGGCAAAAGAATGCCGCGCAATATAGGCGCTATGGCTCCTGTCCAAAGCACTGAATGTGCATTAACCTACAGGTATGGTCATTCTGCTGTTCTTTGCTTGTGCTTTTCGTGCCATCCCTGATAGTCAAAAAACGGATGCCCATTGTGGTAGTGGCCTTGCTCAATTTCCAACAGCAACCAGAAAGAGTCCGTGTAATCGTCCTGCGCTACTCCCTCAAATGATGAAAGAATCAGCCGAATGAACTCTCTGACTTCCTGGTCACCGGGGTGCCGGCCCGAAACATCGGCGCTGAGACAGGCCGTTGGGGGCCCGCCTAGCGCATGGTGTAAAGCTTCTTTCGTCTCAGACTCCAGCTCTGCGTCATACGCATCATAAAAGCTGATGTAGAGCACAGCATCATTATTCACCTCCCAAATCCAGTTATTGCTGCCTGGGGCTTGGTCGGTGGCTGGCTGCCCGAAATAATTATCCAGAAACCTGCTCAGCTGGTCTTCGGTGGCGGTTTTGAGATAAATAAAAATGCTTCGCACTGTAGAGACAGTTAGGGTTGAGTTCAGGTTTTGGTATAGAATAGCTGTAAGGGCGGGGTCGTACCCAGAGGGCTTGCCCCCGCCCAGTCGTTAGAACAATATCGTTCAACGACGGGCGGGGGCAAGCCCCGCCCCTACACCGTTCTGCGCAGGAGCCAGAAAACTACTGTAAGCTCCTATCCCTCCTGGCTGAGCACCAGCACCGCATATGGCGCCAGGGCAATGCTGCCGTGCCAGGCAAAGCCGTCGTACTCACCAGCCTCGGCTTCCATGGCGAAGCTTTCGAAGTCGTGGAATTCTTCATCGTAGCCGCGCCAGTCGGAATTGAAGCGCACCGTCCAGGTGCCGGGGGCGGGGAGGCCAATGGTGTAGCCTTCGTGGGCCTGGTGGGCGAAGTTGGTCAGTACAATAGTGGTATCGTGGGGGCCGCCTTCGGCATCGGCCCAGCGGGCGAAGGCCAGCACTTTGCTTTCGTCGTTGACGTGAAACATCTGGCAGTGCTGGCCGCTGAGGCCGCGGGTGTGGCCGCTCAGGTTGCGGCGCAGCGCTATCAGGTCGCGGTGCAGGCGCAGCAGGCCAGGGTTGGCCTGGGCCTGGTCCTGCTGTAGGGGCTCCCCATCGTCGAAGGGGCGGTAGGCCACAAACTCCTGGCCCTGGAACAGCATGGGAATGCCCGGTGCGGTGAGCACCAGCGCCGTGCCCAGCACCGCCCGCTTCTTGGCGAAATAGCCGTCGGCCTCGCCGGGCATTACGTCCTCGGCCACGCGGTTTCTGCCGTTGGCCACCTCGTCGTGGCTTTCGGTGTAGATGACGCGGCGGAAGGCGTCGTCGTTGTAGCGCTGGGCAATGGCGGCGGCCACGGCCGTCAAGCTGCGGTCAGCGTCGTGGGCCGCCGTGAGGGCTTCGCGCACAGGGTACACGAAGGCGCCGTCCCATTGGCTGTTGAAGCCCTGGCCACCGTTTTCCACGGTTTCGGTAATGGCTGCATTGCCGCGCAGGTCTTCGGCGATGGTGATTTTCCAAGGCATGGCGGCGTCGATTTCCTCGTTCACCCAGCGCATAAGGCTCCAGCCGTCGGGCAGGTCGGCGCCGGGGTCGTCTTCGCCGTGCACGTTGCGCACAAAGGCAATGGCGTCCATGCGCAGACCATCCACGCGGTAGTCGTGCAGCCACATCAGGGCGTTATCGCGGATGTACTGCCGCACCTCGGGCCGGCCGTAGTCGGGGCGGTTGTGGCCCCAGGGCGTTTCGGCGCGCCAGTCGTTGTAGAAGTAGATGCCGCCCCCGTCGTTTTCGCTCCAGCCATCGAACTGCCACAGGTCGAGGTCGCCGGGGCCGAAGTGGTTGTACACCACGTCGAGCACCACGGCAATGCCGTGACGGTGGGCTTCCTTCACCAGCGTTTTGAAGGCCTGGGGCCTGCCGTAGTCACTTTCCAGCGCAAATGGAAAGGCGGGGTTGTAGCCCCAGGAGCGGCTGCCCGGAAACTCGGTGGCCGGCAGCAGCTCGATGCAGTTGATGCCCAGCTCGCGCAGGTAAGGCAGGCGCGCCACCACATCCAGGAAAGTGCCCACGCGGCCGGGGTCGGGGGCGTGGAAGGTGCCCACGTGCAGCTCGTAAATCACCAGCTCGTTCCAGGGCGGCATCTGGAACTGGTCGTCTTCCCAGTCAAAGCTCAAGTCCGGTACCACCGAGGCGCCGGCCGAGTTGGTGACCTGCCGGGCATAAGGGTCGTTTTTGGTAAGCTCCTGCCCGCCAAAGCCACGCAGCCGGAACTTGTACTCGTCGCCCACTTTGGCAGCGGCTACGTCAACTGCCCAGTAGCCGTCGGCTTCGGGCTGCAGCGGATTGGCCCTGGCGTCCCAGTCGTTGAAGCTGCCCATAACGGCCACTGCTTCGGCGTGAGGCGCCCACACCCGAAACGTGACGCCCGTGGCGTGGGGCACGGCGCCCATACCGGGTTGGGGTTGGCCGGTTTTGGAAGATGTTGACTTAGAAGAGCGAGCGGGGGAAGCGGAATGAGGGGAAGGCATGGGATAAGAAAAGCGCAGCCGCAGCCAGGCGGCGCGGCACCCGGATTAACTCAACATTACCGCTCAAGGTTGTGCCCGGCGTGCTGCTGCCAACGTGCGGCCGGTAGCAGCGCTTGCACAAGAATGGCCTTCGGGCGTACTTGCGGCACAGCATAAGTACATGAAAGTTCAGCTATTGATATCGGGTTTGCTGCTGACGCTGCTTCCAGGCAGTCAGTTGCGGGCGCAGCGCTACCTCATCGAACAGGCCACGGCCCAGGCCTGGGCCGGCGGGCCGGCGCACTATTCCGGCGTGCGCTACCGTCTGCGGCTGCGCAGCGAGCAGGGCCTGCTGCCACCGCCCGACAGCATATGGCTGCGCGGCGAGGACGGGGCGCTGGCGCCCTCATCCGTAACTCCGGTTCCTATCCGCGAAGCGGGCTGGAAAGGGTATGAGGTGCTCTTCAACTCCGTCAGCAGTGGCTTGCCCGGTCCTGCAGTGGCGGCACGCCCGGCCCCGCGCCGGCCTCCGCGGCCCTTTCGCGGGGCGGCCTTGCTGGGTTACCGCTACCGGGGGGCCTGGTATTACGTGGAGGTGCGGGCCTTCACCAGGCTGCCGTCGCTGAGCTACCCGTAGCGGCTGGGCTGGCCTCAGCTTCCTACATTTAAGCCATGAACACCTCCGCACCGTCGCCCGCTTCGGGGCGTTTCCAACTCTATCATCACCGTCACGGCCGGCGGCAGCGGGGCAAGTCGCTAAGTCACATGGCTCCGGCGGCGGCGCTGCTCAGCAGCGGCCTGGCCGTGCTGGCCGGCGAGCCATTCACCTGGCTACAAGCAGTAGAGTTCATAGTGGGCGCGGCCTACCTGGTGCTGATGGTACGCGAGCTGCGCCACCTGCGTCACAACCCGCACCACCAGGAGCCGGTAGCCTGGCTGGAGCTGGCCGCAGCGGGCATTCTGGCCATCGAAGGCTACCACATCTGGCACCGCCACCACGAAGCCGAATTGCTGAGCGGGGTGCATAAGTCTCACGTGCTGCCTTACTTGTATTGGGCCGTGGCGCTGTTTTTTGGGGGCCTGGCCTTTGGTCTGGGGCGTCTTAACGAGCGCCGCCACCTGCACCTGCACGAGGGCGGCTTCCGCGGCCGGCTCAAGCCCCTGGGCCGGGCCTTTGAGTTCAAATGGGCCGACATTGCCGCCGTGGAGCCTGCCGGCGCGGCCGACCTGGTCATAACCCAAACCAACGGCCAGACGCACCGCTATTCCTTTGAAAACCTGCACGACGGCCCGGCCCACCGCGACCGGGTGCTGGAACACGTGCGGAGACAGTTAGCAGTGAGCAATGAGCAGTGAGCAGTTGACAGATAGTAGTGAACAGTTTGGAGTTGTTTTACTTGCCTCTGCTTGCAATCAGCTTGCGAAATGAAAAGCCCTGTCGGCACTGACAGGGCTTTTTCATGGGGTAGATTTGCACGCCCCGCAGGCATGATTTGTCACCAGGTAAATGGGCCTGTGAGCCCGGAAAATGGCACATTATGCTGCTTTCCACTGTTTACTATCTACTGCTCACTGTTCACTTAAGTACAATATGCGTCGTCCCCGTCCCCTGGTTTTTGGCTTGTATGGCTGGTCGCCCGAATACGGGTTCCGCTACGTTCACCCGGCCAACCGGCGGGCGTTTGAGCTGCTGGAACCGCTGGGCAAGGTGTTTGAGAAAATCAGCGAAGACGAGGAAGGGGAGTGGATTACCATTCGCTACGACGAGCAGCAGTTTCTGGTGCGGCCCGAACTGTTCAAGGAATTTTACCACCAGCGCCCGCCCTTCAGCTTTGGCGATGAAGTAGAGGAAATCACGCCCGAGCCGGGCCGCTACCGCTTCTTCGGCACCGTGTCGGACGTGTACTGGGACGAAACCACCGACAAGGCGTCGTACCAGATTGTGCAGCACAAGCGCAAGCTGCCCCGCATTTTCGGGGCCGATGAGCTGCGGTTCGGCTAGCATGGTTGAAGGGAAAGGCCGTGTCATTGCGAGCGCAGCGAAGCAATCCGTCCTCTAGCATTCAGTCGCAAACAAGTTGTGACGCATAAAAAAGCCCCAATGCCAGAACTGGCGTTGGGGCTTTTCACATTAGTGGACTGGTCGCCCAGAGAGGACGGATTGCTTCGTCCTGCGTCTTCGCAATGACAGAGGCCGAACGCGCTAACTGCTAAACACCGACCACAATGCCCACAACAACACTTATCACCCCCAGCCCCAGCAGGGTGAGGTAGAGCGGGCCCACAAACTTCAGCCACTGGTCGAAGCGCACGCCGCAGGCGGCCAGCATGGCCATCAGGGCGCCGTTGGTGGGGGTGATGAGCTCGCAGAGGCCGGCGCCGTACTGGAAAGCCAGCACCGTGACCTGGCGCGAAAGGCCGATAAGGTCGGACAGGGGCGTGAGCAGGGGCATAGTGAGCGTGGCCTGGCCGCTCACGCTGGGCACGGGCAGGTGCAGGGCCGTTTGCACGGCCATCATGCCCAGGGCCGATACCGTCACCGGCAAGTGCGCCAGCGGAGCTGAGAGGGCGTTGACGATGGTATCGACGATGCTGCCTTGCTCGAGCACCACGAAAATGGCGCGGGCAAAGCCCACCAGAATGGCCGAAAAGGCAATGTCGCGGAAGCCCGCCACGAAGCCGTCGGCGGTGCCGCTCAGGCCCAGGCCGCCCACCAGCCCGGCCACCACGCCCAGCACGAAGAACAGGGCCGCCATCTGCTCGAAGTCCCAGCCCAGCTCCAGCACGCCGTAGGCGAAGTAGGCGAAGGTGAGCAGCAAAAGCAGCAGCACCAAGCCGTGGCGGCCGGCGCCGCGGGCATCGGCGGCTACATCGGCCGCGCTTACTTCGGGCGCCACGTGGTGGCGGGTTGCAAAGCGCATGGTGCCCGCAATCCAGATGCCCACGGCCAGCAGCAGGAAAACCAGGCGGTAGCCCCCGCCCGACAGCAGCGGCAGCTGGGCCAGCTTCTGAGCAATACCCACCTGAAACGGGTTAATGGGGCTGAAGGCCGCCCCCACAATAGCCGCCCCCAAACTGGCTGCCAGGGCCGTAAGGGTAGGGTAGCCGAGCCGGCGCATCAGCACCAGCAGCACCGGCACCAGCGGAATTACCTCCTCGCCCATGTTTTCCAGCGCGCCCATAGTGGCAAAGAGCACACTCACGAGCGGAATCACCACCACTTCCCGGCCATGGGCCTTGGCGAGAAGCCAGTCGACGCCGTGGCGTAGCGCGCCGGTCTGGTCAACCACCGTAAACGCCCCGCCGGCCAGGAAAATGAGGAAGACAACGGCACCTGCATCGGCCAGTCCTTTGGGAATGTCCACGAGCATATCCATGGGGCTGACGGGCGTGGACTCCACGCGGTGATAAGAGCCGGCCACTACCACGTCGCGGCCCGTGGCGGCGTCTTTTTGGCGGTCGAAGCGGCCGGCCGGCAGCACGTAGCTCAGGGCCGCCGCCAGCACGATAAAGCCCACCAGCAGCACCAGCGGGTGCGGAAAACGGATTTTCATTTAACAATTATCAGTTAGCATTTAACAGTCGTTCGGCTGGCGCTGCGATGCCAACGTGGCGCGCGGATAAGTTTGCCTGACGAACTTTAAGGGCGCAAGCTACGTCGCACAGGTAAGCTCCGGCGCCTGGAGAGTAGTACAATCCAAGGCCGCAGAAACAGCTGTTAATTGATAATTGCTAACTGTTAAATGAATTACGTTGCCTTCAAAGCCCTGCACCAGCGCCATCAGGCCGAGCACCTGGCCCGGCACGGGCACTGGCTGGCCGAGCGCCGCGAAGACAGCTGCGCGCTGACGCTCTACGCCGTGGGCGACTTCTACGCCGAGGTGTGGCGCAGCGTAGGAGAGGAGGATATTCTCTTCATCCACGTTTTCCAGAAGCCCGCCGGCCTGGGCGACTACCTGAAGCTGGTGAAGCTGCCGGAGGTGCTGTAAAAGCTCATAAATTGAAAGCGTCGGCCTGCTGCCAGCAGCAAGGTCGCTGCTATACCCACTTCTACAGGCCAGAGCGCACTTCCAAGTGGTTTAGTTGGGGGAGGGCGCGCCGCTGGACCGTAGTTGCTGCATGTGGTGCACAGCCTGCTCGTTCAGGGGCTTGGTGAAGTAGCCCCGCACCTGATGGTAGCGCTGGGCTCGTTGTAAGTCGTCGGGGTGGATGGATGAAGTAAGCACAAATACCGGCACGTTAGTGCCAATGCCCAAATCGGCGAAAGCATCGAGGAAGTCCCAGCCGTCCATCATGGGCATGTTCAGGTCGAGCAGGACGAAATCGGGCAGGTCCGCGCCGGTACTCAAGGCCAGGCGGATGCTTTCGAAGGCATGTTCGCCGTCCACAAATACCTGCACGTTGTGGCTTATGCCCTCCTTTTTCAGCAGAAGTTCGGCAACAAAGGCTGCTACCGGGTCATCGTCAATGATGTAAGTCAAATCAGCCATTGTCTTTGAAATATACTTTAAATGTCGAGCCAACGTCTACCTGACTTTCCACTTCTATTTTGCCCAGCATCGCTTCCACCTGGCTTTTGCTTATAAATAAACCCATGCCACCCGCATCGGCGTTGCGGTGGAAGGTTTTGTACATACCGAATAGCTTGCTCTGGTGCTTGCTTAGGTCAATGCCCAGGCCGTTGTCTTCCACGGCCAGTACGGTGTAGCCCGGCTCGGAGCAGGTGTAGAGCCGAATGCGGGGTGGCCGCTCCGGCGAGCGGTACTTGATGGCGTTGCTGACCAGATTGAGCAGTATGCTGTCGAGGTAAGCCGGTACCACCGCTGCCGTGGTTGTGGCGGGCACTTCCACCTGCACCTGCACCTGCTGCTGGCGAATTGGCAAATCGAAGGCGGCCAGAATTTTTTCTATCTCGGCCCGCAGCTGCCGCGGCTCCTTCGGGAGGCTGCCGCTGGTGTTGATGGCCACGATGTCGTTGAGGTTGGTAATGGTTTCGGCCAGCTTCGTGGTGCTGGATTGCAGCATCTGTACTACATCATCGCGCTGGGCCTGGTACTCCTGATTGCCAAGCAGACCAACCAGCGAGGTAATGTTGGCCGAGTGGGAACGGATGTTGTGCGACACGATGTAGGCGAAATTCTGCAGGCGCTCGGTCTGCAGCTCGCTTACGCGCAACAGCCGTTGCGTTTCGGCCAGGCTCTCAGTAAGCAGGGTCACGTCGTAGCCCACGCAGAGGATTTCGCATACCTGCCCGCTTTCGTCGCGAATGCCTTTAAACTCCCAGTGATTGGACCGGGTCTTGCCGTCGTGGTACGGCTTGCGCAGCACCACCTGGTGCGGCATTTCGGGCTCGGCAAAGCACTGCATCACCACGGCGATGCACTTGGGATGGTCTTCTACCACGATGCTATCGAGCGACAGGGTGCCGAGAATGTTCTTATCGTAGCCAAACCGCTGGTAAAACAAGTCGTTGACGTAGGTGTAGCGGCCCTGCAAGTCGGTTTTGATGATGTACACCGAGTGGTTGCTCAGGATGGAGCTGTAGTGCTGGGCTACCTCGCGGGCGTAGGCTTCTTCCTGCTTTTCGCGGGTAATGTTGAACAGCGCGCCCATCAGCCGCACGAGTTGGCGTTGGGCGTCGCGAACGAGCAGGACCCAGCAGCGCATCCACACCAGCTGTCCATCAGCTTTCAGGAAGCGGAGCACCAGCGAGAAGCTACGGGTAGACAGGTTTTCGGCCGCTGATTGGGCTTTTTGTTGGAGCAGGGCCAGGTCGGCAGGATGCAAGGCGGCCTGCCAGGCGCCGGCCTCGGTGGGCCACTGCCCGGTCTTGTAGCCCAGGCTGCACCATAGCTGGTCGTTGGCCCAGGCGTGCCCGGGTGTTTGCAGGTTCCAGTACCACAGGCCGTCAAGCGCGGTGGTTTGCAGGAAGTCGAACACGGTTGTGTCGGCCGCAGCTAGGGCATACAACTCGGTTTGCAAATAGTCCGGCGTATTCACGAAATAAAAAATATTGCGACATGAAATGAACGCGCAATATCGGTAAAAAAACGGTGCAAGCTTTTTTGCTACAGAAGGGATGTTGTTGTGCCTCATGAACAAGCAGCGCGGCTATGCTCGTCACTTGGAATAACCAGGCACTTGGCTTGCCGCTTGCGGGCTGATGCAGTGGCATTGCCCCATACTTGCGAGAATCTCCCGACCTTTCCGCCCATGAAACGCCTGCTACCCCTGCTTTTTGCCTTTATAAAATTCGTCAGCGGCTACCTGCTTTCCAGTTCGGTGTACGAGCTGCAGCGCGACGAATACCTCTACCTCAACCAGGGCCGTCACCTGGCCTGGGGCTACCTGGAGGTGCCCCCGCTGATTGCCGCCCAGGGCTGGGTAAGCATGGCCCTGGGCGGCAGTTTTTTCTGGGTGAAGTTCTGGCCCTTTCTCTGGGGCGCGGCCACGGTGTATCTGCTGGTGCGGCTGGCCCAGCGCTTGGGCGGGGGCTGGTTTGCTCAGGCACTGGCGGGCGTGTGCTACCTGGGCACGGCCTTCGCGCGGCTCAACTTACTGTTTCAGCCCAACTCTTTCGAGGTGTTTGGCTTCGTGTTTTGCCTGTACTGGCTGGTGGTGTACTTCCAGGAGCAAAAGCCGCGCTACCTCTACCTGCTGGGAGCCGGGCTGGGGCTGAGCCTGCTGAACAAGTACACCACGCTGTTTTTCATTGCCGCGCTGGGTGGGGCCCTGCTGCTCACGCCCTGGCGGCGCCTGCTGCTGAGCCGGCACTTCTGGGGCGCGGCGGGCCTGGGCCTGCTGCTGTGGCTGCCCAACCTCATCTGGCAAATCAGCCATGGCATTCCTTTCCTGCATCATATGAAGCTGCTGCACGACACCCAGCTGGTGCACGTGGAGGCGGCCGACTTCTGGAAGCCCCAGCTGCTGATGTGCCTGCCCGCGCTGCCGGTGTGGGTGGCCGGGCTGCTGGCCCTGCTGTTCAGCTCCGGCTTCCGGCCCTACCGCGCTGTGGGGTTGGTGAGCGTGCTGGGCGTGAGCCTGCTGGCCCTGCTGCACGGCAAAGACTACTACGCGCTGGGCTACTACCCCGTGTTGTTTGCCTTCGGGGCGCGCTGGTGGGAGCAGGCGCTGCAGCGGCCGGCCAGCGCGCCCCTGCGCGCCGGGCAGTGGGCCGTGCGGGCCGCGCTGCTGGCTCTGCCGCTGGTGCTGACGGCCCGCATGGCGCCCTTTATTTTTCCGTTGCGGACGCCCGGCGAGATGGCCGAGCTGGCGCCGCGCTACCAAAGACTGGGCCTGTACCGCTGGGAAGACGGCCAGAACCACGCCCTGCCCCAGGACTACGCCGACATGCTGGGCTGGCAGGAAATGGCCGACCAGACCTGGGCTGCCTACCAGAGCGTGCCGGCCGAGCTGCGGGCCCACACCCTCATTCACTGCGCCAACTACGGCCAGGCCAGTGCCATCAACTACTACAACCGCCACCGGGCCCTGCCCCTGGCCCACAGCATGAACGGCAGCTACCTATTCTGGTACCCGCGGCGGCTGGAGCAGACGCTGGCGCTTATCATCGTCGACGACGAGCCCGATGATGAGCTGGCGCCGCACTTTGCCTCCTACCAGCGCTTCGGCCAGCTCGGCAACCCCTATGCCCGCGAGCAGGGCACGGCTATTACGGTTGGGCTGCGGCCCGACAGCGCCATTGTGCAGCAGCTGCGCCGCGAATGGCAGCAAGGCATGGCCGAGTGGGAAAAAAGCGCTCCGTAGCCGCAACGCCCCAGCTCAACAGTTCGGTAGCTCGTGCTACCGTGGTAAATTAGCAGTAGCTTATGTGCTGGATTCTTTATGTCGATTTTCCATTTGCTATACCGTAGTGAAGCCAGTCACGAGCTGGCTCCCGCCCAGTTGGTCTACTTGCTGCAGCAGGCGCGGGCGTTCAACCACGCGCATAGCGTGACCGGCATCTTGCTGCACGCGCCGGGGCACTTCCTGCAGGTGCTGGAAGGTGGCAGGACCGAAGTGGAAGCCCTGTACGCCCGTATTCGCCGCGACGAGCGGCACCGGCAGGTGCTGACGCTAACCCAGGGCCAAACAAGCCGGCGGGTGTTTCCGGCCTGGAGTATGGGCTTCCTGGCCGCTTCGGCCTCCGAGTTCGAGCGTCTGGTCGGGCACGTCAGCCCGGTGCGGGTGCTGCCGGGCGCAGGGCAGCCCCTTGCGCTGGGGCCGGGGTTGCTGGCCCTGCTGCAGGAATTTGCCGAGGCCCGGATAGTGCAGTTCTAAGCTCTTAGGTGCTGCTTGCAGCTGGTTTATTATTTGAAAAATGCAACCCCTTAGCAGTGGGGGCGTTGAAAGATGAAATCTGCGCAAAAAGCGTGGAAATCACCCTTTCACCTCTTTCATCAGCCATGAGCAAGCACAAAGACAAAGACGACGAAAAGGACGCCAGGAAAGACGCCCAAAAGTCGGACGCCAAAGGCGGCAAAGCCGATAAAGCCACTGCCGGCAAAAGCGGTAAAGACAGCCCGGAGGCGGAGAAAAAAAGCACAGGCAAGAAGGGCGCCGATAAGCTCGAAGACCTGCCCGAGCGCATCACCGACACGGTAGCCGAAACCGTGGGCAACCTGGCCGAAAAAGGCACCCGCAAAGCCATCGAGGCGGTGGGCGACAAAGTAGAAAAGGCCGCCAAAAAAGTAGCCGGCATGCTAACCGGCGAAGGCAAAGCTAAGCTCGGCCCCGCCAAAGGCTCAGCCAAGGCCAAAGCGGCCGGCGCCAAAGGTGGCGAAGCCAAAGCTGCGGCCAAATCCAGCAGCACGAAGTCGGCCGGCACTAAGGCCGCGGGCGCTAAGCCTGGCAGTAAAAAATCGGACGACGACAGCAAGGGTGGCAAGAAATAAGCAGCCCTGGCGAAGTACCAGCAAGCCCGGCAGCGCTTCGCTGCGGGGCTTGTTTGTGTTCAAGCCTCGCTGCTAACCCGCGAACCGGAAGGCGCGTGCCTCTTCCCAGGGGCCGCCGCGGTAGTGCCACAGCTGCAGGCCCGTGCCGGTGGCAGCAAAGGGCTGGAAGCTGCGCGAAAGCTCCAGGAACAGCTGCTTGGCCACGTCCGGGGCCACCTTGTTCTGCACCGTCACGTGCGGGTTGAGCTTGTGCTGGTCCTGCGCCGTGAGCCAGGGCCGCCACTGGTCCTGCAGCTGCAGATGCAGCTGCCGCAGCGCCTGGTTTTCGAGGTTGAAGGCCACGCCCTGGCCCAGGAAGCGGACGCTGGAAACCCGCAGGGGCAAGGCCTTCAGGTGCTGGCAGCGCTGCTGCAGCTCGGCGCTCACGGCAGCCAGCTCATTTCCCGGCAGGTGATGAAACAGCGTGAGGTGCGCCGCCAGGTAGTTGATGGCCGGCGGAAAGTGGCGCTGTCGCAGCTCGTTGAAGTAAGCCTGCGACGTGTCGTCGAGCGTGAGGGTGAGGATAAGAGGCGCATCAGCGGCAGATGGCATAGGCGGCAGGGAAGGGTGGATTCAATTAAAACTCCGGGCAGCGCCAAATGTTGGCGAGGCCAGCAGGCTTGCTGCCAAGGGGCCAGCCTGTGGCCAACAGCGATGAGCAGCCGGACGGGTAATGCTCACCCGTGGTAATGCTTTTCGCAGCGGCCGCCGGGCCGGTGCAGTACCGCGCCCGCTTGCTGGTGGAATAAGCTATTCGTGAGGCATGCAAAAAGCCCATTCCAGCAAGTGGAATGGGCTTCGTCTTTTGTTGCAGAGCTCAAGGTAAGGAAACTTGCTCCGTACGCTTTTGCAGTTTATCGAATGGTGAGGGCTTGGGAGAAGGCCGGGGTGCCGTCGTAGTCGACGGTAACCAGACGGTAGGTGCCGGCCCGCTGGGCGGTGGGCTGAAAGGAATAATGCGTGGCGCCGGTCACGGGCCGGTTGGCCACCGGCGCCCAGGTGCCGGGAGCGTCACCCTGGCGCTGCACAATGACGTACGCCACCTTGGAGGCGGGAGCCAGCGTCCAGGCCAGTACGCTGTGCTTGCCGCTGCCGTTGCTGCTGAAGCTGCTCAGCGTGGGCACGTAGGCCGGGGCAGGAGCATTTTCGACGGTGGGTGTGGAAGCCAGCAGCAGGTTGAGAGCGAGGGTCAGCAGCGACATAATGGGGGTGAGGCGTTTAAGTGATACAAAGGTGAGAAGTAGCCGCCGGGCAATTTTCTGTACTCGGCAGGCAGGCCCCTGGCCCCGGCCAAAGCCCAGGTCTGCTCGGCGGATGGATTTCGCGGTTAGGCGGTGGCGGCGGGCCCGGTAGCCTCTATTTTTACGGCCATGACGTATTCGCTCGTGATTCAGCACGCAGCCCAGGTGCTTACCCTGGCCGGCGGACCCACAGCCCGGCCGCTGGCGGGCGCCGACTTAGCCGATTGGCACATCATCGAAAACGGTTACGTGGCCTGCACCGGTACGCAGATTGCCGCCGTGGGCCCCATGGCCGAGCTCGATGCCAGCCGCATCGGGCCCGACACGCGCCTGGTCGATGCCAGCGGCCGCGTGGCGATGCCGGGGCTGGTGGAATGCCACACCCACTTAGTATTTGGCGGCAACCGCGCCCATGAGTTTGAGCGCAAGCTGCGCGGCGAGTCCTACCTCGACATCCTGGCCAGCGGGGGCGGCATTCTGAGCACCGTGCGGGCCACCCGCGCCGCTTCCGAAGCCGAGCTGCTGGCCAATGCCCTGCACCACCTCGACGGCTTCCGGCGCTACGGCGTGACGACCGTGGAAGCCAAAAGCGGCTATGGCCTCGACCGCGACACCGAGCTGCGCCTGGTGCAGGTGGCCCGGCAGGCGGGGCGGCAGCACGCCGTCCGCGTAGTGCCCACCTTCCTGGGTGCCCACGTGGTGCCACCCGAATTCAAGGCTGCCGGCCCGCGGGCCTACGTCGACTTCCTGCTGCGGGAGGTGCTGTCGGACCTGAAAGGGGAAGCAGCCTATGTCGACATCTTCTGCGAGGAAGGCGCTTTTCCACTGGACGTGTCGCGCTACTACCTGGAGCAGGCCCATAAGATGGGCTTTGGCTTGAAAATCCACGCCGAGCAGCTGCACGACTTGGGCGGCTGCGAGATGGCCGCGGAGCTGGGCGCCACCAGCGTCGACCACTGCGACTATCTGACGCCCGCCGCCGCGGCCCGCATTGCCCGCCTCAACCAGGGGCAGACGGTGGCCGTGCTGCTGCCGCTGGTGCCGCTGTTCCTGCGCCAGGAAAAATATGCTCCCGGCCGCGCCTTTGTCGATGCCGGCCTGCCCGTGGCCCTCAGCACCGACTTCAACCCCGGCTCCTGCCCCAGCAAAAACCTATGGCTGGCCATGTCGGTGGGCTGCCTGAAAATGGGCCTCACCCCCAAGGAAGCTGTGGCCGCCGCTACGCTGAATGCCGCCTGGGCCATAGGGCTGGAGTCGGAAGTGGGCTCCCTGCTACCCGGCAAGCGGGCCGACGTGCTGGTGCTCGACGCGGGCAGCGTCAGCGAAATACCGTACTGGCTGGGCGAAAACCCGGTGCGTGACGTAGTTATTGGGGGCGCGCTACAGTGAGCGAATGCGCCGCACAATCTCGGCCTCACTCAGCTCTTCCATGCGCGGGAAAATGGGTTGGCCAGCAGGTTGATTAGCAGGTGCCACCTGGTCTTGTATGCCTAGATACAGCTTGCCGTCGCGGCTTTGTAGCACCACGGCTTTCATGGCCATGCCCACTGGTATCGGCCGTGATACCCAGCGCGTCCCAGCCGAGTTGGTGGGCGAGAGCCTTGCCAAGCCATTCATTCCCACAGGCCGCAAGTACACTTTGGTTTGGTCAGCGGCTTCGGTGGCAACTGTAATGCTGACTGAGCTGGCGCTGGCCGGGCCATAATCAAGATTCCACCAGCCCAGGGAGTCCAGCGGAATGGCGCTGCGGTAAAAGCCGTTGACGCTTTGCACCGGCGGGGCCTGCATTGGCGTCCAGCCCACCCAGCGCCCGGGCCGCATCGAGTCGATGCTGGCCGTGCTGGGCAGGAAGCGGGTCCAGAGCGTCATGCGGGCCGAGGTGTCGCGCTGCGCCGGCATGGGCGACTCCAGCGTCAGCGTGTTGGTTTGCAGCCCTACGCCCGTCTGCATGCGCAGTCGGTTTTCGCCCTGCCATGTCTGGATGCGAAATTCGCCGCCCGATATCAGCAGGTCCCCCGCGTCCGTCAGGGTAGGCATATCAGCCAGCAGCATGTCGGCCACGTCGTAGATTTCCACGACCCGCAGCTCGGCCAGGCCAGTTGGCTGCGTGCCGTTGGGCAGCCGAAACGCGTTGGGTGGCAGGCTCAGCCGGGCCCCTCTGGCGGTGACGACAGTTTGGGCTTGGTCGAGCCGGAATACAAACCGTTGCTCGCCCGGGCTATGCCGCAGGCGCAGCTCCTCCAGCGGCTGGGGCACCTGCAAAAGGACTATGTCTTCTTTGCGGCAAGCCAGCACCAGGCCAGCTCCCAGCAGAAGCAGGAAAAAACGTTTCATGATAAATAAGTAGCTAATGGCGTAATGGTCCGCCAGGTCAGCGCCGTGGGCCTTAGCGCAGGCTGTAGGATACGCCCAGTAGCACGCCGCCGCCCAAAAGCTGGCGCGGAGTATAGCTGGCCGAGGGCGCGGTGAGGGAGTTGAGGAAATACGTGGCCGTGGGCTGGGCCAGCAGCTCCCAGCGCGGGGCCACCTCGTAGCGCACATCAAGGCCCAGGCTCAGGGCCAGGCTGAGCGCCCGGTACGGACTGCCGCTGGCGCCCCAGCTTTGGGACTCACAGCCGCAGCTGCTGCCCTCGGTGCTGGAGCCGCCCACGTACAGCGCCAGGTCGGTGCCGCCCTGCACGCCGACGTGCAAGCGCGGGCGGCCGGTGCTCAGCTGGTAGCTCAGGCGCAGCGGCACGGTAACGAACCGATAGGTGTCGCGCAGGTGAACAGTGCTGGTCGACGTCGAATCGGGGATGAGCGACGCCACACCCAGCGTGGGCGGGCTGCTGTAGGTTTTCACCACGCTAAGCATCAGGCTGCTGGCGTACTCGTGGTAGCCGAGCCCGGTGCTGAATGTCCAGCGGCCGTTTAGCACCCGCCGCAGCTGAACCTGGGCCCCAAAGCCGATTGCCGGGCGCTCCAGCGCGGCGGCGGAAGTACGCGAGCCACTGCCGTCGAAGAGGGTGTTGGTGCTGGGCGTGGTAGGTTGTGGCTCACTCGCCTTGGTTCCCAGCTCGCGGTAAGTCAGGGCCGGGCCGGCCAGTGCCAGCACGGCCCAGCGCCGGGCCTGCCGCAGGGCGGGGTGGGGGAAGGTGTCGGCTGCCAGGCGCACCGCCGGGGCCGGCCAGGTTGAAAGGGGCAAGGTGGGAGTGCGCAGCAGCAAGCTGGCTTCCGGGGCCGGGACGCCCGCAGCTACTACCGTCGCAACGTTTGCCGCAGGCTCACTGCTGGCTTGCGGCGCGGCCGTGGCTGCTGCGCCTGGTGCATCACTGCCTGGTGCTGCCGCAATAGTGTTTTGCAGGCCTCGACTTGTCGCCGCAGCGTTGGTTCCAGAGAAAGCGGCAGCAATAGCTGCTGAGGTAGCCTGCTCTTTAGCCAAAGTAGCCGATTGGCTAGCCGAGCGGCTGCGGCCCGGGTTAGTTTCCCGGCTCTGGCCTGCGCTGACAACTCGCGTTGGCGTCGTCCGGCTGGCTATTGCCACCAACCCAACTGTTTTGCGGGTCCGACTGGAGCCAGCAAGGCGGGCCGTTGGCAGCGTGTTCGACTGATGAGCTTCAGCTGCGTTCGGTACTCCATCCAGATTTGGGTGAGTGGCGGGCGCGGCTGCCAGCAATGTTTCAGCCGAGGTGGCTTTGGCAGCCTCGGCGGCTACTTGTTTCGGGGCAGTCGTTGCTGATTCAGACGTAGCAGTTCCTGAGTGGCCAGCAGTTTCCTGAGCAATGGTAGCTAAACCCTCGCCATTGCCGGCGTCAGGTGTTGTAGAAGATGCAGGCGTAGTAGGCTGAGTGGAAGCCTGCGGCCCGGTTTGCGCGGCGGGCTGCTGAATGCTGGTTGCTGCCACCGGTTCAGGCTGGGACTTTTGCTGGGCGGCGTACCACCAGCCGCTCAGGCAAACCACACTTGCCATTCCACCGGCCAGCAGGCGGCTGACCCAGCGGCGCGGGCGGGGCTGTGGCAGGGCCACGGGTGGGGGCAGCTGCTGCCGAATGTTGGCCCACAGGTGGGCCGGCGGCTCCTGGCCGTAGTCAGCCAGGCGGTCCCGCAGGGCGTCGTACAATTCGTTGGGGTCGCGTTCGGTCATGGCAGTTGCAGGGTATTGAGCGCCACCAGGCGCGATTCGAGCAGGCGGCGGGCGCGGGCCAGCTGCGATTTGGAAGTGCCCTCGGCGATGCCGAGCAGCTCGGCAATTTCCTGGTGCGAGTAGCCTTCCACGGCGTAAAGGTTGAGCACAGTGCGGTAGCCCGGGGGCAGGGTTTCGAGCAGCGCCATTACGTCGCCGGCCGCCATCTGGTCCAGCACCGAGTGCTCACCCGAGCTGATGTCGTCGGCCAGCTCGTCGAGGTCGGCACCGGGGGCAGGGTGGCGCAGCTTATGCTGCTCCAGGGCGTGCAGCGAGGTCGTCACGGCAATGCGTCGTGCCCAGGCTTCAAAGGGACCCTGGCCGCGGTATTGGTCGAGTCGGGTGAAAATTTTAACGAAAGTATTCTGCAGGGCGTCCTCCGCTTCGGCCCGGCTGGGGCAGTAGCGCAGGCACACGCCCATCAGGTTATAGGCTAGTCTCTTATAAAGCTGGTGCTGCGCTGCCGACTCGCCACGCCGGCACGCCGCCAGCAGGGATTCATCGATAGGAGCAGAAACAGGCGGCATTCGTGCAGAAGTAGGAGTGAGGAAAAGACCGAAAACGTCAGCGTGCAGAAAGGAAAAGCTGGCCTTGCTTGGTGCCTTTGCCGGGCGCTTGGCTTCTTCGGGTGAAGCTTCTGCCCCCTTGACCGGGGCCAGGCCGTGGGGGTTGCGTGGGTAATAAATTTTTTCAAGAAAGATAATGCCAGCGCTTCGCTGCCGTATCCTTGAATCTGTTTAGCAAGTGTCATCCTGAGCATTCCGCGCATCAAGCGGAGACGAAGGACCTTATCACGTTGAACGGTATCATTCTGGCGTCACAAGGTCCTTCGCTGCGCTCAGGATGACAAAACGTTTAGTTTACTTGCTTCTAAATAGCCCTTCGTAAAAAACCTTTCCCTTCACCGTGACTACGCCCTTTTACCACGTCGACGCCTTCGCCCAAGCCCCTTTCTCCGGCAACCCGGCGGGTGTGTGCCCCCTAAGCACCTGGCTGCCCGACCCTCTGATGCAGCAGATTGCCGCCGAAAACAACCTGGCCGAAACGGCCTTCTTCGTGCCCCGCGCCGCGGCCGGCGAATACGACATCCGCTGGTTTACGCCGGCTGCCGAAGTCGACCTCTGCGGGCACGCCACGCTGGCGTCGGCCCACGTGCTGTGGCAGCACCTGGGCTTCGCGGCCGAGCGCATCACCTTTCACAGCCAGAGCGGACCGCTGGCGGTGCGCCGGGAAGCCAGCGGGCGCCTGGTGCTGGACTTCCCCTCGCGCCCACCCCAGCCGCTGGCCGTGCACCCCACCGGCCTGGCCGATGGCCTGCGGGCCACGCCCCTGCACGTGCTGGCTGCCCGCGACCTGGTAGCAGTGTTCAACTCCGAAGCCGAGGTACTGGCCCTACGCCCTGATTTTGCGAAGCTGCTGGACATAGCCTACCTGGGCGTGATTGCCACCGCGCCGGGCACCAACGGAGTCGACTTCGTGTCGCGCTTTTTCGGCCCCCGCGTGGGCATCAACGAAGACCCGGTGACGGGCTCGGCCCACAGCACCCTCATTCCCTATTGGGCCGAGAAGCTGGGCAAAACCGAGCTGCGCGCCCGTCAGGTATCGCCCCGCGGCGGTGACCTCTGGTGTGCCTTACACGGTGAGCGGGTGGATATTGGGGGCTACGCGGTGACGTATGCCTTTGGCGAAATCCATTTAGACTAAGGCCGGCAACTTGGGCAGTCGCTTAGTAAGTGGGACCGGCGCCTTTGTTTGGACAGGCCCAAGCCAATTCACTTCCGGACGCGGGTGCGGTAAGGAGAGTAGTAAAGCGCATCGGAGGTCGTAAGGCGGCGCCTGATGTTGTAAACTGCCCGCGTGCGGGCCGAATCGGGTGGAGCGTATCGCAGTTGCTCCGTAATGGAATCGGTGTGGTAGTTTGCTTTGGCTTGCCAAAGCCAGGTTTCGCGCCGGGCACTGTAGGCGCGCAGGTCCAGCAACTGCGCACTCACTACGTCGCTCTCAATGCCTCCTTGCCGGATGAATAGCCTTGCTACCCAATTGGCTGGAATGAACGGGCGGTTCTTCACTCTGCGAAAGGGGTGCCGGGCTATTTCCTGCCACGGCTGGCCCGGAATGGTACGCTGCACGAACACGGCCACCAAGTCGTGGTCGTTGGGCGAGGCCATGCGGTGGGCATACGTAATGATGTCTTCGAAACGTGTTGCTGAAGTTTGGATGAGCACCCGGTCTTCAGTATAGTGCGTGCAGCTGGGGCCGCCTTGCCAAGGATAAAGTTCAGCCTGTAAGAGTCGAAATTCGGTGGTGCCCACCCGGGTGGTTGGGTTGAAGTGAAACACTGGCTTCCGATAATAAATCAGTCCCTGACCCAGAAAGGCAAAGCCGGTTAAGCCCACCAGCAGCAGAGCTCCAAAAACAAGCGGAGCATGGGCAAAGCGCAGGCGCGGCGTGCGGAACACCCGTGTTCGGCGCGCCTGCAGCTGCGGGAGGAAACACCGGCTTAGCAGGGAAGGGCCTGGCGCGGTCATTTGACAGGGCTGGCTTTAACCGGAATCTTCTTGGTCGTAGTAGCTGCATTCAGCCGCTCCGGGTTCTCGGCCAGGAACTTGCCCCAGCTTTTGCCGCCGGCTGCGCCTGCGTTGTTGCCTTTCTGGTAGTGGTGGCACAGGGCCACGGCCAGCGCATCCGTCGCATCCAGGAATTTGCTGGCTTCAGCCACGGGCGGCAGCGTCAGCGTCTGGCGCAGCATGTGGGCCACGTGCTCCTTGGTGGCCGAGCCGGAGCCGGTGATGGACTGCTTCACCTTGGTGGGGGCGTACTCCACATAGGGAATCTGGCGAGACAGGGCCGCGGCAATGGCCACGCCCTGGGCCCGGCCCAGCTTGAGCATACTCTGCACGTTCACCCCAAAAAACGGCGCTTCGATGGCCAGCTCGTCGGGCAGAAACTCGTCGATGAGCTCAATCATGCGGTCGAAGATGCGCTTGAGCTTCACGGCGTGGTTGGAGCCCAGGGCCTTCATGTTGATGACGTCGTATTGCAGCACGTCCACCCGCTGCCCGCGCACTTCAATCAGGGCATAGCCCATAATCTGCGTGCCGGGGTCGACGCCCAGGATAATCTTGGGCAGCAGGTCGAGGGCAGGGGCGGGGCGGGGGCGGGTAGGAGCAGGCATCTCCTACAAAGTTACGCGCAAAGGCAGGCGGTTCCCGCAAGGTTGAATCCGGCCTCTTTTTTCAGTTAAAAGTTGAGAGTTAAAAGTTAAAATCCATCAGGCGGACTGTAGAGACGCAACATCTTGCGTCTCGTCGTTGAACGATGCCTGCAGAACGTTCTACCATTCAAGCAAAATGTAGAGACGCATATTTGCGTCTCGTCGTTGAACTACATCAATAGAACGCCCTAACGGCGCGGCCTCGGAGACGCAAGTATGCGTCTCTACGTCGTTCTATTCCTCGTCAACTGGGGTGGCGCCGTTCCCGGCCGTAGTTTTGAGGTCTGTGAGCCCCGAAGCCATTTCCCCTGCCGTCGCCGCCAAGTCGGCCCGCTTTGCCCGCCTGGTGTGGTGGGGCAAGCTGGGCGTGACGCTGCTCACGCTGGGCTTGCTCTACAACTCGGTGTTTGCCGCGCCCGACACAGCCGCGGCCTGGCGGCAACTGCTGAGCACCACGCTCAGCGGGGCCGGGCGCGGGCCGGTGCTGGCCGCACTGGCTCTGGTGCCCGTCAACTGGGGGCTGGAAGCCTGGAAATGGCACCGCCTGGCCCGGCACCTGGAGCCCGTCACGTTCGGGCGCAGCCTGCGGGCCGTGCTGGTGGGCCTCACCCTGGGCTTTGCCACGCCCAACCGCGTGGGCGACTACGCCGCCCGCATCATTGAGCTAAAAAGTCGGCGCGTGTACGCGCTGGGGGCCGTTTTCCTGGGGCGCTACTGCCAGTTGGTAGTCACTGTGCTGGCCGGGCTGGCGGGGCTGCTGTATTTCCTGCTGCGCTTTTACCTGAACGGCTACCCGGCGGCCGGGCTGGGCGTGCTGGCCACGGCCGCATTGGTGAGCGGGCTGGTGCTGGTGCCGCTCTACCGCTCGCGCCTGCTGCTGGCGGCGCTGGGCATCTGGCGGCCGCTGCGCCGCTTCCGCCCCGCGCTGGCCGTGATGCCGACTTACCCGGCCCGAGCGCTACACGCTGTGCTGGCAATTTCGGGGCTGCGCTACGGGGTGTTTTGTGCCCAGTTTATGCTGCTGCTGGCGGCCTACGGCGTGGCCGCGCCGCTGGGCGGCGGGCTGGCGGCGGTGGCCGGCACGTTTCTGATGAAGTCGCTGGTGCCTTCTCTCAACGCCCTGGCCGATGTGGGCGTGCGTGAGCTGTCGGCCACCCATTTGTTCAGCTTGTTGGGGCAGCCGGCCCTGCCGGTACTCTCGGCCAGTCTCAGCCTGTGGGTGCTCAACATTGCCCTGCCCAGTGCTGGAGGGCTGCTGCTGGTGCCGGGGCTGCGCGTGCTGCGCCAAAAGCAAGCCGAGCAATGATGCAGTGGCTGGTTGGAATCGGGCTGCTGGCGCTGCCGGCGCTGTACGCGGGGGTGATGGTGCACCTCACCCCCCTAGCCCCCCTCTCCCGCGGAGAGGGGAGGACAAGCTCTAGCCTGAGCGCAACTTCTGAACTAGAACTAGAAACTAGTTCCCCCTCTCCGCGGGACTCTGCGCATGAAGCAGATGCGGGGCTAGGGGGTGAGGTTCCCCGCGGCCATCTCATTCAATTTTCCGTCCTCATCGCCGCCCGCAACGAGGCCGAAAACCTGCCCGACCTGCTGGCCGACCTGCGTGCCCAAACCTTGCCGCCTGACTGCTTTGAGGTGCTTGTTGCGGATGACCAGTCAACCGACGGCACCGCGGCGCTGGTTGCGGCGGCGGCGCAGCACTGCGCATTTGCGCTGCGTCTGGTGCCGCTGCCAGCCGGGCAAACCGGTAAAAAAGCGGGGCTGGCGGCCGCTCAGGCCCAGGCCCGCGCGCCCTGGCTGGTGTGCACCGATGCCGACTGCCGCCTGGGTCCTGGCTGGCTGACGGCGTATGCAGTGCTTATTGCCCGGCACCCGGCCACGCAGTTTATCAGCGGGCCGGTGCTGCTGACCGGGCCGGACACGCTGCTGCAATACCTCATGGGGCTGGAGTTTGCCGGACTGGTGGGCGTGGGGGCGGCCTGCATTGGCCGGGAGCGGCCCACCATGTGCAACGGCGCCAACCTGGCCTACCGGCGCGAGGCTTTTGCAGCCGTGGGCGGCTTCCTCGACAATGCCCACATTGCCAGCGGCGACGACGAGTTTCTGCTCCATAAGATTCACGCCCGCTACGGGCCAGGCAGCGTGCGCTTCCTGGCCGATGAGGCGGCCATTGTCCGCACGGCCGCCCCACCGACGCTGGCGGCGCTGCTGCGGCAGCGGGTGCGCTGGGCTAGCAAGTGGAAGCACTACCGCAGTCCGGCACCCCGGCAGCTGGCTTTGCTGGTGCTGGGCGCCAATGTTTCCCTGGCGGCTGGACTTATCGGCGCTATTGCCTGGCCTGCGCTTTGGCCTTGGGTGGCATCTGCCTGGGCGCTCAAGCTGGGGGCCGACGCCTGGTTTCTCATGCCAGTGCTAAGGTTTTTCGGGCGGCGGAAATGGCTGTGGGCTCTGCTGCCGCTGCAACTGCTGTACGCGCCGTACGGGCTGGCCGTGGGCCTAGCCGGCTGGCGCGGCGGGTACCAGTGGAAGGGACGCCGGGTGGAATTAAAAGGCTAGGCCGCGTGAAGCCGAATAAACCGGTTTCAGAACAATAAATAGTGGGCAAAAAGCCTTGCAAACGCGGTTTTGTGCGCTACCTTGTTAGTACCTAATCAACCACTCAAACCGCGTTGTCATGGCTAGTAATTCTTCGGGTTTCACCATCGCCGCCGGCATGGGAATGGTTGTTTTGCTGATGGGCTACACCTTGCTGAATGCCGCCGACCTGGTAGGGTTTTCGAGTGAGCCACAAACGGAATTAGTGGTAGCGCAAAACGACAGTACGGCTAATTTACCCCAGGCATGGTGTGGCAATATGCGTAACGTTTCCAGCCCGGAAGAAGCTGCCGACATCGCCGCCGGTGATGCCTTGTTTAAGGGCAACTGCGCCCAGTGCCACGCGGTTAATGAAAAAGTAGTAGGCCCGGCCCTAGCCGGCATCACCAAGCGCCGTCCCATTTCCTGGCTGATTCCCTGGGTGAAGAACTCCAGCAAGGTCGTAGCCTGCGGCGACGAGTACGCGGTGAAAATCTTCAACGAGTACGCCAAGCAGCAAATGCCGAGCTTCCAGCTCTCGGACAAGGAAATTGAATCAATTATGAAATACGTCGATTCGACAAGCGGAATGGGTATAGCTTATAACGCAGAAGTCGCAGTAAGCTGCCAATGAGCAAGATAGTTTTGCATCTCGCTACGGCAAGAGCATAATATCAATCACCAACTTATTATCCTGCCGCCAGCGCAGCCAGCCGGTGGGTGCGGTCTTGCACTGGGCAATGTATTCAGAACAAGGTTGCCCTTCGTGCGGATTCGAAGCCTTGTTATAGAAGCAGTCGTAGCGCACCCGTACCCAGTCGCCCTGCACTTCCAGTGGGCAGAACATCTCTAGCCCCTTCGAAATGGAAAGCGCAGCGGCTGAATCCTGTGGGGTGGTCCGCAACAACAGCTTGGTGTTGGCTACCTGGGCTTCTTCGTAGTTGCGTCGAATGGCCAGGGAGCTCAAAATGTATTTCGGCCAGGAAACCAACTTATAGCCGCTTTGCCGGGGAGCATATCCTACGTCGGCCTGGTTCAGCAGAATTCGGTAGGCTTTCTTTGTTGAATCCAAGTATACAAAGTGCATGATGCCGTAATCCGGTTTGAAGTACTTGGGGCAGACAGGAGTTTGCTCGGGATTCATCCTGTACATGTCAAGATGGGCCAGCGTATCGGCCAGGAGGCTGTCGCGGAAAATGCTGAATTTATCCGGCATGATGAGCAGGCCCTGTCCCAGGGTGCTCACGTCGTTATCGAAAGAGCAGCCGTGCGTTGGCGGTGTTGGCTGCGGCTTGCCTGGCGCCGTAGCGTTGGCAGCCTGTTGGGAATGGGTGCCCGGCCCCTCACAAGCAATTAAACTCAGGAAAAGAAGCAGGGCGGCAGCGAGCAAAGGACTTGGCAGGCGTCGGACGGGAATAGTTTTCATGGCTTTGGGTAGATAAGCTGAAGTACTCCGCGCTGAGTGGAGCACAGGAACGGGCTGCTGCGACGAAATATACCAGCAGGCCCGGGCGCTGCCCCGAGTACCGCCCATGCGGCTTACTTTTGCCCAAACACCTTACCTGGCTTTTTCCGTGACCGACGCTGAATACGACCTGCTCGACGAGCTGTACTTCGTGACTTCCTTCCGCACGCTGGCGGAAAAAACCGGCCTGCCCGCGCCCGAGCTGGAAAAGCAGCTGCGCAGCCTGCTGGAGCAGGGCCTCATCCGCAGCTACTGGCCCGACCCGGACACCGAGCTGGCCTACGAAACCACCTCCTTCGGCGCCATTGCCCGCGATGCCTCTTACCTGGCTTCCAAACAGGGCCTGCTGCAGCACAATACCCGCTAACGGTGGCCACGACAGCAGTTTCGGCAGCGGCCCTAGCGGCAGCGCAGGCCCGGCCGCCAGGCTACTACGTGCGGCAGCGCCTGCTGCAAAACAAGCCGGCCATGGCCGGGCTGCTTTTCATTGCCCTCTGCACCCTTATCGCCCTGCTGGGCTACTGGGTGCTGCCCGACAACTCGCCCAATGCCAACCACGGCTTCGTGGCCCTGCAAAAGCAGCCGCCGGGCCTGCGCGTGCGCTACATTCAACGCACCCAAAATGACGCAAAGCGTGCTGCTGGCAACATATTCACTACTTGGTGGCAAGGCCGGGAGTCTCCAGAGGAAATAGTTATTAGCAGTGCGGAAGGAGTTCCTGGAAATCCTGATTCACTTATAGTACACCCTTGGGCAGCTCCAGGCACTCGCGCTTTGCCGACGCTACGGGTAGCACTCAACGACTGGATGGGCGGCTTTCAACAGGCGCCCCAAGGTGCCCGTTGGGCCGAGCGCACCTATCTACTTGGCACCGACAAAGCCGGGCGCGACGAGCTGAGTCGGCTGCTGCTGGGCACGCGCATCTCGCTGGGTATCGGCTTCGTGGCCGTCCTCATCTCGCTGCTGCTGGGCATGGCCATCGGGGCCGTGGCCGGCTACTTTGGCGGCTGGGTCGATTCGCTGCTGCTGGGGTTGATGACGGTGGTATGGAGCATTCCCGGTATCATGCTGGTTATTGCCATCTCGCTGGCGCTGGACAGCAAAGGCGTGTGGGTCAGCTTCGTAGCCGTGGGCCTGACCATGTGGGTGGACGTGGCCCGCGTAGTGCGCGGGCAGATGCTGAGCCTGCGCTCGGCTACCTTCGTGGAGGCCGGTCGGGTGCTGGGCCTGCCTACCTGGCGCCTCATTGCGCGCCACCTGCTGCCCAACATGCGCGGCCCGCTGATTGTGCTGGCCACCAGCAATTTTGCCGCGGCCATCCTGCTCGAAGCCGGCCTGAGCTTCCTCGGCCTGGGCGTGCAGCCCCCGGCGCCCAGCTGGGGCCTGATGGTGAAGGAAGGCTACGACCTGCTCGGCACCGAGGCCGGCCTGTGGCTCACGCTGCTGCCGGGCACGGCCATCTCGCTGCTAGTGCTCAGCTTTAACCTGCTGGGCAACGGACTGCGCGATGCGTATGACCCAAAAACCGCAGTAAATGGGTAAATTTGTCTTTCTACCCCTTGCCTTTTTCCTGGTTTTCCAGCCTTTCCATGTCGCACGCCGTTCCTCCTGCTTCCACTAACCCGCCCACCGACCCCACCGGTGCCCAGGCGGCTGCGGCCCGCGACGAGCAGCTGAAGCAGCTGCGGCGCCAGCTGCTGCTCAAGCAGTTTGAGCTGGATACGGTGCTGGGCGTGGCACACGATATGACGGCCCGCGACCACAGCGAAGACGAGCTTTACCGCATGCTGCGCCTCACCCTGCAGGGGCAGCGCGCCGTGGTGCAGCTGCTGCTGTTTGCCCGCGAAGAAGGCGGCTTTCGGGTGCGCGTGGCCTTGGGGCGCGACCTGGAGGAGGCCGAGCGCCTGGCCCTGCCTGAGGCGCTAGCCGATGGCAGCGTAACTCAACCCCGCGCATTAGAAGATTTCAATCTGGGACCCGACTGGGACCGGTACGAGCTGCTGATTCCTATTCTGCGTCAGCACCAGACCGCGGCTTACATTCTGGTGGGCGGTCTGCGCCAAGACTACAACCGGGAGCAGCTGATTCCCTTTCTTAGCTCGCTGGCCAATACCTTGCTGGGTGCCGTCGAAAACCGGCGGCTCCAGAGCCAGCGCGTACTCGACGCGGCCGTGCGTAAGGAAATTGAAATTGCCCAGGAGGTGCAATCCATGCTGTTCCCGCGGCAGCTGCCCAACGACGGCCACCTGGCCATGGAGCGCAGCTACGTGCCCCACACCGAAATCGGGGGCGACTACTACGACGTAGTCGAAATCGACGCCCACCGGCTGCTGATGTGCGTGGCCGACGTGAGCGGCAAAGGCGTGCCAGCCTCCCTTCTGATGTCGAACTTTCAGGCAGGCCTGCGCACGCTGTTGCGCCAGGGCGCTGAGCTGGTTACCATCGTGCCCGAGCTTAACCACCTGCTGTTCCGCAACTCCGGCGGCGAGAAGTTCATCACGGCATTTCTGGGCATTTACGACCGCCGTACGCGCTGCTTGCAGTACGTGAATGCCGGCCACAACGACCCCATTCTGCTGCCCGACCACGGCCCAGCCCAGCGCCTGAGCCAGGGCACCGTCATGCTCGGCATCATGGAAGAGCTGCCGCTGATGCGGGTGGGCGAGGTGAAAATCGAGCCCCAGTCGCTGCTGCTGCTCTACACCGACGGCCTTACCGAAGTATTTGATGCCCAAGGTGTGGAGTTTGGGGAAGAAGGTGTGCTGCGGGTGCTGCAGCGCAGCCGCTACCTGCCCCTTGCCAAGCTGCACCAGGAACTGCTCCACGACATCGAGGCCTTCAGTGCCAACGCCGCCCAGTTTGCCGACGACGTGACGATTCTGAGCTGCCGGTTTAAGTGAGGTGGTGATGTGCTGATGTGCTGATGTGCTGGGTGTGCGGCCTCTGTCATTGCGAGCGCAGCGAAGCAATCCGTCCTGTTCTCAGCGACTAACTTTACTAATGTGAAAAGCCCCAACGCCAGCTTTGGCATTGGGGCTTTTTCATGTCTGGGTTTACCTGGTGGCTGAGTGCTAGAGGACGGATTGCTTCGCTGCGCTCGCAATGACACGTCTTTTTCGCGAGTTGCGTAGCTTTTGCTCACTGCTCACTGCTCACTGCTCACTGCTCACTGCTCACTGCTCACTGCTCACTGCTCACTCCCTTGCGCACCCACGTATCTGCTCGAATCAGCAGCGCCAGACTCAGGAAGAACACCGAGCCAATCTTGTCAACCTCCACCAGCTCATTGAGCAGCAGGTGGAAAATGATGATAATAAGCGACAGTGCCGCAGCCAGCACCACACGCCTCACCTCGGCGTCCTGGGCCTGGTGGTAGAGGCGCTCGGCCGAGAGCAGGGCCACTGCCAGCAGGGTGGCGAACAACAGAAAGCCGGGCAGGCCTTGCTCGGCCAGCTGCAGCAGGAAGTAGTTGTGGGTGGTCGACTTCTCGGGGTTTTCGCTCACGTAGGTGCGGAAGCTCTTCACCGTATAGCGCTTGTACTCGGGGTAAAAGGTGGCTGGCCCGGAGCCCACCAGAGGCTTCTCCGAAATCATGCGCGAGGCCGCCACCCAGCGGTACACCCGCTCCATGCCGGATACGTCCTGCAGGTTGTAGGTAGCCTCCAGGTGCTTGCTGAAGTCCTTGCCGTTGAACACGGTTTTCTCAAAGTCCGGCGCGTACAGCATGAAGTTGTTGGCGCTCATGAAGTAGAACACCGCCCCGCCGGTGGCCACGGCCACGGCCAGTAGCATCACCCGGGTGAGCCGCAAGCGCATTACCAGGTAGAAAATGCCTGCAATGGGTAAGGACAGAATGGAGGCCCGGGTGTAGGAAGTGAACAGCCCAAACAGCAGCACGCCGAGCAGGCCCAGCCAGGCCAGGCGCGGGCCCTTGCGGGTTGTGGCCTGGGCCGCGTACAGGCAGAAAGGCACCAGCAGGGCCAGCGTGGCCGCGTAAATCACGTGGTTGCGGAAGAAGGGGTGCAGCGCCCAGTTGATGCTGCCAAAAGTGAAGCCCTTGCTTGCATGGCGGCTGGCCACGTACAGCACGCTCAGGCAGGCGCCGCTGGCGTACACGGCCGCAAATTGCCATACCTGCGCCGGGCGGCGCATTATCAGCAGCGTGCCCAGCAGAAAAGGCGTGAGGTACCACACCTTGGCCAGCAGGTATTTAATTGACTTCACCGGTGCCACCGAGAAGAAGATGTCGACTGCTGCCCAGAGCAGCATCAGTAGCAGCACCACGATAATGGGATGCAGCAACTCGCGGCGGGGCAGGCGGGCCACTCCCAGCAGGAAGCTGCCCGCCACGCAGGCCGTCAGGGTCAGCATCAGCGGCTCGGAGGGCAGGTCCATGCTCAGCCCGCCGGGCAGCCCGATTTCCTGGGAAAAGGGCAGGATGAAAAACAGCAGGTAGTAGAGCCAGCGCCACTCGATGAACACCACCAGCAGGCCTACCAGGGCCAAAGCCGGCAGCAGCAGCGCCGGGTTTTGGGTGAGGCCGGCCGCGGCGCCGCCGGCCAAAAGCAGCAGCACAAAGCCCACAAACACCCGCTGGGGGCCGTCGTTGGGCCGGAGCCGAAGCAGCAGCTCGTTTACGCTCACGACGCGCCGCCCGCTTGCGGGCGCTGGTTGTAGCGGTAGAGTTCCAGCAGCGTAATCACTACTACCGACAGGGCGAAGGTGAGCAGCATCGAACCCAGCACGATGAGGCTGCGCGCGGGCTTGGTTTTGCGGGTGGCGGGGTAGGCTTTCTGCACCACGTACAGGCTGGAGAACTTGCCTTTAATCGACAGTTCTGCCGTCTCGAAGGCCGAGCGCGCCCCAATGAGGCGGCTCTGCAGGTCGGCCACGCGGGTGGTGAACATGTTCAGCGAGTCAGTGCCCTGCACGTAGCTTTCCAGGTTGATGAGGTTGCCGCCGTCGGCTTTGGTGAGGCCGCGCAGGGCGCGCTTCAGGCCCGCCACGTCGCCGCCGCTGGCTTCGGCCTTGCGTAGGGCGGCCTCGGTTTCAATGAGTTGCTTCACCATGTAGCGGCCCTGCATTTCCAGGCCGAAGATGCCGTAGCGGCGGCGGGCTGCCACCAGCTGCTGGCGGCTGGTTTCGTACTCGTTGCGCAGCGACTCGTAGCGCTGGCGGTAGAGGCTCAGTACTTTGCGACGGTTTTCCAGGGTCAGCTGCTGATTTACCGAGTCGATGGCTTCCACCATGCTGTTGGCTATGCGGGCAGCCAGATTTTTGTCGCGGTCCATGAACGTGAGCTCGATGGCATCCCGCTCGTTGTGCACGATGTTAAGGTTGCTGCTGAACTCGTTCAGCACCGAGTTGTCGGCGGCATCGTTGCCGGGCGTGCCGGCGTCGTAGTGCTTGTAGAGGTCGAACTGCCGGATGATTTTCTCGGCCACCGGCTGCGACTCGCCGATGGTGATGACGCGGTCCAGGTCTTCGGCCCGCCCGCTGATTTCCAGCTTGGAGCCCTCCACAATGCGGTCGGGGTCGGTGCTCTGGGGGTTGGTGGGGAAGAACACCGAGGTGGACTGGTAGATGTTGGGCAGCAGCAGCACCACCACTATACTTACCACGGCGGCCAGTGCTACGGCCCCGCCTACCAAGTACTTCCAACGATTGATAATAGGTCCGAGGCCGACCAGCGAAAACGAAGATGCAGACATAAATAGCTAAGGAGCGAACAAGCCGGAGCGGGCCCGGGCTTCAGCAGCGGGCATACCAACGGCGAGCAAAGATAGCCCCAAATCAGCCGCCCCGCCCTGATTAATGGCCGCCGTACGCGTTTGGCGTAGCTTTGCAGGGCGCAAGGCACTCCGGGGCCGCGCCAAATGAATGGTTGGTTATTAGCATCTGCACGGCATCAAACGGTTTTTTGGTAATATCAGCATCGTCGTCCTGCTCAACCTGATGGTGAAACCCGGCTGGGTGGTGGTCGAAAACCTGGTGCAGGACCGGCTGGGCCACGCCACGTTCGGGCTGATTTCGGCCTTGTCGGCCGTGACGCTGGTGGTGGCCGCCTTGTCGGACCTGGGCCTGACGCCCTACTCGGTGAAGCGCGTGGCGGCCGAGCCCACGTTTATGGCCGAAACCTTCCCGGCCCTGCTGCCCCTGCGCGGGGGGCTCAACTTTGTGGCCCTGGCTGCCATGCTGGGCGTGGGCTGGGTGCTGCACTACCGCGGCGTAGAGCTACTGTTGCTGGGGGCCGTAGGCAGTGCCTTGTTATTCACGCAGTACGGGCAGTTTTTGCGCGGCACCCTGCAGGCCCACCAGAAGTTTAACACCGACGCGGTGCTGTCGGTAGTGGAGAAACTGCTGCTGCTGCTGGCCGTGCTGGTGCTGCTGCCTTTTGGGCTGACGCTCTACAACTACATCGGGGCCCGGGTGGCCGTGGCGGCCTTCACGGCGGCCCTGCTCTACGGGCTGATGACGCGGCTGTTTGGCCGCATCCGCTACCGCTGGCACTGGCCCCAGGCCCGCACGGCCCTGGCCGCCAGCCTGCCCTTCGCCCTGATGACGCTGCTCTACGGCGTGAACGAGCGGGTCGACATGGTGATGCTCGACCGGCTGGCGTCTTCCACCGAGGCCGGTTATTATACCGCCGCCTACCGCTGGGTCGATGCCGTGATGATGTACGCCTGGACGGTGCTGCCGCTGTTTTTTGCCAAGTTTGCCAGCGTGCAGCACGATGCGCGGCAGCAGCGCAAGCTGCTCTGGTTCGGGCAGCGCATCCTGTCGGTGCCGCTGCTGTTTGTGGTGGCTTTCGTGCTGTTTCGGGGGGAGGTGCTGTTCTGGCAGTTCGGGCACAGCACCCCGGCCGAAATAGCCCGCATGAGCACCTGCCTGAAAATCCTGTTTCTGAATGTGCTGGTGCACGCCTTCTTCGCCATCTACAGTACGCTGCTCACCAGCACCGCCCACGAGCGGGCCGTAAGCTGGGTGGTGGCCGGCAGCATAGCCCTCAACATCGGCCTGAACGTGCTGCTGCTGCCCCGGTTCGGGGCCGTGGCGGCGGCAGCCAACACGCTGCTCTGCGCTGTGGCCGTATCCGGGGCTTACCTGGTGCTGGTGGCGCGGCGTACGGGCGTGGTGCTGCCCTGGCGCATCCTGGCCCGGCTGCTGCTGGCCTTCGGCATGTTGTGCGGGGCCTGGTACCTGGTGCGGACAGGCTTCTACCTGAGCTGGTGGCTGGAGGCCGGTATCATGGCGGCAGTATTCGGTCTGATAGTGCTGGGAACCGGCTTGGTGCAGCAAAAGGAGATTCAGCAGCTGAGGCCTAAGAAGGGAGTTAAAAGTTGAGAGTTAAAAGTTAAAACTGATACACGGCCCTCTTTTTAACTCTAAACTTTTACCTTTTAACTCAGCCATGCACGTTGCCGTCAACACCCGTTTTCTGCTGCCCGGCGACAAGCTCGAAGGCATTGGGCGATTCAGCTACGAGACGCTGAGCCGGCTGGTGCGGCAGCACCCGGAGGTTACTTTCCATTTCCTGTTCGACCGGGCTTTCGACCCGCGCTACCTGTTTGGGCCCAACGTGGTGCCTCACGTGCTGCTGCCACCGGCCCGCCACCCATTCCTGTTCGTGGCCTGGTTTGAAGGCGCCGTAGCGCTGTGGCTTGCCCGCCACCGGCCGGATGCTTTTCTGAGCCCGGACGGCTTTACCACCCTGGCCACCCGCGTGCCCCGCGTGACGGTGCTGCACGACCTGGCCTTCGAGCATTTTCCGCTCGATGTGGGCCTGCTGCAGCGTAAGTACTACCACTGGTTTGTGCCGCGCTTCGCCCGCGCCTCGGCCCGGATTGTGGCCGTGTCGGAAGCCACCAGGGCCGACATTGTGCAGACCTACGGCATCGCGCCGGCCCGCATCAGCGTGGCCTACAACGCGCCGGCCGACATCTTCCGGCCCCTGCCCGCGGCGGAGCAGGAGACCGTGCGGGCCCGGTTCAGCGACGGCCAGCGCTACTTCCTGTTTGTAGGCGCCCTGCAGCCCCGCAAAAACCTGGGCACTTTGCTGCGGGCCTTCGACCAGTTCAAGGAAAATGGCGGGGCGGCGTTGGCCGAGGCGCAGCTGCTCATTGTAGGCCGCAAAGCCTGGAAAGCCGGCCCCATTTTCGATGCCTACCAGCAGATGCGCCACCAAGCCAGCGTGCGCTTCACGGGCCGCGTGGCCGACGCCGAGCTGGCCGGCCTCTACGCGGCGGCCCTGGCTACGGTGTTTGTGCCCTACTTCGAGGGCTTCGGAATTCCCATCGTGGAAGCCCAGGCCAGCGGCTGCCCCGTGCTGACCTCGGCCGCCAGCTGTATGCCCGAAGTGGCCGGCGAAGGCGGTGCCGTGCTGGCCGACCCCTATGACCCCGCCGCCATTGCCGCCGGCCTCACCCAGCTCTGGCACGATGCCAGCCTGCGCCAGCGCCTCGTGCAGGCCGGCGCCGCCAACCTGCAGCGCTTTTCCTGGGAGCGCAGCGCCGAAGTGCTGTGGCAAGCCGTACAGGCCGCTGTTGCGGATGAAAAAGTTAAAAGGTGATAGTTAAAAGTTAAAACCCTTGGTGTCGCCTTAGCCATCAATTTTTAACTCTCAACTTTTAACTTTTAACTCAAAGAAGCCGGCCGCTAGTATTTTTACCGCATTATGGCCCGCCAGCATCCTTACAAGTTTGTGCACGTGCTGCTGCCCCAGCTGGCCTGGCGGCGGCCTGAAGCCGTGCGCCGGGAGCTGAGTGACCCGGGCCTGGCCCGCGACCTGCTGTTCTACGTGTGGGACAAAGCCGCTGAAGGCTTGCCCAGCGCCGACAAGGTGCCGCCCCGCGGCCTCCGCCTGAGCTGGCACGAAGTGGCCGGCCGCGTCACAGCCCTGATTCAGCTGCCGGCCCCGCAGGCCACCACTGAGGCCCACTTTGCGGCCCTGGTGTATGAGGACTATGAGGTTGATGAAGAGGGGGAAGCCCCGGAGGTAAAGCCCCGTTACTTTACCTTGGAAGCCACCCTGGGCCTGAGCACCGGCGAAGGCACACCCACCGTGATAGGGGAGTGGAACGGCGAGGTACACCGCCACCTGGGGCGGGGCCCGGCCGGTGGGCGCTCCGATACCGCCAGTGCCTTTCTGCGCTCTTTAGCCGAAGTGCTGGGGCCGCTGCCCGACCTGGACGTGCCGTTTATGCACGTGGTGCGCTCATGAGCAAGTGGCTCGAAGCGGCCGTGATGACGCGCCCGCCCAAGCTGCTGCACGCCTTATTTCCCGGCTGCGAGTGGACCGGCCCGGCCATCAGCCAGCAGGGCCAACCGGTGCTCTACCTCACGTTCGACGACGGACCCATCCCCGAAGAAACCCCGTGGGTGCTGGAGCAGCTGGCCCGTTTTAAGGCCCGCGCCACGTTTTTCTGCGTGGGCCAGAACCTGGAGCGCTACCCCGAGCTGGCCCGCGCGGCCCTGGCCGCCGGCCATCGCCTCGGCAACCACACCCAGCACCACCGCAGCGCTTGGGCCAGCCCCCGCGCCGGCTATCTGGCCGACGTAGCACACTGCCAGCAGGTACTGGCCGAGTTGGGGCTTCACGAATCAACTGCCAAGCACCGCGCACCTAGCGTCAGGCACCCAAAGCCGCTTTTCCGCCCGCCCTACGGCCGGCTGACCTGGCCACTACTACAGACCCTGCAGCCGGATTACCGGGTTATCATGTGGTCGGTGCTGACCCGCGACTACGACCCTGACCTGGCCCCCGAAGCATGCCTGCAGCTGACGCTGGCCGCCGTGCGTCCCGGCGACGTGCTGGTGTTTCACGACAGCCGCAAGGCCAGCGCCCGGCTGCGGCACGTGCTGCCCCGCGTGCTGGAGCACTACACCGGCCTGGGCTACCACTTCGCCACCCTATGACGGCGCTGCTGTTGGCGTACTGCCTGCTGTGGCTGCTGGCCCTGAGCTACGGCGCCTGGTGCCTGGCCACGCGCCGGGGTGCCCCAGCCCCGGTGCCTCTGCCAGCGCCCCCACCGCGGGTGAGCATTTTGCTGGCCGCCCGCGACGAGGCCTTGGCCCTGCCGCGCTGTCTGGCCAGCCTGCGCGCCCTGCGCTACCCGGCCGAGCTGCTGGAAGTGCTGCTTGGCGACGATGCCAGCACCGACGGCACGGCTGCCGTGGCCGCCGCCGCCATGCAGGGCTTTGGGGGGCAGTTTCGCATAATTTCCATCACCGAAACGCGGGGCTTGGCCCGGGGCAAAGCCAACGTTCTTGCCCATCTGGCGCGTGAGGCCACGACTGACTATTTCTTCATTACTGATGCCGACATTCACCTGCCGCCAACTTGGATAGAAGCACTGCTAGCGCAGGCCGCGCCGGGCGTGGGCACCGTCACGGGCATTACGGCGGTGCGGGGGCCGGCGCTGTTTCATCAGCTGCAGGGAATTGATTGGCTCTTGTCGCTGGGTTTGATTCAGGTGGTGAGCGACGCGGGGCGGCCCGTGACGGCCATGGGCAACAACATGCTAGTAACCCGCGCCGCCCACGAAGCCACCGGCGGCTACGAGGCCTTGCCGTTTTCCGTGACCGAGGACTACGCCTTGTTTCGGGCGGTGGTGGCGCGCGGGTTTGGCTTTCGGCACGTGTTCAGCGCCGCTGCGCGGGCCGACTCGCTGCCTATGCTCACCTGGGGTGCCCTGCTACGGCAGCGCCGGCGCTGGCTGCGCGGCGTGGAAGACCTGCCCACGCGGCTGCGCGCCGAGCTGGCCTTGTACGGCTTGTTTTGGCCGGTACTGGTGGCGCTGGCTGTGACGGCCGGCCTCAAGGTCGCATTGGGCATGTGGCTGCTGAAGCTGGGCGTGCAGGGCGCGTTTGGTGCCGTGGCCCACCGCCGGGCCGGGCTGCGCTTCCGCTGGTACCTGCTGCCGCTCTTTGATGCGTATGGTATAGGCTTGCTTGTTTCGCTGCTGGGCTTCCGCTGGTTTGGTGGGGCGGTGGTTTGGAAGGGGCGGCGCTACGAATGATACCTTCTTAGTCTTGTTGCGAATACCTGATGTCGTTTCCCGCAGAGGGCGCGGAGGTTTTCGCAGAGGATGCAGAATGTTCTAATAACTGTTTACTACTCACTGTTTACTATAAACTAGATGCACATAACTGATTCTCACGCCCACCTTTATTCCGAGCAGTTCAAGTCCGACCGCGACGAGGCCTTGCACCGGGCCGTGGCCGCCGGGGTCCGCACCATTGTGATGCCCAACATCGACCATTCCAGCATCGACGCCATGCTGGAGCTCGAAGCCCAGGCCCCCGAGACCTGCTTCGCCATGATGGGCCTGCACCCGTGCTCCGTGACCCGCAACTTCGAGAAGCAGCTGTATGAAGTGGAGGAATGGCTGAACAAGCGGCCCTTCGCCGCCGTGGGCGAAGCAGGCATCGACTTGTATTGGGACAAAACCCTGCTGGCGGAGCAGCAGGAGGCCCTGCGCATTCAGCTCCGGCTGGCCAAGGAGCACGACCTGCCCATTGTGCTGCACACCCGCGACGCCTTTGCCGAAACTGCCGCGCTGGTGGCTGAAGCCCAGGACGGTACCCTGCGCGGGGTATTCCACTGCTTTTCGGGTTCACCGGAAGAAGCCGAACAGGCCATTGCCCTGGGCTTTAAGCTGGGCATTGGCGGCGTGGCCACGTTCAAGAACGGCGGCTCCGACAAGGTGCTGCCCGGCATTGGGCTGGAGCACCTGCTGCTCGAAACCGACTGCCCCTATCTGGCGCCGGTGCCCCACCGCGGCAAGCGCAACGAGCCCGCTTACCTGCCCTACGTGCTGCACCGCGTAGCCACACTGCTGGGTAAAGATGTGGAGGAAGTTGCCGCCGCCACCACGGCTAATGCCGCGGCGCTATTCCGGTTGTAGCGGGCTACGTTAACCGTGTCATTGCGAGCGAAGCGAAGCAATCCGTCCTCTCCGTGTGACTAGCCAGGTAATGTGAAAAGCCCCAACGCCAGGATTAACGTTGGGGCTTTTTCATGTCTGGATTTACCTGGTTTCTGAATGCTAGAGGACGGATTGCCACGGGCTGCGCCCTCGCAATGACACGCCTTTTTCGCGAGTCGCATATATTCTACTCACCACTCACCATCTCACCACTATATTTCCCGCTCCAGCGCCTGCAGGGTGAGTTCGATGCGGCGGGCGTATTCGTCGATTTGTTCGAGGCCGGCGCGGGCTTCTTCAATCTGGCCGCGCTGGTACTGAGTGGCCAACTCGCGGCCTTTGTCGAGCATCTGCTGCAGAGCGCGCTCCAGATCGCGCACGCCGGCGTGCATGCCAAAGCGGGGCTTGAGCACGGTTTGTATCCACTGGCCGAGCGGGTTCTGCGAGGCGTCGAACAGGTCGGGCTCGGCTTCCCGCACGCCGTAGAGCACCGAGCGCAGCCGCGACTTAAACAAGACCTGCTTGATGCGGGCCTGTTGAAAGTCCAGGGTCGAGAGGTCCATGAAATGCGGGTAAGAAGCGAGAGAAAAGCGAGGTCGGGTGGGCTTTAGGCACTGGCGCTGCCGGGAGCGGATTGGTTGTTACGCAGGGATTCCAGGGCCTGCCGGGCCAGCACCAGGTCGGTGACGTCGAAGGCAAACACCATGATGCCGGCTGGCTGGCCCTGCTCACGGAACTGCTGGTAGATGAAGTTGAAATAACAGTCACGCAGGGGCTGGCCGGCTTCGCGTTCCAGTTGCAGCGGCAGCTCGTTGCCGTAGAACGTTTCGCCCGTTTGATACACCTTGTCAAGCAGCTCCAGAATTCCCTGGTCCTTGATTTCGGGCAGTGCCTCTGCCACGGTGCGACCTTGCAGCTGGCGGTGGGGGAAAATGCTCTGGTACACCGGGTTCACAAACTCGTAGCGGTGCTCGGGGCCACGCAGAATGCAAATCATGGCCGGCGCCTGCATGAACAGGCTGTGGTAGGTTTCGCGCTGGTTTTCGGCCTTCTGGTAGGCCTGGTAGGCCTGCTCTGAAAGGGCGGCCTGCTGCTCGCTGGCCTCCAGCAGCTCCTGCACCAGCTGGCGCTGCTCGTGGATATCGGTGATGCCGGCCACCCACAGCATTACCTGGCCCTGGGCGTTGCGGCGCGGGGCGGCCCGCACCAGCGTCCAGCGGTAGAAGCCGTCGTGGCGGCGCAGGCGGTACTCCACCTGGTAAGGCTCACCGGTAGCCACCGAGTGCTGCCAGGAGCCCAGCACCCGCTCTTTGTCGTCGGGGTGAATGCCCTGTTGCCAGCCGTCGCCAAGCTCCTCTTCCATGCTGCGGCCGGTGAAGGCCAGCCAGCGCGGGTTGAAGTAGTCGCGCTGCCCGTCGGGCCGGGCCGTCCAGATAAGCACGGGCAGGCTTTCGAGGATGAAGCGGGTGTGCTCCTGCGACTCGGCCAGGGCCTGCTGGGCCCTGGCGGCTTCCTGCGCGGCGCGGTGCTGCTCGGTCACATTCTGGGTGCGTTGCAGGATGTACTGCAGCTGGCCCTGCTCGTCCAGGATGGGGTAGTGGGTGGCCTGCCAGTACATCTCCTCGAAGCCGCCGCCCCGCTCGGCGGGCACCTCCAGGTCGTAGCGAATCAGGGGCATGACGTGGGGCTCGCGGTGGCGGCGCACGTGCTCGTGCGACTGGTAAATAACATCGCCCTCGTTCTGGTCGACGGACGGATAAGCCTCGAACAAGGTGAGACCCCGCACTTCCTCGCGCGACTTCAGCGAGGCCGCTACGTGGCTGTCGGTGTTGTCGATAATGGTCGCATCGGGGGCCATCAGCAGGAAGTTGTCGGGCAGAGACCGAAACAGCTTCTGGTAGTCGACGGAGTTGTCCGGGGTATTCATAGGAAAAAGGCAAGGGAGTGTTCGGCAAAATCCAGGGCCGCTGGCAGAGGAAATAAGTGCCGGTGCTAAAGTGTAAAGCCACCCAATTGTTTGCGGATAAGCCCAACAGTGCGAAGGTACGCGGGAGCGGCGCTCAGGTTGGCGCTTGACGCAGTTAGTACTTGATGTCGAAGCGGCCGTCGGCAACTTCCAGCGAATCGGGGCTGCTGGAGCCGCCATAGAGCCAGCCTTCAAAGGTGCCGCTCACGATGCGCTGAAACTCGTCGAGGTGGCGGATGGTCAGGCGCACGGGGCGGCGGTCCAGGCTGTGGTAGTCGCCGCTGCCTTTGGCGTAATTGACGGCGTGCATTGATTCGACAGTGCCGCTTGGTATGAAGCGGGCAGTGTCGCTACCCAGTAGACGTAGCCCGCCCAGGGTATCGCTGAGCCGGAACGTCAGTTGCAGCTCCATGTCGTAAAACGCCAGGCCTTCCCGCACGCCGGTCATGCGGCCCGTCACCTTTAACAGCGGCCCTGAAGCGTAGTTGTAGGGAACAGCCACCAGCTTGTTTTGCTGGCGAAGGGGAGGCGTGTTATTCCATTGCTCGCTTTGCCCCAGTATCGTCCACACCTGTGGCACTATGCGGCAGCCCATGGTATTGGCCCCGATTTCGGTGTAAGGCGGTAGCTGGGCCTGGTCGAACTCCGCCGAGTTGTCGTAGTCGTCGCAGCGGGTGCAGGCACCCAGGGGCAGCAGGCTGAGGTAGGTGAGGAAGGTGCGCAGGCGCATGAGCGGGTAGATAAAGGGGTAAGCTACCCGAAGGTACAACAGGCCTTTCGGCCCGGATGGCCGCGGCTACGCTCCATCCACGGCAGGCGACGCTTCGGCAACAGAAAGTGGAATGCGGGGTAAGCCGGCGGCCACTTTTGACCCATGAAAACTCTGCTACTCTTCCTTTGCCTGCTCGCCTTCGCCTGCCCGGCCCAGACGCCTGAATCACCAACCCGTCAGCTCACCAGCTCGCCAACTCACCTCTCCGGCACGGTGCGCGACCACGCCGGCCGGCCCCTGCCGGGGGTAAACGTCTTTCTGAAAACCACCCTCGACGGGGCCAGCACCGACTCGCTGGGGCGCTTTCACTTCAGCAGCGGCGCCACTGGCCCCTTGCCGCTGGTGCTCTCGCTCATCGGCTATGTGCCCCAGGAGATACAACTCACGCTAGGTCAGGGACCCATTATCCTGCCTAATCTGAAGATGAAGGACGCCCCGGCCCAGCTCGGCGACGTGGTGGTGACGGCCGGCGCCTTCGAAGCCAGCGACGAGAAGCGCGCGACGGTACTCAAGCCCCTCGACATCGTGACTACGGCCGGCTCGCTCGGCGACATTGCCAGTGCCCTCAACACCCTGCCCGGAACCACGCGGGTGGGGGAGGAGGGTAAGCTCTTCGTACGCGGCGGGGCCGCTGCCGAAACCAAAACCTACCTCGACGGCCTGCCCGTGCAAAACCCCTACGGCGGGGCCGTGCCCAGCCTGCCCTCGCGGGGCCGCTTTTCGCCGTTTCTGTTCAAAGGCACCGTGTTCAGCACCGGCGGCTACTCGGCCGAGTACGGGCAGGCGCTGAGCGCCGTGGTGGGGCTGAGCTCCGACGACCTGGCCGCCGAAACCCAGACCGGTATTTCGCTGATGAGCGTGGGTGGCAGCCTCTCGCGCACCAAGCGCTGGGAGCGCACCTCCCTGGCCCTCACCGCCGATTACACCAACCTGACGCCCTACTTCCGCCTGGCCCTGCCCGGCGGCAGCTGGACGCAGGCCCCCGAAAGCCGGGGCGGCTCGCTCAGCCTGCGCCACAAAACCGGCGAGGCCGGCATGCTGAAGCTGTATGGCACCTTCAGCCAGCAGCGCCTGGCTCTGCGCCAGCCCGACGCCAACGCCGACTTCCGCACCGAGGGCCGCCCCGTGGCCCTGGCCAACGACAACGCCTACCTCAACGCCAGCTTCCGCAGCCCCCTGCGCCGCGGCTGGAGCCTGAACACCGGCCTGGCCCTGACCCGCGACGACAACACCGTGCGCCCCGACGTGCAGAGCGTGCGCGACGTGGAGCAGTCGGCCGTGGCCCGGCTTGTGCTCACCAACGACTCGGCCAGCACCTGGTTCAACCTCAAGCTGGGGGCCGAAGGCTACGGGCAGCGCTACCGCCAGCAGTACCAGGCCACAGCCGAGGCGCCGACCCAGGCCCTGGGCTTCGACGAGCAGCGTGGCGCCGCCTTTGCCGAGAGCGACGTGGCCCTGGCCAAGCACCTGGCCGGCCGCGTGGGCCTGCGCGCCGAGTACTCGGCCCTGCTGAACCAGTGGAATGCGGCCCCGCGTCTGGCCCTGGCTTACCAAACCGGCGCCTACAGCCAGCTCTCGGCCGCCTGGGGCCGCTTCTACCAAACGCCCACCAACGACCTGCTGCGCATCAGCACCAACCTGCAGTTTGAGCAGGCCGAGCACCTGCTGCTCACCTACCAGCGCGTGGCCCGGCAGCGCACCCTGCGCGTGGAAGCCTACCAGAAAACCTACCGCGACCTGGTGACCTTCGACGCCGCCCAGCCCTTCAACCCGGCCGTCTACCACAATGGCGGCAGCGGCTACGCCCGCGGCCTCGACCTATTCTGGCGCGACAAAACCACCTTCCGCAAGCTGGATTACTGGCTGAGCTACGGCCTACTCGATACCCGTCGTCAGTACCGCGCCGACCCTGAAATGGCTATCCCCACCTTCGCCGCCCGCCACAACCTGAGCGTGGTGGCCAAGTACTGGCTGCAGCGCCTGCACACCCAGCTGGGCTTCAGCTACAGCTACGGCAGCGGCCGCCGCTACTTCAGCCCCAACGCGCCCGGCTACAACCAGGGCATTGCCCCCGACTTCCACGACCTGAGCCTCAACGCCAGCTACCTCACCCACCTGTTCGGGCAGTTCACCATCGTCCACGTCTCGGCCTCCAACGTGCTGGGCCGCCGCAACATCTTCGGGTACCGCTACGCCAGCACCCCCGACGCCGACGGCCAGTACGCCGCCGTGCCTGTCACCGCCCAGGTGCCCCAGATGCTGTTCGTGGGCGTGTTCATCTCCATTAACAAAAAGGCCAAAGTGGATTTGAACGAGGCGCCGGAGTAGGAGCAATGAACAGTGAACAATTTCATTACTTACCACTAGCTCCCGCACAAGAACCCCAACGGGGTTCCATAGCCTAGCCCAGGGTTGGCGCTGCCTACCCTGGGTCTTGGGTGGATAAACGAGAAACAAGAACCCCAGCGGGGTTCCACCCCAGCCACGCTATTCCCACAAATACGTCTCATCCCATTCCAGCCCGTGCGCCTTTAATAAGGCCCGCAACTCATCCTGAAACGAGGCTTGGCGATGATGCGCCTCTTGATTGGCTACATACTGCCGCACTTTCGACACCTGGGAGGCACTGACCGAAAATGCCCTGTAGCCAGCTTGCCAGGCGAAATCTCCCAGCGCGGCAGCCCGCTTTTTAACCCAGACAGTGGAAGCGCGCTTAAGCTCCTTTACCCAATCGGCCTGGCTGCAGCTGCGCCCCAGATAGGCCAGGACGTGCACGTGGTCGGCTACCCCGCCTACCTCCAGCGCCGGACAGGCCAACTGCCCGGATATGCCAGCCAGGTAGCGGTGCATCTCATGCCGTAGGGCTATATCGGCTAAGTAGGGGAAGCGTTGCTTGGTAGAGAAAACCAAATGGATGCACACGGCAGGCAGCGACTGGGGCATGAGGTAGAATGGTTGTGGAGGCAAGCTACGGAACCCCGTTGGGGTTCTCGTTCTGGCGGGTTGTGCATTCATCTCCCAGAGTAGGCTGCGCCAACCCTGGGCTAGACTACCGAACCCCGTTGGGGTTCAATGGCTCGTATGGTTAAAAGCTTGCCCCGTGGACACTGCGGCCGCTCCCATTAGGGGCGGCCATTTTTTTTCGCTCCGGTCAGTCCGCTGCTTGCTACGCTTCATCCACCAAAGGCTACGTTTCGGCAAGGCCAATTTTCGGCCGCTAGGACGCGCCTCCACCTTTGACGCATCAATCAGAAACCAAAAAACACAATTCAAGAACCCAAGCCATGAAAACCCTGCTCACCGCCCTCGCCCTCGCCGCCGCCTCCTGCACTGCCCTGGCCCAATCACCTGCGCCAACTGCCACCACTACCGCGGCCGATGCTTACACCACCATGATGACGGCAAGCATTGCCGAGCTGCAGCAAACCCAGGACGTGGCCAGCACCCAGCTGGTGCTCGACAAGCTGGCCCGCGCCGCGGCGGCCCGCCCCGCCGACTGGCTGCCCCGCTACTACCTGGCCTACGGCGCCGTGCGCCAGGCATTCCTGACCAAAGAAGGCACCGATGCTCAGGACAAAGCCCTGGATGCCGCCCAGGCCGACCTGGACCGGGCCCGCCAGCTGCGCGGCGACGAATCGGAGCTGCTGGTGCTGCAGGCCTACCTGCACCAGGCCCGCATCATGGCCTCGCCCATGGCCCGCGGCATGAAATACTCGGCCAAGGTGCAGGAAAGCCTCAACGCAGCCGAAAAAGCCAATCCGGCCAACCCGCGCGTACCGCTGCTACGCGGCAACGACCTTTACTTCCGTCCCGCCATGTTCGGTGGCGGGGCCGGTCCCGCCCGACCCTTCTACGTTCAGGCCAAGGAGGCTTTTACCACGTTCAAGCCTGCGTCGGCCCTGGCTCCAAGCTGGGGCGAGCGCCAAGCCCTGGCCATGCTGAAAAAGGTCGACGAGGCCATTTTGGCCAGCGGTAAGTAACGACGCATCTGTGCGCAACGCCTTTGAGCGTGGTGGTGCCCCGGCTCCAAGCCGTGGCACCACTTTGCGGTCGATTACTCAAAAATTTGTGGTGCCACAGCTTAAGGGCATAGCATCACACCCCGGGCCACTGCCGCCTGCTGCCCATCAGAGACGCTCGCTCACCTTATCCCCCTCCAGCATTTACTTTGATGCAAACTTCTCCCTCTGCGCCCGTGGCTGAAACCCGCCCGCCTTTTACCAACGGCTACCTGCCCGGCAACAGCTCGGCCACCACCTGGTGGAAGGCCATCCGCTCGCTGCTGCTGGTGTCGCTGGTGCTCACCGTCATGCTCAACCCGCTCACGGTGCAGAGCCTGCCGCGCTTTGCCATCACCTTCGCCGTCACCTTTGGCTACTCGGCTGGGCTGTGGTTTGTGAACGGCTACTCCGTGGACTGGCTCAATGCCCGCTATCCGTGGACGGAGCAGCCCCTGCGCCGGCTGGTGCTCACGCTGCTGTCGTCGGTGGGCGGCTCCATTCTGGTTATCCTGGCCCTGAATACCGTGCTGCTGCTCCTGCAGGGCCTGCCTCTGAGTGAGCTGCGCAAGCCCTACATGTATGCCCAGGTGCTGGTGCCGCTGGCCGTCACCATTATCATCACGCTGTTTCTGCACAGCCGCTCGTTCTTCATGCAGTGGCGCGAAGCCGCCATCCGGGCCGAGCGGCTGGAAAAGGAAACCGCCGTAGCCCGCCTCGACTCGCTGCGCCGGCAGGTCGACCCGCACTTCCTCTTCAACTCCCTCAACGCCCTCACTTCGCTGGTGGAGGAAAACGACCCGGCCCGGGCCGTGCGCTTCATTCGCCAGCTCTCGCAGGTGTACCGCTACGTGCTCGACAGCCAGAGCCAGGAGCTGGTGCCCCTGGCTGATGAGCTGCGCTTTGCCGAGTCCTACCTCTACCTGCAGCAAACCCGCCTTGGCGAGGCCCTGCAGGTGGAGATGCGCCTGCCGCCCCCGGCCGAAATGGCCGCCTTCTTCCTGCCCCCGCTGGCTCTGCAGCTGCTGTTAGAAAACGCTGTGAAGCACAACACCGCCTTCCAGGCCGACCCGCTGCGCCTGCGCGTGGAGCTGAATGCCACCGCCCGCACCCTGACCGTGCGCAACACCCTGCGCCCCCGCCGCCTGGCCCCCGGCGAAGCCTCCGGCCTGGGCCTGCAAAACCTGCAGGCCCGCTATGCCTTCCTCACCGAGCGCCCGGTGGAGTTCGGACCAGTAGGGGAAGAGTTTGTAGTGAGGCTGCCGCTGTTGGTTATGTAGCCCAAAGGAGTTGATGAGATACTTCCCTTTGCCGGCTGTAACTTGTTTTCACGCAGGGTGCCGCAGCGTTAAAGCGCAGGGTATCGGAGTGCCGTGCCAGAACAGCACTGCGGAACACAGCGAAAACCACTGCGAAACACTGCGTGAACCCGACCCTGCCGCCAGCCTGTGAAAGCCAAGAATAACCCGAACGACCATTAAATGAGCCTGACTGCGCTGATTGTCGAAGACGAGCCCCTGGCCGCCCGCCGGCTGGCCGACTTACTATCCAAGCAGAGCCCGCCGGTGCGGGTGCTGGGCACAGCAGAGTCCGTCACGGGCGCCGTGGCCCTGCTCGACAGTCTGCAGCCCGCGCCCGACGTGCTGTTTCTTGACATCCACTTGGCCGATGGCCTGAGCTTTGAGCTGTTTGAGCGCACCGCCGTGCGCTGCCCGGTCATCTTCACCACGGCCTACGACCAGTATGCCCTACAGGCTTTCAAGGTCAACAGCGTCGACTACCTGCTCAAGCCCATCGACGGTGAGGAGCTGACGGCCGCCCTGCACAAGCTGCAGAGTCTGCGTGCGGCAGCCTCACCCGCAGCCCCGGCCCCAACGCTTGACGCGGCTTTGCTCAGCCAGCTTCTGCAGCAGATGCAAGCTCCGGCGGCTCCTAGCTACAAAACGCAGTTTGTGGTGCGCGTAGGTGAGCACCTCAAGGTGGTGCCTGTAGAGCAGATTGCCTACTTCTTCAGCCTGGAAAAAGCCACCTTCCTGCAAACCACCGAAGGCCGCAAGTTCGTCGTCGACTACACCATGGACCAGCTCGAAGGCTTGCTTGACCCGCGGCGGTTTTTCCGCCTCAACCGCGCCTACCTGGCCCAGCAGAGCGCCATCCACGACATCATTCACTATACCAACTCCCGCCTGCAAACTGTGCTCAAGCCCACCGCCCCCGATGCCCAGGTGCTGGTGAGCCGCGAGAAAGTAAGTGTATTCAAGAGCTGGCTGGACCGGTGAGATGGTGAGGCTTCGTTCTGGCGGAGCTTAACCTCTGTCATTGCGAACAAAGTGAAGCAAACGCAGTTCGGCGTAGCCAATCCGTCCTCTAGCATACAGTCGCCACCAAGTAGTGATAAATAAAAAGCCCCAACGCTTATTCTGGCGTTAGGGCTTTTCACATTAGTAGGATGTTCGCTGAGAACAGGACGGATTGCCACGGGCTGCGCCCTCGCAATGACACGTCTTTTTCGTGAGTCGCGTAGCTTTTGCTCACTGCTCACTGCTCACTGCTCACTGCTCACTGCTCACTGCTCACCATCTCACCATCTCACCATCTCACCATCTCACCTATCCAGCCAGGATTTCACGGCGCCGGCTTTTTCGCGGCTGACCAGCACTTCCTCGGTGGGGGCTGGGTGCAGCTCCACGGCCAGCTTGCCGTTGAAATGAGGGTGGAGGCGGCGCACGGCGGGCAGCTGGGCTATTACCTGACGGTTGAGGCGAAAGAAGTGGGTTGGGTCGAGCAGGGTTTCGAGCTGCTCCAGGGTGTAGTCGACCACGTAGCGGCGGCCGTCGGCGGCCACCAGCGTCGTCACCTCGTGGCGGCTCACAAACCAGGCAGCCTCGCTTACTGGCAGCGGCAGCAGCTGCTCGCCCTGCCGCACTAAGAAGCGGGCTTTGTAGGGGCGCCCGGCGTGGGGCAGGGCGTCGAGCAGGCGCTCCAGGCGCTGGGCCAGGGCGTGGCCTGCTTCTTCGGCCGGCGCCGGCTCGGCTGGCACGCCGGGCCAGCGCTGCAGCTTTTGCAGGGCCGCCTGCAGCTCGGTGAGCTTCACGGGCTTGAGCAGGTAGTCCACGCTGTTGGCCCGGAAGGCGCGGATGGCGTAGGCATCGAAGGCCGTGGTGAAAATTACCGGACTGGTCACTACCACCTGCTCCCAGATTTCCAGGCTCAGCCCATCGGCCAGCTGAATATCGCTCAGAATAAGGTCGGGAGCGGGGTTGGCAGCCAGCCAGGCCATGACCCGGCCACGGTGTCGAGCACCGCCAGCACCTGGGCCTCGGGCAAGGCCTGCAGCAGCAGCCGCTGCAGCCGCTCGGCCGCCGGGTACTCGTCTTCAATGAGCAAAACCTTCATTTCATTTAACAATTATCAATTAACATTTAACAGCCGTTCTGATGGCAGGCTGATAGCTGAGTACAGCGGGCGCAATAGCTTGGATTTAGGTAGAGTTGGAACGGGTAATTGTTAAATGTTAAATGAATAACTGTCAATTGATAAGCGGCAGCTTCACCACGAATTTACCGTCGCCGCAGTGGATTTCCACGGGATGGGGGCTGCCCAGCAGCTCGTAGCGCTGGCGCACGTTGGCCAGGCCCATACCCGTGCCGGGGGCCAGGCCGGCAGTGCGGGGGCGCAGGGTGTTTTCGACGGTTAGAAAAGTGTCCGTAGGGCCGGCCAGCAGGTGCAGCTGCAGGGGCTGGTCGCGGCTGGCGATATTGTGCTTGAGGGCATTTTCCACCAGCAGCTGCACGCTTAGCGGGGCCACGTGCCGGGCCTGGGCGGCCGGGGCCACGTCCACCTCCACCTGCAGGTTGTCGCGAAAGCGGGTTTTGTGCAAGCCCAGGTAGGTTTCCACAAACGCCAGCTCCTCGGCCAGGGGCACGGTGGCCTGGCCCTGGCTCAGCAGCACGTAGCGGTACACATCGGCAAGCTGCTCCACGAACTGCTGGGCGGGCTCGTTTTCGGGCTCAATCAGCGCCGAGAGGGTGTTGAGGTTATTGAAGAGAAAGTGCGGGTCGAGCTGCCCGCGCAGGGCGTCGAGCTGGGCCTGGGTACCGGCCTGGGCCAGCTGCTCGGCCCGCCGTAGGTTCTGCTCCCAGTTGCGGAAGAAGTGGTTGCTTTCGTAGATGAGCAGCACAATGCCCGTAGGAACGAGGTTAAAGCGGATTTCCTTGAGCACGTGCAGCACGCTTTCCAGGCCGGAGCAATACTGGGGCAGCACCAGGTGCAATAGGACCTTCAAGACCACCGTGACGGCACTGGTCACCAGCACCGAAAAGCCGGCCAGCAGCCAGAGGCGCTTCATGGTTTGCTCCACGCGGGGCATGCGGCGGCGCAGGCTCAGCCACAGCGCCCGGTTGCTGAGCCAGATGGCGGCCGTAAACACCGCGCCAATGCTCCATTCCAGCAAAAACAGCGGCAGCGTTGGATTGGGGCCAAAGCGGGTTTGCACCAGCACAATGAGCAGGCTGATGATGGGAATTCCCAGCAGGATGTACCGGCGGTCGTTCATGAATAAATGGAGGCGGGCCTTGCCCAGCCCGGTAGCAAACTTAAGCGGCAAAGAGGGCCAGCCACAGTGCCGCGAAGGCCAGCAGCAGGCACAAGGGAGTGTAGTAGCGGGTGTCGTTGCGGGCGAAGGCAGTGCCTTTTACCCGCTTGGTCAGGCCTACAAAGCGGAAGTCGCCCACGGCCCGCAGCGCCAGCAGGCCGGCAATAAGGCCGTTGCCGGTGCGCACGTAGCCCGTCGGCAGCACGGGCCAACCCAGACCAGCCGCACTTAAACAGGCAAAGCCGAGCAGGCCCGCGGCAACTACCAAGGTTGGAAGGGGGCCAGGGCGAAACAGCAGGCGGCCATCGGTGTGCGTGGGCAGAGCTGCGGCCGTGGCCTGTCCGCGCACGACCCAGAACAGGTGCAGGGCCCCCAGGAGGGCAAAAACGGTGGTGTTGAACAGGGCTGGCAGGAGCATAGCGTCGGGGTAGACAGTTTAGTAAGCAAACAAGGGACGGCCGGACCATGCCTGCCAGAACAGGCCGGCTACCAGCGCGGTATATGCCAGGGTGCCCAGGACCGTAAGCATCACGGCCCGCCGCGGCTGCCAGCGGCTCAGTAGCCAGCCCAGCAGCGGCAGCGCCTGCAGGGCGTGCATGCCCAGGAAATGGGCAATGCGCAGGTCGCCGGCCCGGGTGTTCCAGCCCAGGCCGGGCAGGCCGGGTCCACCGTCGGGCGCGCCCACGCTGTGCTGGTTGAGATGAATCATGACGCCGCCCAGCAGGCTGCCCAGCACAAACAGTGTCAAGCCCAGGCGTAGGCCCCACACGTAGCCGGCCGGACCGTGGGGCCGGTGCCGCCACACCACATACAGGGCCCAGAATGAAAGCACCGTATTCAGCGCGATAAACACGCCCATCAGGGAAAAGGCCAGAATATCGGGCCAAGCGCTGATATTAAAGTGCGAGCTGGTGCCGCGGGCGGCCTGCCCGAATATGCACAGCAGCTCCACCCCCATGCTCAGGGCCACGCCCCGGCTGATGAGCCGCACGGCCCGCTGCGCCGCGCCGGGCAGGTCGGCCAGCAGCCAGGCGAGCGTCCAGACGTAGCTGGTGATGGACAGGGCAAACTTGAGCGGTTTCAGCCACACCGGCGCGCCCGTCACCACGCGCGCATCGAAGGGCAGCAGCACCAGGGCCAGCACACCCAGCCCCAGACTCAGCCAGCCAGTGCGGGCCAGCACGGGGTTAGCCCGGAGCAGCACCCGGAGCCAGCTCCCCACTTCCAGGGCCGGTAGCTTGGGGGCATGTACTCGCGAAGGAAGCAGCAGCGTTTTCACGGTTGGTAGGGCTTAGGTTTTAAGAGCTAGGAGCTAGGAGCTAGGAGCTAGGAGCTGGGAGCTGGGAGTTCAGTATTGACTTATTGCTCACTGTTCATTACTAACTGTTCACTGTATACTGTTCCCTGTCCAGCGTCGTACCACATGGTAGAGCAGCAGGCCCAGGGGGCCGAGCAGGAAGGTGAGGAGCAGGCAGGGCAGCAGCCAGGGATGGCGCAGGCCGCGCCGCTGGGCATCGTTTATCTCCCAGATGCCCACCCAGAGGTCGAAACACAGGTAGTGCACCCAGCCGGCCAGCAGCGCCCAGGGTTGCCGGAACAAGGCCGTTACTTCAGCCAGAGAGTTGAAGCCGGCGCCTGGTGCGGGGTGCGCCACGGTTTGGTAGACTATGAGCACGGCGTAGCTGCCCGCCAGCAACAGGGGCAGGGCACCGCTCAGCACCAGCCGCCGGGTGATGGCGCGGCGCGGGGCCAGCGCCAGCAGCGCCCAGCCCACCAAGGCCAGGGTGTTGGCAACGCGGAAAAGGAGTTCGGGAGAGAGCATGGTCAAAACTACGCGCCCGCCTCTGCCTCAGACCAGCAAAAGGGGGTGAAGCGGCGCAGAATGAGGGTCAGGCGACCCGTAGGGTGGGTGAGTTGTGGGCCCGGCAGGCATTTTCCCTGGCAAGCCGATATACCCGAAAGTAGGTATTGTACCTGGGCCCGCCTGGCTTTAGGTTTGTGCTTCACCTTCATCTTTTTTGCATGAATAGTCTCGTACTACGGCAGTTGCTGCTGCCAGCTTTGTGCCTGGGAACTACGACGCTGGCTTCGGCCGGCACCATCGTCAGCGGTCACATCAACAACCCCGCGGGTAAGGCCGTAGCCGTGCTGCTGGGCAGCAACCCCGTGACGCGGCAGTCCGCGAGCCGGGTAATCGGCCAGCTCGACGCCAAAGGCGACTTTCGCCTGGAGCTGCCCGCCCTGACTGCGCCCACCGAAGTCACCTTCGCCCATGGGCAGGAGATAACCACCTTGTTCCTGACGCCCGGCGACAACCTGCGCCTCACCCTCGACGCCAACCAGTTCGACCAAAGCCTGCGCTTTACCGGCACCGGCGCCGATGCCAATACCTTCCTCAGCCAGAGCTACCTCAAGTTCGAGGCTGACCCCGCCGCCTCGCCCTTTGCCCAGGCCGATAAACAGACCTTGCCCCAAACGCTGGCGGCCATCGATGCCCGGCGCAGTAAGCGGCTGGCCTACCTGAAGACGTTTGCGGCCAGCCACAAGCTGACGCCTGCTTTCCGGGCCTACGCCCGGCAAAGCATCCTCTTCACCTGGGCCACCAACCGCCTCAGCCTGCCCTCCGTGGTGCAGGAGGCAACGGGCAAGCCCGCGGTGCTGCCTGCCGGATACGACGGGTTTCTGACCACCATGCGGCCCATGCAGGACTCGGCCCTGGCCATGCATAACAGTGCCTACACTTCCTTCATGCAGGCCTACGCGGGCGAGCGGCTGGCCCCGGGCGGGCAGCTGCCTGGCCCCGAAGCCTTCGTGAAAACTGCCGAGCAACAGTTTGGCCCCAGCGCCAGCCGCGACCTGGTGATGGGCATGTTCATGGTCAACTACCTCTACGACCACGAGGCCCCGACGCTGGAGCCCCTGCTGCCGGCCTTCACCCAGGCAGCCCGCGACACGGCCTTGGTGGGCGAGGTGCGCCGGCAGTTCAACCGCCGCATGCTGGTGGCTACTGGTAAGGAAGCCCCGGCCGTGACTGTGCGCGATGCCGCCGGCAAGCCCGTGAGCCTGGCCGACTACAAGGGCAAAGTGGTGTACCTCGACTTCTGGGCCAGCTGGTGCGGCCCTTGCATGGCGGAAGTGCCGGCCAGCGTGGCGCTCAAGAAAAAGTTTGAGGGGCAGGACGTGGTATTTCTCTACGTGTCCATCGACGACGATGAGGCCAAGTGGAAGCAGGCCCTGGCCAAACACCCGCTGACGAGCGCCAACAGCGTGCACGGCTGGACCAAAGGCTTTGATGCGCCCACGCCCGCCGGCTACCAGGTGAATGCCATTCCGGCCTATTTCGTGGTGGGGCGTGATGGCCGCCTCGCAGCCAGCCCGGCCCCGCGCCCCAGCGAAGGCGAGGCGGCCGAAGCCGCCCTCCACAAAGCCCTGGGCAAGTAAGGCGCCGGCGGATAAAGTAAGTCAGTGCTGAGAACGTCATGCTGGTAGCTCCGGCATGACGTTCTTTTTTGCCGCCCGCTCCGTCCGTTTGCCCATGCCTGCCTTACAACTTCGCCGGAAGGCCCGCCGTACCTCCCCCGTGATTACGCGACTAGCACTTTTCATGGGCGCGCTGCTGGCCACGCCGGTAGCCAGAGCTACGGTACTGCTTGCCCCCGCCGACACGCTGCCGCAGGCCCGGCCCAGCCGCAAGATTGTGGTGCAGTACGACTCGCGCTACTCCATCCTCAACCACTACCTCTGCACCATCAACGGGCTGAAGCTGGGGGTGGAATGGCCCGGCCACGCCCGCGTGGGCGCCGCCATCTACTTTCTGAGCACCGGCATTCCCACCCGCCAGCCCCGGCCCGACGATGCTGCCCTCGACGCCCAGGCCGAGCTGCGCTTCCGCTACCTGGCCGGCTATGCCGAGTACGTGCTGCTCGAAACCCGCCGCTGGGAGCTCAGCGGCAACCTGCAGCTGGGCCTGGGCTCGGCCCACCTGCTCTACGAAACCATCGATGGTGACTTCGACAAGACGCCCAAGCAGTTTATGGGCGTGGTGGAGCCTTCGGTGGCCACGCAGCTGCGCATCTTCAAATGGGCCGGGCTGGGCGCCGGGGCAGGCTGGCGCCAGCCCGTATTCGTGTCGGTGCCCATTCAGCGCGAGCTCAACGGGCCCGTCTTTTACCTGCGGGCCAAGCTGTTTCTGGGCGACTTCGTGCGGGTGGTGCGCGGCCACGAGCGGCTGTTCACCCAGGAGGGGCTACGGAAAGAGTAGAGCCAGCCAGCGGAGCGGGTTATTTAGCAGATGCACTTTCCCGCATTGGCATCTCGCGGGTTTCCAGATTGGGTGCTACTTTCTGGAAGCGCACATCTGCAAACTTGGATACTCGGCCATTAGGCAGCTTTTGGTCGGCCACATTGCAGACCAGGTTCCACTGGAAAGTGGTGTTGGAAGTGCCGCCGTTCAGCTCCACTACATCGAAGCCGGTAGGCGTTTTATTGGTCACGTATACGCCTTTACACTCCCCTTCGAGCTGAACAAATACCCGCATAGGGTGCTTGGCGTCAACGATAACATTCTTGGTCAGAATGGGGTCAAGCTCAATGTGCGTGCGCCCGTTCTGCAACTGTCCCTGCCCGTAGTCGGTGAAGTAATAGTCCGGCGACTCAGCGCAGTACATGGTACGCCATTCCCCGGCCGGGTCCTCCACGACGGTAGATACCGTGCCGACGCCGTTTATCTTGAATTGCGTCGTGCCGCTCCAGTAGTTAGCCCGGACTATGTTGCCGAACTGGTCGAAATAACCAGCCTGCCCTGTCGCTGCGGTGGTCGACCTGGCGTAAACCCCGGTTATGGTCCCGACAAACGCCCCGCCCTGTCCGGCTACCAGTGCGCTGGTCGTCTGGTTATTGCCAGTTCCCATTATACCGGTGCCGGTTGAATTGCTGTTGACACCCCACAAACCGAAGCCGGTGGCGTTGGTAGAGGAGCCCCAGGTTCCGGAACCATTTGCGGCGGTGGAATAGCCGTTCACCGCGTACGTGCCATTGGCTGTGAAGGCCTCGCCAGTTACTACGGAAGTGCCACCCACCACCACGGGCCCGTTATTTAGCACGCGCAGGCGCTCGGTGTTATTTGTTTTGATTGCTAAAGCAGTGTTGTCGGTGGTTCCCAAAAAATTAGTGGCTACTGCCGTACCAGTGTTGCCGCTCAGGCCCCAGGCACCGCTTTGCGTGCTCAGCGGCGTCCAGGCCGTGCCATTATAAAAATAGAAGCCCGCGCCCTGGGTGCCGGCATCGGTTTGGTAAACCAGCAGGCCAGTGGCGGGCGCGGCAATAGCCGCCCGCTGGGCCGCGGTCAGGCGCGGCGTTAGCAAGCCCTTATTGGTGAAACTGACATCAAGCCCGGCCGAAGCATTGGGCGCTGCTCCCGTAGAATTGATGCCTACTGCCTGCCCCAAGGCTGCTGAACCAATGATGCTGAAGAAAAACAGAAGAACTGCTGAGTTAAAGCAATTATTTTTCATAGCGTGTGAAATGGAGTTAGATGGCTAAATGTATGGATAAGAAGCTTGGTAGACAAGCTTCTTATCAACCATTTAAGCTTGGCGCCGCCGCTGGGCAGTGCCTGTACCACCGCCTGTCTCAACTCCATTTTCGAGCCCTCGTACGCCCAGTATGCGCTACCACCATTTTCTATTCGCTCTGTTGACTGGTACCGTTGTGGCCTGCTCAACTTCCGACAAGCCAACAACGAAGACGGAGGCTGTCCCGCCCGCCGCGGGCGAAACCATTGCCACGGCCACGACCGGGCCCGTGCTGCGGGTTATTGAGCGCCGCCACCTCTTCGCCACGCCCAACGTGCCCGATGTGTTCCGGCTGGAGCTGCAGGGCGACTCGCTGCTGAAAGCCAAAGCCGTGCTTACCATTCACTCGGCCGCCGGCGAGGAGCTGTATCGTAAGGTATTCTACCCCGGCGAACTGGAAGCCGCCCTGGTGTACGAACTAAAAGCCGGCGAGCAGGCCACTCTGGCCCGGCGCGAAGCCTTCCTGCGCCAGCGCCGCGCCGAGTTTTTCTCCGACGACAAATTCACCTCGCCCGCTGTAGCCCCCGAGCAAGCCCTGCAGCCCGAATACACCGACCTGGCCGCCTGGAACGCGCTAAAGCTGCCCGGCACCGTCGGCTTCAGCTTCCGCGTGGGCAAGGAAGACGGCTACCGCATTGCCTGGGTGCCCACCAAGCGCAAAGTGTTGCGCTACGCCGGGTTTGGCGGGTAGCAGTGAGGTGCTGATTTTTTAATGTGCTGATGTTGGTGATGAAGTGATGAGGTGATGAAGTAAAGACGTGTCATTGCGAGGGCGCAGCCCGTGGCAATCCGTCCTCTAGCATTCAGTCGCCAGGTAAACTCAGACATGAAAAAGCCCCAATGCCGATACTGACATTGGGGCTTTTCACATTAGGAAGCTAGTCGCACAGAGAGGACGGATTGCCACGCTCCACTGCGTTTCGCTCGCAATGACACTTAACCTTTACTCACCATCTCACCACTAATTATAATCCGGCAGCGTCTTGTACTTGCGGCCGAATTCCAGCATCTGCTTGGCGAAGTCGTCGGGGTATTCCAGCTTCACATCCACCACGCGGCCTTCGAGCTCCACGGGCACCAGCTTGGGCTGGATAAAGCCCTGGTAGGGGGCGATGTTGAGCTTTTGGTAGCGGGCCAGCACTTCTTTGTGCAGCACGGGGTCCACCTTCACGCCGTAGGTTTCGATGAGGTGCTGGGCGCCGGCGTAGTCGCCCTCGCTGGTGATGCGCTGGGTTTCGCGCAGCAGCTGGCCGAAGAGCTTGCGCAGCTTGTCGTAGTCGTTGATGCGCACGTAGGTTTTGTTGTTGCGCTTCACCAGCTCCACTACTTTTTCCTTCTGGCCTTTCTCCAGGGCCCAGCGGGCCACCATCTGGCGGTTGCGCATGTGGGCTTCCTCCACCGTCTCGCCCAGGGTCAGGCGCGTTAGCTGGGTCATCAGGCCGTTGCGCATGTAGTTGTCGTAGGCCGCTTTGGCCACTTCGGCCGAAGGCGCCACGCCCAGCTCCTGCAGCTTGGCATCGGGCAGGTAATACAGCGCCACCAGGTCAGCGCGGCCTTCCTCAATGGCCGAGGCGTAGCTTTTCAGGGTTTGCTTGGGCGTGCCCACGCCGGGGTTGAGCTGGCCTGAGGCGTGGCCAATCACCTCGTGCATGTCGGTGTGCAGCTTGCCGGCCAGGGCCATGTGCTGGCGGGCGCGGGCCACTTCTTCCTTGGAGTAGGCAAACTCGTCGAGCAGGCCGGAGTTGGCGCTGGCCTGGTCGTAGGCCTCTACGATGTTGCCCAGGCTCACGGACTTAGAGCCGTGCTCCTTGCGAATCCATTCTGCGTTGGGCAGGTTGATGCCGATGGGCGTGCTAGGAGCGGCGTCGCCAGCTTCGGCCACCACGGTAATCACCTTGGCCGTGATGCCCACCACGTTCTTTTTCTTGTGGGCGTCCATGATGGGCGAGTTGTTCTCAAACCACTGGGCCTCCTTGGCAATGGCGGCAATGCGCTTGCTGGCTTCCAGGTCTTTGAACGACACCACCGACTCATAACTAGCACGCATGCCCAGCGGGTCGCCGTACACTTCGATGAAGCCGTTCACCACGTCCACGCGCGAGCGCACGTCCTTCACCCAGGCAATGTTGTAGTCGTCCCACATCTTGAGGTCGCCCTGCGAGTAGAAGAGGATGAGCTTGCCCAGGGCGGCCTTCTGCTCCACGGTTTCGGCCACATCCACGGCCTTGCCCAGCCAGTACACAATCTGGGTGATGGCCTTGCCGTACATGCCCTTGGTGTGCCACACCCGCTCCGAGATGGGCTTGGCCGGGCTGGGCCGCTCCAGCTTGGAGTTGAGGCCGTAGGAAATGGGCGTAGGGTCGTTCTTGTCGATTTTCTTGGCGTAGAAGTTCTCTACCTCGCGCTGGGTCACGCCTTCGTAGAAGTTGTTGGCCGAGCTTACCACCAGGTCCTTGCCTTTCTCCTGGTTCACGCGCTTGGGCGCCACGGTGGGGTCAAAGATGATGGGGGTGATGTAGCGCAGGAAATGCTCTACGGTTTCGCCCTGCAGCAGGGGCAGGGTTTTGGGGTCCACGGCCCGCACCAGGCCGGCGAAGTAAGCCGGCGTGCAGCCCGGCGTAAACTTGCGGGTGGAGTAGTGGTGGTGGATGCCGTTGGAAAACCACACGCGCTTGGCGTAGGTGCTCAGCTTGCGGGCCTGCTCGGCCTGGGAGCCATTCATCTTTTCCTGGTTAGCATCCCACAGCGCTTCCAGGGTGCGGCGCACCCGCAGATTGTGCTTGTAGTTCTGGTCGTAGATGATGTCGCGCCCGCTCATGGCCGCCTCGTAGAGGTAGTAGAGCAGCTCTTTCTGCTTGGTGGAGAGGGTTTCGAAGCCCGGCACCGAATAGCGCAGAATGCGCAGGTCGGCAAACTGCTCACTCACCACGTTAGCCGGCGGGGGCGTAACCGGTCTGGGAGCTATTTCGCTGGCCCGGGCGGTGGCGGCTTTCGCAGCCGCGGCATCCGAGTCAGCTTCGCTGATGGGGGTGGGAATGGGGTTGGAGTGGGGCTGCTCCGAGGTGCTGGGGGTGGTGCGGGTGCAGCCCGAGAAAATACCGAGCAGCAGAGCTGCTGGTAGTACAATATGCTTCATGAACGGGGATAGGATAAATGGGGGAGCCACAAAGCTAAAACGTGGCCGGTATCCCTCACCGTCTTGCTTTCAGAATAATTTACCCGCGCCGTGCCGCCGGGGGCTGTGGCAGGGGGCCTAGCCCGCGCAGGGTGCCCGGCCGGTCGAGCTTACCGGTGGCCGTAGTGCGGAACGTGGGCACGTACACCAGCTGCCGGGGCCGCTCATATTTGTCGAGCCGCTCGGCCAGCAGAGCGTGCAGCTGCTGCTCCTGGGCGGCGGGCAGGGCAGGGCCTTCCACGTAGGCCGTCACCTGCTCGCCCAGGCGCTCATCGGGCCGCCCGGCCACGAAGCAGCGGCGGCTGTGCCCGATTTCCGCCAGGGCCACTTCCAGCACCAGCTCTACTTTTTCGGCCTGCACCTTCACCCCGCCGGAGTTGATGGTGAAGTCGGCCCGGCCCAGCCACTCGAAGCTGTGGCCGTCGGGCAGCAGCGTCACCCGGTCGTTGGTCACGATAAGCTGGTCGTCGGTCACATCGCCGCGCAGCGTCAGGCAGCCGCGGGCATCCAGGCCGGCCGCGATGCCCGTCAGCACCCGGTAGCTGCTGCCGGCCTCGGGCCCGTTGAGACGGCGCAAAGCCACGTGCGAGCAGGTTTCCGTCATGCCATAGGTGTGGTACACCGGCACCGTCAGCACCTGCAGGACCCGCTGCAGCGAGGTTTCCACAGTGGCACCGCCCACCAGAATGGTTTTCATACGGTTCAGGCGCGGGGCCTGGCCATTATCGAGCAGGGTGCGCAGCTGCAGGGGTACGAAGGCGGCGAAGTCGAAGGTCGCGTCCGGGGCCACCATCGCCAGCGGGTCGGCGTGCGGCTCCACAATGGTCAGGTGCATCTGCCGTTCCAGGCCGCGCACCAGCATCATCATGCCGCCGATGTACTCGCAGTTGAGGCACACCAGAGCCCGGTCGCCGGGCCCGAGGTCGAAGAAGTCGCCGGTGCGCCGGGCCGAAGCTTCCAGCTGCCGCCGCCGCAGCTGAATGAGCTGGGGCGCGCCGGTGCTGCCCGAGGTGCGCAGGCCAAACTCCTGCACGCCGTTCAGCCACTGCCGCATAAAGTCCAGCACGCGGGCTTCGTAGCCATTTACTGGCGCATCCAGCATGGCCGGGTATTGCCGGATGGCCTCGTAGGTGAATTCGCGGCCGTTGAGCAGGAGGGAAGTGGGCAGGGCAGTTGTCATGGGCGCAAAGCTAGTTCTACAGTCCGTAGCGCGGACTCTGCGAGTCCGCGCCCAGCAGCAAGTAATACGGAGAATGAAAAGATGGTTTGATGTAGAGACGCATACTTGCGTCTCCGGGACCGCGCCGAAAGAACGTGCCGGGCACATGTCGTTCAACGACGAGACGCAATATGTTGCGTCTCTACACCGTTCATGCCCGCTGACTGCACTCAGGTATAACATTTCCAAGGGCCAGCAACCATCTACCGCCGAGGCGGGTCATTATCCTACCAGCGGCAACAAAAAGAAAACACCCACCAAGGCCACATTTTAAGCCGCCCGCCGTATAAAAACTCCGTGCTTCATCCACTCTATCCACCTTCCGCTATGAATCCGGCCCCGTTCCCGACTTCCGAAACGCCGGTTCCGCCGATGGTGCTGACTTCCTCCGGCTCTACCACCCCTTCGCTTTCGACTCCACCCCTGCGCCGCGAAGACGTGCGCGCCGAAGTAGAAGCCGAGCTGGAAAAAGAAAAGAAAGGCAATTTCTACGCCTGGTGGCTGGCCTGCGAAGGCTACGGCTCGGTGTTTTAAATTATAGTTGAATTAAATAGAAAGTGCCCACCCGATTCGTATTTGGTGGGCGCTTTTTTTTCACAAAGATTAACGTTAATCGGCTTGGCGTTCGGTGGGGATTTTAAAATGTCCAACCGAAACCGATTAGAATTACTATTGATTAAATTAAGAACCAAAGCTGAATGTTGAACGTCGTGCCGAAACTGAAGTTGATAGATGCAAATAAGTTGATAGATGCAAATAGCTGATGGTTTACTCGTCCATCCCCACTGACGCCAAACCCCTGTTGCCTGCAATTTTAGTTTCAGGCGTATTCGTCGCCATCTGCAAGAGGGAAGGTTGACCATTCCCAATAGTTCATTAGGCTTTCTTCAAACCTGTCATTGCTTTCATTGTAGGCATGAGCATGTGGGACGGGGAAAGAAAACTCTTGTTCTATGAAACCTTCTTTCTCCAACAGATTAATATATTTTTCGGTCTGTCCATACGCAAAAATTACATTGTGTTGGTCATAAATAAGTCGTCCCGAATTGTCAAGTGTACAAATCCAAATATGGTGTCTTCCGTCTGTCTCAAAAAACTGCTTGTATTCAAGCAGAAAATCTGTCAATTCTTCCTTTGTTTCAATCAGAGGTGATTGATAGCGTCCACGTTCGTTGTCAAGTCTTGATACAACTAAAACATAGAGAATATAAAAAGGTGGTTTTAAAGTGTCAACAAATTTGAGAATTAATACAATTTGGTTTGTTGATGCCGCGATTGTAAGTCGGCTCTCGTCTACTTCGTAAACTTTTCCATAGTCATGAATAATCTCATGTCCTTTACTGTCGTAAGAGGTAAATTTTGCTTCAGATAAAAGTTCCGGCTGTTCCATGCTTTTTATTCACTTAAAGGACGTCTGTGGAAACTTACTGCAGCCGCGAAAAAATTGCAGGCAACATCTGTATTAGCGAAACCCAAATTGCAGCAGAGCTTCGCTAATCAAACCAAATCTAGCAGGGTAAGCGAAACCCACAACAGCAAACAGCCCGGTCCGCACCACGCGAACCGGGCTGTTTCTATTTGGCTAGCGGCACCAAGCTATTTCTCCCCGTAGATAACCAGCGCACTTGAGTCGATGGCCACGTGGCCTGTGCCGTAGCGCTGCCGCACCAGGTCCAAAGCCTCGGCCCTGATTTTAGCCCGCAGCGCGTCATCGGCTTTGCTCAGGGCCGCCACGAAGGGGGCGGCTACCTCGGTCATCATGTCCCAGTACACTTCCGCCGTGCCGCTGTTCAGTCGGCCACTGACTTCGGTTTCCTGCACGTTGCGGAGGCCGGCCTGGCGGAAAAGGTCGGCCACCATACCGGAGCCGGCGCAGCGGAACATGCCCGGGGCGCCGGCCGGGGGCGGGGGCAGCGCCATGTTCCGGTTGATGGTGCCCATGATAGCCGTCACCCAGAAGTTCTTGTCGGGCCCGCTCCACACGGCCGTGGCCAGGCGGCCGCCTGGCTTCAGCACCCGCACCATCTCCTGGGCTGCCAGCTGCATGTCGGGGAAAAACATAAAGCCGAAACGGCAGCTCACCGCGTCGAAGGTGTTGTCGGCGAACGGCAGTTCGCACACGTCGCATACCCGCGTCTCGAAGTTGTGGATGCCCCGGAGGCGGGCATTCTCGCGGGCCACGGCCAGCATGCCCTCGGCTAGGTCGGTGCTCACCACGCGGCCGTTTGGCAGCTGGCCGGCGATGCTTAGGCCGGGCTCGCCTGTGCCGGTGGCTACGTCGAGCACTACGTCGCCGTCCCGCACATCGAGCCGGCGGATTATCTCATCGCCCATGGGCTTGAGGAAATCCATCATCAGCTCGTCCCACTTTTTCCAGCCGGGCGAAAACTTGTTCCAGCTGTCTTTTTGCTGCTCGCGAATCAACTCAAGCGGTGCTTCCATAGTCTCGTAGGGGTAAGAGTGAAGTAAAGCCCTTATTGGGGCTGAAGTGGTTTTATACTTCTAAATTTAATAACTATTATTCAATAATTAATGGCCCTGCGTTGCTTATCTGAAAATCCTGAAAAAATAAAAGCCTTGGCGAAGGCAGGCTTCACCAAGGCTTTTAAAATGGATAGCTGGGGCTGCGCGGGCAGGTCGCTTAGCGTGCTTACCGCACCAGTAGCTTCACATACTCCACGTGGGAGCTTAGCTGCAGCGTTACGATGTACACGCCCGGCTTCAGGCCGGCGGGCAGCTCGTAGCCCAAGGGCTGCTCCGAGGCAATTTCAGCCTGCACGGCGGCGCCAGTGGGCTGGCCGTGGGAGTCGCGCAGCTGCAGTTCGGCCGGGCCAGAGTAGCCCGTAACCGTGAGCCAGGCCTTGGCGCCGGCTTCCACGGGGTTGGTGATGGTCACAACGGACTGGGCGGCCGTGTTGAGACGGGCCGCCACCGCGCTGCCGTCGCCGGCCGGGGCCTGCCGCCAGGCCACCGACTGCGTGGAGACGCGCAGGGTGTAGGCGCTGCTGCTGGTGTTGCCGTTGTAGCCGTACACCTTCACGTAGTAGGTAGCGGCCGGCGCGCCGTTGTACACAATGGTTTCGGCGTTGGTGCTGGCCAGCGTCGACGAGTACAGCATGGCGCCGCTGGCGTTGTACAGCTCCAGGTCGTAGTCGAGCGGCAGGTTGGTGAGCGTGATTTTGATGTTGTTATTGGTGCTGCTGCTCGTGAAGCGGTACCAGTCCACGTCGCCGGTGGGGCAGATGTAGGCAATATTGTTCACGTTCACGCCAATGGCAGCGCCGGCGGCCAGTGTCTCGTTGGCTTCGTAGCTGTCGGTGGGACAGCCGCTGGGAATGGTGGCCGACCAGCTGGCCGCGAAGCCGGGCCGGGTGGTGGCGCAGTCGGAGCGCAGCTCCAGGAACATCTTGCCCGACGAAGCCGTGAGCGTGCCGGGGCTGGTCGTGCCCGAGTACTTGCCAATGAGCGGGGCGCTGTTGTTGGCGCCGTTGTACACCAGCAGGTGGTCGTAGCCGCTTTCCAGGTCGAAGCTGCTGAAGCTGAGCGTGACGCTAGTGGCGCCCGTGGGGGCAATGAGCTGGCACTGGCGTACGTCGTCGCCGTAGTTGGCCGAGGGCCCGCCCGAGTCGTACACCGTGCCCGAGGCGGCCGAGAGCGTGCTCACCGTGGGGGCGTTGTTCACAAGCTTGTAAAACTTCTCCCAGTTCCAGTTCACGCCGGGGTCGGTGTGGGTCTGGTTGGGGAAGTGCTGGTGGCCTTTGATTTTCACGCAGGCGCCGGTGCTGTAGGTGCCTGTGGTAGCCGCGCCGTAGAAGGTGCGCAGGCCGCTGATGCCGTAGCCGCTGCCCACGATGTCGCGGGCTAGCGCCGCCGAGCTGTTGTACATGGCGTCGGTGTACCAGGAGGCGTCGTCCACGTAGCCTTCGTGCTCGGTGCCAATGGTGTAGGGGTTTTCGGAGCCGATGTGCCAGGCCTTGTTGGCTTCGCTTACCATCTGCGTCACCTGCCCGTCGCTGGAGCGCACCACGTAGTGGGCCGATACCTGGGCCGAGCAGTTCTTAAACCAGGAGATGCAGCTGGCGTAGGTGCCCTGCACGGTATGAATGGCGTAATGTGTCACGGCCGTACCGCCGCGCGTGCTGTAGTTGCAGGTAGTGAAGTCGCTGATGGCCGGGCCGTAGTCCGTCGAAGTCAGCGCCGAGGAAGTCGAGCCGCTGGGGTCGTAGTACTGCCCGTTGCCCTGCACGCTGCGCTGCGATACCTGGGCGGTGCCCGCACTTAGCACGCTGTAGTTGGCCCCGAAAATGGCCGGCAGGTCGAGCTGGTAGGCAGGGAAGCTGTACTGCTGCTGGTTCTCGGCCTTGCTCAGAAACAGCAGCACGCTGTACAGGTGAGAGTCGAGAGCGAAGGTGTTTACGGCGTCTTTGCCCAAGGGCAGCTCACTCAGCGCAATCAGCACCGGCAGGTGCTGGGCCGGGTCTTTGGCCGTGAGGCGGCGGTCCGCCGCCAGCCGGGCGTAGGCTGCCGCGTAGGCCATGATGCTGGCGTGGGCGTCGCTGGCAATCAGCTCAGCTTTCGCTTCTGAGAGCTGCGCCACCAGCTTCAGGTTTTCACGGAAGTAGCCCTTGCCGTTGGCAAACAGGCCCATCACGCCGGCTGGCAGCGGCATGCCCGTGCAGCTGCTAGGCTCTGTAGCTTGGATGTGCCGGATGTGGGTTTGGGTGTAGGCCACAGCTTCCAGCATGCCGCGCGGCACCACAGGGTAGCGCCGGTAGGCCTCGGCAAAGTCGGCCGCGTAGGGCGTGGCGGTAGTGGTAGCAGCCTGCCGGTCAGCCGTAGCAGTCTGCGCCTGCAGGGTGGGCGACAGGCCCAGCAGGCCTGCCCAGAGAAGTAAAGCTTGTTTCATATAAAGCGCGCCGAAAATGTTTGTGGTTTAGTATGTTAAGTGGCTTTCGGCGCTGGTAAGGTAGCTACGATTTTAAGGCATTTTCAAAAACATGTTTAATCGACCTTTTTATCTGTTAAAATTTCAACAGTTAGCCTGTTTTATTTTGTGTTATTCAGTATTTTGGGGTGAATGTGTAATTTTTTGGCATTGCTGCCGGGTAGCTAGAGCAGCTCAATAATACCGAAGTACAGGGGCATGCCCAGCGTGATATTAAAAGGGAAAGTGACGCCCAGCGCCATGGGCACGTACAGGCCCGGGTCGGCCTTGGGGGCGGCCAGGCGCATGGCGGCCGGCACGGCGATGTACGACGCGCTGGCCGCCAGCACCGCGAAAATGAAGCGGTTGCCGGGGGCGTGCGTCACGAACTGGCTGGCCCAGGCCACCACGCAGCCATTGAAAGCCGGGATTACAATGCCAAACAGCGTCACAAACAAGCCATACTGTCGGAAAGCGGCGAAGCGGCGGGCTGTCACCATGCCCATTTCCAGCAGGAAGATGGCCAAGAAGCCTTTGAAAATGTCGGTGGTGAAGGGCTTGATGCCGTCGGCCTGCTTGGTGTCGGCAATTAGGCCAATGACAAGGCTGCCCAGCACCATCAGCACGCTGCCATTGGTGAAGGCGTGGTGCAGGATGGAGCCCATGGTCTGCTGGTCGGCAACCTGCTCGTCTCGCGGCTCGAACCGGCGCAACAGAATCACACCCACAATGATGGCCGGTGACTCCATCAGCGCCATCACGGCCACCATGTGGCCGCCAAACTTCAGCTGCTGGGCTTCCAGAAAAGAGGCCGCCGCTACAAACGTCACCGCGCTGACCGAGCCGTAGGTGGCGGCTACGGCCGCCGCGTCGCTCACCGTCAGGCGGCGGCGCAGAATGAAAAAGGTGTAGAGCGGCACCAGGCTGGCCAGTGCCAAGCCGAACAGCAGCGAATAGCCGATTTCGGCATTGAACTCGCCGTGCGCCAGCTCCTGCCCGCCTTTGAAACCGATGGAAAACAGTAGATAAAGGGTGATGAACTTGCTGCTGGCAGCCGGTATTTCGAGGTCGCTTTTCACCAGCGTAGCCACGATGCCCAGCACAAAAAACAGCAGGGTGGGATTGGTGAGGTTGCTGATGAGTATTTGATAATCCATGCAGAGAAGAAAAAAAGAGAGGCTTTAATAAACTGGCCGCGAAGGTAAAACTTCTTGTTTAGATAGCAAAACTATCAAAAATAAAAGCTGATGACACATGGCGAAATTCAGCCTACTCGAAAAGCAAAAAAGCCGGACCCGGCAGCTGGCTTGAACAGAAATTGCTCAAACCAGCCGCCGGGCCCGGCAGTGTAATTATGCTTTTCGCGAGGTGGCTTGCGAAACCAGAACGTTGTAGAGACGCAACCGAAGGTCAGCGCAGCTAACATTTTGCGTCTCCGGGGCTGCGCCGTCAGAACGTTCTATCAATGTCGTTCAACGACGAGACGCAAGTATGCGTCTCTACATCCGGCAGTCAACTTTCGCAATTCATCCTGCGGCGAGAGCGCCGCTGCGCTTTACCGCTTACGGGAACTTGGGGTACTTATCGAAATCGGGTTTGCGCTTCTCCATAAAGGCATTTTTGCCCTCCTTGGCTTCGTCCGACAGGTAGTAGAGCAGGGTGGCGTTGCCGGCCAGCTCCTGAATACCAGCCTGCCCGTCGAGCTCGGCGTTGAACGAGGATTTGAGCATGCGCAGGGCCAGCGGGCTTTTCTCCAGAATCTTGTGGCACCAGGCCACGGTGGTTTCTTCCAGCTTGTCGAGGGGCACTACCTTGTTTACCAAGCCCATGTCGAGGGCTTCTTGGGCGTCGTACTGGTCGCAGAGGAACCAGATTTCGCGGGCTTTCTTCTGGCCCACGATGCGGGCGAGGTAGGAAGCGCCGAAGCCGCCGTCAAACGAGCCCACTTTGGGGCCGGTCTGGCCGAAGCGGGCATTTTCGGCGGCAATGGTGAGGTCGCACACCACGTGCAGCACGTGGCCGCCGCCAATGGCCCAGCCGGCCACCATGGCAATGACGGGCTTGGGAATGGAGCGAATCTGCTTCTGCAGGTCCAGCACGTTCAGGCGCGGCACGGTGTCTTCGCCCACGTAGCCGCCGTGCCCCCGCACGCTCTGGTCGCCGCCCGAGCAGAAGGCCTTGCCGCCCTCGCCGGTGAGGATAATCACGCCGATATCGGTGCGGTTGCGGCAGATGTCCATGGCCTCAATCATCTCCTGCACCGTGAGCGGCGTGAAGGCGTTGTGCACCTGCGGACGGTTGATGCTGATTTTGGCGATGCCGCCGTGCTGGGTGAAGAGGATTTCCTGGAATTCCTTGATGGGGGTCCAGCTGATTTGTTCTGACATAAAAGGGAAGGTTTAACTCTGCGTACCTCTGCGCTAACCTTTGCGCACCTCTGCGTGAACGTCGTAATGGTAGTTCACGCAAAGGTGCGCAGAGGCAGACGCGGAGGTTCGCTGAGAAGTTTTAAGAAAAAGCCTTGCGCACGGCGGCGCGGTATTCTTCAAAAAAGGCCGCGTTGGTTTTAGAATCGGTAAACACTTCCAGAATGGCCGCGCCCGTTTCGGCTGCAAAGAAAACCGGTAGCGCGGCTTCAAGTTCAGCAAACGAGGAAACGGGGAAGTAGGCCAGGTTGAAATCGCGCGCCGTGTTCTCAGCCGTGAGCGTCTGGCGCGTCTCAAAAAACTCCTCCAGCTCCGGCTGTTGCCGCGGCCCGTCGATAAGCCGGAAGATGCCGCCGCCGTGGTTGTTGAACAGGACCACCCGCAGGTTGGGAGTAGGGTAGTTGTGCCAGAAGGCGTTGCGGTCGTAGAAAAACGCCACGTCGCCCGTCAGCAGCACCACCGGCCGCTCGGGCTGGGCCAGGGCCGCGCCCACTGCGGTGGAGGTGCAACCGTCGATGCCACTGGTGCCGCGGTTGGCGAAGACTTCGATTTGCCGGCCCGGTGGAATGCCTAGAATGTTGGCGTAGCGCACGGCCATGCTGTTGGCCAGGTGCAGGGCGGTAGTTTCGGGGAGGGCAGCTAATACTTGGCGGAACGCAGAGAATTCATTGAACGGCGGGCTTTCAAGGGCGAAAAAGGTAGCCAGAAACTGAGTTGCTCGTTGATTCGTGCTGCGCCAGGCTTTTCCGTAATGCTGGGCCTGAACCCGCTGTTCTTGGTGGAATTCATGGGCAAAATCACCCAGGAAAATATAAGGTGACGTGCGGAAGATTTGGGTAAGTGAGCGGAATACATCAGCCACCGGATGCGAATGCGGCTGCAGGTGCCAGTGCTGCTGCGCCGGATACTTTCGCAAATACAGCTTCAGAGCTTTTGAAATAAGCGACTTCCCAATTGTGATAAGCAAATCGGGCCGCAAGGATTCCCGGAATTCTTCATCCGTGCTGCTTAGAAATACATCCTGAGATGTAACTGCCCGCTTCGAGGCAGGTACATTGCTGATGGTGTCAGCAATAATCACCGCGCCGGATTGCTGTGCGAAGTACTCTAGCGCTGTAATCAGACCGGAATCGTATTCATGCTGACCCACTACCACCAATATGCGCTTTAGCAGGTTTGCATAAGGGGTTTGCGCAAGTGCCTCGGCAAAAAAGGTGTTAGCCGGAACGTCGGCATCATCCCGAATAATACGAATACCCTGCTCGTACCCCATTTCTTCCCCTGCCTTCGGATAAAAAGGCTCTCGCAAAGGAATATTCACCTGCACCGGCCCGGCCGGCAATGCCCGGGTCAGGTTGATGGCTTCATTAATAATCCGCTCCGAATGCCATTTGGCATCAGGGTGCGAGGTATCGGCCGGGAAGTCAAACGCACCCTTGGCGTGGGCGCCGTAGAGGTTGCGCTGGCGGATGGTTTGCCCGTCGAGTTGGTCTATCCACTCCGGCGGCCGGTCGGCCGTCAGCACCAGCAGTGGAATCTGCTGGAAAAACGCTTCGGCCACTGCCGGGGCGTAGTTGAGGCCGGCCGTGCCCGAGGTGCACACCAGCACCACCGGCCGGCGGGTAGCTTGGGCAATGCCTAAGCCGATAAAGGCGGCAGCCCGCTCATCAGGCACCACGCGCAGCCGCCCCCGAAAGGCCGGGTGCCGCGCAAAAGCCAGCGTCAGCGGCGCCGAGCGGGAGCCGGGCGACAGCACCACATCGGTAATCCCGTGCCGGGCGCAGATTTCGGCGATGTTATAAACAGCCTGCATATTAAAGTCAATTAACAATGGGCAGTGAACAATGAACAATTAACCGGAGCCGATGGAACGACACTGTTCACTGCTCACTGATAATTGCTCATTGAAGCACCGCGCCTACGGTTCGGAGTTTTAGTTCGGTTTCGCGCCATTCCTTGGCGGGGTCGGAGTCGGCGGTGAGGCCGGTACCGGCGTAGAGTATGGCCTCGTTTTGGCGCAGCTGCAGGCAGCGCAGGTTCACAAACAGCTGGGCGACGCCGGGGGCTTCTACGTTCACCGGGCCGAGAAAGCCGCTGTAGTAGGCGCGGTCGTAACCTTCGTGCTGCTGCAGGAAAGCCAGCGCTTCGGCTTTGGGCATGCCGCCCACGGCGGAAGTAGGGTGCAGCAAGCGCAGCATGTCGGTACCCAGGTTGGGGAAGGGCACCTGGTTGAGGTTGACTTCGAAGTCGGTGCGCAGGTGCAGCAGCTCACCGGCCACGGCGGTGCGGGGGCCGGTTTCGTGGTACTCGCGCAGCCGCAGCTGCTTGAAGCAGCTCACGATGTAACGGGCCACCAGCGCCTGCTCTTCAATTTCCTTTTGCCGCCAGATGGCCGTCAGGGGCGTCACGTCGGGCGTGAGGGGCTGGGTGCCGGCCAGGGCCATGGTGCAGAAGCGCCCGTCGGCCGTCACCTGGGCCAGCACTTCGGGCGTGGCGCCCAGCCAGGTACCGGCGCCGGGTACGCTCACCAGCGACACAAATGCCTGCGGGTACTTCGCATCCAGTGCCGCAAATGCCTGGAGTGGGTCGAAGCCGGCGGGTAGGGGCCAACGTGCGGCGCGCGAAGACACAACTTTCTGTACCATGCCGCTTGTAATAGCATCCACACCTTTGCGCACCAGCGCCTCATACTCGGCCTGGGTGGCCGTGGGCGGGGCGGGCTGCCGGCTTTGGTGCCAGGGCAGGAGGGAAGCGGGTTCCGTTTCTGAGCCTGCCAGCAGCGAGCTTAGCTCTTCGGTCAGGGCTGGCGCGGCTAGCTGCAGCTCGTCGGGGCGCGTACCGTCGTACACCACGTCGGCCGGCAAGAAGAGCACCGGATTGTGGTCGGAGTCGCGGAAGGGAAAAAAGGCAAACCCCGCCGGGGCGCTGGGCTCCAGGGCGGGCGGCAGGCCGGCGTAAGCAGCTTCTAACGAGCAGCTGAGCAGCAGCACCGGGGCTACGGCACCAGGCACCCGCCACAAGGCCAGCGGGCGGCCGCTGCGCAGGGCCCAGGCGCAGAGCTGGCGCCGCCGGGCTTCGGCACTGCCCGGCTGGGGCCAGGTCAGCGTTTCGGTTACGGCCGTCGGCATTAGGCAGGCTTAGCGGCCGGCAGGTCAATTACGGCCATGGTAATGCGGCTGATGCAGACCAGGGCGCCGGTTTCTTCGTGGGTGATGCGAATCTCCCAAACCTGGGTGCTGCGCCCTACGTGCAGCGCTGTGGCCCGGCCCCGCACCCAGCCTTCGCGCACGCCTTTTATGTGGTTGGCATTGATTTCCAGGCCCACGGTGGCTTGCTTGCTGGGGTCGACGCGCAGGCTGGCGGCGATGCTACCCAGCGTTTCGGCCAGGGCTACCGAGGCGCCGCCGTGCAGCAGGCCCATGGGCTGGTGGGTGCGCCCATCCACCGGCATCCGCCCTTCGAGGTACTCCTCCGTCAGCTCCGTTACTTCGATGCCCAGCGCATCGGCCAAGGTTGGGCGGGCCGCCATCCAGGCTTTTACTTTGTCCAGGTTCATTGCTTGTTTCTTGTTTCTGGTTGCTGGTTTCCGGTTGTTACTGGTACTTCATCAGCATGGTAGCTTTGAGTCCGGCACCCGAAACCACAAACCAATCAGCCGCCGTATCTACCGGCATTACCCCGCAAAACTACCCCAAAATTGAGCGCCCGGACCATCTTCCTGCTTCGCCACGGCCAGACCGATTTCAACGTGCAAGGCATTGTGCAGGGCAGCGGCGTCGATTCCAGCCTGAATGAGGCCGGCCGGCGCCAGGCCGCGCAGTTTTTTGCCGCCTACGGCCACGTGCCCTTCGATAAGGTGTACACCTCTACGCTACGCCGCACGCAGGAGTCAGTACAGCAGTTCCTGGAGCTGGGCCTGCCTCACGAAGCCCACGCCGGTCTGAACGAGATAAGCTGGGGCGTGCGCGAGGGCACCCGCATCACGCTGGAAGAAGACGCCGAGTACCGCTACGTGCTGGCCCAGTGGGCGGCAGGCAACACGGCAGCTTGCCTGTCCGGCGGCGAAAGCCCCGACGAAGTGGCGTCCCGCCAGCAGCCCTTCATTGAGCTGCTCAAAAGCCGCGAGCAGGAGCAGACCGTGCTGGTGTGCATGCACGGGCGCGCCATGCGCGTGCTGCTATGTCAGTTGCTGGGCTACCCCCTGCAGTACATGGAAGGCTTCGAGCACAGCAACTTATGCTTGTACAAGCTGCATTACACCGGCTCCGCATTCACGGTGCGCAACTTCCTGGACGTAGCCCACCTGCAGGCGTTGCGCTAGGCCGCTACAGTGCCAGCGGAAAATTTCCGATAAAATCTGCATTCCTATCGGAAGCTTTTGGGAAGTAGGCTAAAACTTTTCGGTAGATTGTCTGCCCAACTTTTCGGGCTAATTTTGGCGCTCTTAATTCCTAGCGCGAAATCAGATGGCCGAAATTATCAAAATGCCCAAAATGAGCGATACAATGACCGAAGGCGTCATTGCATCCTGGCTCAAGAAGGTGGGCGACCAAGTTAAATCCGGGGATATTCTGGCCGAGGTGGAAACGGATAAAGCCACCATGGAGCTGGAAAATTATGAGGACGGAACCCTGTTGCACATCGGCCCCAAGCAGGGCGAGGCAGTGCCCGTGGATGGCCTGCTGGCCATTGTAGGCAAAGAAGGCGAAGACATTTCCGCCCTGCTGGCCTCGGGTGGCGCGCCGGCTGCGGCTCCTGCGCCCCAGGCTGCCGCAGCTTCTGCCCCCGCTCCGCAGCCTGCTCCGGCCCCCGCCGCGTCGGCACCTGCTCCCGCCGCACCAGCCCCCGCGGCCGCGCCGGCAGCCCCGGCCAATGGCAAGAAAGCCGTGGTGGTGCGCATGCCCAAAATGAGCGACACTATGACGGAAGGCACCATTGCCTCCTGGCAGAAGAAGGTGGGCGACCAAGTTAAATCCGGGGATATTCTGGCCGAGGTGGAAACCGACAAGGCCACCATGGAGCTGGAAAACTACGAAGACGGCATCCTGCTCTACACCGGCCCCAAAGCCGGTGAGGCGGTAGCCGTAGACGGCGTACTGGCCATCATCGGCGAAGAAGGCGCCGACGTGCAGGCCCTGCTGAACGGGCAAACCGGCGGCACGGCCCCCGCTCAAGCGGCCGCTGCACCTGCAGCCCCAGCCGCGGAGGCTACTCCAGCCGCTGCTCCCCAGCCGGCCGAAGCCTCACCCAGTGCCAATAACAACGTCCGCATTCTGGCCTCGCCGCTGGCTAAGAGCATTGCCCGTGAAAAAGGCATCGACCTGAAGCAGGTGAAGGGCAGCGGCGACAACGGCCGCATAGTGCAGCGCGACGTAGAGAACTTCCAAGGCGCTGCCGCTCCGCAGCCTGCCGTGCCCCAGGCTGCGGCTCCTGCCGCTCCGGCTCCGCAGCCGGCTGCCAGCCCCGCGCCCGCGGCGGCCGGCCAGGCGACGGATACTTACACCGATACTCCAGTATCGCAGATGCGCAAGGTTATTGCCAAGCGTCTGTCGGAAAGCATGTTCACGGCCCCGCATTTCTATCTGACGATGGAAATCAACATGGACAAGGCCGTGGAAGCCCGCGTGAAGCTCAACGAGCTGTCGCCGGTGAAGCTTTCCTTCAACGACATGGTGATTAAGGCTTCGGCCGTGGCCCTGCGTCAGCACCCGGCGGTTAACTCCTCCTGGCTGGGCGACCGGATTCGGCAGAATAAGGTCGTCAACATCGGCGTGGCCGTGGCCGTCGACGAAGGCCTCCTGGTGCCCGTGATTCGCACGGCCGACCAGAAAGGGCTAGCGCAGATTGCTGGCGAGGTGAAAGAGATGGCTGGCAAGGCCAAGAGCAAGAAGCTGCAGCCGGCTGAGTGGGAAGGCAGCACCTTCACCATCTCTAACCTGGGCATGTTCGGCATCGAGGAATTTACGGCCATCATCAACCCGCCCGATGCCTGCATCCTGGCCGTGGGCGGCATCAAGCAGACGCCCATCGTGAAGGATGGCCAGATTGTAGTTGGCAACATCATGAAGGTGACGCTGAGCTGCGACCACCGCGTGGTGGACGGCGCCACCGGCGCGGCCTTCCTGCAAACGCTGAAAGGCCTGCTCGAAGACCCCATGCGCATGCTGATTTGATGCTGATTTTGCAACAATTACCGCTTATTAATAAAAAAACCAGCCCTAAACGGCTGGTTTTTTTATTGGCAGTGCTGTAGCTTGCGCCACCTAGGAAGAAAAAAATATCTTCCGGTTTAATATTAATGGCAAGCAGCCTATGAAGACAAGCTTACTTATTCCCCTTATTTGCCTGACAGCTTCGGTGAGCTGGGCGCAAAGCGGCCGCACCGTGTCCGGGCAGATTCTGGATGCGCAGGGGCGCCCCGTAATTGGCGCCACGGTGGTGGAGAAAGGCACCAACAACGGCACCGCTACAGCAGGCGACGGCCGCTTCACCCTCCGCACCCGCACCGAGCAAGCCCAGCTGGTGGTAAGCTCCCTGGGCTACGCCACGCAGGAAGTGAGCGCCACTGGCGAAGCGGTGACGGTAACTCTGGCCGAGGCCAGCACCAGCCTCGACGCCGTGCAGGTGGTGGGCTCGCGCAGCCAGAACCGCTCCGTGACGGACTCGCCCTCACCCGTCGACCTCATCGACATCCGGGAAGTAACGGCCAAAACCGGGCAGCTCGACGTGAACCAGCTGCTGCAGTTTGTGGCGCCCTCGTTCAACTCCAACCGCCAGACGGGCTCCGACGGGGCCGACCACGTGGACCCGGCCACCCTGCGCGGCCTGGGCCCCGACCAAACGCTGGTGCTGGTGAATGGCAAGCGCCAGCATCAGTCGGCCCTGGTGAACCTGTTCGGCTCCCGCGGCCGTGGCAACACCGGCACCGACCTGAACGTGATTCCGGCCGCCGCCATCGAGCGGATTGAGATTCTGCGCGACGGCGCCGCCGCCCAGTACGGCTCCGACGCCATTGCCGGCGTTATCAACATCGTGCTGAAAAAGTCGGTGGGCGAGCTCACGGCCAGCGTCAACTACGGCGCCTACGACGCCAAGTACCGCTTTGATGACAAGAAGTTCGACGGCGGCAACTTCAACGCCAACCTCAACTACGGCCTGGGGCTGGGCGAGAAAGGCAGCTTCATCAATGCCACGCTCGACTTCAACCAGCGCGAGCACACCCAGCGGGCCAACGTGCCCGTGGGCCCCGACGGCCTGGCCCGGCGCGAGTACGGCGACCCGGAAATTTCGAACACCTCGGCCTACCTCAACTCCAAGTTCGCCCTCAGCGACAAGGCCCACGTGTACGTGTTTGGCGGAGTGAACAAGCGCAAGGGCGACGCCTACGCCTGGACGCGCTTCGCGGATGACGACCGTAACGTGCCGGCCATTTACCCCAACGGCTTCGACCCCATTATCACCAGCGACATCTGGGATGCCTCGGCCGTGGCCGGCGTGCGCACCGCCCTGGGCGAATGGGAGCTGGACCTGAGCAACAACTTCGGCTCTAACCGCTTCCAGTACGGGGTGCGCAACACCCTCAACGCCTCGCTGGGGGCCAGCTCGCCCACCTCGTTTGATGCCGGCGGCTTCCAGCTGCAGCAGGACGTGGTGAACCTGGGCCTGACGCGCAACTTTAAGACCGTGCTGCAGGGCTTCAACCTGGCGGCCGGGGCCGAGTGGCGGCGCGAGTGGTACTCGCTGTTTGCGGGGGAGGAGAAGTCGTACCGCAACTACGACCCTAACGTGACCGGTGGCTCGCAGGGCTTCCCCGGCTTTCAGCCCAGCGACGCCATTGAGGCCCAGCGTGACAACTTCGGCGCCTACCTCGACGGGGAGCTGAGCGTGACTCAGCGCTGGCTGCTGGCCGCGGCCCTGCGCTTCGAGAACTACAGCGACTTCGGCAGCACGCTCAACTACAAGGTTTCGACGCGCTACAACCTGACGGACTTCCTGACTTTGCGCGGCACCTTCAGCACGGGCTTCCGGGCGCCGTCGCTGGCGCAGGTCAACTTCAACTCCACCTTCACCAACTTCGTGAATGGCGATGCCGTGGAGGTGCTGCTGGCCCGCAACAACAGCGCCGTGACGCAGAAGCTGGGCATTCCCAGCCTGAAGCAGGAAACTTCCACCAGTGCCAACGTAGGCTTCACCAGCCGCCTGGGCAAGTCGCTGAGCCTGACGGTGGATGGCTATTACATTAAGGTGAAGGACCGGGTGGTGCTCACCACCCAGTTTAGCTCCGACGACCCCGTGATTGGCGCCGACCTGCAGGCGCTGAACGTGGACCAGGCTCAGTTCTTCGCCAACGCCGCCGACACCCGCTCCCTGGGCCTCGACGTGGTGCTGAACCACGTGGCCACGCTGGGCGCCGGCCGCCTCAGCTCGACGCTGGCCGCCAACTTCAACGAGCTGACCATTGACCGGGTGCAGACCTCGGGCCGCTTGGCCGGGCGCGAAGACGACTTCTTCGGCCCCCGCGAGCAGGCCTTCGTGAAAGCCTCGGCGCCCCGCTCGAAGGTGAACCTGACGTTCGACTACCAGGTGGGCCGCTTGGGCGCCCTGCTGCGTTTTGTACGCTTCGATAAGGTGACGCTGCTCGACTGGAACAACGACCCCATGAACTACGGCGCTCGCGTTACTACCGACCTCACCCTGAGCTATGCCCTCACGCCCCACCTGCAGCTGGCCGTAGGCAGCTCCAACCTGCTGAACGAATACCCTACTATGTTCGACCCGCAGCTTACCGAAACCGGCGGCGCCTGGGACCCCGTGCAGATGGGCGCCAACGGCCGCCTGGTATTTGCCAAGCTGCAGGCCCGCTTCTAAAGGAAGTTAAAAGTTAAAAGTTGAGAGTTAAAAGGTAAAGTGAAGAGTTGAAAGGCAGAACGTCCTTTTAACTCTTCACTTTTAACTTTTAACTCAGTGGGTCCGCGCGGCAAGACGTAATTTCGCCCGCTCTATCGGGCACCCCGATGCTGAGATGATAACCGCAAACTGTTAAATGACCAGAATTCGCTCCACAACCGTGCTGGGTGTGCGCCACAACGGCGAAATTGCCCTCGGCGCCGACGGCCAGGCTACCATGGATAAGCACGTAGCCAAAAGCAACGTGCGCAAGGTGCGCAAGCTGCAGGACGGCAAGGTAGTGACGGGCTTTGCTGGCTCTACGGCCGACGCCTTCATGCTGCTCGACAAGTTTGAGGAGAAGCTGGGGGCCTACGGCGGCAACCTCAAGCGGGCCGCCATCGAGCTGGCCAAGGAGTGGCGCAAAGACCAGTACCTGCGCAAGCTGGAAGCCATGATGGTGGTAGCCGACAAAGACGAGCTGCTCATCATCAGCGGCACCGGCGATGTGCTGGAGCCCGACTCTGATGTGGCCGCCATCGGCTCGGGCGCGATGTACGCCCAGGCCGCCGCCCTGGCCCTCAAGAAGCACGCGCCCCACCTCACGGCCCGCCAAATGGTGGAAGAAGGCCTGCACATCGCCGCCGATATCTGCATCTACACCAACCACAACCTGATAGTGGAGCAGCCGGTATAGAAAAGCTGGTTGTCAGTTGTCAGGGTATTCTGATAGCGGCAATGACTGACAACTGACAACGAACAACTGACAACTACAACACTGATATCCCCACCATGCACGTAACCAATTTCATCAAGCACCACTTTCGCCACTTCAACGCCGCCGCCCTCGTGGACGCGGCCGATGGCTACAATAAGCACCTGGCCGAGGGCGGCAAGATGCTCATCTCGCTGGCCGGCGCCATGAGCACCGCCGAGCTGGGCATTCAGCTGGCTGAGCTGATTCGGCAGGACAAGGTGCAAATCATCAGCTGCACCGGCGCCAACCTGGAAGAAGACATTTTCAACCTTGTGGCCCACGACTTCTACGAGCGTATCCCCAACTACCGCGACCTGACCGCCGCCGACGAGCACGAGCTGCTCAAGCGCCACCTCAACCGCGTGACGGACACCTGCATCCCGGAGGAAGAAGCCATGCGCCGCCTCGAGCACGTGGTGCTGAAATACTGGGAGAAAGCCGACAAAGCCGGTGAAGCCTACTTCCCCCACGAATTCTTCTACCAGATTCTGCTCTCGGGCGAGCTGGAGCAGTACTACCAGATTGACCCCAAAAACTCCTGGATGCTGGCCGCGGCCGAGAAAAACCTGCCCATCATCTGCCCGGGCTGGGAAGACTCCACGCTGGGCAACATCTACACGGGCCACGTGATGACGGGCGACATCAAGAACGTCCACACCATGAAGACGGGCATTCAGTACATGATGTTCTTGGCCGACTGGTACACCGAAACTGCCACCGAGGAAAGCAAAATCGGCTTCTTCCAGATTGGCGGCGGCATTGCCGGCGACTTCCCCATCTGCGTGGTGCCCATGCTGCACCAGGACCTGCAGCGCCACAATGTGCCGTGGTGGGGCTACTTCTGCCAGATTTCGGACTCGACGACGTCGTACGGCTCCTACTCCGGCGCCGTGCCCAACGAGAAAATTACCTGGGGCAAGCTCGGCGAGCATACGCCCAAGTACATCATCGAGTCGGACGCCACTATCGTAGCGCCGCTGGTGTTTGCCATCGTGCTGGGGCAGTAATTGCGCTAACCCCCCCTCTTGCCAAAGCCCCGCTGTCTTAATCAGGCAGTGGGGCTTTGTTGTTAAGGTCTGTGGACAGTTAAGAAGTTACATAAAAAGAGAACGTCATGCTTCATCTTGCGTCTGCTTGTCGAAGCATCTACCACGAGAGTAAACTCCATCGAAAGGATTACTGCAGCGGGAGAGATGCTTCGACTCCGCTGCGCTCAGCATGACGGCCTGCTTGCTCAACTGTACACTCAGTCTAATAATTTGCCTTTTTGAAAGATTAATGAACATCAGCATGCCCACTACCCCCATTCCCAAAAAAATCCTGGCCCGCCAGCACGAAATCATGGCTGATTTTCTGCGCGAGGTAGACCGTCACCTGGCCGACATTGTGGCGGGCCGGGCCACGGAGATGTTTGAGGTGCGCGACTTAGCCGAGCGGCTGCACATTCACCCCACCCACCTCAGCAATACGTTTAAGCAGGCCACGGGCCACTCGCCCTGCTTCTTTTTCGAAGAGCGGCTGATGCAGGTGTCGCGGCAGTTGCTGCTCGACCCGCGCCGCTCGGTGGCCGACGTGGCGGCCAACCTGACCTACGACCCCTCGAACTTCACCAAGTTTTTCAAGCGCTTCCAGGGCTGCACGCCCAAGCAGTACCGCGAGCAGGTGTGGGCAGCCCAGCGCGCCGAATCGGAAACTGTCACCATTTAAACTGAACTACTCACCATACGCCGGGCTGCCGGACGCGGGACCTTTGCCTCATCATTCACTTCATCCATTTTGAACCGATGAGCAACTCCAAAATCGCCCTTGTAACCGGCGGCAGCCGCGGCCTGGGCAAAAACATGGCCCTGAGCCTGGCGAAGAAAGGTATAGCAGTAATCCTAACTTACCACCACCAGCAGGCCGAAGCCGAAAGCGTGGTGGCCGAAATCCAGCAGCTTGGCCTGCCAGCCGCCGCCCTGCAGCTCGACGCCGCCAACGTGAGCAGCTTCGATGCGTTTTTCGAGCAGGTAAAAGACCTGCTCCGCAGCACGTTTCAGGCCAGGCAGTTTCACTACCTGATAAACAATGCCGGTACCGGCGTGCACGCTGCCTTCGCCGATACCACCGAAGCGCAGTTCGACGAGGTGCTGAACATCCACCTCAAAGGCCCGTTTTTCCTGACGCAGAAAGCCCTGCCACTGCTGGCCGACGGCGGGCGCATCATCAACGTTTCTTCGGGGCTAGCCCGCTTCGCCCTGCCCGGCTATGCAGCCTACGGCGCCATGAAGGGAGCCATTGAGGTGCTGACGCGCTACCAGGCCAAGGAGCTGGGCGCCCGCGGCATTGCGGCCAACGTGGTGGCGCCAGGCGCTATAGCCACCGACTTCAGCGGTGGAGTCGTGCGCGACAATGCCGAGCTCAACGCCTTCGTAGCTTCCCAAACCGCCCTCGGCCGCGTAGGCCAGCCCGACGACATTGGCGGCGTGGTGGCCTTCCTCTGCTCTGAAGAAGGCCGCTGGGTAAATGCCCAGCGCCTGGAAGCTTCGGGTGGGATGTTTGTGTAAAAGCTGACGACTTTATTAGACTAAGCACGAAAGAGCCGGCCGCTTCATGAACGGTCGGCTCTTTCGTGTTAGTGGCATCAGTTTCTACCCCAGCACGTGCTGAGCCAGCACGCGCTGCACGTCGTAGATGTTGACGGCGGAGGTGAATTTCTTCACGATGCTGGGCGTCTGTTCGCTCGACACCCAGATTTTCAGCTCGGCATCCAGGTCGAAGTGGCCGGCGGTTTCGATGCTGAAGCGGGCAATGCTTTTGTAGGCTACCGACAGGTACTCGACCTTGGAGCCGGTGAGGCCCTGCTTGTCGACGAGGATGAGGCGCTTGTTGGTGAAGATAAACACGTCGCGCACCAGCTTGAAGCCAATTTCTATGGTTTCGCTGGGGGCTAGTAGCTTGCCGTAGTCGCCCTGCAAATCGGCGGGCTGGACGGTGCTGGCGTTTTCGAGAAGAGAGGAGAAGAAGCCCATAGGGAGAGGGGTGAATGGATTAGGGATGGGCCGGCGCCGCGTGTGCCGCCTGCGCCTTGCGGTGCTGTGCTTCCTTGTGTATCGCCGCTTGGAAGGCGCCCCAGTTCAGGGAGAACATGAGGACGATGGCCCCACACATAACCAACACGTAAGCCGCTACAGCCGTGAGCAGGCCGCGCCACCAGCGGCCGAAGCGGCTGAGGGGGCTTTCGTGCAGCAGCTGCCCGTAGGCCCAGCCCTGATAGATGATGATGAGCAAGGAGGAGGCAAGCGATACCGTGTAGTAAGCCGCGCCCGTGCTGGTCCAGAAGTAAGCGGGCAGGAGCAGCATCGACAGCAGGTTGCCGACAGCCGTCACGTAGAGCACCGCCACCATGGCCTCGGCCAGGTTGAGGCCGGTGCGGCGCAGGGCCCGGCGCACAAACAGGCCGATGACGGGCGACATAGCCACGTAAATCCAGCCCAGGTAGTGCATCACCGATTCGGCGCCGTGGGCCTGCGCCGCGCGCAGTTCGGCCGAGGCGCCGGTGCCCAGGCTATTGGTCATGGCTACCAGCCGCAGCTTGATGGCCAGGAAGCTGGCCAGGCCGGTCACGAGCAGCAGCAGCGAGAGCGGCGCGAAGTGCCGGACCCGCTGCCCGCGCAGGTAGCCCAGAATGGTGGGTCCGGGACGCAGCAGCAACTCGCGCAGGGTGTAGAACATACCCTTATCGACGTGCCAAACGGTGTGGGGCAGCTCGTGCAGCAGGTGCCCCACCGTGAGCCGATGGACGGCCGCCGCCTGCCCACAGTGCCCGCAGAACCGGTCGGGTACCGGGGTGCCGCAGTTGAGACAGGCCGGGGCTGCTGTATCGGTGGCCGGCAAGTGGTGCAGGGCATCGGCCAGCTCGGGGGCCACGGATGGGGTAGCAGCTGTTTGCATAGGCGGGGGGAGGAGCGGTGGGTAGCGGAGCATTTAAAGATACAGAATTCAAGTAGATGGGCGCACACTGCCCGCTGCCAGGTGGGTAGCGGCCAGTGTGCAACCAGGGCAAGGGCTGGGCGTATCCCGCGTCTTGGTATTTTACTGACCCTCGGCCTCGCTCTTATCCGGTCGGCGGGGCGTAAAAATCCGCGGGCCGTAGAGGGCGCACACCCGCTCGGGCTTGTCGTTGTGCAGCTTAATTTGGTCGAGCAGGTTCAGTTTGAGCTGGCGGGCGGCGGCTTTGCGCCGCTTCTTTTCCTGCTTGCTGTCGTCCTGCACTTCGCCTTTGCTTTCGCCCTGCGCCTCGCGGGCGTCTGGGTACTCTTGCTCGAATTGGGTGACGCGGGCTGGCAGAGCAGGGTCCAGGTCGGCCTGGTGATGCTTGGTGAGGGTGGCCACGCGCTTCAGCAGCGAGGGCCGCCCGCCAGCGGCCTGCTCAACCATACCTCGCGCCCCGCGTAAAGGGCGGTCAGCTTCCATGCCTTAATCCATTCCCCACTCCACACCCCATGAAAACACCTTTCCTCCCTTTGCTAGCCGCCGCCTCCCTGGCCTTTGCCGGCTGCGACAACCTCAACAAGCCCGAGCAAAAAGACCAGCCCCAGGAAGCCACTGCCGACACTGCCGTGGTGTACCGCGACGGTAAAACCGCCGGCGACGTGGCCGCCGGCGCGGCCGATGCAGCCGGCAATGCCACCGACAACGCCTTCAACCTGACCGACGCCCAACTGGCCGAGCGCAAGTACCCGGAAATTAAAACCACCGGCGTGAGCGTGCGCGGTAACGACCAATACGACGTGTACTCGGTAGAAGAAACGGTGCTCTTCGATACCGACAAGGCCGCTATTAAGCCCAGTGCTGCCGCTACCCTCAAGGAAATTATTGGGTCCATCAGCCAGCGCTACGCCGACAAAGACGTGCGCGTGATGGGTTTTGCCGATAACCGCGGAAACGCCAGCTACAACTTCGACCTGGCTAAGCAGCGGGCCGAAGCCGTGAAAAGCTACCTGGTCGAAAACGGCAAGATGGCTGCCGGCAAGGTGAGCACCGAAAGCTTCGGCGAGCAGCAGCCCGCCGCCAGCAATGCCACCGCGGCCGGGCGCCAGGAAAACCGCCGCGTCGAAATCGTGGTGCGCACAAAGTAAGCTGGGGCACAGACCTGGTCAACAAAAAAGCCTTCCCACGCCGGGAAGGCTTTTTTGTTGACCAGGTCTGTAGTGAGGTGGGAAAGCGCCAAATGTTAGCCTAAACCAGCTCCAACTCCGGCACTTGCTGAGGAATGCCCACGGCCTCGAAGGCCTGGCTGAGGTCCAGCATCAAATCCTGCGGGTCTTCCACGCCAATGCTGAGGCGAATCATTTGGGGGGTGATGCCCATTTCGCGCTGCTCGTCGAGGCTAATGTCGGAGTGCGTCATGGTGCCGGGGTGCTCGGCCAGGCTTTCGGTGCCGCCCAGGCTCACGGCCAGCTTGATAAGCTTGAGGGCGTTGAGGAAGCGGAAGGCTTCGGCTTCGCCGCCGCGGATATCGAAGGAAATCATGGAGCCGGGCGAGAGGCAATGGCGCTGGTAGATGTCCTGCTGGACCGGGCTGTGCTCGAGGTGAGAGAGGTAGTAGGTGCGCTCCACCAAAGGGTGCTCCCGCAGCCAGTCGGCAATCACCTGGGCGCTTTGGGCGGCGCGCTCCATGCGCAGCTTCAGCGTTTCGAGGCTGCGCATGAGCATCCAGCCGGTGTTGGGGTCGCACATAGTACCCATGAAGGTGCGCATGGCCTTGATTTCCTTCATCAGCGGCTTGCTGGCCAGGGCGGCGCCGGCAATCAGGTCGGAGTGCCCGCCCAGGAACTTAGTGGCCGAGTACAGCACCACATCGGCGCCGTGCTTAAGCGGGTGCTGAAACACGGGGCCCAGGAAGGTATTGTCCACCACCAGGCGCACGGTTTTGTCGGCCGTGCTGAAGCGGCGGGCCAGGGCGGCGCAGGCTTCGAGGTCGACGAGGTGGTTGGTGGGGTTGGCGGGCGTTTCTACGAAAACCATAGCCAGGCGGCCGGGCTCGATGGATGCAGCCAGGGCCTCCATCTCGGCAGGGGTGGCGCAGGGGCGGAAGCCTACGGCCGTGATGCCAAACTTGCGCAGCACGTTTTTCAGGAAAAAGTCGGAGCCGCCGTACACCGGCTCGGAGTGCAGCACTACGTCGCCGGGCTGCAGCAGGGCCAGCAGGGTGGTGCTGATGGCCGCCATGCCGCTGGCAAAGCTGGCCGCTTCCTCGGCGCCGTCCCAAAGGCAGAGGCGGTGCTCCAGGATTTCCAGGCTGGGGTTGTTGAGACGTGAGTAGATGAGGCCCATTTCCTCATCAGGGTCGGCTTGGCGCAGGCCGTAGGCCAGCTCAAAAAAGGCTTTGCCTTCTTCGGCGTTTTTGAAAACGAACGTGGAGGTTTGGAAAATGGGCGGCTTGATGGCGCCTTCGCTCCAGGCCGGCGTGTAGCCGTAGCTCATCATCAAACTTTCCGGGCGCAGCTGTTTGCCGCCGATATGGGCGTGGTCTTTACAGGTGGACACTAAAATAATGGTGTTGGGTGGGAGGGGAGATAAGTAGTACGAAGGTAGAATTTTATCCGCAGAAACGGGGCTAAAACCGCCGCTTTTTCAGGATTTTACCTGGAAAAGGGACGGGGAGCATACGGATTCTGCAATCGATTGCGGGCGCAACGTGCGCAGACTCAGGAGCAAGCAGCTTGCTACGGTGAGCCAAGGGCTTCTTCAGGGTACGCGAGGCGGCAAGGCTATGCTTGGGCACAAAAAAGCCCCGCCCTGGGAAAGGGCGGGGCTGTGCGTAGTATCCGCAGGCGGCTACTTTTTGCTGGTGGCCAGCTTGCTGCGGTAGGCATCTACCTGCTGGCGCAGCACCAGCAGCAGGGTGCCATAGCGCTGGCGGGCTTCCTGCTTGCTTTCAAGGGCTTGCAGGTGTTGGTTCATCAAATCGGAAAAGTCTTCGCGGGAGTAAGCTTGTTTACGGGCGGCCGGCACGGTGCAGAAATTGTAAGGCTGGAGTAGAACAGGTACGTTTGCGTGGTATACGTACTACCCCAAACTTACAATTAAAATCGAATTATAAGCGAAACAGCGGGCGGGCCGGGTTCCACATACCCCAGGGTATCATCAGCAGAATGAGCAGCAGGGCAATACCAAAGTAAGTGAATGCCTTCTTGTGCTTCGTAACGTCGTCCGACGCTTTTTTCGACAAGCTCCGGCCCACCTGCGCCAGCACGGCGGCCAGCAGCATCACGGCAATGTGCTCCATCTTGAAAAAGCGCACTTCGGCGCGGGCGGCGCCTTCCATGGCTGCGCCGGCCACCCGGCTGGGCCAGTTGCCCATGAAGTACAGCAGCAGGCCCAGCAGCACCTGCAGGTGGATGGAGCCTACGAAGCTGGCGCCCATGCCATTGTCAGCCCCGGTGTACGGGCGGCGGCCGGTCCAGCCGGTGTAAGCGCGGAACAGCGCAATCAAACCAAAAACCAACACCAGCCAGCGGGTGTAGGAGTGAATAACGAGTAGGGTTTGGTACATGGAGAGTAGGGGGTAAGTGAGGCTGCAAAGGTAGGAGCGAGCCAGTAGAGCAAACTCAGCAATTAGTGGGTATTGGCCTGGCAATTTGGAAGCCCACATCCTTTAATTGGGTGGAAATCCAGCGCCATGTTCTCTATAGTCTGCTTAAGCATGGCTGGTTTGTCTTTAAAGAATCCTGCTGTAGCGAATACTCTTTCAACTGTATCACCTTTTAGGACATCGGCTCCGCCAACAAGAATAAACTTTGCTTCTGCCCGTGAAAAACAATTCACGGGCATGTAGTGCGGGCTGCGTATTGGGGATTTATAAGGCACTAAGTTGCCTTGGTGGTCCTTGAAATACTTGAAGTAATGGGCTTTCCAAACCAAGGCCTTACTAATATCTACATAATTGACCGCACGCCGGTCATGAATAAAGATAAACCGGTTGTAATCCTCTGGGACCCTGCCCCAACGGCTCTCCATGGGCCTCCAATCAATCCAAGGCCAGTCTTGGCTCATTTCACTACCGGAAGTATAGTCTGCAAAGACGTATACGGAGTCCCAGGCAAAACTGCTGAAGCTATTGAAGTCGATGGTGTCGGTTTGATGTTGGACGGAGAAATCAGTCGCAGCCTTCTTTAGCCGGTTAGTAAAGGCAGTATGTTCCGGGTCTTGGGCCAGCGCTCTTGCTTCCGCTATATCATGTGCGGTATCACATGTGCTGGTTACAAAAGGCAGTATCATTAAGAAAATGAAGGTGAATATTGCTAGGAATACCCAGCCAAACACCTTCATGAATTGATGAGCTACCATGGCGGAGTTACGCAAAAAACTCATGGCTGCCGAGCTAATCCTTACCGCCCCTTGCCGCGCTTCACGAGGTAGGCGTAAAGCACTTTTTCGAAGGGCTCGCGCACGTCGACGGGCACAAAGTCGATGCGCAGCTGCCCGCAGCGCAGGGCCAGCTCCTGCTCGTAGGCCGTCATGGCGGCGCGGTACTGCTCCCGAATCTGGGAGGGCTGCAGCTTGATTTCGAGGCCGGTTTCTACGTCTTCGAAGATGTAGGGGCGCTCGGCAAAGTCGAAGTCGGCCTCGGTGCTGCGGTCGAGCACGTGGAAGAGCAGCACTTCGTGGTGTTGGTGTTTGAGGTGCTGCAGGGCCGCCAGGGCCGCCTCCTGCTCGCTCTTGCCCCGGCCCAGCATGTCGCTGAACACGATAACCAGGGAGCGTTTGGGAATCTGCTGGGCGATGGTATGCACCACGCCGGCCACATCGGTGGTGGCGCTGCGCAGGGCCGGGGCGCGGTCGAGCAGCTGCTGCAGCACCAACAGCAGCGTATGGCGGTGCGTGGAAGTAGAGCGCACCGGCGTCTGCAGCTCCACCTTGTCGTCGAACGTGACTAGGCCCACGGCATCGCGCTGCCGCGTAAGTAGAGTAGTGAGGGCCGCCGCCGCCAGGATGCTGAACTTCAGCTTGTCGTAGCCCGGCGCGGGGTAGTACATGCTGGGGCTCACGTCGAGCAGGATGTGGCAGCGTAGGTTGGTTTCTTCCTCGTAGCGCTTCACAAAAAGCTTATCGGTGCGGGCAAACACCTTCCAGTCGAGGTGGCGCGTGCTTTCGCCGGGGTTGTAGAGGCGGTGCTCCGAAAACTCCACCGAAAAGCCGTGGTAGGGCGACTGGTGCAGGCCGGTGATGAAGCCATCCACGAGCTGGCGGGCCAGGAATTCCAGGTTTTCGAAGGAGCGGATGGCGGCAAGGTCGAGGGGCATGGGTGGGGCAGAAAGGCTATTTCGAATTATAAAGAACGTCATCCCGAACGGATGTAGGGGCGGGGCTTGCCCCCGCCCGTCGTTGAACGACTGGCGTTGCATAGCCATTGTTCTAACAGCGCGGACTACCGGGCAGGGGCAAGCCCTGCCCCTACACTCGGACGGTATGACGTTCTTTTTACTTTGTCGGCTGCTAACACGCTGCGCAAGCCCGGCGTTTATATTTGCTCGTCCTTGCGCAGGAATTGCGTAAGTTAGTCCCCAGAATCAACCGACCGACTCTATTTCCCACTCATACCCCAGCCCATTCCCGTGGACGACCGTCACGACCAGGAAGAAATTTATTCCCAACGCATCAAGGCCGGCAAGCGCACGTATTTCTTCGACGTGAAGGCCACCCGGGGCCAGGATTACTACCTGACCATCACCGAGAGCAAGCGCCGTCAGAACGGCGACGACTCGGTGTCGTACGAAAAACACAAAATTTTCCTCTACAAGGAGGACTTCCTCAAGTTCGTGGACGCCCTGCAGGACGCCGTCGACTACGTGCGCGAGGAGTTGCTGACTCCCGAAGAAGTGGCCGAGCTCGACCGGCCGCGCGAATACGACGAGCGGGACCCCCGCGACCGGGACCGGCCCGCCTTCGACCCCAACCGCAGCGACGACCGGTACTAGCCTTTCTTTACCCTCACCCTTCCTAACCAAAACACCCCGCGGCGCGGATGGACCCCACCAGGTCCGTTCGCGCCGCCTTGTTTGTAGCGCATACAGTAGCGCGAACTTTGGCTTCGCCGACCTTCGGTTGTAGTTCGCGTCGTTGAACGATTATCGTTCTGGGGCGCGAACTACAAAGTTCGCGCTACTTCCTCTCGTACCTTTGCAGGGAATTGCCTGCCAATTCGCTTAGTCACTCAGTCACTCATTCACTCCCCTATGGGCCTCCGCTGCGGTATCGTCGGCTTGCCAAACGTCGGCAAATCGACTCTGTTTAATGCTTTATCGAACGCCAAGGCCGAATCGGCCAACTACCCGTTCTGCACCATCGAGCCCAACGTGGGCGTCATCACCGTGCCCGACGAGCGGCTGCGGGTGCTGGAGGAACTGGTGAACCCCAAGCGCGTGGTGCCCACCATCATCGAGTTTGTCGACATCGCCGGCCTGGTGAAAGGCGCTAGCAAGGGCGAAGGTCTGGGCAATAAGTTTCTGGCCAACATCCGCGAGGTCGATGCCATCATCCACGTGGTGCGCTGCTTCGACGACCCCAACATCGTGCACGTGGCCGGCGGCGTCGACCCGGTGTTCGACAAGGACGTTATCGACACCGAGCTGCAGCTCAAAGACCTGGAAAGCGTAGAAAAGAAGCTGCAGAAGTCGGAGCGCAGCGCCAAGGCCGGCGATGCCGTGGCGAAGAAGGAAGTGGCGGCCCTGCAGCGCTTCAAGGCGGCGCTGGAGGCCGGGCAGAATGCCCGCGCCGTGCAAGCCAGCGAAGACGAGCTCGAAGCCATTGCCGACCTGCAGCTGCTCACCATCAAGCCCGTGATTTACGTGGCCAATGTGGACGAAGCCAGCATCGCCACCGACGGCAACAAGCACGTGGAGGCCCTGCGCCAGCACGTGAAGGCCGAAGGTGCCCAGGTGGTACTGGTGTCGGCCGCCATCGAGTCGCAGATTGCCGAGATGGAAGACCCCGAGGAAAAAGCCATGTTCCTGGGCGAGTACGGCCTCACGGAGTCGGGCCTGAACAAGCTCATCCGCGCCAGCTACGAGCTGCTTAACCTCATCACCTACTTCACCGCCGGCGTGCAGGAAGTACGCGCCTGGACCATCCACCGCGGCGACAAAGCTCCCGCTGCCGCCGGCGTCATCCACTCCGACTTCGAGAAGGGCTTTATCCGCGCCGAGGTGATTAAGCTGGCCGACTACCAGGAGTACAAAACCGAAGTGAAAATCAAGGAAGCCGGCAAGATGGCCGTCGAAGGCAAAGACTACGTGGTGCAGGACGGCGACATCATGCACTTCCGCTTTAATGTCTGAACCACGGATTGACGCGGATTTTTCGGATTAATCGGATTTTGTAGATGTATTTAAAGCCCCGGCCGTAACAACGGCCGGGGCTTTAAACTTCTGGTATTTATGAAGCTTTTTGTGGTGCTCCTGGCGGGTTTATTTCTGACAAATTCGTGTGTAAATTTCAATAGTACAGCAATTAGCATTGCCCATGCTGGTGAATTATATGATGTACCAAAGGGCGTATACTATTTTCCTATTGGTTCATTTACTGAGTTTAATGATAATGCCAAGCCCGACACAATGCTGCTGAGTTGGTACTCGAGAATGCTACGCGCCATGAAGGAGCCTGTCCTGTATGATAAGGTAGAAGGCACCGAAACCTACCGGTTTACCTGTTTGCGAACCTTCCATGCGCCTTTCGCAATCAGGGTTTCAAAGCAAGGCCAAGCACCGGCTAATTTGATGGTAAAAATTTCAGATGGTGCAGGCGGCTACTCTTCGGAAAACCTCGTTAGCACATCCGCAAAACAAATAAGTGATGAAGAATGGGCGCAGATTACAGAGGCTTTAAATAAAAATGATTTTTGGAATATGCCAACTCAAAAGATAAGCTCAGGCTCTGATGGCTCCGAATGGATTGTTGAAGGGGTAAAAAATGGCAAGTACCATGTGGTCGACCGATGGACTCCCCAAAAAGGAACTGACTACCGGTTGATAGGCGAAAAGCTCATAGAAGTCAGCGGTACAAAGTTTAGGCCTCTGTACTAATCATTATTTACCCACCACCTTGTAAAACGAGCCCACCCCAAGCCGGTCGGTGAGCTGCATACCATTTAAAATGGCCATTTCCTCGTGGCGGGCCTGCGGGATGCCTTGCTGGGTGAGGGCCTGGGCAAGAGTGGTGGATAGCTGGGCCGTCTTGATTTTGATGCGCTCGGGCTGGCGGTTCAGCTTATCGGCGTCGGTGAGGCGCTTGAAGCCCTCAGCAGCGGTGGTGAAGGTGGCGGTGTAGTTGGGGAAGTCGGCGGGGGCGGCTACGCCGAGCAGGGCGTAGATGGTTTTGCCGTCCTGGATGACGTGGCCGAGCACGCGCACGCCGGCCACCTGCTGGCCGGTCTGCTGGTCCTGCTGCACCTGGTCGGCGGTGAAGACCATGGCGGGGAAGCCGTTGATGGTGGTACGGCGCGAGTCGGTGAGCTGCAGGTTGAGCTGCTTGTTGATGGCCAGCGTGGCCTCGTCCACGGCCGAGCCGGGGGCGGTGGTGAGCATGAGCAGGGCCTTGCCGGCCGGGTCGGCCATCTGAAACTGCTGGGGCGTGTTCTGGTGCTTCCAGCCCGTGGGAATGGGGAACTGGAACTTCAGCTCGGGGTGGTAAAAGGTGCTGTTTTCGACGAAGCCCTGCTTGGGGTCTTCGCCGTACACCAGCCCGTCAATCATTTTCAGGTAGGGGTCGCGGTTGATGGCCAGCTTGGTGCTGGGGCTGGCATTTTTCTGCCGCCACTCGGCCGCCAGCTGCTTCACCTTGGCGTACCGGTCTTCGGGATTGGGGTGGGTAGAGAGAAAGTCGGGGATGGCCGCGGTGCCCGACTTCTGCTGCTCGCGGGCCAGGGTCTGGAAGAACTCAGCCATCTGGCTGGCGTCGTAACCGATTTTGGAGGAGTACTCCACGCCCAACTCGTCCGACTGCCGCTCATCGTCGCGGCCAAACTTGAGGAAGAGCAGCTGCATGCCCTGCATGGCCTGCTCGCCAAACTGGGCCACCTTGGGCGAGAGTATCATGGCGCCCACTAGGCCTACCTGCCCAAAAATGGCTTTGGTCTGCTGCCGGGCCGAGTGGCGGGCGGCAATGTGGCCAATTTCGTGGCCCAGCACGCCGGCAAACTGCGCCTCGTTGTTGAAGTGGGCCATAATGCCGCGCGTGAAGTACACGTAGCCGCCCGGCACGGCGAAGGCGTTGATAACTGGCGAGTCGACAATCTTGAACTCGTACTTGAGGTTGCTGCGGTGGGAGATGGCCGCCATTTTCTGGCCCTTCTCGTCAATGAACTTCTGCAGCTTGCGGTCGGGATAGAGGCCAAACTGGGCCGTTACGGCCGGGTCCGACTGCTGCCCCATGGCCACTTCCTGGCCTTCCGACACCAGAATAACTTCCTTCTTGCCGGTGACGGGGTTGGTGGAGCAGGCGTTGAAAATCAGCAAAGTTGCCAGCGTGCCGCAAAGGAGGGTAGGTTTCATAGCAAAAGAATATAGTGAGCAGGCGGCCTTGAAACGCAGGCCACCGCCGCAGGTTTAATTCGGCACGGAAAGCCGAAAGCCCGTCCCACCGAGCTAAGTCGGATAAGGACGGGCTTTACTTTTTTAAGTTAAAAGTTGAGAGTTAAAAGTTAAAAAGGAGACTCGCCTGAGTTTTAACTTTTAACTCTCAACTTTTAACTGACTTAGCGGCCTACCACCTTATACAGTTGCCCGGCGCTGAGCCGGTCGCTGCGCTGCATGCCGTTGAGAATGGCCAGCTCTTCGTGGCGGGAAGAAGGGATGCCGGCCGCTGAGAAGGCTTGGGCCAGGGTGGTATTGCCGGAAGCAGTTTTGATGCGGATGCGCTCAGGCTGGCGGTTGAGCTTGCTGGCGTCGGTGAGGCGGCGGAAGCCCTGGGCTACGCTGGTAAACGTGCGGCCGTAGGTGGAGATGGCCGACGGCGAAGTCAGTCCAACCAGGGCATAGATGGTTTGGCCATCCTGGATGAGATGGGCCAGTACCCGGGCCCCGCCCGATTCGCCGCTCTGGGCTGGCTGGTCGCCCTGCACCACCACGGCCGGGAAGCTGTTGATGGTGCCTTTCTGGGCGCTGGCGTTTTGCAGGCTCATTTGCTTGGCCAGGGCCTGGGCGGCGTCTTCCAAGGAGCCATTGCCGCCGGCCATGAACACGAGCAGGGCCTTGCCGTTAGGCTCAGCCATCTGAAACTTGTCGGGCGAGTTCTGGTACTTCCAGCCCTTGGGCACGGGCAGCTGGAACTTCAGGTCGGGGTGGTAGAAGGTGCTGTTTTCGACAAAGCCCTGGCGCGGGTCTTCGCCATAAGCCAGCCCGTCGATAGAGCGCAGGTAGGAGTCGCGGTTGACGTTCACCGCTCCACCAATTTGCTGCTTGGCCTGGGCGGCCAGGTTCTTCACGGTTTTGTAGCGGTCGGCTGAGTTGGGGTGGGAGGAAAGGAAGGTGGGCACCGAGGAGCCGCTCTGCTGCTCGGTTCGCTGCAAGGTGAGGAAGAAATCTGCCATCTGGCTGGCGTCGAAGCCGATTTTGCTGGAGTATTTCACCCCCAGCTGGTCGGCTTCGCGCTCGTCGTCGCGGCTGTATTTCAGGAACAGCACACCCAGGCCTTGCTGCGCAATGCCGCCGATTTGCTGGGTGATGCGCGGGGCTAGAATGGAGCCCAGCAGCAGGCCAATGCCGGCAGCCGTGGAGCGGCGCTGCTGGCTCTGGCCGTGGCGGGCGGTGATGTGGCCCAACTCGTGGCCGAGCACGCCGGCAAACTGCGCTTCGTTGTTGAAGTGGGCCATGATGCCCCGCGTGAAGTACACGTGCCCATCGGGCGTGGCAAAGGCGTTGATGATGGGCGAGTCGACAATGGTGAAGCCGTAGTCGCCGGGGCGGTCGGATATTTTCACCATGCGCTGCCCTTCCTGATTAATAAAGGCTTGCAGGTTGCTGTTGTTGAGCAGGCCAAACTGGGCAATAACCTGCGGGTCGGGCTTAGGCCCCTGCTTTACCGAGCTGGTAAAAGCCGCCAGGGGCAGCAACAGCAGCGCTTTAAGCGGCAGGCCGCGGAGAAAAGAAAGATTCATGGCAGTAAGCGAAAAGGCCGCGCCAATTCGGCACAGCAGTTGGGCTTACAAACGGCTGGAAAGCGGGGCGGGTTGATGTGCTGATTGGTTGATGGGCTGATGTGCTTATTTTTTAGTGAAGTGATAAGGTGAAAAAACGTGTCATTGCGAGCAGAGCGAAGCAATCCGTCCTGTTCTCAGCGACTACCCCCTAATATGAAAAGCCCCAACGCCTGCACTGGCATTGGGGCTTTTTCATGCTTCAAATTTTGATTTTGACTGAATGCTAGAGGACGGATTGGCCACGCCGAACTCCGTTTGCCGCGTTCCGCTGCGCTACACTCGCAATGACAGAGGCTGAACGCCCCCTATTACCTCATCACTCCATCACCCCATTACTTCATCAACTCATCAAAAAATCAGCACATCAGCCCATCAACTAATCAGCACATCAAAAACTACTGCCGGCCATTCATATCCACCGCCTGGTAGCCGATGAGCAGGTCGGCGCGGGTGCCGGGCGGGCGGTAGTACACCAGCAGGTCGTACTGGTTTTCGGTTTGCTGGTGGCTGCCTTCGAAGTAGACTTCGTTGGGGGCTTTGCCGGCGCCCTGGCTTACGGCGAAGCTGTAGTTGTAGTAGCCCTGCTTGAGCAGCGCCGTGCCGGTGTAGAGGCCTTTGGCTTCGTCGTAGCTCAGCCGAAACTCGTCTTTCAGCTGCCAGTCGGTGAGGGCGCCCAGCACATACACGGGGCCGGGGGCTGGCTGGGGTGCCTGCAGTTGGAAGGTGACGTTGGCGTAGTCGGCATTGGTGCGGCCGTCGCCGTACTCGCGGCTTTCGAACACGCGCTGGCCGTTGGTGTCCTGGTACTGGTTGTAGGCCAGGGTGCCGCGGGGCGCTTCGGGCACCAGCGTCACCGCACGGGGCGTGGCCTGCTGGTCGATGCGCTGCACGCTCAGCCCGGCCGCCTGAATGGAGCGCGTGTCGAAGAAACGGTACTCGCTCAGGCCGGGGAAGGCGTTTTCGAAGTTGAAGTACTGGTACTCGAGGCGGCGCTCGGCGTCGCGCACGAAGGTGGGGCGCAGGCCGTACTTGGCGTTGTCCCAGCGGAAGTTCTGGCGCAGCACCACCTTCACTTCGGCAGCCGGGTTTACGAGCTGCACACTGCCGTAGCCCACGGCGAGGTCGAGCTGCTGCAGGGTGTAGCGCTCCTGCCCGCCCACCACGATGCCCGGCCGCAGGCTCACCTGCACGCGGTTTTCGTACACCACCAGGCGGCGCGAGAGCAGCGGCACGCCCGCCGCGGTTTGCACCACCAGCAGGTAGTTGCCGCTGAGCTTCACGGCCGGGGCCGTGGTGCGGTAGTGGAAATAAGGCACCTTGCCACCCACGCCCGTGCGGTAGTCGGTGATGAGAAACTCGTTTATCTCGCTCAGAAACTGCATGTCCGTCAGCACTGAGGGCTGCCAGTCGGCATCGCAGTGCACCAGCTTAGTGGTCAGGCGCTGGCTTTGCTGGCCCAGGATGTCAAATTCTAAGGCAATGCTTTGGCTCTGCCCCAGCGGCACCACCGGCGGCTGAAATACCTCCGTGTTGACACCCGTGGCCACGTAGCACTGCACGCTTTTCACGCTCGGGTCGTAGATGTAGTCCTGGTAGCGGATGGTTTTGTCGGCGTAGTACTCCGGCGCTTTTTGCTGGCCATTGGGGGCGCTGGCCGTGCCATTGGGGTCGGTAATGGGCGTGCCCAGCGGCACGCAGGCAGTTGCAAGCAGCAGGAGGGAAAAGGAGAGGGGAAAGCGCATAGAGCGAAAGTAAGACGGGATGACCATTAGCAAGCTGGAAAACGAGCCCCGCCAAGGGCAGCGCGGTGCCCACAGCCATCTGGCAATGCACGGTGGCCTATGCCCCTGCAGGCAGCTTCCTGCTGCCTCCCTTTACTGAGTTGCAGCCGGCACTTTCCGGAAGTTGTACAGCTAGCTTGCCGAAAAGGCAAAGAGTGAGCAATAACCCTTTTCTTGCCACGCTCAGAGAAATTAAGGTATGTTCAGACACCAAGGCAAAACCCGGACCTTAAGCCATAACCTGAGGATAGCCTCGCTCTTATCTTCTGTAGCTGGTATAGTTAATGTTGCCGGTTTTCTGGCGGTTCAGCGCCTGACTACCAACGTAACCGGGCACTTTGCTTTTTTTGTAGATGAAATCTTTAAACTTAATTTCTGGCAGGGGTTTATTTATTTCCTCTATATCTTCTTCTTTTTCCTGGGCTCTTTTGTTTCCAACTTTCTGCTGGAATTAATTTCTCGTAAAGACGACCACTACGTCTATGTGGTTCCTGCCTCTATTGAGTGCTTTATTCTATTTGCCGTGGGCGTGTGGGGCCATGCATTCATAAGTAAGAGCCCGAATGCAATTACTTTCAGTCTGCTTTTTGCGATGGGGCTGCAGAATTCGCTCGTGACCACCATCTCCAGCGCCAGAGTCAGAACCACGCACCTGACCGGCCTTTTCACCGACTTAGGAATTGAATTGTCACAATTGCTTTTCTACAAGCAAAAAGAGCAGAAGCATCAATTATTTTCATCCATTAAGCTACGGCTCACAATCATCAGCTTCTTCTTCATGGGCGGTATCGTGGGGGGAGTGCTGTATTCGAACGTCGGGCTCCACGCTTTAATTGTTGCAGCAGTCATATTAGCTGGTGGCCTTATTTATGACAGCATAAAATTCAGGCTTATCCTATTAAAAAGGAAGCTTAAAAGCAACTGACAGCTGCCCGTGCCCATCTGCCCGCTAGACTCGTTGCTCTCTGCGGAGGGCTTGGGCCGCCAGCTAATCTGTTATTCTTCGATGAGCTGGGCAGCTTTAAGGGCAAGATAGTTTAGTGGAATAAACAGCAGGATGACAAAGATTAGGATGTGATTAGGCGAAATCTGCTGTGCTGTTTGCTCGGTTTTAACTATTTCATGCGTGTAGTAAAAAGTTACATTTCCTATCCAGTGCATCCCGCCTGTAAACCAAAGCCGCTTGGTAAGGATGAGTGGAATAACAAACAGAACACCTAATAGAAAAAGGTAGGCCAGGGTGATAAACCCATCATCGAGCCGGTAAATGTGATTGAGCAGGTACACCGCCGCAGATGCCAGGATAATTACCCAATTGCGAACCCGGCCTTGCAGGTGATTATGCACGTACCCCCTCGTAAGGATATCTTCTGAAAAAGAAGAAAAGAAGTTGCCGAAAACAAATAAGCTTAATGGCGCAATGGTAGCGTACCAGCCGGGCACATGAGCTACGTGCTCTATTGCCAATAAAAGGCTTAGTCCATAGGTCGTACCATACAAGGCCGCTCCCATTAGCATTCCTGGCAGCAAATGCTTCAGAAACGGCTTTTTAATGGCGAGCCCCCAGGCAGCAAGCCCCTGTTTGCCCTGCCACTTTGCAATGAAGTAAGCTGCGATAAAGAAAAGGAACTGGAAGGCTAAAAAGCTCAGCGGGCTATTCCTGAAAAGAATCTGGTACTCAGCTGCATGATACAGGGTAAACAGAAGGGTAAAACCTGCAATAGCAACTAAAGCATTGTTTTTCAATTGGCAAATGTGTAAGTTGAATGGGCGCGGCACAAGGCAGTTATAGAGAAGTAGCCTGTAAGAGGACTCCGTTACCACTAGTAGCCGTTCAGCTTAGCGGCAAAACACCCTTTTTCTGCGTCAAGCAAGCTGTTTGAGGTCGTCAGTTTTTTGATGTCTCAAATTTGGGGTTTGTGTTTGGAGCGGGGCTGCAACGAAGTAGCCAGTGAATCCAAAAATTCGTCGATTTCAGGCTTGCCCTTGCCTGTAGCGTAGGGCCGTAGCAGCTTGGCCACCATCGCCAGGTAGTGCCGGATTTGGTCGTCGGTGCTGAGGTGGCGATAAGAAACTGCTGCCTCCGAAATCCAGAACCGGCTTATCAGGGACAGGTTGGATATCAAAAACTCCACGTCGCTGGCTTCCGGCACGTGCAGGTAGCCGCCCTGAATAAGCGCTTCCACCTTTGATTGCAGGGTGGCGTTGCGCACGTTTTGGGTGTCTCCATACTTGGCCTGCATCACCTTGTTTTGGTCAAGCACGTGCACGATGCTCAGCAGCAGGCAGCGGTACTGCACGTGGTTGTGGAATACCTGCCGCAGCATTTCCAGAAAAGCAGTGACGGTGGCCGGCCTATCGGCATTAAAGGCGTCGTTATTGGCCGTGGTCAGGCCCTGGGCAATCTGGTAGACCAGGTCGTCTTTGGTCGGGAAATAGTACGTGATATTGCTCACCCGCATATTGAGCGTGGCAGCCAGTTCCCGCAGGCCAACATATTCAATACCACGCTCATTGAACATCTCCAGCGCTTTGTGCAGAATTTTTTCCTGGGTACTCATGAAGAAAAATTTGGACAATGTCCAAATATGATTAATTTTGCTTAAAATTTAACATGTCATGGAATACACTTATCCCCACGTAATCGAAAACTGCATTGGTGAGAAGCTCATCTTCAAATCGCTGCAGCCGGAGCCGGATGGCGACAGATTGTTGGTCGAAAACTACGTGCAGCCGGGCGTTGGTCCGCTCATGCATACTCACTGGCTGCAGGATGAATGCCTGACGGTAGTGCAAGGGCGCATTGGCTACCAGGTGCTAGGCCAGCCCAAGCAGTACGCGGGGGTGGGGGAGACGGTCATGTTCAAACGCGGAGTGCCGCACCGTTTCTGGAACGCAGGTGACGACGTGCTGCACTGCCAGGGCTATATCAAGCCGGCCAATACCATCGTGTTCTTTCTCAGCTCCGTATTCGCTGCCCAAAACAAGACCGGCACCGAACGCCCGGAACTCTTCGACGGTGCTTACCTCACTACGCGCTACGCCAGTGAGTACGACCTGGCCGAAATCCCAACCTTTGTTAAAAAGGTCATCATCCCAACTACCTACTTCGTGGGTAAGCTGTTGGGCAAGTATAAGCACTTCGAAAATGCTCCCGAGCCAGTCAGGGCTTAAGTGAAACTTTACCCAGGCTGTAGCTGCCTGGCAGTGCTTTTTTGCAACACTGCAGGTATAAGGGGTTGTCTTTGCCGTCAAACAACTTTCGGCCTTAATGCTGGCTTCCACTCCTCTGGTTTGATTTTCCCTAAACTCTGGCACCTGTTCATTCTGGGCTCCCGGCTGCTGCTGGGGCTGATTTTTCTTTCCTCCGGCGTCGCCAAGCTTATTCCCGGCTCAGTGGGGCTGATTGGGCCGGTCTGGCTTATTGAAAAGCTGAGTGCCTACGGCCTGGGGCTATATGCTGAGTTCATCGCCGCTTCGCAGCTGGTCATTGGTGGGCTGCTGCTAACGCGGCGCTTTGCCACGCTGGGCGCCATTGCGGCCGTGCCCATGCTGCTCAACATACTGGTGATAACCATTTCGCTGCGTTGGAGCGGCACGCCCTATGTCGTGGGCTTGATGTGCCTGCTCAACGCGGCCCTGCTGGCGGCCGACTACCACAAGCTGAAGTTTCTGCTGGTGGCCGAAGCAACACCGCTGCAGGCTGTGCCTGCCCCGCTGACTTACAGCCGCCTAGACCTGACGGCGGCCGGGCTGCTAGCGGCCCTGCTGGCCCTGGCGCTGCTGGTGCATCACCTGCAGCCGGTCGAGCCGCTGCTGTGGCGGCGGAGCGCGGTGGTATTGCGCTGGGCACTGCTGGCGGTGCTGGCCACGCAGGCCTGGCTGGCTCGGCGGAGCCAAGCTTAGCGCCGCGGCTTGAGAGCAGGCAGCCTGTCTTACGTTCCTGCAGGCTGGCCTCCGCTGCCTGCAGCCCGCTGGCGGTTCTCCTGGCTCCGTTACTGTTGTGGACGGTCAGCTTAGGTTCTTCCGTAGCCCCCAATCAAAACGAGACAAGACAAGGCGCTGGCTAAGCAAGTATGCCAGCGTTTAACATCCTGGTCGCTAATTAACCGGCGCCCAAGCGGCTTGAATTCGGTTGCATCTTGCAGCCAGCGTATGGCTGGCTAAGCGGTAAGCAGCTGCAGGATGCCACCCCGAAACAACAAGAGCAAGCAAATGAAGAGACTGATAAGCAGCTGCCTAGTGGTAGTGGCCTGTGCGCTATCGGCGGCGGCCCAGCCGGAGGTGCCAAGTGTAGCCAGTGGGAAAATTGAGCGCGTGACCGACTTCCCATCGAAATACATTGCCCCGAGAAATATTGATATCTGGCTGCCCGCGGGTTACTCGGCCTCGGAGAAATATGCAGTGCTGTACATGCACGACGGCCAGATGCTCTATGACCCTGCCACTACCTGGAACAAAACCGCCTGGAACGTCGACGATGTAGCCGGGCAGCTGATGGCCACCAATCGGGTAAGCAAGTTTATTGTGGTGGGCATCTGGAACATCAACAAAACCCGGCACGCCGATTATTTCCCACAAAAGCCTTTCGCCTCTCTAAGCCCCACGGAGCGGGACACGGTGGTAGCGCAGCTGCAGCGGGCCGGGCGGACCAAGGAGCTGTTTCAGCCCCAGTCAGATAACTACCTGAAGTTTATTGTGCAGGAGCTGAAGCCTTATATCGACAAGCATTATTCCGTTTATACCAACCAAGCCAATACTTTCATCGCGGGCAGCAGCATGGGCGGGCTTATTTCCATGTACGCCCTGTGCGAGTACCCCAAAGTATTTGGTGGCGCCGCCTGCTTGTCGACGCATTGGGTGGGCTCCTTTACGCCGCTTCATAACCCAGTGCCGGCGGCTTTTATCAAGTATCTGCGCCAACGTCTTCCCAACCCCAAGAACCACAAAATCTATTTCGACTGCGGTGATAAAACGCTGGATGCGCTGTACCCCGAAATTCAGCGCCAGGTAGATGGTGTGATGACAGCCAAGGGGTACACGGCCCGTACTTGGGCGACGAAATATTTCCCCGGTGCCGACCACAGCGAAACAGCGTGGAACCAGCGGCTGAATATTCCCCTGGAGTTTCTGTTTGGGAAGTAATGGTCGCCTGTTACGGTGGCCCCTGCTGCAACAGTTGACTAATAAAACGGCGCTGCTCCTACTCAGGAACAGCGCCGTTGTTTTGACAGCAGTTGAGATACGCTATACCAGCTGCTCCCAGCGGGCCGTCTGGGCGGCCAGCTCTTTCTTTACGGCCTCAAACTTCAGGGTGGTGTCCTTCAACTGGGCAGCGTTGGAGTAGATGGCCGCGTCGGCGAGCTGGGCTTCGTAGGTAGCCAGCTCTTTTTCCAGGGTGGTGATGCGGGCCTCCACTTCCTGCAGCTCGCGGGCGGCTTTCTTGGCGTCGTTGCTGTTGTTGGCGGCGGGCCGGGGCTCTTCCTTGGGCAGGGGCTTGGGAGCCGAGGGGCTGGGCAGGCCGGCTTTCTTGGCGGCCTTCTCCCGGTCTTCCTGCCACTGCTCGTACTCCACGTAGGTGCCGGGGTATTCTTTCAGCTGATAGTCTTCGATGTACCAGATTTTGGTAGCCACGTTCTCCACGAAGTAACGGTCGTGGCTGATGACGATGAACGTGCCCTCGTACTGCTCCAGGGCCTGGATGAGGATGTTTACCGACACCATGTCGAGGTGGTTGGTAGGTTCGTCGAGCAGCAGGAAGTTGGCTTCCGAAATCAGGGTTTTGGCCAGGGCCACGCGGGACTTCTCACCCCCGCTCAGCACCTTGATTTTCTTGAACACCTCGTCGCCCGTGAACAGGAAGGAGCCCAGCACCGAGCGCAGCTCCATCTCATTGCGCTTGGAGCCGGCCTCGTTCATCTCCTGCAGGATTTCATTTTCCACGTTCAGGCTTTCGAGCTGGTGCTGGGCGTAGAACGACATGATGACGTTGTGGCCCAACTGGTGCTTGCCGGCGGTGGGGGCTTCGGTGCCGGCCACCAGGCGCATCAGCGTCGACTTACCCTTGCCGTTGGCGCCGATGAGGGCAATTTTGTCGCCCCGCTCGATGTGCACGTGGGTGTCGCGGAAGATGAGCTTCTGGTCGTACTTCTTCGTGACGTGCTCCATGCGCAGGATGTGCCGGCCCGGCTCCACCTTGAACTGGAACTTCATGTTAATCTTGGCCGCGTCCTGGGCCACGTCCTCGATGCGCTCCAGTTTATCAAGCATCTTCACCCGGCTCTGGGCCTGCTTGGCCTTGCTGGCCTTGGCCTTGAACCGCTCAATAAACCGCTCAGCCTGGCGAATCTGGGCCTGCTGGTTTTCGAAAGCACCCTTCTGAATGGCGTTGCGCTCCTCCTTTTCTTCGAGGTAGAAGGAGTAGTTGCCGGCGTAGGGCACGAGCTTGCCGCCGGTTACTTCCACCGTGGTGTTGGTGGTGCGGTCGAGGAAAGCACGGTCGTGGCTGACGATAATAACGGCGCCCTCGTAGTCGGCCAGGTAGTTCTCAATCCACTTGATGGAGGGCAGGTCCAGGTGGTTGGTGGGTTCGTCGAGCAGCAGCAGCGAAGGTTGCTGCAGTAGGATTTTAGCCAGCATCACGCGCATGCGCCAGCCGCCGGAGAAGGTCTTCAGGGGTTTCTGCAGGTCTTCGGTTGAGAAGCCCAGGCCTTCGAGGATTTCCTCGGCCTTGGCCTGCATGGTGTAGCCGCCCAGGGCCTCAAACCGCTCCTGCATGGCTGCCAGCTTGTCTACCAACTCGTCGGTGTAGTTGGTTTCGAACTCCAGCAGCACCTCCTCAATCTTGCCCTGCAGCTCCAGCGCCTCCTCAAAAGCCTGCATAGCCACGTTGAGGATGGACTCGTGGGTTTCGTAGCTGAGCAAATCCTGGTTGAGGAAGCCCAGGCTCACTTCCTTACTCATGGAGATGGAACCGCCGTCGGGCTTGTATTCGCCCACGAGCAAGCGCAGCAGCGTCGACTTACCCGTGCCATTCAAGCCAATGAGGCCGATTTTGTCTTTGGGCTTGATGTGCAGGCTGGCGCCATCGTAGAGGGTGCGGGAGCCAAAATGGAAGTCGAGGTCGGAGATGGAAATCATTTGCGAGGAGGTATTCAGGGGCAAAGGTACGGCACAACAGCGCGGTGCGCTTTTTTGCTCCCGTGCCCGGCCCGCTCGGCGCGGCTTTGGCCAGCACCCCAGCATTGGTTGCTTAGCCTCCAGAGCTTACTTTCGTTCTATGGCTGATGTATTTAAGCAAGCAAAAAGCAAAGCCGGGCACTGGGTCTGCGGCCTGACGGCGGCTCTGGCGCTAGGAGCTACTATGAGTAGCACCGCGCAGTCCCATCCGGCCCGACCCAGTCTGGATTCGGCCCTGACGCGCCAAGTCTATGCGATGGGACCCCGCGTAAGCGAGGCCGAGTGGGCCGATGTGGCGTCGGGCCTGCAGTTTCGGCAGCAGCCGGTGTGGTTTGGAATTGGCCGCGGCTACGTGTCGTTGCGCAGCCGGATGCTGTACTGCCCCCTCAACCTCGACGGCAGCGAGAGGATTATGCTTTCCGGCATTTACAGCTACCGGCCGCATCCGCTATCCAACAACCATTGGCTGCGCTATAGCGGCACGCACCGCTGGCGGGCCTCGGCGGGGCTGCGGCAGCTCAACAACTACATGGATAACCTCGACCTTGAGCGGCGGCAGTCCGAATACGAGCGGCTGAGCATGGTGCTGCGCGAGAAGGCCAGCAAGATGCGCAAGCTGGAGGCCGCGCTGCCGGTGCTGGTGTTTGCCCTCAACGACGAAGGCAAGGTGATGGACGTAACCGTAGACCCCAGCCGCACCAAGCAAGGGCTGACCCGCCGCAGCCGCGGCATCCTGCTAAAGGCCCTGCGCGACGAGCGGTTTCGCCTGCCCGCCCGGCAGTATACCGTCACCACCAAAGCCACCAGGTACCAGCCCGCCGGTCGGTTCGCGCTGGAAGAGCCGCGGCCCATGGCCGAAAAGCTGCAGCGCCTGAGCCTGGGCTACCGGGCGAAGCGGCTGGGCCAGGGACTGGCCTGGGTGGCCACCCCGTTACGCCTCCCCGTGAAGGCGCTGCTGTATAAGAAATTGACCCTGCACGGCCGGTGCGGCGAAACCCGCATTGAGTGGGTGCCCCGCTTCTGGGGCCGGTACTAGACCGAAATGAAAATAAGCTGGGGGCAAGGTGGTGCTACACACAGCACTACCTTGCCCCCAATTTTTACAGCTCAAAAGACATCAAAAGCGGCTCAAGCGGCCACCGCAGCCAGGTCCGGCGACATGGGTATGGCCTCCGACTTGGGCGTGCGCAGCTTGATGATGCCCACCTTGTCCAGGGTCCAGATAACAGGGTAGGTGGGGTCAATTTCCCACTTCTTCACCCCGAAATTCACGCGGCTGGGCAGCTTGTGGTGGTTGTTCTGGAACAGCTCGCCGCCGGTGAGGAAGTCGAAAAACAGCGAGTTGCGGCTTTTGTCGTGGTTGTCGAAGTTCTGGTAGCCGTACTTGTGGCCGGCCCAGTTCACAATGGCCCCGTGGAAAGCGCCCATGGTGAAGTGCACGGGCAGCAGCAGGTACTGCCACCAGGCCGTAGCGAACTGGGTGTAGAACACGATATAGCCTATACCCCAGCCCACGCGGGAGTACCATTTGTTGCTGAATACTTCCAGGGCTGGCCATTCGGGGTAGTCGCCGGCAAAGCGCTGAGCGGCCACCGACGTGCCGGCCACGCACTCCTGGTACTGGGTGCGCGTCTTCCACATCATGGTGAAGGCGTTGTTGCTGAAGTGGGGCGAGTGAGGGTCCTTCTCGGTGTCGGAGTAGGCGTGGTGCATGCGGTGCAGCAGCGCGTAGGCTTTAGGCGACATAAAGCTGCTGCCCTGCATCAAAAACGAGAAAATAAAAAACACCCGCTCCCAGGCGTACGACATGCTGAACATGCGGTGGGCCGCGTAGCGGTGGTGAAAGAACGTCTGCGTAAACAGCGACAGGTACCAGTGCGCGACGAAGAAAACCAGAATGGCCATAAGAAGATAGAAATAAGTACAGTAACTATGTCGTTAGCGTACAAGCACCGGACCGATAAGGCTATTCAGAGCATTAGGGTTCAGCAAGTGCTGCCTGAAAGGTACCGGTTTTTACTTTGGCAGCGGCGCCTCGTCCTTCTGCTCGCTGATTTTCTGGGCCATTTTCTGCGGCAAGCCCACGCTGTGAAACAAGCCGCTGACGAGGCCCTGCCGCCAGAGCGTAAACACCGAGAAGCGCGGCTCGCGGCGTGAGGTCATTTCGCCCACTACCAGCTTGCCGCGCTTGCGTGGGTTCTGGTCGCGGATGAGGACGACGTTGGCCGCCTTGGAAATAACGCGCTTGAGCAGGGGCTTCTTGATTTCGCCATTCTTGTAGCCCAGCAGCTGCAGCTGCAGGCCCGAGTATTCGGCCCGCATGCTGCCGCTTACCTGCTTTTTGTCGGCCTGCAGCTCGAAGCGGATGCGCTGCACCTGGCCCTTTTTGAACCGCACCAGGCGGGTGGGCACCGTCATGGGGTTGAGAATAGCGAAGGGCGCCGGGCCAAAAGTGCCCCACACCCGGTGGCGCCCGTTGGGGTCGAGCAGCGGCACGACGGCCCAGGCTTCGATGCGGCACTGGTTCTGCAGATAGGCCACGGCGTGGGCCGTGAGGGGCTGGGTTTGCCGGCGCTTGCTGTTGCTGAGGTTGCGCAGCGTGCCAGTGAAGCGGTTGATGCTGAGCCGGCCTGTGCGGGGCGTCAGGGGGCTGCGGTAGGAGCTGTACAGGTTGCCGTTGCGGATGTCGAGCCGCCGGATGTCGAGTGGCGTTGCCACTTGGCGGATGGCGTCGGGCGTGACTTTGGATTGATGGGGATTAATAGGCCCGCGGCCATCGGAAGCAATGCGCACGCTTGGGCTTTGCACCACTACCCGCTCCACCCGGAAGCGGCCCTGCTGGGCCAGGGCCATAAAGTCGAAGCCGCTGGCCGTGAGTGAAGGCAGGCGGATGCTGATGGCCGGCACCTGGTAGCCTTTGTGCAGGTTCATGCCCACCGGCGAAAAGGCCGGCTTCAGCCGGAGGTCATCAAAGCGCAGCGTCCGGGTGGCCGTGTTGAGGCGCAGGTGCTGGCTGCTGGCCTTGTAGCAGGGGGCATCGAAGGTAGTGACGAGCCGGCCGGCCTCTGCCTGCCAGGCCCGGGCGTAGGCAATGCGCTGGGGCGAATGGGCCGCGGCCGAATCCACGCGCAGGCCAGTGCCGACGACATTCAGGTCTCGAATAATGGGGGCGTGCTTGGTGCGCAGCACGTGTACCCAGCCATTGCGCAGGCGCAGGTGGGCCAGGTCGATACGGCGGGCAAGGGGCTGCAGCAGCTTCCAGATGGGCGGCGGTGCCTTAGCCGGCGGCTTAAACGTCAGGCGGGGGCTTTGCAGCAGCAGTGAGTCGGCCCGGAGGCGGCGCTGGTGCTGCAGGGCCGCCGCCCGCAAGCCCGTCAGGGCGAAATGGGGGAGTTTTAAGTCAACGCGCACTGCGCCCGGCTGCATTTTGTCCGGGGGCAGGATGCGCAACGAGTCGAGCACTAGTACTTGGCGGGCCGTGGCAAAGTCGAGGCGGTGCAGGCGCAGCCGGTGCCCGGCGGCCTGGCCCTGGCTGCCAAGCAGCTGCAGCTGCCAGCCGGCGGCGTAGGCCAGGCGCTGGGTGTCGGCCGCCCCGGCGGCACTCAGCAGCAGGTCGCGGCCCTGCAGCTCGGCCTGCCGTACGGCAGCCACGGGCTGTTGGGCCGGCCCGTACTGCGCCTGGGCGTGTCGCAGCCCTAGGAAACCCAAGCGCAGGCCTTTGATACCTAAAGGAAGCCGGGCGTGCAGGGGCTGACCGGCGTGGGCGCCCGGCTTTTGCGCCAGGGCCAAAACCTGCAACCGCACGCTATCAAGCACCACACTATCGATGGGCACCACGCCTTTGCGCAGCAGGGCCAGCAGGCCCACGCCGCTCACGCGCAGCTCGGGCAGCAACAGCCGAATGCGGGGCAGGGTGTCGGCCACGCTGGCTTGCGGAATCAGCTCCACCTGCTGCAGGCGGATGCTGCGCGCCAGCAGCCGGGTGCGCAGCTCCCCAATGCGGAGCTGGTACTGCCCCTGGGTTTTTTGGCTGACCTGCTTTTCCAGCTGGCGCTTCAGCCAGGGGTCGAGCAGGAGCAGGGCCAGGCCTAGCAGCAGCACCAGTACGCCCAGAATGCCCAGCACCCACCAGCCCCAGCGCGAGCGGCGGGGAGGCTTGGTGGCAACGGTGGTGGGGGAGGTGGTCACGGAAAGTAATCAGGCAAGGCTACCGTAACGGCAAAGTGCCGGACCGGGGTTGCCGGTCCCGGAAAAACCGGCGCCGGCGCTGGGGGTTTAGCAGAAATGTGCTAGGTTGCTGCCGCACATTTACTTTCTCCCCGCTATGAGCTCTGCTTTGCCTCCCGATGCCCTGGGCGCCGCCCTGCTGGCTTCTTTCCGCCACAGCTTTACCTCGTATAAATCATTAGCCGACCGTGCCCTGGCCCAGATATCCGATGAGGAATGGCTGTACGTGCCCGCACCGGACTCCAACAGCGCGGCCGTCATCGTGCAGCATTTGGTGGGCAACCTGCGCTCGCGCTTCACCGATTTTCTGACTTCTGACGGCGAAAAGCCCACCCGGCAGCGCGACCAGGAGTTTGAAGAGCCTGACTCAGTAGTTGCCGTGGCCCGGCTGAAGCAGGAGTGGGAAGCAGCCTGGCCCATTTTGTTCAATTTGCTCGACGAACTGCAGCCGGCTGATTTGCTGCGCACCGTCACCATCCGGCAAGAGCCGCACTCGGTGCTGAGCGCCCTGCAGCGCCAGGTGGCCCATTACGCCTACCACAGCGGCCAGCTGGTGCAGCTGTCCAAGATTATTCGCGGCACAGACTTCCAGAGCCTGAGCATTCCGCGCCACCAAAGCGCCCAATTCAACGCCACGATGCAGGCCAAGGCCAACCCCGCGGCAGCTTCTGCAGTTTAGGCCGGTATGTTTGCCATTACTTCACTGCTCAACCCGCGCAACGCCCAGCGCATCAGCCGCATTATCAAAGACCTGGAAGTTCAGTTCGGGCTCGACGACGTGCAAGCCACGCCCGACCCCCACCTGACTTACCTGCTCACCGGCACCCGCCGCATCAAGGAGCTGAAGGAAGTGCTGCGGGAAGTAGCCGCTACCACGCCGCCGTTTTCGGCCTTCACCACCGGCCTGGGCGTGTTTCCCGGCGAAAACCCGGTTATCTACATTCCGGTGCTGCGCTCCAACGACCTCAACCTGCTGCATCAGCGGGTGCTCGACGTGACGGCCCCGCTCTGCCGCCCCAGCGCCTACTACCAGCCCGACCGCTGGCTGCCCCACATTTCCCTGGCCCTGCACGACACCACGCCCGATATCCTTGGCCCCGTGCTGCGCCACCTCAACCAGGAAACCTACAACCTGCGCATGAACGTGAACAACATCGCCCTCCTCCATAAAAAAGGCGACCTGTTCGTGCGGGAAGAGGTTTTTGAGCTGAAGGGCAGGAATTGATTGTTTGATGTGCTGATGTGCTGATGTGCTGATGTGCTGATGTGCTAATGAAGTAAAGACGTGTCATTGCGAGCGTAGCGCGGCAATCCGTCCTGTTCTCCGCGACCAGCCTGCTAATGTGAAAAGCCCCAACATCTGGTTTAATGTTGGGGCTTTTTCATGTCTGGATTTACCTGGTGACTGAATGCTAGAGGACGGATTGCCGCGCTCCACTGCGTTCCGCTCGCAATGACACGTTCCTTTCACCTCATCACACCACTGGCGGAATCTGGGTGCCGTTGTCCAGCGACTGCCAGAGGTACTTGCAGGCCAGGGTGCGGTAGGGGCGCCAAGCTTCGGCAATCTGCAGCATGCGCTTCTGCAGGGCGCGGCCGGTTTCTTCGAGGCCGTAGAGGCGGCGCATGGCGTTTTGCACGCCCAGGTCGCCTTCCGAAAACACGTCGGGCTGGTCGAGGGCAAACATCTGCAGCATCTGGGCCGTCCAGCGGCCTACCCCACGGATAGCCGTCAGGTGCTGGGTAAAGGCTTCTTCGTCGAGGCTGGTGAGGTGGTCGTAGTCGAGCAGGCCCCGCTCGTTGTACTCGGCAATGGCTTTGAGGTAGCCGGCTTTCTGCCGCGAGAGGCCTGCGCCACGGAGCGTGTCGTCGTCCATCTGCAGCAGGTCGCGCGGCTCGGGGTAGCCTTCGGGCGGAAACAGGGCCTGAAACCGCTTCCAGACGGCCGCCGCGGCCTTGGTGGATATCTGTTGGCTGACGATGGCGCGCAGCAGGGCCAGGTACAGGTCTTCGTGCGCAGCAGGCTTAATCTCGCGGCCTCGGGCAATGACGGCACCCAAAGCAGGGTCGGCTTGGGTGAGGTGTTCTATGGCGGCCTTCATATCGTAAGAAGGTAAGGAAGGGGGAATGTTGGCAAACGACATGGTGCAAGGAAAGGGCGGCGCAAGTACGCATAACTTGCGCCCACTATCAGGCCTGCAACCCCGTTTCGGCCGGCGCCGTTCCGTTTTTATGCCCCTACGCCGCGTCCTGCGCCCCATCCGAGAGTTATCCGAAAGCGGCAAGCTGGCGGGCCTGCTCCTAATCCTGGCCACGCTGGCCTCGCTGCTGCTGAGCAATAGCCGGTTTGGGCCGCAGTACCTCACGCTTTGGGAGCAGCACTTCGGCCACGGTGTGCTTTACCGCTCGGTGGCGCACTGGATAAACGACGGGCTGATGACCGTCTTCTTTTTCTCCGTGGGCCTGGAAATCAAGCGGGAGGTGCTGGAGGGCGAGCTGGCCGAGCCGCGGCAGGCCTTGCTGCCGGCTCTGGCTGCCATCGGCGGCGTGGCCTTGCCGGCGCTGATTCATCTGGCCTTTACGCACGGCACGCCGGCTGCCAGCGGCTGGGCCATTCCCACGGCCACCGACATTGCCTTTTCGCTGGGCATCCTGTCTTTGCTCGGCAACCGGGTGCCGCCCAGCCTGCGCATCTTCCTCACGGCCCTGGCCATCATCGACGACCTGCTGGCCGTGCTCATCATCGCCGTGTTCTATTCGGGTCAGCTGCACTGGGCCTACCTGGGCAGCGCGGCCGGCATTTTCCTTGTGTTGATGCTGCTTAACCGGCTGCGGGTGCGGCAGCTGACACCCTACCTGGTGCTGGGCCTGGGGCTGTGGTTCTGCGTGCTGCAGTCGGGCATTCACGCCACCGTGGCCGGCGTGCTGCTGGCACTCAGCATTCCGCTGCGCCGGGTGGCCGTGCTCGAGCACCTGCTGCAGCGCCCGGTCAGCTACGTGCTGCTGCCGCTGTTTGCCCTCTGCAACACCGCCATTGTGCTCAGTGGCGGGGCCGCCGGCCTGAGCTCGGCATTGACGTTAGGCGTTGCCAGCGGCTTGCTGCTGGGCAAGCCCGTCGGCATTGTCGGGGTAGTGGCTGTGCTGGTGCGCCTGGGCTGGGCCCGCCTGCCCGAAGGCGTAAGCTGGCCGCAGATGCTAGGACTAGGCTTCACGGCCGGCATAGGCTTCACCATGGCCATTTTCATTGCCACGCTTTCGTTCGCCGACCCGCTGGCAGTGGATGCGGCCAAGCTAGCCGTGCTGCTGGGCTCGCTGCTGGCTGCGCTGGTAGGAGCCATCATTCTGTGGTATTCCAAGACCAGCCACCACCCGGCCGAGTAGCCGCTAACTGGGGAAGCTTTGCAGGGCTGCCAGCACGCGCTCCAGGCCGGCATCGTCCACGTCGAGGTGGGTGACGAACCGTATCCACTGCGGACCAAAGCTGCTGGCCCGGATGCCTTGCTGCTCGAGGTGGCGCAGGAAGTCAAGGGCTGGAAACTCATCGGCGAGGCGGAAAATGACGAGGTTAGTTTCGGGCTCCAGCACGTCGGTCACGTAGGGCTGCGCCAGCAGCGCTTCGGCCAGCTGCGCAGCGCGGCGGTGGTCGTCGGCCAGGCGCTCCACGTTGTGCTCCAGGGCGTAGAGGCCCGCGGCGGCCAGAAAGCCGGCCTGCCGCATGCCGCCGCCCATCACCTTGCGGATGCGGCGGCACTTGCGAATGAAATCCGCCGAGCCCAGCAGCACCGAGCCCACGGGCGTGCCCAGGCCCTTGGAAAAGCACACCGAGATGGAGTCGAACAGCTGCCCGTAGTCTTCTGACCGCTGCCCGGTGGCCACCAGGGCGTTAAATATCCGGGCGCCGTCGAGGTGCAGGGCAATGCCTTCGCGCTGGGCCAGGGCCGCGATGTCGCGCAAGTCGTTCCAGTCGTAGCAGGAGCCCCCGCCACGATTATGGGTGTTTTCCAGACAAATAAGCCGGGTGGTGGGGTAGTGAATATTTTCAGGCCGGATGGCGGCCTGTACCTGGGCGGCGGTGAGCCGGCCCCGCTCGCCCACCAACAGGGCCACCGAGGCGCTGGAGTGAAAGGCAATGCCTCCCACTTCCCAGAGGTACACGTGCGCCGTCTGCTCGCAAATTACCTCGCTCAGCGGCTCGGTGTGGGCCTTGATGGCAATCTGGTTGGCCATGGTGCCGGAGGGGCAGAACAAGCCCGCTTCAAGGCCAAAGCGGGCGGCGGTGGCTGCTTCCAGCGCGCTCACGGTAGGGTCTTCCTCGTACACGTCGTCGCCGACCGGGGCGGCAAACATGGCCGCCAGCATGCCGGCCGAGGGCTTGGTGACGGTGTCGGAGCGTAAATCAACAACGGGCAGGGCAGGAGCGGAGCTGGACATAGCGGAAGGGTTGGAGGCCAAAACCCCAGCCAGGCTGGCCGGGTGTGGCACAAAAGTAGGTTGCTTACCGTTCCACTGCCGGCTCAGCCCGGGCACAGATTCAGCAAAATGCCTAGCCGACTTGCACTTTCAAAATGAAAGGCGTACTTTTGCCCTCCATTTCGTAAGACCCTAGACTTTAATTACTCGGCACCATGTCCGTTACCCGTCTGAAGCGTAAGCACCGCAAAAACATTGCCCGTGCCAACAACAAGCAGAACATCATCAAGAACCTGCTGCGTACCCCCGTTCTGAAAAACGTGGACATTGAAGAGCTGAAGGCTAACTTCCCCAAGAAGGGTGGTGCCGTAGCCGCCGTAAAGGAGAAGGCTGCCCAGGTTGCCGAGAAAGTAAAAGAAGTTGCTGCTGAAGTAGTTGAGACGGTGAAAGATGCCGTGTCGAGCGACGAGTCGGCTGCCGACAACGCTTAAGCTTATACCTTATTAGTAAAGCCTGGCCGGGTTGAGAGTCAGACCGCAGCACCTGCGCTGATATCAGCCTCGCTTAGCCCAGCATTAGCCCTGCTACCTGCTTGTCAGGTGGCAGGGCTTGTTGTTTTTGGCCCCGTCCGGTTACAGGGCCGTGCGCTTGCCCAGCTCAATGGCCTGCAGGTCAACCACCTTGCCCTCGGCAACGCCGAAGCGCAGCAGCGTGCGCACCTGGTGAAAGCCGTGCCGCCCGGCCGCACCGGGGTTGAGGTGCAGCAAACCCAGGCGCGGGTCGGGCATCACCCGCAGAATGTGCGAATGGCCCGAGATAAATAAGCCTGGCCGCACAGCCGCCAGCAGGGGCCGGGCCGCCGGGGCGTAGTGGCCGGGGTAGCCGCCAATGTGGGTCATCAGTACGCGCAGGCCTTCTACCTCAAAGTCTTGCACTAAAGGTTGGGTACGGCGGACGTCCGCGCCGTCGATATTCCCGTACACGCCCCGGAAACACGGCGCCAGGGTTTGCAATTGGCTGACCACGCTGGCATCGCCAAAGTCGCCGGCGTGCCAGATTTCGTCGCAGCCCTTCAGGTGGTAGGCCATCCGGTCGTCGAAATGGCTGTGGGTGTCGGAAAGCAGGCCAATGCGCGTCATGCCGCAAAGATGCGGCCGGAGCGCAAACCGGCACGGCCGTGTATCTTGCGCCCGCTGCTGGCCGGTCCCGCGTTTCGGAGCCGGTCCGCGGCGGCTACCCGTGTTTCGCTAGTCTTAGTTTCTCATTTCGCCCTTCCGATGAATATTTTCATCAACGACATCCCGCTGGTTATCAAAAAGCTCAGCGAGAAAGTATACAAACACAAGTACGACCTGGTGCTCAACCCCGACGACGAGTTTACGTCCAAGGACCTGGTAGGCGACGTGCTGGTGCGCGACGCCGGCCCCTTGTTCATCGACCGCCTGCTGCGCCTGATGGAAGTGAAAAAGCTCAAAAAGCTGAAGTCGCTGACCATGCTGGTGAAAAAAAAGAAGTACATCACCCTGCACCTCAAGGACCAGTTTAAAATAGCCAAAGCCGCCGGTGGCTTGGTGGTGAAAGACGACCAGGTACTGATGATTTACCGCCTCGGCAAATGGGATTTACCCAAGGGCAAGCTCAAGAGCGACGAGGATACCGCCCTGGGTGCCCTGCGCGAGGTGGAGGAAGAAACCAACATCAAGCTCGAGCTAGGGCAGAAGCTGCCCAGCACCTGGCACAGCTATGCCTACAAAGGCAACAAGATGCTGAAAAAAACCAGCTGGTATGTAATGAAGTGCCTTGACGACAGCCTGATGAAGCCCCAGGCCGAAGAGTATATCGAGGAAGTACGCTGGATGTCGCCCCAGGAAGCGCTGGCCAAGCTGGAAGACTCCTACGCCTCCATTGCCCTGGTGATGCGCTATTATCTGGCCAACATTGCCGGCAAGCCTGTTAAAGAAGCGCCCGCTGCTGGTAAATAGGCGTATCTTGCGACCCAATGCGGCCGCTTAGCAAATATTTTTTTGTTGCCCTGACCACGCTAAGCTGGGTTGGCTGCACCGGCACGCACGAGCAGCACAAGGACAAAGTCGCCGTAGCTAGAAACACGCCCCGGCCGGCCGGTCAGGTGTTCGACGTGCCGGGGCTGCTGGGGCTGAGCTTCCCGCAATTGTGTCAGCGCTTAGGAGCTCCCGGCTCACTGCCGCCGGGCTTTGTCGACCCTATTACGCTGCCTCTGGTGCAGCGGGGGGTGAGCAGCGACTCGGCAGCTTTTTTTAAAGCCGGGCCTTTGCGCATCATTGCCACCTACGAGCCCAGGTCCTTGCGTGTAAGCGACCTGATACTACTTGGCGACAGCGAAGAGGAGCTGATGTACCAGGGTAAGCTGGAGCAGAGCGCCGAGCAATACATCATATTGCCGGTGTACGAGCTGCGCCGCCCCCGCGAGCTGATGGGCCTGCGCGTGATATCAAAAAAGATGTGAGGCCGGCGCTTACGCCTTGACGTGGCCTGGCAGTTCGAACGGCACGAAGGGGCTGGCATCGCCGCCGAAGCGGTGCACTTCGCGGATGATGGTGCTGCTGACGGCTGCCAGAGCCGGCGAGGTAATCAAGAACACGGTTTCCAGCCCCTCGTTGAGGTGGCGGTTTACCTGGGCAATGGCGCTTTCGTACTCAAAGTCGGTGGTGTTGCGCAGGCCCCGCAGCAGAAAGCGGGCACCTACTTCCCGCGCAAAGTTGGCCGTAAGCCCTTTGAAGGAGCAGACCGACACCTTGGGCTCGTGCGCGAAAACCCCGCTAATCTTCTCCACCATGAACTCGATGGGAAAGTAGCGCTGCTTGCTGCTGTTGTCGCCGATGGCCACAATCACCTGGTCGAACAGCGCTGTGCCGCGCTGCACCACGTCGAGGTGTCCGTTGGTGAAAGGGTCGAAGGAGCCAGGAAACAGGGCAATGCGGGACATCAGGAAGGGAGTTATGAGTTAGGAGTTATAAAGGATGAGTTGTGACGGTCAAATAACTCATAATTCTCAACTCATAACTCTACAGAAAGTGCAGGCTGAGCACGTCGAAGTAGCGGTGCTCGAATACATCGTTGAGACGGTAGCTGTACTGCGCATCGAGCGGCCGGCTGCCAAACCGAATCTGGCGCAGGTAGGTGCGCAGCAGGGCGAAAACGGTGGAGTCGTGGGTTAGCTCGCCCCACACCGTCACTTCGTCCTGGTCGGGGTTCAGGCCCAGCTCCTGCATCACCAGAATGGTGTAATACACCACATCTTCGGCCGTGGCGAAGGCAAACACGTTGCAGTACTCCAGCTGCTGGCCCAGCACGGCCAGAGTCAACTCCTGCTCGCCCAGGTTGAGGTAGAGGCTGCGCTGGGTGCCGGCGCGGCGCTGCTGCACTATGCCCGCCAGAAAGGCGCTGGTGTGGTGCAGCAGCCGTCCCGCCGAGCCGTGGGCAGTGGCCAGCCAGTCGGCCAGCTGCGCCTCAGCGGCAAATACATTTACCAGCTCCAGGCTGGGGTGGGCGTAGTGGCGGGTTATTTCCCCGGGTAAGGCGGCGTGGTGCAGGCGCAGGGCCGTGTCTTCATCGCCGGGCCGGAACAGGGGCGCCGGCAGCAGCGTGAAAGCCCGACCGGTGACGGCCAGCTTCACCTCGTTCCAGCCGCGCGTGCCCAGAAACTCATGCTGCGCGGCCAGCTCGGGCAGCCTGCCCACGGGGTGCTCGTAGTCTTCCAGGCCCACAAACTTGCGGCGTTCCGCATCTACCACAGCCAGCCGAAGCCGGCGGGGGGCCGCACTCAAGTACAGATTGTAAGCACCGGGGTTGGCAACGTCAAACGTTTCGTCGCGCACCCGCAGCACGGGCACTGCGGCCACCGGAACAGACGAAGAAGAAGCAGCGAGGGCAGACACGAATAAAAGCTAGGCTGGGCCACTGGCCGGCCTAAAGATACAGGCGCGGGCGCATCCGGCCGCCCTGCCTGGATGCGTTGCTGCCAAAACCCGCTTAGCGCAGCCTTACCTGGGGCACAAAAACGTCGTCGGGGCTGAGAATTAAGCCCAACACAGGGTGCACCTGGGCGGGCGGCAGGCGCAGCAGCTGCCGCGGCGTGTGCCAGGCCAGCTGGGCCAGCAGCTGCTGGCCGGGGGCGTGCTCGGGGTCGTGGCCCAGCACGGGCTGGGCGCTGGCATCTTCGGCTACTACTTCAAAGAAAAGCTCCAGCGCCTGCAGGCCCTCGCTGCTGAACTCGTGCAGGTGCAGAAATCGGCCCACGCTCACACTCAGCCCGGTTTCTTCCTTGAACTCGCGCACCAGCGCTTCCCGAATGCTTTCGCCAAACTGCCAGCCTCCGCCGGGCGGCGACCAGAACGGGGCACCGTTGGGCAGCAGGCCGCGGTGAGCGGCCAGCAGCAGGGCACCCTCGCGCAGCAGCAGGCCGCCCACCCGCACCCGCACGCGGCCCTGGTAAGCATGAAGCAGGGAGTCGGCAGGGGAGGGCAGCGAAGCAAGCATAAACAGGGAGCGGTGGGGGAACTCGCGCAGGTACGCAAACGCAGAGCAAAGGATGATATTTTAAGCAAACAACCAAATTGTCAAAGTTCAGTTGGGCCGATGAAGCGGCGTAAAATGACGCATGGCCTGTGCTTGGGGTATCTTTGGCGGTCCCAACAATGCCTTGTCCTGTGTCTGATTTTTCTTCTGCCGATACCACCCTCGAGGCGCGCATTCGCCAAAAGCTTACCCGCCAGCATTTCATGCACCTCATTGGGGCCGACCTGACGGTGATTACATCCGGCCGCGTGGAGGCCGAGCTCCAACTGGCGCAGCAGCACCAGCAGCAGCGCGGCTTCGCTCACGGCGGCCTCATCGCCACCATGGCCGATTTGGTGGCCGGCTTCGCGGGCGTCACGCTCATTCCCGACGACCACGGCATGGTGACGGTGGAGCTGAAGGTTTCCTACCTGCACCCCGGCGTGGGCCAAAAGCTGAAAGCCGTGGGCTGGGTGCTGAAAGCCGGCCGCCGCCTGCATTTCTGCGAAGCCGAAGTGTGGTGCGATGACTTGCTGATTGCGAAAGCGACAGGAACAATGGCTGTTATTGAGCCCCAGAATTAATCATGGGGCTTTTCAATACCTTACTTGACCACACGGAAGCCTGCCCTTTCTGTGGATGCGTCCAAGTTTGGAATGTGCAGTTCAAATATGCTAACTGTTGGCAGTATGAATATAGGATTGGCGACACCCTGAAATGGGGCGGCAATGAAAGTGGGATTAACACCAACGGTAAGGTTGTCATAGAAGGCATTGCCGAAAATGACTGTTTAAATTGCCATGCCGAGGAGGTTTACGCCGAAATCTTTGTTGAAGAAAACAAGCTGAAATCTGTTCGGCTATTGTCTTCGCCATTGCCTCTGGAGGAGAATTATTTAAGCTGAGCCCTGTTAAATACATATCTGTGCTTTCAATCCGCACCCCATCCGTCCGCGACTATTTCCCCTACGAGCCCACCGAGGACCAAGCCTTGCTGTTCACGCAGCTCGATGAGTTCCTGCGCGACCAGCTACCGGGGCGCAAGGTGTTCGTGCTACGCGGCTACGCCGGCACGGGCAAAACCACTGTGGTGAGTGCCCTGGTGCAGTGGCTGCACCAGCGCCAGCGCAAGTACACGCTGATGGCGCCCACCGGCCGCGCCGCCAAGGTGATGGCGGGCTATGCCGGCGTGGCAGCCAGCACCATTCATAAGAAAATCTACCGCCAGACCAGCGGTGCTCCGGCCGAGCGGCTCAACTTCCAGCGCCAGCCCAACCGCGCCGAGCAGATGCTCTACATCGTGGATGAGGCATCCATGATTTCGGACGAAAAAGCCTTCGGCGAAAACGGCCTGCTCGACGACCTGATGGGCTACGTGTTTGAGAAGTCGACCAACCGCTTGCTGCTCATCGGCGACACGGCCCAGCTGCCGCCGGTGGGCCAGCTGCTGAGCCCCGCCCTCGACCCCGAGCTGCTGGCCCACCGCTTCCGGGCCCGCGTCGACAGCGTGGAGCTGCGCCAGGTGATGCGCCAGGCCCAGGAGTCGGGCATTCTGATGAATGCCACCGAGCTGCGCGAGGAGCTGCGCGAAGAAACGCCCAGCATTCAGCTGCACACCAAGGGCTACCGGGACATTTTCCGGATGGGCGGCGACAAGCTGGAGGATGGCCTGCGCTGGGCCTACCGCAACTTCGGCCACGAGAATACCACCATCATCTGCCGCTCCAACCGCAACGCCAACCAGTACAACCAGCTGATTCGGCGCAGCCTGTTCGATGCCGAGGAGGAAATTGAAGGCGGCGACTACCTGATGGTGGTGCGCAACAACTACTTCTGGCTGCCCAAGGACTCCGAAATCGGTTTTCTGGCCAACGGCGACTTCCTGCAAATCACCAAAATCATCCGGCGCGAGGAGATGTACGGCTTCCGCTTCGCTCAGGCCCAGGTGCGGCTTGTGGACTACCCTGACGAGCCCGAGCTGGAAGTGAAGCTGCTGCTCGACACGCTGCACACAGAAAGCCCGGCCCTGCCATCGGACCGCAACAATGCCCTGTACCAGGCCGTGAGCGAGGATTACGCCGACGTCAAGACCAAGTCGGAGCGCTACAAGCAGATGAAGCAGGACCCCTACCTGAATGCGCTGCAAGTGAAGTTTGCCTACGCCCTGACCTGCCACAAGGCCCAGGGCGGGCAGTGGCAGGCGGTATTTGTCGACCACGGCTTTCTGAAGCCCGATGAGCCGCTGGCCGGCGAGTTTGCCCGCTGGCTGTACACGGCCATCACGCGGGCCTCGGAGCGGCTATTCCTGCTCAACTTCCAGCAAAAGCTGCTGGCTGAGCCGCCGGCCGACGAATAATTTCGGGCGGTGCGGAATTCAAACGCTCACAATAGAGTTTGGACCGGCAACGCTTTTCCTCACCCGTTTTTCATCTGACACCCGATAGTTTGGCCGCAGATTTGCAGGCCGGTGCGAAAGTCTTAAATTTGTTCAACCTCATTCTTACCAACAGTTTCATTACCATGAAAAAAGTACTGCTCCTGGCTCTCAGCCTGACTGCCACTGCTTATACCGTTCAGGCCCAGTCGGTGAAGCCTGCCAATGCCGTTGAAAAGGTGGTTGGCCCGGCCATCACCTTCGAAGAGTCGAAGTATGACTTCGGTGAAATCGCACAGGGCGGCATTGTTGAGCACGTGTTTAAGTTCAAAAACACGGGCACCGCTCCCCTGATTATCTCCAACATTGGCGTGAGCTGCGGCTGCACCACCCCTGAGTGGACCAAAGACCCGGTACTGCCCGGCAAAACCGGCACCATCTCGGCCAAATTCAACTCGGCTGGTAAGATGGGCATGCAGAACAAAGTGCTGACCATCGAGTCGAACGCCACCGGCGGCAACGCTACCGTGGCCCTGGTTGGCAACGTGAAAGAAGCTGGTGCTACCGCTACCCCCAGCGAAATGAAGCCCGCCGCTCCGGCCGCTGCTTCTATGGTTTCGGTTAGCGAAGCCAAGAAAGATGAAAAAGTAAAAGACAAAGCTGGCGACACCAAAGTGAAGGTGAAAAGCAAGAAGTAAGCTTCCCGCGCCCAGACCATAAAAAAGGCGACCCGCACATGCGGGTCGCCTTTTTTTGCATTTAGAGCAATAAAGCCTACAGCGTTCGGGCCGCCCAGGCCAGGCTGAGCCAGCCGGCCAGCAGGAGCAAGCCCCCGATGGGAGCTACCATGCCCAGCTTGGTGATGCCGGTAAAGCAAAGCACGTACAGCGAGCCGCTGAACAGCAGGATGCCGCCCGTCCAGAGCCAAGCCGTAGTGCCGAGGCGCAGCTCGGGGCGAATGGCCCACAGCACGCCTAGGGCAAACAGCGCCAGCACGTGGTAAAACTGGTAGCGCACCGCCGTTTCAAACGTGTCGAGGCGGCCGGCTCTTTCGAGCATATCGTGCAGCTTGTGGGCACCGAAAGCCCCAATGGCCACCCCCAGGGCGCCGAGCAGGCCAGCCAACTGAAGTACAAGGCGAAAAGTCATGTTTAGGTCTTAGTGGGTTAGGGATTAGGTCTTAGGCTCCAGAAGCAGAAGACAGTTAGAGAACAAGGCTGCCGCAAAGTTACCTACGTCCGTTTTCCCACCGTATTTCTCCTAACTCCTAAATCTGCCGCTTAAGGCGTACCTGGGCGGTGTACAATTCTCCATCGGCCCTGCGCAGCACCATGTACAGCACCCGGCCGTCGTCGGAATGGAGCAGGCGGCTGAGCTCGGTGAGGGAGAAGAGGCTGGCCGGCGCCAGGTTGATGGCCACCAGCTCGTCGTTGGCGGCCAGGCCGGCGCTAGCGGCGGGCGAGCCCGGCACGACGCGCAGCACCACGTACCGTCGGAAGTCGGCGCCCGTGGCCAGCAGGTCGAGCCCGCACATGTCGTGCTCGAAAGGCTCCGTAACGTGCATGTTGGGCCGCAGCAGTAGGCGTTGGTGGGGGTAGTCGATGATAAGCGAGAACCGCTTGAGCAGCTCGAATCCGATGTTGCCGTTGCGGGGCACGCTCACGCGGCTGTGCACGTCGGCCGCCGCCGGAAAAGATGTCAGCACCGAGCGCAGGCGGTAGCGGCCCAGCTGCATGCGGGCCACCCGGCCCAGGTAGCCCCGCACCACGCCGGTAATGCCACGGCCCAGGTCGGCCGGAATGCGCTGCGTGGGCAGGTGTAGGCTGGGGTCGGAGTCGGTTTCGATGGACAGGGCATGGCCGGCGCCGGTGTCCAGCACCAGCTTCAGCGGCACCGTGGCCGAGTCGGTAAGGGTGACGGGCACCGTCAGATAAGCCTTGCCAGCTTCAATGGCCAGCGGCACTGCGCTCCATTGCTTGTTGCGCGGCAGCACAAAACTGGACGGGTCGGCGAGGGTCATTTGCCCGGAGTGGGGCATCAGAGATACAACAAAGCTCTGAAACAGCTCGGCGCCCAGGATGCCATGAATAGGCATGCCCACGTAGCCGGAGAGGTTGAGCACGTCTTCGGATAGCACCAGCATGCTCATGGCCGGGGCCACCACGCCGGGCATGGTCAGCCGGATGCTGTCGGACTGGTAGGCCAAAAGCCCAGTGGCTTCGCCGCCGGCCCCCACCACCCGAAACAGCTGACCGCGGCGCAGATGCAGGGAATCGGCCAGCCGCGGATTGGTAATGAGCGAAGAGCTGACGCCGGTATCGAGCAGGAAATTATAAGGTCCGCTGCCATTGAGCTGGGCGCTTACAATGATGAGGTTGCGCTGCATCTGGAAGCGCATGCGCACTTTCTGCTGTCCGGGCTTCTCAAAAGTGAAAACGCGCTTGGGGCTCTGCGCCGCCGCCCAGGGGCAGCTACAGCACCGCAGCAAAAGCAGTAAGCAGGCAAGGCGAAGAAAAAGCATGAAGGAGCAGCGCAGCGGGGGGAGTAAATAACGCAAGTAGACGCGTCATTTTCAGCATCCGATGCCTGCTTAGGGCATTTCCCACACGCCGGCAGGGTCGTAATGCAGGTAGCCGTGGCTAATGTGCAGGGGCGCAGCTACATTATTATGATAAAGCTGCCCGGTGCCCAGGCCTTGGGCGAAGTTTGCCACCTCGTATTCAGCCGTGAGCTGGGCCACGGCGTTCAGGCCGATATTGGACTCCAGGGCCGAGGTAATCCACCAGCCCAGCCCACGGGCCTGGGCCAGCGCAATCCAGCGGCGGGTGGCGGCGTGGCCCCCCAGCAGCGTCGGCTTCAGCACCAGGAAAGGCGGCATTACGGTGTCGAGCAAGGCCTCCTGGGCGGCGGGGGCCGTCACGCCAATAAGCTCCTCGTCGAGCGCCACCTGCACGGGGGAATGGCGGCACAATTCCGCCAGGGCAGCCGTCTGCCCGGGCCGAATGGGCTGCTCAATGGAGTGCAGGCTGAAAGGCGCCAGCTGCTCCAGCCGGTCCATTGCCTGGTCAGCTGTAAAAGCGCCGTTGGCATCGACGCGCAGCATGAGCTGCTCGGGACCGGCCACGGCCCGGATTTCACTTAGCAGGCGCCGCTCGGTGTCGAAGTCGAGGCCACCTATCTTCAGCTTGAGGCAGGAATAGCCGGCGGCCAGCTTCTGCTCAATCTGCTCGCGCATAAACGCCGCGTCGCCCATCCACACCAGCCCATTGATGGGCAGGCCGGCCCGGCCCTGGCTGAAGGCATTGCTATAAAGCTGCCGCCGACCACCGCCAGCCAGGTCAAGCGCTGCGGTTTCCAGAGCGAAAAGCAGGGCCGGATGCTCCGGCGCTACAAATCCTGGTGCCTCATCGGCCGAGAAGATACTGAGCTGCGCAGCATTAAACCGTTGACATAGGTCCTGCACAGCAGATTCAAACCCAGGGCCGAAGTCGGGGCTGAGGCCGGCGAGCGGGGCCGCCTCGCCCAGGCCCACGGCGCCGGGCCGGGCCGGGTCGCTGAGGTGTAGGTACCAGGCCGTGTGCTCGGCAAGGGCGCCACGCGAAGTGCGGGCGGCAAAGTTGAAGCGCAGCACGCGCTGCGTAGCGGAAAGGCGAAGCATGACGCAAAGATGGGCGGCGCCACGCTGCCAGCCTACAAAAGGCAAAGCCAGCTCCCGGGGGCAGAGGCTGGCTTTGTGGAAACAGGAAAAGGAGTCGTAGCGCGATGCTGGCTTGCGCAGAATTACTTGGAGCTGTCTTTACCCCGCCGGCTTACCAGGCCGCCCTTACGGCCGGCGTCGCGGGCTTCTTCGGTGGAAAAGCGGTGGCCGCGGCCGCTGGCGTGGGAGGCTTTGCCGCCTTCGCTGGCAATGCGGCGCTGGGTTTCGGGGCTCATGGCGGCAAAGCCACGGCGGCTTTTGGTGCCCACCCGGTTGGCGGGGCGGGTAGCGGGCTTCGCAGCAGGGGCAGTTGAGTTGGCAGCCGCGGTGGTGGCAGCGGCGATAGTAGTGCTAATCGGGTTCATAGCGTGAGGGAAAATGAGTGAAGAAGCGACAAGGGAAAGCTGCTTGTGCTGGCAGCCTGGGCTAGTTAGTGGATTGCCTGGCAATAGGTTGCAAACACTAGCGTATTGAGCTTAAAATACCGTTTACTACCTAGAAGCTCATCCGTATTTGCGGGTAGTGCATCTGCGTATTTATGCCCGACATACGTAAATTTTATCCCCGTAGTGACAGGCCGCGTAACCTATGGCGGCTGCCGTAGGTTTGCAGAATGCAAACCTTCCACCGCTGCCTATGAACTCCGTCCTTACCGCGCCCGCTGCCGCTGCTTCCGCGGTGGCCTGGCCGGCCCGCTACCGCGCCGTGCGCCAGCAAACCCAGGCCCTGTGCCAGCCCCTGCTGCCCGAAGACACCGTGGTGCAGCCCATGCTCGACGTGAGCCCGCCCAAATGGCACCTGGCCCACACCACCTGGTTTTTTGAAACCTTTCTGCTCAAGGAATACGTGCCCGATTATGAGGTGTTTCACCCCGAGTACGCCTACCTGTTCAACTCCTACTACAATTCCCTCGGCTCGCGGGTAAACCGGGCCGACCGTGGCACCATCTCACGTCCGCCCCTGGCTGATGTCTTGGCCTACCGCGCTTACGTGGACGAAGCTATGAGCAGCCTGCTGGCCCGGGCCGACGAGCTGCTGGCCCCCTTCGCCGAGGTGATGGAGCTGGGCCTGCAGCACGAGCAGCAGCACCAGGAGCTGCTGGTGACGGACATCAAGTACATTTTGAGTACTAGCCCGCTGGCGCCGGCATATATCAGTGAAAAGTTAAAAGTTAAAAGTGAAGAAGGAAATGCCCGGCAAGGGCACGAGGATTTTAACTCTCAACTTTCAACTTTTAACCTGAAGCCAGCCAATTGGCTAGCAGTGCCCGGCGGCATCTACCGCATCGGGTTTCAGGAGCAGGGCTTTTGCTTCGATAATGAGCTGGCCGCGCACGACGTGCTGCTTGCGCCTTTTGAGCTGCAGAACCGACTGGTGACCAACGCCGAGTACCTGGCTTTTATGGAAGCCGGGGGCTACCGCGACTTCCGCTACTGGATGGGTGAGGGCTGGGACCTGGTGCAGAGTGCGCATTGGGAAGCGCCGCTTTACTGGGTGCATAAGCCCGAGGGCTGGTACCGCTTCAGCCACCACGGCCTGCAGCCAGTGAATATGGCGGCGCCCGTCACGCACATCAGCTTTTACGAGGCTGATGCCTACGCCAACTGGGCCGGCGCCCGCCTGCCCACCGAACAGGAGTGGGAGGCAGCCGCGCGCTACTTTGAAGCCAGCCCAGCGGGCGGCACCTGGGTGGAAAGCCAGCGCTTCGACCCCCAGCCGCTACCTGCCGATGCTGACCCCGACCGTTGCCACCAGCTGCTGGGCGACTGCTGGGAGTGGACCTACTCGGCCTACCACGCCTACCCGGGCTACCAGCGGGCGGCCGGGGCCCTGGGCGAGTACAACGGCAAATTCATGGTGAACCAGCTGGTGCTGCGCGGCGGCTCCTGCGCCACGCCCGAAAGCCACGCCCGCATCAGCTACCGCAACTTCTTCCACGCCGACAAGCGCTGGCAGTTTACCGGCATTCGGCTGGCGAAGTCAATGAACAGTAAGTCAATGAACAGTTAGCAGTGAACAGTTAACAACCGCCGGATGGCGCGGTATGTCCTGCTTAATGGCCGCTGCTTTTCTCTTTTTCTCTTCCTTCGTATCTGCTTTCAAGCAAGGTTTATCCTCATCGGCTATACCTTTCCGTGCCACTGAGCCGATGCTAACTGCTAATTGTTAAATGATAAATGACCTCAAGGCGCACGTAGCGGCGGGCCTTCGTCAGACGCCCAAGGCGTTGTCGTCCATGTATTTTTACGACGACGCGGGCAGCCAGCTGTTTCAGCAGATAATGGCTTTGCCCGAGTACTACCCGACGCGGACGGAGTTTGCCATTCTGGAGCAGCACGGCGCGGCCATTGCGGCGGCCCTGCGCCCCACCGCCGGGCCTTTTTCCCTGCTGGAGCTGGGAGCCGGCGACGGCCTCAAAACCAAGCTTCTGCTGCGCGCCTTGCTGCAGGCCGATGCGGATTTCACGTATGCGCCCGTCGACATTTCAACCGGTGCCATGGCTGGCTTAGTGCACACCCTGAGCCAGGAACTGCCTGCCTTGCGCGTAGCTCCCGTAGTGGCCGACTACGCCACAGCTTTGGCCGAGCTAAAAAACCGGCCGGGTAACAAGGCGGTGCTGTTTCTGGGCTCCAACATCGGCAATTTCACCCCGACGGAGCGGCTGGCGTTTTTGCAGCAGCTGGCGGCCCCACTCAGCGCCGCCGACCGCCTGCTGATTGGCTTCGACCTGCAGAAAGACCCGCGTCGCGTCCGGGCGGCCTACGACGATGCCCAGGGTGTCACGGCCGCCTTTAACCTCAACCTGCTGCGCCGCCTGAACCGGGAACTGGGGGCCAACTTCGACCTGCGCCACTGGCAGCACTACACTGACTACGAGCCGCTGACCGGCGCCGTGCGCTCCTTCTTAGTAAGTGACCGCGCCCAGCGGGTTCGAATCGAGGCCCTGGATGAAACCTTTGGCTTTGCCGCCTGGGAGGTGATTCATACCGAAAACTCCTACAAGTTCACCCTGCCGCAAATTCAGGACCTGGCTGCTCAAGCAGGCTTAGTAGTGGAGGCGGTGTTTCAGGACGAGGCCGGCGACTTTGCTGACGTGGTGCTGGCCTGTCGGGACTGAATGGCCACTTTCGGCCGGTAGGCCCCGGCAGGGGGGCGTACCTTTGCGGTGATGGGCGCCTTCTGCCCACCGCGCATAAAACACTACTTCGTTGAAAGAACTTCGTCCGCACCTGCGGCCCACGATGCTGCTGGCTTACCCGGTGGTGCTGTCGCAGCTGGGCCACGTGCTGGTAAATTTTACAGATTCCGTGCTGGTGGGCAAGCTAGGCGCCGTTCCCCTGGCCGCCGTGAGCCTGGGCGTGAGCACCACCACCGTGCTGCTGGTGCTGGGCCTCGGGCTGAGCATGGGCACCGTACCCCTGGTAGCCGCCGCCGACGGCCGGCGCGACGCCCCCGAACTGGGCCGGCTGCTTACCACTTCCGTTTGGCTTAACACCCTGGCTGGTCTGCTGCTGGCCGGCTTAGGCCAGCTGGTGCCCTACGCCATGCAGTGGCTGGGCCAGGACCCCGCCGTGGTGGCTCTGGCAGCCCCTTGGGCGCAGGTGATGAGCTTGTCGCTGCTGCCGCTGATGGTGTTCCAGGGCTTCCGCGAATACGCGGCGGGTATGGGCCTCACCCGGCAGGCCATGTGGCTGTCAGTGCTGGCCAACGCCGTAAACGTGCTGCTCTGCTACATGCTCATCTTTGGGCATTGGGGCGCTCCGCGCATGGGCATGATGGGCTCGGCCTACGCCACGCTCACTGCCCGGGTGCTGATGGCGGGCCTGATGGCGGCCTACGTGCTGCGCTCGCGCCGCCTGCAGGCCAACCGGGCGGCCATCATAAGCTGGCGCTTCGATGGCGAAATGGCCTACCGCCTGTTTCACGTCGGCGCCCCCATCGGCGTGCAGATGGCTTTTGAGATGGGCGCCTTCAGCCTTTCTGCCCTGATGATTGGCTGGCTGGGGGCTATTCCGCAGGCGGCTCACCAGGTAGCCATCAACGTGGCCAGCATCACCTACATGGCGGCTAGCGGCATCGCGGCGGCCGCTACCATCCGGGTAGGCAACCTGCGCGGGGCCGGCAGCCTGCCCGATGCCCGGCAGGCTGGCTTGGCGGCTTACCTACTCACATTTCTCTTTATGGGCAGCATGGCCTTGCTGCTGATTCTGACCCGGCACTGGGTGCCGCACATCTACATCCACGACCCCGAAGTGGTGAGCCGGGCGGCCACGCTGCTGCTCATTGCGGCCCTGTTTCAGGTGTCGGATGGCTTGCAGGTGGTGGGGCTGGGCGCCCTGCGTGGCCTGGAAGACGTGAAGGTACCCTCAGTGGTGGCGCTGCTGGCATACTGGGCCGTGGCTTTGCCGCTGGGCTACGTGCTGGGCTTTCCGCTGGGCTGGGGTGCGCCGGGGGTGTGGACGGGCTTGCTGTTGGGCCTAACCATCGTGGCCGGAGTGCTGCTGCTGCGCTTCCGCCGCGAAACTGCCCCTGGTTACGCCACGCCGGCCGCCGAAGCCGAGCTGTTGCAGGCGGAGTGAACTTTGCCGCCAGGCAACTGAGTTAGCAGCGGGCAGAGGGATTTCGAGTCTTTGTCTTATCAATAGCCTGTTAAACCGGCCCCGCCGCGCTGGTGGCCTTCCCGCTTATGTCGTTTTTTTCGCTTCTGATGCCCTTGCTGGTGGCTGTTGTAGCGCCGCACAACCCTGCCCCAGCCGCTAAAATCACCGCCCCGGTGGCACCCAAAGCCGAGCCCATTGTATGGTCGGCCACCCGCCGGCTAACCATAGCCGACTTCCAGGGCAAGGCCACGCCCAAAGAAAAGCTGGCCGCGCTTACCGCGGCCGACATCAAGGCCGGCGCTGCCTGCCGCGACTACGTGTTTACCGGCAAGGTGGAGGCTACTTTCGACCCCGGCGCCTCCTGGTTCCGCGACCCGCAAAACTCCACCGAGGCCCTGCTGCGCCACGAGCAGCTGCACTTCGATATCACCGAGCTCTACGCCCGCAAGCTGCGCCAGAAGCTGACGGTGTTCAAAATGAAAGTGGACTGCAACAAGCTGCAGCCGGCCTTTGACAACCTTACCCGCGGGGTATACGCCGAGTGGGGCCGGGAGGAAAGCCGCTACGACCAGGAAACCAACCATGGCCTCAACACCGCCAAGCAAGGCTACTGGGAGCGTCAGGTCCAGATAAAGCTTGACCAGCTGAAGGAGTTTGCCATTTAAATGAGTTGCTGGCTTCTGGTTTCTTGTTACCGAATAGCTGTAGGGGCGGGGCTTGCCCCCGCCCGTCGTTGAACGAAGACTTTCTGACGACGGGCGGGGGCAAGCCCCGCCCCTACACTAGAACAACCAGAAACCGCTAAACCAGCCGGCTGCCGTTAGGCACAGGGCCCGCCACTGTTGCAAGCACAATGTGGCCCTCTGCATCGGCAAAGCCTGTCACCAGCACTTCCGACATGAACTTGCCAATCTGCTTGGGCGGGAAGTTGACCACAGCCAGCACCTGCCGGCCGATGAGCGTTTCGGGTGTGTAGTGGTGGGTAATCTGGGCGCTGGAGCGCTTCTGGCCCAGCTCGGGGCCAAAGTCCAGCAGCAGCTGGTAGGCCGGCTTGCGCGCCCCGGCCAGGGGCTGGGCTTCCAGAATGGTACCCACGCGCACGTCGACATGCTCGAACTCGGCCCAGGTGAGTGCTGCCATAGGTTAAGTTAGTAGGGGAGTGGCCTGGTTATTTCGGGGCGAAGCGCTTTTCGCGGCTCGTCAGGGTGTCAATTACGGCCCCGTAGATTTCATCCAGGTCCTTGCCGTGGATAGCGTAGTAGCGGTAGCTGCGCTGAAAGGCCGAGTCGCTGACTTCGGCCCGCCAGAGCAGGTCCTTCTGCTGGCTCAGGTACAAGGCCCGCGCCGAGTCGGGCGAGAGGTGGGTGCTTTCAACCTGGGCTTCGAGCAGGTGGGTATCGGCCAGTAGAGTTACCATCTTCTCCCGCGGAACCAGGTCGGCGGGCGGAGTGGGCTCTTCGGGGCGCTGACAGGCCGGCAGGAGCAGCAGCGCGGCGGCCAGCCCGCTCAGCAAAGGACGTAAATGACGTTTCACGAGCGTAAAGTTAGCCCGAAGCCGTAGCTTCGCTGTGATGAACCCACCCGTGCCCCCGGCTCTCACCGCGCTGGTGCGCCGCCTGCGCCACCTCGAAATCCGCATCCGCAAAGCGGTGGAGGCCCAGCTACAGGGTGATTTTCACTCCGTCTTCAAAGGCACCGGCCTCGAATTCGACGACGTGCGCCTCTACCAGTACGGCGACGAGGTGCGGGCCATCGACTGGAACGTGTCGAGCAAGGGTCACGGCACGTTCGTCAAGACTTACAAGGAAGAAAAGGAGCAGCAGGTGCTGGTGCTGCTCGACGTAAGCGCCTCGCAGGAAGTGAGCGACGGGCAGCGGCGCAAGCTCGACGTGGGCCGCGACATCGCCGGGCTGCTGGCTTTGTCGGCGGCGCGCCAGGGCTCGCCGCTGGGCCTGCTGGCGTTTTCCGACCAGAAGGAGCTGTACCTGCCACCCGGTAAAGGACCCCGCGCCGCTTACGTGCTCATTCAGCGCCTGTTTGCGCTGGAGCCGCAGTCAAAACGCACGGCGGTGGGGGCCGGCATCCGCCAGGCCCTGGGCCTGCTCAAGCGCCGTAGCCTGGTTTTGCTTATCTCCGACTTCATCGATGCCAACTACGAGCGGGAGCTGACCATGCTGGCCCAGCGCCACGACCTGATTGTGGTGCAGCTGCTGGCCCCGCGTGAGCGGCAGTTTCCGGCCCTGGGCATTGTGCCGCTGCACGACGCCGAAACCGGGCAGGTGCGTTGGGTGAATACCTCCTCCGCCACCTTCCGGGCCCGCTACGAAGCCACTGCACGTGAGCATGAAGCCCAGATTGCCAACATCTGCCGCCGCCACCGCACCGGCTTCCTGGCCCTAAGCACCGAAGGCGACTTCGTGCCCCAGCTCGTAGGCCTGTTCCGTCACCGTAACCAGCAGGGCAGCCGTGGGTAAGCTAAAAGGCGGAATTGTGGGGCTCAGAATAATGCAAGCACGTCATGCTGAGCGCAGTCGAAGCATCTCTACCACAAGAGTAAACCCAATTCTAAGGGAATTACTGCCGTTAGAGAGATGCTTCGGCAAGCTCCGTATGACGTTTCTTTTGGTGGTTCTACTTTCCATCGGGCCGGCCCCCCTCCACGCCCAGCCGCCGGTGGCCGACCAGCTCCGGGGCCGCTTCTTGAAGTCGGTAGTGAAAGTAGGGGAGCCCGTAGACTATGAGCTGCGCTTCGAGCACGCGCCTGACCTGGAAGTAATTTTCCCGGATTCACTGGGGGCCTTCGCACCATTTGAGTACGCCGGCAAAACCTTCTACCCCACGCAAACCCGCCAGGGGCGCAGCCTGGACCGCACCGTGTACCACCTGCGCACCTTCCGCCTCGACTCGGTGCAGCGGCTGGCCTTGCCGGTGCTGGTGCTGCAGGGCCTCGACACGCTGACCCTGGCCCCCGCCCCGGCCTACGTGCGGCTGCAGCGCACGGCCCCGGTGCTGCCTCCCAATGCGGATGGGCCCCCGCCTTTGCGCGAAAACCTGACGCTGCTATCGGTGGAGCCGGCCTTCAACTACCCGTACTGGATTGCGGGCCTGGGGCTGACGCTGGTACTGCTGGCGGGCAGCGCAGCCTTGTTTCGCAAGCGGCTGCGGCGCCGCTACCAGGCCTACAAGCTGCGCAAAAACCACGTGTACTTCCTGGCCCAGTTTGCCCGTCACGCCGAGCGGTTCGAGCTGTCGCGCTCCACAGCCAACGTGGAGCGGGCCGTGGCCTTGTGGAAGAACTACCTGGCCGGCCTGGAAAACAGCGCCCTCAACTCCTATACCACCAGGGAGATTGTTGATTATTTTCAAAACGACGCCGACGTGCGCAGGGCCCTGCGCACCACCGACAAGGTGATTTACGGCAACCTGCTGTCGGAAGAAGCCACCGAGGTAGACCGGGCCTTCCAACGCCTGCGCGGCTTCGCCGAGCGCCGCTACGCCGCCATGCGGGAATGACAATCAGGAGTTAGGAGACTGGAGCTAGAAGTTAGAAGTTAAAAAAGCCTCCTAACTCCAAATGGCAAGCGCCGGCCTCCTAACTTCTAGCTCCTAACTTCTAGCTTCTAATTCTTCGCTTGACCGAGTTTTTCAACCTTCTGCGCTACTCCACGCTGGCCAGCTACCAGTGGCAGCAGCCCAAGCTGCTACTATTGCTGCTGGCCGTGCCGCTGCTGTTTGGGCTGCGCCACCTGCTGGCGCGGCGCCGGCCGCGGGTAGTGGTAGCATTCGCGCCGGGCAGCTCACGGCGCGACTGGCTGGCTTGGCTGCGTTTCCTGCCCGATGTAGTGCTGGGGCTGAGCTTGTGTTTCGGCATCGTGGCCCTGGCCCGCCCCCAGCGCACCGATGAGCGGGTGGAGCAAACCGGCCAAGGCATCGACATTGTGCTGGCCGTGGACGTGTCGGGCTCCATGGAAATCAAAGACCTTAAGCCCAACCGCCTGGAAGCCGCCAAGCGCGTGGCAGCCGACTTCTTGGCTAACCGCGCCGGCGACCGGCTGGCGCTGGTGGCCTTTGCCGGCGATGCCTACTCGCTGGCCCCTCTTACCACCGACTACGACCTGTTGCGCGACAACATTGCCGGGCTGCGCCTGGGCATGATTCCCAACGACGGCACGGCCATCGGCACGGCCCTGGGCGTGGCTACCAACCGACTACGGGAGTCCACCGCCCGCTCCCGGGTGTGCATTCTGCTCAGCGACGGCGAAAACACCGCCGGCAGCCTCGACCCGCTGCTGGCAGCCCAGCTGGCCCACGCCTTCGGCATTCGCATCTATACCATTGGCCTGGGCCAGGACGGCTACGTGCCCTACGACCAGGACGAGCAGGGCCGCACCCGCTACGTGCAAACGCGCCTCGACGAAACCACCATGCGCGAGCTGGCGGCGGCCGCCGACGGCCAGTTTTTCCGGGCTACCGACAACGGCGCCCTGCAGGCCGTGTTCAAGCAAATCAACCGCCTCGAAAAATCGGAAATCAAGCAGCTACGCTACCGCAACACCAAGGACTTCTACCGCCCTTACCTGTGGCTGAGCGTAGGACTGTGGCTGCTCTGGCTGGCCCTAAAAAGCACATTCCTGAATAACCCGCTGGAAGACTGATTTTTCATTTGACAATTATCGGTTAACATTTAACAGCGTGGGATGGTCGTTGTAGCCAGGATTAAGAAGATGCAGTTGCGGCCATACTTTCTGAGCCAATGGCCTGCATAAATTGGGCTGTTAAATGATAAATGATAAATGTTAATTGAAGAAAACATTCGCCGGTTTGAGGCCGAGCTGGCCGGTACTGGTGCCCGTCTGGTAGTGGTAACGAAAACGCACCCCGTGGAACGCCTGAGTGAGGCCTATGCTGCCGGCGCCCGCATTTTCGGCGAAAACCGGCCCCAGGAAATGGCGGCCAAGCAGCCTGAGCTGCCCGATGATGTGGAGTGGCACCTCATAGGACACCTGCAAACCAACAAAGTGAAGCTGCTGGCTCCTTTCGTGCACACCGTGCAAAGCATCGACAGCCTGCGCTTGCTGCAGGAGCTTGATAAGCACGCCGCCCGCCACGGCCGGCTTATCAACGGCCTGCTGCAATTCTACATCGCCCAGGAGGACGCCAAAAGCGGCCTGAGCTGGGCCGAAGCCGAGGCAATCCTGCACTCTGAAGTTTACCAGCAGCTGCGCCACGTGCGCCTGACCGGGGTGATGGGAGTAGCCACGAATACGAGCGACGAAGCCCAGCTGCGGGCGGAATTCCGGCAGCTACGGCAGTATTTCGACCAGCTTAAAGCTACGTACTTCGCCCAGGAGCCTGCTTTCCGGGAGATTTCCATGGGCATGAGCGGCGACTACCGCCTGGCCCTGGCCGAAGGCAGCACCCTGATTCGGGTGGGCAGCGCCATTTTCGGTAGCAGAGGCTAGATAGGCCAAGCTAGATAGGCTAAGAAAGAACGTCATGCTGAGCGTCAGCGAAGCATCTCTCTCGCAGCAGTAATCATGTCGATTGGGTTTACTCTCGTGGTAGAGATGCTTTGACTGCACGGACGCCAGATGAGCATGACATTCTTTTATGTTGAGCCTTTAAGAACTCTTTGCCTCAACGGTAGAAATGTGCCTACCTTCCCGCTTCGGCTGCGCCGCATTGCTCACTGTTAACTGCTCACTGCACATTGACTTCCCCGCCGCCGGCCATTCAGGCCAACCAGCACATCTACGACGACTACTTTGCGGAGGACTTCACCCGCACCGTGGATGAAAACCTGCTGCAGCTCCTCGACCGGGTGTGGTTTCGCTCCGAGCTGGTGGGCTTCGACAACTACCCCCAGCGCAACAACCCCGCCCGGCCGCTGATTTTCGCGTCGAACCACTCGGGCATGGCTTTCCCGTGGGATGCCATGGTGGCCCTCTCGCACCTGTTCCGGCACCTGCGCGACGAGCCCCGCGACGTGCCCCGCCCGCTCTCGGCCCCGCTGCTCTCGAAGACGGCGCTGATGAACCCCTACTTGGTTAAGAACTTCTGGAAGAAGTGCGGCTGCGTGGATGCTACCACGCTCAACTTCGAAACCATGATGTACTACAACGACCACAACCTGATGCTGTACCCGGAGGGGGTGCCCGGCATCGGCAAGGGGTTCAACCGGAAGTACGAGCTGCAGCGCCTGGCCACCAGCATGCTGCGCCTGAGCCTACAACACGGCACCGACATCGTGCCTTTCTACACCATCAACGCTGAGTATCTCAACCCTTACGCCTACAGTGTAGACTGGGTCAACAACCTCACCAAGAAAATCGGCATTCCCTTTCTGCCGCTCACGCTGCTGCTCATCCTCGTTATTCTGCAGCCCTGGGCCTTTTACCTGGCCTTACCAGCCAAGCTCATCTTCGTGATGGGCACCCGCATTCGTCCCTCCGAGCTCACCGATAAAAAGCACGACGAGCTGACGCGGGAGGAGTACCTGGCCCTGTCGGACGAGGTGCGGCACCGCATGCAGGCCGAGCTGGACGCGGCCGTGGCCGCCCACGGCCAAAAGCCCTACCGCTGGGGCGAGCTGTGGCAGCGCATGAAGGAAAACCGCCGCTTCTTCCCCTTCTTCCTGCCCTTCGCCTGGCCCGCCTTGTTCACCGAGTTTGAGCGCCTCTACGTGAAGGAAGGGCGGCGCGACTTCCGCATGAAGCTCGACCAGCCCGGCGCTTTTTGGCGCATGGTCTGGCGCAACCCCATCATCCTGACGTACTTCATTCCCGTACTAGGCTGGATTCCGCTGGCCATCAAAGGGTACAAGGGTAATAAGCTAGGGGAGTAGATATGATTTTTTAGTTGTCCGTTGTTCGTTGTCAGTTGTCAGGATGTTCCGATGAAGCTGCTTCCAGAACAACTCTGACAACGGACAACGAACAACAGACAACTGAAGGATGCCCAGCTTCCAACACCTCTTGCTCAAGCAGTTTTTTACCGCTGCCGCCGCGCCGCTGGCCCGGCGCAAGCCCAGCGTGGGCGCCATGCGGCTGGCGATGGAAGCCGGGGCCTTGTTTCAGTTTGTGCCCTGGCAGGTGCATCTGGAAAGCTTGCGGCTGGATAACAAGCTCGACGCCGAGTGGCTGCGGCCCCGCAATGCGCCGGCCAGCCGGGTGATGCTGTACCTGCACGGCGGCGGCTACGTGCTGGGCTCGCTCAACACCCACCGCAGCCTGGTGGGCAGCCTGGCGCAGCGCTGCGAGCTGAACGTGCTGACAATAAATTACCGCAAAGCGCCCGACCACCCCTTCCCGGCGGCGCTCGACGATGCCCGGCGGGCCTACCGCTGGCTGCTGCGCCGGGGCTACCAGCCCCATAACATCGTGCTGGCCGGCGACTCAGCGGGGGGCGGGTTGGCGCTGGCTTTGCTGCTGGCACTGCGCGATGCTGGCGAGGCCCTGCCCGCCGCCGCCGTGGGCCTTTCGCCCTGGACCGACCTGCAACTGCCCCTGACCGTGCTGCGCCGCGTGGCCCGCGAGGAAGTGCTGCTGCTTGAGGCTCTGCAGATGCGCACCTGGGGCCCGCTATACGCCCATAAAACCTCCCTGGCCCACCCGCTGCTCTCGCCGGCCCAGGCTGACCTGCACGGCTTGCCGCCGCTGCTCATCCAGGTGTCGACCGGCGAGGTGCTGTACGATGACGTGCTGCGCTTCGTCGACAAAGCCCGCGCAGCTGGAGTGCCCGTCACATTACAGCCTTTTGAAGGCTTGGTGCACTGGTGGCACCTGTTCTGGCGCTTCGTGCCCGAGGCCCAGCAAGCCCTCAACCAGGTGGCCGGCTTTGTGCAGCAGCTGTGGCAGCTGCCCGCAGCTGAGGCCGAGCCATTGCGGGCCAACGCCAGCCGGGTAACACGTCGGCGGGCGGCGTAAGCTCATTGCCCTTTAATTCTTGCTGCTCAGGGCACTGATAGGCCTACTGTTCAAAAAAAATATTTCTGGCTTTTTAGCCGGTTAAAGGCCTTTTTTGCGAAAAAGGCGTAAACGGCACAACTATATTCACTTCAGGTTGTAGGTTTGCAGCGGAAATACTCGGCTTGCATACTACTTTTGTGAGGCAAAACGTTTCCCAGCAGCTACTTCACAGTCCGCTTCATTTCACCACATCCTTTTTTAACCATGGAAGACCTGTTCAAAAAGTTCGTTAATGCCGGCGTAGGCTACATTGCCCAGGGCAACAAGAAAGTGCAAAGCACCATCGACAAGCTGGTGAAAGACAGCAAAATCTCGGAGCAAGAGGGCAAGAAAATTGTTGACGAGTTCCTGAAAAGCAGCGAAACCAAGCGCGCCGAACTGGAAAAGCAGTTCCAGGGTCTCACCGACCGCCTGAAAGGGACCGTGGGCCTGGGCGGCAAAACCGCAAAAAAAGCCCCCGCTAAATCGACCAGCAAGTCGGCCAGCAGCGCCAGCAAGAGCTCGGCTACGGCCAAAGCTGCCGGCGCTACCAAGAAAGCAGCTGATAAAGTGAGCAGCGCCGCCGGCACCGCCCAGAAGTCGGCCGCCGCCAAAGCCGGCGCCACGAAAAAGCCTGCCGCTAAGAAGCCCGCTGCCAGCAGCGCCTCGGCCGGCACCGAAAGCAACGGCTAATTGTCGCTCGCCTTTATCATACAAAACCCCGCCTGCAACTTGTGGGCGGGGTTTTGTGCGCTAAGCGGGCTACTGCTCTTTCGAATTTGCACTCCGAAAGGGCAGGGGGCCGCCCGGGAAGCGGCGGTGAAGCTCACCTGCGGGGCATAGTATCTTGCGCAAATCTGCGAAATCGGATAAATCTCCGTAAATCTGCGGTCCATGTTCAAAAACACGATTTCCAACCTCGCCCGCATTCGGCAGGTGGCCGAGGTGCTGCTGCGCTACGGCTTCGAAGACATTGTCACCAGCACGCCCCTGCGGCGCCTGGTAAGCCAAAGCCGCCGCCTGAGCTGGCAGCGCGAGGAGCGGCCCGTGTTTGAAACCACCCGCTGGGAGCGGATTCGCCTCAGCATCGAGGAGCTGGGCCCCACCTTTATCAAGCTGGCCCAGGCCATGAGTAACCGGGCCGACCTGCTGCCGCAGCCGCTCATCGACGAGTTTGAGAAGCTGCAGAGCAACGTGCCGCCCTTCGACGTGGCCATTGCCCGGCAGATAATTGAGGAAGAGCTGGGCCGGCCCATCAACGAGGTGTTCAGCGAGTTCGACGACAACACCCTGGGCTCGGCCAGCATCGGGCAGGTGCATCGGGCGCGGCTGCTGACGGGCGAGGAAGTGGTGGTGAAGGTGCAGCGCCCCGGCGTGCAGCAGAAGGTGAAATCCGACTTGGCCCTGCTGCACGAGCTGGTGCGCCTCACAGCGGGCTTCCTGCGCAACCACGGCCTGGCCAACCCCCAGGACATTGTGGACGCCTTCGAGCGCAGCATGAGCAAGGAGCTGGACTACACAGCCGAAGCCCGCTCCATGGAGCAGTTCCGCAAGCTCTACGCCGACTACACCACGTTCTATGTACCCAAGCCCTTCCGCGAGTTTAGCACGGCGCGGGTACTGGTGATTGAGTTTGTGAGCGGCTGCAAAATTACCGACAAGGCCAGGCTGCTGGACTGGGGCCTGAGCCCGGAAACGGTGGCCGAAACGGGCATGGACATCTACCTGACCCAGATTTTTGAGTTTGGCATCTTCCACGCCGACCCCCACCCGGGCAACGTGCTGGTGCAGCCCGACGGCACCGTGGTGCTCATCGACTTCGGCATGGTGGGCCGCCTCACCAAGCAGCAGAAGTACGCTTTTGCGGGCGTGTTCATCGGCATGGCCCGGCAGGATGCCCGCAGCATGGCCCTTAACTTCCGCCGCCTTGCCCTCACGGCCGAAATCCCCGACATGCGGGCCTTCGAGTCGGACCTCAGCCAGCTGATTGAGGACTTTGCCATGCTCGACGTGAAAGAGATGAGCATGAGCGACCTGGCCGACGCGCTGCAAGGCATCATCTACACCTACAAGCTGCAGGTGCCCGGTGCCGTGTTTCTCATCCTGCGGGCCCTGGTTATTCTGGAAGGCATTGGCAAGGTGCTGCACCCCTCGTTCAACACCTTTGAGTTTGTGCGGCCGTACGGCGCCAGAATCATCAAGGAGCAGTACTCGCCCGACAACATTCTGAGCGAAGCTCAGTACACCGGCGCCCAGCTGCTGGCCCTGGTCCAAACCTTGCCGACAGATATCCGCCAGATTGTGCGCAAAATCAGCAAGGGCGAGCTGCGGGTGAAGGTAGAGCTGAGCGGCTACCAGCAGTTGCTGCGCAAAGCCGACCAGCTCGTGAGCCGCACCATTCTGGCCATTTTGTGCATGGCAGGGCTGCTATTCTCGGGCCTCACACTGCTGGGCCGCTACTCGCCTGACATGCCCTACCACCGCGGCGTGCCCGAAATTACCTGGTGGAGTCTAGGAGCCACGGGTTTTCTGCTGTTGATATTGTTTTTGCTGGGACTGCGGAAGAAATAGCGCAAGGTTTCGCCAGGTTAAAGGAGGTTTCGCGGAGTGTTGCGAAGGCTTTGCGCAAACTCGTTTGTTTAAGAAGTAGGGTTTTGAGAAGTCAGGTTATTTCAAGGCTTTGGAGATGAAATGCGCTGAATTGCAGCTCGTTATTTAAAATTAATTGCTTCTGCAAAAGTCTGGTATTTGCGCATTTTTGCTAGACTTAGGATAATGCATGGGACCACCTTTGTCACGCTTACCGCTATTGGTAAGTCAACACTGGCATCAACCCTATGAAATTCCTGCTTACTACCCTAGCTGGCTTAATACTTGGCAGCGGCCTCCACGCAACTGCTCAATCTTCCCACACCGACGAGCACGACCCCAGCTACGCCACGCACAAGCACATTACCGTGGCCGTGTCGCGCTACGCCGAGGCCCACGCCGAGCTGAGCCGTTTCATCCGGACCCGTGCCGCGCGCCAGCACAAGCAGGAAGAAACGCCCACCCAGCTCATTGCCAGCTTCGCCCTGCCCCTGCGCGAGCTGCCGCGCCTCGACTCGGTAGTGGCTTCTCTGGGCTTTGTGCTCGAAAACAACCTGAACTCCGAAGACCTGACGGCCCGTGAGCAGGAGCTGCGCGTGGACGAGCTGCGCCAGAAGGAGCAACTGGCCACTGTGCAGGAGCAGCTCAAAACCAGCCCCATCAAAGACCAACCCGACCTGCGCCACCAGGCCCAGGGCTACAGCGACCGGCTCCTGCGGGTGCGGCAGCAGCTGGCCGACCTCAGCAGTCACGCCGGGCAGGCCTTCGTCACGCTGCGCCTCTACGATGAGGTGAGCTTTCCGTCTGGCAACCGCCCCAACCGCGTCAGCTTCGTGAACATGCCCGGCGTCGAGTACGGCTACCTGCGCCTCGATAACCCGCGGCCGGAGCTCACCAGCCAGGTGTACCAGGGCTATGCCATCAAGTACATGTTCACGCGGGGCAAAAGCTACCTCAACGTGGGGGTGTATAAGCCCCTGACCATGCAGGAGACCGATGGGTTTGTAGAGGAGCTGTTCGTCGTCAACTTCGGCCAGGACTTCTACCCGCGCAACTTCGGCCGCGGCCGGCGCCGCTTCCTCAACCTGTATTCCTGCTACCAATTGGGCGGCTTCGTCATGAACCGGCGCGGTGAGGAGAAAAACGAATTCATTCCCAACCTTAACCTGGGCCTGGGCCTGGAGCTGCTCAAAACCCGCCACGTGCTGTTCGACACCAAAGCCAGCTACTTCATCCCGCTTCACGACCGCAGCCGCGACCTGCGCGGGATTCTGGGGCAGGCCTCGTTCAACTTTGTGTTCTAGCGCGAGGTCTAGCGCAAGGTTTCGCGAGGTTAAAAGAGGTTTCGCAGGATGTCGTTTAGCTGAAAATGGCTGCCTTGCACAATTTAAAGGCCATTGACAAGGCGAATAATATGGTCCCGCAGCGAAACGACGTTGAAATTGATAAGTAATCCGAGCTTCAGTTGGGAAAGGTGTAAATAGTTGAGCAACTGCTTATGATGCACAGGCAGTAATTCCACCACGGACTTCAGCTCCACAATTACTTTGTGTTCCACCAGTATATCGAGGCGGAAACCTACTTCCAGGCGAATACCGTCATAAATCACTGGCAAGGCAATTTGGGTTTCAACAAGCAAGCCCAACTTACGTAGCTCGTGCGCCAGCGCCGCTTCATATACAGACTCATATAATCCCGGTCCGAGAGCTGTATGAGCCTTAAAAGCGGCCCGCATCACATGCCCGGCGATTTCATTCTCGTGCATATGGTATGGGCCGCTTTTTGAACGTCAAAAAACCTCGCGAAACCTCTTTTAACCTCGCGCAACCTTGCGCTACTGCAACTGCATATCCGCAATAATGGCCTGAATCTTCTCCCCGGCCAGGCGGTGGGCCAGGTCGAAGTCAACTACCGATTTCAGGGGCTGCTTTACGCTGAAGTAGAACTTGATTTTGGGCTCGGTGCCGCTGGGGCGGGCTGAAATCTTGCTGCAATCTTCGAGGATGAACTGCAGCACGTTGGAGCTTTCCACACCGGTGTCGGTTTCGAGGCCGGTGCGCAGGTCGCGGATGCGGCCGGTTTTGTAGTCGCGAATTTCCACCACGCGCAGGCCGGCGATGGCGGCGGGCGGGTTGGCGCGCAGGCTGGCCATCATTTCCTGGATTTCCTCAGCCCCGCGCATACCTTTTTTAGTCAGCGAAATCAGGTCTTCGAGGTAGAAGCCGTAGGTCGCGTACATCCTGGTCATTTCCTGGTACAGGGTGCGGCCTTGGTCTTTGGCCACGGCGGCCATCTCAGCAATCAGGGCGCAGGCCGACACGGCGTCTTTGTCGCGCACGAAGTCGCCGAGCAGGTAGCCGTAGCTTTCCTCGCCGCCCCCAAGGTAGGTTTCGCGGCCTTCTTTTTCCCGAATCAGGCCGGCGATATACTTGAAGCCGGTCAGCGTCTGGTAGCTCTTCACGTTGTGGTGCCGGGCAATATCACCGAGGATTTCGCTCGTCACGATGGTGTACACGATGAAGTCGCGCTCGGTGAGCTGCCCGGCGCGGTGGCGGGCGCTCAGCAAGTAGTTGGTGAGCACGGCGGCCGTCTGGTTGCCGTTGAGCAGCACCCACTCGCCCTGGTCGTTTTTCACGCCCACGCCCACGCGGTCGGCGTCGGGGTCGGTGGCCAGCACGATGTCGGCATCCAAGGCCTTGGCCTGGTCGAGGGCAATCTGCATGGCGCTTTTCTCCTCGGGGTTGGGCGAGTGCACCGTGGGGAAGTTGCCATCGGGCGTGGCCTGCTCCTGCACGATGTGCACGTTGGTGAAGCCAAACTCGCGCAGCAGGCCCGGTACCAGGGCAATGCCCGAGCCGTGAATGGGCGTGTACACAATCTTGAGGTCGTGCTGGCGCTGAATAGCGGCCGGGTCGATGCTCAGGCTTTTAGCGGCCTGGAAATACATCTGGTCCACGTCCTGGCCCACGCGGATGATGCGCGACTCATCGGCCAGGAAGCGCACAGAAGCTACGCTGGTGATTTTGTTGACTTCATTGATGATGTTCTTGTCGTGCGGGGCCACCACCTGGGCGCCGTCGTTCCAGTACACCTTGTAGCCGTTGTACTCCTTGGGGTTGTGCGAGGCGGTAATCACGCAGCCGCTCTGGCAGCCCAACTGGCGGATGGCAAACGACAGCTCCGGGGTGGGGCGCAGGCTTTCAAACAGGTACACGGTGATGCCATTGCCCGAGAAGATGCCGGCGGCAATCTGGGCAAACTCCGCGCTGTTGTTGCGGCTGTCGTGGGCAATGGCCACCTTGATTTCCTGGCCGGGGAAGCTTTGCAGCAGGTAGTTGCACAGGCCCTGGGTAGCCATGCCCAGGGTGTAGCGGTTCATGCGGTTGGAGCCCGGGCCCATGATGCCGCGCAGGCCGCCGGTGCCAAACTCCAGGCTGCGGTAGAAAGCGTCAGCCAGGGCGTCTTCCTGCCCGCTTTCCATCATTTCACGAATGGCCTGTTGGGTTTGGTCGTCGTAGTCGGGCGTCAGCCAGTTGTTGATATTCTGCTGGATTTCGGGAGCAAGGGCCATGGGAAGTACGGCAAAAAGGTAATGGTCGGTATGAGCGACAAAGAAACAGCAGACAAGGCAAGTTGAGCACAGCCAAGCTTCATCGGCGTAGTATTTCTTCCGTGAAAGCTGCGATAATTGTTTTAAAATTTGAAAAATTTATACGATTCCATTTTATTTGTATGCTCAAATCAAAATACTTCTTATGTACACCTCTCACCTTAAGCTGGCCTTGGCCGGCTGTTTTCTGCTTGCGGGCCCGGCTGCTCTGGCGCAGCGCCCCGCCAAACAAGACCTCATGCTCTTGTTCGAAAAAGTACCGGCTCCACTAGCGGCGCCCAACTGCACGGCCAAGCTGCCGGCCAGCTACCAGGCGCTGAACACCCAGCTCAGCAGCATCGGTACAGGCATAGGCACGTCGCGCACCAGCACCCAGGCCAAAGCCGAAGCCGACCGCCTGGCTGTCGGCAAAAAAATGCAGGCCGACGGCGTCGAAAACATGAGCGAAGAGCAGCAAAAGGCCTATGTCATGCAAAACATGGGCGCGATGGGCGTGAGCCCCCAAGCCGCCAAAATGGCTCAGATGATGCAGGACCCGGCTTTTCAGGCCAAACTGGCCAAGATGAGCGACCAGGAAAAGGCCGTCTTCATGCAGCAGCAGATGGCGCCGCCGAACACCAGCACCCAGCGCATGGTGAACGACCCGGCCTTCCAGGCCGCCCAGGCCGAGTTTATGCAGCAGATGCAGAACCCCACTTTTGCCGCCGCCTGGAAGAAAAAGTCGACGGCCGAGCAGGATGCCTACATGAAGCAGCTCATGCAGAAGCACGGCCTGAACGAGACGCGCATGAAAGCCATTGCCGGCAATCAGGCCGGGCAGCAGCCCCCGGCGGCGCTGGTGACCACCAAGGCGCTGGAGGAACTCACCAAAATGACCAACCCTGCCAATAAAGTTGGCGCCGAAGCCGAGTGGAGCCAGGCCCAGGCCAGGTATCAGCAGGAGGTCGACGCCATTCAAAAGGCGCTAAACAGCAAGCCGTTCAAAGCCTACGGCTCCTGCGCCGAGCAGAAAGCTAACTACGACCGTCAGCACCAGGCCCTGGAGCAGCGCCTGCAGGCTGCGGGCCGTTACCTCAGCACCAGTAACGCCATCTGGGCCAAGCTCAAAACCCAGCAGAAAGCCCGCCTCGCACCCTTCAACGCCGAGTTGGCGCGCATTCACTACGGCGACGACATCAAGCGCCCCGAGGAGCAGAGCGCCGTGGCTTCGCTGGCTTCCGGCCAGCAGTTGACCCTCGCCGCCCTGCAGCAGCTAAGCCAGTACTCCGCGGCTTCCTACGAAATCAACCAGGAGTATTGCAGCCTCAAAGCCGAATTAGCCAAGCCCTTCGTGTGCGAGGAAAATACCTGCTTCCCGGCCCAGGCCCTGGTAACCCTGGCAGATGGCCGCAAGCAAGCTATTGCGACTATTACAGCCGGCACCCTGGTGCAGAGCTACGATGCCCGCACCGGCCTCATCAGCACCACCCGTGTAAGCGAAGTGCAGGTACATGCCGGCCAGGAATATCAGTTGCTGCGCCTGCGCTTTTCAACGCCGGCTCCTCTGGCTTCGGCCAATGAAGCTGCCACTCCTATGCTGTCGGCGACCGAAGTACTGGCTACGCCTAACCACCCGTTTGTAACAGCGGAAAACGAAGCCGTGCGGGCTGATGAGCTGAGCCGCAACCAGGCCGTGCCCTTCGCAGCAGCAAGCGGATTCGAGTCGGCTTATATGGCTGAGCGTAGTAGTGCCGGCACCGTTCCGGTGGTGTACAATCTGAAGACGGAAGCCGGCAACTACTTTGTAGAAGGTATGCTGGTAGGGGATAAGTAGAAGGAAGCGAGCAGCTTTCGGCTTCTGTCATTGCGAGCGGAATGCAGTGGAGCGCGGCAATCCGTCCTGTTCTCAGCGACCAACTATCTAACGTGAAAAAACCCCAACGCCAGAACCGGCGTTGGGGCTTTTTTATGTGTCACAACTTATTTGCGACTGAATGCTAGAGGACGGATTGCTTCGTCCTTCGTCCTCGCAATGACAGAGGCCAGATGTGGCGCTACTTTTCTGCCTTCACTCGCAATGACACTTTTTTCTTACAGGTTGCCGCGCAGGGCTTGCTCGCGCTCGATGGCTTCGAAGAGAGCTTTGAAGTTGCCTTTGCCGAAGCTGGTGGCGCCTTTGCGCTGGATGATTTCATAGAACACCGTGGGCCGGTCTTCGACGGGCTTGGTAAAAATCTGCAGCAGGTAGCCCTCATTGTCGCGGTCGACGAGCAGGTTTAGCTCCTTGATGGAAGCCATATCCTCATCAATCTGGCCGATGCGGTCGGCCAGGTCTTCGTAGTAGGTGGCCGGCACCGAGAGGAACTCCACGCCGCGGCGGCGCAGCTCCGTGACGGTGGCGCGGATGTCGTTGGTGGCAATGGCGATGTGCTGCACGCCGGGCGAGTGGTAGAAGTCGAGGTATTCCTCAATCTGCGACTTTTTCTTGCCCTCGGCCGGCTCGTTGATGGGGAACTTCACGTAGCCGTTGCCGTTCGATACCACCTTGCTCATCAGGGCCGAGTACTCGGTGCTGATGTCTTCGTCGTCGAAGGTGAGCAGCAGCTTGAAGCCCATTACGTCTTCGTAGAACTTCACCCACTGGTTCATCTCGCCCCAGCCCACGTTGCCCACGCAGTGGTCGACGTGCAGCAGGCCCACGGGCGCGCCCTGGGGGATGTTGCTTTTCTTGGCCACAAAGCCCGGCATGAAGGCGCCGGTGTAGTTATTACGCTCCACGAAGGTGTGGATGGTTTCGCCGTAGGTGTAGATGCCGGCCATGGTGACGGAGCCAAACTCGTCCTCGATGGTGTAGGGCTCGAAGGCCGACTTGGCGCCGCGGCTGGTGGTTTCTTCCCACGACTTGCGGGCGTCGTCCACCCACAGGGCCATTACCTTCACGCCGTCGCCATGCTGGGCCACGTGGCGCGTGATGTCGGAGTCGGGCAGCAGCGAGGTGGTGAGCATGAGGCGGATTTTGCCCTGCTGCAGCACGTAGCTGGCGCGGTCGCGCAGGCCGGTTTCGGGGCCGGCGTAGGCCACCAACTCGAAGCCGAAAGCGGCCTGGTAGTAGTAGGCCGACTGCTTGGCGTTGCCGACGTAGAATTCCACGTAATCGGTGCCCTTGAGGGGGAGGAAGTCGACAACGGCCTGAGCCTGGGCTTCCGGGGAGGTCATGGTTTGCATGGTGCGGGTGGGTGAGATGAAGGAGAGATACAGCCTGGATAAGCCGGGCGGCTTGGTTGGGTAAAATTACGGCTTGGCGGAGAATTGCCGGCGCCGCGGCCCAGCCAGACCAGGCAACAGCACGTATTTGCCAAATCATTCCCACATTTGTAGCCTCACCCACTGGCTAGCGCCTTTTATGAATACCGAAGAACTGAACCGTGCCCTAGTGGCCCTTATCGAAAAGAAAGCCGAACTGCACACGCTCACCTACGACGACGCCCGCTACGACGACGTAGAAGAAGCCCTGCACGACCTGGAAGACGACTTCAACGAGAAGTACGGCGACTACCTCGAAGAAGCCCTCGACAAAGTACACGGCGACCTGAAGTCGGACACCGACGTGCTGCTGCCCACGGCCTACCTGCCCAGTAGTGCGAAAACCGCCCCCTCACCCAAGGAAGGCGTTTGGGTTGATTCCGAGAAATACCCCGGCAAAGAAGCCCGCATCACCCTGGTGCCCAACCCCGTGCGCCTGCTGCTCACGGTAGGCAAGTCGGTGCAGCAGGAGCTGTGGAAAGCGTAAAATAATGAGTTGATTTTTTGATGTGCTGATTTGCTGATGTGTTCAGCAGTAAGCTTAAACAGCATCAGCACATAAAAAAATCAGCACACCAGCACATCAACCCATGCTCTACCGCATTGCCGAACGGGCCGACTGGCTGGCGGCCCAGGAAACGGGCTTTTTCGCCAGCGCCGACCTGGCTGCTGAAGGGTTTATTCACTCCTCGGAGCATCATCAGATTCTGGAAACGGCCCGCCGGTACTATGCCGGGCGGGCCGATTTGGTTTTGTTGGAAATTGATGAGGCGCAGCTCGCAGCCGCGAACGTGCGGGTGGAGCGGGAGTTTGTAGCCTCGCGGGGCGAAGCGTTTGCGCACATCTTCGGGCCGGTGCCGCTGGGCGCGGTGCGCCGCCTGTGGCCCTTTGCAACTGATGCTGCTGGCGCTACCGAGCTACCCCAGGAGCTGCTGATGCCTGGGCCCAGGCCGGATGCCGGGGCTACCGGTCAGCCGAGCGAAAAATAGGGGCCTCGTGCAACCCTAAGTGGGTCAAAAGCATCTGCCGGCTAAAACCTATTCTATCCGGCTGCTATGTTACGAGCTACCTACTTCTGTTTTCTGCTGCTATTGGCGTGGGTTGCGGTTTCTTGCGCGCCCACCTACTACCTGGGCGTGAAGCCTGCCCGCTCCACTAACTTATTTGTGGCGGGCCGCGAGCAGGCCCAGGCTTTTGCCGACAGCGTGGAGGTGCGCCTCAGCTTTGTGCGTTACGAGCCCACCCGCCTGGTATTCGAGGCCGAGTACCGCAACCCCACCCGGCGCCCGGTGGTGGTATCACCGGCCGATTTCAAATGCCTGCCCGGCCGGCGCCCGCTGGAAGTGCGGCCGCCCGGCTCGCCCAAGCTGCGGCCCAGCAAAGGCACCGCGGTATCGGCCAGCGTGGCCGCCGCCAGCCGCTCCGAGCTGCTGCAGCCGCTGCCAGCCAGCGTCGGGGCCGACGACCCGGAAAAGCAAATTACAGCCCTGAATAGCCAGGCCGACCAGGAAGCAGCCCGCGCTGCCCGTTTTGATTGGCTGGGCCTGGCCCTGACGGCCACCAGCATCGTGGCCGACGTCAGCAGCATTGGCCACCGCGAAACGGCTGCGCAATTCCAAACCCGGGCCTTTTTGCACGAAACGGCCGTGGCTTATAACATTGCTTCCAGCGCCAACAAAGTGCGGCAAGCCATTACTGCAGAGGAGCTACGCCGACAGTCGGGCAGCATGCAGGAGTATGCCCTGCGCAAGGTCACGCTGCAGCCCGGTGAAGAAGTGTACGGCTTAGTGTATTTCCCCCGTGTCGACACCGCTGACAGCCTGCGGTTGCATGCTCCAGGCCCGAATGGTCCCGTGCCACTGGAGTTTATTCAAACACATACGCGGGAAAAGTAGCCGTGTCCGATGTAACTGTGCGCCCGACCCCTGTCATTGCGAGCGGAGCAAAGCAATCCGTCCTTTAGCACTCAGCCACCTTCATGTTTTGACACATAAAAAAAGCCCCAATGCCGATGCTGGCGTTGGGGCTTTTCATATTAGTGGGTTGGTCGCTGAGAACAGGACGGATTGCTGCGCTCCACTTCGTTTCGCTCGTAATGACACGTCTTTTTACCTCATCAAAAAATCAGCACATCAGCACATCACTACATAAACTCCGCCAGCTCCAGCCAGCGTTCCTCCTTCTCGCTCAGCTCTTTTTCTACGGCTTGTAGGCGAGCACCCCAGGCGGCGAAATCCTGAGGACTGCCCACGCCGGCGTTGAGCTGCTCGGTGAGCAGCTGCTTTTCGGCTTCGAGCTTGGCAATGGCCGCTTCGAGCTGCTCATATTCCTTTTTCTCGGCGAAGGAGGCGCGACGCTTTTGAGCTGAGGGTGCAACGGCGGTGCTGACGGCAGGCTGCACGGCGGCGGCTTTGGCGGCCGCACGAGCCGCTTTGGCGGCTTTTTCCTCAGCTTCGAGTGCCGCTTCGGTTTCGCGCTCGGCCAGGTATTCGCGGTAGTCGGTGTAGTTGCCGGGGAAGTTCAGCACGGCCCCACCGGGTTCGAGCACGAAGAGGTGCTCGGCGAGGTGGTCAAGGAAGTAGCGGTCGTGGCTGACGATGAGCAGACAGCCGGTGAAGTTCAGCAGGAAGTCTTCCAGGATGTTGAGCGTGGCCAGGTCCAGGTCGTTGGTCGGCTCGTCAAGAATCAGGAAGTTGGGGTTTTTGATGAGCACGCGCAGCAGCTGCAGGCGGCGCTTCTCGCCCCCGCTGAGCTTGCTCACCAACGTGTACTGCTGGGCCGGCGGGAACAGGAACAGGTTCAGAAACTGACTGGCCGTGAGTACGTCGCCGTTGGCCAGCTCCACCACTTCGGCTACTTCCTTCACAATGTCGATAACGCGCTGGCTGGGGTCAAACTCCAGCTCCGTCTGGGTGTAGTAGCCAAACACGGTGGTCAGGCCCACGTCGACGGTGCCGGAGTCAGGCTGCAGCTTGCCGGTGAGCATGTTAAGCAGTGTGCTCTTGCCCGCGCCGTTGGGCCCCACCAGGCCAATCCGGTCCTTTTTCTTGAATACATAGCTGAAGTCGTCGAGCACCACGTTGTCGCCAAACTTCTTGTTGAGGTGGCTGGCTTCGATGATTTTGCCGCCCTGGCGGGTGGTTTTCACACTCAGCTCCACCTGCTGGCGGTTGAGGTTGGTGCTGGCCTTTTCCTTGGTCACGTAGAAGGCGTCGATGCGGGCCTTTTGCTTGGTGCCGCGGGCCTGGGGCATGCGGCGCATCCACTCCAGCTCTTTCTTGAACAGCTGGCGGGCTTTTTCCACTTCGGTGGCTTCGCGCAGCTCGCGGTCGGCTTTCTTCTCCACAAAGTAGGCGTAGTTGCCCTGGTAGCGGTACACCTGCCCGCGGTCGAGCTCCACAATCTCATTGGCCACCTTGTCGAGGAAGTACCGGTCGTGGGTCACCATCAGCAGGGTGAGGGTGGGGGAGGAAAGGCGGTTTTCCAGCCACTCGATGGTGGACAGGTCGAGGTGGTTGGTGGGCTCGTCAAGTAGCAGTACGTCGGGCTCTTCAATCAGCACGCGGGCCAGGGCCACGCGCTTGCGCTGCCCGCCCGAGAGCTGGGCCACGTTGCGCGTCAGTAGCTCGCCCAGGATGCCGAGGCGGCCGAGAATCTGCTGCACCTGGGCTTCGTAGTCCCAGGCGTTGAGGGCGTCCATGCGCTCCATCACCCGCTGCAGGTCGTCGGGCTTGTGGTTGGGGTCGTTTACCACGTGCTCGTAGTCCTGAATGGCGTGCAGCGTGTCGTTCTGGCTGGCGAAGATGGTTTGCTCCACGGTCAGGCTCTCGTCGAACACCGGGTTCTGGCCCAGGTACGTCACGCGGATGCCTTTGCGCACACTCACCTCGCCGGTGTCGGGGGCTTCGAGGCCGGCCAGGACCTTCATCAAGGTGGTTTTACCGGTGCCGTTGATGCCCACAAAGGCCACGCGCTGGCCCTGGTTCAGGCCGAAGTTGAGTTCTTTAAACAGCCAGCGGTCGGCGTAATTCTTCGAGATATTCTCGGCGGATAGCAGGTTCATAGGCCGCAAAGGTACGGCCGGGGCGGGCGGAGTACCGTTTATAAGCCTTAATAACAATAAGGGTAATTAGCTTCTAGTTCTGACTATTTCTTCCACAAGCTTAGGATACATGGCTTGTAGTTCAGCGCCGCCTTTGGGTTTACGGTTCATTACTCTCTCCATTGAGTCATAGTTAATGACTTCGGGAAATTGTTCGGCTACGGCATCTCTTATTTCAGAATCATCCTCATTATTGTGATTAATAGAATACGCTCCATCAGTGACATACAACAAACCTTCGGCCCAAGTATCGCCAATATTAAAGCTGTATTTGCCATTGACAAGCGCGTTAATGTCTTGGCTGATTTCAGTAAAAAATTCTTGCCCTTGCAACAGTAGCCAACAGCGGAAATAAATGAAGCCATCATCTGACAAATAATCGTTGAAAATGATGGTTCCATTTTCGTTTATGAAACTGCAGTCTAAAATGATGGATAGCTCTGCAATTTCAGCAGTGTATAGCTGGTTTAGGTGAATTTGAAGCTGCTTCTCAAACTGAATTAATTTCTGCTTACCACTTTTCGCTAGCAAATCGGTTAAGCTCTCGATATGCTCATCTGCATCATATTCTGACCAGTGAGCATTACGCTTCTTATTTGACTTCTCAATGCTGCGCCAGAAAAATTGCCTACCGACCTCGTCGGGAGAATAAGCTTGTTTTGCTGGTATGGCTTCGTTCTCGCTAAGCCTGCTATTCCCTTTTTTGATTTTCTGCCTGCTTAGTTTTTCGGTATCAGCTAAACAGGCTTCAGCAGATGCAAACTGCTTTTCGGACCGACGACCTTGCGTACCTACCGCTCCAAAAGAGATAATCTGGCGGACGCCTTCGGCTTCAGCAATCCAAAACTTATTTGAGGTTGCATCCTGAAAAAATAGTTGCTGTCGCATGGAGGTAGCTTGGGGTTTGTAATACCAAACTTAATTCTGTCTTAGGTTACCGCCTTACCTTTCTATCCACTGCTTCGGCGCTCCCCAGCGCGATGGTCACAGAAACCACATGCGGAGAATAACGCCTATATTCGCCGCATAATCTGCGGAGAATATTCGTGTACATCTACCAGCGCCCCGAGTGGCCCCATTTCACCTGGCAGCCAGCGCAGCTGGAGCCGTTGCTGGGAGCCGTGCGGCACCAGCAGGGGAGGGTATTGGGGCGTATGGAGGCCCTGGGTTTCTCGGCGCAAGCGCAGGCTACGCTCCAGATGCTCACGCTCGATGTGCTAAAATCCAGTGAAATAGAAGGTGAGTACCTGCCGGCTGAGCAGGTGCGCTCATCGCTGGCCCGGCGCCTAGGACTGGACGTAGCAGGGCTGGTGCCAGCCGAGCGGCGCGTGGAAGGGGTGGTGGAAATGCTGCTCGATGCCACGCAGGGATTCAAAGACGGGCTGACGGAAGAGCGCCTGTTTGCCTGGCAGGCTGCGCTGTTTCCGACGGGGCGCAACGGCTTGCAGCGCATCCAGGTGGGCGCATGGCGCACTGGCAGCAGGGGGCCAATGCAAGTGGTTTCGGGTGCAGCGGGAAGAGAGAAAGTGCATTTTGAAGCGCCTGATGCAGCGGCTGTGGCTACCGAGATGCAGCTTTTTCTAGCTTGGTTCAATGACACCACTGGCCTGGATGCGGTGCTGAAGGCGGCCGTCGCGCATTTATGGTTTGTCACCATCCACCCATTTGAGGATGGGAATGGGCGACTGGCCCGGGCCGTTACCGACTTGCAGCTGGCGCGGGCCGACGGCACGGCGCAGCGTTTTTATAGTATGTCGGCCCAGATTCGACTGGAACGGTCGGCCTATTACGCGCAGATGGAGGCAGCCCAGAAGGGCGGGCTAGACATTACGGCGTGGCTGGAATGGTTTCTGGGTTGTCTGAGCCGGGCACTGGCAGCCACGGAGCAAACGCTGGCGAAAGTGTTGGAAAAGGCCCGCTTCTGGGAGCAGCACGCGCCCAAACAGTTTAATAGCCGGCAGCAAAAGATGCTGAACTTGCTGTTGGATGGCTTTGAGGGCAAGCTCACTTCTTCCAAGTGGGCAGCCATTGTCAAATGCTCACAGGATACGGCTGCGCGCGATATTCAGGCGCTGGTGGCTCAACAGGTGCTGACCAAAGAAAAAGCGGGCGGCCGAAGCACCAGCTACCGGCTGACGTAGTAGAACAGCGGCCGGCGTAATTCTGTGGGATGTTCTTGCGGATTGCAGGTTCAGCAGCCGCAGGGGTAGAGCAGGAGTAAACGGGGCCGCTGAAAGGCTCCGCTGCGTAGCTGCTAAATTGCAGCAGTCCTCGTCCCTTGTAGCAGTGCTCCCCTTATTTAGGTTCATAGTCAGTAGCTGGCTGCTTTGCCTGGCACCGTTGCTGGCCGCCGCTCAATTTGATTCCTTTTACCCCGAAGTCGATACGCGGCATGCCGCTGCCATTAGCGACGTGGTGGTGCTGAGCGACGGCTCCCACATAGTAAGGGGGCGTTTTGAATGGGTGAGCGGGCAGCGGCAGGTTGGCTACGTCCGCCTGTTAGCTAACGGCCAGCCCGACCAGGTGTTCAATGCTCACATTGCGCCATTTAGCGAGCAAATTGTGGCGGTGGTGGAAGCTCCGGGCCGCAAGCTGCTGGTGGCCCACGAAGACTATAGCATCTGGAAAGGCGACTCCATCGTGGCCAAGGTGCACAAAGGACTGATGCGCCTGAACTGGGACGGCTCGCCGGACCCAACTTTTGCTCGCCCTCCGAATAAGCCCGACGCTCCGTGGATTTACAGCGACGCCGTGCTGGCCGCCCTGCCCAGTGGCGAAGTGCTGCTGGCAGGCTGGCTCGCCGAGCAGCAGCAGGCCGGAGCTAAGCGCAAGGTGCCGCTGCTGCGGCTGCGGCCCAATGGCCAAATAGATGCGTCCTTCCTGCAACACTGTCGGCAGGCATTGGCCAGCAGCGACAGCTGCTTTATTCAAGCCTTGCAGGTATTGCCAAACGGTTCTATTCTATTGGGCGGGCGTTTGGCCGGGGCCAATGGCCAGCCGCCGCCGCCCTTTGTTCGGCTATTCCCTGATGGCCGCCCCGATGCTGCCTTTAAAGCCGCCCCCAACTCCGATTACTTCCAACGGATGGCAGTGCAGCCTAACGGAAGCGTATTGGCTCTGTTTAACGATGGTGGCGGCAACGATGAGCTAATACTGCGGCGTCTACTGCCGAATGGGTTACCCGACCCAACTTTTCCTGCCCGGTTAACCTTGCATAGCCGGACGCCAACTGTGCAGGTACAACCGGATGGCCGCATTCTGCTGCTTGGTACGTTTGAGGCTAAACCGGAAGCACGGGTTGGACCAGGTGTTATGCGTTTGTTGCCCAGCGGCAAGCCGGACCCGAGCTGGCAGCCCAGCCCCGACCAGGCCGATTGGGCAACAGCCTTGCAGCTGCTGCCCGGTGGTGAGGTGCTGGTGGGCGGCGAGCCGCACAAGCACGGCCGCGCCGAAACCGATGCGCTGCCCATTCCCGGCGAGGTGCTGACGGCTACGGGTGCTTTTTCTCGCCCTTATGGGGAACTGCTGCAGGGTAATGGCCGGGTAAAGGTGGAGAAGCTGGTAGCTGGCGGCTGGCTGGTGTATGGCGCGTTCCTGGAAATAAACGGCCTGCCGGCCCGCAACATCGCCCGCCTGCATCCTAATGGCAGCCTGGATTCCTCCTTTATAACCAAGGCCCGAACCTGGCACAGCAGCCCTGCTGACCGGGAGCAAGTCTACCGGGTTAAACCCCAGCCTGATGGCAGCATGCTGATATGGGGCTCCTTCAACCGGGTGGGCACGCTGGCCAAGGCCGGCCTGGCCCGGCTGCAGCCGTCGGGCTCGCCCGACCCTAGCTATCCGCCAGCGCCCTCGCCGCCTATGCCGCCGGAGCTTGCCGAGCAGCTGATTGCTACGGAATGGCTAGAGAATCCGATTGACTCCGTTTTCCTGTACCGCAACTGCCGGAGTATCCTCACTCCTCCGTTTTTCTCCCGGAGTGGGAAGCCGATGCTGAACTACAAGGGGCTAGGCGGCGAAGTAAATGAGACAATAGACAGAATTATACTGACGCCCGCTGCCGATAAGTTCACGTTGTTGGCATATCGCGGCAAACAGCTGGTATTTAAGTACCGTTTTGCTGTAAAGCCGGTGCCCACACCTGCTATTCGATGCATTTTAACCAGGCAAGGAAGCCCGGTGCCTTTCATAAAAGTGGATTCTCTAAGCCAGAGCCAGCTTCTTTTTTACGCAATTCCAGAGCCAACCTTCGCCGCTGGTTGGCCAGAAGACGCCCGTTTCCGGGTGTCGCGGGCGCGGGCTACGCTGCTTCGCAACAATGTCCCGGTTGGGGAGCCGCTGCTGTTTGTACAGGAGGGCCTGCAAACTAACCAACACAATAAGATGCCGCTTGCCTCGGTAGCAGCCCTGGCTCGCCCCGGCGACCTGCTGCGGGTAGAGGTCACAGCCGCACAGCGCCTGAGTGCTGAGGAACAGCTGGAAAATTTCCCGCTCGCTGAGCAGTTTACTTTTCAGATTAAGTGATGCTTGCTGCTGCGTGCCAGCAGCAAGCATCACCGCTTACGCTAGCCCTCGCCGCGCAGCACCTCCAGCGGCGGCCGGGTCAGCACCTCCCGGCTGTTGAAAAGGCCGATAAGTACCGTAATGCCCGTCACCAGCACGGCCAGGCCCAGCATAGGCAGGATGGTGGGGGTGAAATCGGCTTCGAACACCACGGCTGCCTGGGCCCAGCTGGCGGCCATGGCCAGCCCGATGCCGACAATGGCGGACAGCAAGCCCAGGAAGGCGTATTCTGTCATGGTGATGCGCAGAATCTGCTGCCGGCTGGCGCCAATGGTGCGCAACAGCACACTTTCCTGAATGCGCTGGTAGCGGCTGATGATAACCGAACTGCCCAGCACCAGCAGGCCGGTTACGATGCTGAAAAAGGCCATGAAGCGGATAACAAACGAGATTTTCTGAATGATGTCGTCCACCGTTTTCAGAATCAGACCGATGTCGATGGCCGACACGTTGGGAAACTTCGCCACCAGCTCACGCTGCACTAGGCCCAGCTGCCGGGTGTTGGGCACCCGCGTCACCAGCACGTAAAATTGCGGGGCCTGCTCCAGCACCCCTTTGGGAAACACCACCAGGAAGTTGGTTTGCATCTTGGCCCAGTCCACCTCGCGCGTGCCGCCGATAATGGCCTTCATCGGCGCGCCCTGCACGTTGAAGCTGAGCGTGTCGCCCAGGCTCAAACCCACGGTCTTGGCGTAGCCGCCGTCGACGGAAATGCGCGGCAGGCCGTCCTTGCCCACGTAGGGCGGGCGCCCGGAAAGCTGCTTTTCGGACGTAGTGAGCGAGTCGCGGTAGGTGACGCGGTACTCGTTGGTGAGGGCCCAGGGCGGAATGTCGTCGGTGGTGTCGCGCTTGATTTCGGCCACCGTGCGCCGGTTGATGGCCATCAGGCGCATGGTCACCACGGGCAGGCCGTTGATGATGGGCAGGTTGCGCTGCTGCAAAAGCTGCTCGACGCCGGCGCGCTGCTCCCTCTGAATGTCGAACAGCACCAGGTTGGGCTGCTTGCTATCGGCCGAGGTGAGCTGCAGGCGGCCCAGCAGCAGGGCCTGCACCAGATAGAGGGTGGCCACCAGGAAAGTGCCCAGGCCGATGGAGGTTATCAGCGTCAGGGTTTGGTTGTGGGGGCGGAACAGGTTGGCCAGGCCCTGGCGCCACACGTAGCCCCAGGAGCTGGGGAAGAAGCGCCGCACCAGCTTCATCAGCAGCAGGCCCAGGCCCATGAGCGTGCCGAAAGCTAGCAGCAGCCCCCCGGCGAAAGCCAGCGCCACCAGCCACTGCCGCGTCTGGGCGTAGGCAAAGGCCGTGATGAAGAGCATCACCAGGGCGTAGATAAACCAGCGGATAGGGTCGGGGCCGGTGGTATCTTCCTCGTAGGCCGAGCGCAGCACCCGCAGCGGCGACACTCGCCGGATGCTCAGCAAAGGCAACAGGGCAAAGAGTACGGCCATGAGCAGGCCTGTAATAATGCCCAACCCAATGGCCGACCACGATACGCCCATGATGATGTCAACCGGCAGCAGGTCGCCCAGTACGCGTGGCAGCAGCACCTGTACCGCCGCGCCCAGCGCCGCTCCGATGATGGCACCAAGCAAGCCCAGGCCAGCGGTTTGAATCAGGTAAATCAGTACCGCCTGCCGGCCGCTGGCACCCAGGCAGCGCAGCACGGCCACCGAAGCCAGCTTTTCGCGCACGTACAGGTTGATGGCGCTGGCCACGCCTACGCAGCCCAGCAGCAGGGCCACGAAGCCCACCAAACCCAGGTAGCGGGTGAGGTCGCCAAAGGCACGGCCGGTGCGCTCCTGCCGGCTGGCGACGGTGTCGGACTCAATGTTGGCCTTGTCGAGCCGGTTTTGCAGGCCTTTTACCAGGGCCGGCACGTCGGTGCCGGGGGCGAAGTGCACGAAGGTGCGGTAGGTGACGCGGCTGCCGCGCTGCACCAGCCCGGTCTGCTCCAGAAAGCGGCCCGGCAGAAACACCGACGGCGACACGGCACTGGCCATACCCGAGCGGCCCGGCGTGCTCAGCACCCGTCCCAGGATGGGCAGCGTCACATTGCCCACCCGCACGGAGTCGCCCACCTTGGCACCAAACTGGGCCAGCAGCACGTCGTCGACCAGGGCGCCGCGCCCGGCCCGGTACCCGGCAATGGCCGAGAGCGGCTGCACGTCCCACTTGCCGTAGTAGGGGAAGTTGCCGCTCAGGTTGCGCACCTGGGCCAGCCGCACGCCCTGCGTCCGCGGAAACAGAATCAGCGAGGCGAAGGTGACCTCCTCGGTGCGCTCCGTGCCCAGCTTGTTGATGAGCGGGGCCACGGCTGGGTCGAAGGGCTGGCTGGAGAAAAACATGGCATCGGCCCCGAGCAGCTCCTTGGCCTGGTCGCCGATACTACGGGAGAGGTTGTCGCCAAACGAGTTGATGCCCACCAGGGCCGAGATGCCTAGGATAATACTGGACATGAACAGCAGCAGGCGGGTGCGGCTGCGGCGGCTGTCGCGCCAGGCCATGCGCAGCAGCCAGCCAAACGAAGCCACGGGCTGCGAAGTCGGATTAGGCATGGGCGGACTGCAGTTCTTCGGTGCGGGAATCGGAAATGACGGCGCCGCCGCGCAGGCGCAGGATGCGCTGGGTTTTGGCGGCCAGCTCCAGGTCGTGCGTCACGAGTACCAGCGTGGTGCCGGCTTCGCGGTTGAGCTCAAACAGCAGGTTCACCACCGTGGCACTGGTGTCGGGGTCGAGGTTGCCGGTGGGCTCGTCGGCAAACAGGATGGCGGGGCGGTTGGCAAAGGCCCGGGCCAGCGACACGCGCTGCTGCTCGCCACCCGACAGCTGAGCGGGGTAGTGGTGGCCGCGCTTGCCCAGGCCCACGCGCTCAAGCAGCGCCTGAGCAGTTTGAGCCGAGTTTTTCTCGCCGCGCAGCTCCAGCGGCACCTGCACATTTTCCAGCGCCGTGAGGGTGGGCAGCAGCTGGAAGTTCTGGAAGATGAAGCCCACGTGCTGGTTGCGCACCGCCGCCCGCTCGTCCTCGCCCAGGTTGTCGAGCGCAATGCCCTTGAGGCGCACGCTGCCGGAGCTGGCCCGGTCGAGGCCGGCACAAAGGCCCAGCAGGGTGGTTTTGCCCGAGCCGGAGGGCCCCACGATGGCAAAGGTGTCGCCGGCTTCGAGGGTAAAGCTTACTTCGTGCAGCACCGTGAGCTGCTGCCCCGCGCTGGCGTAGGACTTGGTGAGGTTCTCGACTTGTAGTATCACTGACTAAAGGGCAAAATGGCGGTTCACAAGGCCGCCGCGGCGAGCCGATAGGAAAAGTAATTCCGAAGAAATGGATGGTTGCACGCAAGCAACAGCCGGAGCCGCATTACGTTTGCGTTGCCTAACGCCTGAAGCTTACGAATACTTTACGCTCTAAGGCTAAACTTATAAGTTTCTTGTTGCTGGTTCCTGGTTTCTTGTTGTCGTTTTAGCACAAAGACCCGCAACCAGTAACCAGCCACAGGAAACCAGGAACCTACTCTATGAAGCTTAAATATCTGGCCTCTGCGGCCGTACTGACTCTGGCCCTGGCCAGCTGCGACAATAAGACCGCGCAGCAAGACAACGCTGCCGCTCCGGCTACCGAAACTGCGGCGCCTGCTGCCGACGCGGACAAGCCTACCTCCGGCAAGAAACGCATCCTTTTCTTCGGCAACAGCCTCACCGCTGGCATGGGCCTCGACCCGGAAGAAGCCTTCCCGGCCCTCATCGGCCATAAAATTGATTCGCTCAAGCTGGGCTACGAAGTAGTAAATGCCGGCCTCAGCGGCGAAACCACAGCCGGCGGACGCAGCCGCGTGAGCTGGGTGCTGCGCCAGCCCGTGGATGTGTTTGTGCTGGAGTTGGGAGCCAACGACGGCCTGCGCGGCCTGCCCCTGGCTGATACCCGCCGTAACCTGCAGGCCATCATCGACACCGTGCGCCGCAAAAGCCCCGCCGCGCAGATTGTGCTGGCTGGCATGCAGATGCCGCCCAACCTGGGCGCCAGCTACGCCGCCGACTTCAGCAAGATATACCCCGAGCTGGCGCAGAAAAACAACGCCCTGCTGATACCCTTCCTGCTCGAAGGTGTAGCTGGTCATCCCGACCTCAACCAGCGCGATGGCATTCACCCCACCGCCAAGGGCGACCGGATTATTGCCAAAACCGTGTGGCAGGTGCTGCAGCCGCTGCTGAAGTAGCGCGGACTCTGCGAGTCCGCGAGTAGAAGCATCCTGATTAACTGTTCACGGCTGTTCACGTGCGGACTCACAGAGTCCGCGGTACTTAAATCACCTTCACCTCGTCCAGGTGCACTTCGTCGCGCAGCAGCTCCAGGTTGCGGTAGGCGAGGGGGCGGCCGTGGTCCGTGCTAAGCTCGGGCAGGGGTTCGCGAGCGGCGTCGAGGGTCAGCTGCGTGAATTTGCGCTCGCCCAGGTAGATGGCTACGGGCCGGCCCCGGCGCGGGTCATGCGCGGCCAGGGCATGGTCTATTTCGGCCAAAATGCTGCTCATAGCAAATACGTGAGCGTGAATGGGCCTGAAATATAGAAGGGTTTTTAGCAATCCGCAAAGAAGCTCACTTTTTATTGCCCCTGAACACCGAAGGCCGCTACAGACGGCTGGCTACCTTTGCGCCATGACAACTGCTGCTTCTGCGCCCTCTGCGGCGGCTTCGCTGGCTTCGCGGCCCATTGGAATGTTCGACTCCGGTATTGGCGGGCTCACCGTGGCGCGGGCCGTGGCCCGGCTGCTGCCCCAGGAGCGAATTGTGTATTTCGGGGATACGGCCCACCTGCCCTACGGCGACAAAAGCACGGCTGCTATTCAGGCCTACGCGGTGAAAATATGCGATTTGCTGCTACGCCAGCAGTGCAAGGTAATTCTGATTGCCTGCAACTCGGCCTCGGCCGCGGCCTACGAGCTGGTGCGCGAGTACGTGGGCTCCAAAGCGCGGGTGCTGAACGTAATTGACCCCATCGTGGCCCACGTAGGGCAGACCTACGCCGGGCAGCGGGTGGGCCTCATCGGCACCAAGCAAACGGTGAACTCCAACGTTTACAAAAAGAAGATTGACGGCCTGGATGCCGGCGTCGACCTGCACTCGCTGGCCACGCCGCTGCTGGCGCCCATGATTGAGGAAGGCTTCTTCGATAACTCAGTCAGCGACGAAATTATCGGCACCTACCTGAGCAACCCCGCGCTGAGCGACATCAGCGCGCTGGTACTGGCCTGCACCCACTACCCGCTTATCAAGGAGCAGATTGCGCGCTTCTACAACGGCACCGTGGATGTGCTGGATGCTTCGGATGCCGTGGCTGCCCATACCCAGGCCTACCTGGCCGCCCACGGCCTGCTGGCCCCGGCGGGAGCGGGCAGCCCCAGCCACCACTTCTACGTGTCGGACTTTACGCCTTCCTTCGAAGAAAGCACCCGCATATTTTTCGGGCAGGAAGTGCAGCTGGAGCACTACCCTTTGTGGGAATAACGCGGCTTAAAAGCCCAGAATGACGTTTGCGCCTACCTGTCCGCTGCGGAACGTCTGGCTGCCCATGCCGTCGATGGTGCCCGAGCGCGAGGCCGATTCAAATTCCGCTTCCAGGCTGAGGCTAAAGCCTTTCAGGGGAACAGTGTAGCCCAGGCCGCCCATCAGGGAAGTGCCCAGCGCGTATTGGTGGCGGAAAAAGTTGGTTTCTTCGTTGAAGCGCTTGGTGGTGAGCTGGCCGAAGCCGAAGCTGCCGCGGGCGTAGAGGCCGCGCCCAAACTCTCGGCTCAGCGGGTAGTACTTGGCGGCCACGGCCAGGTTGTAGTAGTTGAAAATGTACTGGTCGCCAAAGTCGCCTTCTACCGGCGCGCCAAAGGAGCCGGAGATACGCGTGCCGACGCCCAGCCCTCGCCACTTCACGGGCGCCACGTAGAAGCCGGCCAGGATGTTGTTGCCGGTGCCGGGCTTGGCGCTGCCGCCCAGCGCCTGGCCCAGCTTAGAGCGGGTATCGCCGAAGTATAAGGTCTTGTTGAAGCCTATGCCAATTTCGGCATAAACCGGCAGCTTGGAATCTGCCTTTTGAGCAAAAGCGGTGGTGGCGCTGGTGAGCAGGGTAGCAGCCAGAGCGGGGGCGAATAGCAAGGTTTTCATGGGGTTTGCGGAGCGGGTTTGGTTGGTTGAAACTCCGCTGCAAAGGTCCCCGGCCGCCATAAGGCCAAACGATGACTTGGGTTAAGAAAAACGACACGCTGCTTAGCTCCGCGCCCGGATGCGGCTCAGGCTTTCGGGCTTTACGCCCAGGTAAGTGGCAATGAGGCGCTGCGACACCCGCTGCACCACCTGGGGCCGCTGGCGCAGCAGCTGCTCGTAGCGCTCAGCCGGTGTTTGGTTGAGAAGTGCGGCAGCCCGGGCCCGGCTGCCGCGGTAGGCTTGCTCGGCCATGAGCCGGCCAAACCGCTCAAACACCGGCCGCTCATCGTAGAGGCGGTATAGCTCGGCCCGCGGCAGCAACCAGACGCGCGTGGGCTCCAGGGCCTGAATGCTCTGGGCCGAAGGCTGCTGGTCGAGAAAGCTGTCGTAGTCGGCGTACCATTCGCCCTCGAAGAAAAACTGCCCGGTGTGCTCTTCGCCCTGCACGATGTAGAAGTAGCGCAGCGCGCCAGTTTCGATATAAGCCGCGGCCCGGCACACCTCGCCGTCGCGCAGCAGCAGCTCCTTTTTCGCCAGCAGCCGGGGCTGCATCACTGCCCGCAGAGCGGCAAAGTCAGCCTCGGTGAGCGGCATCAGCGCCCGCAGCTGCGCGTAAAGCGCAGTCGGAAACTCTGGTTCGGCAGCGTGTTTCATCGTACTACAATATCTGGGCTAAGCGGGCAGTTTAGGTGAGCCAGAGTAAGTAAAGGAGAATACTGGGGAAGGGAAGTCACTCCGTCTATGATATCAGAAGCCAGCCTGGCGCACTGCCGCCAGCTCCTGCGGCTTCAGTACCGCGTACAGGGCGTCGTGTACCGGCGTGTCAACCTGATAAGCTTTGCCCAGGCGGACCACTGCCCCGGTTTGTGCCTCCAGCTCGGATGGGCGGCCGGCCATGAGGTCGCGCTGCATGGACGAAGTGCCGGCGGCCGGGGTTTGCTCGTACTGCTGCCACACGCGGTCGACGGCATCCGGAGCGAGGGGCACCCCGGCGGCGCGGCCCACGGCGGCCAGCTCCTCGGCGCAGGCACGCAGCAGCTCCCGGCTTTCGGGCAGGGCCAGCAACTCGCCCATGGGCACCCGTGCCGCGGCCCCCACTGTGCCGAATGGCGCCACAAATAGAAACTTTTCCCACAGCGCCACCTGTAAGTCGGTCGGCTCCTCTACGCGCAGGCCGGCCCTTCGAAAGGCTTCTTTGAGCGGTGCCAAGTTTAGCGGCGCATCAGCTTGCAGGGGGCCAAAAGCCAGCGAAGGCGTCACGCCGCTGTGGCAAAACTCACCTGGGCCCGTCTGCTGCACCATGATGCGGCACAAGCCGCGCAGTACGTGCCCAGGGCCGAGCGCCGCGGCCAGCTGTTCGGCAGCTTCCACGCCGTTTTGCAGGGGCAGTACCAGCGTAGCGGGGCCTAGCAGAGGCTTCAGTTGCTGCGCCACGCTGGCCACCTGACCGGCCTTTACGCCCAGCAGCACCACATCAACGGGGCCTGCCTGTGCTGGGTCGTCGGTGGCACGCACGGATGCGAGGTGGAAGTCGCCGGCAACGCTGCTCATGCGCAGGCCGTGGGTGCGCAGTGCCTGCAGGGTAGCGCCGCGGGCTATAAAGGTCACGTCCTCGCCGGCCTGCGCCAGCCGCCCGCCGAAATAAGCCCCGACGGCTCCGGTACCAAAAACTGCAAAACGCATGGTGTCGAACTAACTAAGTGGTATTGTGCCGAACGGTAAGTGGCCGCACAAACGTAAGGGGAGGGCTTACAAGCTGCCTCCAGACTACACCGGCCCGTTGGCTGCAAACAGCTTGGGAGCTGAGTAGTTGGGCTGCTGCCGCGGAGCTCACAATTCTATAATCGGCCGGGTCGGCCGTAGCTGAAAAAGCCGTCGTACTTTTATGACCCTTTTGCAGAACTCATCATACCATATTCTTTTTTTCACTTTCACCCTTTTTTATGAAACACATGTTTACAACCCGGTTACTGGCATGCCTGGCCTTCCTGGCACTGCTGTGGCCGCTCACTTCCACCGCCGCGCCGTTCACCCCGGGAAACCTGGTGGTGGTGCGCGTCGGCGATGGTTCAGCAGCCCTCGCGAGTGCGGCTACTGCCACGTTCCTGGTAGAATACACACCCGCGGGCACTGTGGTGCAAACCATTGCGCTGCCCACGTCCGCCAGCGGCCTGAACCGGGCGCTGACCCTGGCCGGTACTTCTACGGCCGAAGGCCAACTCACCCGCTCTGTTGATGGTCGCTTCCTCATCTTGGCTGGCTACGATGCCGCTACGGGCACGGCTGCTATCACCAACACTACGGCTACGGCCACCAATCGGGTAGTGGGCCGGGTAGCAGCCGATGGCACCATCAACACCAGCACCACCATCAACGATGCCTTCGGAGGCACGAGCACCACTACCGGTAGCATCCGGGGGGCTGCTTCGGTTGATGGCAGCAGCTTCTGGGCTGCTGGCTCCGTTTCGGGCGTGCGCTATGTTACGCTCGGCAACACAGGTGCTAGCACACAGCTCAATACGGCCCCGACCAACATTCGGTATGTCAATATCGCAGGTGGGAATCTCTATGTATCATCGGGTTCGGCTGCCACGCTTGGTGTAAGCCAAATTGGCACGGGCCTCCCCACTACCACTGGCCAAACCAACACCGGGCTCACCGGTGCCGGTACAGCCACTGGCAGCAGCCCCTACGCTTTCTTCTTTGCCGACCTGAGTGCCACGGTTCCCGGTGTGGACGTGCTCTATCTGGTAGATGACCGGGCAGCCGCCAGCAGCGGTGGTATTCAGAAATACAGCCTCGTGGGCAATAGCTGGACCCTGAACGGCACCATCGCCGGCGGAACCCTGCGCGGGCTGACCGGCAGCGTAAACGGCTCCAGTGTGACGCTCGGCGCTACCTCCGCCAGCGGCCTGTACATCCTCAGCGACGCCACTGGCTACAACGTAGCACCCACGGTGACCCTGCCGGCTACGGCCCAGGCCACAGCTGGTACGAACATGGCTTTCCGCGGGGTGTCCTTCGCTCCAGTAGCCGGCACGGCCACTCCGGCGCCCGCCATTACGAGCTTCACGCCCACCTCGGGTGCGAGCGGCACCACGGTTACCCTCACGGGCACGGACTTCACGGGCGCCACGGCCGTGACCTTAAACGGCGTAGCCATCACGGGCTTTACGGTAGTGAACGGCACCACCATCACCTTCACCGTACCAACTGGTGCTACCAGCGGCACCATCGCCGTAACAACCCCCGGCGGCACGGCCACCAGCACCACCAACTTCACGGTGACGACGGCCACGCCGGCTCCGACCATCACCAGCTTTACGCCCGCTAGCGGCGCGGTGGGCTCCACGGTTACCCTGACCGGCACCAACTTCACCGGCGCTACGTCGGTAACTATTGGCGGGGTAGCCGCCACCTTCACAGTGGTAAACGGCACGACCATCACCCTGACGGTGCCGGCCACGGCTATCACGGGCGCCATTTCGGTAACCACGCCGGGCGGCACCGTAAACAGCGCTACCAACTTTACGGTAACGACGGCTACGCCAGCCCCGACCATCACCAGCTTCACGCCCACGACCGGGCCGGTTGGCACAACGGTAACGGTAACCGGCACCGACTTCACGGGTGCTACGGGTGCCAGCCTCAACGGCACGGCCGGTACCAACTTCATGGTGATGAGCCCGACAGAGGTAATGTTCACCGTTGCTGCTGGCAGCACCAGCGGCCCCATCACCGTGACGACGCCCGGTGGCACGGCCACCAGCAGCACCAACTTCACGGTAACCACCCCGGCGGCCGCGCCCACCATTACCAGCTTCTCACCCAACACGGCTGGGGTAGGGGCTCCGATAACCATCACGGGTACCAATTTCACCGGCGCCACTTCCGTAACCCTCAATGGCGCTACCGTAAGCTTCACGGTGGTGAACCCGACGACTATCAACTTCACGGTTCCGGCTGGTGCTACGTCGGGTCCTATTACGGTAACCACTCCTGCTGGTACTGCTACGAGCAGCACCAGCTTCACGATGATTCCGGCTCCGACCATCACCAGCTTCACGCCTACCACTGCTTCGCCTGGTACCACGGTAACCATCACAGGTACCAACCTCACTACGGCTACTGCTGTGTCGGTTAACGGATTAATTATCAGTAACTATACTGTTGTTAACTCGACGACTATTACGTTCGTAATACCTTCGGGCGCTACCTCCGGCACCGTCGTGGTGCCCACACTCGGCGGTACGGCCACTGCCCCTGGTACGCTTACAATTGTGCCAGCGACGCCTTTCCCCACCATTACCAGCTTCACGCCCACCTCGGGCAGCAGTGGTACCACCGTCACCGTTACGGGCACCAACTTCACGGGTGCTACAGCCGTGACACTTAACGGCGTAGCCATCACCGGTTTCACAGTAGTAAACGGCACGACCATCACCTTCACTGTGCCCGCCGGTGCCACCAGCGGCACTATTGGTGTAACCACCCCCGGCGGCACAACTGCCAGCGCCACCAGCTTCACGGTTAGCGCCCCCGCCCTGACGCCGACGCTGGCATCAATTGCTCCGGTACGCGCCGTAGTCGGCGGCCCGGCCTTCACGCTGACGCTGGACGGCACGAATTTCACGGCCACCACGCAGGTGAACTTCGGCAGCCTGGTGCTCACGGCCGCTACCGTGAACATGAACGGTACCCGCATCACAGTGAGCGTACCGGCCAGCGCCATTGCCACGGTAGGTCAGATTGTAGTGTCGGCCACCAACGGCGGCACGGCCTCCAACACCCGCGATTTCTTCGTGGTGCCGGCCGCTACCACGGTAGCGTTCGAAGACTTCGAGCTTATCCCCTCGGGCCGCGCCTACGCCGATGTAACGCCGGTGGCCCTGCGCTCGGGCTCCTGGACCTTCATTCAGGCCGTAGCCGGTGACCAGTTCAACGACAAAGCCAATCAGGTTAAGTCGGCCCGCATCCGCGGCGGTGGGTCCATCGCCATGAACTTCGACAAGGCCAACGGTGCGGGTGTGGTTTCGCTGCAGGCTGCCCTGTACGGCACCGACGCAGCTGCTTCGTTCACCCTGGAAGTTTCGTCGAACGGCGGCACCACCTGGACGGCCGTGCCCGGCGCCCCCACGGCGCTGACTGCCACGCTCACGACCTACAGCTTCACCGTGAACCGCCCCGGCAACATCCGCCTGCGCATCTCGAGCACCAACACCACGGTCGGCTCGAACCCCCGCATCAACATCGATGACCTCAACATCACCGACTTCATTGGTTCGGGCACTCGCGGTGCCAGCCAGGCTGAGCTGAGCCTGTACCCCAACCCGGCCACCGACCTGGTGACCGTAGGCGTAAACGGCGCCGCCGCTGCCGGCCGTCTGGTACGCGTGAGCGACCTGCTGGGCCGCACGGTGCGCACCGCCACGCTGCCCGCCTCGGGTCAGCTGAGCCTGCAGGGCCTGCCCACCGGCACCTACCTGCTCACGGTGGACGGCAACACCCGCCGCATCACCAAGGAATAGGTTTCCTGGTTAAGGCCATGAAAAAAGGCCCCCTGCAGCTGCAGGGGGCCTTTTTTGTTGTAAGACTTGGTCGGGACGGAGTGCGCGAAGCAGCGCTACAACTCGGCGCGGCGTGTGGTCACGGCGGCGATGAAGCCGTCGAGGCGGGTGATGTCGTCAGTGACGCCGTCCCGGTCCAGTTCTTTTTCGAGCAGGGCCGAGGCCCCGTAGTTTTCTACTTTGCTGGTAAGGTTGTTAGCGCGGGTTTCGTAGCGGTTCAATAGGTTTTGCTGGCGGCGTTTATCGTCACCCTCGGGCAGGGTAGCCACGATGGGCGTGAGGCCAGCCACCAGGGCCTGGGTGGCGGCCAGGTCCGCCTGGGCGCTGGTGGCGTTGTCCCAGTTGGCGAGTTGGAAGTTGAGGTTGTTGAGCCGGTTTACCAGGCCGGTGCGCTCGCGCTGCTTGGCCGTGAGCAGGGCATCGCACTGCGCCGGGGTAGAAAGGAGGTTGACGGAAAACGCCATAAAATGTGTATTGGGGTAAAAGGGGTAGCCAATGTGCGGGCCGCTCCCGCATCCCGCTGGCCCCTGAACGCCCGCCGCTTTTCGCGTATTGTAGTGTAGAAGAATTGTTTTTATAAGACCTTCTATTTAGTTAAGAAGTTAACGATGCTGCCTGCCCGGCTTCAAACTCCAGCGCCGCCACGCGCAGCCGCAGCAGGGCTTGGGCGGTGCTGCCGGAGCGCACCAGCTCATTCCGCGCTTCGGCCTCGAACCGGGCCAACCAGGGCGGGGACGGGGCACCGGCCGGCGCCAGCACGGCACGCAGAGTGGGCAGGGCCGCCAGCCGCCGCCGGGCCCAGGCAGCCCGGGCGGGCATGGAAGCCAGCTCGAAGGCCAGCCGCTCGGCCCGGAGCTGGCAGGCCTGCTGGTGCTTCTGTAGAGCTGACGCCTCCAGCGGCTCAGCGGCCGGCTCGGCCGGCGTGGTCTGCTGGGCTAGGGTGAGGGCGGCCTGGGGCAGTACGGCTTTCATGGGCAGGCCGCGCACGCCACGCTCGACCTGGGACACCATGGTCCTGCTCAGGCCCAGGCAATAGCCCAGGGCAGTTTGGCTGAGGGCGAAGGTGGCGCGCAGGCGGGCCAAAGGGCTGTTTTTCATACGGTGATTTGCTCTCGCTTTTGAAGCAACGCAAAAAGCAGAGAGCTGTTGCGGGCTGACTTTGCTCTCGGATTTTGAAAGTATCTGAAAAGCGAGAGCAACACGCGGTAGCTATGTATGCATAGCGCCTTGTTAGCTAGCCAGCCTTGCTGTACTTTTCCGGCTCATTTACTACTGGTTTTAATTTTCTACCAAATGAACCTACGCATACAAATCGTGCGCATCGCGACGGCCCTTTGCTGCACTACCCCCGGCTGGGCACAGCATTTTTCACCGGCTATCATTCCGATAAAAGAGCCTCAGAAACCGGTGTCTGTCTCGACGATGGACTGCATATTCACCAATGCAAAGGGGGTAAAGTGGTTGGCTCCCAAAGGCACTATTACAGATGGTGCCTCCATTCCGGACGTTGCCATTCCCTTTATCGGCAGCCGGCTCGACAAGCGGTACCGGGGCGCTTCCCTGATACACGATGCGTATTGCGGCAAAGCCAACAAGAAAGGCGCTTCCTATCACAATGCTATGTGGGAGGATGTGGCCCGCATGTTTTACGAGGGCTGCCTGGCAGGGGGCACCTCGCAAACCACGGCCCTGATTATGTACGCGGCCGTCTGGATGTATCCACCTAATAGATGGGCCTACGCAGACCCCAAAAGCAAGTCGTTTAAAGACGCACTTGCCGGGATTAAGTCTCAACAAGCAGGTGAGCTGACCGCCGCCGACTCGACGCAGGCCCGCGTGGCGGTAGTGGCCAGCCAAAGCCAGGAAATCCAGCTGCTGGATGCGTCCAACACGTCGGATGCCTTGCAGGAAGAACAATTCAAAGAGGTGGTGGGCTTTATTCAGCGCAACCCATCGGACTTAACCCTGCCAGAACTCGACTCGGTTATGCAAAAGGCTTCCAGCCAATTGAAAACCACTAATAGGGTACTGGTATTACCCGGCAAGGCCAGTACGAAGTTTGAGCGATAAGAAAACCGGCCGGTGCGCATAGCTTGCCCGACCAGGAAGATTTCTCTATCGGAGCTGCTGGCAAATGAATTGACCAAGCCATAGCGCCGAGCTATTCCGGTAATAAAAAGGCCTCCTGCAGCTGCAGGAGGCCTTTTTTGTTGCGCTGAAATTAGTGATACAAGTTGTGGGCGTTGGCCGCACTCAGGTTGAGCCAATTTGGAAAGACGGCGGTGAAGCAGCCTCTGGCAAGGTACTCCTGTCCGGTCACCCGAGGATGCCCCCAACCATTCAGCTAGTAAAAAGACCCACTTGTGGGGCCGGAAGTGTCGGTGGTCGAGGAGCCTATTTCTGACCGGGAGGGGGGTAATAAATTCGTAAACGACTTGTCGGGAGCTGACCTATCGATAAGTGGTATCTTTGTAGTTGGAAAAACTTAGTCTACTTAAGCTTTAAGCATAAAAGCTGTTTATGAAACACTTCCGAACGGATTCACTGAAAAAGCTTAAGCACCTGCTGGGGCTGGTGTTGCTGCTGCTACCTGGAGTAGGGTGGGGGCAGACACCTATTGCCAGCTATGACTTTGAGGCAAGTCCCGCAACGCCAACATTGTTGGTATCTACCTCCGGTGGTACAACGCTGACCGGGAATGGGGCTTTTCCAAGCGACCCGCGCTATGTATCCGGTTCTCAGGGCTTTGGGGTTAGCAATGGAACGGCTTCGGCTACCTCAGCCGCTCTCGACGTGAGCAACTATACCGGAGTTTCAGTATCGGTTCGTTTGGCATCCTTCTCGGTTACTTCGGGCAATGGAGCAGATTCAGGTGACCTGGCTACGCTGGCGATTAGCACTGATGGCACAACGTTTAACAACCAAGTCCAGATTAAGGGCGGGGGTAACAGCCGTTGGTCCTTTGCTTCGGGCACGGGTACGGCGTCGAGGGCTTATGCTACCAGCGCCGTCACGGTAACAACTGCCGGGGGCGGCACCGTCACTTCCACCGGCTACAGTACCTTAACCGTTACCGGCATTACGCCAACGGCCAACATGCGGGTGCGGGTAACGTTGACTAATGATGACGCCAATGAGTATTGGATAATCGACGATATTGTAGTGAGTGGTACGGCGGCATCGGCATCGGCTCCAACGCTCACCACCAGCGCCGCTACGGCTATTGCTCAAACCACCGCCACGTTAGGCGGCAACATCAGCAACTTTGGTAGCCCCAGTGGTTCCAGCCCGGCCTATGGCTTCGTGTATAGCCTCACCTCGGCCAATGCTACCCCGCAGCTGGGCGGCACGGGCACCACGACCGTAGTAAAAGGTTCAGCGGCCTTCACCGGTGCCTACACCAGCGCTGTAACAGGGCTGAGCCAGAACAGTAACTATTCTTACCAGGCTTACGCCACAAACGGCACCGGCACCACCTATGGCGGGGTTCAAACCTTCAGCACGCCGGCGCCCACCATTACCACCGGCACCGTGACTGGTGCTCCCGTATGCGTGAGCAGCGCCCCGGCCAGCCTGACGGTGAACTACACGTCGGCCGGCAGCTTCACCGGAACGTACTCGGCCGAGCTGTCGGACGCCAGCGGCAACTTCGGCAGCCCGGTGGCTCTTACCGTTACGGCCTCAACGGCTACTTCCCTGACCGTGACCATTCCGCAGGGCACGGCCAATGGCAGCGGTTACAAGATTCGTGTGAATAACACGACGCCTGCTACTACCGGCTCCAGCAGTGCGGCATTCACCATCAATAACCTGGCCGTGAGCGTAGCCCCGGCTACGCTGACCATCAACCTGGGGCAGACCAACGCTACGGCCCTGACGGCTACCGAAACTCCGGCGGCCACCAGCCGCATCTGGGCATATGGTACCAGCGCCAGCGGCCCTTTCAGCACCACCATCGGCGGGCAGACGGGCACCAGCTACACGCCCCAGCCGGCCAACTTTGGCAACGTGCTGGGTACCTACTACGTGGTGGCGGTGAGCACCCTCGGCACCTGCACCGTTACCAGCGCCCCCGTTGCCGTGACCGTGGACCCGGCTACCGGGCCTTATGTGAGCGTTAACCCCAGCACCCTGGCGCTGGGCAGCGTGGCCCTGAACACCCCCGGCACCATCCAAACCTACCAGGTGAGCGGCGTTAACCTGGGTACCACGGGCATCACCATCACCCCGCCGGTAGGCGTGGAAGTGTCTACCAATGGTTTTGTAACGTCGGCTAACACTAACGCCTCGCCCTTGACCCTGCCGGCCAGCGGCGGCAGCGTGGCCAACACCACCATTTCGGTGCGCCTGGCTGCCTCGGCCAGCTCTACTAATGTAAGCAGCAATATCACCAACGTGAGCAGCACCGGCAGCGCCAGCGTAGCCGTGAGCGGCTCGGTAGCGCCGCCCGCTTCGGCCTGCCTAAGTGAAAACTTCAACAGCTTCACTGGCAGCTCGGGCTTCACTTCCGGCAACACTGGCTGGACGGCAACCGGACTGGGCAACTATACCTCTGCCGGCTCTTCCGGAGCGGCTGCCAATGCTGCTAAGTTTGACGACTCAGGGGACGTACTCATTACGCCCACACTGAGTGGCACGGCCTCTTCTTTGTCATTCTTCGTGCTGGGCAACGGCACCGATGCCAGCTCCAGCCTCCTGGTGGAGGGATTCAATGGAACTGCCTACAGCACCATTGCTACGCTGAGCAACCTGCCCACCGCTGGTGCTACAATTACCTACAACGCTACTTCTACGCCGGCCCTGACAGCGGGCACCTATACCCGCTTCCGGTTCACTTACACCAAAAGCGTCGGCAACCTTTCGTTTGATGACCTAGTGGTAAGCTGCGGCGGCGCGCCTGCCTTTACGCTCAGCACCGGCACCATCACCGGCAGCCCCTTCTGCATCAACCAGGGCACGGGCACGTCCATCTCGGTGCCTTTCACCGTGAGCGGCGGCTCGTTTGGTACGGCCAACGTGTTCACGGCCCAGCTGTCGGACGCCAGCGGTTCCTTCGCCACTCCCACCAACCTGGGCACACTTACGGCCGTGACCAGCGGCACCATCACGGGCAGCATCCCGGCCAGCGTGAGCACCACGGGTACCGGCTACCGCGTGCGGGTAGTGGGCAGCACGCCCGCTACCAACGGCACCGACAACGGAACTGACCTGAGCGTAACCAACTACCAGAGCAACGAGATTCCCTCGGCCACTGCCACGGCCCTGCCCGGCAACGGCCAGGTAACGGTAAGCTTCGGGGCGCCCGCAAGCTGCGCTACCAGCGTTATCATCACTGCCCGCGCGGGCAGCGCCGGCAGCCTGAAACCCCTGGCTGGCAACACGTACACGGCCAACACTACTTTCGGCGCCGGCACAAACCTGGGCAGTGGCCAGTATGTAGTCTATAACGGTCCGCTCAGCAGCAGCGTAACCGTGACCGGCCTCACCAACGGCACCCAGTATTTCTTCCAGCTCTTCACGACCGGCGGCAGCGGCTACAGCGACGGCATTGTCCGCTCGGCCCGTCCGGTACTGCCCGCTACGCTCACGGAGGTGGTTGTGCCCCAGCTCATCAGCGCCCGCACCACTGCTTCGACGCATACTACCCGCCTGCCTTATGTGTGGCGCGCCACCATCTCGGGCCTGACGGCCAGCACTACCTATAAGTACTATACCGCCGTGCGCGCCGCTGCCGACGTGCCCGGCTACGGCGGGGCCGGTATTCCGGTCGAAACCAAGGTGGCCGGCGCCTTCGTGCGCGGCACCAGCCCGGCGCTGACCAATGCCAGCTCGACCTTCACCACCGATGCCAGCGGCAGCTACACCGGCTGGTTTGCCGTGGAGCCCTCGGCCGATGCCCGCTTTGCTGATGGCAGCCAGCTCTACCCCATGGTAGTGCTCGACGCCGGCGACGGTGCCAACGTGGCCACCCATTTCCTGGCCACCACCAGCGCCGTCACGGCCCGCCTGCTCGGCACTGCTGCCAGCCAGGCTACCGGCGTGCGTGGTAGCTCCTTTGGCACCCCGTCGAACTTTGTGCTGACCTACGACAACACCGCCGGGACGGGCCGCCCTCTGGCCGGCACCTGGATTGAGAGCGACGGCTGGGCAACCACCAGCTATGCTTCCTTCTACAGCAGCGTGGACGGCACGGCCGGCGCCTATGGCCTGCTCACGCCCAACACCAACACCAGCGGCATCCGCCGCCTGGAGCAGCGCAGCCTGGCCGATGGCAGCCTCGTGGGCTGCGCCGCCACCGACGCCGATGGCAGTTGGACTGGCGGCGCCAATACGGTGAGCCCCAACGGCGGTACTACGGCCCTGGTGCTGACCACCGGCGATACCCCCTTTGCCAGCCCCACGGTGCTGGAGAACTTTTCGCCCGCAACTGCAGCAGCTGGTTCTACCATTACCATCAACGGCACCAACTTCACCACCGGCCCGCGGCCGACGGTGAGCTTTAATGGCGGCACGCCCGTAACGGCCACCGGCACCAGCAGCACCAGCCTGACCGTCGTGGTACCCGTGGGTGCTACCAGCGGCCCGCTGACCGTGAGCACTGGCTGCGGCTCGGCTACCACAACTGGCAGCTTCAGCGTAGCGCCCAGCGGCTTCTACACCAAGCCCACCGGCGACGTGGGCCTGCTGGCAACCTACGGCGACCAGCCCGATGGCTCGGGCACGGCACCCACCAGCTTTACGCTGGCCAACCAGACCTTTACCATCACCGCTACCACGGCCAACCGCACCTTTGCCAGCAACTGGTCCGTAACAGGTACCGGCTCGAAGGTGGTGCTGGCTACCGGGGCCAGCCTGGTAGTGCCGGCTACGGCCACCCTCACGGCCCGCGTCGACATGAGCAGCAACGCTACGCTGCAGGTGCTCAACTCCACCGTGAGCGGCATCACCTACGGCACCCTGGCCAGCAACAGTACCATCGACTACGCCCAAACCAGCGGTACGTTCAACGTGCCTGGCACGGTGAGCTACGTCAACCTGAAGCTTACCAACGGCAACAAGCGCCTCGACAATACCACCGTCAGCGGCAACCTCACTTTCGACAATACCGTCATCAGCGGCGCGGTGTTGAACACCAGCACCACCACGGCCGGCGACTACCCCATTGTGCAGCTGGCCGGCAACTTCAGCCAGCTCAGCGGCGTGAGCTACGACCGTACCCGTAACATCACCCTGCAGCTGACCAACACCAGCGCCGCGCAAACCTTGGCGGGCAACGGCAACACCATTGAGCTGTACCGCCTGTACACCGCCACCGGCAGCGGCGCCGTGGGTGGCATTCTCACCGGCACGGGTTCGGTGCTGATGCTGGCCAATAGCATCGACGGCGGCCTGGCCCTCTACGACGCCACGGCCTCGCTGGAGCTGGGCGCGGGCACCACAATGCGCTTCCTGCCCAATGGTGGCGGTAACATCTTCGTGGGTACCAATGGCCTGCTGAAGCCCTCGCCGACCAGCAACCTGGAGTTCTACCGCAACACGGTGAACACCTACACGCTCGGGACGCTGCGCCTGGCACCCGGATTCACCACCATCAACAACCTGATTCTGAATTCGACGGCCAGCGGTGCTAATACGCTGACACTGACTTCGGACCTCACCGTGAATGGTACGGCAACGCTGCAGGCGGGTACGCTGGTTATCGACGCCAACACCCTCACCTTGAACGGTTCCTTGTCGGTAGCTACGGGTGGCTTCCTCAATGGCAGCACCAGCAGCAACCTGACCATCGGCGGCAGCGGCAGCTTCGGCACCCTGAGCTTTGCTTCGGGCGCCCGCCTGCTGAACAACCTGACCATGAACCGCGCTGGCGGCACCCTTACCCTGGGCGCCCCCCTCACCGTGAGCGGCACCCTGGCCCTGAGCAACGGCATCATCTCCACTTCGAGCAGCAGCCTGCTCACCCTGACGAATGCCGCCAGCATTACCGGTGGCTCGGTGGGTAGCCACATCAATGGTCCTCTGGCTCGCACGGCCAACTCCGGCGCCCGCAACCTGTTCCTGCCCGTGGGCAAAGCCGGCAACTACCGCCCGCTGACGCTGGCCACTCTGGCCCAGGGCAACACTGTTACCTACACAGCTGAGCAGTTTGAAGGCGCCCCCAGCGCCGGCACGTTCGCATCGGGCAGCAACCTCACCCGCGTGTCGGCCCGCCGCTACTTCACCATTACGCCCAGCACGGCCCCCACGAGCTACAGCGGCCGCCTCACCATCACCTTCGACGTCGACGACTTTGTGAACTACCCCGCCGACCCGACGTTCGTGATGGCCAAGCGCAGCGACGCCAGCAGCCCCTGGACCAACATCGGCCACTTCGCTGAGACGGGTACGTCCAACAACAGCCTGCCCGTGGCCGGTACGCTTACTTCCGACCTGTTCACCTCGTTCTCCGACTTTGCCCTGGCCAGCACCAGCACCACCGGTGGCTTCCCCAGCCTGAACCCGCTGCCCGTAGAGCTGACCAGCTTCACCGGCGCGCGGCAGACCAATGGCGTGGCTCTGCGCTGGGCCACGGCCAGCGAGAAGAACAGTGCCTACTTCGACGTGGAGCGTAGCCTCGACGGCAAAGTGTTTGCCGCCATTGGCCGCGTAGAAGGCCACGGCAGCAGCGCCCGCGGCTTTGCCTACAGCCAGCTCGATGCCCAGGCGCCCCAGCAGCTACTCTACTACCGCCTGCGCCAGGTCGATACCGACGGCACGGCCTCGCTGTCGCCGGTAGTGGTAATAGCCGCTGGCTCGGCTGCTGAGCTCACGGTATTCCCCAACCCGGCCAAAAGCAGCCTACAGTTCCTGAGCGCCGCCGCTGCCCCGTACCGCGTCCTGAACCAGCTCGGCCAAATAGTGCTGAAGGGCACCGCGGAAGCCGGCACCACTACGGTGGCAGTCGATGCACTGCCCGCTGGTGTCTACCACCTGGAGCTGCAAACCAGCCAGGGCCGCGTAGTGCGCAAGTTTGTGAAAGAGTAATGCTTGGCATGGGTTCGTGCGGTTTCCCGTATTCGGGGAACGTACGAACCCTAAGCATGCAGTCGAACAATAAAAAAGGCCACCCGTTTGGGTGGCCTTTTTCATTGTTCTATACTTTGAAGGAGCAACGTTTAAGACTAGCGTTAAACAGCGCAGCCCTACAATCCTGCTAATCCAGAAATCTGCGTAATCCGTGGTTCAGACGGAGAAGCTCTCCCCACAGCCGCACTCGCGCGAGGCATTGGGGTTGTTGAACTGAAAGCCTTTGCCATTCAGTCCATCGGAAAAGTCGAGCTCGGTGCCGGCCAGGTAAAGGAAGCTTTTCATGTCTACCACTACCCGGATACCTTTGTCCTCGAACTCTTGGTCCATGGGACGCACTTCGTTGTCGAAGTCGAGCTTATAGCTCAGGCCCGAGCAGCCGCCACCAGCCACGGAAGCCCGCAAGCGGTAGGTATCATCAAGATGAGCGTCGGCCATGAGGCGCGCTACCTTTTCTTTGGCTTTGTCAGATACGGTAATCATAATTGAAAGAAGCTAGTAGTTAGGAGCTAGTAGATAGGAGCCGGGAGTTAGGAGGAAGGAGCTGTAGATAGAACAAAGTTTTTTTTATTCTAGCTCCCTGCTCCTAACTCCTAGCTACTTTCAACCTAACTACTTGGGTTCAGCACCACGCTGAAAACGGTGATGGTGTTCAGGTCGCGGCCGTAGTAGAGCTTGTCCAAGGCCTCGTACACGTTGTGGGCCCGGAAGTAGGAGGTTTGCAGCTCTTTGTCGCCGCGGGCGCGCCATTGCAGGGTGTAGGAGCTTTCCGTATCGCGGAAGCTGCGCACGTAGGCCAGCATCTTGCGCAGGCAGTCTACCCGGTCGTAGCCCACTTCGTAGCGAAACAGAAAGCTCTGCTGGTGACGCGGGTTCACGGTAATCAAATCCAGCCGCGTCTGCCCATCAAGCTGCCGGTACTCAAACAGCAGCTGCCCGGGCTCCATGCCCAGGTGCTGCTCAATCTCGCGCTGCAGGCGGGCGCTTTCGACGTGCGTGTCGTTGCTCATAGCAGTTGTCAGTTGCTAGTTGTCCGTTGTCAGTTGAAGGCTAAATGGCCTGACAACTAACAACGGACAACTGACAACTAAAACTTTAGTGGTGCGAGAGCTCCAGGGCGGGCAGGCCGTTTTTCACGCGGTAGTCGGAGATGGCCGACTTGATGGCGTCTTCGGCCAGCACCGAGCAGTGGATTTTTACGGGCGGCAGGGCCAGCTCTTCCACAATCTCCATGTTGTCGATGGCCAGGGCCTCGTCCACGGTTTTGCCTTTCAGCCACTCAGTAGCCAGCGACGACGAGGCAATGGCCGAGCCGCAGCCGAAGGTCTTGAACTTGGCGTCCACAATGGTCTGGGTGGCGTCGTCTACCTCAATCTGCAGGCGCATTACGTCGCCGCACTCAGGGGCACCCACGAGGCCGGTGCCTACGTTTTTCTTGCTTTTGTCCAGCGTGCCCACGTTGCGGGGGTTGCTGTAATGGTCGATTACTTTATCGGAGTAAGCCATGGCTTGATTTCAATTAACAGTTAACAATTATCAGTGAACAATGGCAGTTATCAGGAGCCGGCAGAACAACATTGTTCACTGCTCATTGATAACTGTTCATTGCTAGTGTTCTGCCCACTCAATCGAGTTAAGGTCGATGCCTTCCTTGAACATCTCCCACAGGGGCGACATCTCGCGGAGCTTGGTGACGGCCTCTTTCACGTGGTTGATGGCGTAGTCTATTTGCTCGTCGGTGGTGAAGCGGCTGAGACCGAAGCGCAGGGAGGAGTGCGCCAAGTCGTCGCTCAGGCCCAGGGCCTTGAGCACGTAGCTGGGCTCCAGCGAGGCCGAGGTGCAGGCCGAACCCGACGACACGGCCAAGTCTTTCACGCCCATCATCAGGCCTTCGCCTTCCACGTACTTGAAGCTGATGTTGGCCACGTGGGGCAGGCGGTGCTCGCGCGAGCCGTTTACGTAGCTTTCTTCGAGCTCCAGCAGGCTGGCTTCGAGGCGGTCGCGCATCTTGCTCAGACGCTCGGCATCCTGAGCCATTTCGAGGCGGGCCAGCTCGCAGGCTTTGCCCAAGCCCACGATGCCGGGCACGTTGAGCGTACCTGAGCGCATGCCGCGCTCGTGCCCGCCACCGTCCATCTGGGCGGTAACTTTTACGCGGGGGTTCTTGCGGCGCACGTACAGCGCACCCACGCCCTTCGGGCCGTAGAACTTGTGGGCCGTAAAGGCCATCAGGTCGATGCCGTCGGCAATAACGTCCACCGGGATTTTGCCTACGGCCTGGGTGCCGTCCGTCATGAACAGGGCGCCGTGCTTGTGGGCAATGGCGGCAATTTCACGAATCGGCTGAATAGTGCCGGTCTCGTTGTTGCCGTACATGATGGTAACGAGGATGGTCTGGGGCGTCATGGCTGCCTCCAGCTCTTCAAGGCTGATGAGGCCCTGCTCGTTCACGGGCAGGTACGTCACGCGGCCACCCAGCTTCTCAATGTGCTTGCAGGTGTCGAGCACAGCTTTATGCTCGGTGGTGGCGGTGATAATGTGGTTGCCCTTCTGGGCATACATCTCATACACGCCCTTGATGCCCAGGTTATCGCTCTCGGTAGCGCCGCTGGTGAAAATAATTTCCTTGGGGTCGCAGTTAATCAGGGCCGCGATTTGCTCGCGGGCGTAGTCAACGGCTTCCTCCGCCGCCCAGCCAAAGGGGTGGTTGCGCGAGGCAGCGTTGCCGAACACTTCGGTAAAATAGGGCATCATGGCCTCCAGCACCCGCGGGTCGAGGGGAGTGGTGGCGTTGTTATCGAGGTAAATCGGGAGCTTTAGCATTGCGCGCAGCGAAAAAACAGCGAAGAATAATTCCCCGGTAGAACACCGTTCGGAGCGAATCGGTTTTCTTTGGGCCCACAAAAATAGACAGAATCTAAATAGCGACGGCTGCTCATTTTTTAACTGCTAATGCTCACCAACCTCGAACACCTCGGCCTGGCCGTGCACGACCTCGAAGCCGCCACGGCGCTTTACACCCAGCTGCTGGGAATTGCGCCATATAAAAAGGAGCACGTGGCCAGTGAGGCCGTCGATACCGTCTTTTTTCAGGTGGGCGGCTCCAAGATTGAGCTGCTGGCCGGCACCTCGCCCGACAGCGCCATCACAAAGTACCTGGCCAAAAAGCCCGAGGGCATTCACCACGTCGCCTTCGAGGTTGATGACATCCGGGCCGAGATGGGCCGCCTGAAAGAGCAGGGCTTCGTGCTGCTGAGCGAGGAGCCCAAGCGCGGCGCCGACAACAAGCTCGTTTGCTTCGTGCACCCTAAAAGCGCGGCTGGCGTATTGGTGGAGCTCTGCCAATCGCTGATTGACGTTGATTAGGCTGATTTCATTGATTTTGTTCTTATGGCTCAGACTGCCGCTGGTTTCGTACTGTTGGTAGGGCAAAGACGTTTGCGGCCGGCCCTGCTGTCCGCATTCAGTCGGTTTTTAGGCTGAACAAGAAAAAGGCCAGCGACAAATCAGCGTAATCAATAAAATCAGCAAAATCAGCGATTATGAACCGTTTTCAGCAGGAAGTAGATGCGGCCGTGGATGCCTTGCTCTTGCAGCAGGTTATTCTGTACCCCACCGACACCGTGTGGGGCTTAGGCTGCGATGCCGAAGTGCCCCGCGCCGTGGAGCGGCTCTATAAGTTGAAGGAGCGGCCCGTCGGCAAGCCCAGCATCGTGCTGGTGGCCGATTTGGCCATGCTGAGCCGCTACGCCGCTACTGTGCCGGACGCCCTGGAAGCGGCTTTAGCCAGCCAGACGCTGCCCACTACCTACATTTTGCCCGCCAGCCGGGCCGTGGCGCCGGCCCTGCTGGGCCCCGATGGCACGGTGGGGCTGCGCATCGTGCAGGACGAGTTTTGCCACCGCCTAGTGCGCCGCCTGGGCCACGGCCTGGTGTCGACATCGGCCAATAAAAGTGGGGAAGCAACGCCCTCGTCCTACGCTGACATTAATGCGGCCATAGTAAGAGACGCCGACCACGTGGTGGCCTGGCGGCAGGACGAAGCCCGCCCGGCCGTGCCCTCACGGGTAGTTCGTTTGGGCGAAGATGGAGAATTGGAAGTAGTACGGGAGTAAGGTAGCGCGGACCTGGGGCCGCAATGCAGTAGCGCGAGCTTTGCAGTTCGCGCCCCCGCGCCATTGGCATCGTTCCGGGACGCGAATAACAACGTTCGCGCTACTTCTCTGGGCGTACACCGGTTCCGAAACCGCATTAGGTTTCAACTACAGGGGCAAGTGCCGACCTTTGCGGGCATGAACACTCCCCAGCTGCCTGACCTGCCCATCTTCCGAACTATTGCCGATGCTGCGGCCGAGCTGAACCAGCCGGCTTACGTGATTGGCGGCTACGTGCGCGACTTGGCTCTGGGGCGCCACAGCAAAGACATCGACGTGGTGACCGTGGGCGACGGCATTCAGCTGGCCCAGGCCGTGGGGCGCCGCCTGAAAGGCAAGGGCCGGGTCACGGTATTCAAAAACTTTGGCACGGCCATGCTGCCCACGCAGGAGGCCGGTGAAATCGAGTTTGTGGGCGCCCGGAAGGAGAGCTACCGCGCCGAAAGCCGCAAGCCCGAGGTGGAAGCCGGCACGCTGGAAGAAGACCTGGCCCGTCGTGACTTTACCATCAACGCCCTTGGTTTGAGCCTGAACCCCGAGGACTTCGGCGCCCTCGTAGACCGCTACGACGGCATGAAGGACCTGGCCAGCAAAACCATCCGCACGCCGCTGGGGCCCGACATTACCTTTTCCGACGACCCGCTCCGCATGATGCGCGCCATCCGTTTCGCCAGTCAGCTCAACTTCGACATTGAGCCCGACACCTACGACGCCATCGTGCGCAATAAGGAGCGGATTAAGATTGTGTCGCAGGAGCGCATCACCGTCGAGCTCAACAAGATTGTGGAGTCGCCGGTGCCGAGCTACGGATTTAAGCTGCTCTTCCACACGGGCCTGCTGCAGCTCATCTTCCCGAAGATGGCCCAGCTGCAGGGCGTGGAAAAAGTGGGGCAGCACGCCCACAAAGACAACTTCTACCACACGCTGCAGGTGCTCGATAATGTGGCGGCGGCCGGCGGCAACCTGTGGCTGCGCTGGGCGGCCATCCTGCACGACATTGCCAAGCCCGCCACCAAGCGCTACTTCCCCAAAGTGGGGTGGACCTTTCACGGCCACGAAGACAAGGGCGCCCGCTGGGTGCCCGGCATCTTTGCTGACCTGAAGCTGCCCCTGGGCGAGGAGATGCGCATGGTGCAGAAGCTGGTGCGGCTGCACCTGCGCCCCATTGCGCTGGTAAAGGAAACCGTGACCGACTCGGCCGTGCGCCGCCTGCTGTTTGAGGCCGGCGACGACATCGACCGGCTGATGCTACTGTGCCGGGCTGACATTACCAGCAAGGACCACGAGCGCAAAGCCCGCTACCTGCGCAACTTCGGCGTGGTAGAGGAAAAGCTGAAGGAGGTGGAAGAAAAAGACCACCTGCGCAACTTCAAGCCCGTCATCACCGGCGAAATCATCATGGAAACCTTTGGCCTGAAGCCCTCGCGGCAAGTGGGCGAGTTGAAGGAGGCTGTGCTGGAGGCCATCCTGGAAGGCCACATTAAAAACGAAATGGACGAAGCCCTGGCCTTCCTGTTGCAGCAGGGGGCGGCCAAAGGACTTCGTCCGGAAAATGGGCCTTTATTCACTCACCAAACTCAGCCCGGTTCCCAATCGTCAGTATAGATGCAGATTCATCGGGCGGGGTTGCCCGGTGGCTGACTATACCGGTATACTGTAGTTGTCTTACAAGCGTTTCACTCGCGAAGCACCGGTGGCGTCGGTGTCCACGTTTTTGGGGTTGCCGCTGTATTCAATCACGCAGGCGCCCACGGCGTCGGCCTTCAGGGATTCGCTTACGTCCACGCGGGCCTTGCTCATGCCGGCCAGCTCTACGTCGGCGCGGCGCACTTTGAGGTTGGCGCCGGCCAGCTCGCAGGCCCCGGCACCTTCCAGCTTCAGCTCGTCGGCGGTGCCGCTGGCGCTGGTGCGGCAGGCGCCGGCCAGCTCCATGCTCAGCTGCCCGAACTCGCCGTTGAGGCGCAGGTGGCTGGCGCCGGCCTGGTCGATTTTCGTGCGGCCGGACTGCTTGAAGCCGCTCACGTCGGCCCGCACGGCGCCGGCCAGCACCAGCTCGCTCAGGGTGGGCATCTCAATGGTCACGAGCACCTTCTCGTTGTCGTCGCTCCAGTTGCCGCCGAAGAGGCCAGTGCGGCGGGGGCGGATGTCGAGCTCGTTGCCGTTGCGCTCCACGCGCATATCTTTCAGCTCGCGGTCGTGGCCGGCGGCCTGCACCTTGAACGTGCTGCCGGGACGCACCACCACCCGGTAGTTGCCCTGCACGCGCACCTCGGTGAAGCCTTCTTCGCGAAAGGTGAGGCGGTCGTTGCCGTAGGAGCCGGGGTTGGTGTTGAACGCGGGTGCCCCACCGAAGCTCAGCTTCAGGCCGCGGTTGTCATTGCTATCGTCATCGTCATTGTCGCCTTCGTCATTATCATCATCATCAGCGTCGATGTTGATGTTAATGTCATCATCCTCGTCGTTATCGTAGTTGGGGGTCATTTGCTCCTCGGTGCAGCCGATGCACTCGAGCTTGTTGCCTACCAGACGGTAGCGGTGCTGCTCGGGGTCGTTAGGCTGGCGGCCGTTCACGAAGCCTTCGTCGCCAATCATGCCGGCAAAGCCTTCGCTGATGCGGAAGCTGCGGTCGCGGGGCAGGCGCACCACCACTTCCAGGTCCTGGTCGCGGAAGCGGGCATTGGAGGTAAAGGAGAAATGGTCGTCGAATACCAGCGAGGAGTCGCCGCTCACTTTAACGGTATAGTTGATGGTGGAGCCGGCCGTGGCGCGGGCTTCGGCTTCGCTGGCGCCTTTAGCCGACATGATGCGCAGCACTTCCACGGTGCGGCCGCTGTCGAGGCCGGCGATGCGCACATCGGGCCACTGGTCGGTGTGGCGGTCAATGGCGTGGCGGTCGAGGAATATCACCGGAGTGGTGAGGGCGGCATAGGGCGTTGTGGACTCAACCTGGGCTTCGTACTGGAACTCGCGGCTCTGGCGCACGGTGGCCATTACCACGCCCACGATGCTCAACAGCCATAGGCCCAGCAGCGACAGGCTTACCGTGCGGCTCATCAGGCTGCGGCGAAAGAGAAGGTTAAGGCCGGCCAGCAGCAAGGACAAAGCCGGAATGGCGAAGGACAGGAAGCCGGCGAGGATGCCCCAGCCGGGCACGCCATTTACCAGCACATGCACCGGTACGTCGCCGAACACAATGTTTTCGGAGCTCGGAATCATGCCCAGAGCTACGCCCAGAAATACAGCGCTGGCAACGAGCAAGCCAAAGCCGATGATGGTGAGCAGAACGCCAGCGAAGATGCGGATGGCCGAGCCTACGAAATCAACCAAAGGGCGCAGGTTGCGGGCCAGGTCTTCCAGAAAAGCGCCCAGGGGGCGGTTGCCTCCCGAAGCGCTGGCATCGAATGCATTGTTGCGCACGCTGCTGTCGAAGCCTTCCAGGGTCATGTCCTCGCCCCGCATCCGCATGCGGTCGGCCACGGTTTTAGCCTGGGGCGCCACCACCCACAGAATCAGGTAGAGCAGGAGGGTGAAGCCCCCGGCAAACAGGCCGGCCAGCAGCAGCACCCGAATCAGGGTTACGTCGAGGTTGAGGTAGGGCGCCAGGCCGGCGGCTACACCCCCGATTTTGCCGTTGTCGGTGTCGCGAAAAAACTTGCGGCCGTTGTTGAGCGACTTAAAGCTGAAGTTGTCGTCGAGGGGCGGGGCGTTGTAGTGCTTAGGCAAGGCAATCCAGAGGATGATGTAAGCCAGCACAGCAAAGGCGGCCGAGCCCCCGTTGATGTCGAGGTGCAGCAGGCCCAGCGACAGGATTCCCACCGCCGGTTTGAGGAAGAACAACGCCAGGAAGCCCAGGCGGAACCACAGCGAGTTCACGCGGAAGTACTGGGCCAGGCCGGCGGCCACCCCGGCAATCTTGCGGTTGCTCATGTCGCGGTAGAGGCGGCGCGGCTCGGTGTCGGCCGCAGCGGCGGCCGTAGCCGTGGCGCTGCCGTAGTGCGTACCGGCGTTGCCTGCCGTGGTGTAGCCAGTCGAAGAAGTAACGGGTTCAGCCTCGTCGTCTTCGTCGGTTTCAGTAGCGAAGTCCCGCACGCGGCCCATTTTGGCCATCATGGCTTCTACATCAACCAGCGTGATAACCTGCTGGGTAGGGGAGAGGCGGGCCCCAAAAATCTCGGCAATGCGGCCCTCGATGTCGGCCACAATGTCTTCGTGCCCCCGGTAGCCGGCAAAGTGCGCCTTCACTTCGGCCAGGTAGCGGCCGAGGACGTCGTACCCATCTTCCTCAATGTGAAAGATGATGCCTTGCAAATTGATGCTGATGTTCTTTTTCATGGTTAAAGGCCGAACAGTGGCCGTTTTGGATGCTGGTGAGTGGTTGGAAAAAGAAGGCGGCTACAGGAGGTGCTCGGTGGGGGGCTCGGCCGGTAGCGTGCTGCCCCGGCCGGCGCGGATGATGCCCACCGAGGTGGCCATCTCCTGCCAGGTTTCGCGCAGCTCTTCCAGAAACTGACGCCCCGTTTCGGTCAGGGTGTAGTACTTCCGGGGCGGGCCGCTGGTGCTTTCTTTCCAGACATAGTCCAGCAGCGCGGCATTTTTGAGGCGGGTGAGGAGCGGGTAGAGGGTCCCCTCCACCACTATCATGCGGGCTGAAGTCAGTTCCTCCAGCATGTCGGAGGCGTAGGACTCGCCGCGGGCGATTATTTCCAGGATGCAGAATTCAAGGATTCCCTTGCGCATCTGAACCTGGGTGTTCTCAAGTTTCATGGGCGGTTATGACAAGCTAGTGGGTGAAGAACGGTACAAAGATAAGGCAGGTACTTTGTAACGCAAGGTACTGTTTCAAAAAAATATCAGCTCGATTCATTCAGAAAATGAAAAAGTTCGTTTCCAGCTTATGGAAGCACTTTTCGCTTGGAAAAAACTTTAAAGTTTTTTCATCGATGGCTCGAATCGAGGAATAGACGCCAGCCTAATCAGGATTTTCCTCTTTGATTACTTGGCTTGGCCCAGCCATAGATAGGTGGGCACGGCAGCATCTCAGGACCGTGTTTACTGGCCTAACCCCCAACCTTAAGAAAGGAAACTGATTTGCACATCGGGCCGGGCGCTACACTCGTATGACGATTCAGCTCCTTGGCCCGAAATTCGCGGCCTTCACGCACTATAATCGAGTATCTTTCGTTTCGGCTGCGAATTCTCTTACCCTCCCTTTTATGCCTAAGCTTTCCTCTGCCGCTCGTCGGCTCCTGCTGGCTGGTGCCTCGGCCGCACTGGCACTGCCCGCCGCTGCCCAAAGCACCACCAAAACGCCCAAGTACAGCAATGAATTTCTGACCATTGGCGTCGGGGCGCGGGCCCTGGGTATGGGCAAAGTGCAGGCCAGCCTGGCCGACAACGCCACGGCCGGCTACTGGAACCCGGCCGGCCTCACCAATCAGGCGCACAAGTACGACGGCGTGCTGATGCATTCGGAGCTGTTCTCGGGCATCGTCAAGAACGACTACGCGGCCTTCTCCATGCCGCTCGACGAGAAAAGCGCCATTGGCATTAGCCTTGTGCGCCTGGGCATCGACAACATTGCCGATACCCGCGCCCTGGTGAATGAGTACGGCTATGTGCAGTACGACAAAATCACCTACTTCTCGGTGGCCGACTACGCCATGCTGCTGTCCTACGCCCGCAAAATCGGCAACATCGAGGGGCTAAGCGTGGGCGCCAACGCCAAGGTGATATACCGTAACGTGGGCAACTTCGCCGATGCTTACGGCTTCGGTATCGACGCCGGGGTGCAGTACAACCGCAAAGGCTGGAAGCTGGGCCTGATGGCGCGCGACCTGACCACGACCTACAACGCCTGGTCCATTAACGCCGACGAATACAAGGAAGGACTGAAGCTGTCGGCCAACGACAACGACCCCATCCCGCAGAACAGCACCGAAATTACTTTGCCCACCTTCGTTCTGGGCGTAGGCCACCGCTTCGAGCTGCCCAAGCAGTTTTCGGCCCTGGTAGCGGCCGACCTGGAAGCCACCACCGACGGGCAGCGCAACACCCTCGTGTCGAGCAGCGCCGTGAGCGTCGACCCCCGCCTGGGCCTGGAGCTGGGCTACAAAAACCTGGTGTTTCTGCGCGGCGGAACCGGCGGCTACCAGAAAGTGAAAAACGGCTTCAGCGGCGAGGACAAGTGGCTGGGCCAGTACAGCCTGGGCGCCGGTGTGGCCATCAGCGGCCTGCGCGTCGACCTGGCCCTGTCGCGCCTGGCAGTGGAAAACATTGCCGGCAACACCTCGCAAACTAACTCGTTGATAGTATCGCTGGGCTACGGCTTCAAGTAAGCCGGACCAGCCATATTGTTCTTGGTTTTCTTCCTTTAGAATACATTGTTATGAATAAAAGCTACCAGCGCATGCCCTCAGCTTGGTGCCTGCTACTGGTTGCCGTGCTGAGCCTGTTGGCCAGCCAGCAGCCGGCCGCCGCGCAGTCGGGGCCCTATGGCAACGAGTGGATTGTGCCCAGCCAGCAATATTATAAGATTAAAGTCTGGCGCGACGGCATCTACAAAATCGACTACCAGTACTTGCTCAGCGCTGGCATCAGCGGCGTCGACCCCAGCCGCATTCAGCTCTGGCGCCGGGGGCGCGAAGTCGCCATCTACCAGGGTGGCAGCCCGAACGTGCTGGACCAGAACACCTACTTTGAGTTCTTCGGCCAGCGCAACGACGGCAAGCTCGATGCTGAGTACTACAAGAACCCCGCCGACCAGCCCCACCAGTTCTACAGCTTCACCACCGACACTGCGGCGTACTTCCTGACCTATTCCATTGGGGCGACGGGGCAGCCGGGGCGGCGCATGAGCACGCCCGTAGCGGCCGGCGGCACCCCCCACGGCTGGCGCCTGCAGCAGTCGCTGACGCTGGAAAACTACGCCTATATGGAAAGCCCCCGCGGCGATACCTACCTGCCCTGGCTGGAAGCGGGTGAGGGTTTTTTGTCGGTTGACATCGGCAATAACGCCGCAGTGGTTACCGATAACGCCGACTCGCTCCGGGCTGTGCCACCGGCTGGGGTAGGGCCCGCTCCCCGGCTGGATTTCGCTATTACCGGGGCCAATCTATCGTCGCACTCCACCAACATCCTGTCGAGGGTTGGCAATACCTCCCGGCTTCTGGGCACCCTGAACTACCAGGACTATATGGTAGTGAAGGGTTCCTACCCGCTGCTGCGCTCTGATATTCAGGATGGAGTGGCCCCAACGGGCAGCCGCTTCACCATTCACGTTCAGGTGAACAACCAGAACCTGAGCCGCGTGCCCCGCGACCTGTTCCGGGTGGCCTACTTCCGGGTGACGGCCCCGCAGCAGAACCGCTGGTTTACCAATCGCCGCCAGCTGTACTTCCTCAACGACTCGCTGCTGGCGGGGCCGGCTACTTACGAAGTGGACAGTATTCCGGCTACGGTACGGGGCTTCGACATTCACGACCCCTGGAACGTGCAGCGCATCGAGCCCACGGCCGCCCAAACCTTAGGGCCATTGGGTCGGCGCTTTGTGTTCCCGAGCGCCACGGGCCAGCAGTCGCGGCGCTTGCTGCTCTACGACCTGGCCCGCACGCTGACGCCGGCCCCGGCGCGTCCGCTGCGCTTCCGCAACATCAACCCGGCAGTTCCTAATTACCTGATTGTAACGCATAAGCAGCTCATGCAGTCTGCAACGCGTGCTAACGGGTCTATGGTACCTAACGCCGCAAAGGCATATGCTGAGTACCGCGCCTCGGCCGCTGGCGGCCGCTACGACACGCTGATGGTGACGAGCCACCAGTTGTACGACCAGTTCCACTACGGGGAGCGGTCGGTGATGGCCGTTCGGCATTTTGGCTTGTGGATGGCAAATAATGCCCCCACCGGCCAGGTTAAGTACCTGATGCTATTAGGTAAAGGCATTGCCCCCAATGAGTACCTAGTGGGCAACCCGCTGCCCGCCCGCCGTACCACGCGCTTCACCGGGGAAATGGGCCTGGACCTGGTGCCCACTTCCACCCGGGGCATTTCCGACAACTTCCTAACGTCGGACTTCCGCAACAACAACTTCGTGGCCAAGCTGCCCACCGGCCGTATCACGGCCAAAACGTCACAGGAGGTAATCGACTACCTCGACAAGGTGGTCGCCCACGAAAGCCCCAACTATGCCAACCCCGCCTATGCACCCTGGCGCAAAAACGTGCTGCACTTATCCGGTGGGGCCAACCCGTTTGAATTCGCGGAGTTTGATGGGTTCCTGAACCAGTACAAGTCGCGCGTAGAGCAGCCCTGCTACGTAGGCCGCGTGGTGCGGACCTACAGCCGCACCACGGTGGGCGGCTACACGTCCCTGCCCGTCAGCATCAACATTGCCAACGAACTGAACCCAGGCCTGGCGCTCATTACCTATTTCGGGCACGGCTCCAACACCGAGTTTGCCCTGAACCTGGGCAACGTGAGCGACCCGAGCACCAACTACAACAACCAAGGCAAGTACCCGGTGATGTTCTACAACGGCTGCGCCGCCGGTCAGCTGTATGGTAACTATCCCACGTTTGGCGAAAACTGGCTGTTGACGGCCAACAAGGGCAGCATCGGCCTCATGGCCGAGACGGGCTTCAGCTACGCCCACCTGCTGAATCCGGCGCAGGACTCGATGTACGCACGCCTGTTCAACAACCCTTCGTGGTATGGCAAGCCCATTGCCCTGGTACACGGCGAAGTAGTAAAGAGCCTGCAGCTGCAGACGGCTTATCAATCGCCGGAAGGCATTGAGCAGCTGCTTTGCACTACTTGGCACGGCGACCCCGCCCTGCGCTTGTACTCGCCGGCCCTGCCCGACTTCCAAACCAACAACTCGCTGCTCTCGGTGAGCCCCGGACCCGGGCAAACGGTAGTTAGCGCCAACTCGCCCAGCCTGACCCTGAACGTGGGGGTGAACAACCCCGGCAACTTCTGCCTGCAGCGCGGCGACTCAATTTACATCCGCGTGACGCGCTACTACGGTAGCACCGGGCGGGTGGAATCGACGCTGCACAAGCTGCGGCTGATTCACCAAACGAATGCCACCTACCATTTAGAGCAGCCCAACACCGGGGCCGGCATTTTCGGCAACAACCGCTTTGTAGTGGAAGTGGACTACGGCAACCGCGAGCCCGAGCTGGACGAAACCAACAACACGGCGGAAATCTTCTACAACTTCCTGCAGGGCGGCGTGACGCTGCTCAACCCCACGGAGTTTGCCATTGTGCCCACCAACACCCCGCGGCTGGTGGCCCAGACCAACACGCCCAACGGCCCGGAGCGCGGCTTCGTGTTTGAGCTGGATACGGTGCCCACATTCAATAGCGGAAGTCGGTATCAGACAGTCGTGAAGCGCGGCTCGGTGATAGCCGAGTGGACGCCCACGCTGCCCACGGCCATGAACGGCGACAGCGTGGTGTGGTACTGGCGCGTGCGCTTCGAAACGCCCCAGCCCGACGAGGATGGCAACTGGGTGAGCAGCTCGTTTCGTGTTATTCCCGGCCTGCAGGGTTGGTCGCAAAGCCACTACGCCCAGTTCAAGCGCGATGAGCGGGAGGCTGTGGACGTGGCTGCCCCGTCGGGTCGCTGGAGCTTCACCGAAGAGCTGAAGCCCATGCAGCTGCGCACCCGCGGCGGCGGGCCCCGCGGCTCGGCAGCTACCTTCACCGCCACCAATGGCTACGGCATCTTTGCCGACCCGAACACGGCGCCATTTGTAAACAACTGCGCCATTCTGGTGCCCAACATTATGGTGGCGGTGTACGACAAGGTGACGCTGCAGCCGAAAGCCGTGGCGGGCTCCTCGCTCACCTGCGGACAGGGCAACCAGCAGTTCTACATCTTTGGCGTCAACCCCACCAGCGCGGCCGACACGCTCAACAACATCAACAACAGCGCGACCCGCCAGGGCGAACTGAGCACCCTGCTGAACAACGTGCCCAACGGCGACTACGTGGCTCTGATTGGCATGAACCGCGTGCGCTGGGCTGGTTTGCCAGCCAGCCTGAAGTCCACGCTGAGCAGCCTACTGGGCTCGCAGCTCATCAACCAGCTGCAGAACGGCGACCCGCTGGCTGTGCTGGCCCAGAAAAACAGCGCCGGCGGCCGCCTCATCCGGGAGGTGGGCCCGGCAACCGGCAGCGCCGTGCCGCGCTACGACCAGATTATCAGCCTGGCCGATACTCTGCGCACTCCCAGCAAGCGCGGCAAAGTCATTTCCACGCGCATCGGCCCGGCCCAGCAGTGGCAGACGCTTTCGCACTGGGTAACTAAGGAAACGGCCACCAGCAGCTACACCCTGCAGCTGGTGGGCATCGATAACCAGGGGCAGCGCACGGTGCTAAACGCCAACGTGCCCACCTCCACTTCTCTTACCAGCTACTCACTGAGCGGGAACGGGGTGTCGGCCCAAACCTATCCCTACCTGCAGCTGGAGCTGATGCTGCAAGACACCGTGAACCGCGTGGCCCCGCAGCTGCAGGAGTGGTTTATTACCTACCGCGGCCTGCCTGAGGGCGTGGTGCGCCGCGACGCCGTGGCCGCCAGCCTCTACGACCCGGCTCGCCTGGTAAGCCAGGCCACCACCAATGGCACCATCAGCTTCCCCGTGCGCTTCGACAACGTAGCGGCCGTGGAGTTTGGCACGCCGCTGAAAGCGCGCGTCGCCATCCACGCCAACAACAACGGCCTGCCGGGCAGCGAAATCGCCTTCCGCGAAATCACGGCCACGCGCCAGCTCATGGCTAACGACACCATGACTTTCCACGCCAGCCTGAACGTGATTGGGCGCTTTGGCTCGTTCATTCCCGTGGTGACGGTGAACCCGCCCGGCGCCAACGCGCTGCCCGAGCTGAACTATTTCAACAACCAGCTGGTGCTGCCGCCCTTCAGCGTGGCCGATGCCAACCTGCCGCCCACGCTGGATGTGGCCTTCGACGGCCGCCGTATTCTCAACGGTGAATTGGTATCGCCACGCCCCGTCATCCTCATCCAACTCAACGACGAAGACCGGCTGCGCCACGTCCGCAACGTGTCGTTCTTCAACGTGACGCTGCAACGCCAGGGCGGCGCGCCCATGCCGGTTGACCTGAACGGCTCCAACATCGTCTTCTCCGTCGACTCCACGCAGGGTAGCGTGGCCCGTCTGGAGTATCAGCCGGGCAAAGACACGCCGCTGGTTGATGGCATGTACACCCTGCGCGTGCAGGGCCGCGACCCCAGCAATGCCAATGCCGGCGCGCAGGAGTTTGAAGTGAAGTTTGAGGTAGTGAATGCCTCTACCATCACCAACATCTACCCCTATCCCAACCCCGTGACCAGCAAAGCCCGCTTTGTGTTCACAGTGACGGGCCAGGAGCTGCCGCGCGACATGAAAATCCAGATTATGACCATTGCCGGGCGCGTAGTGCGCGAGATTTTCCTGGCCGAGCTGGGCCCGCTGCACATCGGCAACAACATCACCGAGTTTGCCTGGGACGGCACCGACCAATACGGCGACCGCCTGGCCAATGGCACCTACCTCTACCGCGTAGCCCTGGACGACGCCTCCGGCCAGTTCAAGCAGCGCGCCACCGCCGGCGACAAAGCCTTCAAAAACGACTGGGGCAAGCTGGTGCTGATGCGATAGGTGAGTTTGTGCTGAAGTGAGAAGACGTGTCATTGCGAGGGCGCAGCCCGTGGCAATCCGTCCTCTAGCAGCCGCCACTAACAAGTGGCGATACATAAAAAAAGCCCCAGCGTCTAGCTAGACGTTGGGGCTTTTCACATTAGGAGGCTGGTCGCTGAGAACAGGACGGATTGCTTCGTCCTGCGTCCTCGCAATGACACGGTTTTACGTTCACACCATCTCACCGCCTCCGTAGTGTGACGAAGCTGAAGGCGTAGGCGTGTTTGTCGTCGGCTTCGTGGCGCTCGCGGGTTTCCTCGCGCCACTCGGTGGGGGAGAGGGCGGGAAAAGAAGCATCGCCTTCAAAGGCATGGTGAACCTCAGTGAGGTAAATGACGTCGGCGGCCGGCAGGGCCTCGCGGTAGATTTCTCCGCCGCCAATCACGCACACTTCCTCATCGATTTCGCGGGCCCGGTCCAGGGCCGCCAGCACGGATGGGGCCGTTTCGCAGCCGGGGGCCGACCAACCCTGCTGCCGCGTCACCACGATGTTGGTACGGTTGGGTAGGGCCTTCCCCAGGCTGTCATAAGTGCGACGGCCCATCACCACGGGGTGACCTTGGGTGAGGCGCTTGAAATGCTTCAGGTCATCAGGCAGCTTGCTCCAGGGCAACTCGCCCTTGTTGCCAATAATGCCGTTTTCGGCCACGGCAACCACGAATGCGACCATAACTTAGATAATGTAAAGTGAGGGTTAGGCGGGCAAGCGGAAGCCGCGCAGCATTTCCTCGATGCCCATGCGCTTCTTGCCTTCGAGTTGTACGTCGAGCAGGTCGAGCCAGCCGCTGGAGGTGGCTACACGCAGGTGCTTTTTGCCATCGGAATTCCAGGTGCCGGCGGCCGTCGCATCGGCATCGAACGGCAATGCCTGGGCGCGAAATACTTTAAGGCTACGGCCGTCGGGCAGCGTGGTGAAGGCCGTGGGGATGGGCGAGAGGCCGCGCACGAGGTTGACGAGGGCGGCGGCGGGCTGGGTGAAATCGAGCCGGCCGGTTTCCTTGCTGAGCTTGGGGGCGGGACGCAGGTCGCCACTGTCGGGCTGGGGCGTGCTGGGTGCATTGCCAGCGGCAATGGCCTCGACGGAGCGGCGGGCCAGGGCGGCGCCGGCTACTTTGAGCTTGTTGTAGAGCGAGCCGAAGTCGTCTTCTGGGGCGATGGGCACCCGGTCCTGCAGAATCAGGTCGCCGGTGTCGATTTCGTGGCGCAGAAAAAAGCTGGTGACGCCGGTTTCGGTTTCGCCGTGAATCAGGGCCCAGTTGATGGGCGCCGCCCCGCGGTACTGCGGCAGCAGCGAGGCGTGGATGTTGATGGAGCCCAGCCGGGGCATGTTCCACACGGCCTCGGGCAGCATGCGGAAGGCCACAACCACCTGCAGGTCGGCCGCGTAGCTGCGCAGCTCGGCCTGAAACTCGGGCGACTTCAGGTTGGTGGGCTGCAGCACGGGCAAGCCGTGCGCCAGGGCGGCTTCCTTGACTGCCGAGCCCTGCAGCTGCCGCCCGCGCCCGGCCGGCTTGTCGGGGGCCGTCACAACGGCCACCACCTGCCCGCCAGGCCAGGCCAGCAGGCTTTCCAGGGTGGCAACGGCAAAATCGGGGGTGCCCATGAAAATGAGGCGCAGCGGTGAATTCATGGGGCAAAGAAAACGCGGGCTGGCTGAACGAAGCTAGGGCCGGTGCTACTATGGGTGCGTCCGGCCTCTGTCATTGCGAGCGGAACGCAGTGGAGCGCGGCAATCCGTCCTCTCTGTGCGACCAGCCAGGTAGTGTGAAAAGCCCCAACGCTTGAACCGGCATTGGGGCTTTTCATGTATCACGACTTGGTGGTGACTGAGTGCTAGAGGACGGATTGCCACGGGCTGCGCCCTCGCAATGACATGGCTTTTCGCGAGTCGCGTACCTTTTGCTCACTGCTCACTGCTCACTGCTCTCCGGGTACAGCAGGTATTTCTTCCGCAGCTTTTTGAAGTTGCTCAGCCCCGGCTCCCAGCTGGCGCGAATTTCGGCCTCGCTTTTCCCGGCAATAATCTGCTCGCGCAGGCTACGCGTGCCGGTGAGCTGCTCGAAGTACTTGCCGAAGAAGTTGGCCTTGTCGGTGCTCTGCTGGTAGAAGTCGATGAGGTATTTGAGAGTAAAGCCCTGGGGCTCGTCGGCCGCCGGCTCGTGCAGGTTGAGGCCGTAGCAGAGCTTGCCGTTCAGGGGCGGCGTGGGCGAGCCGACATTGGGGCGCGGCGTGAAGGAGTAGGGCCGGGTGCTGGGCTGGGTAGGGGCGCCGAATACCTCAAAAGGCAGGTCGGTGCCGCGGCCCACGCTCACGTTGGTGCCCTCAAACAGGCAGATGGAGGGGTACAGGGCCACGGCCCGGGCCGTGGGCAGGTTGGGGGAGGGACGTACCGGCAGGGCGTAGGGCGTGGCGTGGGTGTAGCCCTTGCCCACCGGCACCACCGTGATGCGGCACTGCCGGCCGCCGGCCAGCCATTTTTCGCCATTCAGCATCTGCGCCAGCTCGCCCACCGTGAGGCCGTGGGCAATGGGCAGCGGGTCGAGCCCCACGAACGACTTGTGCGCCGGCTCCATGATGGGCCCGTCGACCATGCTGCCGTTGGGGTTGGGGCGGTCGAGCACCAGCACGGCCTTGTTTTGCTCGGCCGCCGCCTCCATCACGTAGTGCAGCGTGCTGATGAAGGTGTAAAACCGGGCGCCCACGTCCTGAATGTCGAACACCAGTACGTCCACGTCGGCCAGCATTTCGGCCGTGGGCTTTTTGGCACTGCCGTAGAGGGAGCGCACCACCACGCCGCTGCGGGCGTCGCGCCCGTCCTTGATAGTGGCCCCGTCGGCCGCTTCGCCCCGAAAGCCATGCTCGGGGGCGAAAATGGCCGTCACGTTCAGGCCCCGCGCCCGCAGCGTATCCACCAGGTGGGCCCGGCCCACGCGCGAGGTTTGGTTGACCACCAGGCCCAGGCGCTTGTTCTGGAGGGCGGGCAGGTACTTTTCCAGCCGCTCGGCCCCCACGGTGATGGCCGGAGCCGGGGCCGCTTGCGTTTGAGGCTTGGAAGCAGGCGCGGGCGCTGGGCTGCCGGTGGCCATGCCGCCCGTTGGCTGGGCGCTGGTGCAGGTACTGAGCAGCGCCAGCAAGGCCAGCAGGGGCATTTTCAGATATATCATGTCAGGTAAAGCTAAACAAGCACTTGTCATCCTGAGCGCAGCGAAGGACCTTATCAGGATAGAACCAAGGGCTGGTTTTAATAGCTGCCATTCGTTCTGCTGTAATAAGGTCCTTCGCTGCGCTCAGGATGACATTGGCCGGTACAAAAGTCGCGCTACTTTCGGCGTGAGCTTCTGCCAAAACTATGGAGCAGTGGTTCTGCGTAGCTTTACACCTCCGCAATGAACGTCTCCCGCTACATTTCCTCGAAGATTGACGGGGCCGATTCCGGCTCCTTTACGTCTTCGGTTACAAAAATAGCCATCATCAGCATCGCCATGGGCCTGGCGGTGATGGTGGTGTCGTTTGCCATTCTGCAGGGCTTTCGCAATGAGATTCAAAGCAAGATTTTCTCCTTCGGCGCCCACCTGCAGATTAGCCGCTACGATACCAACAACTCCCTGGAGGTAGCGCCCATAGCCGGGCCGCGCCTGGTGCAGGAGCTGAGCGCCTTCCCGCAGGTGAAGTACGCCCAGCCCTACGCCGTGAAAACGGCCATTATCAAAACGCCCGACGAGGTGCTGGGCGTAGTGCTCAAGGGCATCGATGAGAAAGGCGGACAGTCGCCTATGCGCCAGAACCTGCAGGCCGGCAAGTTCATCACCTTCTCCGATACTGCCGCCAGCAACGACGTGCTGCTTTCGCGCAAGGTGGCCGACAAGCTGCGGCTGAGCGTGGGTGACGAGGCCCTGTTTTACTTCATTCAGAACCCGCCCCGCATCCGCAAATTCCGGGTGCAGGGCATCTACCAGACCGGGCTCGACGAGTTCGACGAGGTGTACGTCATCGGCGACATCAAGCAGGTGCGCGAGCTCAACGCCTGGCCCGACTCACTGGTAGGCGGTATGGAAGTGGTGCTGCGCGACTTCAAGCGCCTCGACCCCACAGCCGACCAGATGTACGAAACGCTACCCGTCGACCTGAAAATCGACAAAATCACCGACCAGTACGCCCAGCTCTTCGACTGGCTGCAGCTGCTCAACCGCAACGTTGTCATCTTTCTTATCCTCATCATTTTCGTGGCGGCCTTCAACATCGTGGCCACCATTTTCATCATGATTCTGGAGCGCACCAACATGATTGGGATACTGAAGGCCCTCGGTGCTACCGACAACCAGATTCGGCGCATGTTTTTCCACCGCGGCCTCTCGCTCACGCTGCGCGGCATCCTCATCGGCAACCTCGTTGGGGTGGGCTTCTGTGCCTTGCAATACTACTTCAAGCTCATCCCCCTCGACCCCGAGAACTACTACATGGACCGCGTGCCCATTCAGTGGGACCTGAAGATGCTGCTCATCCTCAACCTGGCCACGGCTGCCGCCTCCCTTACCGCCGTGCTGGTGCCCACTTACCTGATTTCGCGGATTAATCCGGTGAAGGCTATCAAGTTTGATTAAGGCTGTGGTTCAGACAAGCTTCTTGCACTGCAGCACGATATTCGGGTCAGGGCACAGCGCGGCCCACTTCTCGCGCTCTTCGGGGCGGGCTACGCCAGGAAAGTCGCCGCGGCGCCCCTGCATGTCGGCAATAAGCTGAAAGTGCAGGTGCGGGGGCCAGTCGCCATTTTCCGGAAAGGGGCCGATGGTGGCGAAGGCTTCGCCCTGTTGAAGCTCCTGACCCGCGCTGAGGCTGCGCCACTCGTGCCGTGAGAGGTGGCCGTAAAGGCTGTAGAACGTCACACCTTCCAGCTCGTGCTGCAGAATAACCGTGGGGCCGTAGTCGCCGAAATTGTCGTTGTCGAACAGGCTGTGCACCACGGCGGGCAGCGGGGCCATTATCACCGTACTGGCGGGCATCCACACGTCGATGCCTAGGTGCAGGGAGCGGGGCACCACGGCCAGGCCGCTGCCAAAGTGCAGACTGCGGCGGTAGATTATGCGGTTTTCGAGGTAGCCGCCCACCCCGATGGTGGCGTGCTGCTCGGCCAGCATCTCATTTACCAGGGCATCGAAGTCGTTGGTGTTGCGCAGGTCGGCCTGGGCCAGGCGGGGGTTGTTGGCGGTGAAGTCGAGGCGGGCTACGCCGGGGCCGTTCAAATCGACGGGCAGCACCGGGCCAAATTCGGCTTGGTGCCGTAAAAGGAGGGAAGTGAGTGACAAAGCAGGCAGTTGGGTGTTGAGTACAGCGAAAAGCGAACAAGTGTTAGGCAGCCGCGCCCGCAAGTTACCTTTGCAGCCGAAGTCGCGGCCGGCCCCGGCCAGCCGGGGCTGAATTTTCATCGTTTACCATTTTACGGAGCTGCCCGTTTTACGAGCCTTTGCTTCGCCAAGCGTTTTATACCCCGCATGTACCACACCCTCACCGTTGTTGACCTCACCCACGAAACGCCCGATTCTGTCACCATTCACCTGGAGCGGCCCGACCGCCAGGCCCTGGCGTGCAAGCCCGGACAGTTTCTGACTTTGATTGTGCCCTGCGGCCCCGGCGGCAAGAAAGAGCGCCGGGCGTATTCGCTCAGCAGCACGCCGCACGAGGCCCCGCGCCTGTCCGTGACGGTGAAGCGCGTGCCGGGCGGCCTGGTCAGCAACTACCTGCTCGACACCGTGCGGGTAGGGCAGGAGATGGAGGTGATGGCGCCCATCGGCAACTTCACCCTCACACCCAGCGCCAAGGCAGCCCGCTCGCTGGTACTCATCGGGGCCGGCTCCGGCATCACCCCGCTGATGTCCATCCTAAAAGCTGTGCTGAAAACCGAGCCCCAGAGCCACGTGCTGCTCGTGTACGGCAACCGCAACGAGGACACGGTGATTTTCAAAGAGCAATTGCAGCAGCTTGAGGCCGCAAGCAACGGCCACCTGCAGGTAGAGCACGTGTACAGCCAGCCCCTGCGCCCCACCAGCGGCCACCAGCACACCGGCCGCCTGAACCGCACCATGCTGCTGCGCATTCTGGAGCAGCGCCACCAGTTCCCGGCCGAGCAGGCCGAGTACTTCATGTGCGGCCCCGAAGGCATGATGGACGAAGCCCGCGCCGCCCTCGACCTGCTGAAGGTGCCGGCCAGCCGCATCCACCGCGAAAGCTTCGTTGCCTCGGCTGATGCCAGCGAAGCCGCCGCGGGCCAGGCCAACGGCCACGGCGACGTGTCGGCCAGCGCGGCCGACGGCGCCCCCGCCACCCGCAGCGTTACCATTCAGTACGAAGGCAGTGAGTACGTGCTGGACGTGCCGCCGAACAAGACCATTCTGGAAACGGCCCTGGACCAGGACATCGACCTGCCGTACTCCTGCCAGGCCGGCCTGTGCACCGCCTGCCGCGGCAAGTGCCTGAGCGGAAAAGTGCACCTCGACGAGCGCGAAGGCCTGTCTGATTCCGAGATGAAGCAGGGCTACGTGCTGGTGTGCGTGGGCCACCCTATGACGGACGACGTGGTAATTGAAATCGGCTAGGGCCGGTGCGGTCTTAAATTGAAATTAAAATGCGGCCGGGCCTGGCCCCGGCCGCTTTATTTGCGTAAGCAAGCGCTTGTACTGCCGCATCCCTTTTGCTGCCAAAAAGCATTGAGTAACGCTTCTCTATGATTCCCACCCCCGAACCAGCCGCGGCTTCCGCCACCGACACGGCCCGCCCGCCGCGCCATTACCTGCCCGAAGACTTTCTGGTGACCGATTGGGCCGTGCTGCAGCCTTTTTTTGAAGAGCTGCGCGACCGCAGCGTGCACAGCGCCGCGGAGCTGGAGCGCTGGCTGCTCGACCGCTCCGAGCTGGAGGCCGTGCTGAGCGAAGACCTAGCCTGGCGCTACATCCGCATGACCTGCGACACCCAGGACCCGCAGCGGGCCGAGGCGTTTCAGTACTTCGTGAACGAGATTGAGCCCCAGGTAGCGCCCTATGACCACGCCCTGAACGAGAAAATGCTGGCCTCGCCCTACTTGTCGGGGCTGGACCAGGGCCGCTACCACGTGTTTCTGCGCTCGGTGCGCCGCGCCTCGGAAATCTACCGGGCCGAGAACATTCCCCTGAAAACCGAAGTCAGCACCAAGCACCAGCAGTACGCCGCCATCGTGGGCGCCATGACAGTGACTATCAACGGCGAGGAGCTGACCCTCCCCCAGGCGGCCGACCTGCTTAAGAGCACCGACCGGGCCGTGCGCGAGCAGGCCTTCCGCGCCATCCAGGAGCGGCGCATGCAGGATGCCCAGCCCCTCGACCAGCTTTTCACCGAGCTGACGCAGCTGCGCCACCAGATGGCGCTGAACGCGGGCTTCGCCAACTTCCGCGACTACATGTTTGCCGCCCTGGGGCGCTTCGACTACACGCCCCAGGACTGCTTCGACTTCCACTTGGCCATTCGCGAGACGGTGGTGCCGCTCATCGACGACATCGACCTGGAGCGCCGCCAGGACCTGGGCTTGCCCGCTTTGCGCCCCTGGGACCTGGAAGTAGACCCTTCGGGCCAGCCCCCGCTCAAGCCCTTTGGCACCGGCGCCGAGCTGCTGGAAAAGACTATTACCGTTTTCCAGAACCTCGACCCCTACCTGGGCGACTGCCTGCGCACCATGCGCCAGATGGGCCACCTCGACCTGGAAAGCCGCAAAGGCAAGGCCCCCGGCGGCTACAACTACCCGCTGGATGAAACGGGCGTGCCCTTCATCTTCATGAATGCCACCAGCAGCCTGCGCGACGTGGTGACCATGCTGCACGAAGGCGGCCACGCCGTGCACTCCTTCCTCACGCGCAGCCTGCCGCTGGGCGCCGACAAGCACCCGCCCTCAGAGGTTGCCGAGCTGGCCTCCATGAGCATGGAGCTGATGAGCATGGACCAGTGGGACGTTTTTTTTCCCAATGCTGAGGACCTGCGCCGGGCCAAGAAAACTCACCTGGAAAGTGTGCTCGAAACCTTCCCCTGGGTGGCCACCATCGACAAGTTTCAGCACTGGATTTACGAGCACCCCAACCATACGGAAGCCGAGCGCCACCAGCGCTGGACGGAGATATTCGACGAGTTCAACCAGCGCACTGTGGACTGGCAGGGGCTGGAGCGCTACAAGCCTTACATGTGGCAGAAGCAGCTGCACATCTACGAGGTGCCGTTCTACTACATCGAGTACGCCATGGCCCAGCTCGGCGCCATTGCCGTGTGGCGCAACTACCGGCAGAACGCCGCCGAAGGCCTGGCGGCCTACAAGCGGGCCCTCACCCTGGGCTACACCGCGCCCATCGGTGAGATTTACGCGGCCGCTGGCATTCGCTTCGACTTCAGCACCAGCTACCTGCGTACCCTGGCCGACTTCGTGCGCGAGGAAATGGCCGCGCTGTAGAGCTGCGCAGCTCAAAGCAAAAAGGCCCGCCGGAATCATTCCGGCGGGCCTTTTTTTCGTTCTGGCAGTTAGTTGTTCGGGTTGGGCAGTGCCGTTCGGATGCAGGTCACTTCCACCAGCTGGCCCACCATGCAGATGCTGCCACCCGATATGGGCCGGTAGCCTACCAGCACCTGCAATCCATCGGTGGAGTTGAAGCTGCTCCACAGCGGGCCGGTGGGCTCCAGGCGGGTGCCGTTGGAGAGTTCCAGCACTTTGCCGCAGCCATCGAGGCCGGTCAGGTCGCGTACAGTTGCCGGTGTTGAGCAGTCACCCGGCTCCGGGCAGATGATGGGCGCGTCAACGGGCTTGATGTCGGCAGCTTCTTTTTTCTCGCAGCTGCTCAGGCCTGCGGCGGCCAGGAAAAGGCCGGTCAGCAGAATTCGGGGGGAAGGAATGGAAAGAAACATAAACTGTGAATAAGTGGATTTCACAGCCTTGACCGGCGCCCGCTTTTTCGCGTTGCACGGCCCGATTATGTTTCTAAAGCAGCTTTGCTACTGGCTCAGCTCGAACAGCGGCAGGGGCTGCAGCTCGGCGTATTTGCCGCCCAGCGACTGCAGCTCGGCCTGGTGCAGCTGCAAGTAGTTGTTGTAGGTTTTCGCGGCCCGGTCGTACTGCACGCGGTAGCCTACCACGCCGGCATCAAGCTGCTGAATGCCTTCCACGAAGTTGCGGGCACTCTCGGTGGGCGCGGCCCCGTCGGGTGCGGCCACGGGGTACAGCGCGTGCAGCAGCGAATCCTGGGCCGCATCGTAGCGGTCAATGAGCTCGGAACTGGCCATGCTGCGCTGGTCGTAGCGAATCACCTTCAGCCGGTCATTGGCCTTGGTGAGGCCCTGCAGCTGGCTGGCATTGCTGCCCGGTACTTTTTGCAGCTCCTGCAGCAGCAGGCGCGTCACCCCGATTTTCCGGTCGTCGTTGTCGGTCATTACCTGCCATTTCTTGTCCACGGAGTCGCGCAGGATGTCGAGCTGGGCCTTCACGGCCTTGGCCGAAGCCGGGTTCAGGGAAGCAGATTTGCTGCCGTCGCGCTTGCAGGAGGCTGCGCTGGCCGTAATAATCAGCAGGCCAAAAAGAAGAGCTTTCAGAGAGTTCAAGGAGGAAAAAAACTAGTAGTGAAGCAGAAAAACGAACAGGCGAGGCTAGGTGGTTCCGGGAACGGCGCAGCCGCCAGCCACCGCGCTAAATCGGCTTGAACTGCTCGAACAGCTGACGGCAGTCGTGGCAGTAATGCACGGCCCGGCACAAGGTAGCTCCAAATGGCGTGCGCAGCTCGGTATTGTGCCCGTGGCAATTAGGGCACTCGGCGTATTCCAGAAAGTCCAGGTCGAGCACCATGTTGCCCAGCACCGGGGGCGGCGAAAGCTTGTGCTGACGCAAGGCATCGCGCCCGGCTTCGGTGAGCATGTCCGAGCTCCAGGGTTCGCGCAGGCTTATCTCCACCTCCACCGCCGGCACGCCGTGGGCCAGCAGGGTGCGCTCCACATCGCGCTTCATGTAGTCCATGGCCGGGCAGCCCGCGAAAGTGGGCGTCAGCCGCACATGCACCCCGCCCGTGGCTTCGTCAATTTCCACGTCGCGCACCACCCCCAGGTCCACCAGCGAAATGGTAGGAATTTCAGGGTCCTTCACGGCCTGCAGCCAGTCCATTATCTGGTGCTTGGTGCTCATAGGTCTTAGATTGTTAGGTATTAGGGTAGATAACTGCTAGTCAGAGAAAAATGACCGAATTGAAACAAACGCCTCGCATGAACATACACCCTAAGCCCTAAGCCCTAAGCCCTAAGCCCTAAGCCCTAAGCCCTAAGCCCTAAGCCCTAAGCCCTACCAATCAGCTGTGGGGTCTAGGCGAAATACCTCGGCCATCTCATCGAGCAGGGGCTGCAGGTGCTCGGTGTGCTGGCCCTGGCGGCCGCCGAATGCAGGGGTGAGGGTAGTCAGGTCGGGCATTTCCAGCGCCGTCTGGGCCAGCACCTTCGTGATGCTTTCCTGCCAGCGGGCCTTCAGCTCGGCTTCGCCGATGAACAAGCCGGAGCTCACGATTTCCGCTTCGGCGTTGGTCGTTTCAAAAATACCCAGCGCATAAGGCAGCGTAAAGTCCAGGGCTTGCTGCATGCGCTCAATGGCTTCTTCAGTGGCCGTGCCCAGGCGCTTCATCCAGGTGTTGGCGTGCAGCACGTGGTACTTAAGTTCGCCGCGCAGCTTACGGGCCACCTGGGCCAGGGGCTCGTAGCTGCTGCTGGCCAGCGCCTCAAAGCGGAGCAGCTCGGCGTGGTCGAACAGGAAGTGCCGGGTCAGGCTGAAGTCGTAGCCGCCGATGGGCAGCTCCACCAGCTGGCAGCAGTGAAACTGCTCCGCATTACGGGTGAAGGCCACCGTGTCAGGCTCGGCTTCGCCCAGCTGGTGCAAGAGGCCGTAGAGCTGTAGGCTATGGCCGAGCTTGTCCTGGGCCATGCTGGAAAAGGCAATGTCTTCTTCCAGAATGGGGCCGAGTCCGTTCCATTCGGAGTTGCGGTGGCCCAGAATGAGTTGGTCGTCGGCCAGCCGGTATAAAAGGTCGAGTCTGGGGTCAAGTCTGGGGACTTGGGGACTTGGGGACATGGGGTCTTGGCTTTTTGGTATTGGGGTAAAGGCAATAATTGAGAATCCAGGGTAGAGGCAGGCTGTAAGAAAACAGCACCAAGTCCCTAAGACCCTAAGTCCCCAAGTCCCTCTTGTTTGAATTTTTCAATCCGGTCCTGCACGCGGTAGGCTATGGCGTCGCGGTACTTCTTTTCGGGAGTGGTGGCCCAGATGTCGCGGTCCTCATCATCGGAGCGTAGCACGTCGGCCGCGCGCACGGCCCATACATTCACCACGGGGCGCTGCTCGCCAAACACTGCTTTTGCCACCTGCAGGGCCTCGGCGGGCGAGCTGGCGCGCACCTTGCCAACGTGCTGGTGGGCTTTGCCGCGCTTTTTCAGGTGGAAGATGTCGTAGTCTTCCTCGCCGGCGGCATAAGCGGCCATGTCGCCAGCCGTGTCGTCCTCAGTACCCGGCGCGGTGGCTGGCGCTGGCGCAGTAGGCAGGGTATCGTAAGCCGACTCCTGGTCGCCCACATAGGCCGTCACGGTGATGGCCGCCGTAGGCACTACCCACAAGCCGCTGCAGGCAAAGCGCCGGCTGTACTGCTCCTTGGCAAACAGAAACGCAACGTCGGCGCTAGGTGCGTGCACCGGGCCAACGTACACATAGGGGGCGCCTTCCTTTTTCTGGTGGAAGGCTTCGAAAGTCTCAAACTGGTCGAGGGCTTCCTTGGCCGCCGGCGCGCCGGGAGCATCGGGCAGCCCCAGCCGGTTCATGCGCGGGTCGAGAGAGGTTATCATTTATCAATTAACATTTATCATTTAACAATGCGCCCTGTTTTAGCGGTTTTTTCGTGCATCAGCCATTATTTAGCAAGCCGTGGAAATGGCTGTTAAATGATGACTGATAATTGTTAAATGATTACGCCAACGGCCGAACGTACTGGGCTTTGGGCGTTTTCAGGGCGCGGCGCACCCAGGCGCCATTTTCCTCAGCGGCGCGGCGCACGGCCAGACGCTCGGCGTTGCAGGGGCCATCTCCGTTGATAACGCGCTTGAAGTCCTCCCAGTCGGGCTCGGTGAACTCCCACTGCCCGGTTTCCTCGTTTTTGCGCAGGTTGGGGTCGGGCAGGGTCAGGCCAATTTCCCAGATTTTGGGCACGTACATGTCCAGGAACTGGTTGCGGCACTCGTCGTTGCTGGCCATTTTCACTTTCCAGCGCATCAGGATTTCGGTGTGCACGCTCATCTTATCCGAGGGCCCGAAGAACGTCATGATAGCCGGCCACCAGCGGTTGAGGGCTTCCTGCATCATCTTGCGCTGCACGGGTGTGCCGGTGGCCATGTGCACCACAGCATCGTGCCCGTACTTCAGGTGGAAAGCTTCCTCGGCGCAAATCCGGTCGAGGGCGCGGCAGTAGGGACCGTAGCTGCCCTTGGCGTTGGCCATCTGGTTCACGATGGCGCCGGCGTCAATGAGCCAGGAAATGACGTTGGAGTCGGCCCAGGTAGGTGTGGGGTAGTTAAAAACGTTGGAGTACTTGCTCTTGCCGTTGATGAGGTCGACCAGCATCTGCTCGCGGGTCTTGCCCAGGGTTTCAGCGGCCGAGTACAGCAGCTGGGCGTGGCCTACCTCGTCCTGCACCTTAGCCATCTGCGCCATCTTGCGGCGGAAGCCCGGCGCCCGGGTAATCCAGGTGCCCTCGGGCAGCGAGCCGATGATTTCCGAGTGAGCGTGCTGCTCAATCATGCGCGTGAGCTGCTTGCGGTACAGGGCCGGCATCCAGTCGCCGGGCTCAATCTTCTCGCCCCGGGCAATGCGGGCCTCAAACTCGGCCAGCAGAATGGGGTCTTCGTTTTCCAGACCAGTGGTAGCTGTGGTCGGCAGGTCGTGGGTGCTGGCGGAACCGTACATGATGGTGAGATTGTGAGGTAGTGAGATTATGAGTTTTACTAAGTGGGAAGCGAGAAGGAATGGAGGTCAAAACTCCCCATTTCACCATCTCGCCGCCTCACCGCAGAGGCCCTTGAGCATCTGCTCGGCCAGGCGGTGGGCTATTTCGTCGGGGCTGAGCTTGCCGTCGGGGCGGTACCAGGTAGGCAGCCAGTTGAGGCTGGCCAGCAGGGTAAGCGTAGCGAAAGCCGCATCGGGGGCCGCCAGCTCGCCGGCGTCGAGGCCGCGCTGTACCAGCGTGCGGAACTGTGCTTCGTACCGCTCACGCAAGGCCAGGAATTCGCTGCGGGCCGGCTCGCTGAGGTGGCGCCACTCGTGCAGAAACACGGCCGAGGCCGCTACGTCGCGGGTGAGCACCCGCACGTGGGCTTCAATGGCCTGGCGCAGCTGCTGCGTGATGGGCTGCCCATCGGCCGTGGCCTGCTCGAAGCCGGAGAAAAATTCCTGGGCCAGACCGAAGCACACGCGGTGCAGAATTTCTTCCTTCGACTTGATGTGGGAATACAGGCTGCCGGCTTCCAGGCCTAGCTCGGTGGCCAGCTCGCGCATGCTGGTGGCCGCAAAGCCCCGGGCCCGAAACAGGGCCGTGGCCGTGCGGTCAATCTGGGCTTTGCGCGAGCGAATGGGAGCAGCAGCAGGCATGGCGGTGGAGTCTGGCAACAAATATACACTTGCTAACGCTCGTTAGCAAAACGAAGTTTCACGACTACTGACCAGCAGCGTCTATTTGTCTGGCTGAGCATCACCCTTTTCCAGTCGGTAGCATCGGCTGAGGTTTTATCTTATGGTAATGAACCATACAAGCGGAAACGCGTATCTTTGCGGCAGCTTAGACCTTCATCCCCCCAACGTTTTATGAAAAAGCAATACTATTTCCTGCTTTCGGCACTGCTGCTGAGCGGGGCAGCCCACGCCCAGGGTACCGAACTTTTCTTCTCCGAGTATGACGAAGGAGCCCACCAGAGCGGCGTAAGCTACAACGGCGGTGTTTCCAACTCGACCGGCAGCGAGCGGGCTATTGAAATTTTCAACCCCACCACCAGCGCCGTTAACCTCAACCCGTATTCGATTCGTCGCTACGCCAACGGCGGCACGAGCGTAACGGAAGAAGAGCGTGTGCTGCGCAGCGACGCCACGCAGGCCCCGGTGGGTGCCAACACGCTGGCTTCGCAGGATGCATTCGTAATTGCCAGCGGCGAAGCCACGCTGCCGGTTATCCGCAACGCGGCCGACCAGTTCAGCGTGGGCCACGCTCCTGTATCGGGCCCCACGGTTATCACCGGCGGTGGTGTGGTATACTTCAACGGCGACGATGCTGTGGCGCTGGTGCGCTACCCCAGCGGCACTGCCGGCCAGGGCACGGGCGTTATCATCGACCTGATTGGTGTTATCGGCGAGCGTCCGCTGCAGTCGGGCGGCGGCACCGGCACCGGCAACTGGAGCGGCACCAACCCGGCCGACGGCACCCCGGCGGTTTACGTGGCTTCGGCTAACCAGTCGCTGATGCGTCGTCCCAACGTTTCGCGGGGCAGCATCAACACTGTACCGCAGAACGTACCGGGCTCCAACCCGCCGATTCGTAACACGGCACCGGGCGCTTACAACATCGCCGACGAGTGGATGATGTACTCGACGGCTTTCAACGGCCCCATGGGCGCTTCCAACCCCGGCGGTCAGCTCTACGACCGTCTCGGCGAGCACCTCGACTACACCGGCCCCGTTGGCACCTACCAGACCACCATCAGTGGCACGCTGGCTAAGTTCGACGCCAACATCAGCATCTACCCCAACCCGGCTCACGGCACGGCTACGGTGCAGATTAAGGACGCCAAGGTTGGCAGCATCGTGGTTATCAATGCCCTCGGTCAGCGCATCGCCGCTCAGCCCAAAGGCACCGGCCAGGAAAGCGTAACCCTGGACGTGTCGGGCCTGAAAGCTGGCATGTACTTCGTGCAAATCATCAGCACCGACGGCCAGACCAAAATTTACAAAGAGCTGGTGGTGCAGTAAGCCACCCCGCTTTGAAGCAAAAAGGAGGGAAGCAATTCCCTCCTTTTTTTGTGCCCGTACTTTTGCAGAGTTGTCAGTTGTTCGTTGTCGGTTGTCAGAATCGTTCTGAAAGCTGCCTTATAGAACGAGCTGACAACGGACAACGAACAACTGACAACTAGAAAATGGCTAACCTTACTCCCCTCAAAGACATCGGCGAATTCGCCCTGATTCGGCGTTTGCAGCAGAAAATCACCCTACAACAGCCCAGCTCGGTACTGGGAATTGGTGACGATGCCGCCATCATTGCGCCCGCGGCGGGGCAAGAGCTGGTGGTGTCGACGGATTTGCTGGTCGAAGGCATCCATTTCGACCTGATGTTCTGCCCACTACGGCACCTGGGCTACAAGGCTGTGGCCGTGAATGTATCCGACATTGCGGCTATGAATGCCGTGCCTACCCAGATAGTAGTGGCTATCTCGACGGGTCCGCGCTTCACGGTAGAGGCCGTTGAGGAGCTTTACGAAGGCATGCGCCTGGCCTGCGAAGCCTACAAAGTGGACCTCGTAGGCGGGGATACTACCAGCAGCCGCGGAGGCCTCACGCTGTCTATCACAGCGCTGGGCCAGGTGGAAGCCGGCAAGGCCGTGCGCCGCAGCGGCGGTCGGCCCACCGACCTGCTGTGCGTGAGCGGCGACCTGGGCGGGGCCTTTATGGGCCTGCAAGTACTCGAGCGCGAAAAGCAAGCATTCTTGGCTGACCCGGAAACCCAGCCCGAGCTGGGCAATTACGAGTACGTGGTTCAGCGCCAGCTCAAGCCGGAAGCGCGGCTCGACATCGTACACGAGCTGCGCGAGCTGGACGTGACGCCCACCAGCATGATTGACATTTCCGACGGACTGGCTTCCGAGGTAATGCACCTCTGCGCCGGCAGCGGCACGGGGGCCAGGGTGTTCAGCGAGTACCTGCCCCTGGCCAACCCCACGCTGGAAGCTGCGGCAGAGTTCAACTTCGACCCTATCACCTGCGCCCTGAACGGGGGCGAAGACTACGAGCTGCTGTTCACTGTGCCCGTAACAGACCACGCCAAAATCAAAAACCACCCCGACATCACCATTATCGGCCACCTCACCGAAAAGGAGGACGCCGTAAACCTGATTACCAAAGGTGGGCAAGCCGTGCCCCTGCAAGCCCAGGGCTGGACCGCGTTTTAAGGTGAGATGGTTAGCCAACAGGGTTGTCATTGCGAGCGCAGCGGAGTAAACCGCCCTCTAGCATTCAGTCACCATTAAGTCATGACTTATAGAAAAAGCCCCAACGTCTACTCAACCGTTGGGGCTTTTCACATTATCTAGCTGGTCGCAAAGAGAGGACGGATTGCTTCGCTCACGCTCGCAATGACACGCTTTTCTTAGCGCGGCAGCGCTAAGGAGTCGCGCCAGTTCAGGTGTTCGTTGTTGTGGGTGCGCCAGTAGTCGAGCTGCAGGCTGCGCTTGCGGGTGGCGCGGGTGGTGAGCTGCCGCGGCTCTTTGGCGCCGGGGCGGTCGAGGTAGGTCTCGTCCCAGCCCAGAATGCGGTGGGGAAAGGCCTGCTCGAAGTAGATGGCCAGGGTGCGGGGTGCGCTGGAAGAATAAGTCAGCGTGTACACCTGCAAAGGCGCTTTGCTGGCGAAGCGGTTATTGGCCGTGGCGGCGGCCAGGGTGGCCGTGGCGGCCTCGGCCTGCAGCGGCAGGTGCTGGAGGCGGCTGAACGTGGTGGCCGGCACGATGCGAAGCGCCCCGGTGGGTAGGTTCGCAGGGTTGAGGCGAATGCGGTTCCACAGCTCGTCTTCGAGCAGGCTTATCGGTAATGTGGTTTCGCTGTCGCTCTCGCTTTCGAAGTAGGACTTCTGCGACACCGCATATTCCTTTTTGCGCAGGTTGAGCTGGGTGAAGATGTGGCCGCACCACTCCTGTACCGAGGTGCTCACCTTCAGGCTGTGCGGGTCGCTGGCCTGGTCGAGGGGCGTGAAGGTGGAGGTAAGCAGGGAGTAGGGGTATATGCCGGTAAGAAACTTCTTCTCGAAGTTGAGCTTGAGTACGGGCACCTTGTCGCCGGCTGGCGCCTTGGCCGGGTTATCGAGCTTTACCTGCTTGCGCCGCGAGAAGTCTTCGGTCACGAAGATGAGCACTGCCTCGCCCTTGTGAATCTCGCCGTAGCGGGCCTGTTCCAGGTTGTAGCTGCTCAGCTCGGCCTTGCCCTGAAACCAGTAGGCGCCAAACTCCGGTGGGAGCGGAGCGGCTTTAACGGTTGTTTCGGCCGGCGCTTCCGTAGGCGAGGACGAGCAGTTGGCGCCGCTCAACAGGAGCAGTAGGGGCAGGCTGAGGGCTAGAGAGCGGGACGTCATAAACACGGGTTGAGGTTGTAGGGGCAGGGTCGTACCCGGTAGGGCTTGCCCCCGCCCATCATTGAACGACAATCGTTCTAGCGGCGGGCGGGGGCAAGCCCCGCCCCTACGTCGTTCTAATCCTCCGGGTAGGGCACGAAGACGAAGTTGGTAAACTCCTTGTCGAGCACAAACAGGCAGCAAAACTCGTCGGCATCTTTGTAGGTAGCCTGAAACGCCTCAATGCCCTCGGTGCTCACAATGCCCTGCTGCACGAATAGCTCCAGGTAACTGGCGAAAACATGCCAGTCCAGGTTCAGCTCATCGGCATTCACGAGCAGGCCGCCCAGGGGCACTTCCTCCTTGGCAAAGACGAAAATGGGGTACTTGCTGATGTCGCGCTTGCGAATCTGCGCGGAGGCTTCCTGCAGCGTGTCGCACACCTTCACGAAGTCTTTGGTGATGGTGCCGAGGTATTTGCCGTTCAGCTCGGGGTCGTTGGCGTAGTCCATTACGTAGTGACGAGTTGGGGTTTGGGCAGGGGCACCAGCCGGTCGGCGAGGCGGCGGCCCAGCCGAATGGCCGGCCGCTCCACCAGCACGTTGAAAACAGTGGCCAGCAGCAGGGTGCCCACGAGGATGGTGAGCATGCGTACGACGAAGTACTTCGGGTCCTGGTTGAGGTCGGGCCCCAGGCGCTTGTCCCAGAACTCCATGGCTTCGCCCACAATAAACCAGTGCACCAGGTACACGCTGTAGGAAATGCGGCCTAGGAACAGCAGCGGAGAAGCGCTGAGCACCTTCTGCAGCCTGGGGCGGTTGATGAGCAGCATCAGCATCAGGGCCGCAGCGAGGCTGGTAAAGTAAAACAGGTCGAGGCGGAACAGATTCAGCCAGTAATTAACCTTCTCGGGAATGGGGTAGAGGCGGGTGAAGTGGCGCAGCGAGAACAGGGCAAACACCAGCAGGTAAAGCAGGTAGCGGAAGCGGTACCAGCGGGCCTGGCGCATGTCGTAGCGCTGAATCCGGCCGAAATTGGCAGTAATCCACATGCCGTAGAGGAAGGGCACCATGCCCCAGAACAGCAGCGGCGGCCCCAGCACAATCCACACCACGCCCAGCAGCACCAGCAGCTGCCGGTTGTGCCGCTGCACCACTACCAGAAAAGGCAGCAGCAGGGAGGCGGCCAGTTCTACTTCCAGTGTCCAGGCCGGCACGTACAGCTCGTGCTTGCCGCGGATGAGCATGAACTCTTCCAGCCAGCCGTGCTGGTTGGCGAAAAACTCGGTATACTTCTGGTGCCAGCCCTCGTGCCAGTGGCTGCGCAGGTAATAGCCCACCATGGCCACCAGGAAGGGTATCATCAGGCGCACCACCCGGTTCACTGCGTAGTGGCGGTAGTGCCGCCCGTCAATGGGCAGCGACTCGTCGGGGTAGAAGTATTTCCACGACAGCACCAGGCCACTCAGCACGAAGAACAAGGCCACGGCGTCGCTGCCGTTGAATATCATGGATGCCCACGAGTACCAGCCCGTCCAGGCCCAGCGGTGGCTGATGAAATGGTAGAACACCACCGCCAGCGCGGCCAGCCCCCGCACGCTGTCGAGGTAATGGATGCGAGGGGCGGTAGGATGGGTAGTTGGTTCGGCCATGTAATCCTAGGGATAAAGAGCGTATGGAATTTTATTGAAAGTCAATTGCCGTTTGGCTCGGGGCTGCTTGCGAAACTCCTTCTTTGCTTAACTGCTGCTGGTAAGTGAGCATATTGGCTATTAGCCGTCAAAACTGATAAGATGCAAGCTTACTTATTGTAGCTGATGGCTATTCTTCGCAGAAAAAGGACATTTCCCTCGGTTAGTGAAATAATGACGCCAAGCGTAGGATTTGCGTTTTGCTCCTTCTCCTTTAGCGAGACTTCTATCCCTTTCTGAAGATTGTTAAAAGCAGCCTTCGCATCTAAAGTTCTGGCAGCTGATTCAAATGCTTCTGCTTCTTTGCTGCTATTGCTAACCCAGTTTCCTTCTAAATACCACATATCTGGTATTAGATTTTGCAGGAAACCAACGGAGTGGCCTTGCCATAAAATTTCCAGCTCGTCTTCGCCTTCCATATCCAATCACCCAGCTACTTCAACTCCAGCAGCACCACATTCTCTACGTGGTGGGTGTGGGGGAACATGTCCACCGGCTGCACGCGCGTCACGGCGTAGGCGGCGTCGAGCAGCTCCAGGTCGCGGGCCTGGGTGGCGGGGTTGCAGGAGATGTACACGATGCGGGGGCAGCGCAGCTCCAGCAGGCGCTGCACCACGTCGGGGTGCATGCCGGCCCGGGGCGGGTCGGTGATGATGAGGTCGGGCTGGCCGTGCTGCTCGGTAAAGGCGGGCGTTAGGATGTCCTTCATGTCGCCGGCCACAAACTCCATGTTGGTGATGCCGTTGATGCCAGCGTTCACGCGGGCGTCGGCCACGGCCTGCTCCACGTACTCGACGCCTACCACGCGGCGGGCCTGCTTGCTCACGAAGCTGGCGATGGTGCCGGCGCCGGTGTAGAGGTCGTACACCAGCTCGTCGCCTTTCAGCTCGGCGAAGTCGCGGGCCACCTTGTAGAGCTGGTAGGCGCCTTCGGAGTTGGTCTGGTAGAACGACTTGGGGCCGATGCGGAAGCGCAGGCCTTCCATCTCCTCCTCGATATAGGGCTTGCCTTTGTAGCACACCACCTCCAAGTCGTGGAAGGTTTCGTTGCCCTTGTTGTTGATGACGTAGTTGAGCGAGGTAATCTGCGGAAACTTCGCGTACACAGCATCCAGCAGGGGCTCGATGCTGTGGTGGGGCAGGTAGCACTGCAGAATCACCATGATTTCGCCGGTGGTCTGGGCCGTGCGGATAATCAGATTGCGCAGGTTGCCGGTCTGCTTCACGATATTGCCGAAGCGCAGCATGTGCTCGCGGGCGTAGTCGCGGATGAACAGCCGGATTTCGTTGCTCGGCTCGGGCTGCAGGTGGCAGTGCTGGATGTCGATAATCTTATCGAAGCGGGCGGGGGTGTGGAAGCCCAGCACGCGGCGGTCGTACTGCTGCGAGTCGTCCTTAATCTGGTCTTCGGTCAGCCAGCCGTTGAAGCTAAAGGTGTACTCCAGCTTGTTGCGGTAGTAGGTGCGCTGGGGCGAAGGCAGGATGTGCTGGATTTCGGGCAGGGCCACTTTGCCGATGCGCTGCAGAGTGTCTTCTACCTGCTGCTGCTTGTAGCGGAGCTGAGTGTCGTAGCCCAGGTGCTGCCACTTGCAGCCTCCGCAGATGCCAAAGTGCTGGCAGAAAGGCTGCACGCGCAGCTCCGAATACTTGTGAAACTTGGTGGGTACGGCTTCGAGAAAGCTCTTCTTCGACTTGGTGACGCGCAGGTCTACCACGTCGCCGGGCGCTACCTGGCTTACGAAGATGACGAGGTTACCGACGCGCACCAGGCACTTGCCCTCGGCTACCATGTCCTGGATTTCGACGTGCTGCAGGGCTTCAGCGGGAATTTTTTTATCTGCTCTCATTGGAGAGCAAAGTTAGACCGCAGATTGTAACGGATTTGACGGATTGTCTGAACCACGGATTGACGCGGATTTTTCGGGTTACACGGATTTTGTGAATGGCGCGGACGGCGCATACGGGCAGGCTTCTATCAGCTTCATTATTAAAAAGAAAGGCCACCCAATCGGGTGGCCTTTCTAAACTCAAAGCGGCTAAGGGAGTCGTCTACAAAATCCGTGTAATCCGAAAAATCTGAGCGAAACCGTGGTTCAGACTTATTTGATAATCTCAAACCAGCCCTTGGTGCTGCTGCCGTTGGGCATTTTCAGCAGGTAGTAGTACACACCGGCCGACTGACCGTCGCCACCCCAGTTGTTCTGGTAGTTGGAGGTGTTGTACACCTCGCGGCCCCAGCGGTTGAAGATGGTGAGCGTGTTGCCGGGGTAGAGCTTGATGTTGTCGATTTCCAGCACGTCGTTCTTGCCGTCGTTGTTGGGCGTGATGACGTTGTAGAACGCCAGGGGGTTGGAGAAGTCGACGCAGGCCAGGTTGGAGTTGGACGCCTGGTTGCTGCCGCCCACGGCCACAATGCGGTAGCACTGGTTGAAGCCCGTGCCAGGGTTGGGCAGGTTGGCCGTCAGCGTAGAGCCAGACACCGTCGTTACGAGCACGGGGTTGCCGTTGTCGTCGCGGCGGAACACCTGGTACTCCTGCACCGGGAAGCCTACGTAGGCATTCCAGCGCAGGGCTACGTTGCCCTGGTCGCGGCCACCGGCGCCGGCGGCGGCCGTAGCCTGCAGCAGCACCGTCTGCGTCACCACGCTTTGCAGCACCGTGCCGCAGCCGTTGGTCAGCTCCAGCTGGTACTCGTACGACTTCGTGGAGGCATCCACCGTGGCATCGATGTACGACGTAGCCGAGGGAGCCACGGTACCCACGACGGCGAAGCTACCCACGCCAGCTTCGCGGCGCAGCACCCGAATCTGGTTCGGAGTGTTGATGCTGCCGGGAGACGTGAAGGTGAGGATGACGCGGTTGTTGGACGTTACATCTACTGAAGCCACGGCCAGCGTTACGCTGGGGTTGTCGGGCAGCACGGTGAGACTGGCGCCGGGGCCGGCGCAGCCGAAGGTCGAAGTTTCGCTTACGCTCACGCCGTAGGTGGTCTGGCCGGGCGTGAAGGTCACCGTAACCTGGCTGGTGGTCTGGCCGGCGGTGATGGTGCCGCCCGTCACCGTCCAGTTGTAGGTCGAGCCGGGGTTGTTAGCCACCGAGTACTGCAGGGGTTGGGTGATGTCGCACACAAAGCGCGGGCCGGTGATGGTGGCCGGAGCCGGAGTGGGGTCCACGGTGAACGTAGCCGAGTACACGGGGCCTACGCAGCCCTGGGCCGAGGTTTCCTGAGCCGTGAGCGTGTAGGTGCCGGGTGTGTTCTGGTTGGCCAGCGTCACCGAGTTGCCGGAGCCGCTTACCGGGCTGCCGCCCAGCAGGAAGGCGTAGCTCGAGCCCGCAAAGCCGCCGGGCAGGGTGAAGGTCACCGAGCCACCCTGGCACACGCGCGCCGGACCGTTCAGGGTGAGGGTGCTCAGCGGCGTGGGGTTGATGAGCACGCGCAGCGTATCGGAGGTGCCCAGGCAGCGGATGCCGCTGGCCGGGTTGCTGGTTTCGGTCACCACAATCTTGCCAATGGTGGGCACGGTCACGGGGTTCCAGTTCACCGTCACCGTGTTCAGGTTGGTGCTGGCCTGGGTGCCGCCGATGATGGTCCAGCTGTAGAGCGAGCCGTTGGTATAAGGCGAGGTAGCATACACGTAGGGGCCGCCGCCCTGGCACACGCTATTGTTGGGCGCCGCCGCCAGCACGTTGCCGGGGCCATTCGGCGTGGGCGTCTGCAGGACCTGGTTGATGATTACCGGCAGGGTGGTGGTGTCCGAGGAGCAGCCCAGCGCATTCACCGAGAACAGCTTCACGCTGCCGCTGCCGGCCATGCCCCAGTCCACGGTAATGGCCGTGGTGCCCTGGCCGCTGGCAATGGTGCCGCCGTTTACAATCCACTGGTAAGCCGTGCCGGTGGGATTCACCACCGAATAAGCTACGCCCGTTACCGTGGGGCACACCGAGGCCGAGCCCACGATGAGCTCCGCCGCCGGCCGCGGGTTGATGGTCACCTGCACCGAGTCGCGGGCGGCGCAGCCCTGCGGCGTAGTGGCCAGCAGGTAGTACTTCAGGGTGAGCGGCGTGGTGCCGGTGTTCAGGCCGGTGGTGTTCAGCACTGGCTGGGCTGCACTGGCGCTGCTCAGGCCGGTCGTGGGCGTCCAGGCGTAGGTGTAGCCCGTCTGCGCGGCCGAGCCCAGGGTGGTGCGCACGTCAGCACACACGCTACGGTCGTTGCCGGCGTCCACCACGGGAGCGGGGTTCACCGTCACCGTCACGGTGTTGGTCGCTACGCAGTTGTCGGCCGTGGTAGCCGTCAGCGTGTAGGTCGTCGTGATGGGCGCGCTGGTCGTATTGGTCAGTGTAGCAGTCGGGTTGGAAATGGTGGGGTCGCTCAGGCCGGTCGTGGGGCTCCAGCTATAAGTAGTTCCCGCTACCGGGGCACCCCCCAGCTGTATCGTGGCACCCGAGCAGATGGTCTGGGCCGAGCCGGTGTTGGCCACGGCCGCCGGGAACACGTCGATGCGCACCCCACGGGTCGCTACGCAACCGTTTGCCGTGGTAGCCGTCAGCGAGTAGATATAGGTGATGGTGCCGCTGGTGGTGTTCGTCAGCGTGGCGGTGGGGTTGGAGATGTTGGGGTTGCTCAGGGGCGAGGCCGGGCCGGAAACCTGCGTCCAGCTGTAGGTGGTGCCGGCAATGGGCGCCGCGCCCAGCTGCACCGTGCCACCCGAGCAGGTGCTCTGGGGCGAGCCGGTGTCAGCTACGGCTTCGGGGTTCACCGTCAGGTTCACCGTGCTGGTGGCCGTGCAGCCTTGGGCCGTAGTAGCCGTCAGGGTGTACTGCAATACAATGGGCGAGCCAGTGGTATTGGGTAGGGTGATGAGCGGGTTGGCAATGTTGGGGTCGGTCAGGCCACCTGTGGGGCTCCAGCTATAGGTGGTGCCGGCCACCGGGGCCACGCCCAGCTGCGTGGGGACGCCGCCGCAGAAGGCCACGTCCGGGCCGGGGTTGGCCACGGCCGCCTGGTTCACCGTCACGGCTACCGTAGCGGTAGCTATGCAGCCGTCGGCCGTAGTAGCCGTCAGGCTATATGTCGTAACGACCGGGGCGCCGGTGGTGTTGGTCAGCGTCACCGTGGGGTTGGCCACCGTAGCGCTGCTCAGGCCCGTAGCGGGCGACCAGGCGTAGGTGGTGCCGGCTACGGGCGCCACGCCCAGCTGGGCCGAGCCGCCCGAGCAGAAGCTTACGGCCGGACCGGCATCGGCCACGGCCGCCGGGTTCACCGTTACCACCACCGTATTGGTGGCAGTGCAGCCGTTGGTCGTGGTAGCCGTCAGCGTGTAAGTCGTAGTAGTGGGTGCGCTGGTGGTGTTGGTGAGCGTCACCGTGGGGTTCGCCAGGGTCGGGTCGCTCAGGCCAGTGGTGGGGCTCCAGCTGTAGGTAGTGCCGGCCACCGGGGCTACACCCAGCTGGCCCGAAACGCCTGAGCAGATGGTCAGGGCCGGACCGGGGTTAGCCACCGCCGCGGGGTTCACCGTCACAACGACGGAGGCACCGCTGCTGCAGATGTTACCACCAGGGTTGGTGATGCTGGCCGTTAGTGTGTAGGTCGTCGTGATGGGCGCGCCAGTAGTGTTGGTCAGCATCACCGTGGGGTTAGAACTGGTGGGGTCGCTCAAACCCGTGGTGGGGGTCCAGCTATACACCGTACCGGCAATGGGCGCCACACCCAGCTGGGCCGAGCCGCCAGAGCAGAAGCTCACGGCCGGACCCGGGTTGGCTACGGCGGCGGGGTAGAGCGTCAGCTGCATGTCGTCGGTTGCCGTGCAGCCCTGGGCCGTGGTGGCTGTCAGGGTGTAAGTGAGTACCTGCGTCGAGCCCGTCGTGTTCACTATCGCCAGGGTAGGGTTAGAAGCGGTGGGGTCGCTCAGGCCCGTTATGGGGCTCCAGCTATACGTGGTGCCAGGGATAGGCAGCATACCAATGCGACCGGAATAGCCCACGCACTGAGTGCGGTCCTGGCCAGCATTAGCTACCGCTGCCTGATTAATGGTCACTAACACAGTATTGGTAGATGAGCAGCCGTTAGCCGTAGTAGCTGTCAGGGTATAGGTGGTGCTGATGGGAGCACTGGTGGTGTTGGTGCCCGTTACGGTCGGCTGCGCGGCCGTGGGGTCGCTCAGGCCCGTAGTGGGGCTCCAGCTGTAGGTAGTACCGGCCACGGCCGGCGAGCCAATCTGCACCGAGCCGCCCGAGCAGAAGCTCACGGCCGGGCCCGGGTTGGCTACTGCCGCAGGATTCACACTTACTACTACAGTGCTGGTAGCGGTGCAGCCCTGGGCCGTGGTGGCCGTCAGGGTGTAAGTGGCAGTGCGGACCGTCCCACTGTTGTTAGTCAGCGTGACGGTGGGGTTGGCAATATTGGCGTTGCTGAGGCCCGTGGTGGGGCTCCAGCTATAAGTAGTGCCGGCAATGGGCGCTACGCCCAACTGAGCGGCTACGTCGGAGCAGGTAGTCACGGCCGGACCGGCGTTGGCAATAGCAGCCGGGTTGATGGTTACCACCACCGTGGCCGTCGCCACGCAGCCGTTGGCTGTGGTAGCCGTCAGCGTGTAGGTCGTGCTGGTGGGGGCACCGGTAGTGTTGGTGCCTGTCACCGTGGGTTGGGCGACAGTTGTGCTGCTAAGACCGGTAGCTGGGCTCCAGCTGTAGGTAGTGCCAGCCACGGCCGGCGAGCCAATCTGCACCGAGCCGCCCGAGCAGAAGCTCACGGCTGGGCCCGGGTTGGCCACCGCTGCGGGGTTCACCGTCACATCCACCGAGTCACGGGCCGGGCAGTTGAGGCTGCTGGTGGCCGTCACGTAATAACGTACCGTGAAAGCCGTGCCGGTAGTGTTGGTCAGCGTTAGCGAAGGCGTGGCCGCACTGGCACTGCTCAGGCCCGTGGCCGGCGTCCAGGCGTAGCTTACGCCGGCCACGCCAGCCGTGCCAACCTGAGTTGCAATGCCTGAGCACACAGCGCGGTCGGCTCCGGCGTCTACTACCGGCAGCGGATTAACCGTTACCTGTACAGTGGCCGTCGCCACGCAGCCATTGGCCGTGGTTGCGGTCAGAGTGTAGATAATGGTGGCCGGAGTTCCAGTAGTATTGAGTGTCGTAACAACCGGGTTGGCGATGTTCGGGTTGCTAAGGCCGGTCGTGGGGCTCCAGCTATAGGTGGTGCCAGCTACGGGCGCGGCACCCAGCTGCACGGTTTGGCCGCTGCAGAGCGTGCGGTTGGGGCCCACCGTAGCCACGGCGGCTGGGTTCACGGTTACCGTCACCGTGCTGGTAGCGGTGCAGCCGTTGGCCGTAGTGGCCGTCACGGTATAGGTAGTGGTGACGGGGGCTCCGGTGGTGTTGGTGCCCGTCACCGTCGGCTGGGCCACAGTCGTGCTGCTCAGGCCGGTGGCTGGGCTCCAGCTGTAGGTAGTGCCGGCAATAGCGGCCGTGCCGAGCTGGGCGCTCTGGCCCGAGCAGAAGCTGCGGTTGGGGCCGGCATCAGCTGTGGCGCCGGGGTTCACCGTCACCTGCACCGTGCCGGTGCTGACGCAGCCGTTGCTGGTCGTTACCGTGAGGGTATAAGTGGTAGTGATGGGGGCACCAGTCGTGTTAGTCAGGGTCACCGTGGGCTGGGCCACGGTGGTGCTGCTCAGGCCCGTGGCCGGGCTCCAGCTGTAGGAGTTGCCGGCAACGGCGGCTGTGCCGAGCTGGGCACTTTGGCCTGAGCAGAAGCTGCGGTTGGGGCCAGCATCGGCCGTGGGCGGCGGCGTTACAGTTACGGTCACTTGCTGCGAAGTCGAGCAGGTGCCGTCGGTACCGGTCACAGTGTAGGTCGTCGTGGTTTGGGGCGTCACCACAATGCTGTTGCCGCTGCCAGTCTGCGAGCCGCCGCTCCAGGTGTAGGTCAGGCCGGCCGGGCCGCTCACCGTCAGGGTGGCGCTGGCGCCGCGGCAGATGTTGGGCGCCGTAGGTGTCACGGTCAGAGCCGCCAGGGGGCGTATGTCCACGCTGGTAGTTACCGGAGTTGAGGCGCAGCCAAAAGAGGATACGCCGTTCAGCGTGAGCGTGCCGGTAGTGGGGGTGCTGTTCCAGCGCACCTGCACGGTGTTGGTGCCCTGGCCGCTGGTGATGGTGCCGCCCGTAATCACCCAGTTGTACGAAGCCGGCGTGGGGCCAACTGCCGTATAAGTGCGGATGGTAGCCGGGTCGCACACCACCGTGGGGCCGGTAATGCCGGTCGGGCCCGCGGCGCGGTTCACCTGCACGGTGAAAACGTCGGCGATGGTTTGCCCGCCGCAGCCGCGGTCCTGCACGGTTACAGAAATGTTATAGGGGTTGCTCCGACCTTCGCCGCAGCGGGAGTTGTACACAAAGGAGCCCGACACCGAGCCGGTGCCCGTTACCTGCGCCGTGCCCGTCACGTTGCCGGGCTGTACGGTGCCCTGGTTGCCGTTCAGCGCCGCGTTGAAGCCGTTGGTAACAGTGCCGTCGAGCAGCACGCTGTTCAGCTGCAATACCAGCGGGTCGCCGTTGGGGTCGGTAGCCGAGAAGGGGATGGTCAGGCTCTGGCCTTCTTCAATGGTGTAGTTGCGGGGCAGAGTGCCCGGGCCGCCCGTGCCGGTGGAGGGCGGCAGTTGGGGCGGGGTGTTGGGAGGGCAGGGGCGTACTACCAGCTGTATGTCGCGGCGGGTAGTGCCCAGCAGAATTTCCGTGCCGTTGATGGTACGGTACTCCGACACGTCGATGGCAACTACGTATTCGCCTTGGGTTATCCCTTTGTATTTAGCCAGACCCGTGGTAGCGTTGATGCTGGCATAGCCACCGGGACCAAACGGCTGCGTAACCGAGTGGTTAGGGTAATAAGGGATGGCGGGCGGTGGGGGCGTGAAGGTGTTGGGCGCCCCGCCTCCGGCCGGAGTGCCAAAGGCGTAGGTCAGCCGGTCACCATCGGCGTCAACGGCGCTGTTCAGCATAATTGCGGTATCGCCCTGGCATATTACGGCTACCGCCGTATCAGAAAACACGGGCGAGCGGTTGGGAATCAGCGGCGCGGCCATGTCCAGGTACAAGGACAGAGGCGTATTGTTGTTGGCCGTGTTGATGTTGTCGATTACCACGTTGCGGGCGTTGGCCACCAGCAGGGCGTAGTAGCCCGAAAACGAGACCGGCAGGTTCACAATTTGCTGATATACCGCCAGCTTAAAGGGGCGCGGCGGACTGGGCAGCGTGCAGTTGCCCGGGGTGGGCGGCGCAATGGACCCCGACAGGCTAACGCGCGGAATCTGCAGGGCCGCGATGCGTATGTTGTTCGTCGACTTATTGTAGAGCGACAAATCCAGGAAGGGGTTAGCCGGGGCCGGGTTGTCGGGAGCGTAGTCGTTGATGTAGATGACGGCCGTTATCTCGTAGCGGAACGGAGTGGCGGTGGGGCCGGTGGCATCGAGGTAACGGTAGCTCATCTCCCCGCCCAGGAAGTGGCTGGCCAGAGCCGGCCGGGCGCTAAAAATGGCCAGTACCAGCAGCAGTAGCAAGGGCAGCCCGCGAAGGTGGCGAAGTAAGGGTTGAAGCATAAAAAGAGGGGTGAAAGAAGCGCACAGCTGGCAGCTTTGGGCAGCCAGCTGTGCTTGTTGTCATTAGGGTAGCTTGAAGTCTGACATTATTCGCGCACCAGGCGCCGCACGGCCACCTGGCCCTGGGCATTGCGCAGGCGCAGCACGTACACGCCCTTGGCCAGGGCGCTCAGGTCGAGCTCGGCATCGGCGCTGGCAGCCAGGTGCAGCTCGCGGCGGTGCAGCTCGGCCCCCAGCAGGTTCTCCACCGTGGCCGTGTAAGCACCGGCGGCGCTGGCATCACCCAGGCGCAGGCGCACCTGGCCGTCGAGGGTGGGGTTGGGGTACAGGGCGAGCGAAGCCAGGGCCTGAGCATCGCGGGTAGCCAGCGGCTCCACGCGGAAGGAGTAGTCCTCCACCTCGGCGTTCTGGATGTTCACGCCGCAGGGGTTGGGCGCGTTGTTGCTGATGAGCACCTGCACGCGCAGCCGCATGGTCTGGTTCAGGGCCGAGGCAGGGGGCGTGAAGGTGGCGGCGTACGTGGCCGCATTGGGCCCGGCCTGGGTCAGGCCATTCGATACCAGCTCAGTGGCGTTGTCGAATACGCCGTCGCGGCTGTAGTCAATCCACATCGTGGTGCGGTGGGCGAAGTTGTTGCTGGCCACCACATTGATTGTCACCGGTCCGGGGGGCACCGTGATAATCTGGTTGGTGTAGTTGCCGTAGCCACCCGCGGCATTGGCCGGGTTACCGGCGTAGGTGAAGGGCGTAGGCTGAGCACCAGGCACCTGCACGCGGGCAATCCAGAACGGGCTGGGCTGGGTCTGGCCGCCGGGGCCCATCTGGCCCACGCCGTTGGAGTTGCAGTACACCAGGCAGGGCACCGAGATGTTGAGATAGTTGGTGCGCACGACGGTGTTGGGCCCCACCGCGTTGGTGGCCGTCAGCGTAACGGTGTAGATGCCCGAGACCAGGTACTGGTGCGAGGGGTTTTGCTGGTTGCTGTTCTGGCCATCGCCGAAGTCCCAGAACCAGGAGGTGGGGGCGCCGGTGGTTTGGTCGGTAAACTGCACGGGGTTCACGCAGCCGCCGGGCACGTAGTTCGAGGTGAAGGCGGCCACCGGCGGGTTGGTGTTCTGGCGCACAATCACGGTGTAGTCTTCCACCTGCCCGCTCACGGGGCTGTTGCAGGGCTGGGGGTTGTTGCCGCCGGCGTCGCTGACGACGCGCAGACGCAGGGGCGTGTTGAGCTGGGCCCAGGCGGGCACGTTCAGGGTGCCAGTGGGGTTGGCCGTGGCCAGGGCCTCAAACACCAGCTCCGAGGCGGCGAAGATGCCGTTGTTGTCGCCGTCGAGGTACACGCGGGTGTCCTGGTTGGCCGAAGTGCTGCCCAGCGTGATAATCAGGGGGTAGGGGTTGCCCTGCGTCAGGTCGGTGCGCTGGGGGCAGCTGAAGTCCTGGTAGCCGGCGCGGCCATCGAGCGAGCTGTTGTCGATGCTGCCCAGGCGGAAGCGCGTCACGCCGTAGTTGCAGCAGTAGCTGGTAGTGGCCGGCGAGCAGCTGGCGGCCACGGGCACCTGGTTGTTGTAGGTGATGGTAGCGGTGGCGGGCGTCGCGCTGCTGCCGGCGCCGTTGGTAGCCGTCAGCGTCACGGTGTAGGTGCCGGCCGTGGTGTAGCAGTGGTTGGGGTTCTGCTGGGTGCTGTTCTGGCCGTCGCCGAAGTCCCACAGCCAGGAGGTGGGCACGTTCTGGCTGGCGTCGGTAAACTGCACGCAGCCCGAGCAGGTGGTGGTGCTGTTGGTGGTGAAGGCGGCCACCGGCGGGTTGGTATTGGCCGTGATGGTCACGGAATAGTCTTCTACCTGCGAGTACTGCGGGGTTGAGCACGAGGTAGGGGCCGCCACCTGGGCGAAGTCCGACGACACCCGCATGCGCAGCGGCACGCCCAGCGTGGCCGCCGCCGGGGCCGCAAAGGTCACGCTGTGCGTGCTGGCATTGTTGGAGCTCATCACCAGCTCGTTGGTACCGATAAATTCTCCGTCGTTATTGTAGTCAATCCACACCCGCACGTTCTCCGGGGCCGAGGGGTTGCTGTTCACTACCTGCAGCGTGTAGTTCTGCCCCACCAGCAAAGTGGTGCTCACGCTGGGCGTGGCGCAGCCGTAGTCCTGGTAGCCGTCGGCCTGCCCCCCGGTGGCATTGTTGAGCGTAGCCAGCTGCACGCTCTGAATGCCCATGCCAAAGAGCGGGGCGTTGGGGCTCGACGCCGCGCCGGGGGTGCACACCGCCGCAATGGGGCATTGGGCCTGGGCTACAGGGGTAGTGAGCAGCACCAGCAGGGCTGCGCTCGCGCCTGCAGAAACGTGTTTCCAGGAGCGTAAAAGGAGCTTCATAAGCAAAAAGGAGAAGTAGAATTTATTCGGCGTATAAATGTAGCGACAAATGGGCCCTGCGGGCGGGGCAATCGGCTATTTACCCGGTCGGGCCGCCGAATTGGCCAGTAGTTGCTTCGTTTGGCTCCTCGCCAGACCAGCAGCTACCAAGCTTCTGCTTGCCAGACTTTGGGCCTAGCGCAGGGTTTAATGGCCTTAGCAAAAATCACTCCACCAGCCGCGCCGTAAGTTTGCAGCGCCCGGCGGCGCCGGCCCTTTGCCGGGCGTGGGCCGGCTTCTTTTCACATGCAACATCCTACTGTACTCATTACTGGTGGCACTTCGGGCATTGGCCGGGCCTGCGCCCTTGCCTTTGGCCGGGCCGGCTACCAGGTGGCCATCACCGGGCGCGACCAAGCTAAGCTTGATGACACGTCCCAGGCCCTAAAGGCTGCTGGCGTGGCCCACTTGGCCGTGCGCGCCGACGTGGGTGACGAGGCCGACGCCGCCCGCGCCGTAGACGAAACCGTGGCCCGCTTCGGCGGCCTGCACGTGCTCATCAACAATGCTGGCATCTCCATGCGGGCTCGCTTTGCCGAGGCCGACCTGAGCGTTATCAAGCGCCTGATGCAAACCAACTTCTTCGGCACGGTCTTCACCACCAAGTGCGCCCTGCCGCATTTGCTCAAAAGCAAGGGCTCCATTGTGGGCATCAGCAGCATTGCCGGCTACCGGGGGCTGCCGGGCCGCACGGGCTACTCAGCTTCCAAGTTTGCCATGAACGGCTTCCTAGAAGCCTTGCGCACCGAGCTGCTCGACCAGGGCGTGCACGTGCTCACGGCCGCGCCGGGCTTCACGGCCTCCAACATCCGGCAGGTGGCCCTGGCCGCCGACGGCTCGGCCCAGGGCGAGTCGCCGCGCGACGAAGGCAAGATGATGAGCAGCGAAGAAGTGGCCGACGAAATTCTCAAAGCCGTGCAGCAGCGCCGCCGCACGCTGGTGCTCACCGGCCAGGGCAAGCTCACCGTCTTCCTCAACAAATGGCTGCCCGGCCTGACTGACAAGCTCGTGCTAAACCATTTTCGGAAAGAAGAGGGCGAACTGTGAAGCGGTTTTGGTGTGCTGATTATTTAATGTGCTGATGCGTCCGGCCTCTGTCATTGCGAGTGGAGCGCAGCGGAACGCAGCAAACGAAGTTCGGCGCAGCAATCCGTCGACTAACCAGGTAATGAGAAAAGCCCCAACGCCAGTATTGGCGTTGGGGCCTTTTTAATGTGTCACATCTTGTTTGTGACTGAATACTAGAGGACGGATTGCCACGGGCTGCGCCCTCGCAATGACAGAGGCCGAACACATCAGCACATCAGCACATCAGCACATCAGCACATCAACCAATCAACACATTACCTACTGCACCGCTTTCTGGGCCAGCTTCACGGCCTCGTACAGGTTCACGATGCCGCCGGTGGCTGAGAGGGTGGAGAAGTCGGCGGTTTTTTGGGTGCCAGGCACGGTCACCTTGGTGTGGTAGACCTGGGCCGACTGCTGGATGATGCGCTTAAGGTCGGCAGCGGTGAGGGTGGGGAAGTAGGACTTGAGGGTGGCGGCAACGCCGGCCGTGACCGGGGCGGCCATGCTGGTGCCGCTTTCGTTGCCGTACTTGCTGCCGGGCAAGGTGTTGTAGATATTGACGCCGGGGGCGAATACGTCCACGGCGCGACGGCTGTAGTTGGAGAAGTCGCCCACCAAGTTGGCGTCGTTGGTGGGGCCGGATGCGCCCACCGTCAGCATCGTGGGCACGGGCTTGTTGTCGCTGTACGTGTTCAGGGGGTAGTGGGGCGTCACGTCCAGGTCGTCGTCTTCGTTGCCGGCGGCGTGCACCAGCAGCACGTTTTTGCTGGCGGCGTACTTAAAGGCCGCGTCGATGGCCGGGCGCTGGGTCGAGAATTCCTTGCCGAAGCTCATGTTGATGATGCTGGCGCCGTTGTCGACGGCGTAGCGGATGGCGTTGGCGATGTCCTTGTCCCGCTCGTCACCATCGGGCACGGCGCGCACCGGCATAATCTGCACCATGGGGCCGGCAATGCCCTGCACGCCCAGGCCGTTGTCGCGGCTGGCGGCGATGATGCCGGACACGTGGGTGCCGTGCAGCGGGTCGGGCCCGTACACGTCGGCGTTGCCGTAGTAGCGCTGGCTGAGGTCGTCGGGGTTATCCTTCACAATGTCGGCGCGCGGGTTGTAGTCGGGGTTGAGCTGGTAGTTGAGCAGGGTGCGCACGTACTTCGAGCCGTTTTTCATTTCCCCAATCAGGGCGTCGACGTCGCCGAAGTTCATGCTGCGCAGGTTGGCGTCGAGCTGCTGGGCCACGCGGGCCAGGCGCGGGTCAGCGGGCTTGGCGCGGCGCAGGGTGGCCGTGTCGAGGCGCTCGGCGTGCAGCTCCTGCTTGAGGGCCACGGACAGCTCCTCGAAGTTGCGCGACATCTCCTCCATCTGCTCCAGCTGGGGCATCTGGCCGCTCACTTCCTTGCGACGCTCCTCGTTCGACTTGATGGCGCGCTGGTACAGGTCGAAGTCGGCCTGCTGGGCGGGCTTCACCTGCTTGCGCGTTTTGCCTTTAAACTGCGGGCCAAACTTGGCGATAATGCGCGTCGACTCCAGGGTTTCGGCGTCGATGTTGCGGCCGTCGGGCCCGCCGAGGAAGTTCCAGCCGTGGATGTCATCGACGTAGCCGTTTTTGTCATCGTCGATGCCGTTGCCGGGAATTTCTTTGGGGTTGCGCCACAGCACGGGCTTTAAGTCTACGTGCGTGGTGTCAAAGCCCGAGTCGATGACGGCCACCACCACCGGCGTGGGCACCTTGTCCTTGAGCAGCTCCTGGTAGGCGCGGGTGGCGCTCACCCCGGGCACTTTGTCGAGCTGTGGGTCTTTCAAATACCACTGGGCCGCGCTTTCATCGACGGCCTTGGCGGCCGGAACAGGGGCGGAAGTGGATTGGGCAAAAGCCGAGGCACTCAGGGCCAGGCCCAACAGGGCCAGCGGCCAGCGGCCAGAAGAAGCGAAAGTCATTCCGATAAGAAAAAAGCCGCGACGCTGCGGCTGGGCGATAAAGAAACCAAAGTCGGGCCAAACGAAGTTCAGCCGCGCTAAAGACGCGGCCCCCGCGGGAATTGTTGCGCCGCCGGGCTGCGCAGTGAAAGCCCCTGCTCGCGTGACTTCCGCCTGGAAGCCGGTGTGCCGTTTCAGGTTTTACGCAAATATTTGCGGTATGTCACATTCACCTGCCGCCGAGGGGCCCTGCCTGAACTGCGGCCATGCGCTGGCGCCGCCCGGCTGCTTCTGCCCGCAGTGCGGGCAGGCGCCGGCCCACCGCCTCAGCACCCACCACGTGCTGCACGAGGTGCTGCACGTCTTCACTCACGCCGACAAGGGCATCTTCGCCTTCGTGCCGCAGGTGCTGCTGCGGCCGGGGCAGCTGGTGGCCGACTACCTGGCCGGCCGCCGCAAACGCCACTACAACCCCTTTCAGTTTTTGCTGCTGCTGGTGGGCTTGGCCACGCTGCTGGCCAAGAAGCTGCACTACTACGATATAATTGGGGCCACCGTGCAGGCCCAAATACGGGCCCGGCACGCCCCGCCAGCCGTGTTGGAGCGGATAGGGCAGTACTTCCATGCCCTGGGTACCTACTTCAACGTGTGGTGGCTAGCCTTGCTGCCCCTGCACGCGTTGGTGGCGTGGGCCGTGTACAGCCGCCGCCCCAGCCGCCTTAACTACGCCGAGTCCATGCTGGTGCTGGTGGTGGTGAGCTGCGCCTACCAGCTGTGGCTAGTGGTGGCGCTGCCCACGGTGCTCGTCACGCTGGGCAACCGGCCGGGGGCCAGCACGGCCTATTTACAAGGCGTCGTCACGCTGCTATACCTGGTGCTCATCGGCCGCCAGGGCCTGAGTATGAGCTGGGCTGGGGCCGCCTGGCGCGCCCTGCTCACGGGCCTGTTGGTGGGCGCGCTCAACTACGCCGCCAACATGACGGCCTTCTCCTGGTACGTGTTTGGGCAGCATTGAGCAGTAGGGGGTGGGGTCGTACCCGATGGACTTGCCCCAGCCCGGTCGTTGAACGATTTTGTTTAGACGGCGGGCAGGGGATGGTGCCACGAATTGCCCAACGGGCTTCGTGGCACTACTAAAGGCTGGGCCTTTACCTTCTGGTATTTAGTGGTGCCACGACCAAAGTCGTGGCACCACTGTATTAACCACGGCCGAAACCCCATATTGAGCTAGTAATTTTGAGCCTGTGTTGAAACAGAGCTTCATAGCGCATAGCTGCCTGAAGGGAGCGTTGGTATTGCTCGCGGGCAGCAGCTACGCCCAAAGCTCGCCACCTTCCCCGGAAGGGCTGCAGATTATCGAAGCGCCGGTACTGGCGGCGCCCCCTGCGCAGCCGCTGCCCACCCCGGCCGACTCGCTGCTGCTGGCCGCCCGGCGCAACGACACCCTGGCCGTGAACCGCCTGCTGGCGCGGGGCCTCGACGTAAACCAGCCGGCCCAGACCTTGCTGGAGGGCGGCTATCTGAGCGACCTGAACGAAGCGCCCCTGCACGCCGCCGTCAGCGCCGGCCACCTGGCCATGGTGCGCCGCCTGCTGCGGGCCGGCGCCGATGCCAACCAGGCCCGCGGGTACTGGCCCCGCACCGCCCTGATGCTGGCCGTGAGTACCGGCGGGGGGCGCGTGCCCGTGCCGGGCATGGCCCAGCTGCTGCTGGCCGGTGGGGCCCAGGTGAATGCCCAGGTACCCACCTCGGGCAAAACGGCCCTGCACGAAGCCATTTGGAGCATCGAAGGCGGCCATACCAGCAACCCGGCCGTGGCGCTGCCCTATGTGCAGCTGCTTGTAGAGGCAGGAGCCGATGTTAACCTCCCCGATAGCAAAGGACGCACGCCCCTGCAGGACGCCGTGCAGCAACACTGGCTGGAAGTGGTGCGCTACCTGCTGGCCCACGGCGCCCGCCCCGGCCGCGGGCCGGAAAGCTGCCAGGGCGCCCTGCACCTGGCCGTGGCCGACTCGGCGATGGTGGCCCTGCTGCTGGCAAGTGGCGCCGCCCCCGATGAAGGGGACTGCGAAGGCCAGCAGCCCCTGCACCGGGCCCAGGAAGCCGGCAATCCTGCCGTGGTGGCGCAGCTGCTCGCGGCCGGGGCCCAGGCGCGGGCCCGCATCCAGCCCGTCGATATCTACGCGCCGCGCAGGCCGGGTGCCACTGCGTTGCAGCTGGCCGTGAGCAATAATAAACTGGCCGCAGCCCGGCTGTTGCTCGACGCCGGCGCCGAGCCTTCGGCCCTGGATTCTTCCCAAACTACCCTCAACACGCCGCTTCTGCTGGCCTTGTACCGCTACCAGGAGACGGTGCGCTATGGCAGCCCTGCGGGGCCACCTGTGGAGGCTGCCATGGTAGACTTGCTGCTGCTGCGCGGGGCCGAAATTAAAGTGGCCGATGCGGACGGCACCACGCCCCTGCACCTGGCCGCGGCCACCGGCGACTCGGCCCTGGTGGCACAGCTGCTGGCCCGCGGCGCTGAAGCTTCTCGTCCGAACAAGGAAGGGGAGACCCCGCTGTTTTACGCCCGCTCCCCAGCCGTGCTGCGCCGGCTGCTGGCCGCGGGCGGGCGCCCCGACACGCCGGGCAGCAACCCCCTGCTGGGCCGTAACCTGAACCTGGCCACCGTGCGCGCCGCCGTGCAGGCCGGAGCCAACCCCCTGATGCCCGATAAAAACGGCATGACGCCCTGGCACCTGGCCGCCTGGGAAGGCTCGCCGGAGATGCTGCAGCTTTTTCTCGACCTGGGGGCACCGCTCGAAGCCCCGGACGGGCGGGGCGGCACGCCCCTGAGCTGGGCCGTGGGCGACACGGTTAAAGTGAAGCTGCTGCTGGCGCGGGGCGCCCGGCCCACCCACACGGCGCTGGCGGCGGCTGTGCACTCGGGCCTCTACGAAGTGGTGAATCTGTTGCTAAAGCGCGGCGCCCCGGTGCGCGACGGGCAGGCGCTGTTCGCGGCCATTGGCGCTCTGCCCTACGAGCTGGGCATGATGGAGCTGCTGCTGGCGGCCGGCGCCGACGCCAACGCCCGCGACGAGCACGGCTGCTCCGTGCTTCAAGCCTGGCTGCCGGGGGCCTGCGACATGCACGAAGGGGCCGGCGCGGGCTACCTCACCGCCGTCACCAAGCTGCTGCTCGACCACGGCGCCGACCCCTGGCTGCGCAATAGCAAGGGCAAAAACGCCCTGGATATCGTGCAAGCCTACTCCTACAATACCCCCGAGAAAAGAGCCCAGGTGAAGCTGCTCACCGAATACATGGCGGCCCAGCCCCAGCCGGCCCCCGCGCCGAGCCGGGCGCGGCGGTAACTTCGGGCCCGTATTTGGTTTACTGCCCATGACTCGCTTTCTCGCCCCTGCCGCCCGCCTCACGCTGGCCCTGGCTTTAACTTTTAACTTTTCACTTTTAACTGCCGCCGGCCAGGCCCCCAAAACCTACACGTCCTCAGAAATTCTGCTGGGTCTGAAAAAGCTCAACGTGCTGGGCTCGGTGCTCTACATCGCCGCCCATCCCGACGATGAGAATACCCGCCTGCTGGCTTACCTGGCCAACGAGCGCCTGCTCGAAACCGGCTACCTGAGCTGCACCCGCGGCGACGGCGGGCAGAACCTCATCGGCCCCGAGCTGCGCGAGCAGCTGGGCGTGATTCGCACCCAGGAGCTGCTGGCTGCCCGCCGCATCGACGGCGCCCAGCAGTTCTTCACCCGCGCCAACGACTTCGGCTTCAGCAAAACCGCCCAGGAAACCTTTACCATCTGGGACAAGGAGCAGGTGCTCGCGGATATGGTTTGGGTGATTCGCCAGCGCCGGCCCGATGTGCTCATCACCCGCTTCCCGCCCGATAGCCGGGCCGGGCACGGCCACCACACCGCCTCGGCCATGCTGGCCATCGAGGCCTTTTCGGCCGCCGGCGACGCCAAGCGCTTCCCTGAGCAGCTGCAGTACGTGCAGCCCTGGCAGCCCAAGCGCCTGCTCTGGAACACCGGCTCCTTCTTCGTCAAGCCAGGCGACGACCTGAGCAAGTTCCTCAAGCTCGACGCCGGCGGCTACAACCCCCTGCTAGGCCAGAGCTACGGCGAAATCGCGGCCCGCAGCCGCTCCCAGCACCGCAGCCAGGGCTTTGGCTCGGCCGCCCAGCGGGGGGAGGCGCTGGAGTATTTCACGCCGCTACGCGAAGGCGACGCTCTGCCCAAGGAGCTGTTCGAAGGCGTGGACCTGAGCTGGAACCGCATGCCGGGCGGCGCGGCCATCGGCAAGATGGTGGAAGAGGTGATTCGCAAGTTTGACCCCAGCCAGCCGGAGGCTAGTGTGGCGGGGCTGTTGGAAATAGACGAGCAGTTGAGTGCTCTGGCCAGTGCAGAAAGTACTCATCGAAAAGAGTGGGAGCAGGTAAGTGAAGAGAAAAGGAAGCTGATTGCAGAATTAGTTAAGGCCTGTTTGGGCATCTATCTGGACTTCGCAGTTGATAGCCCGACCATTACTGAAGGCAGCGCAAAGACCGTAACCGGCCAGCTAATTCAGCGTCGGGGGACGCCAGTTAAAATAACTGAATTTGGCTTTTTCGATAACCTAAATGATAAAGCTGCGAGTGTCCCGGTCAAGATTGGCGTGCCATTCACGAAGAAGCTGGACTCCCTACGTGTCGGTTTCTTTACGCTGCCCCTTGAAAGCCATGTTTATGCGGTTAAAAGCACCTCGACGTCACAACCCTTCTGGCTACTCACTCCGGGGACTACGGGTATGTACGCCCTTCCGGAGCTAAGCAGAAAAAATCCGGTAGCCAGGTCGGAAGAAAAGAGGAAAAACAAGCTGAAAAACAAACCCAAGAAAAATACGGACACTAACGCCGATGATGATGCATGGTCAATGATAGGACCAAGCGGAGCGTCCGGAGCTTTCACAGTTATCAATAGTATGGGGCCGTTCCCTATTGTCGATGGAGATAAATGGGCTGATAAGACCAACCTTAGCCTGCTTAATCGACCTGAGAATGCCCCGGTGCTCACTGGGGCAGCTAGGGTACAGTATGGCACACGGGAGTTGACTTTCTCGGCACCCGTGCAATACAAGCACACCGACCCCACGCTGGGTGAGCTGTACCAACCCTTGGCCGTAGTGCCGTTGATAATGGTGAACCTGCCCGCCGCCCGCGCCTACGTCTTTGCCGACCAACAGCCCAAGGAAGTTCCCGTCTTGCTCCGCGCCGGCCGCGCCGGGGTAGCTGGCACGCTGGCGTTGCAGGTGCCCAAGGGCTGGGAAATCAGCCCGGCCAAGGCTTCTTTCAGCCTGAAGAACAAGGACGAGGAGCAGACCTTCCGCTTCAGCGTGAAGCCAGGTAAGGACGCAGCTGCCGGCCGCTCGGAGCTGCGGGCCACGGCCACCGTGGATGGGCAGGCCTACAGCCGCGGCATCCAAACCATCAACTACCCCCACATTCCCACCCAGACGCTCTTCCCCGAAGCTGCTTCGCCACTGGTGAAGCTGGATGTGAGCCGGGGCCAGACCCAGACCGTGGGCTACCTCATGGGCGCCGGCGACGAGGTGCCCGAAGCCCTGCGCCAGCTCGGCTACACCGTGACGCTGCTCGACCCCAACACCGACCTGAGCCTGGACCGCCTGCGCCGCTTCGACGCCGTGGTGGTGGGCATCCGGGCCTACAACACCCTCGACCAGCTCAAAGCCAAGCAGCCCGAGCTGCTGCGCTACGTGGAGCAGGGCGGCAACCTGGTGGTGCAGTACGTGGTGGCCCGCGGCACCGTGCTGCCTGAAATCGGCCCCTACCCGATGAAGCTCAGCAACGACCGGGTGACGGTGGAAAACGCGCCCGTCACCTTCCTCCAGCCCCAGCACCGCCTGCTCAATGTGCCCAACAAAATCACCGCCGATGATTTTAAAGGCTGGGTGCAGGAGCAGGGCCTCTACTACCCCAGCGAGTGGGATGCCAAGTACCAGACCGTTATCAGCAGCGCCGACCCCGGCGAGAAAGCCAAGGACAGCGCCATCCTGGTGGCCGACTACGGCAAGGGCCACTACATCTACACGGGGCTGAGCTTTTTCCGCGAGCTGCCCGCCGGCGTGCCCGGCGCCTACCGCCTGCTGGCCAACCTGGTGAGCTACGGCAAGTAGCGCGGACTTTCAGTCCGCGTCGTTAGGGCCGTTTGCACTGTAGAGACGCATACTTGCGTCTCCGGGACTGCGCCATTAGGACGTTCTGTTGGCATCGTTCAACGACGAGACGCAAAATGTTGCGTCTCTACATCGTTCTGTTGGCATCGTTCAACGACGAGACGCAAGTATGCGTCTCTACATCGGCCTAATTTGCGTATCAGGGCGTGAATGCGCATCCTGACTGACCATACCAAGCCTGTGCGGCGGCCCCGGTTGGGGCTGCATCCTTTCCTGGCGTTTTCGGCCCTCACGCTGCCGGCCCTGCTGCTGCTCATTTTCTTTTTCGACCAGCCTATAGCTTGGTACTTCCACGCGCACGGCGGCTGGGCCGCCTCGTTTTTCGGAGCCCTCACCCGCGGCGCCGACACCGGGCACGAGGCCCTAATGAGTCGGGTGGCGGGCGTTCCGTTCATCTTCTGGGCGCTGGGCCTGGCCTACGTAGTGGGCCGCTGGGTGCTGCAGCGCCGCAGCGCCACGCTGTTTCTGGTGCTGCTGCTCACCCACGAGTGCAGCATGGTGCTGGCGCGGGTGCTGAAGGGCGCCGTGCACCGCCTGCGCCCCGAAGTGCTGTTCGGCTCCGGCTACGAGGGCAGCGGCCTTTGGGCCAGCGGCCCGCACAACGACTCCTTCCCGTCCTACCACACGGCCGTGTACTGGAGCCTGTTTCTGCCGCTGGCCGCGGCTTTCCCCTGGCTGCGCGTGCCCCTGCTGATATTTCCGGTGCTGGTGGGCCTGGGCCGCCTGGTGCTGGGTGCCCACTACCTGTCCGATGTGTGGGCCTCGGTGTGGCTGGTGGCCTTGTGTACCACCGTGTTCCGGCAGCTGTTCAAAACCCACCTGGCCGTGGTGCCCGAGCTGCTGGAAGAAGAGGAGGAAGAAGCGGCCGAGGCGGTGCTGGAGTGAGGCCTCACCCCCGACCCCTCTCCGGGGGAGAGGGGAGCCTGACGACAGCTTTACCGGAGCTGCCCCCCCTCTCTCCGCGGGACTCTGCGCATAAAGCAGATGCGGGGTCGGGGGGTGAGGTTTAACAAAAAAGGCCCGCTGCATACACAGCGGGCCTTTCTCACTAACAGGCGGGTAGCTTATTTCCCGCCCTTGGCGGCAGCCACAATCACCTCGTCGTTCATCTTCACGTAGTCAGCGTTCTTGGCTTCGATGGCCAGCTTCTTCGAAGCCTCGGCAGCGGCGGCGGCGCCTTTGTAATCCTTCATTTTCAGGCGGATTTTGGCTTCGGTGTGCTTATTCCAGAACTTGGTGTCGGTGGCGTTGGCTTTTTCCATCCAGGCCAGGGCCTGCTTCAGGTCCTTGTCGTTGTCGTAGTAGTACACGGCCGCGGCGGCGAGGTCTTGGTTCGAGGGCGTGGCGTTGTTGATGACCTTCTCGTTGATTTGGGCCATCACCTTGGTCTCGACGTCGGAGGCGATTTTGAACTTCACGCCGGTCATTTCCCACATCAGCTCCACGTTGGCGGTGGCGGGGGTGAGGTCAGCGAAGCCGATGGTGAAGGTTTCGACCTTGGTGGGCAGCTTGGTCGACTTCACGTTGAAGCGGGCCACGTCCTCGTCGTCCTTGAAGCCGTCCACGTCGGCACCCTGCTTCAGGTTTTTGTTGAGCACGATGGTCCACTCGGCCTTGCGGGGCACGGTGTAGATGCCGTACTCGCCGGCGGGCACTTTTTTGCCCTCAATTGTCACGTCGTCCGAAAACTTGATGCTGGTGGTGGAGTTGGCGCCCGTGCGCCAGCGCTTCTCAAAAGGCACCAACGAGCCGAAGATGGTGCGGCCCTTTACGCTGGGCCGCGAGTAGGTGATGGTAACGTCGGTGAGGCCAACGCGCTGGGTAACGGTGCTTTTGGGGCTGGCCGCGGGCGTCTGCAGCTGCGCCTGGGCAGTAGAAGCAGCCAGCATGGTAGCAGCCACGGCGAAGGCGGGAAAGAGGTTCTTCATGGAATGGAGAAATGGGTAAGTTGATTTCTGGGCTAAAAATAGCAAAACCCGCGTTGGGACGCGGGTTTTGGAGTAGGAACAACTCAGGTACCTCGCGGAATTTCCTCCAGGGATTTGCCTTGCGTCGAGAGATAGAAGCGGTTGATGCCTTGTGCTTGCAGCAGGTCGGTGATGCGCAGAACCAGTGAAGCCGGCACCTGCGCGTCAATGCTAAGATTAATTCGAAGATAGCCGTAAGAGTGTGACTGCATCAGCGCCAGCGTGGTAGCAATGCATTGCACAAGCTGTGCCTCAGTGAGCGAGTTTGGCTGCCCGGTTAAAAATTGCCGCTGTTGCTGCCAGCCAGGCAACGCCAGCAGCTTCGGTAGCTTCTGAATATCCGTTGCCAAATAAGGCAAGTCCTGTAGCCTGGAAAGTTGCGCAGCATTTAGTGTAATACCGTGTTGACGCATCAGCTGACCGATAACAACCTGCTGAATCGCTCTGTCAGCTGCAAAAGACACTTGGTTAAGCTGGTTTAAACCAATTGTTACTAAGGGGGATTCCCCTCTTTTGCCGTGCCGAACCCAGGTGCTACTAGGCTGTTGCTCCAGCTTAACTAATGCCTGCGCTGGTGTTTTAAAACTACTGGTACCTAAGTAAAAACAAGCCACAGTAAATACTATACCCGCAAACGGCGCCATATCCGGCAGCGAAACGCCGCGCTGCCAGTTGCGCCCCTTTATAAACCTGGTTTGGGCGGAAATCATAGACTAAATGCTTTCAGGTACAATATCCAAAGCTAACGATTCCACCATCGGAAAAGGTGTAACCTACAGCAAGCTCCGCGTCGAGTACGGCTGTCCGTTTATCCGCACTTCAGCCAGCGGGTCCATATCCGTGATGCGACGGTTCAGCGTGGTTTCGATGACGCGGTTGTAGGGGCCGTGGATTTTGAAGGTAGCCAAGCCGTCGCGTTGCCGGCGCACTTCTTCCACATCGGCCGTGGCGCGGGCGACGGCGAAGAAGATGCCCACCACTTCCCGCCGGCTGATGTGGCTTTCCCGGTAATAGATGCTTACCCAGGTGGTCATGGGGTATAGGAGGTAGCGCGAACTTTGGCTTCGCCGACCTTCGGTTGTAGTTCGCGTCGGTGAACAATAATCGTTCTGGGGCGCGAACTACAAAGTTCGCGCTACTACGCGTGATGCCATTAGCTCAGCTCAAACTGCAGCTTGAGCAGGTGGGCGTAGAGGCCGTTTTCGTTGTCGGCCAGTTCGTCGTGCGAGCCTTGCTCCACAATGCGGCCACCGTCGATAACCAGGATTTTATCGACTTTACGGATGGTGCTGAGGCGGTGGGCGATGATGATGCTGGTGCGGTTCTGCATCAGCTCGTCCATGGCGCTTTGCACCAGCTTTTCACTTTCCGAGTCGAGGGCCGAGGTGGCTTCGTCGAGCAGCAGGATGGCCGGGTTTTTCAGGATGGCGCGGGCAATGGCAATGCGCTGGCGCTGCCCTCCCGAGAGCTTGATGCCCCGCTCGCCCACCAGCGTATCCAAGCCTTCGGGGAAGGACTGGATGAACTGCAGAGCATTGGCCCGGCGGGCGGCGTCGATGACGTCGGCCTCCGGCGCGTCGGGGCGGCCGTAGAGGATGTTCTCGCGGATGGTGCCGCCGAAAAGCAAAGTTTCCTGGGGCACGATGCCGATGTTGCGGCGCAGCTCCGTTAGGTCCAGCTGGTTCAGGTCGTGCCCGTCGATGCTGATGCGGCCGCCGCTGAGCTGGTACACGTGCATGAGCAGCTGCACAATGGTGCTCTTGCCGGCGCCCGAGGGGCCTACCAAAGCCACTTTTTCACCAGCCTCAATGCGGAAGTTGATGTCCTTGAGTACGGTCAGGTCGGGGCGGGTGGGGTAGCGGAACTCCACGTGCTCGTAGCGGATATCGCCGCGCAGCTTGAGCGGGGGCGTGCCGGCCGGCTTGGGCTGGTGCACGGGCTCCGACTGCTCGTCCAGGATTTCCAGGATACGCTCCGAGGCGCCGAGGCTGCTTTGAATCTTACCGTACATCTCGCCCAGGCCGCCCACCGAGGCGCCGATGAACATGGTGTAGAGGATAAACGACACCAGGTCACCCATCGAGAGGTGGCGCGGGTCGGCAGCGGGCAGCTCCACGTAGGTAGCGCCGCGCCACAGCACCAGGAAGATGCCTCCGAAGATGGCCACGATGATGAACGACACAAAGCCGCCCCGGAACAGGCTTGACTTCAGAGCGGCCCGCACCGTGCGGTTGAGGCCGGCGGCGTAGCGGCTCACCTCGTGCTGCTCGCTGGTGAAGGCCTTCACCGAGTTGATGCCCTGCAGGGTTTCTTCGACAATGACGTTGGTTTTGGCCAGCTCGTCCTGGGTTTCTTTGGCCAGCTTGCGGATGCTGCGGCCAAACAGGAAAGCCAGCAGCACCAGGGGCGGAAACGTAGCCAGCATGAACAGCGACAGCCGCCACGACTCCCACATAATGAAGCCCACACCGGCCAGCAAAGTCAAAATCTGGCGCAGAAACTCGGCCAGGGTCAGCGTAAACGTGTCCTGGATGTTGGCCACGTCGGAGGTCAGACGCGAGGTGATTTCGCCCACCCGGCGCTGCTCGAAGAAGGGGATGGGCAGCGTTACGAGCTTCTGGTACAGCGTACAGCGGATGTCGCGCACTGTGAACTCACTCACCCGCGAGAAGAAGAAGATGCGGCCAAAGGAAAACAACCCTTGCAGCAGCACCACGCCAAAGAGCAGCAGCGCGATGCCGGTAATGGTTTTGGGCACGAAGGCCGGCAGGTTGCTGGCCTGGTGGTTAGCCACGTTCACGATGTAGCCCAGCATCTTGGGCATCACCATTGTGGACACGCTGCTGAGCAGCAGCAGCCCCAGCCCGGCAATAAAGGGCCACTTGTAGGGCAGCACAAAGCGGAAAATCCGCAGCCCCCGCTGAAAGGACTCCTTCGTTAGCTTGGTTTTGGGGGCATCGGCCACCGCATCGGTGCCGCTACTATTAAGTCCACTTCGGGCCATTAGCTAGGTTAACTTTTGTCATCCTGAGCGCAGCGAAGGACCTTATCAAGTCAGAACCATTTGTTCTAGCGTGACAAGGTCCTTCGCTGCGCTCAGGATGACGGTATTTGTTTGGCCGGTTTGACCACTAAACACGGGTGATTTACTTGGTTACTTTCAAAATCTCGCTGTTGGCAAACGGCACCGGCAGCTGAATCATCACCGGCAGGGGTACGCCCCGGCGCGAGCCGGGCTTCCAGGGCGGGAGCAGGGCCGCGGCCCGCAGCGCCTCGGCGTCGCACTCCGGCGAGAGCGACTGCGCCACCTTGAAGTCGCTCAGCACGCCGTCGGCCCCAACTACTGCCGTCAGCAGCACGTTGCCACTGATGCCTTTGACGCGGGCCGCCTCGGGATATTTTACGTGCTGCTGGAAAAACATGCCCAGGGCCGGGGCGCCGCCCGGAAACTGCGGGGCCTTGTCGGGCCGGTTGGCCGCGCCGCCCCCGGCCTGCACCTGCATGCGACCCGGCCGGAGCACGGTAGGCTGCTGACCGGCGGGTGTTTGCTGGGCCAAAGTTGCCAGCGGGGCAATGAGCAAAAGATGAAGCAGGTATTTCATGGACAGGTAGTAGCGCGAACTTTGTAGTTCGCGTTCTGGAACAGGGCTGATAATTCCAACGGCGCGGGGACGCGAACTACAAAGTTCGCGCTACTGCACCAGAAGTATTGTCGCTTAAACCGCTGCCTGCCCGGCAGGGTTCACTGCGGCCGGCCGCGAAATGGCCAGCAGCCCCAGGAAGGTCAGCAGCCCGTTCACCAGCAGGATTTCAAAGCCGAACTCGTAGCCGCCGAGCCAGGCCTTGGAGTTGGCGTTGAGGATGTAGCAGAACACGGGCGGCCACACGCACATCCAGGGCACGAGCTTGTCGGTGAGCTGGCGGCGGGTGAAGATGCCGAAGGCGAACAGGCCCAGCATAGGCCCGTAGGTGTAGCCCGCAGCCTTGAACACGGCCGTAATCAGGCTCTGGTTGTTCATGGCCCGGAACACGAGGATAATCAGCACCAGCACCACCGTAAACATGAGGTGGGTGCGCTGCCGCATCTTGCCCTGCTGCGCCTCCGGGTACTTGCTGATGCCCAGGAAATCGACGCAAAACGAGGTGGTGAGGGCCGTCAGGGCCGAGTCGGCCGAGGAGTAAGTGACGGCGATGATGCCCAGAATAAACACAATGCCGGCAAACAGCGAGAAATGCTCGGTGGCCAGCAGCGGAAATACGTCGTCGCCAATCACCTTGCCCGTGGCCGGGTTCACCGGCAGCGTGATGCCCTTGGTGGCGGCATACTGGTAGAGTAGCACGCCCAGCGACAAAAACAGCAGGTTCACTGGCACCAGGATGAGGGCAAACCAGAACATGTTCTTCTGGGCATCCTTAAGCGAGCGGCAGCTTAGGTTCTTTTGCATCAAATCCTGGTCAAGGCCGGTCATGACGATGGTGATGAACATGCCCGACACAAACTGCGTCCAGAACTTGCGCGAGTCCGTCCACTCCCAGAAGAAAATCTGCGACATCTTCGACTCCCGCACCGTGCTAATCACCTGGCCAAAGCCCAGGTTCAGCTCGTCGGAAATCAGGTAAATAGTCACGCCCACACTGGTGAGCATGGCCAGGGTCTGGAAGGTGTCGGTCCAGAGTATGGTTTTCAGCCCTCCGCGGAAAGTGTAGAGGTATATGAGCAGAATGCTCACGGCCACCGTCACGGCGAAGGGCACGCCCAGGTCGTCGAACACGGCCACCTGCAGCACGCCCGCCACCACGTACAGGCGCAGCGCCGCCCCAATGGCCCGCGAAATCAGGAACAGGGCCGCTCCGCTTTTGTAGCTCCAGAAACCGAAGCGCTGCTCCAGGTAGGTGTAAATCGACACCAGATTCAGCCGATAGTAGAGCGGCAGCAGCACGGTTCCAATCACGAGGTAGCCCACCAGGTAGCCCATCACCACGGCCATGTAGCTCCAGGCCTGGGCATGCACCATGCCCGGCACCGAGATAAACGACACGCCCGACAGCGAGGTCCCAATCATGGCAAATGCCACCATGTACCAGGGCACGTTGCGGTTGGCCACGAAGAAGCTGGCGCTGGTGGCCTTGCGCGAGGTGAGCAGCGCAATGATGATAAGAATGGTGAAGTAGCCCGCAATCAGGCTTAAAACAAGAGTAGGAGACACGCGGTGAGTAGTGAAATAGTGAAATGGTGAGTTGGGAAGTCCAATTCCGCCCGCTTCAAAAGGCAAAAGTACCGCGTGGTTGGCGGCCTACCATTTCATCTTTCACTTGATACGGGCTTAGCGGGGGAAATCCAGAACAAAAACTCACCACCTCACCATTTCACTATCTAACCGCTACTCCCAATCCTGCCAGCGCAGCACTTCGCCCACGGCTGGGGCGTGCAGCTCGCCGCGTAGCATGCCCCCGGCCGCTACCTCCTGCAGCAAGCGGATGGGCTCGGAGGCGGGCTCGTCGCTCAGGTCGAAGGTGCCGTGGTGCATGGGCACCACGTGCCCGGCCCGCAGCACGTTGGCCGCCTTGGCCGCCTCGTGGGGGTTGACGTGGCTGAGCTGCATCATAAACGGCGGCTTGTAGGCGCCGATGGGCATCAGCACAATATCGATAGGGCCAAATTCCTGCTCAATCTGCTCGAAATGCCCGGCATAGGCAGTGTCGCCGGCGAAATAAATGAGCTTGTCTTGTGCTTGGATAAGGAAGCTGCCCCACAGTACTTCGTTCAGGTCAGCCAGGCCGCGGCGGTGCCAATGGGCCGCCGGCAGGTAAATTATTTCCAGTGGGGCGTTGGGGCCCAGGTCGAACTGCTGCCACCAGCCGGCTTCCTGCACGGCCAGCTTGGGGGCCATGCCGCGCAGCAGCGGGGCCATGCGCAGCGGGGCCAGCACCTGCATGGCCGGGTTTTGCCGGGCTAAGAGCTTCACCGACTGCGCGTCGAGGTGGTCGCGGTGGCCGTGCGACAGCAGCAGGTAGTCGATGTTCTTCAGGTCATCAGGTTGGCAGGGGAGGGCGTGGCGCCGCCGCAAGCCCAGCGAGGAAAACAGCAGTGGGTCGAACAGCAGTGTAGTGGTGCCGATGCGCAATAAGAACGTGGCGTGGCCCAGCCACACCAAGCCTTCCTCTTTGCCCTGGAGAAAAGCCGTGCAGTCTACTACTTCCGGCACCCAGGTGTCGGCCTTTTTCTCTTCCTTCTGCGGGTTGCTGCTGAGCTGCCACTTCAGCACGTTGGCAAAGCTGGGCGTGAACAGCTCCTCGCCGTTGGCGAACTGCTTGCCGAACATCTTGTTACCAGGATAGCCGCCCCGTACTGTGCGCAGGGCGGGGTTGGATAAGTAGTGGACTTTTGCCATAGGAGAAATACGAAAATTGCCCGGCTGCGCAGGGCGGCCGGGCAATTTTCAATGAATTAAACGAAGAAGCGGAACGTAGCCACGGCTTACTTGCCGGCCGGCGCATCACCCTTTACCTGCGAGGCCAGCCAGGCCTCGCGCAGAGCTTTCTGGTTGGGGCTGAGCACCATTTTCTCCACGGCTTCGACGGGTTGCACCTGCACGTTGGGGTCTTCGGTGAGCACCAGCTGCACGGTTTTTTCCACGCCGCCGCGGGTCTTGATTTTCACCAGTACCAGGTCGGAAGGGGAGTGCTTGCGCAGGGTAGCGTCCAGGTCGCCGGCGCTCTTGATTTCCTTGCCGTCGAGCACCATAATCTGGTCGCCACGGTCGATGCCGGCCTTGTACAGGCCCGAGCCGATGGTGGTGTTGTACGCCACGATACAGCGGCCGTAGTCGTCGAATTCTACCTGGCGGGGCAGGGCCGCGCCCAGCACGCGGGTCGGAATTACGGCCAGACCGGCAAACAGTAGGCTTTCGGAGAAGCGCGGCTGCTCGCGGCCATACACGTACTGGCGGAAGAAGCGGCCGGCAAATACCGTGTCCTTGGCCACTTCGCCCAGCACGCGCTGCAGGTCTTTCACGGTGTAAGGCTTGGCCGGAGCGTAGCCCTGCTGGTCCTTGCCAAACTCCTTCCAGAGGGCCTGCATGTACTTGTCGAGGTTGGTGCGCTTGAGCTGGCGCAGCTGTAGGTCCAGCATCAACGCCAGGCCGGCGCCCTGGTCGTAGTACGACAGGTTGGTGTTAACCTTGTTGGTGGGGTCGATGCTAGCGGCGGCGTCCGTGAAGGCAGCCTGGCGGCTCATGTCGATGGCCGAGGCGTAGCGGGCGCCGGGGCTGTTCTGGCGGCGGTTTACCCAGCCGCTGATTTTGTTGAAGAAGTCCTCATCCTCTACCAGCTTAGCCCGGCGCAGGGTCAGCTCGCCGTAGTACGTGGTGAAGCCTTCGGCAAACCACAGGGCGTCGCTCATGTTCACGCGCTGGAAGTCGAAGGGTTCCAGGTCTTTGGGGCGCAGGCGCTCCACGTTCCAGGCGTGGATAAACTCGTGGGAGGCGGTGCCCAGCACGTCGGCCGACTCCTCACCCTTCAGGGGCTGGGGCGTAGTGAGCGAGCAGGAGTTGCGGTGCTCCATGCCGTCGGGCGTAGCCTGGCTCAGGTAGTCGGCCACGAAGGTGTAGCGGGCAAAGTCGAACTGGGGCATTTCACCGAACACAGCCACCTGCTCCTTTATCACCTTCTGCACGTTCTTCACCAGGCCTTCGAGGTCGGCCTTGGCACCCTGGTAGAGGGCGGCAAACTCAAACGTCTGGTCACCGTCCTGCCAGGTCAGCACCTGCTGGGTACCCAGCGAAACGGGGCTGTCCATGAGGTACTGCAGGTTGGGCGCGGTGTAGGTGTTCTTCTCCGAGCCGGGGCGCAGCTGCGTGGCTACTTTCCAGCCGGCGGGCATCTCAAACTTCACCTCGGCCCCCCGGTTTTCCAGGCCCAGAGCGTAGCAGAGCGTCGCGGGCATGTTCAGGTGGGCGTGCTGCTGGTCGATGCCCACGTAGGTGCCGTCGGTGCGGTCGCCGTACAGGGTGTAGCTGAAGGCTACGGTTCCATCAGCGCCGGGCGTCACATCCCAGCCGTATGGGTCGGGCCGGTTGGTTGGCAAGGGCTTATTCGTGCCATCCGTAGCCACTACGTAGTACACGTTCTTCACAAAGTCGTGCAACGCGTAGCGGCCCGGCGAGCTGCGGGACATGCGTACCCGCAGCGGACCCGAAGGCAGCCCGGTGAAGGTGGCCGTAACCCGCGCTTCGTGGTGTACCGCGTTGGGGAAAGACACCACGTAGCGCACGGCCGGGCCGGTGTCGGCTTTGGTCTGGGCCTGGAGCAGGGTAGTGCTCAGGCACAAAGCCACGGTTAGCAAAGGGGTAAGAAAAGATTTCATAGGCTGAAAAGAAACGGAAAAGAGAAATCAGTGAAACGCAGCGCACCGTTGCTGCCGCAAAGGTGCGCTGAATTTTGCAAGGCCGCACCAATTTGTGGCCCCGGCCGGCTGCTAAATAAAAGAAAAGCCTCTAAAAAATGCAATAATTAACCGCTGCCTGTGCCAAGACGGCCAACTACTTGCGCAGCGCCAGCCCGGTGAGTCCCCCCGCCATGGATTCGGCGTGGTAGTAAGCATGCAGGCCAAGGCTTGCCAGGGCCCGGGGGTAGGGCGGCAGCTCGCGTGCCCGCAGCCCCGTGGTGAGCCGGAAAAACCAGTACATGGCCGCCAGCAGCGCGTGCTGCCACCACCGCCGGGGTGGGGTAAAATCGGCCACCAGCCAGGTGCCGCCCGGCCGCAGACTCGCGTAAAGCCGAGGCAGCGCTGCCGCAAACTCGTTGCCCGTCAGGCAGTCGAGTACGAAAAAAGTAATGACTGCATCAAATGCCGGCTGCGGTGGCAGCAGCTCGTCGGTGCCCAGGCAAAATGAAACCTGGGCTTCCGCTTCCGGGCAGTACCGGCGCAGCCGGGTGCGGGCCCGCTGCAACATGGCCGGCGAAGCTTCGAGGTAAAAAACCGCTGCCTGGGGGCGGCGGCGCAGCAGCTCCGTTAGCACCCAGCCGCTGCCGCCGCCCAATACCAGCAGACGGAGCGCTCCGGGTGGCAGCTGGTCCAGTACCACGGCCTGGGCCCGCAGCAGCGCCTTTCCAAAGACCAGTCGCGACAGGCCGTCGTAGAACCAGGCGGCCTGTTCGAAGCCCAGGTTGGAGTGGCTTGTTGCGGCCGATTGGCGTGGGTCGGGGGCTGTCATTGCGGGCAAATGTGCGGAATTTTCAAAAAAAATGCAGCCAGCAAGTGGCTGATTGACAATTCCCGTTGCCTCCTATTGCTGCCCGAAGAAGAAAAAAATGCAGCACATTCTTGCGCCGCGTCGTTGCAAGGCTGTATCTTTGTGCCATCAAACAGTCGCCTGCTACCAGCATGGCAGCTTTTTGAGAGCCAGATGCGCTTGTGGCGAAATTGGTAGACGCGCTGTCTTCAGGCGGCAGTTCCGCAAGGTGTGAGAGTTCGAGTCTCTCCGAGCGCACGAAAAGGCCAACCCAACTGGGTTGGCCTTTTTTCGTTTCGCCGATTTAAGCAGCGTAGCGCCGGACCGGGTTTATGCGTAATGCAGTAAGCGCCGGCTGCAAACGGTCGGGGCGGCTTTGCTTATGAACCGATTCACGACGCGCCTCGTGGCCCTGATTGGCCTGCTTACGGCCGAGGTTGTGGGCAGCTTTTTACTGCTGCTGGCGGCGTTTTCCCTGTTTTTCTATCTGACGCGGGTGGTGTTTGTCGAGAATTCCATGGCCCTCGACCAGTGGGCCTGGGATATAGTCAACGGCTGGCGGCGAGCCGCGCCCTGGCTGATGGGACCGGTCAGGTTTGTGACTTTTTTTGCTGCGCTACCCTTTCTGCTGCCCATGGGCATCCTGCTACCGGCCCTGCTCTTCTGGCGTGGCTACAAGCGCGAGGGCTGGGAGCTGCTGCTGGCCTTGGGTGGGGGCATTTTACTGAATCAGCTCCTGAAAAGCTATTTCCACCGGCCCCGCCCGGCCGATGCCCTGCTGCAAACTCTTGGCCTGAGCTTCCCCAGCGGCCACGCCATGATGGCCATCATTTTCTACGGCTGCCTGGCCTGGTTGCTAATGCGCCATTTCCGGCAGCCCGGCTGGGCCGTGCCGCTGCTGCTCTGGGCCGGCCTGATTGGCCTCACCCGTGTCTTCCTGCACGTGCATTACGCCACCGACGTACTGGCCGGCTTTGCCGGCGGCCTGGCCTGGCTGGTTGTTGTGCGCGCTGCGCTGAAAATCTTTTGGAAAGAAGAAAAGCAGATGTTAGGGGAGGGGATAGGGGGCAAGGGATAGGTGATAAGGGAAACGAGAAATATAAAAATCCTTTTAGTCGTATTATATATACCTTATTCCCTATCACCTTACAACTTTACCTTCACCCGCAGCGCCAGCAGGCCTTTCACGCCTTGCAGCTCTTCCAGTTCCAGCTCTTCCACGCCTTCCTCGAGCAGGTTGCGGTCCTGCAGGTAGTCGATGTAGTCGAGGTATTCGACGGCTTCCTTGGTTTGAGCATACACCAGGGCGATGTGGCCGGGCTGGGTAAGCCGCTCGCCGGTGCCCAGTACGGTGGCTTTGTCGATTCGCTTCTTAATTATTTCGTAGCGAATGTTGTAGGCGCCATCCACGTCGAACTGCCGCTCATCCTGCCGGAAGCGGATGCTGAGCGACTGGCCGTGCACCAGAATCAGCTGGGTAGTATCGAGCGGCACAGGCAGGTCGGGCTTGATGGCAGCGGTGCGTCGTGTGATTTCCACCATAGTCAGCAGCTGCCACAGGCGCAGGTTTTTCAGAAAAACCAGGTCGAAGGTTTTGTCTTCAACCAGGGAACTGCCCACGTAGATGTTGAACTCGACGCCGTCGGTTTTGTAGCGCTGGAAGTAGTGCGGAAACATGCGCTGGGCCTTTTCCTCCTCCTCGTCGAGGAAGTCGCTCACCAGGTCGTTGAGCATGGTCACGCTTTGCTCGAAGGCTTTGCGGCGCTTGTAGAGCACGCCCAGCTTGGGGTCGATGTTGTCCCAGTAGGTGGTGATGACGGGGCGCAGCTCCGGCGTGTGCTGGGCCAGGTACTCAAACAGCGGCTCCACTTCCGTTTTCAGCGACTCGTAGATGTTGACTTCGTCGCCGGTCAGAATGCCCTGGCGCATGCGCCGCAGGTGCTTGGAGATGTAAAACTTGAGCTCGTCCAGAATCGGCAGCTGCTGGTAGTCTGAAGCCTTTTTCAGGACCTTGTTGGCCAGGGTCAGGTGCTCAATCAGGTCGCCCTGAATGGCCTCGTTGCGCACCGTGCTGCTGCCGCGGATGTCGCAGGAGCCGTGCAGCGGATACACGTCGTGAAACACGATGTCCTCCATCTCCGCCGTGCGGTTGCCTTCGTCGAGCTGGGTGAGCAGGTTGCGGGCCGCGTCGGTGAAGCGCCACTCCATGGTGGGGTGGATGGCGGTAAACTTCTCCTTGATAACGGCCTGAATGCGGGTTTGCAGGTCTTCGGCGTTGCGCTTCACGGCCACGGCAAAAAGCGGCACGAACTGATTTACCATGTCCATGTCGAACTCGTCGAGGGCGTCTACCTCGGGCGAGCCCAGCTCCAGCAGGCCCACCACGTCGTTGCCGTAGGGCAGCAGGGCCAGAATGGCTGAGTGAATGCCCAGGCCCAGAATCTGTTGCCGCAGGTCGTCGGGTATGCTGTCGTCAGTGGCCACGTCTTTTAGCACCAAAGGCTTGCGCTCTTCCAGCAAGTGGGCATAAATCTGCTGGAAGCTGCTTTCGGCCGTCTGGTGCTGAATCTGCTTGGTAAGAAAGCTGTGGTTGATTTTGCGGCCAAAGTCCACAAAGGCCCGCTTTTTCTCGTCGTAGGCAGCGATGCCCAGCTGCAGCGAAGGCCGGCCAAAGAGCACGCGCAGCTTTTCCTGAATCTGCTCGAAGCGGGCCGGGGTTTGCAGCACGTCGCGCTCCAGCAGGTCGTACTTCAGGCCCGACAGCACTTCTTCCTCCGTCACGTCCACCATGTGAATGATGTTGAAGCCTTCCAGCTCGAAGTGCTTGGGCGGCAGCAGCTCCAGCCACATTTCGGGCCGGTGGCGGTTGTGGGTAAGCTGCTCGAGCTGCTCAGGGGTGAGCACGGGCGTCTTGCCAATCACCTTCACATTCACGAAGGCCGAGTTGAGGGTGAGGCCGTAGTGCCGGTACAGGCCCATGCTGTAGTCGGGCACCGTGAAGATGATGGCGCCAATGGGCGGCAGCTCGGCCCCGTACACGCGGTGCAGAATGAGCTGGTACGCTACCAGGGTCAGGTAGCGCTCCATGGTGGGCATGTCCAGGTTCAGGGGCTGCTTGATGATGCGGTCCTTGTTCAGCATCACCTCCTCAAACTTCGGTGAGGCGTAAAAGCTGCGACGCTGAAAAGGTCCAATCACGCCGCTGATGTCGTTGGCAAACGAGGCCGGCGGAAACACGGCCAGCATGAGCGTCTCAATCAGGTCGCAGTTGCAGTCCAGCACGCTGTGGTCGAGCAGGGGGCCGCGGCACCAGGGCGCTTTGGCTACCTGCTGGCCTACGGCGCGGGCCAGCAGGGCCATGCTGGTATTGTCGGCCTGTTCCCGCTCCTGCCAGTAGGCAATCAGGGGCTCCAGGCTCAGGGTCGACTTAAACGGAACGGCCGCCAACGCCGGCGGGGCCGGTTTGTCGCGGGGGGTGATGGCGATGGGTGCAGCAGGCATATAGGGTCATGAACACGCCGCCAGCCCAAAACGTTATGACGCGTGCCCGGCTGCTATACGGAGGCCGGGCCCCCGCCGGCTATTGCGTCAGCGTGATGATTACGGGCTGGCGGTCGGTTTCCGTAAGGGTATAGGCGCGGCCGTTTACCTCGGCGGTTTTGCGGCGGTTCACATAGCAGGTGCAGCAGCCGTCGCCTTCGAAGTCCCCATCCAGGTTGATGTTGGCCACCCGGAAGCGGCGCAGGGCCCGGCTGCGGTCCCTAAATCGCAGCTCGTACTCGTAGTTGTGCAGCTTGCGGCCACTCACCAGGCTGAAAGGCCTGTTGTTGTCGAGCACGAACAGCTCCGAAGCGCGGGTGCCGGGGCGCACCAGGCTGATTGAGTCGTGGCGGGCGCTACTATTCAGGGGCAGGGCGTAGCGCAGCACCCACACGGTATCGACCTCGCTGCTGCGGAACGCCTGGGCGTTGGTGCCCGCATCGTCAATCAAAAACCGGAAGTACAGCGCATCGGCCCGGGCATCCTGGCAGTCGCAGGCCTCATTGGCGCAGCACCCGGCCAGCAGCAGGGCGCTGCCAAAAGTCAGCAAGCAGAAGCGGAAGAAGCGAAGCATAGGGGCCAAAGATACGGCCCAATATTACTGGCCTTCCGTCTTGGCCGAGGAAGAGAGGGTGGGGTTCTCCACGGTGCCGCCGGCCATCAGCAGGGGGCGCAGGCGGGCCGAAGCGGTATCGAGCTGGGGCCGAATCTGAGCCAGGGCATTGCGCATGGCCATTACGTCGGCCAGGCGCGGGGCGTCGCTCTGCGAGTAGCCGTGGTACATGGCCACCTTTACATTAGAATTGCCGGTACCGGTGTACGTGCCCAGCACCTCGCCGTCCGCGTTGGTTATCTGCACTTCTGCTACTAAGCTGGTGCGGTACCACTCCAGCGGAATGCCAAAAACGCTAGGCACCAGCAAAGTCGCCATCTGAGCCGCTTGCAGGCCGCGGCCGACCCGCGTGGTGTTTACCTTTTTTATAACGAAGCGGGCGTAGCCGTATGCAGCCGAATCAGTGGGCTCGGCCAGGTTCACCCGGCATTCCTGCTTGAACACATTGAGCGGGTCTTCGGGCATTGCCCCGTCGTTCATGGCCAGCGGGCCTTGGTCGGCAGCCACTTCGAGGGCCGGCAGGCGGTTGGCAATGGCTGCCGAAGGCGTGGCCTTGAGCACGGGTTGAACCGATACGCAGCCTGGCATAAAAGCCAGCAGCGACAAGCCGAAAGTGGCGCGTAGAACAGCGGGGTTGGTTTTCATTAGTACTGCAGAAAATGGGTTAAGTGCAAAATCGCAGGGGCTTTACTTTCTGAATCCGATGCAGAAAGTGAAGTTGCGGAAGAATTAGTTCAATTTACGGCGCTTTTATCCTCTATCCAAGCGCTAACCGAAGCTTAGGCGCTTTTTGTCGACGAATGGTTGTCCGTTGGAATAAAAATAGTAAAAATTTATGAATAAGTTGAATATAAATCCAGCTTCAATAAAAAAAGCGGGCCAGGGTATGTCCCAGGCCCGCCACTGTTACTGTATAGCTAAAGCTATTGAAAGGTATTTTTTGTGTCGACCACCTTCACTTCTGATACATTGAGCTTGTAGCTGGCTACCTGCTCGTCTTCGGCCAGCACGGCGGGCGGCAGGCCTTCGCGTACGGCTTTGGAGTAGCTCATGGGTACGGGCGTGTTTTGGCGCAGGGCATCGGCCAGGGGCTGGGCCTCGCTGTCGTCCGTCACGATGGTAACGTACATGTTCTGGGTTTGCCAGTACTTCTTCAGGGCCTGGTTCACATCCTCGCGGGTGAGCTTGGCCAGCTGGGCATCAAGCTGCCCGAGGTAGTCGTTGAGGCCGTAAAATTTGGAGTCGAGCAGAAAGCCCAGCTGCCGGGCCGGCGTGCTGGCGTACAACTTAGTGTAGGAGCGCAGGAAAGTGCGCGTCAGGTCGAAGTCCTCGGCGCTGAGGCCGTTTTTCACGAGGTTGTCCATCTCGCGCACGGCCAGGCGCAGGGCAAAGGCGCCCTGGCCCACTTTCAGGTCGCCCATGTCGGCCGGGTACTGCTTGCGCAGGCCTTCGGCAATCTGCACCGGGCGCAGCCACAGGCTGCTGTAGTTGGCGTGGCGTGGCACGCCGGGCAGGGGGAGCATATTCTGGCCGCCGGCTTCGTACCACTCGATGTAGCTGTAGTCGCCGTAATTCATCGAGCGGGTGGTGCGGATTTTATCGTAGAGGCGGCCGTAGCTTTTGCGGTGCTCGCCCAGGTAAGAGTTGGCCACCATCAGGGCCGCAAAGTCGGGCAGGTTGGCGCGGGTAATGGGCAGCGGAAAGCCGGCGTAGATGGCCGAGCCCAGGGCGTTGGGCTGGCTGATGATTTCCACCTGCACGCCTTTGGGGCTGGCCACAGTGGGCACCACGAGGCGGGCGGTGGTGGTCTTGGGCAGCTTTTCCAGGTCGGCTTTCAGCTTGGCCAGGTAAGCGGCCGGGTAGTTGCCGGCAATGCCAATGGTGAGGTTGTCGGCGCCGAAGGCTGCGGCGTAGTGCTTGCGCACATCGTCGAGGGTGATGCTGCGCAGGCCGGCAGCGGTGCCGCGCGTCATGTGCTGGTAGCGGGTGCCGCGGAAGAGCTGGTCTTCCAGCGCCAGCTTGCTATAGTCCTCATCCGAAGAGGCCCGCACCACCTGCTCCACGTAGTTGAGCTGGTTGGACTTGAGGCGCTGGAAGTCTTCCTCGCTAAAGGTGGGCGTGAGCAGCAGCCCGGTCAGCATCGGGTAAAACTTCTCCAGGTGGTCGTGGTGAAACTCGAAGGTGAAGGTGGTGACTTCCTTATCGGTACGGGCGTAGTAGCCGGCCGCCAGGGGGTACACGAAGTCCTTGAGCTGGGCCGCCGTCATGCCTTTGGTGCCGCCTTCGGTTACGAGCTGCGCAGTGAGATAGGTGAGGCCTTCCTTGCCGACGGGGTCGGCGGCCGAGCCGTTGCGGAACTGCAGCTGCACCACAACTTTAGAGGCGCGGGGCTGGCGCAGCTCCACCACGTCGGCCGCGCGGAGCTGCAGGAGCGGGGCCGCTGCCAGGGCCGCCACCAGGCAGAAGCGGGAAAATGTCTTTTTCATGGGAATATCAGGGCTGGTCAACGGCATTATTTGATAGGAGAGGCTTCGCCGGGACCGATGGTGCCCACGGTCAGGTGCTCGGCCACGAAGTACTTCTTAGCCACGGCCTGCAGGTCGGCGGGCGTCACCTGGTCGTAGAGGGCGTAGAGGCGGTTGAGCGACTGCGCGTCGCCGGTCAGCCAGATGTACTGGGCCAGGGTCTGGGCAATTTGGTCGGGGCTGTCGAGGCTCAGGGCCAGGCCATACTTGGCAGCCGACTTGGTATCGGCCAGGCGCTTGGCATCGACGGGCGTGGTCTTCATCTGTTCCAGGGCCTTGGTGAGCTGCTCGCGCACGTAGGGTAGGTCTTCGGCCTTCACCACCGAGGCCTGCAGCGAAATCAGCTGCGGGTCGCGGGTGTAGTTGGGTGAGCCGCCGACGAAGCGGGCCTTCTGCTCTTTCACCACCAGCTGCTGGTAGAGCGGCGAGTTTTCGGCCGTCATCAGCGTCAGCAGCAAGTCCAGCGCGGGCAGGTCCTTGGATTTATCCGAATAGGCCGGCCCCTTATAGTTGAGGTTGAGGAAGGGCGGGAAGTTGGCGTTCTGCACGTGGGCGTAGCGCGTGCCCTTCTGCTCGGGCTCGGCCGTGATGCTGGGCTGGTAGGAGCCGCGCTTCCAGTCGGCGAAGTACTTTTTGGCCAGGGTATTCACGTCGGCGGCTTTCACGTCGCCCACCACCAGCAGCGTGGTGTACTCGGGGCGGTAGAACCGGTCGAAGAACTGCTTGGAGTAGGCGTACTGGTTGGGCATATCCACAATGTCTTTGAAGAAGCCCATGGTGGTGTGCTCGTAGGTGTGCTGGTCGAAAGCCGTTTCCAGCGTCTTCTCGTACAACTGCGTGTAGGGCGAGGCCGAGTTTTTGGTGTACTCGCCCTTCACCGCACCGGCCTCGGCCTTGAAGTCGTGCTCGGGGTAGTTGAGGTGCTGAAACCGGTCGGCTTCTACTTCAAACATCTTATCGAGCATGCGCGCGTTGCCCACCATGGTATACACGGTGCGGTCAAGCGAGGTGTTGGCGTTAGCCGAAGCGCCCAGGCTTTTCAGCACCTGGTCATACTTACCCTTGGGGTATTTATCGGTGCCTCGGAACATCACGTGCTCGAAGAAGTGGGCAAAGCCGGTGTGGCCGGGCTCCACCTCGTCGCGCGAGCCGGCCCTCACCACCAGGTAGAAAGCCGCCAGCCCCGGCGAGTCGAAAGGCACGGTTACCACCTTCAGCCCATTGGGCAAGGCGCTTTGCTCGATGGGGTAGGGGAAGGCCGCGCTGGCCGCCGGGGTGGCTTTGGAGGCCGGGGCCGGCTTCTTTTGAGCCTGAGCTGGGGCCGCGGCCATTAAGCCAGCTGCCAGCAGCAGTGCATGTAATGTGTGTTTCATTAATGGTTATGAAGTAAGGGCAAAGCTCTTGGGATGCGCCAAAAGTAGCGCGCCGGTTTAGCAAGGTTGCAGCTTCCTGGGTAGTTAAAAGTGAAGAGTTAAAAGTTAAAAAGCAGAACGGCCTTTTAACTCTTAACTCCAAAAAGGGGCTTAGTGCAGCAGCGCTTCCACTGGCGGCACCTCTGTGGGGTCCGGGCCCTGGTAGTTGTCTACAAACTCGCCTTCCCAGCGGGCTACTACCGTTGTGGCCAGGCAGTTGCCCAGCACGTTCACGGCCGTGCGGGCCATATCCATCAGTGCGTCGATGCCGAGGATGATGAACACCGGCCAGGCCGGCAGGTTGAACGAGGCCACAGTAGCGAGCAGAATCACGAGCGAGGCGCGGGGCACGCCGGCCACCCCTTTGCTGGTGAGCATGAGGGTGAAGACCATCAGCAGCTGCTGGCCAAAGGTGAAAGGCACGCCCGCGGCCTGGGCCACAAACACGGCGGCCAGCGAGAGGTACAGCGTGGTACCGTCGAGGTTGAAGGAGTAACCCGTGGGCATCACGAAGGCCACGATGCGGCGCGGCACGCCAATGCTTTCCATGGCTTCCATGGCCCGCGGCAGGGCCGCTTCGCTGGAAGTGGTGGCAAAGGCAATGCTCACCGGCTCGGCCACGGCGGCAATGAAGCGCCGCAGCGGCACCCGCGCAATCAGGGCCACGGGCAGCAGCACCAGCAGCACGAAGGCAATGAGGGCGCCGTAGAGCGTGAGAAGCAGCTGGAAGGCGTTGAACAGCGGGGCCAGGCCCATCTTGCCCACGGTGTAGGCCAGGGCGCCGCCCACGCCCAGCGGAGCGAAGAACATCACTACGTTAGTGAACTTAAACATCACCTCGCTCAGGCCTTCGGTCCAGGCCAGCATGGGGCGGCGGAATTTGTCGGGCGTCATGGCCAGGCCAATGCCGAAGATGATGGCAAACACCACCACCTGCAGCACCTGCCCCTCGGCTACCGACTTGGCAATGTTTTCGGGGAAGATGTGCAGGATGATGTCAGAAGCGGTTTGGGGCGCGGCAGCCTGCAGCTTATCGCTCTCGCCCGTTACCGGCGCCATGCCCATGCCGGCCTTGGTGAGGTTGATGGCCGCCAGGCCGATAAACAAGGCAAACGTGGTAACTATCTCAAAGTATACCAGTGCCTTGATGCCCATGCGGCCCACCTGCTTGAGGTCGGAGTGCCCGGCAATGCCCACCACCAGTGTGGCAAAAACCAGCGGCGCGATAATCGTTTTCACCAGGCGCAGGAAGGCGTCGCTCAGCACCTTCAGGCTCATGGCCACCTGCGGCGAGTCGTGCCCCAGCTCAATACCCACCAGCATGTTGAACACAATCCAGAGTGTAAGCGAGCCGCGCCGGGCCACCACAAACGCCAGGCCTATCAGGGCCAGCCAGCGGGCGGCCAGTCCCAGGGAGAACGGCAGGGTACCTTCGATAGGCTGCACGCCGCTGGCGTTCAGGGCCAGTACTATCAGGCCAGCAATCAGGGGTAAAAGAAAAAAAACTACGGCGGGACGCGACTTCATCAGGGCACTTAAAAAGGGGCGGGAGTGAAATGTGGGCTTAAAGAACGGAATTCTGCCGTTGAACTGCCCGGCCAAGCGCCGGCATTGCCGTTATTTGCCCCGGCCCCTGCGGCGGCCTGCTTTTCACTAAGTCCCTATTCTCAGTGCTTACCTGGACCATTACCGCCCACGAGCTGCCCCTGCGCTACGTCTGGAAAATCTCGCGCAATGCCTCTTCCAGCAAAACCAACTTCGTGGTGCAGGTAGCCGGCAAAGGCAGCACCGGTGCTGGTGAGGCCGCCCCCAACACCCGCTACAACGAAACCCCCGAGCTGCTGCAGGAGCAGTTTGCGGCCCTGCACGCCGCGGGGCTGGCCACGGTCGACTCGCTGGAGCAGCTCGATGATTTGCTGGCTGCCACGCCCGTGGCCCGGTCCTTGAGCTTTGCCCTGGAGGCGGCCCTGGTGCATTGGCTGGCGGCCCGGGCCGAAGTGCCGGTGTGGCAGTGGCTGGGCGTGCCGCCGCCCGCGCCCCAGGTATCCACGGCTTTCTCCCTGCCCATTATGGAGCCGGGCGAGGTGGCAGGCTTTCTGCACGCGCAGGATGCCTTTCGGTTCAACATGCTGAAAATAAAGGTGAACGCTGCGGGTGGGCTGGAGCTGCTGCGCGAAGTGGCCCGCGTGCTGCCCAATCACGCCATGCTGGTGGATGGGAACGAGGCCTGGCAGGACGCCGACAGCCTGATGCAGTTTCTGGAGCAAGCCACCGCCCTGCCCGGCCTCTACCTGCGGCTGCTGGAGCAGCCCCTGCCGGCGCACTGCGTGGCCGACTATAATTACCTGCGCACCCGTACGCCGGTGCCGCTGATTGGGGACGAGTCGGTAACCGACTCGGCCGACTTCTCGGAGCTAACCCGGCAGTTTCACGGCATCAACGTGAAGCTGATGAAGGCCGGGGGCTACCGCCGCGGCATCGACCTGCTGCGCCGCACCCGCGCCCACGGCCTCATGCCCATGCTGGGCTGCATGGTCGAAACTACCTTGGGCATCAGCTCGGCTCTGCACATCAGCGCCCTGGCCAAGGTCCACGACCTCGACGGTTTCCTGATTGTGCAGAACGAGCCTTTTGGCCTGGTTACGGAGCGCAACGGCTTGCTCTCGCTGCGGGAGTAGGGTGATGAGGTCGGACGTTCAGCACATCAGCACATCAACACATCAAACAATCAACGCATCAGCCTACTTCCCACCCCTCATCTGCGCATCCAGCGCGCGGAGCTGCTCGTCAACCTGGCGGGTGTCGGCGGTAGCGGCACGGCCCTGGCTTAGAATCGCCACTTTTTGGTTAAGCAGCTCGATTTTCTGGTTTAGCAGCTGAATCTGCTGGGTGGGGTCGACGGTGGTGACGGCGCCGGTTTGCACGTAGTTGTCATACTTGGCACTGGGGGCGGTGGGGATTTCACCCCGGGCATTGGCGGCGCTGGCGGGCGTGGCGAAGACGATGCCGCCATCGGCTTTTACGTAGTCGCCTTCGCGCAGGGTGGTCTTCTTGCCACCGGGCAGTTCCACGATGCCGCTCTTGTAGTTGATTTTGACGCCGCTGCTCAGCTTCACGTTTTGGGTGAGGCGGGTGGTTTGCTCGCCTTCGCGGCGCATCACCTCGCCATTTTGGAACACGAATTGCGTGCGGGCCGTGGTCTGCACGGGGTATCCCCCGTCCTGGGCTGCGGCCAGCTGGGGCGTGGCGGCCAGGCAGCCGAGCACAAGGCAGGAAAAAAGAAAGCGTTGCATGAGTCTAAAGGTTAAGGTGGAATGCTGGCTCATACGTGCTATTTAAGGCTTTAGGTTAGGTTTTGCGATTTAAGCCAGAGGCAGGAGTCAAAATAAAAATTTAAAAAAGATGGAACGATGTTGCAACATTAAATGTACCTACATAAATTTGCAGCCGATTCCAATGACCAGTATGCGCATCGAAGACGAAATCAAGCAGCCGACCTTCAAGAGTGAAAACCAGAAAGCCTATATCAATCTGGCGTTCACGGCGGGCTGGCTGCAGCAGCGGCAGGCTTGTGCCTTCAAGCCCTACGGCCTCACCCTGCCGCAGTTTAACATTCTCCGCATCCTGCGCGGGCAGCACCCGCTGCCGGCCACCGTGGCCCTGCTCATCGACCGCATGCTGGACAAGACCAGCAACGCCTCACGCATTGTCGATAAGCTGGAGGAAAAGCAGCTGGTGACGCGCAAAGTGTGCCCCGCAAACCGTCGTGCCGTCGACATCCGCATCACCGAGGCCGGTCTCGACCTGCTCCACCGCATCGACCAAGACGGAGCCACTATTCAGCATTTGGGCCAGCTCAGTGAAGACGAGCTGCGCCAGCTCAATACCCTTCTTGACAAAATCCGGGAATAACACCCGATTTCATTAAACCCGCCTTTTCATTACCCATTTACCCTTTGCGCAAAATGCGCTTCCAAACCATGAAAAAAGTTCTGTTGCCCGCTCTGTTCGCCGCTGCCGTTATCGGTGCTTCGGTTCCTACCTCTTTCGCCCAGAAGGCTGCTAAAATTGAGAAGGCTGCCACCAAAGGCACTGCCTACAAAGTGCAGCCCCAGCTGAGCACCCTGGGCTGGCTGGCCAAAAAAGTTACCGGCCAGCACAATGGCTCGGTGCAGTTCAAGGAAGGCTCGGTGCTGGTTGACGGCAACCAGATTACCGGTGGCACCTTCGTGGTGGACATGAAGTCCATCAAGGTGGAAGACCTGACCGATGCCGGCTACAACGCCAAGCTGGTGGGCCACCTCAACAGCGACGACTTCTTCAGCGTGGACAAAAACCCCACCGCTACCTTCGTCATCACCAAAGTAGCCCCCATCAAAGGCGCGGCTGCTGATGCCAACAACGCCACCATCACCGGCAACCTGACCATCAAAGGCATCACCAAGCCCGTTACTTTCCCCGCAAAAGTGGGCGTGAAGGACGGCGTAGCCGCCGCTTCGGGCACGGCCACCATTGACCGCACCCAGTTCGACATCCGCTACGGCTCGAAGTCGTTCTTCGAGAGCATCGGCGACAAAGCCATTGACAACGACTTCGCACTGAGCTTCAACGTAATTGCCAAGAAATAATCACTGATTCTGCTGATTGGCGTTGATTACGCTGATTTTGCAGCAATGAAAATGAAAAGGCCCCGCCGGATTCCGGCGGGGCCTTTTTTGTGCCTTGGGCATAGCCGCCTGTTTGTCGGCGCTACTGTCGCGGGGCATTTTTCAGGTACTCGGCTGCCGTGGTGTTTTGGGGGTTCAGCTCCAGGGAGCGTTGGTAGTTCTTGCGGGCCAGGGCATGGTTGCCCAACTCTTCGTAAGTTTCTGCCAGGCTGTCGTAAGTGTTGGCGCTTTGCGGGTAGAGGGTGACGTTCAACTTGAAGATTTCCAGCGCATTCTGGGGCTGCGCGTGTCGCAGCAGAAAATAGCCCCAGGCATTCACTTCGTCTTCGGGCAGCTGGTAAGCGGGGCTCTTTTGCTTTGCCTTTTTCACTTCTGCCATTGCCTGCGAGAAGCCGCGCTGGCGCAGCGTGTTGTGCAGGGCCCGGAGGGTGGGCGAGAGCCCAAAGCCAGTGGAAGCACGCATGTCGGGCAGGTAGAACGCGGCCAGCTCATCCACAAAGTTGTCGGGGTTGGCTCCCTGCAGGTTGGTCAGCACCACAATCGTCAGGTCGTCTTTCGGGTAAAGAAACACGGCGGAGCGCCCGCCGCCTACCGGTGCCAGGGCCGGGTGTTCGGCCCGGGTAATGGTGGGCCAGCCCAGGGCGTAGCCGTTCAGAAACTGGCTAAAGCCGCGCTGCTGACCGTTGTTGAGGGTGCCGGGCGTCCATAGCACCGGCAGGCTGCTTGCTTGCACAAGCTGGCCCTGCTGCAGGGCAATAACCCAGCGCGCCAGCTCCTCGGCCGTGGAGCTCATGCCGGCGGCCGTGCGGTGGCTTGGGGCATACACCTCGAACACATTGCGTAGCTCATTGCTGCGGCGGAAGCTGCCGTCGACCACCTTGGTAAAGGTGTAGCCCCGGGCGCTGTTGGGCACTACGTCGTGGGCATCGCCCGACGTAGTGCGGGGCATACCCACCACGTCCAGCTGGCGCGACTTAATAAACTGGGTGAAGGGCTGTCCGCTGAGCTGGTCTATGATTTTGCCCAGCAGGATGTAGTTGGTTTGGTTGTAGGCAAATTTCTCCCCGATGGGAAAGTCCAGGGGCCGCGTCAGCACCCGGGCCCAGCAGGCGCTTTCGTTGGCTTCCGTCACCCGCTCCAGCTCGTCCTGTGGCGTGGTTTCGGGCAGGCCGGAGGTATGCGTCAGCAGCTGGCGTATCGTTACCGGCTGCCAGGCCGCGGGCAGGCCAGCCAGGTAGCGCGACACCGGTGCCGCCAGGTCCAGCTTGCCGGCTTCCACCAGCTGCATTACGGCCACGCCCACAAAGGCTTTGGTTATGGAGTTGATGGGAAAGCGCGTGCGCACCGTAACCGGCACAGAGTCCTGGATATTGGCCAGCCCATACTGCGCTAATTTCACCAGCTTGCCCTGCCGAACAACGGCAAGCTGCAAGCCGGGAATGCGCAGCAGCTGCATCTTTTTTCGGAGGAAAATATCCAGGCTGTCCGCCGGGGCCTGGGCCAGGGCCCGCGGGCTGTAGCTCAGCGCCAGCAGAAACAAGCAAAGCAGAAAGGAGAGGCGCAAAACGTGATTTGGTGTCTTCATGGCAGTCGAAGAAAGGGTGCTGTAGGATGACGTAAGCAAGCAGGTGCTGGTCTAGCTTGTTTTGAATAGTACAAACTTATGGATAGTACTTTGTAAAACAAGGTAGCGGCACAAGTTCCTGCCATTTATTCTCAATTAATGGTTTTAGCTGCTGGTTTTCAGGTAGAATAATTTTGCGCGCTTCCCTATCTACTGAAGCAAAAAGCCCCGGACTACCTCTGATAGAGAGAAGCAGTCCGGGGCTTTTTGAAAAGCTGTTAGTAGCCGTGCTAATCCGGCAGGCTGAATTCGCGGGGCAGCTCAAACTTCAGGTTGCGGCTTTTGCTGCGGCGGTGCAGCTCCTGCAGCACCTCGTCCACGTCAGACTTATACTCGACCCACAAATCCTCGTGCAGGCTTTTGAGGATGAGGGCCGGCAGGCGGGCCGCGAGGCGGGCCGTGGCGTTGTAGAAGCCGTCGTACACGCTGTCGAACTGCCCGGAGTAGTTGTTGATGGCCTGGTGCAGGATGTAGAGCAGCAGGTCAATTTCTAGGCGCTTGCTCTTGGTGATGCGCCGGGCGCGGGCAGCTTCCTGCACGCTGGCCCGCATGGCCTTCACCAGGCTGCGGTTCAGCAAACGGCCCGACACGGCCAGGTTGAAGGTTTCGTGAATGCGGTCGGCTGTTTCCTCCTGCACCTGCTCCAGCGTCACGTCGGCCAGCAGCTCGTAGCGGAAGGTTTCGTACAGCTCGGCGTCGCGGCGCACAGCCCGCAGCAGCAGGGCTTCTTTCTCCGCCTCGGAAAGGCGCTTAACGGCTTTTTTGAAGTCAGTGGAAGGGACAGGCATCTGGTTGATGGTTTAATTACTTGATGTGCCAATGTGCTGATTGGCCAGTTTGGCAGCCTCAAAAGCACATCAGTACATCAAATAATCAGCACATTATAAATTTTCGTCGAAGTACTGCGTCACCTTGCGGTACAGGTGGGCGCGGTCCTTGCCGCCTACGTTGTGCGGGTGGCCGGGGTACACGAAGTAGTCGAGCTGCACGCCGTTGTCGACGGCGGTTTTGAGGTAATCGAGGGAGTGCTGCCACACCACCACGTCGTCGACGGTGCCGTGGATAAGCAGCAGCTTGCCCTGCAGCTTGGGCACGTAGCCCAGCAGGTTGGCTTGCTTGTAGCCTTCGGGGTTTTCCTGGGGCGTGTCCATGTAGCGCTCGGTGTACATCACCTCGTACATGCGCCAGTCGATAACCGGGCCGCCGGCGATGCCCACTTTGAAGGTGCCCGGCGCTCGGGTCATCATCGTGGTGGTCATGAAGCCGCCGAAGCTCCAGCCGTGGATGCCCATGCGGCTTTGGTCGACGTAGGGCAGGCTTTTGAGGTACTTCACGCCTTCGAGCTGGTCGGCCATCTCGGCCGTGCCAAGGTTGCGGAAGGTGGCCTGCTCGAAGGCCCGGCCCCGGTTGCCGGAGCCGCGGCTGTCCATCGTAAACACCACGTAGCCCTTCTGAGCCATCATCTGCATCCAGAGGTTGGAGCCGCCCAGCCAGCTTTCCGTCACCAGCTGCACGTGGGGGCCGCCGTAGAGGTACACCACCACGGGGTATTTCTTGCTGGCGTCGAAGCCCGGCGGTGTAATGAGGCGGCAGTACAGGTCGGTACTGCCATCGGCGGCTTTGATGGGGAAGAGCTTGGTTTCACCCAGCTTATATGCCGTGAGCGGGTTGTCGGCCGTCAGCAGCAGGCGCTTGGGCTTGCCGTCGGCCACGCCTATGGTGCGGATGGTGCGCGGCGTGACGGAGGAGCTGAAGTTGTCGAGCAGGTAGGTACCGCTGGGGCTCAGGGTGGTGTTGTGGGTACCGGTGCCCTGGCTCACCTTGCGGGGCGCGCCGCCGCTCAGGCTTACTGCGTAAGTGTGGCGCTCCAGGGGGCTGTCGGCGGTGCCGGCGTACACTACTTCGCGGTTGTTGTTGCTGAAGCCCAGTACGTCGGTCACCAGCCAGTTGCCCTTGGTGAGCTGGCGCAACAGCTGGCCGCTGGTGTTGTAGAGGTAGAGGTGGTTGTAGCCGTCGCGCTGGCTTTGCCAGATAAACTGGTCAGCGTGGCCGGGCACGAACAGCATGGCGTGCTGGGGCTCCACGTACTTGGCGTCGGTTTCCTCAAACAGCGTCTTGACGAAGGCTCCGGTGCTGGCATCGTACTGGTTCAGCTTCATGGCATTCTGCCCGCGGTTGAGTACGGCCAGGTAGATGCTCTTCTCGTCGGGGCTCCAGGCCAGGTTGGTGAGGTACTGTTCTTTGGGCTCGCCGGTTTGCAGGAACACCGTTTTGCGGGTGTTCAGGTCGTACACGCCCACCGTCACCTGGTGGCTTTTGTCGCCAGCCATGGGGTACTTGATGTTCTTGAGGCTGGCCGGGGTGGTGCTTACGTCCACTAGCGGGTAGTCCGTCACCATGGTCTGGTCCATGCGGTAGTAAGCCAGCTTGCTGCCCGAGGGGCTCCAGAACGTGCCCTTGGTGATGCCAAACTCTGAGCGGTGGGCGGCCTGCCCGTTCACAATGGCCGGGTTGGCTTCGGTAGTCACGGCCTCATTCTCATGGCCCGCGGCCGAGATAAACAGGTTCTGGTCTTTGGTGTAGGCCACCCGGGTTTTGGTGGGGTCCATTTCCACGTTGTCGGCTTCCGCGTCGTAGTTAAAGAAACGACCATATTTGCCTGTTTTCACGTCATAGGCATAGACTTGATTTTTGCTTGTGACAAGCAGGGTACTGCCGTCGCGCCACTGCACCATGGAAAAGGATTTAACGTCCGCGCCAGCCTTCTTCAGTACTTCGCTGAGCGCTAATTGACTTACTACCGAGTTCAAGTCTTTGCCAGTTGCGCTTCCGCGCACAAGCTCGTCCTTGCCATCAGTAGTACGCACGTAGCTGAACTCGTCTTTCGAACCCGGAATCCAGCTCAGCTGCTTCAGGTTTTGGGGCTGCAGGTCGCGGTTGAGGAAAGCGTCTTCAACGCTGAGCTGCTTGGTCTGGGCCGCGGCTGGTGCCAGGGGCAGCCACAGCAGGAACAGTAAAAGCCAGGACGGAGCCGGGCGTAGGAGAGGGGAGGGCATACAGGAAATAAAATGGACAAAATCGGTTCCGAAAATTACGGCCGAAAGCCGGGCTCTGCGCCGCGGCCAGTAAATTGCCCGCCGCCTTTTTCCTGGTTAGGCAACCGAAAAGGGCCGTTACTAGTCCTGAAAACAAGTCCCTGTCACGAAACGAAACCCATAGAAACGGGGTTATTACCTGCCGCCCCATCTGCTATTTCGCTACTTTTGCCCTATGAACACGCGTCCGCAAATTGATTATAACGAAGATGTACTGCTGCTCGAAGAAGAAGTCGAGCTGCGCAGCCTGGTCGTGTACAACGACGAGGTCAACACCTTCGAGCACGTCATCAAAACCCTGATTGATGTGTGCGGGCACCAGCCCCAGCAAGCCGAGCAGTGCACCCTGCTGATTCACTACAAAGGTAAGTGCACCGTCAAAAACGGCACCTACGAGGAACTGGAGCCCATGTGCACCGCCATCCACGACCGCGGCATCTCGGCCGATGTAGTGTAGTTGTCAGTTGTTCGTTGTCAGTTGTCAGGTCGTTCTGATAAAGCTGACTCCAGAACAGTCTGACAACTGACAACTAACAACTGACAACTATTGAATGGACTTCCCCTCTAAACTGATAGAAAACGCCGTGGGCGAGCTGTCGCGCCTGCCGGGCATTGGCAAGAAGACGGCCCTGCGCCTGGCGCTGCACCTGCTCAAGGCCGACACCGACACCACGGCTTCCCTGGCCGAGGCGCTGGCCAAGATGCGCTTTGAAATCACCTACTGCCGCACCTGCCACAGCATTTCCGACACCGAGGAGTGCGGCATCTGCGCCAACCAGCTCCGCGACCACGCCATGGTGTGCGTGGTGGCCGACGTGCGCGACGTCATCGCCATCGAAAACACCGGCCAGTACAAGGGTGTGTACCATGTGCTGGGCGGCGTCATCTCGCCCATCGAAGGCGTGGGTCCGTCCGACCTGCACATCGAGTCGCTCTTCGAGCGCGCCTCGGCGCCCGACTCGGAGGTGCGCGAAATCATCCTCGCCATCAGCCCCACCATGGAAGGCGACACCACCGCCTTCTACCTCTCGCGCCGCCTGCGCGACCTGCCCAACGTGCACCTGAGCACCATAGCCCGCGGCATCCCCATGGGCGGCGAGCTCGAATACGCCGATGAAATCACCCTGGGCCGCTCCATCGTGGAGCGCCAGCGCCAGGCACGGTAGCGGTGAGATAGTGAGATGGTGAAATAGTGAGCTTTTGTTCTGACAAGCGCGTCCGGCCTCGTGTCATTGCGAGCGGAACGCAGTGGAGCGCGGCAAACGGAGTTCAGCGAAGCTAATCCGTCCTGTTCTCAGCGACCAGTCCACTAATGTGAAAAGCCCCAACGCCAGTATCGGCATTGGGGCTTTTTCATGTCTGGACTTACCTAGTGACTGAATGCTAGAGGAAGGATTGCCGCGTTCCGCTGCGCTGCACTCGCAATGACAGGCTCTTTTGGCTTGCAATGAGGCTTAAGGGCGTAATTTCGCCCTCTGTGGTGAAGCTGTCTGTCGTTATTGTCAATTACAACGTCTGCTATTTCCTGGAGCAGGCCCTGCTCTCGGTGCGGCGTGCTGTAGAGAAGCTGGGGCAGCCAGTGGAAGTGTTTGTGGTTGACAACAACTCGGCCGACGGCTCGGTGGCTATGGTACGGGCCCGCTTCCCGGAAGTTATTCTCATTGCTAACCACGACAACCCGGGCTTCTCCAAGGCCAACAACCAAGCCTTGCGCCTCGCCAAAGGCGAGTACCAGCTTCTGCTCAACCCCGACACGGTGGTGGAGGAAGACACCTTCCGGGCCTGCTGCGACTTTATGGACGCGCACCCCGACTGCGGCGGGCTGGGAGTAAAGATGCTCGATGGCCAGGGCAAGTTCCTGCCCGAAAGCAAGCGCGCCCTGCCCACGCCGGCCGTGGCCTTCTACAAGATGTTCGGGCTGGCAGCGCTGTTCCCGAAGTCACGCACCTTCGGGCGCTACCACCTGGGCTTTCTCGACAACGACCAGACCCACGAGGTGGAGGTGCTCAGCGGGGCATTCATGCTGATGCGCAAGGCGGCGCTCGACCAGGTGGGCCTGCTCGACGAGGACTACTTTATGTACGGCGAGGACATCGACCTCTCGTACCGTCTCACGCTGGGCGGCTGGAAAAACTACTACTACCCCGGTACGCGCATCATCCACTACAAGGGCGAGAGCACCAAGCGCACCAGCGTCAACTACGTGTTTGTGTTTTACCGGGCCATGGTGATTTTCGCCCGCAAGCACTTCGCGCCCGGCCACGCCGGCACGTTCTCGCTGCTCATCAACGCGGCCATCTGGTTGCGGGCCGGGGCGGCGGTGCTCGAGCGCCTGGCCCAGCGCATTGCCCCGCTGCTGCTCGACGCCGGCCTGATTTGGGTAGGCATGTACTTCCTGAAGGAATACTGGGAAAACAACCACAAGTTCGTGCCTGGCTCGTACCCGCCGCGCTACATGCTGGCGGCGGTGCCAGCCTACATCGTGGTGTGGCTCACGTCGGTGTTCCTCAGCGGAGGCTACGACCCGCCGGTGCGGACCTCACGGGTGGTGCGGGGCGTGTTTGTGGGCACGCTGGTCATTTCGGCCGCGTCGAACTTCCTTGATGCCTGGCGCTTTTCCAAGGCCCTCATCATCCTGGGTGGGGCCTGGGCGGTGGCCGCCCTCATGGGCCGGCAGCTGCTGGCTCACTTCATTAAGTACCGCGACCTGCGTCTGAGCGAGCGCCGCCAGAAAAACATTGCCATCGTAGGCTCCGGCCCCGAAAGCCGCCGCGTGCGCCAGCTGCTGGAGTCGGCTGCCGTGCAGGCCCGCGTCATCGGCTACGTGAATGTGGACGGGGAAAAAAGCCCAATTGAGGGACCGGGTAATTCACTAAATCACTCAATCACCGATTCACCGCTGGGTGAGCTGCGCCAGCTGGGCGACATCATCCGCCTCTACGCGCTGGATGAATTGATTTTCTGCGGCAAGGACCTGCCCGCCAGCCAGATTATTGCCCTGATGCTGGCCTTGCCCCACGACCCGCCGGTGGCTTACAAAATTCTGCCCGAAGACAGCCAGTACATCATCGGCAGCAGCAGTAAGGACTCGCCCGGCGACTACTACACCCTCGACATTGCCCTCAACCTCTACCAGCCCCGGCAGGCCCGGGCCAAGCGCCTGCTCGATGTGCTGAGCAGCCTGGGGCTTCTGGTGCTGGCACCCCTGCTGCTGTGGTTTCAGGCCAGCCCCGGCCGCTTTTTGCGCAACATCGGCTCGGTGCTTACCGGCCGCCGCACCTGGGTGGGGCTGCGCTACGCCGAAGGCCCACCTCGCGCCGTGCCCGCCGTGCTCTCGCCGGCCGATGCCGCGGCCAAGACCACGCTGCTCAACGACGCCACCCGCCGCCGGCTGGAGCTGCTCTACGCCAAAGACTACGAACCGGGCATGGACCTGGGCATCCTGTGGCGCTGCTGGCGCAAGCTGGGTTAAGCCCGTGCTGTACCTTTGCTCTTCCAATCCCACCCACCCCCTCATAATGTCTTCAATTGCCACCCTTATGGCTCCTTCGCCGCTATCCGACCGCCTGGCGGCCATGAATGAGTCGGCCACCATTGCCATGGCCAAAAAGGCCCGCGAGCTGGCTGCCAAGGGCGTCGACGTCATCAGCCTCAGCTTCGGCGAGCCCGACTTTCAGACGCCGCAATACATCAAAGATGCCGCGAAAAAGGCCATCGACGACGGCTTCACTTTCTACACCCCGGTACCCGGCATTCCGGAGCTGCGCCAGGCCATCTGCGACAAGTTCCGCCGCGACAACGACCTGCATTTCCAGCCCAACCAGATTGTGGTGAGCACCGGCGCCAAGCAGTCCCTGGCCAATGCCGTGCTCAGCCTGGTGAACCCTGGCGACGAGGTGATTGTGTTCTCGCCCTACTGGGTGAGCTACGAGGAGATGGTGAAGCTGGCCGAGGGCGTAACCATCCCACTGGTGGGCGCCCTCGAAAACGACTACAAGGTGACGGCGGCCGAGCTCGAAGCGGCCATCACGCCCCGTACCAAGCTCATCATGTATTCCTCGCCCTGCAATCCCACCGGCTCGGTATTCAGCCGTGAGGAGCTGGGCGAAATTGCTGAGGTGATGGCCCGCCACCCCCAGGTGTACGCCCTGGCCGATGAAATTTACGAGTACATCAACTTTACCGGCGAGCACTACAGCCTGGCCCGCTTCCCCGAGGTGGCCGAGCGGGTGATTACCGTGAACGGCTTCTCCAAAGGCTACGCCATGACGGGCTGGCGCCTGGGCTACCTGGCCGCCCGCCCCGACATTGCCGCCGCCTGCGAGAAGGTGCAAAGCCAGATTACCTCCGGCACCTGCTCCATCGCCCAGAAAGCCGGCGTGGCCGCCCTGGCCGGGGGCCGCGCCAGCGCCGACGAGATGGTAGCCGCCTACCGCCGCCGCCGCGACCTGGTGCTGGACATCGTTAAGGACATTCCCGGCCTGGTAGCGCCCACGCCGGCCGGCGCCTTCTACATCTTCCCCGACGTGTCGGCCTTCTTCGGCCGCACCGCGCCTGACGGCTCGCTGATTGAGGATGCCTCCGAACTGGCCATGTACCTGCTCAACGACGCCCACGTGGCCGCCGTGAGCGGCGACGCTTTCGGCGCCCCGAACTGCATCCGCTTCAGCACCGCCGCCGCCGATGAAAAGCTGGCCGAAGCCTTCCGCCGGATTAAGGTGAGCCTGGCCAAGCTTTAGTTGTCCGTTGTTCGTTGTCAGTTGTTAGTTTGTTCTGATAAAGCTGACTCCAGAACAACCCTGACAACTGACAATGAACAACTGACAACTAAAAGTCTTTGAATACGCTTCCCGACCTCTTCTCTGCTTTCAACAAGCTGCGCGTCCTCATCATTGGCGACGTGATGGTGGACGCTTACGTGTGGGGCAAGGCCACCCGGCTGTCGCCCGAAGCGCCGGTACCGGTGGTGCACGTGGCCCGCACCGAGCAGCGCCTGGGCGGGGCTGCCAACGTGGCCCTGAACGTGCAGGCCCTGGGCGCCACCCCGCTGCTCTGCGCCGTGATTGGCGACGACCGCGGCGGCACCCAACTGGTGGAGCTGCTGCACGACACGGGCTTGTCGGCTGATGGCATCATCCGCAGCCGGCACCGGCCTACCACGGTGAAGGAGCGCATTCTGGCCCACGGCCAGCAGCTGCTGCGCATCGACGCCGAGGTGGAAACCGACCTCAACGTGGAAGAAGCCGAGCTGCTGCTGGCCGCCTACGACGACTTGCTGGAACGGGCCGACGTGGTGGTGTTCGAGGACTACGACAAGGGTGTGCTCAGCGAGGACATCATTACGCAGTGCATTGCCAAGGCAAGGCAGCGGGGCATCCCGACGGTGGTGGACCCGAAGAAGAAAAACTTTCTGGCGTACCGCCACTGCACCCTGTTTAAGCCCAACCTGAAGGAGCTGCGCGAGGGCCTGAAGCTGGAGTTTGGCGAGCCCGACTCCGACCGGGCCGGCTTCGAAGCCGCCGTGGCCCGGCTGCGCGAAGTGCTGACGCCGGAAATCGTACTGGTAACCTTGAGTGAGCACGGCGTATTCGCGCAGCAGGACGGCCAGAAGACCTACCTGCCGGCGCACCTGCGCACTATTTCGGATGTATCGGGCGCCGGCGACACGGTGATTAGCATTGCCGCGCTGTGTGTGGCTCTGGGCTGCCCGGCCGCCTTCACCGCCGCGCTGGCCAACCTGGGCGGCGGGCTGGTGTGCGAGCAAGTAGGCGTGGTGCCCGTGGAAAAGCAGCGGCTGCTGGAAGAAGCGCAGGAAGCGGGGCTGTAGAAACGAGTAGGGGCGGGGCTTGCCCCCGCCCGGTCGTTGAACATTGTTGTTCTGACATCCAGGCGGGGGCAAGCCCCGCCCCTACATTCTGACGTAGCACCACCCCAGCCAGCAGATTCCTCCGATTACCGCCAGCAGCACAAAGACCAATAGCGAGAACTTCGTTTCAGCTGACCAAGGCTTGCGGCGGCGCCGGGTTGGGGCTTCGAATTGGGGCGCTGGGTTAGGGCGCCGTCTGGAGCTACCGGAAAGGACTTCCAGCAGGCTTGGTGCAAACCATTCTGCCAAGACCAGCGGCACTAGTAGCAGTAGTCCTCCCAGCACCTGCAAAGCTTGACGAAAGAACCGGGCAAGCATGGGGAAGCTACGATAAGTGGCTTAGGCCTTCTTCAGAAACTCGGTTTTCAGCACCATGGTGCTGCCGCCGGCGCGGCCTTCAATCTCGGCGGGGGAGTTGGTGAGGCGGATGTTCTTGACCAGGGTGCCGCGCTTGAGGGTTTGCGAGGAGCCTTTCACTTTCAGGTCTTTGATGAGGGTGACGGAGTCGCCTTCGCTGAGGAGGGTGCCGTTGCTGTCTTTTACGTCCATGATGGGTGGTTATGATTGGAAGAAATTACCTTCGGCGTAAAGGTCGAAGTCTATTTCCAGGTTGAGGTCGGCGAGGCGTTGAATGTGCTGCTTGTCGAGGTGGACGCCGCCAAGCATGGTGTTGCCGTTGTGGAAGATGGTGTGAACTTGGATGCCAGCATCGGCTTGCTCTAGCAGAACCTGGACGCCGGTCCGGTCTTGTTCGAGGAAGTCCAGCAGCTTATTGAGCTTGTCTTCGAACGGGGCTGGGCCGGGCGTGGGCTCAAACACCAGCGAGCTGAAGGTGTAAGGCGTGCGACTGGGATTAGAGCGCGGGTCGCCTTTGCTCCACCCCTCAGTCGCGGACAGGGTGGTAAGGGCCGCGAGCTGTTCCTGGCTCATAGTTTCGGACACAACCTGGAAATACACGCTGTTGTAGTCCTCCGTATCGACCCCGCGAATGTTGGGTTCTGGGTCCAGGTCGAGATAGACGGCAAAGTAGAACCTCTCACCCGTCACGGCGAAGTAAACCGCTGCCCTGCTGCCATCATCGTTAATGGAGAGCCCGGCTACTTTGGGTTGCCCATCTTCAATGACAATGGTGTGGATTTCCAAGAACTGCTCGGTAACGCCAAAGGTGGGCGTCTTAAGCTCGTTGATAGCAGCAGCAATTAACTCCTGTTCCAAGAGTCTCTTGCCATTGCTGTCTTTTACATCCATGAAAATCAGGGCTATGCTAAGTTAAACTTCCTTGAGCTAATTATCTGCCTCATGCGCCAATCGCACAAAGTCAGCGCCGTCTTCAAATGCAGGAAAATTAGCGCCATAAACAAAGCCGATGTCGGAGTTTAAGAATTGCTTCAACTCGGCCATGTATCGATCTACGGTGCTTTCTTCACCGTCCAGTGTCACTGACATAATGAGGCGGGCATCGGTGGTGTAGTGGGCGCCTATCATAATGTGGTCGGCAGTGGTAGCGACAGCATTCCAGTACCGGGTAGCGCCCTGCTAAGAATGGATTGCAAAGTGGCGCAGCATAGATGCCTCGTCTGGCACGGCCAGCCCCAGGTCCTCATCATTTAAGTAAAAATCCTCAGTGATGGGTAAGTGGTTAGGGAGAAAATGGTCAAGCACTGCGTACACAGTGCTGACTTTCCGGTCATTGGCTAAGACTAGGCAAATGGCATCCAGGTACCAATGCAGCGTTTCTAGGCGAGGCTCACGCATCGGTTACCCCCGCCACTCCTTCACCGTCTCCACGAATACGCGGACGTTGTCGGGGTTGGTGTCGGGGTAGACGCCGTGGCCGAGGTTGGCGATGTGGGGGCCGCCGGCAAACCGGCGCAGCATGGCCTGGGTGGCTTCCCGTACCTGGGCGGGGGTGCCGTAGAGGGCGCAGGGGTCGAGGTTGCCTTGCAGGGTTTTGCCGGGGGCTTCGCGGCGGGCCTGCTGCGGGTCCTGGTTCCAGTCGAGGCCAATGGTGCGGCAGGCGGTGGCGGCAAACTCGGGCACGGCCCACCAGGCGCCTTTGGCAAACACCGTCACGGGCACGAGCGGGGCCAGGGCCTCGGTGATTTCGGCGATGTAGCGGGCCGAAAACTCGGTGTAGTGGGCGGGGGGGAGGATGCCAGCCCAGGAGTCGAAAATCTGAACCACCTGGGCGCCGGCCTCCACCTGCGCCTGCAGGTAGGCGATGGTGGTGGCGGTGATTTTTTCGAGCAGGCGGTGGGCCAGGGCCGGCTCCTGGTAGAGCAGGCGGCGGGCCTTGCTGAAGGTTTTGGAGCCGTGGCCTTCCACCATGTACGCCAGGATGGTGAAGGGGGCGCCGGCAAAACCGATGAGGGGTACGCGGCCATCCAGCTCGCGGCGGGTGATGCGCAGGGCTTCGAGCACGTAGCCCAAGTGCTCGTGCGGGTCGGCCACGCGCAGCTTGTCGACGTCGGCGGCCGACTTGATGACTTCGGGAAACAGCGGGCCGCGGGCTTCCACCATCTCGTAGGTGAGGCCCATGGCCTCGGGCACCACGAGGATGTCGGAGAAGATGATGGCGGCATCCACGTCGAGGGCATCGACGGGCTGAATGGTGACTTCGGCGGCCAGCTCGGGAGTTTCTACCAGCTCTTTGAAGCCGGACAGGCGGCCGCGCAGGGCGCGGTACTCAGGGAGAATGCGGCCGGCCTGGCGCATCAGCCAGACGGGGGTGCGCTCGGTGGCTTCACCACGCGCGGCACGGAGGAAAAGGTCGTTTTTCAGCATAATTCGGGGCAAAGGTACGGCCGGGGAGGGGTGCGATGGGGCTTCTCAACGGTGCGGAGGCACGTTTTTACGCCGTGGAGCTACTTCTCAACGCGTCGGAGGCGTTTCTCAACGCTGCGGAGCTGCTTCTCAATCGTGCGAAGCCGCTTCTCAACGTTGCGGAATGGCTTCTCAACGTGTCGGAGCAGTTTCTCAACAGCCCGGAGGTGCTTCTCAACGGTCCGGAGCCGCTTCTCAACGTGATGCTGACACGTTTCAACGGTGCGCGATTTCTCCAAAAAGCTTGTGGTTTCGCCTGAGCTGTAGAGACGCAACATTTTGCGTCTCGTCGTTGAACGACATCAATAAACATTCTATTGGCGCGGTCCCGGAGACGCAAAATGTTGTGTCTCTACATCGTTCCGCTTTCATCGTTCTGGCGGGAGACGCAAAGGGTCGCGCCGCTACTTGGTCAGGCCCGGGAACAGGGCGCTGATGGCGGAGGCCAGGAAGTTGACGCCGATGGCCAGAGTAATGAAGCCCATGATGCGGGCCAGGGCGGCCATGCCGGGCCGGCCCAGCAGGCGGGTGAGGCGCAGCGACGACACCAGTATGAGAAAGCTGGCAAAGGCCACCAGCGTGAAGCCGGCAATGGTCATGGCTTTGTCGAAGTAGGAGGGACGAATCAGGCCGATGCAGACGGCCATGGAGCCGGGGCCCGAGAGCATGGGCATGGCCAGAGGCGTGAAGCTGATGTCGTCCTTGAGCTTGCTTTCTTCGAGGGCCGCGGGCCCCACCCGGTCGCGGTTGGCCCCCGGCGTGAGCAGCTCGAAGCCCGAGCGCATGAGCAGGATGCCCCCGGCGATGCGCAGGTGCTGGATGTTGATGCCGAAAAAGTTGAGGATGTACTGCCCACCAAAGAAGGCCACGCTCAGAATGGCCACCATGTAGATGCAGGAGCGCAGCGCCGTGCGTGCTCGCTCCGCGCCCCGGTCGCCGGCCGTGAGGGTCAGAAACACGGGCATGGCCCCGAAGGGGTTGACGATGGAAAACAGCGTGGTGAAGGTGGCGAGCAGAATTTCCATAGGCGGCAAAGGTAGGCGGGATGGGGGATAAGGAATAAGGGATAGGACATAAGGTGATAAAGTGAAAAATACGTGTCATTGCGAGCGCAGCGAAGCAATCCGTCCTGTTCTCAGCGACCAACCAGGTAATATGATTAGCTCCAACGTCAGCCCAGACATTGGAGCTTTTTTAGGTGTCACAACTTGTTTGTGACTGAGTGCTAGAGGACGGATTGCTTCGCTGACGCTCGCAATGACAGAGGACAGCAGGACCGATGACAGCGGGCGGCACAAGCATTGCGAGCTAGTCGCGCTTTTTCCGCCCCTTCTGCCTACTTTGCCGGCTCAACCGATGCGCGGGCTTCGCGTACAATCTTACGGCGGCCATATCCGGCCGCTTTTGTCTTTTCCCAATGTTCTCTGATGCTTCTGCCCCCGGCACTGCCCCGGGCCCCGACGACGACCGTCCTGCTTTCGAAACGCCCCTGGTGGGCATCATCATGGGGTCGAAGTCGGACCTGAAAATCATGTCGGCCGCGGCCGATATTCTGCGCCAGTTTGGTGTTCCATATGACATCACGCTGGTGTCGCCGCACCGCACGCCGCACCGCATGGTGGAGTACGCCGAAGGTGCCCGCAAGCGTGGCCTGCGGGTGCTGATTGCCGGCGGGGGCGGGGCGGCCCACCTGCCGGGCATGGTGGCGGCCTTCACCACGCTGCCCGTGATTGGGGTGCCTATTAACTCCACTACGTCTATTCAGGGCGTCGACTCGGTGCTGAGCATGATACAGATGCCTATGGGCGTGCCCGTGGCCACAGTGGGCATCGACAGCGCCGCCAACGCCGCCGTGCTGGCCACGCAGATGCTGGCCCTGAGCACCCCGCGCCTGGCCGACGTGCTGGAGAAGTACCGCACCACGCTCAAAGACCGGGTGATGCGCACGATTGAGGAGCTGCGCAAGGGCGGCTTTCAGGACGATGTCTAACCCCCAGCGCCCGGCCCCATGTCCGTCTTTGCTTCCGTCCTTTTAGAAATTAGCCACTGGGTAGTGTGGCTGGTGGGCGGGGCAGGCCTGGTGGCCACGGTGCTGCCGCTGTGGCCGCACACCCACTGGTGGATTCGGGTGTTCGACTTCCCGCGCCTGCAGATTGTGGCGGTGCTGGCCCTGGCGCTGGCCGTGACGCTGGCTCTGCCGCAGCCGCACGCCTTTATGCAGAGCTTTTTCACGGTGAGCACGGCCGTGGCGCTGGTGTACCAGTTCAGCCGCATCTGGCCCTACACGCCCCTGCACCGCAAGCAGGTGGCCAACGCCACCCGCCCGGCCGATGATGACGACCACCACATCAGCCTGCTCGTGACCAACGTGCTGATGTACAACCGCGACGCCTCGCGCTGCCTGGGCCACATCCGCCACTACCGCCCCGACATTGTGCTGGCCGTGGAAACCGACGACTGGTGGCTCAGCCAGCTCAAGGGCATCGAGGCCGACTACCCCTACACCTGCCACGCCCCGCTGCCCAACACCTACGGCATGCTGGTGTTCTCGCGCCTGCCGCTGGACAACGAGCAGATTCGCTACATTCTCGACCCTGATATTCCGTCGTTTCACGGCTGCGTGCGCCTGCCCAGTGGGGTGAAGGTGACCCTGCACTTCCTGCACCCCAAGCCCCCGGCCCCGCAGGAGTCCAAGACTAGCACCCGGCGCGACGCCGAGCTGCTGGTGGTAGGGCGCCTGATTCAGCACCACGACGGCCCCACCATTGTGGCCGGCGACCTGAACGACGTGGCCTGGTCGCACACCTCGGAGCTGTTTCGCCGCCTTTCGCGCCTGCTCGACCCGCGCATCGGGCGGGGCCTGCTGCCCACCTTCCACGCCGACTACCGCCTGCTGCGCTGGCCCCTGGACCATGTGTTTCACTCGGCTCACTTCCGTCTGCAGCACCTGGAGCGCCTCACCCACATTGGCTCCGACCATTACCCCATCTACATCCGCCTGAGCTACGAGCCCAGCGGCTGGCAGGAACAAGAGCAGGAACTGGAGCAGCCCGACGAGGAAGACCACGAGGAAGCCGACGAGAAAATCCAGGAAGGCCTGGAGGAAGCCGACGAAGAGCGTAGCCAGACCTCAGCCCGCTAGCAGTCTGCGGGTTGGTTTGTCAGGTGGATAAAAAAGAACGTCATGCTGAGCGCAGCGAAGCATCTCGCGTGCAGCAGTAACTTTTTTCGTTCAATGATGGAATTACTTTCCCTGGCAAGATGCTTCGCTGGCGCTCAGCATGACGGCCTAATAGCTTAAGCAAACAGCGGCAGCAGGCGCAACGCAATCCAGGCTAGCAGCACCACGGTCCCCAGCACCATGATGCGCAGGCCGTGGGCCTGGTCGGCCGCCGAGTAGGCCAGCACCTGCCGGCCGTCGGGCAGGGTTTTGCGGTGCCGCCGCAGCGACCAGCCAATGGCGATGCCCACCAGGCCGCCGAGCAGTGCCAGCACGTAGCCGGCAAGGATAAGCGCAGTTGGGCTGGGACTGGGTGTGGCGAGGCTGGCCGTGTGGCGGGCGCGCAGTTCTTTAAGGGTGTCTTCGGTCACGGTTTCGCCCCGCTCGCGCAGCAGGCGGCTGGCCAGGGCCACGTCGTGGCTGCTCCAGGCGGCGGGCTGGCTCAGCACCTCCCACAGCTCGGCGTTGCTGAAGCCGAACAGGTAGTAGTCGGCCGGCAGCTCGGCCAGGGAGTCGGCCGCGTGGCTTTCCTCCAGCTGTCGCACCCGCACGAAGTCTTCGGGGCGAAGGCTCACCACAAACTGCTCGGGCGTGGTGGCCCCCAGCACGGCGCTGAAGCGGGCTGGCGCGTGGTGGGTTTTAAACTCAATGCCGTGCTCTTCCAGCAGCGCTACCAGGCTCTGGGCCACGGCCGGGTTGGGGTAGGAGTGGTAGGCAAGCAGGTCGGACATCGGGGCGGGTGAGTAAAGGCTAAACGGGAAACCGGTCAATAACACACGCCGGCTACTGCCGCCACAGGGCGCGGGCGAAGGCCCACGCCAGCATGCACACGCCGCCCAGCACCATAATGCGCAGGCCGTGTACCCGCACCGGGCCGGTGAAGGCGGGTACGTGAGTGCCATCGGGCAACACCTTTTTGCGGTTGTACAGGTCCCAGCCAATGACAATGGCCAGTACCCCGCCAAAGGCGGCCAGGCCGTAGCCCCAGGCTATCTGTGCCGGCTGCCCATCGGCTGCTTTTGCTTGCTGGGCAGCTCGCTGTTGGTGCATGGCCTGCAGCTCAGCAGTATTCACTTCATGGCCGCGCTGGCGCAACAGCTGGCCGGCCAGCGACACGTCCGGGCTGCTCCACTCGTCGGGCCGCGCTAAAATGGCATACAACTCTTCGTTCGTAAAGCTAAGCAGGTAATGGTCGGGGCTGATGTCGCTGAGCACCGCGCCGCTGCTTTCCGCTTCCAGGCGTCGCACCCACTCAAAGTCGCCGCTGTGTAGCTTCACTTCCAGCCGCGTGTAGCCCGTGTTGGGAATAATGCCCGGCACAAAGGCCGCCTGACCCAAGTCCTCCGAGGTTTCAAACGGGATGTTGCGCTCGCGCAGCAGTGCCAGCAGCGGCTCCGCTGCCTCGGTCGAGGGGTAGAATTGATAGGTCCGAAACTCTGACATAAGCGCGGGAAAGATTAGCTACCCAGCAAGCCGGGCTATCAAAGGAAAACAAAAAGGCCGGAAGCAACTGCCTCCGGCCTTTCAAGCGGGCTGACTCAAACTTAGCTGAGTTCAACCTCTTTCAATTTTGCGGCTTACTTGCCGTCTACTTCTTCGTAGTCCACGTCGGTGACATGGTCGCCTTGGGCCTGGCCGTTGCCACCCTGGGGCTGACCTTCGCCGCCGGGGAAGCCCCCGCCAGCCTGGCCCGCGTCGCCGGCACCGCCAGCGGCGTACATCTCCTGCGAGGCCGCCTGCCAAGCCGCGTTGATGGCGGCCATGGCCGTGTCAATCTGGCCGAGGTCTTTGCTCTCGTGGGCCTTGCGCAGGTCGGCGAGGGCGTTTTCGATGGCCGTCTTGTTGCCGCCGCTGAGCTTGTCGCCGTACTCTTTGAGCTGCTTTTCGGTCTGGAAAATCATCGAGTCGGCGTCGTTCACCTTCTTGATGCGCTCGGCTTCGGCCTTGTCGGCTTCGGCGTTGGAGGCGGCTTCCTGACGCATACGCTCGATGTCGGCGTCGGACAGGCCGCTGCTAGCTTCGATGCGGATTTTCTGCTCCTTGCCGGTGCCTTTGTCCTTGGCCGTCACGTGCAGGATGCCGTTGGCGTCGATGTCGAAGGTCACTTCAATCTGCGGCACGCCACGGGGTGCGGGCGGGATGGAGTCGAGGTGGAACTTGCCGATGGTGCGGTTCTGGCTGGCCAGCGGACGCTCGCCCTGCAGCACGTGGATTTCCACGCTGGGCTGGTTGTCCGAGGCCGTCGAGAAGGTCTCCGACTTCTTGGTGGGGATGGTGGTATTGGCTTCGATGAGCTTGGTCATCACGCCGCCCATGGTTTCGATGCCCAGCGAGAGCGGGGTCACGTCGAGCAGCAGCACGTCCTTCACCTCACCCGTCAGTACGCCACCCTGGATAGCAGCGCCGATGGCCACCACTTCGTCGGGGTTCACGCCTTTCGAGGGCTTCTTGCCGAAGAACTTCTCTACTTCCTCCTGGATGCGGGGAATGCGGGTCGAGCCACCCACGAGGATAACCTCGTCGATGTCGGAGGTGCTCAGGCCGGCGTCTTGCAGCGCCTTTTTGCAGGGCTCCATCGAGCGGCGCACGAGGTCGTCGGCCAACTGCTCAAACTTGGCGCGGCTCAGCTTCACCACCAGGTGCTTGGGGCCGGAGGCCGTGGCGGTGATGTAGGGCAGGTTTACTTCGGTCTCGTTCGAGCTCGACAGCTCCACCTTGGCTTTCTCAGCGGCTTCTTTGAGGCGCTGCAAGGCCATGGGGTCGTTGCGCAGGTCGAGGCCTTCGTTGTCCGACTTGAACTGGTCGGCCAGGAAGTTGATAATCACCTGGTCGAAGTCGTCGCCGCCGAGGTGGGTGTCGCCGTTGGTGCTCAGCACTTCAAACACGCCGTCGCCCAGCTCGAGGATGGAGATGTCAAACGTACCGCCGCCGAGGTCATAGACGGCAATTTTCTGGTCTTTATGCTTTTTGTCGAGGCCGTAAGCCAGGGCCGCGGCCGTGGGCTCGTTGATGATGCGCTTCACGTCGAGGCCGGCGATGGCACCGGCTTCTTTGGTAGCCTGGCGCTGGGCGTCGTTGAAGTACGCGGGCACCGTGATAACGGCTTCGGTTACGGGCTGGCCGAGGTAGTCTTCGGCCGTCTGCTTCATTTTCTGGAGCACCATGGCCGAAATCTCCTGCGGGGTGTACTGGCGGTCGCCGATTTTCACGCCCACGGTGTTGTTCGAGCCCGAAGCCAGGTCATACGCCACGTGCTTTTTCTCTTCCCCTACTTCGGAGAAGTTGCGGCCCATGAAGCGCTTGATGCTGGCGATGGTGTTTTTGGGGTTGGTTACGGCCTGGCGCTTGGCGGGGTCGCCCACTTTGCGCTCGCCCTTGCCCCCGTCGAGGAATGCGACGATGCTGGGGGTGGTGCGGCGGCCTTCGCTGTTCGGAATCACAACGGGTTCGTTGCCTTCCATTACGGCCACGCACGAGTTGGTGGTGCCGAGGTCAATGCCGATGATTTTGCCCATGAGTAGGGTGTTGGTTAGATTAGGTGGAGTGTCAGGTCAAGTGCGGCCTTGCAGCCACAGCCGGGGGATTACAAGCAACGTACCAGCGTGCCGGAAGGCCGTTTTTGGTGACAGATTGTCACCGATTCGGCAGCCAGCATATAGTAATCCGACGAGGTGGCGGGAATTGTTGCGTTAGGCCAGAATTTTCCTGACAGGGGTGCAGAGTTGCTAGCAGCGGTAACTTGCTTGTCTCCAATAAAAATCAGATGACCGATAAATTACTCCTTATCCTAGACCTTGATGAGACATTAATCCACGCTACTTCAACCAAGCTGGGTGATGATTTCGCCTTCCAGATTTATCACTATTACGTTTACATACGTCCAGGTCTGGAGGAGTTTATCGCATTTTGTGCCCAGAGGTTCCAGCTTGCAGTATGGTCATCAGCAAGCGACGACTATGTAGCAGAGGTTGTCAAAAGGATTATTCCCAAGGATGTAGAATTGGCTTTTGTATGGGGACGCACCCGATGCACCCCATTGTTGTCGCCCCCAATAGATGAGTTTGGCTACTATAACACGGATAACCCAAGCCATTATGAGTACGCTAAACTGCTCAAAAAAGTCAGACGTCTAGGCTTTGATACAAAGAGAATACTCATCGTAGACGACACGCCGGAGAAGGTTAGAAACTGCTATGGGAATGCCATTTATCCGCAGCCTTTTCTAGGAAATCCAAATGATAATGAGCTGATGCTTCTTGCCCAGTATTTAGATAAGCTAAAGTCCGAACAAAACGTCCGTGGCATAGAAAAGCGGGATTGGCGTTTACCGTTCCTTCCAAAGTAAATTTCAACGACAAGCAGGCTGCCGAAAAAACGGACTCCTGTTAAGCAAGCTACTTAGCGGGACGCGGCGGCAATGCCTGCCCCCCCTTGGGCGACTTCACCGCCACTTTCCGATTCGCCGGGTCTTTCGTCATCGAGAACTTCGCCTTGAGCTTGCGCGACTCTTCCGGCGTGAGCTCACGCCACTCGCCGGGCTGCAGGGCGCCCAGGGCCAGCTCGTCGATGCGGGCGCGGATGAGGCGCAGGCAGGGCAGGCCCACGGTGGCGCACATCTTGCGCACCTGCCGGTTCATGCCCTGGGAAATGCGAATTTCCAGCCAGCTGGTGGGGATGCTGGCCCGGTAGCGAATAGGAGTGCTGCGCGCCCACAGCCCGGCCGGCTCCGGTATTTCGGCGGCCTGGCCGGGGAGGGTTTTACCTTCATTGATGACGACGCCGCGGCGCAGCTTTTCCAGGGCTTCTTCGGTCACGCTGCCTTCTACCTGGGCCCAGTAGGTTTTGGGTACTTTGAACTTGGGGTCGCTGAGGCGGTGCTGCAGGCCTTTGTCGTCGGTGAGCAGGAGCAGGCCCTCGCTGTCGAAGTCGAGCCGGCCCACGGGGTAGATGCCGGGCACGGGCACGAAGTCCTTGAGCGTGGCGCGGCCGTGCTCGTCGGTGAACTGGGTGAGGACTTCGTAGGGCTTGTTGAGCAGGATGTAGCGCATGGTGAAGGCGGAAAGGCAGTAGCGCGAACTTTGTAGTTCGCGTCGTTGAACGATTATCGTTCCGGGGCGCGAACTACAAAGTTCGCGCTACTGGGCCCGCCACCACGGAGCGGTGGGCAGGGGGCCGGCGTCCAAAGTTACGGGCTCGCCCAGGCGCGGGGTGGTGAGGGGCAGGTGCTGGCGCATGGCGGCGGCGCTGGCGCGCTCCACGGGCTCGTTCCAGGTGTGCAGGGCTTCGGTGAAGGCGCCCCAGTGCACGGGCAGCATCACCCTGGCGCGCACGTCGACGGCGGCCTGTACGCTTTGCTCGGGCTTCATGTGGATTTCGGCCCAGCGCTCATTGTACTGGCCGCACTCCATCAGGGCCAGGTCGAAGGGGCCGTACTGCTGGCCGATGCTGGCGAAGTGGGGGCCGTAGCCGCCGTCGCCGCTGTAGAAGACGCGCTTGGCGGGCGTTTGCAGCACCCAGGAGCTCCAGAGCGTGGAGTTGCGGTTGCTCAGGCCGCGGCCGGAGAAGTGGCGGCTGGGCGTGCAAGTCACGCTCAGGCCGCCGGGCAGATGGGCTTGGTCCCCCCAGTTCATTTCCTGGATGCGCTCCGGCGCCACGCCCCAGGCCCGCAGGTGGGGGCCTATGCCCAGGGGCACGTAGAACTTCCCAACCTTGTCCTTGATGGTGCGGATGGTTTTGTAGTCGAGGTGGTCGTAATGGTCGTGCGAGATGAGCACTGCCGCTATGGCCGGCAAATGCTCGGGGGTGATGGCCAGCGCGGGGTTATAGCGGTTGGGCGTCACCCAGCTCAGCGGGCCCATTTCCACGCTCAGCATGGGGTCGAGCAGCACGTTCTGGCCGGCTATTTCCACCAGGCTGGCCGAGTGGCCAAACCAAGTGACGCGCACCACGTCCGGCGTTTTGCGGGTGATGCTGAGCGAATCGAGCGGCAAGGTGGGCAGGGGGCCGGGCGGCTTGGACTGCGGCGACTTCTTGAACATAAAATTCCACAGCGTACCCACCATGCTACCCCCGGTGGACACGCTGGTGGGCACCAGGTTCACAAACTCGCCGTTCTGGTAGTGGCCAGACTGGGCGTAGCGGGCCTTATCGGCCTCCGAGGGCTTGCCCCCAAACTCGGGGCTGGAGCTGGTGAAGGCCAGGGCGCCCACGAGCACGAGGCCGATAATGCTGCTGGTGGTCAAGAGAAAGGTTTTTAAGGCTTTTCGCATTCGTAGAGTTAAAAGTTAAAAGTGAAGAGTTAAAAGGCGGGTGGGTTAACTTTTAACTCTCAACCTTTAACTGATTTCGCCAGGGCCACAATATCCCGCACTTCCAGCACGGGCTTGGGGTAGCCGGTCTGGATGGCGGCAATCATGGCCTGGCCCACTTCCTGAATGGTGGAGGCGTAGCCCAAATTGCGGGTAAGCGGGTAGAGCCAGCCTATGTATTTGTACATGGACAACACGCGCTGCTGGCCGGCCGTGGGCTTCATAAAGCCGGGGCGGAACATGTAGGCGTGGCGGAAGGGCAGGGCCAGCAGCTCGTTTTCGGTGCGGCCTTTCACGCGGGCCCAGTGCTGGCGGCTCTGCTCGCGGCTGTCGGTGCCCGCGCCGCTCACGTAGGTGAAGCTCAGGCCGGGATTGAGGCGCAGCAGGGTCTGGGCCACGTGCAGCGTCAGGTCGTGGGTGATGCGCTCGTACTCGGCCTTGCTGATGCCAACCGACGAAATGCCGGCGCAAAAAAAGCAGGCGTCGTAGCCCCGCAGCTGGTCTTCCACGGCGGTGAGGTTCTGCAGGTCGGGCACCAGCACCTCGCGCAGCTTGGGGTGGCTTATGCCGCAGGGGCGACGGCTGAGGCTCAGCACGGCCTCAACGGCAGGGGTTTGCAGACATTCGAGCAACACGCCCTCGCCCACCATGCCGGTGGTACCGGTGATAATGACTTTCAAGCTCATGGAGTGAGTAAGTGAATCACTACCAATGACGGGCTTGAGCTGCTGGTGTTTTAAAGCTGACCGAATAATTTGTCAAACCTCACCCCCGGCCCCGGTTCGCTTGAAGCGCAAAGCCCGCGGCGAGGGGGAGCCAAGCGACCCCAATAATCAATCGAAACAGGCTCCCCACTCTGTTGGGAATGCGCATCAAGCATTTTTCGGAGCCAGGGGTGAGGTTTTACACGCTGCCTGAGTACTTGCGGGTGGCCCACTCCACCGTCAGCAAGGCCAGAATCAGGAAAAACAGCCACTTCTGGTTGATGAGGTCCTTGAGCTCTTCCTCGGCCGTGATGACAGGCTTGAAGTTGGCCTGCTGCAGGTCCTGAGCGAGGCGGTCGAGCTGGCTGGGGTAGTAGAGGCGGCCGGCGGTGCGGCGCGAGAGCTGGGCCAGCAGGTTGTGGTCGGCGCGCGACTCCAGGGCTTCGAGGGGCTGCTCCTGCACCAGCAGCTCGCCAGCATCAGTTTGGGCCTGGCCGCCGAGGGTGGCCTTGGCCTCGTAGCGGTAGAGGCCGGCGGGCAGCGGGCCCAGGTGCAGGGGCGAGCCGTCTTCGGCGTTGGCGAAGTTGAAGCGGCGTGTGTTCTTTTTCTCGTCGGTGAGGGTGAGGCTGATGGGCTGGTTGTAGAGCCGCTCAAACACCGCGTTGTAGGTTTCGGCGCCTAGCGTCACGTCGTCCTGGGTGCCGAAGCTGTCCTGGGTAGGGTACACGTCGAGGCGCTTCTTGTTGGCGTTCTGCGTGAGCAGCTGCAGGGTGCGGATGATGAGCCGGTCGTAGGCCTCGGGCCGGTCGTCGTGCTCGACGGCCTCCTGCAGGCGCCACTGCCAGCTGCCCTCGGCCAGCAGCGTGGCCTGCCGTCGCTCGGCCGGGCCGCCGAATACCAGCAGGGGCTTCTGCGTGCCCAGCCGGCCCACCTTTTGCCAGAGGGCAGCCTCGGCGCCGGGGCCCAGGCGCAGGTCGCCGAAGGGCACCGTGGCCGGCGGGTAAGCCGCAAAGCGGCGGGCCGACTCCTCATCGGTGGCGAAGCGGGCAAAGCCGGGATTGGGCAGGGGCGTCACCTCGTCGGTCTGGGCGCCGCGAGGCTGAATGCTGAGGCCGGCGCCGAGCTGGTTGTAGGCGTTGAGGTTGGATTGAGCCCCGATGACGTACAGGGCGGGCACCTTGCGGGTATGCACCTGGGCCAGAATGTCGTCGCCGAGCCCGCCCTGGGCCGGCAGCTGGTGCAGGATAGCCACGTCGAAGTCGGCTCCTGGCTTCAGCGGCGCCACGCCGGGCAGGGCCAGGGTCAGGTCAAAATTGTCGTTGGCCAGGATGGCCGCCCGCAGTGCCTTGATATCGGGGTGGGGGGCGGCCCCGGCCAGCAGCACCCGCAGCTTGCCCTTCACAATCTCAATAAAGGCCGTGCGGGCATTGTTGAGGGGCGTGAACTCGCCCGGCTGGGGCGCGATGCGCACTTCGTAGCGGCGCTTGCCAGGGGCCGGGGCGGTGAGCTGAAAGGTGGTGCGCACCCGGCGCCGGTCGGCGGGCAGCTCCACCCGGCGCGAGTCCAGCACCCGGCTGCCCTCGCGCAGCTCCACAGTGGCCGTGCCGCCGGCGTAGCCTTCAAAGCCCAACTCGGCCTCAATCGGAAACTTGTTGCCGCTAAAGGCCACCCGGTTGTAGTTGAGCCCGGTGATGCGCAGGTCTTTTTTGGGTACCGTGTCGCCCAGGGCCACGCTGTACACGGGGAAGTTGTAGTCGGCGTACACCGGGCTGCGGCCCTGGTTCACGAGGCCATCCGACACCAGCACCACGGCCGCCAGGTTACGGTCGTCGTAGGCGTCGCGGGTGCTGCTGAGCAGCCGGTCGAGGTCGGTGGCCGCAGCCCCGAAGCGCAGTGAGTCAAGCCGGGCCGGGCGGTCGGCGGCGGCGGTAAGGTTGCGGGTTTCGACGGCAAAACCCTTATCGCGCAGGGCGGCCGCCAACCGGGGCAGGCCCGCCCGCACTTGGCTAAGGGCCGAGGCGGGCGTAAACAGTTCCACCGACTGGGAATTATCCACGGCCAGCACCACCGTCGGCGCCTCGGTGTGCGTGGTGGTGGTTTTAAGGAAGGGCGAGAGCAGCAGGTAGCATAGGAAGCTGACCACCACGAAGCGCAAAGCCGCCAGCGCGTAGTTAAGCTGCCGGCTCCACGGCGCCTTGGCCGAGTATTGCAGGGCCGCGTAGCCGGCTCCTACGAGCAGGCAGAGCGGGATAAACCAGGAGGAATAAGCGGTAGTAAGCAAACGGAGGTCGAATAGAAGCGAGCCGGCTGGCAAGAAGGCCAACGCAGGAAACAGGCAAAAATACTCCCGTAAGGTTGCGCCCGGGGCCGAAGCTGCGTAATGTATCTTTGTGCAACTGAAAAACAGTTGCTATTGTTGCATGAGTAAGCACGATAAACTTCTGGCCTGGCTACTTTCCCTGCCAGCTGATTTTACCTGGGATGAATTGCTTCGGCTGCTTCGGCCTTGGGCTACGAAGAGCAGGGGACAGGCAAAACCGGGGGCAGCCGCCGTGCTTTCGCTAATGCAGGTACAAGCGTAATTATTCGCCTACACCAGCCACATCCAGGCAACATCTTGAAGCAGTATCAGCTCAAGCAAATCATCGAACAACTTAATCTCCGCAAGCCATGAGCAGCGTATTGAAGCACGGCAGTTACACCGCCCGCGTCGAGTACAGCGCCGAAGACCGGGTGTTTTTCGGCAAGCTGGATGACATTACTGACCTTATATCCTTTGAAGGCCGCACAGTAGAAGAGCTGGAAAATGCCTTTATGGAAGCCGTAGAGGACTACCTAGCCTTGTGCGAGGCCACCGGCAAGCAGCCCGAAAAACCTTTCAAAGGCAGCTTCAACGTGCGAATGAACCCGGAACTGCACCGTCAGGCAGCCTTGGCCTCGCGGGAGCGCAACATGAGCTTGAACCAGCTTGTGGTGGAGGCAGTGCGGCGGTTTGTGTAGCTTATGCCTGTATAAAAATTGCTAATAGCCAGAACTAGAAAAAGGTCATCTATCGTGCGCAGTGCCAATTTTAACCGTGCCTACCAAAAGCTCTTGACTTCACGCTGGGTGATGTTTCCCCTGCTTTTGGTGCTTGGCTTTTCATGTGGACTTCTGTGCGCTGGGTATTTATGGGTAAAAAGTGGCTACGAGTTTCTGCCTGCAGAAATAGTGGTAAAGCCGCCGCCCCCTAACATGACAGTTTGCTTTCCCGCTACGGATTTTGCTGGGGCTTTGGCTTTTCAAAAGGAGTTAGCAATGCAAATGAGCACATCACGCTTGCACCAGTACAGCGACACCCTTATTGAAAGTGCCATTTAAGCCTGCCTAAAGGAAAGTAACGGAGACTTTATACTATTTCCGGTTAACGTAAGCCCCAATGGCTTTCAGGTGATTTCCAGTGACAGGAGCAGCTATTCAACTTACGGCAGTCATACGCTTATAACAGAGTCAGGCTGCTATTACCTGCACCCCATCCCGAAAAGACGAAGTGCAGATTATGACAGCCTGATTCAGCGACGGTGGCGCCGCTAGCCTGAAAATATGAAGGGAAAAGCTGAACTACGTCAGCATCCCGCCATCTACCTGTAGCACCTGGCCGGTGATGTACGCCGAGTCATCCGAAGCCAGGAAAGCCGTGGCCTTCGCTACGTCCTCGGGACGGCCGCCGCGCTTGAGGGGAATGGCTTTGCGCCACTCATCCACCTGCTTGGGGTCGAGGGCATCGGTCATTTCGGTTTCTATGAAGCCGGGGGCAATGGCGTTGCAGCGGATGTTGCGCGAGCCCAGCTCCAGGGCCACCGACTTGGTGAAGCCGATGATGCCCGACTTGGAAGCCGCGTAGTTGGCCTGCCCGGCGTTGCCCTTGATGCCCACTACGGAGGTCATGTTAATGATGGAGCCCGACTTGGCGCGCATCATAGGTTTAGTGGCGGCCTTGGTGAGGTTGAAGACGGACTTCAGGTTTACGTTCAGCACCTGGTCCCACTGCTGCTCGCTCATGCGCATAAGCAGGCCGTCCTGGGTGATGCCGGCGTTGTTGACGAGGATGTCGAGCTTGCCGAAGTCGGCCACTACGTCCTCCACCAGCTTTTCGGCCTGGGCGTAGTCGGAGGCGTCGGAGCGGTAGCCTTTTACTTTGGAGCCGTGCGCGGAAAGCTCGGCTTCGAGGGCCTGGCCTTTTTCGACGGAGGAGAGGTAGGTGAAGGCGACATCGGCGCCGAGCTGGGCAAAATGCGCCGCGATGGCGCGGCCAATTCCTTTGGAAGCGCCCGTCACGAGGGCCACTTTTCCGGTGAGTGTGTTGGTCATGGCGCGAAGGTAAGTAGCGCGAACTTTAGCTTGCGCTGACCTTTGGTTGTAGTTCGCGCCCTGGAACGATAATCGTTCAACGACGCGAACTACAAAGTTCGCGCTACTGCTGGCCTACCTTCGTGCCCGACTTATGCTTCATCACGACATCTGCATTCTCGGCGCCGGGCCGGGCGGCGCCACGGCGGCCCTTCACCTGGCTAATGCCGGCCAGCCCTGCCTGTTGCTCGACCGCGCCACCTTTCCCCGCGACAAAATCTGCGGCGACGCCCTTAGCGGCAAGGTGCAAAGCGAGCTGCGCCGCATTGCCGACACCTTGCCGGATGAGCTGGCCGCCGCGCCTTTTCAGGTGCCGAGCTGGGGCATCGACTTCTTCGCGCCCAACGGCCGCAAGCTGGGCGTACCCTTCCGCCCGCGCTTTAACAAGGAAACCGATAAGGCCGCCGGCCACGTCGCCAAGCGCATCGACTTCGACAACTTTCTCGTGGAGCAGGTGCGCCGCCGGCCCGAAATCACCTTCCGCGAAAACGTGGACGTGGCCCACACCGAGCGCACCGCCGAGGGCTGGCGCCTGCTCGACAAGGCCGGGCAGGAGCTGGCTACCTGTCGCCTGCTGCTGGTGGCCAATGGTGCACAGTCGGAGTTTGCCCGCAAAGTGGCCGGACATGCCCTGGAGCCCGACCATTACTGTGCCGGGCTGCGGGCCTACTACCAGAACGTGGCCGGTCTGAGTCCCGACAACTTCATCGAGCTGCACTTCATTCAGGACTTCCTGCCCGGCTACCTCTGGGTGTTTCCCCTGCCCAACGGCGGGGCCAACGTGGGCGTGGGCATGTTGTCAAAAACCGTAGCCAGGAAGAAGGTGAATTTGCGGCAGCGGCTCGATGAGATTCTGCAGACGCACCCCGCTTTGAAGGACCGGTTTGCCGGGGCTGAGCGGCAGGGGCCGGTGCGGGGCTTCGGCCTGCCGCTGGGCTCTAAGCGCCGGGCCCTATCAGGGGCGGGCTACCTGTTGCTCGGCGACGCCGGCTCCCTCATCGACCCCTTCAGCGGTGAGGGTATTTCGCACGCCATGGTGAGCGGGCGCCACGCGGCGGTGTGGGCTGCCGAGGCCGTAAAAAAAGCCGACTTCTCGCCGGCTTTTTTAAAGAACTACGACAACGCGGTGTACAACCGCCTATGGCAGGAGCTGCGCCTGAGCCGGGTGATGCAACGCCTGCTCAACTTCCCCTCGCTGTTCAACTTCGTGGCCAACCGGGCGGTGAAAAACCCCACGCTGGCCGAAACGCTGTCGATGATGTTTCTGGACCTGGACCTGCGGGAGCGGCTGCGCAAGCCGAGTTTTTACTTCCGCTTGCTTTTCGGCGACTGAGTTTTGCCTTTGGCCGCGGCCGGCTGCTCGAGGCCGCCGTTGCCCACGTAGCGGCGCAGGCTCTTGGCCGCGTCGGGGTTGAGCTTGCTGGCGTGCTCCAGGTCGGCCCGCGCTTCTTTCAGTCGGTCGAACGAGGCGTAGCTGATGCCGCGGTACTCCCAGGCATCGGCGTAGGCAGAGTCCAGCTCAATGGCCTTGGTGAAGTCGCCCACGGCCGACTTATACTGGTACATCTGCATCTTGGCCACGCCCCGCCCGAAGTACGACTCCTTGTCGTCGGGGCGGTACTTGAGGGCGCTGCCAAAGTCGGCCGCCGCCGGCTTATACTGCTTTAGCATCAGCCGGTTCACACCGCGGTTGTAGTAGGCATCGGGGTTGTTGCGCAGGTAGCGGATGGCAGCGGTGTAGTCGGGCATGGCCTCCTTATACTGCTTGAGGTAGCTTTTGGCCTTGGCCCGCTCCAGGAGGGCACGGGGGTTCTTGGGGTTGATGATGAGCGAGGCTTCGGCGTTGGACAGCATCTGCCGGTATTCGGCTGTCGACATTTTTTTGGCTTTCTCCCGTTCGGCCGAGGCTTCTTTAGCTGATGGCGCGAGAGGGTCGGGCTTGTCGGACGCGAGGGCCGCAGCCACGGCCTCATCCGACGCGGCCGGGCTGCTGGCGGCCGTGTTGCTGGCCGCAGCGGTGGTATTGGTGGCCGCGCCGGCGCCGGCTGCGGCTGGTGCAGTTGCATCGGGCGCAGTGGTAGCAGCCCCGGTTGAGTCGGGGCGGGCGGCGGACGGAGCCGCCGTCATGGGTGAGCTGGTGTTGGTGGGCCGCTCGGTTTCGTTGGTGGAAGCGCAGCCGCAGAGGAAAGCAAGCAGCCCAAAAATGGCCGCTGGGAAGCGAAGAACTTGTTTCATTTCAGAATCTTGGGGAAGGCTAGCGACAAGCTGTGCCGTAGCTCGCCCTTATACGGAGGCGGGGCGAGATTCGCTGCCTCAGATTGGAAGCCTGCGCGGTGGGTCTGCCCACCGCTCACCAACCGTCGCACCCCAAAATCCGGGCGGCGCTGCGGCGCAGTGCAGGGCTGCGGCTATCTTTGCGGCCCAATCCCGGGAGGTGCCCGCCGCCCCCGTTTTTTCCTCTCTTTCTCACAGTACGTTTTATGGCATTGCAATTTGATTTGGTAGTGGTGGGCAGCGGCCCCGGCGGGTACGTAGCCGCCATCCGGGCTTCGCAGCTGGGGCTGAAAGTGGCAGTTATCGAGCGGGAGTCGCTGGGCGGCATCTGCCTCAACTGGGGCTGCATCCCGACCAAGGCCCTGCTCAAATCGGCGCAGGTGTTTGAGTACATGCAGCACGCCTCCGACTACGGCATAACCGTGAAGGATGCCAGCTATGACTTCGGGGCCGTGGTGCAGCGCAGCCGCGGCGTGGCCGATGGCATGAGCAAGGGCGTGACCTTCCTGCTCAAGAAAAACAAGGTGGAAGTGATTTCCGGCACCGGCAAGCTGCTGGCTCCCGGCAAGGTGGAAGTAACCAAGGCCGACGGCGGCAAGGAAACCGTGGAAGCCAAGCACATCATCCTAGCCACCGGTGCCCGTTCGCGCGAGTTGCCGGCCCTGCCCATCGACGGTAAGAAAATCATCGGTTACCGCCAGGCCATGGTGCTGCCCGCGCTGCCTAAGCGCCTGGTGGTGGTGGGCTCGGGCGCCATCGGCGTCGAGTTTGCCTACTTCTACCGCACCATGGGCTCGGAAGTGACGGTGGTGGAATTCATGCCCCGCATCGTGCCCGTCGAAGACGAGGAAGTATCGCGCCAGATGGAAAAGTCCTTCAAGAAAATCGGCATCAACGTGATGACCAGCGCTGAAGTGACCAAGGTGGACACCGCCGGCGAGGGCTGCAAGGTGACCATCAAAACCGCTAAGGGCGAGCAGCAGATTGACTGCGACGTAGTGCTGAGCGCCGCCGGCGTGGTCACCAACCTCGAAAACATCGGCCTCGAAGAGCTGGGTATCAAGGTGGAGCGCGGCCGCGTGATTGTGGACGACTACTACCAAACCAACGTGCCAGGCATTTATGCCATTGGCGACATCGTGCCCGGCCCCGCGCTGGCCCACGTGGCTTCGGCCGAAGGCATCATCTGCGTGGAGAAAATTGCCGGCCACCACCCCGAGCCGCTCAACTACCAGAATATTCCCGGCTGCACCTACGCCCAGCCCGAAATTGCCAGCGTGGGCATGACGGAAAAAGAAGCCAAGGAGAAAGGCTACGACGTGCTGGTGGGCAAGTTCCCCTTCTCGGCCTCGGGTAAGGCCAGTGCCGCCGGCGCCAAGGACGGCTTCGTGAAGGTCATCTTCGACAAGAAGTACGGCGAGTGGCTCGGCGCCCACATGATTGGTGCCAACGTAACCGAGATGATTGCCGAAGTGGTAGTGGCCCGCAAGCTCGAAACCACTGGCCACGAAATCATCAAGGCCGTGCATCCGCACCCCACCATGAGCGAAGCCGTGATGGAAGCCGCGGCAGCGGCTTACGGTGAGGTAATTCACCTGTAATTTTCTCGCTTCCAAAACAAAAAAACCAGGCCGCCAGCCTGGTTTTTTTGTTTTAAGGTGGCTAGATTCGCCTCCTTCCACTACCCCTTACACAATGGATTCTACCGCCAACATTCTCCTCTACCAGGCCCCTGACGGGCAAACGCAGCTGGAATTACAGCTCGACCAAGAAACTGTCTGGCTGACGCAGGCGCAGATGGCGGAATTGTTCGGCCGGGAGCGTAGCGTGATTACAAAACACCTGCGTAATGTTTTCCGAACGGGAGAATTGGATGCAGAAAGCAATGTGCAAAAAATGCACATTGCCTCTTCTGATAAGCCGGTGGCCTACTATAATCAGGATGTCATAATTTCAATTGGCTACCGAGTCAATTCTATCAAAGGCACCCATTTTCGTAAATGGGCCACGCAGGTGCTACGCCAATACCTGGTGCAAGGCTATGTGCTGAATGACAAGCGCCTGCGCGAAAGCGCCCGCCAGCTGGCTGACCTGAAGCGGCTGGTGCAGCTGCAAGGGGAGGTAGCAGCGAATCAGGAGCTGACTTCCGACGAATCGGCGGCGCTGCTGCGGGTGCTGGGCGACTACGCCCGGGCGCTTGATGTACTTGACCAGTACGACCACCAGCGCCTGCAGGTGCGCGGCACGGCCAGCGCAGAGCCTTTCGTACTCACCTACGAGGCGGGCTTGGAGGCAGTGGAAGGGCTACGCACCCAGTTTGGCGGCAGCGCGTTATTTGGGCGGGAGAAAGACGCTTCCTTTCAAAGCTCGGTGCGCAGCATCTACCAGAGCTTCGACGGGCAGGATTTATACCCCAGCGTGGAGGAGAAAGCCGCCAATCTGCTCTATTTCGTGGTGAAAAACCACTCGTTTTCGGATGGCAACAAGCGCATTGCCGCCTTCTGTTCGTTTGGTTTCTGGACCGCAACTACTGCCTGTACCGCCCCGATGGCACGCGCCGTTTGGCGGATAATGCCCTGGTGGCCCTCACGCTGCTTATTGCCGAGAGCAAACCCGAGGATAAAAACACGATGGTGACGCTGGTGGTGAACCTGATTAACGGCGAGAATTGATTGGGTGCGAATGGCCAGCCGCACCTGTCCATTAGCTGCGCTGGCCTTGCAGCAGGGCCTGACCGCGGAGCAGGATGCGCAGGCCCTTGCGCTTGATGGGAATGTGGGCGCGGGTTTTGGTGTCTTCTTCCAAGCGGTATTTGTAGGCCGCCAGAATGTCGCGGTAGGAGAGGATGCCGCTTACAACCGGCTTTTCGTCCGGCGTGAGGACCGGCAGCACGTCCACGTTTTCGCGGGCCATGCATTCGACGGCCGTGCGTAGCGAGTCGGTAGCAACGACGGTGGCCGATTGCGGCTCCATGAGGCTGCCGATGGGGGCAGCGCCGTCGAGCTGGCGGCCAAACAATACGGCCAGGCTCACCAATCCGGCAAAGGCGCCGTCGGCATCGACCAGCACCAGGTGCTGACCTACCTGCTGGGGCTCGCGCTCGGCCCATTCGCGCACCTGCTGAATGCTGTTGTCGGTGCTGATGGCCACCACACCCTCGCGCAACACGCGGCTGACAGGTACTTTCTCCAGTTCATCGGGCTGGTAGGTGTCCGGGGTTTTCACGCCGCGGCGGGCTATTTTCTCGGTCATGATGGTGTTGCCCATCAGGAAAAAGGATACGAGGTAGGAGCCAGTGCAGGCGCCCAGCAGCGGCAGCAGGGCAGCCGACTGCCCCGTGGCTTCCACCGCAAACACGATGGAGGTGAGCAGGGCCCGCGCCGCGCCCGCAAACATGGCCGCCATGCCCACCAGCGCCGCCAGCGGCAGCACAATGTCGGCGGCCGGGAAGAAGTGGCGGACGGCCAGGCCCAGCAGGGCGCCCGTGGCTCCGCCGATGGTAAGCAGGGGCGCCAGCGTGCCGCCGGAGGTGCCGCTGCCCAGCGAAATGGCCCACGACACAAACTTGAGCAAGCATAGCGACAGCAGGATGCCGAGCGGCAGCTGGCCCGACAGCACCGCGGAAATATTCTCGTAGCCCACGCCCAGCGTGCGCGGAGCAAAGTAGCCGACAATGCCGACAGCCAGGCCGCCCAGCGCCGGCCACCACGCCCAGTGCAGCGGCAACCGCTCGAAGCTGTCCTCGATGAAGTAGACAATCTTGGTGACCAGCACCGAGGCCAGCCCAACGACCAGGCCAATGGCGCTGTAAGCGGCCAGGGCCACGTTGCTGGGGGCCAGCAGCGCGGGCATAGGAAACACCGGACCTTGCTCGAAAAATAAATGATGCCCGGCCGCGCCGGTGATGCAGGCCAGGGCCACGGGCAGCAGGGAGCGGGGCGAAAACTCAAACAGCAGCAGCTCGATGGCCAGGAAGATGGCGGCAATGGGCGTGCCGAAGATGGCCGACATGCCCGCTGTGGCGCCCGCCGCCAGCAGAATCTTGCGCTCGTGGTGGGTGATTTTGAGCAATTGGCCCAGCGTGGAGCCCAGCGCCCCGCCGGTGGCAATGATGGGCCCCTCGGCGCCAAACGGGCCGCCTGTACCAATGGAGATGGCCGCTGATAGCGGCTTGAGGTACATGATGGAAGGCTTAATCCGGCTCTGGTTGGTCAGAATCTGCTCCATGGCCTCGGGGATGCCGTGGCCCCGAATGGCCTTGGAGCCATACAGGGCCATGAGGCTGACGACAAAGCCGCCGATGACCGGAATCAGGATAACGCCCAGGCCCAGGCGGTTGTCGGCCGGGCTGTGGTAGGCCAGCGACAGCTGCCCGAAAAAGGCCAGGTTAGTGAAGAGGTTAATCAGGGCGACCAGCAAGCGGGCTACGCCGCACATGGCCACGGCCACCAGCACGGCCAGCAGGGCCATGCGCACGAGCCGCTTCTTGTCGAGCGCCACCCGCGGGGCAAGGTCGGCGGCCTGGGACTGTAGCAGGGAGGGAGCCACGGGAATGCCGCGGCTGAGGCTGGGAGAGTGTTTCATAGCAAATAGGAGAGTGCCAACAAAGCTAGCCCCAGCCGCATGAGGGAATACTGAACAGCAGGCGCGGGCAGCCACAATGGCCAGCTGGTCTTCACATCCTTAAGCTGGTAGTTAGCTGCCTAAATCAGGCTGTTGACCCACTACTGCTTGGAATTAAAATATGGCTGCCTGCAAGTTTGTAGGGTGCTTTTCGGGCATGAGCTGCCCTGGGATAAGCACAGCCGTCTCCGCCTTTTTCAACCTGCTGCTTATGAAAACACCACTACTCTGGCTGACTCTGGCCTTTTTCGCACTGGGGGCCGCACCGGCCCTGGCCCAAGCGCCCGGGGTGGGCTTGGGCACCACGGCCCCCAACCCCTCGGCCGCCCTCGACATCGTGAATTCGAGCAAAGGGGTGCTGCTGCCGCGCATCTCCCAGGCCGCGCGCCTGGCCATGGGCACGGCGCCCAACCCGGCCCCCGCCACGGGCCTGATTGTGTACCAGATGGACGCGCAAAGCGGGTTCTACTACAATGCCGGCTCGCCCGGCACGCCCCGCTGGGTGCGCCTGACCGATTCGGAAGGCGTGAACTACAGTCCCGGCACAGGCTTGCAAGTGGGGCCGGGCCCGCTGGGCCAGACGGTGCAGGTGGGCAACCCCAGCTCCGATGCCTCGGACCGGTTTCCGCTGGCCGCGGAATACCCCGACACCAAAGTAGCCTACCTCTACACCGCCGCCGAGCTTAGTGCGGCCGGGCTGCGGGCGGGCCGCATCAATCAGCTGGAGTTTTTCGTGCGGGCCAAGTTCAGCACCCAACCCTACTTTTCGTTCAACATCCGGCTGGGCCAGACCACGGCTACCACGTTGGCTGGCTTCCCAACGGCGGCGTTTTTCAACGTGTATAGCGGCAATTACACGAGTGTGGCCGAGTGGAACACCTTCAGCCTGGGCTCCTTCACCTGGGATGGCACCAGCAACCTCGTCCTGCAAATCTGCTACGACAACAATACGGCGGGGCTAAGCGACCTGCTCAACATGCGTACCTCGGCGGCTCAGTCGGCCTACGGCTTTGCCGAAACCGACAATGCCACCCCCGGCTGCTCCCTGACCTCGCCTTCGGCCGGGGCCATCCTGGCGCCCACCGACCGGGTGCCGGTGGTTCGCTTCTCGCAGAACGGCGCTTATACGCTGCCGCCCGTCACCACCGCCCAGGCCGGGCAGGTGCTCACGATGCAGAACAACGGGCAGGCCCAGTTTCAAAACCCCACCTGGACGCAGGCCAACAACCGGCTGTTTGCCACCAACACCAACTCATTCGTGGGCATCGGCACCCGCTACCCGGCCGGGCGCTTCAACCTGGTAACGGACTTTTCCGGCACCGCCGATGACTACCTGTTTGACGAGTATAACAACAACGGCGACCAGGGCATCTACTTCCGTCGGGGATATGGCACGGCAGCCAATCCGCAGGACCTACCCAACGGCTATACCAATGGTACGCTGCTGGGCCACATCAACTTCTCGGGGCGCTACAATGGCAGCATGAGCTACAGCGGCTCGCGCATTGCCAGCTACTACCGCGGCAACGGGCTCAACAACCGCTCGGACCTGCGCTTCTACACCAGCGGCAGCGGCAGCGAGCGGATGCGCATCGACACTACCGGCCGGGTGGGCATTGCTACCGCTTCGCCCCTGGCCATGCTCGACCTGCGGGCCGGGGCCAACTCCAACGGCAGCGGTGACCCCGTGGCCATGGCTTTTCAGTACGTCGGCGGCGGCTACCGGCACTGGCTGCGCACCCGCCACCAGGGCAACCTCAACGCAAGCGGCAATGCCTTCGACTTTTTTCTGAACAACAGCAACACTGCAGCCGGTAGCAGCGCCCCTGCTACCGGTACCCTGCCAGCACTTACCATCGAAAATGCGGGCAGCATCGTACGCCTGGGCGTGGCCACCACCGGAACGCCCAGTGGCCGACTGCACGTGCTCAACGATAATGGCGGCAACGGCGTGGCCGACGACTACCTGTTTGACGAGTACGGTTCCTTTACGGGCGGTGCCCAAGGCATCTACCTGCGTCGGGCCTACGGCACGGCCGCCTTACCCAACGACCTGCCGGATGGCACCGATGATGCCAACGCCACCATGCTGGGCAACCTCACCTTTGTGCCGCGGTTTGGAGGCTTCGGCCTCAACTATACTGGCTCGCGCATTGCCGGCTTCTACCGCGGCAACGGCGCTACCCTTAGCACCGACCTGCGCTTTTACACCAGCGGCAGTGCCGAGCGGATGCGTATCGACCAAGCAGGCAACATCGGCATCGGCACCAGCACGCCTGGCACCCGTCTGCACGTGTCGGGCAACGACAACACCGCCACCACCGGTACCATTACGGTGCAGAGCGGCCCCCAGCTGATGTATATCGACGGCAACGAGCTGGACTCGAACGAGGCCATTTACCTGCAGAATAACAACGCCCTCAACGTGTCGCTGGTGCGCGGCGGGGGCCGCGTGGGCGTGGGCATCGACAACCCCGTCTCGCGGCTGGGCAACACCACCAATAATGTAATCGATGCCCAGGGCTTTGGCATCCGAACCTCCTCGATTACCTGGGAAGTAAACCAGGACGGCTACGCGGCTGCGTTTTTCAATGCCAACACGGCCAACAACGGGCGCGGGCTGGCTGTGAAAATTGCCGCTAACACTCCCGGTGCCACCGGTTTCGAGGTAAGCCAGGGCACGGTAGCTACTGCTGCCGGCACCTCACTGTTCAAGGTGCGCGGCGACGGCAACGTGGGCGTGGGCACGGCCGGCCCCGCCGACCGCCTGCACGTGGCGGGCGGCATCACCCGCCTCGAAGCCAATGCTGCCGCCCTGCGTCTGGTGGGCACCGACCATGTGTATCAGGAGTTCTTCGCTGACGGCATTGCCGCCGGCCGCCGCGGCTGGCTGGGCTACGGCAGCGCCGCCGATAACAGCCTGACTTTGCGCAACGAGCTAGGCGCGGGCTGCTCGGCGACGCTAAGCAGCGACGGCAATTTCTACGTGGACGGTACCTTCGTTTCGGCCTCCGACCAGCGCCTGAAGCGTGATATCCGGCCCCTCGATGGCTCGGCCCTGCGTGGGGTGCTGGGCCTGCGCCCGGTGCGCTACCACTACCTGCCCGGCCATGGCCCGCAGACTGAGCAAATCGGCCTCATTGCCCAGGAGGTACAGAAGCTGTACCCGGAGCTGGTCACCCAGAACGAAAGCACCGGCTACCTCGGCATTAACTACGCCCAACTCACGCCCGTGCTCATCCAGGCCATTCAGGAGCTAACGGCCAAGCTCACGGCCAGCGAAGCCCGCGTGCAACAGCTGGAGCAGGCTCAGGCCCAGCAAACCGCCGACCTGGCCCGCCGCCTGCAGGCCCTGGAAGCCCTGCTGCCGGCCAGCCCGGCGCGGGCCGGAAAATAGACTGCCCACAAAATTGATTGGCAAAAAGCCCCGGCATCCTCGGATGCCGGGGCTTTTTATTTAACCTTATTGCGGAATGGCAATGAGCGCCGCGTTGAAGTCGAGGTGTTTGAAGGAAGGCGCCAGCTGCGCATCGAGCGCTGGTTTGTCGTTTATAAAGCGTATCGTGTTGGCCTGCTCCATGTTCCAGGAGCCGAGGTAATGCAGCTGGCCCGGCTTAACGGTGAACAGGTAGCGCGTGCTGCTTAGCGGTGGGTTGCTGGCCACGGCTCCGGCTTTTTGCAGGCTTTCGGAGTGCAAATCAGAGCCGTACCATTTGCTTTCCGCAAATTCGTAGGAGTACAGCGCGTACCGGCCGGGCGGCAGCGCGTAGCAGAAGGAATTTTCCTTACGGGAGCGCAGGGCCGGCTTAACGACGAAGCTGTATATCCGGCCCGTCTTAGTATTTACCACCCGGATGTACTGGGTCAGGCCGCCGCTGGTAAAGCCCAGGCGTTGAATACAATTACCATACACAACCCCGAGGTTGGACGGAATGCTGCGCTGGTAAGAGCCCCAGCTTTCCAGCACGGGCAGCAGCTTATGAGCCGGCGGCCGGTTGCGGGCAACCAGCACCTCCAGCGAGTCATACAACCGACCCTGCGGAGCGTTGCCTGGCTGAATGCTAAAGATTAGGGGAGTGGTAAAGGAAACCCGCACGGGCCGGCCATTCTGGGTGCCGGGCTTCCATTTGATGCGGGTCAGCCGCCGGGCATTGCGCAAGGCTTCCGCGTCCAGGTCGGGCCGTATGCCCTTTGCAAGCCTGATGTCGACGGTGCGGCCTTCGGCATCAACGGCGAACGAGAAATACACCCGCCCGCTTACGCCATCGCGCAGGGCCAGTGGCGGGTATTTCAGGCTGTCGTTCAGGAATTTTATAAGCCGCTGAGAAGAAGTGCGGCTGCTGTCGCCGGGTCCGAGAATCGGAAACTGGGGTAGTTGCTCGGTGTAGTGCTTACCCTCGGTCGTATCTGCCGAAGCGGTGGTTGACTGGCCTACTGCACGGCCTGCCCAAAACACCAGGAGCAGGCCCCCGATAATCGAAAAACAATAGCGCATAATAGCCTAAAGTTACGCCCTGAGCGCGGTAGCGGCTTTAATCGACAACGGGCTCCAGTGGCACGGCCGTCCGGGGCTTGCGGCTCACCAGCCACACCCCTAGGAAGATAAGCACCGCCTGCCCGGCCTTGCCCCAGGTGAGGTGGTCTTTGCCCAGACCCACGGCGATGAGCACGGCCAGCACCGGCTGCAGGTAGATGTACACCCCCAGCAGGGCCGGAGAAGCATACTTCAGGGCCCAGTTGTTCAGCAGGTAAGCAAGGATGGTGAGGCAGATGACCATGTAGGCAATTTCGGCCCAGATGTAGGCCGGGAAGCTGGCGTAGTTAGCCGTCAGCACGTCGCGCCAGCCGAAGGGCACGGCAATGAAGGCGCCCACCAGAAAGCTGCGCCCCAGCACCGTGAAGGCGTGGTACTTGCGCATGAGCGGCGTGACAATAACCAGATAGATGCCGAACACCGTGGCGTTGAGCAGAATGAACACATTGCCCAGCGTGGCCCGCGGATACACCGCCGCCTGCACGTCGCGACTCAGGATGAGCAGGGCCGCGCCCAACATGCCCACGGCGATGCCCAGCACCCGCGGCAGCGTAATCTTCTCGCTGAGCAGAAAGGCCGAGGCCACGACGACCACGATGGGCGCGAAGGTTTGCAGCAGCGAAGCATTAATGGGTGAGGTCAGGTTCAGGCCCGAGAAAAACAACAGCTGGTTTACGCCGATGCCGCAGATGCCGCACAGGATGGAGCGGATGGTGTCGGCCCGGCCCCGGATTTTGTCCTGGGGCGCTACGAAGAACTTGACAATGGCAAAGAACACGGTGGCCCCCACGATGCGCAGCGTGACGATGCCGAAGGGGCTGAGGTAGCGCGGCATCACGTCCTTGGACAGGCTGTAGTTGGCTGCGTAGATGAGGGCGACGAGGAAAAGGGCCGCGTGGACGCGGAAGGAGTTACGCATGTGGGGCAAAGGTAGGGCCCCAGGGTGCGGGCCGGCCCTTTAACCGGGCGTGCCAGCGGCAAGTTTCGCAGCGGGAATGCTAGCGGCCGGCTGCGCCGCCAGGCTCAGCTGCCGCAGCGAAACCACGTGCAGCCAGTAGGCCAGGGGCACCAGCAAGCCCGGCAGCCACACGAAGGGAAACTCGGCAATGATGGTGTTGGCCGGACCGTCGAAAAACTGGCGGAACGGCGAGGGCGTGCAAAGCAGGGCCGTCACCACAATGTTGAGCAGCAGGCCCAGCCCGGCCAGGTTCCACAGCACCAGCACTAAGCGGGGCACGCCGCGCCAGGCCAGCCACGCCGCCACAGGGGCCGTGAGGCCGGTCAGCACGTCGAGGTTGCGGCCCTCAAAGCTCATGTCGCGGGGGATGGTGCCGTGCACGAACAGCAGCCACAGCCCCAGCTCTACCACCACGCGGAAGCTCTGCAGGCCCAGCACCCAGGTAGGGGGAATGCGCCGAAGCAGTTGGGTAAAGGCGTCCGTGCGGGCCAGCAGCACCAAAGCCAGCAGAGGCGGCGCAATGACCAGCAGCATGCGGGGTGGCAGGGTTTGGAAGTTGCGCAGAAAGCCCGTGGCCGCCAGCCCGGCCAGCCCTAGCAGCCAGCCGCCCAGCACCAGCGCCGTAGCACGCCAGCGGCGGCGCTGCACGGCCAGGGGCCAGTCGGTGCGCGCCATCATTTGGCGCAGGCCATAGAGCAGCAGCACGCTCAACAGCAGGGGGAAAATGAAAAACAGGGCCGTAGCCGCGGAAAAATAGGAGGGTGCCATAACGCAGAACACTAAAGGTGAGAAGCGTGGCAAAAGTAGAGGCCCCCGGCAGCGCGCTGTTTGACCAAAATTGCTTTTTTAACCGGCCACCATTTGCCGGAAGCGCTGGGCCGAAAAGCCGTGGCGCTGCTGAAACAGCCGGCTGAAGGAGCTCAGGTTTTGAAAGCCCAGCGCCAGGGCAATGTCGGATACCGGCTGGCGGCTGTGCTGCAGCAGGCCCCGTGCTTTTTCCAGGCGCAATTGCTCCAGGTAGTGGTGAGGGGTAAGGCCGAAGCAGGCCCGGAACAGGCGCAGGAAGTGGAAGCGCGACAGGCAGGCCACCGCCGCCAGCTCGTCCAGGCCCAGGTCTTGCTGATACGCCGAGTGTAGGTAGTCGACGGCCCGAGCAAGGCGGCGGTAGGTTTCGTGGCGGGTGGCGGCCTTGCGGAGCGGCAGCTGGCCTATCTGGCGCAGCACGCCGTGGTGGGTGCGCAGCAGGTAGTGCAGCATCTCGGTCAGCAGCTCATCGAGCAGCAGGGTGGGGACGGAATCGGCGGCCGTGGCTGCTTGCAGGCGGGCCAGGAGCTGGTTAAAAGCCTCGTCGCGCCGGTACAGCTTGCTGAAGAATGCCGGGCTGCTTTCCGCGCTGCGGTCGGGCGCGTCGAGCAAATACTCCGTTGAATGCGTCAGCGTGTGCAGCACGTCCTCGGCCCACTGCTCGCCAAAGTGCAGGTTGAAAGTTTCGGCGGCGCTGTCCGGCTCCAGGCTCAGGGTGTAGGCCTCGCCGCGGTTGCTCAGGAAAAAGCCCGATTCGTCGACCCGCGTCAGCGGGCCGGTGCCGGTGGCGCACAGGCTATGTCCCTGCAGATTGATAAAGAGTGACAGCGGCCCCACGATGCCCGGCCGGTAACTCACCTGCTGCCGGGTGTGCATAATGAGTGTAGGCCAGCCCTGCCCGGCGTTGCGGGCCGGAAACCCCTGCGCCACCTGCTGCTTCAGCCAGGCGAGGTCGGGGAATTGGGTGAGCAGGGTAGCCATTGAGAGTTAGAGGGGCGTGGCTGAGCGGACTTGTTGTCAAAAAGCAACAAATTATCGACTTCGCGGCCGAACCGCCAACAACCAGCACCTTTGTCCCCCCGTTTTGCATTGCTATGGCTACTGCTTCCCTTTTCGACGCCGACGAACCCACCGGCTTTACTCCACCCCCGCCCGTTAGCCCCGATGCGCCCCTGGCCGAGCGGCAGCGCCCCCGCCGCCTGGCCGACTACGCTGGCCAGACCCACCTGCTGGGCCCCGAGGGTGTGCTGCGCCGCTACCTCAACGCCGGCCGCCTGCCCAGCCTGATACTGTGGGGCCCGCCCGGCGTGGGCAAAACCACCCTGGCCAACCTCCTGGCCGCCGAGCTAAAGCTGCCCTTTGCGGCCCTCAGCGCCATCAACGCCGGGGTGAAGGACGTGCGCGAGGTGATTGAGCGGGCCAAGCGGCAGCGGGGCACGGTGCTGTTTATCGACGAAATTCACCGCTTCAGCAAAGCCCAGCAGGATGCCTTGCTCGGGGCCGTGGAGCAGGGCACCATCACGCTGATTGGCGCCACCACCGAGAATCCGTCGTTTGAGGTAATTCCGGCCTTGCTCTCGCGCTGCCAAGTGTACGTGCTGCAGGAGCTGAGCCCGGAAATCCTGCGCGGGCTGGTGGATAAGGCTTTGAAAGAAGACGCGGCCCTCAGCCAGAAGAAGGTGAAGCTGGCCGAAGACCGCGCCCTGCTGGCCCTGAGCGGCGGCGACGCCCGCAAGCTGCTCAATCTGCTGGAAATTGTGGTGCAAAGCACGCCGCCCGACAAAAAAGGCGTCGTGACCGTGACCGACGCCCTGGTGCAGCAGGTGGCCCAGCGGCCGATGGCCAAGTACGACAAAGGCGGCGAGATGCACTACGACGTCATTTCGGCCTTTATCAAAAGCATGCGCGGCTCCGACCCCAACGCGGCCCTGTACTATCTGGCCGTGATGCTGGAAGGCGGCGAGGACGTGAAGTTCATTGCCCGCCGCATGCTCATCCTGGCCGCCGAAGACATCGGCAACGCCAACCCCAACGCCCTGATGCTGGCCCAGAGCTGCTTTCAGGCCTGCACTGTCATCGGCCTGCCCGAGTCGGACCTGATTCTGGCTCAGACCGTTGTGTACCTGGCTACCTCACCCAAGAGCAATGCGTCGTACCTGGCCATCCGGGCGGCCCAGGCCGAGGTGCGGGCCCACGGCGTGCACCCCGTGCCCGTGGCCCTGCGCAACGCGCCCACCCGCCTCATGAAGCAGCTGGGCTACGGCGACGAGTACCGCTACTCGCACGATGGCGAGGGCAACTTCCAGGAGCAGGAGTTTCTGCCCGAAGCCCTGAGCGGCACCCGCTTCTACGAGCCCGGCAACAACGCCAGCGAGCAGAAAATCCAGGAGCGCCTGCGCTTCTGGTGGGGCGAGAAGTACGGGTACTAGGCTTCAGTTAAAAGTTGAGAGTTAAAAGTTAAAAGGCAGTTCTGGTTTTTAACTTTTAACTCTCAACTTTTAACTAATAAGACCTTACTCTTTAACCAGCCGCAGGCTAACCCGGGTCCCCATGCCATCGGTGCCGTGCAGCAGATACACCCCGGCAGGCAGCCCCGCCATGCTGAGGGGATGAGTCTGACCGCCGCCCAGCTCAAGCAGGCGCACCGTTCGGCCGGTGGCGTCCACCAGACGCAGGCGGCAAAGGCTGGGGGCCAGCGCACGCAGGTCGAGGGTAGCCTGGCCGGTGGTTGGGTTAGGCCAAAGGGCCGGCACTAGGGCCGTGGCAGACCGGGCCGCCGAAGGGAGGCCTGCATTCACTCTAAACAGCACCGCCGACGTGTACGGGGCCAGCGTGAGGCTGCCGCTGTAAGCCACGTTGCGCACATCCACGTACCGGGCGCCGGTGGGCAGCGCTACGGTACGGGGGACTGCCGTGGCGTTGTATTCAAAGCGGATGGAGTCGCCGATGCTGGCCGGAATTACCGTGGCTTCCCGCATGCTCACATTGTCGAGCCAGAAGGCCTGGCTGTCCTGGGGGCCCTGAAAGGTGAGCAGGGCGCTGGCGTCGGTGGCCGTAGTTGTCAGTATGAGCTCGTAGTTGCGGGCGCCGGGACCCAGCGTCACCGGCCGCCGGTTGGGCGTCAGGTCGGCGTAGGGGCTGTGGTTTTGGTTGAGGTACACTTCGAGCCGTTTGATGCCGGTGGCGCTGCGGGCCGCAAACCGCACCGCGTAGCTGCGTCCCAGAGTAAGGCTGCCAATGGCGCTTTGCGTGAGGGCGCCGCCGGTGGCCGAGGGCGTGGGCGAAAGCAGGCGCAGGCTGCCGCCGCTGCCCAGCGCGTTGGTATTATCCCAGCTGATGCCCCGGGCGCCCGACGATGCCCAGTAGCCCCAGTCGTTGATGGAGCTGGTAAATGTGCCGTTGGTCAGGCGCTCGGGGCCGGTAAAGCTTTGCACTCGGTGCGGGCGGTAGCGTACCGGGCCTTCTACCGAGCCGGCATCCTGACCGAAGCGCAGCTGCCACTCATCGAGCGGGTAGCTCTGGTATTCGTAGCGGATGTAAAGCAGGTCGCTGAAAGGCTGGGCGTAGAAATTATTGCGCAGCGTACCCAGCTGGGCCAAGCCTGTTGCGGGCACGTGGTAGTCGGCCACCATGGTTTCGGGGCGCGGGCTCACCAGCACGTTGTTCTGCACCAGCAGGCCGCTGCTGCCGCAGGCGCCGGCCGGGGAAATGACCAGCTGAGCCCCGTTGTCGAAGCAGGTGTTGTCGCTGGCCGTCACGCTGGTGCTGCCGTGCAGGAAAATTCCGCCGCTGCTGCAGTAGGCCACGGTATTACCCTGCACGAGCAGGTTGCGGCTGCAGTCGTCGAGGTAGATGCCATAAGCCGGCACGTAGCTGGGGTCGTTGGTGCCCTGCGGCGCGCCCCGGCCATTGAGCACGGTGTTATTCAAAATCCGGCCGTTGAGGTTGTTGAGCGGCGTGCCACCGTTGAAGGTATAGATACCGCCGCCGTCGTCTTTCACCAGGCAAAAGTTGCTGACGAGGTTGCGCGCAATGCTGATGTTGCTGGTGCTGAAGTACGCCAGCCCCACGTAGCCGCAGCTGTCGACGGTGTTTTCTTCCAGCGCCACCTGATTCCCGTTGGCCAGGCTGAAAGTGTAGTACTGGCCGTCGCCGCTCAGGCCCCGGCCCGGCACCAGGCCGTTGCTGCGCAGGGTGTTGCGCCGAAAGCTGAGGTTGGAATAGCCATCCACGTGCACGGCGTTGTTGTTGACGCCTTGGATGAGGTTGTCTTCCAGCACCACGTCGGTGCCCGTGCCGCTCAGCACGATGCCGTTTTCGTCGGCGCCGCGCACCTGCACGCCCCGCATCACCAGGTGCGACACGCTGCTGGCGTCCAGCGCCAGGCGGGCCGTGCGCGCAATGCTCAGGTTTTCGAGCGTGATGTACTGCTGATTGCGCACGACCACCCCAGCCGGTGCCGTGGTGGCGGCCTCCAGTGCCCCGTTGGCCGGGGCAGTGAGGGAGTAGAGCCGCACCACGCCGCGGGCCGGGTAGTAGTACCACTCGCCCGCCTGGTCCAGCGTAGCCGGGTGGTTTTGCAGGAAAAAGCCCCAGCCATCGGGCAGGCCGTTGCGGGTGTAGAAGGTGCTCTCAAACGGCCCCAGCGTGAGTGTGCTGCCGCTTTGGGCCGTCACCGGCGCTCGGTCCAGCACCCAGCGGATGCTGCGTACCACGGCCGTGGCGCCAACCCAGCTGCCGACGAGCTGCGGGCAGGTAAGGGACGTGTTGCCGCTATGAGAAGCAATGGTGAGGTAGCCGCCATTGGCCGCGCCCGGGTTGGGGTAACGGCCCAGGGGCAGGGCCTTGCCCGCGGCGGTGTAGAGGCCCGTCACGGCATTCCCACCGGGCACGGCGGCCTCCCACAGGTTGGGGCCGGCACTCGTCCAGCCGCTGAGGGGCGTGCTGCCACACAGCACCGGAACTGCGGCAGTGGCCTGGCCGTAAGCTCCAAACACCAGCGGCGCTCCGCTGCTGCCGGAGCGGCTGATAACCAGCTGGCCGCGAAACACGTCGCCGCGGCGGAACAGCACCTGGTCGCCGGGCTGTAGCTGCGCCATGGCGGCGTTGAGGCGGGCCAGGCTTTGCCAGGGGGTGGCCGGACTTTGGGCCTGGGCGGGCGTGTTGGCGTCGTTGCCGTTGGCAGCCAGGTAGTAGGTGGTAGCCAGGGCCGGAGAGCCAGCCAGCAGCAGGCTCGCCAACAGGCCGCGTTTAATCAATTGATAAAAAGGAGTCATCAGGCAGAAAAAAGCAACTGTTCAGCAGGTGCTGAGTCTGTAAAATTAAGCTGGCGCCAGGCGTATGAAAAATGGTTGCGGAGGCCTTGCCAAGCTTTTTTATTCTCGTAAATGACGTTCGCGAGCCGCGCTTAAGTATCACAAACCAGCCAGGGCCTTTGCAGGTGCTTACTTTGTCTCAATAATAGCCCCGTAGATTTTTAGCATGAAGCGTTTTTTATTCCTTGCAGTGCTGCTGAGCAGCTTTGCAACCTACTCCGTGCAGGCTCAGGGCATCGGCGTGCACGTAGGGCCCAAGCTGGGCCTGGCCCTGTCGGCCTTCGACGGGCAGCTTAATGCCAAAACCTTTTGGCGCAGCGGCTTTAGCGGCGGGCTGATGATGCGCTGCCGCTCCAGCGAGCGGTTTGCCATTCAGCCGGAAATACTGTACGTGCAGCAGGGTACGGGCAGCGGCGTTTCGCCCAGCAGCTCCAAGGCCGATTACGAAGTGAAGCTCAATTACCTGCAGGTGCCCATTATGCTGAAGATTTACATCGGCAGCATGGTAAACGTGCAGTTTGGACCCCAGGCGGGCTTGCTGTTGTCGGGAAGGCAGGAGGGCACGGTGGGCAGCACCGGCACCGGTACTGCGGTCACGGTCGACACCGACGTGAAAAAGGACTACTACGACGTGGACGTGAGCGTAAGCGGCGGCCTGGGCCTGGACCTGCACAATGGCCTGCTGGCCAGCGTGCGCTACAACTACGGCTTCGTCGACATCAACAACAACCGCGACCAGGCCGACCTGCGCAAGGCGCTGCACTTAGGCGGCCTGCACAACCGCGGGTTTGAGTTCTCGGTTGGCTATTTAATTGGCGCCGCCAAAGACAAAGAATAATTCGGAAGCACTAAAAAAGTATGAGACAGTTTTTCAAGTTTGTGCTGGCCACCATCGTAGGGCTGCTGGTATTTGGGTTTATCGGCTTTCTGATTATGGCCGGCATCATCGGGGCCGCGGCCAGCAGCGCCGATAAGAAAGAAGTGGCCTCGAACTCGGTACTGGAGCTCAAGCTCGACAAGCCCATCACCGAGCGCCGGCAGGAGGCCGAGTTCAACCCCCTGGGCAGCGGCAACGCCAGCATTGGCCTGAGCAACCTCAAGGAAGTAATCAAGCGCGCCAAGGACGACGACGACATCAAGGGCATTCTGCTCAACCTGGAGCTAGTGCAGGGCGGCATGGCCTCGCTGGAAGAAGTGCGCGACGCCCTGCTCGACTTCAAGAAGTCGGGTAAGTTCGTCGTGGCCTACCACGAAACAGCCTCCGAAAAGGCTTACTACCTCTCGTCGGTGGCCGACGAAATCTACCTGCACCCCCAGGGCCTGCTCGAGTTCAACGGCCTGAGCGCTGAGGTGATGTTCTACAAGCGCCTGTTCGACAAGGTGGGCATCGAGCCTTACATCTTCCGCGTGGGCTCGTTCAAGAGTGCCGTCGAGCCATTCATGCGCGAGAATTTCTCCGACTCGGCCCGCTACCAGACTGTGTCCTTCCTGAATTCCATCAACGGCCACACCATTACGAAAGTAGCTGCCGCCCGCGGCATCGCGCCGGAGCGCCTCAAGGTTATCAGCGACTCCATGCTGGTGCACGACGCTGCCGATGCCCTGCGCCTGAAGCTGGTGACGCGCCTGGGCTACTTCGACGAAGTGCAGGACTACCTGCGCGGCAAGCTCAAAATCGACAAGGACAAAAAGCCCAGCCTGGTGAGCCTGAGCGACTACGAAGACAGCGAGGACGACGAGGAGGCCGAAGGCAAAACCAGCGGCAACCGCATTGCCGTTATCTACGCCGAGGGCGACATTGTGGGCGGCAAGGGCAGCGACGAAAACATCGGCGGCACCAAGTTCGCCGAAGCCATCCGCAAGGCCCGGCTCGACGACAAGGTGAAGGCCGTGGTGCTGCGCATCAACTCGCCGGGCGGCTCCTCGCTGGCCTCCGACGTCATCTACCGCGAGGTGGTGCTCACCAAGAAGGTGAAGCCCATCATCGCCAGCATGTCGGACGTGGCTGCCTCGGGCGGCTACTACATTGCCATGGCTTGCGACACCATCGTGGCCCACCCCAACACCATCACCGGCAGCATCGGCGTGTTCGGCATCCTGCCCAACATTCAGCCCCTGCTGGCCGACAAGCTCGGCATCACCGTCGACCGCGTCACCACCGGTAAGTTTTCGGACATCCCCACCATCACACGCCCGCTGACCGACTTCGAGAAAAAGACCCTGCAGCACCAGGTGGACTTGATTTATGCCGACTTCACCACCAAGGCTGCGCAAGGCCGGCGCATGCCCGTGGAGCGCCTGCGCCGTCTGGCCTCGGGCCGAGTGTGGAGCGGCCTCGAAGCCAAAAATAACGGCCTGGTGGATGTGCTGGGTGACTTCGACGACGCCCTGCAGCTGGCCGCCCGTCGCGCCGGCATCAAGGGCGACGACTACCGGCTGCAGAACCTGCCCCGCCGCAAGTCGGCCTGGCAAAAGCTGCTCACCATGTTCGACGGCGACAGCGACGAAGCCAAAGCCCGCGCCATGAAAGCCGAGCTGGGCCCGCTGTACCCCGCCTACCAGCAGTATCAGCAGCTCATGCAGATGCGCGGGGTGCAGGCCCGCCTGCCGTACGAACTAGAAGTTCGCTAGGTGATATCAGCCTTACAACAAAAAAGCCAGCGCAACGCTGGCTTTTTTGTTGTAAGGCCTTTTGCTACGGAATTTTCTTGCCATCAAAGCGGAAGTATTCGTAATAGTTGCGCCCTTGGGTAGCGGAAAGGTAGCAAATACTATCGCCGGTAACCTCTGCCTGAAAAGTTCTTACCTGAAAACCCCCCGGTGCTTTGAAGGTGTAGTTGGGCCGCGCCGGAGCATGACCCTGCCAGTTAGTTGTTGCAGGGTCATAGGTCATTTCTGCGTTCTGAAACACTAGGGCCTGGGTAGGATTACTGGGGCTGGCAGAGACGGTTAGCACTGTATCCCGCTGTACGTTGCGAACAACATAGACATAGTTTCGGTACAGATTGATATAACGCCCGGAGTAACGGCCACGGATTTGCGCGACGGACATACCCTGCGGCTTCGGCTCCTCATTCGAAGCAGCCGTGCAGGCCGTGAAAATCACCAGCAGGCCAATTAGAAAATGACCTGCTATTAGGGGACGCAAACACATAAAGGCTACATGTGAGGTGGCAAGTTGATTTATCAACTCTAATTAACAGAATTAATTTAAGTAATTATGTGCAAAAGACTTATTTTCGGAGGCCTAGTTCTTTTGCGTAGTAGAGGAGCTTGTTTTCTGATTTACAGCATTGCTTTGTGGCATCAATTCCTCGACGCAACCCATGCAACAGCTCCACGAAGCCGCCGCTTACATCCAGGCCCATTCCAACAACTTCCAATCTGAAACGGGCATAATCCTCGGCACCGGCTTGGGTGCTCTGGCCAAGGAAGTAGAAGTTGAGTACGCCATCAACTACGCCGACATTCCGCACTTTCCGCTGTCCACGGTGGAAAGCCACGCCGGCCGCTTGCTGCTGGGCACGCTGGGCGGGCGCAAAGTGGCCGTGTTGCAAGGCCGTTTCCATTACTACGAAGGCTACAGCATGCAGCAGGTGGTGCTGCCGGTGCGGGTGCTGAAGCTGCTGGGCATTACGCGGCTGTTTGTGAGCAACGCCGCCGGTGGCCTAAACCCCGATTTCAACATTGCCGACCTGATGCTGATTGAGGACCACATCAACCTGCAGCCCGGCAACCCCCTCATCGGCCCCAACCTCGACGAGCTGGGCCCGCGCTTCCCCGACATGTTCGCGCCCTATGATGCCACCCTGCTGGCACGGGCCGAAGAAGCCAGCATTGCCCTGGGCCAGGCCGGCACCACCCGCCGCGGCGTGTACGTGAGCGTGCCCGGCCCCATGCTCGAAACGCCGGCCGAGTACCGCTACCTGCGCACCATCGGGGCCGACGCCGTGGGCATGAGCACTGTGCCCGAAGTTATTGCCGCCCGCCACATGGGCCTGCCCGTGCTGGCCGTGTCCGTCATCACCGACCTCTGCGCCCCCGGCCATCTCAAGCCCGTAGTGCTGGCCGACATCTTCGCCGCCGCCGCCCTCGCCGAGCCCCGCCTCACCGCGCTGATGAGCGAGATGGTGAAGCGGTGAGAATTTAGTAGTAAGTATTGAGTAGTAAGTAGAAGGGACGTGTCATCACGAGCGGTAGCGAAGCAATCCGTCCTGTTCTCAGCGACTAGCATGCTAATGTGAAAAGCCCCAGCATCTGGGTTGATGTTGGGGCTTTTTTTATGTGTCACATCTTGGTGGCGACTGAATGCTAGAGGACGGATTGCCACGGGCTGCGCCCTCGCAATGACACGTCCTTTCTACTTACTACTCAATACTTACTACTAAATTCTCACCATCTCACCTCAGTTCGGCAGCACGATGCGGCGGCGGTTGTAATTAAGAATGGTGAATACGCCGATGCCGCCTTCAACGGTGCTGTAGATGGCCGAGGGCTGGGCAAAGGGGTTGCCGTTGGCGTTGCGTGCGTCGCGCGAGGAACGGCGGAAGCGGTAGTAGGGCGCGTCGATATGGTAGAGCGTGGCCGTAATGGTGTCGCCTTGGTAGAAACGGTAGCTGGTGCCCACCGGAAAGTTGCGGCCGTTCAGCAGGCGGTCATCGAGCAGCATGTCCGATTCCGGGGCGCTGTAAATGCTGTCGTGCTTGTGCAGCTGCAGGCGGTAGTAGTCGCCGGGCGCGTCGGGGTCGCGGAAGGTGGTGATGAGGTAGGCGCGGCGCTCGTCGCCGGGCTTGTCGTTGAATTTATATTCCAGCGAGTCAATGGCCACGTAGCTGGTCATGGTGGCGCTGCCCGTTACGTGCCGGCCCTTGGTGTCGCGCACATCCAGGCGGAAAGTGTCGCCGGGGCGGGCCGTAAGCAGTTCATCGCCAATGTGGGTGTGATATTTTTTGGTGAGCGTGTCCTGCCCGGGGTTGAAGGCCAGGGGAATTTCACGCCCATCGGGCAGGGTGAGCTTCACCGTCACGTCGAGCGGTACCACCGGCGTCACCGGCGACAGGTAGGGCACCGACTCCGTGACGGTGAGGCGAGGCCGGCGGCCGGGCTCCAGGTAGCACTCCACCACCAGCTCGGCCGAGTAGCGCGGCAGCGGTACGTCGACGTCCTGCTGAAAGTCGCGGCAGGCGGGTAGCCCTAGCAGTAACATCCCGGTCAGCCAGGCCAACAGAGTAAGGCGGGAGCCAGCAAAAAAAGACTTGATATTCATAGCCGTAATCAATAAAGCACCTGACGCGCTTAGAAGCGGAAGTTGTAAGTCAGCGACGGAATAATGGGGAACAGCGACACCTGCTGGGCCCGGAAGCTGGTAATGCGGTTGTTATTGTTCTGGTCGCGCACGGCTTCGAAAAACACGAAGTAGGCATTGCGCCGGTTGTAGGCGTTGTAGATGCTCAGCGTCAGGTCCTGGTTGCGGCGGGTACCGATTTTATACACCACGCCCAGGTCGAGGCGGTGGTAGGGGATGAGGCGGTAGGAGTTGCGGTCGGGGTACACCGGCACCGGGCGCGGGTCGATGCCGGTGCTGGAGCCGGGAATGTCCTGCACGCCGAAGCGGCCCAGCGGCAGGGTGGTGGCCGACCCGGAAGAATAGATAAAGCTGGCCGTGAGGTTGATGCGGGCGTTGAGCTGGTGCAGCACCACCACCGTCAGGTTGTGACGCCGGTCGTAGGAGGGGTGAAAGTCGCGCCCGTTGTTGATGCCCGTGGTGCCGCGCTGGGGCGGGAAGTTGCGCCAGCTCCAGGCCAGGGTGTAGCCCACCCAGCCGGTCGTTTTGCCGGTCTTCTTTTCCAGGTACAGCTCGTTGCCGTACGACCAGCTTTTGCCAAAAAGAAATTCCTCGTCCAGGTTTTCGTTCACAAACAGCTGGGCGCCGTCCTTGAAGTCGACCTGGTTTTTGCCCCACTTGTAGTACACCTCGTCGGTGAGCAGAAACGTGCCCTGGCCGAGCAGGAAGCTGGCACCGGTGCTCACCTGCTGGGAGCGCTGCGGCTCAACGTTCAGGCGCGAGGGGTACCACACGTCGGTGGGCAGCGAGGCGCCGGAGTTGGTCACCAGGTGCACGTACTGGTACATCAGCGCGTAGCTGCCTTTCAGCGAGGTGCGCTCATTCAGCGAGTAGCGGACCGAGGCGCGGGGCTCCAGGCCGAAGTAGGTGTCTTTGCCGCTGTTGAAGCCGCTCAGCCGCAGGCCGCCCTCGGCCTGCCACTTGTCGCTGAGCTTGAAGTTGTCGGTAACGTACACGCCCCCGTCGATGCCTTCGTAGTTGACGCCGGCGCCGAAGTCGATGCGGCCGTCGCCGGAGTTAGCGTCGAGGTTGCCCACGCCGAAGAGGTGCTTGGTGAGCATGGCCCCGGTCTTGAGCGTGTGCCGCTCGTTGGGCGTGTACTCAAAGTCGGTGCGCCCGGTGAAGTCCGTAATGTCGGACCCAATGCCGAAGCTAAACTGCTCGAACTTGTTGGCCAGCTCGTACTTGTAGTTCGATACCGACACCGAGGTGTTGACGAACAGCTTGGGCGAAAACGTGTGGCTCCAGCGCAGCACGCCCAGCGTGTTGCCCCAGCGGAAATCGAAGTTGAAACCGCCGTTGCTGTTGAAGCCAAACACGTCGCGGCCCAGGTAGCCGGTAAAAAACAGTTGGTCTTTTTCGCCCAGCGAGTAGTTGGCCTTCAGGTTAAGGTCGTAGAAGTGGTAGTCGGGGATAGGGCTGTAGTCGGGCTTGTCCTTGTTGGCCTCGTTGATGGCTCGGGTGAAGATGTCGAAGTAGGTGCGCCGCCCCGACACGATGAAGGAGCCTTTGTCTTTCACAATGGGCCCTTCCAGCGTCAGGCGCGAGGAAATCAGACCAATGCCGCCCGTGGCCACGTAGTGCTGCCGGTCGCCCTCGCGCAGCTTCACATCCACCACCGAGGAGAGACGCCCGCCAAACTGCGCCGGAAAGCCCGACTTGTACAGGTCCACGCTCTGCACGGCGTCGGAGTTGAACACTGAAAACAAGCCGAACAGGTGGTTGGGGTTGTACACCACGGCATTGTCCAGCATCACCAGGTTCTGGTCGGCCGAGCCGCCGCGCACAAACAGGCCCGAAGTGCCTTCGCCGCCGCTTTGCACGCCGGGCTTGAGCTGCAGCGTTTTCAGAATGTCGACCTCGCCAAACAAGGCCGGCAGCAGCTTGGCTTCCCGAATGGTGAGGTGCTCAACGCCCATCTGGGTGGTTTGCAGCTTGTCTTTGAGCGTAGCGCTGCCTTCCACCACTACTTCGCCCAGCTCGTTGCTGCTTTCCGTAAGCACAAAACTCAGCCGTTGGCTGCGTGTGAAGTTCAGCTCGCGGGTGTAACGCTCATAGCCTATAAACTCGACTACCAGCTGGTGGCGACCCGCCGGCAGGCTCAGAACGAAGTGCCCGACGGAGTCGGCCGCCGTGCCCGTGCCTAGGGCCGGAACAGCCACGCTGGCGCCGGGCAGCGCCTCGCCCCGCGCCCCGCGCACGGTTCCGCTAAGGGTGAAGCGGCCATTAGGAGCCTGAGCCCACCCCGGCTTTGCCGGCAGGAGCAGAAGTAGCAGCGGAAGTAAAAAAAGTGGAAGTCGTATAAATGGCATAATGTAGCAAACCAACCAACGCGTAAAGGTAGGCCTTGGCACAACGGCCTCCCCGCGTGAATAGTTTGTCCACTGCCTGACGCTTAAGCGGGCCGGATGGCTGCATTCAGCTTAAAAAAGGCTGCAGGGCCCGCGTCAGCTGCGGAGCTGGCACCACGCCCGCCTGCCGCCACACCGGCTGGCCCTGGCTGAACAGGAGCAGCGTCGGAATGCTCTGCACCTTGAATTGCTGGGCCACGGCCGGGTTGCGGTCTACGTCAATCTTGATAATGCGCAGCTTGCCCTGGTGCTGGGCCGCTACCTGCTCCAGAATAGGGGCCATGGTCTTGCAGGGGCCGCACCAGGTGGCGTAAAAGTCGACCAGCACGGGCATGCCGGGGCTGTTGATGAGTTCGGCAAATGACTTACGAGGCATGAGTACAGTGGGCAGTTAGCAGCTAGTAGTTAGCAGTGAGCTATGAACAGTTGGCCGTGAACGGCGGCTGTCAATTTGTCGCTTAAACGAAAAAAACCCGACCAACGGCCGGGTTTTTAATTGGATTTGGATGTAGTGGAAACAGGTTAATTGTTCATTGTTAACTGTTCACTGCTAATTGTATTTAACGCTGTCCAAGCACGGTGACGTCGTTGCCCACTTCCGGGAAAACGAAGTGGCCCCCTACGGCTTTCTTGCCGCCTACCCGGCATTCCCAGGTGTAGCGGCCGGGTGTAGCCTTCGCAGCCTCGCCGCCTTCGGTCTTAAAGTAAGCCGGGTCGGAGGGCTCGGTGGGAAAAAGAACGTCGACGCCGGTCTGACCTTTTTCCACTTGTTTCACCAGCAGGTATTCCTTGCCGGTTTTCTCGTTGCGCACCACAAACGTGGCCGTATAGGGGCCCAGGGCGCCGTATTTATCCAATATGCCAAGCTTAATATGGGCCGTCGTGCTAACCATCCACGTCTGCGCCTTTACCTCGGTGGTAGGGCATAGCACCAGCAACAGGAGCAATGCGCCCGCCACCCGGGCCAAACGTTTGAGTTGGGCAGACCAAAGGGGTACAATAACCATAGCAAAGAAGGGAAATGGTGAGAGAAATGAGTTTATGGATGCAGAAAAAAAACAGAGCCTAAGCCGTTTGCTGACAAGGTAGTGGTTTGTTAGCACAACCGCAACTTGTTGATAACTTTTTCAGACTGCCTGCTGTTATGCGGCCTTTACAAAGCACATACCAGAATTTGCCTTTTTCCAGTATATGCCCCGGCGACGCTTGCAGCAGACTGAGCAGCTACCGTTTAAGCATGCTGTCGACAAGCTTATTTGTGAGCTCTGCGAGCGGCAGGTAGCGCATACTTCCCGCCACCACCTCGTGCCCCGCGAGGAAGGCGGCCGCTACGGCCCCACGGTGAACCTCTGCCAGCCCTGCCACAGCAGCGTGCACCGCTTTCTGAGCAACCGCGAGCTGGCCCGGCGCTACGCCACGGTGGAAGCCCTGCGTGGGGCGGAGGAGCTGCAAACCTACCTGCACTGGATACGGCGGCAGCGCGTGGAGCGCATTGCCAACCGCCGCGCGCGCCGCTAGGGCTTGCCTACCCTGAATTTTAGCGGAGCTTTGCGCCATGAAGCGCTATTTCGTACCGTTCGCCCAGCTGCGGGCCCAGCCAACCATTGTAGTTGACAGCGTGGGCAACGGCGCCGCCCTCACCCTGGCCCACTGGCGGGGGGCGGCCACACCGGCACAGCTGCGCGACGATACCAGCGCTGGCTCGGTGCTGCGTGCCCTGCACCAGCCCGGCTTTCCGGGAATGGAGGCGCGGGCCGTCACGGCCAACCACTTCGACGTGGACGGGTTCATTGGCGTATGGGCGCTGCTGCACCCCGAGCTGGCCCGGCAGCACGAAACGCTGCTGCGCCTGACCGCGGAGTTGGGCGACTTCCGCGAGTTGGATTGGCAGCGCCCCTTGGCCGACCACGCCCTGCAGCTGGTGTGCTGGCTGAATGCCGAGGAAAAGGCCCGTTTCTACGAGCCGTTCGGCGCGCCCGCCCGGCGGCAGCGCGAAGACCAAGCCTCGGCCGGGAAGTTTGCCTGGTTCCTGCCCCGCTTTGCGGAAGTGCTGCAACAGCCCGAAGCTTTTCGTGCAGTCTGGGAGCCCGGGTTCCGGCGCGTGAAGCAGGCTCAGGCCGTGATGCAAGGCAACTCCACCATCACCCGCTACCCGGAAATTGGTTTGGTTGTGATTCACACCCCGGCGCCCCTGCCGTACTACGCCCTGTTTGGGCCTACTGCGGGCTACGACATCGTGCTGAGTATCTACACCAACCAGCACTACGAGCTGGAATACAAGTACACTACCTGGATTGACCTGGAAAGCCGGCCTGTGCTGCCGCGCTTGCTCCTGCAGCCACTGGCAGCGCGCTTGAACGCGCTGGAAGGCAGCGGCCGTAGCTGGGCGGCCGATGGCATCACCGACACCGGCCCGCAGCTGCGCCTGCAGGGCGCCCGACTCAGCAAAGCCCAGCGCTACGCCGACCCCCTGGAGCGGCCATTCTACCCGTCCACCCTTGAGCCGGCGCAGCTGGAAGCCGAAGTCGTAGCCTTTTTTCGGGCTGGTTATGCCAGCATCGAGCCCCGCCGCAGCTGGACTTGGGCCGACATGAAAGCTGCTGGCACCAACCTGAGCCGCTAGCTGTTGGCAGCCTCGGGCAGCAGCCGCAGTCGGCTGCTGCCGGGGCCGACGCGCTCCACCAGCACGCGGGTGGAAAGGTGGCCTTCGAGGCGCTCGACGTCGACGTGGGTGATGATGCCGATGGTCTTGCCCCGGTCGCGGAGCTGGCCCAGGGCCGTAAGGGCTACGTCCAGCGTGTCCGCATCGAGTGTGCCGAAGCCTTCGTCGATAAACAGCGAGTCAATGCGGGCCGAGTTGGATGCCAGCTCCGACAAGCCCAGGGCCAGCGCCAGGCTGACGAGGAAGGTTTCGCCGCCAGAGAGGGTGCTCACCTCGCGCACGCAGTCGTCGTAGCTGTCGGCCACCAGCAGCGCCAGCGAGCTGCTGTCGCGCCGCCGCAGCCGGTACCGGTCGCTGAACTGCGCCAGGTGCTCGTTGGCCAGGCTTACGAGGCGGGCCAGGGTCAGCCCCTGGGCAAAGCGGCTGAATTTAGTGCCGTCGGCGCTACCAATGAGGTCGTGCAAAGTTTTCCAGCGCAGGGTTTCGGCGGCCTGGGCGGCCAGCTGCCGGCCCAGCTCGGCGTGGCGCTGCTGGGTTTCCTGCTCGGTGGCAATTTCTTTTTCCAGCAGGGTGTACTGCCGCACCAGATTCAGGTGCAGCTCGTGGGCCGTCTGCCAGTTGAGCTTCACCACTTCGGCCGGCTCCTGGCTGAGCTGTTGGGCTTCGGTGGCAGTCAGGTCGGCCGCGCAGCGCTGCTGGTAGCTGAGGGCACTGCTCAGAGCCGTATCAAGGCGTTGGCGCAGCTGACGCAGGGCATCGCGCTCCGCATCAGGCAGCAGGAGGGAGGCCAGGGCAGCGGGTTCGGCGGGCAGGCCGGCGGCGGGCAGCTCGCGGCGCAGCTGCGCCAGCAGCGCGTCGGCTGTGGCTTGCTGCTGGTCGCGCTGCGTGGCCTGAGCTTTTTCGCGCTCCACCAGCAGGTCGGCGGCGCTGGCTGCCTGGCGCTCCGCTTCCTGGCTGCGCTCCCAGGCTTCGCGGGCCGTACGGGTGGCATTTTCCCAGTAGGCCAGGGCTTCTTGCGGACTGCTGTGGCCCGGGTGGGCCGCGAGGATGTCGGCTGCACAGGTTTCACGGCGAGCTTCAGCGGCGGCGTGGGCCGTGGCCAGCTCAACGGTTTTGGCCTGCAGCTCAGCCAGCTTGGTGGCTTCGGCATCCAGCGTGGCGGCCGCACCGGCTACCAGAGGCTCCAGCTCCGCCTGCTGCTGTTTTTTGTTTTTGAAAATCCGGCTTCGCTCGCGCAGCTGGTCGATAAGCAGCTGCGGCTGCTTGCGGTCGAACTCGGTGCTGAGCCGGCGGGCCAGCTGCTCAATCTCAGTCGTGGCTTCCTGGCCTTCCTGCCGAATAAACCCTAGCTGTTCCGTTAAGCTGGCCACCAGCGCCTGGGCCTGCTCCTGGCGGCTGCGGGCTTCGGCGGCCTTTTCCTGGTAGCGCTTCTGCTCGCCGTTGAGCTGGGCCATCTGAGCCGGGGCAGCGGCTAAGTCCCGCAAAAGCAGCCGGGCGCTACGCACCGCGTCAGGTAAGCTCAGTCCCTGCGCTGCCGCGTCGGGTGCCGCCACAGGCACCAGCTGGCTGCTGAGGCTGGTCAGCAGCTCGTCGTTTTGCTTTTGCGTGTCGCCAAGGGCCTGGCTTTGCTCCTGCAGCTCGGCGTAGCGGGTTTCCAGCTGGTCGATGGCCTCATCGGAAGTGTCCACTTCCTGGCTGCGCACGGGATGTTCCAGAGCGCCGCACAGCGGACAGGCGTGGCCGGGCCGCAGCTGGGCAGCGTGGTCGCGCAACAGGCGCTTGCCCAGCCACAAGGCATAGCAGTCGCCTTCGGCTTGGCGGGCAGCGGCTATCGTCCGGGCCAGCTCAGCCTGCCGGGCTGTGGCCCCAGCCACCAGGCCGCCGTGCTGGCGGTGCAGCTGGTCGAGCTGGCTCTGTAAGCCCGTGATTTCGCGCAGAATATCCTGCTCGTTTTTGTAAAAGTCAGCCTCTTCTTTCTTGGCTTGCTGCAGGCTGAGCTCAGCCCGGTCGAACTCCGTTTTGCGGGCTTTGTACTGCTCCTCGGCGCGCTGGCGCTGGCCCAGCAGACCTTCTAGGCGCACCAGGGTGCCGTCGAGCTGCTCATCGCGGGCATTGGCCTGCAGCCAGATTTTGAGCGTGGTCAGCTCGGCCCGGTTGCTGGCCGCCTGCTGCGTAAGGCGGTAGTGCTGCTTGCGGGTTTCGGCCTCGGCCTGCTGATTGGTTTGCCAGGCCGCCAAGGCATCGGCCGCCACTTTGCTCAGCGTGGTCAGGTTGGGCAGCTGAGCCAGGGCGGCATCGAGCCGGGGCTTTTCGCGCTCCAGGTCCAGGGCGGCGGCTACGGATGCTTTGCGCGCCACCTCGCTGGCTTCGGCCGCGGCCGATAAGCGGGTGCGGGCGGCGGCCAGCTGCTCAGCCAGTCCCAGGCGTTCGGCCTCGGCGGCCGCCGCCAGGCGGGTAGCCGTCTGGTAGTCGCGCCAGGGCAGGGCAAACTTCTCGGCGGGCTCGTGCGCGGCCAGCCGGGCCAGGGTAGGCTGCTGAGCTGCCAGGGCCGCTTCGGCCTGGGCCACATCCTGGGCGGCCTGTAGAGCTTTGGCCTGCAGCTCGGCGCGGCGCTCGTGCCAGGCCACCTGCTGCTGCCAGTGCTCGGCGGTTTGCCGGGCTTGCCCCAGCTCCTGGCCGGTTTGGCTGAGCCCGGCCGTCTTGGCGGCCAGCTCCTCGGCCGAAAGCAGGCGGACGCTGCCCACTTGGTCCTGCAGGCGCTGCTGGGCGGCGGTTTCGCGGCGCAGCCGCTCGTGGGCTTTCTGGCTTAGCTCTTTGTAGATGCCCGTGCCGGTCATGCGCTCCAGCAGCTCGGCCCGGTCGTCGTCTTTGGCTTTGAGGAACTCAGCGAAGCCGCCCTGCGCCAGCAGCACCGAGCGGGTAAACTGGGCATAGGTCAGCCCAGTCAGCTCCTCGTTCTTGTTGATGCTTTCCTGGATTTTCTGGGTTTGCCAGTCGCCATCCTGCCGCGGCCAGGGGCTGACCTCCATGCGCACCTTGGGCGTGCCATCGGTCTGCTTTTTGGCATTGGCCCGCTGTAGGGCCCAGCGCGAGATAAAGCGGCCTGCACCAACCTCGTACACCACCTCAGCCCAGCTTTCAGTGGCGCCGTAGCTGTTCAGGGCCACGCCGTTTTTCTGGCGCGGCGTCTCGCCGTACAAAGCCAGGGTAATGGCATCGAGCAGCGTGGTTTTGCCCGCTCCCGTCGGCCCGCTGATGGCAAACAGTCCGCAGCCTTCCAGCGGCGCCAGCTCGAAGTCGAGCCGGTGCGGCTGCCGCCCGCGCAGGGAGCTGAGATTGAAGCAGGAGACGGAAAGAATCTTCATGGATGAAGCTGGAATCTGTCATCCTGAGCGCAGCGAAAGACCTTATCACGTCAGGATAAATGGTTCTGCCCTGACAAGGTCCTTCGCTGCGCTCAGGATGACAACGAATTAAACTTAGGCGGGTACTTCAACGGGTTGATAGGCCTGAAGCTCCAAAAAGGTGTTCAGAAGTTCCTGGCGGGCGGTTTCGTCGTATTCTTTGCTGGCCAGCAGCTGCTCGAACACTGCCTGCGGCGTCAGTTCGTCAAGGTGGGGCACGGCCTCCTCCGGGTCCAGGCCGGCGGGGTTGAGAACATCATCGGGGCGCAGCTTGCGCAGCACCAGCACGCGCAGGCGGCCGGCCGTGCTTTGCCAGGCTTCACGCAGTTGCTCCTGCACCACGGCCCAGGGCTGCTTGCTGTCGACGGCCACTTCGGCCCAGGCTTCGTGCTCGTAGCCGGAGTTGTCGTAGCCGGCAATGGCTTCGAGCACCTGCTCCAGCGGCCCGCGCAGGCGCAGCAGGCGGCGGGTGCAGGGCACTTCCAGGGCCCGCACCTGCGGCGGCGCGGCGCCCTCAAAATCGAGCAGCAGTACCTGCTGGGGGTGGCTGGTTTCGGAAAACGACAGTGGTACCGGTGCCCCGGAATAGCGGATGTGGGCCCGGCCGCCCACCAGCTGCGGCCGGTGCAGGTGGCCCAGCGCCACGTAGTCGAACACGTCGGGGAAGGCATCGGCCGTAATCTGGCCCAGCGTACCCACGTGAATGTCGCGCTCGGCATCGCCGGCCGTGCCGCCCGCGGCAAACAGGTGGCCCGTCGCCAGCACCGGCACGCCCTGGGCCCGGCAATGCCCCAGGTTTTCGGCTACGCGGCGGTAATGGGCCGCAATGCCGTCGCGCAGGCGGGCTTCGCGCTCGGCCGCGCCTTCGCCAGCCACCAGCTGCCGCACCTCGCTGTCGCGCAGAAACGGCACCGCGGCCACCACCAGCTGCGGCTCGCTAGCCCCGTGCGGCAGGCCGATGCATTGGTCTTCAAACCGGGCAGGTACGCCGCCCACCACGTGCACCCGCAGCCGCTTCAGCAGCGAAGCCGAGGCGTTGAGGGTAGCCGGAGAGTCGTGGTTGCCGCCCACTATCACTACGTCGTGGCAGCTTTGCGCGTCGCGTAGCCGGGCCAGGAAGTCGTAGTACAGCTCCCGGGCCGGCGCGGGCGGGTTGGACGTGTCAAACACGTCGCCGGCCACCACCAGCACGTCCACGGCTTCCTCCTCAATGGTGCGCAGCAACCAGTCGAGAAAGCAGCGGTGCTCAGCCAGCCGCTCGTGGCCATTCTGAAACCGCTGGCCAAGATGCCAGTCGGCGGTGTGAAGTACGCGCATGGGGTAGAGTTAATCTCAAAGATAACCCCGATGGAGGGAATGGAAAAAGCCCTGGCGCGGGAGGCCGGGGCTTTTTTAATAGAGAAATGCGTAGCGAGAATAGCTTATCTATCAATAAAGTTCATGAGTACGATGGTTGCTATCAGTGCCGCAATAATCACCCAATAGACACCAATTGCCTTGTTATGCTTGGCAATGGCTTCTCGTACTTGCTCATTTTTTGAATCGTCGGAGATAGGCAGTGGCGTGCGGAAAGTAAAAGCATTGCCCAACCACTTGCCGCCTTCACCAATAAAGAAGCCATGTAAATCCTCTTGATAGTTGGGTTGCTCTGTTTGCTTTGCTTTTAGGAAGGACTTATATAGTCGATACTGTACAATTAACATGGCCAATGCGCCTACCATTAAAAGCACAACCAAGACCTGTAGTATATAACGCATTACTATTCTCTTGTGGTTAGTAACGCAATTACCTGTGCCTTGGTCACAGTCGGAAAGTCTTCCAGAAATTCCTCAAGAGATACACCCGCTTCCAGATGGTCAAACAGAGTTTCTACTGGCACGCGGGTTCCGTTGAATACTGGCTGCCCCCAAGAATTTCAGGGTCACTGATAATAATTGCTCGGATATCCATGTGGTGTAGTTTTATTGGTGAGGTTCATTATCAACTGTCAAACGGATTCGAGTTAGTTGTAAACGCCGTTATCCCGTCCGTAAAGTGTAGCGGTTCCGGCTTGATTTGCTGCTAAGCGAAGTAACTCCTTTTGGAAGTTGTCAATTGCATTGGGTTCAACCACGATTTCCAATTTTAATTTTGCTTTTTCCTCCGGTCTGAATTCTGTGTCAACATAGCTTTCAAGACTCACTTCAATGCCGACTATGCCGCTGCCGCCGAGCGGATAGTATTTCATTGAAAAGTAAGCGTAACTGTCCCTCGCTCCGGCCTCATAAAATAGCACCAAATCAGGTTTTGGGTAGCCAATTAAGGCTAAAGCAAATTCAGATAAGCTTTCTGATGTTTCATAAACCTCGGTTTTTCCCGCAAAGTCACCATTTGATGCTTGAACAAGCACCTGAAACATGTGCTCATCTTTCCAGACAACGCGGAGTTCCAGAAAGGACTTTTGGTTTTCACTCACCATCAGATTTAGAGTAACTATAGCTGTTGTGCAAACAAGACTGTAAAAGAAGTGGCGCCAAGTAGACCTTAACAGACTACTTGGCGCCACTTAAACACACTCATATCAGTGCTAATGCACCGCCTGCTTCTGAAACTCGGTAATGGCTTCGCCTAAGTCCAGCACTTCCACGCCAGGCAGGGCCTGCTGCACGATGCTGGCCCCCGCGGCTGAGCGGTAGCCGCCAGCACAGTGAATGAGCACGGGCTTGTCGGCAGGAATTTCGTGGGCGCGCTCCCGCAGCTCGGGCAGCGGAATGAGCAGGGCGTTGTCGAATACCGGCGTCTTGGCCTCGGCGCGGTTGCGGATGTCGACGATGGTGAACTGCTCGGGCCGCTCGCGCACCTGGGCCACATCTACCGTGGGGCTGGTTTCGGGCAGGTGCTGGGGCGCCAGCAGGGCGCCTTTGATGTTGCCCTCGTAGCCTATTTTGGCCGTTTTGCGAATCACTGTGTCCAGCGCAATCTGGGTGTCGGCAATGAGGTAGAAGGGCTCCTTGGGGCCTACTACCGAGCCCAGCCAGGTTTCGAACTTGCCGCCGTCCATGAGGTTGATGGCACCGGGCAGGTGGCCAGCGCGGAACTTGGCCGCCGGGCGCGTGTCGATGATGAGCACGCCGGGCTGCAGGGCCTCGCCCAGGCGCAGGTGGGGCACGGCCCGGATGCTGTCTTCAAAGCTGGGGGCGCCCTGCTTGTTCAGCTTCACGTCGTGGCCGAAATACTTGGGCACGAAAGGCTGGTCTTCGAGCAGCACCCGGATAAACTCTTCCTGCGACATGGGCTGCAGGGCGTAGTTGGTCTTCAGCTCCTTGGCAATGGTGCTGTCCAAGTCGGGGCTGGTGGTTTTGCCGCAGAGGCTGCCGGGCCCGTGGGCCGGGTACACCCGCGTCGAGCCGGGCAGGGTCATCAGCTTGTTGCGGGTGCTTTTGTAGAGCTGGGCGGCCAGCTCCTCGCGCTTGTGCCCGCCCACGGCTTCATCCTCGCGCAGGTCGGGGCGGCCCACGTCGCCCACAAACAAGGTGTCGCCGGTAAACACGGCCCGGGACTGGGCCATCTCGTCCATGAGCAGGATGCTGATGGAGTCGGGCGAGTGCCCGGGGGTGTTGATGGCGTGCAGCTCCACCGAGCCCAGCGTAATCCGGTCGCCGTCGTCGAAGGTTTTGTGGGGGTACTTGGCACCCACCAGCTTGCTGCAGTAGATGTCGGCCTCGGTTTCTTCGGCAATTTCCAGGTGCGACGACACAAAGTCGGCATGGGGGTGGGTTTCAATCACCGCCACGATGTCGGCTTCGTGCTCGTCGGCGAAGTCGTAGTAGGGCTGGGGGTCGCGGCCCGGGTCGATGATGGCTACCTGGCGGCCGCAGCGCACGGCATAAGAAGCGTGGGCCAAGCCTTTGTCGTAAAACTGCTGAATTTGCACCGCCGACGCGGTACTACTGGGAAGTGGCATTTTGGAGGTGGTTGAGCGACGGGGTTGACAAAGGGTGAACTATTGGCCCGGCCTACTCAAATGGGTTAAGCAGGTCAAATATAAAAACCCGGTGAGAAGTTTCCATATGGCACCACAAGTATAACAGCACCGGGTGTAGCCTCCACCTTTTATATTAGCAAGCAGCAGGCCGGTGTTAGCAAGCTGAGTCCAGCTAACGACGCTGCTATCACCGCCTTTACATTGTGACTTATGAAACGTACTGTTATTATAACCTCCGCGGTTAGTGCACTGCTGACCGCCCCACTACCAGCCGCCCACGGCCAGTCGCCCTGGATTGACCCGCCCAGTTCCCCAACGGCTGCCATTCCAACGGGAATGGGGCAGGTGCTGCGGCTGGCTCAGGCTGCGCGGCCGGATGAGCTGTGGGGCATAGTTACGGTGGCTTATGGAATATCTGGCAGTGCCAACTACGTATTCAACACCATCGACAATGGCCAGAACTGGAGCCAGGCGCAGGTAGCTGCGGGACGGGCCACCGGCGCGGCGCGGGGCGGCACCGGCTTGCTCGACTTAGATGTATTGGACAGCCAGACAGCTTGGGCGCTGGCCGATGATTATAATACCAACGCCACTAAGCTGCTGCGTACGACCTCGGGGCCAACGGGGTTTAGCGTGCTGGTGAGTGCGCTGCCTGCACCGTTTTATTGCCTGCACTTCTTTTCGGCGAGCACGGGTGTAGCGCTGGCTAGGGCAGCACCCGGCGCCACGCAGTACCCCCTTTACCGGACGACGGATGGCGGCCTCAGCTGGAATCTGGTAGCCAATGCTCCCCAGCTGACAACCGGTTTGAATACGAACCCATTTCACACCAAGGATTACCAAGGCAACAGCCTGTGGATAAGCACCTCCTATAACGCCGTGCTGCACACGGCCGACGCCGGTTTGAACTGGTCAAACCAGGATTTTCAGGACTATAACGCATTTGAAGACGAGCTACGCGGCCTGGCGTTCAGTCGTGTTGGCAGCGGGCAGCAGCTTTTTCAGACGGCTGACGGCGGTGCTAGCTGGATGCCCATAACTTCCTCAGGCCAGCCGCTACTCTCCGCCATTGCGGCCGTGCCTGGGCGGCCGGGCACCTACATCGGCGCGTATTCCGCAGGTGGCTCGGTCATTACCCGCGACCGGGGCCTTAGCTGGCAGAACCTGTCGACGGATACATTCCAGTTTTTGCAGGTTGTGGCAACCAGCCCGACTCAGCTCTGGGCCGCTATGAATTTCGACTATGGCGGACCCACGGGGCCACCGGCCAATCAGACGCTGTTGCGTCTCTACGCGGGTACGGCTTTGCCCAGTCGTTCATCGGCTGCTGGAGCCGGGCCGGCATTTGTGTACCCAAACCCTACGTCCGGTGTGGTAAGCGTAGCGGCGTCTGGCTCAAGCCAGGTGTGTGTGTACGACGGCTTGGGCCGACTGTGCGTCGGGCCCAGCCCGGGGGGTACCCTCGACCTCTCTGCCCAGCCGGCCGGTATCTACCTACTCCGAGTACAAGGCGCCGATAACGTCATTTCCACCCACCGCGTGGTACTGGTGAAGTAGGTAACGGCAACAGCTTTCTTCAAAAAAGCCCCGACAATGTGGTCGGGGCTTTTTTGTTTGCTATAGCCTGTGGACTTATACCTGGCGGCTACTTTTTCCGACACAAGCCTTATCCTTGCAACCAGGTTAATTGTATCACCTTAATTTTTGCAAATTGCCATGAACATCGGTATTCTGGGAAGCGGCGGCGTAGCCCAAACGCTTGGCACCAAACTCTTGTCTTTGGGCCATCAGGTAAAGCTTGGCTCACGCACGGCCGGCAACGAAAAAGCCCAGGCCTGGGCCGATGCGGCCGGCGCCGGGGCCAGCACCGGCACCTTCGCCGAGGCAGCCGCGTTTGGCGAGCTGCTGATTGTGGCCACGCTGGGCACGGGCACGGTGGCCGCCGTGGAGCAGGCCGGGGCCGAGCACCTGGCCGGTAAAACCGTCATCGACCTCACCAATCCGCTGGACTTCTCGCAGGGCATGCCGCCTAAGCTGTTTGTGGGCCATACTGACTCGCTGGCTGAACAAGTGCAGCGCGCCGCCCCGGCTGCCCACGTGGTGAAGGCCCTCAACATCGTCAGCGCCGCTATAATGGTGGAACCCACGGCAGTAGGCGGCAACCCCGACATGTTTATTGCCGGCAACGACGCCGGGGCCAAAGCGCAGGTGACGGCGCTGTTACAGTCGTTCGGCTGGAAAAACATCACAGACTTCGGCGGCCTCGAAGCCGCCCGTTTCCTGGAGCCGCTGGTACTGCTGTGGGTGGGCTACGGCGTAAAAACCGGCGCCTGGAACCACGCCCTGCACATGCTGAAAAAGTAGGCAGCTCCTGGATTGCAGGCGCACAAAAAATCCCCGGCCAGTACGGTCGGGGATTTTTCATTTATCTGAGCTGGGCTTGTTTTGTGTTCTCCGGCCTTTATACAAGCGTGTGCTCTTCCCTGATCCATAAGGTTGAATTAAGTAGCTTTACCCTGAAGCTTTTCGTGAGGCCCACCGACAACCGAAGCTGGCACAAAACTTTAGGAATTGTATTTCATCAACTTACTCGTAACACAATGAGGGCGAGAGTAGTATTGGGAGTTTTGCTTTTCAGCTTGGGCGCAGTTTTGGCACCAGCTTACGGCCAGGGTCCCTGGGTTACCGTGCCGTCGGCACCACTTTATCCTGCAAATGCATCCTCTGCCGCTGGGTTTATAGGGGCTGATGTTGATGATGGTTTTTGGATACATAGGGCCACCACACTTGGACCCCGATACTACACAGCGATGCTATACAGTACGAATGATGGCGGACAAAGCTGGTCAAGCACTGTGTCTCCCGGCTATAGCCGCACCGAGTCTTTTGACCTGTCGGCACTAGATGGCGACAATGCCTGGATGCTGACCACAGTTGCCATCACCAGCACGAACAGGGTAAGCAACCTTAAGCGGACCACCACCGGCGCCGGCGGGTTTACGTTGCTGAATAATACACTGCCAGCGGTGTTCAAGGGCATCCATTTCTTTACGCCTTTGATAGGAGTGGCCATTGCTGAAGTGGACGCTCAGCTCACCTGGCCCATGTACCGAACCACCGACGGGGGGCTTACTTGGACTTTGGTGGGCAATGTGCCCATGGCTACATCCACCTATGCAGCTAGCGTGGGAAAATATCACCATGGCAACAGCCTTTGGATAATTTTAGACGACACTACTCTACGCACTACCGATGCCGGTTTGACGTGGGCGAATGTTCCCTTGCAGCGACAGCTGGCGTTTGAGGACGAGCAGAATGGCCTCGCGTACAATAGCATTACTGGAACGCAACAGCTTTTGCGCACCGCCGACGGTGGCCAAACCTGGACGGCAGTTGCTGGCAACGGCCTGCCTCAACTGACTTGCCTCACCGCTGTGAAGGGCCGACCCGGCACCTATATCGCAGGTTCTTATTCGATTGGCGTTGGGAGCTACAACGGAATAACGATGATTACGCGCGACCGCGGGGCAAGCTGGTCTAATTTGTCAGTGGATAACCACGGGTATATTAATCTGTTAGCACCAAGCGCCAGCAAAATCTGGGCAATTGAAGGCTTTTGGAGCGGGCCAGCCAGCGGCTCGCCTATGCTGCTTCGCTACGGGGGCTCAGCGTTGGGCACACTTAGGGCTACATCGGCCGCCGCGCCGCTGGCGTTTCCCTGCCCCACGACGGGCGTGGTGGCGTTGGCGGGCCAGGTTCCAGCCGGCGCTTTGCTGCGCGTGTATGACCTAGCCGGCCGCTTGTGCTTGCAGGTTCCGGCCACGGAAGCCCAGCGGCAAGTCGACTTGTCGGCTTTGTCTGCCGGCGCCTATCAAATGGTGCTGTCTGCGCCGGGCGGCGTATCCCGCCGGCAGCAAATCATCAAGCAATAACCAAATTGCTGCTCTGTCAGGGTAATTATTTATTTGAGCATTATCAATTTAATTGTTCAAATGCCCCAGTGGCAACTTTGCATCGCTGCTCTAATTGCAATTACTATTAAATAAAAAATCCCCGGCCAGTACGGTCGGGGATTTTTTCGTTTGTGGCCAGAGCCGGATTAGCTCTTGGCTTTCATCTTCATTTTGCCTTCGCCGTGGCCACCATGGCCGGGGCCGTCGTGGTCTTTGTGCTCGTCGCGCATCTGCTGGAACTTGGCGTATTGCTCGGCCGTCAGCACTTCTTTAATCTGGGCGTCGTAGCGCTCACGAAGGGCTTTTTTGTCGGCGTGGGCGGCGCGGCCGTTGCCGGCGTTCTTATCCTTCAGGGCTTTCATCTCCTGCTGGCGGGCCAGTAGGATGCGCTCGATGCGGGCTTCCTGGTCGGCATTCAGGCCCAGCTCTTTGGCCATTTTAGCGGCACCGTGGTCGGCTTTCTGCTCGGGCGTTTTCTTGTCTTTCTTCGCCTTCATCTTCATTTTGGCCGGCGCGGCAGCGGGGGCCGTGGTGGTAGTTTGAGCGAAGGAAGTGCCGGCGGTGGCGAAGGCCAGGGCAGCCAGCAGGATGAGGGTCTTTTTCATGAGAGGGAATGGAAAACGAATGCGGTTGTGGTTGATTGGAGGCGGTTGCCCCGCAAAGGTTTTAATCTGGGAGGGGCTTTGCAAGGCTAGTGCCAAACTCTGATGCGGCCGAAAAGAGGCTTAGCTCGGGAGCCGCTTAGCGAGCGGCCCGGCGGCGCTCGCGCAGGTTTTCGCGGCGCTCGTCGCGCAGCTGAAGGTACTTCGTGAACTGCTCGGCGCTGAGCACGGCCTTGAGCTGCTCGTCGTATTTGGCCTGGCCGGCTTTCAGCTCGGCGCCCATGCCCTGGCGGTTGCCGGCGGGGTACTTGGCGCGCAGGGCCTGCAGCTCCTGGGCCTGGGCCAGCAGGATGGGCTCTACTTTGGCTTTCTGCTCGGGGCTGAGGCCCAACTGTTGGCTCAGGTGCTCGGCGCGGCGGTCGGCCTGCTGCTCGGGCGATTTGGCAGCGGCAGCCGGCGTTTGGGCAAAGGAAGTGGCCGGGCCGGCCAGGGCTAGCAGCGCCACTAAAACCAGGGTCTTTTTCATGGAAGAGGAGAAGAAGTTAAAAAGTACGGCTTGGATGCGGCGGCCCGGGCAAGGTTTAAGAGTGAGGGTCAGAAAGGGCTGCGCTGGCGGACAAGGCCGAATTTGCTGCCTATATTTCGGCTTCGCAGCCGGGAGTTTGCCATTTTCATAAGCCCGGATGCATCGTTTGGGCTGAGTTGCCGTCGCTTGGCGCAGCCAAGGCCGGGGAGCATGGCCTAGTCTGACACTACTAACCTTACACCACCAACTTCACCAATTCCTTTTCGAATGGCAAACATTTTCGCCAAAAAGCCCCTGGCAATTCTGCTGGGGGAAGCTAATTCCACCGGGCACGGCACGCTGCAGCGCACGCTGGGGGCGGCCAACCTCGTCGCACTGGGCGTGGGCGCCATCATTGGCGCCGGCCTGTTTGTGCGCACCGCAGCGGCCGCGGCCCAGGCTTCGGGGCCGGGCGTCACGCTGGCATTCATCGTGGCGGCCATTGGCTGCGCCTTCGCTGGCCTGTGCTACGCCGAGTTTGCGGCCATGATTCCCATTGCGGGCTCGGCCTACACCTACGCCTATACCACCATGGGCGAGTTCATTGCCTGGGTCATTGGCTGGGCCCTGATTATGGAGTATGCCCTGGGGGCGGCTACGGTGGCCATTGCCTGGAGCGAATACCTCAACAAGCTCTTGCAGGTGTTTGGGACCAGTATACCCTACAACCTCTGCCACTCGCCGTTTGAGGGCGGCCTCATCAACCTGCCGGCGCTGTTTATCATCATCATGCTCAGTCTGCTGCTCATCAAGGGTACGCAGGAGTCGGCTACATTCAACGCCATTATTGTGGTGGTGAAAGTTGCCATCGTGCTGGTGTTCATCGCCGTGGGCTGGCAGTTTATCAACCCCGCCAACCACACACCCTACCTGATTCCCGATAATGCCGAGCCCGTGAAAAACGCGGCCGGCGAAGTGGTGCGCTCTTACGAAGCCTGGAACAAGCACGGCTGGGGCGGCATTCTGGGCGGCGCGGCCATTGTGTTCTTTGCTTTCATTGGCTTCGATGCCGTGAGCACCGCCGCACAGGAAGCCAAAAACCCTAAGCGCGACATGCCCATCGGCATTCTGGGCTCGCTGGCTGTGTGCACCGTTCTCTACATCCTGTTCGGGCACGTGCTGACCGGCGTCGCCAACTGGCGCGAATTTGCCGACCCGGCTAAGGGCGGCGAGGCTTCGGTAGCTTATGCTATCAAGGAGCACATGCCCGGCTATGCCTGGCTGAGCACGGCCGTGACGGTGGCCATCCTGGCCGGCTTCTCGTCGGTTATTCTGGTGATGCTGATGGGGCAGAGCCGAGTGTTCTTCTCCATGGCCAACGACGGCCTGATGCCCAAGGCTTTTGCCGAGCTGCACCCCAAGTTCCGCACACCTTACAAGTCGAACCTGGCGCTGCTGGTGTTTGTGGGCGCGTTCGCGGCTTTCGTGCCCGGCTCCCTGGCCGGCGACCTCACCTCGTTTGGCACCCTGCTGGCCTTTGTGCTGGTGAGCATCGGCGTGTGGCTGATGCGCCGCTCCGACCCTGACCAGCCCCGGCCGTTCCGCTCGCCGCTGTCGTCGGCCAGCTTCCCGCTGGTGCCGGTGCTGGGCGCGGCCATTTGCCTGCTCATGATTCTGGCTCTCGACGCCAACACCCTGAAGCTGGCTTTGTTCTGGATGCTGCTGGGCTTCATCGTGTACTTCCTCTACGGCAAGCGCAATTCCAAGCTGCAGCAGGGCGTGGTGGTAGTGCCCACCGAGATGGAGGAAGAAGCCTTCATCAAGCCCGATAAAAACAATTTGTAAGCTGATTCAGCGCAGAGAAAAGCCCCGCCGGATATTTCCGGCGGGGCTTTTTTTATTCTTAGCAGCGCACAAAGCGCATTAGCGGGGTAAACCAGTCTTACAGCTTCTGGGCTACCAGCTTCACCAGGCGCAGGTGCTGCTTGCTGAAGTCGGCCACGCCCATCGGCTCTTCGTAGCGCAGGATTTTCAGGCCCGCGGCGGCGTAGAGCTTGCGCAGCTCATCGGGCTGAAACACCACGCCTTCCCCGATTTTACCGCCGCTCTGCTGCACAGCATCGGCGTGGAAGCCTTCGAGCACCACGATGCCGCCCGGCCGCAAGGCCTGCTTCACCCGGTTGGCGTACTCGCGGCCGCCGGCGTAGCTCAGTACAATAAGGTCCCATTTGGCCTTGCCCCAGTCGTAGGCGTCGGCGTCTTGCACCACGGTGTTGATTTTGGTACCAGCTGCCTGGGCCTGCTTCTGCGCCAGGGCTACGGCCTGGTCGGCAATGTCGACGCCAGTCACCTGCCAGCCTTGCTTAGCCAGGTAGACGGCATTGCGGCCCTCGCCCATGCCCACGTCGAGAGCTGTGCCGGGTTTGCGGCCCTTCACACTTTCAACCAGCAGGGTGTTGGGCTGGGTGTTGAAGCGGGTAGCCCGCCAGGTCGAGTCAGTTAGGGCGTAGTTCCAGCGCTGGCGCTCGTACTCGCGTTCCTGCTCAGGCGTAGGGTTGGCAGGTAGGGGCGGTAAAGCAGCAGGTTTGGGCGGGGGAGTGGCCGCCGGGGCCTGGGCGCAGGCGGGCGCGGCAGCCAGGGCCAACAGGCTGAGGCAGCAGAATAATGTTTTCATAGGCAAAGGAGTAGCGTGATTACGACCGGAAGGTATAGGTCCGGCAGCAAAAAGAAAAGCCCGGCCTGGCGGCCAGCGTCCGCGCTAACCCGGTGCGCCGGGCTTTTGCGCTACCAACTGCACAAGGCGGTGCGTTTCGCGGGAGAAGTCGGCCACGCCCAGGGGCTCGGCGTAGTGCAGTATGGCAAAGCCGGCCGCTTCGTAGTCTTTCTTCAACTCTTCGGTTTCAAAGCCCACATCCACGCCTTGCTGGCCGCCCCGGGCCGGCGCGGCTTCGGCGTGGAAGCACTCGAGCACCAGCCGGCCCCCGGGCCGGAGCGCGGCTATGGCTTTCGCTGTAAGCTCGCGCCCGCCGATGTAGCTCAGCACCACCAGGTTCCATTGCGCCTGTCCCCAGTCGTAGGTGCTGATGTCGTGGGTAATGGTGGTGAGGGCCAGGCCGGCGGCCGTGGCCCGCTGCTGCGCCAGGGCCTGGGCCGCGTCGGCCACGTCGATGCCCGTTACCTGCCAGCCCAGGCCGGCCAGGTACAGCGCATTGCGGCCTTCGCCCATGCCCACATCGAGGGCCCTGCCGGGGGGCAAAGTATGGCAGGTGCGCACCAGCAAGTCGTTGGGCTGCTCGTTGAAGCGGGTGCTGCGCCAGGCCGGGTCGGTAAAGGCCTGGTTCCAGCGCTGCCGCTCCTGTTCCGGCCGCGCCACGGCCCCAGGAGGGGGCAGCGGGCTGGGTGGGAGGTGGGAGTCCATAAGCAATGAAAGCAGGTTGGGAAATGGTGGCCGACTCAGGAGACCGGCAGGGTGCTGCGAAACTTGTCGAGCCATTGCAGGGCCTGGGCCTGGTCCGTAAACCAGCCGGTGTAGGACAGGCTGGCCAGCCGGGCCGGGGCCGCGGGCCCGTAGCCGCGCTGGCCAAGCTGCGCATACTGCTCGGGCGTGGCCAGAAACGCCATGCACGGCCCTTCGCCCAGGGCTTCGCGCACCCGGGGCAGGTAGTCTTCGTTCAGCCACAGGTAGAGCGAGGGGTCGCGGCGGGTTTCATCAGCCCGGCCGTCGAGTAGCCAGTAGCGGCAGTGGTGCTGCTTGGCCAGCAGCAGAAACTGCTCGCACACTTCCGTGAACTCCGCTATCGACAGACCCCGCAGGGCCCGGCCGTGCAAAACGCACGGCGCTGCCTGGTAAGTCAGCTCATAGTAGTCGGAAGTGAAGTAACGTGACATAAGGCAAGCGGGAATGCCGCACAAGTACGCAAGTACTGTCCGGATTTGCTGGCTGCGGGCTAGCTGGCCGCCTTCACCTCGCTTTTGAGCTTGAGCACCCGGTCGCCATTTTCCTGCACAATAACCAGGGCCGGGTCGTCGGGGCTACCGTTGCGCTTGATTTCGGCTCCTTTGATGGTGCGCGAGATAGGCTCTTTGTGCATCGACTCAATCTTGCCGCTGGCCGTGCCGGTGCCGTATTTCCAGGTGACTTTCGTGCCTTTTCGCATCGTCTTTTGAGTTTCTTGTTCCTTGTTTCTAGTTAGCCCATTTCAGTAGCTGATTCCTAAATAGTACGAGTAGCCAGCGCTGGGTGGTTTAGGCACGAGCTAATAACAAGCTATCAGCAACCAGAAACCTCATTTCACTTGGTCGAGCAGCTGCCAGACGGCTTTGAACTGGGCCGCATTGTCGTCGTTGATTTCGGTATTGGTGAGGAAGACTTTCCCGATGCCGGTTTTGGGGTCAAAAAACAGGAAGGTGCTCAGGCCGGTGTCGCCGCCGGTGTGGCCCACGGTGCCGTTGCGGCGGTAGGCCCAGAAAATGCCCTGGTTGGGCTCGCCGGGGTCGAGGTGCTGCGGCTCCTGGCCGGGCCGGAACAGGGGACGCAGCAGAGTGTCGCGACTGGCTACTGACAGCGGTGCCCCGGGCACGGCGGGGTTGATGATGCTGCGCAGGTACAGCGCCAGGCTGTGGGTGCTGGTCAGCAGCCCGCCGTCGGGGTAGGTGAGGGTGAAGTAGGGCGGCACCGGGCGGCCGCGCGGGTCGTAGAGCGTCGCCAGTCGGGTGGTGTCGATGTCGGCATAGTACCAGCCGGAGTCGTGTAGGCCCAGGGGCTGCAGAATGCGCTGCCAGGTGTAGGTGCTGAACGGCAGGCCCACGGCTTTTTCGAGGGCCAGCGCCGCCAGGGCCGCGCTTTCGTTGCTGTAGGCGTAGTAGCTGCCGGGCGGGTGGGGCACAAAGCGCTTCCGGCTGTACCACTGGCCTTTGATGCTGAGGGTGCGGCGCAGGTATTCTTCGCTGCTAAGGGCAGGGCGGTGCCCTTTGGCGTAGGCGTGCTTGCTGTAGAACGCCTGGTCGTCGGTGAGGCCGCCCGTCATGGTGGCCAGCTGCCGCAGGGTGATGGGCTGCTGGGGAAAGTAGGGGTTGCGCACCGCAAAGGGCAGCAGCTCGCTCACGTCCTGGTCGAGCTGCAGCTTGCCCTCACTTGCGGCCTGCACCAAGGCCACTCCGATGAGGGTTTTGCTGATGGAGCCCACGCACTGCACAGTAGCCGGGCTATAAGGTCTGCGCTCCAGCTTATTGGCATAGCCGAAGCCGTGCTCGTAGAGTATGCCGTTGGCGCTCACCACCGCCACGGCAAAGCCTGGCAGGCCCGACTGCTGCCAGTGCTGGCGTAGCGCGGTGGTAAGGGTGGCTGTATCGGCCGGGGAAGTGGCAGCCGGCTGGGCCAGCGCTAGGGTAGACGCGGCTAAGGCCGCACAGCTGGCCACGAAACGAAGGAAAGGCACGAGTGGAAAGAGCAGTGGAGACCTAAAAGTACAGCCCGACGCCACTGGGCAGGCAGCCGCCGGGCTGTCGGTGTTACATTTGATGGCCTGCGCCGGCGGCTTAGGAGGCCGTTTCAGCACTGCGCCGGGCTCTACTCTTGCATGAAGCACTTTGCCTCTCCCTGGCCGCTGGCCGCTCTGCTGGTATTGGCGGCCGGCCCCGCCCTGGCCCAGCCCGGCACCTACCCCTGCAACGGCGTGTACGACCAGCGCCCCGGCCTGTACGCCTTCACCCACGCCACGCTTTTTACCGACTATCAGACCAGGGTAGAGGACGCCACGCTCGTCGTTCGCGACGGGCGCGTGGAAGCAGTGGGCCCGGGCAAGTCCGTTAAAATCCCGGCTGGGGCCGTGGTGCAGGACCTGCGCGGCAAGTTCGTTTACCCCGGCTTTGTGGATTTGTACACGAGCTACGGCCTGCCCGAAGCCAAGCCGGCCGGCGCGCGCAGCCGCTTTTTGCCACCCCAGGTGGAGTCGCAGAAAGTAGGCGCCTACAGCTGGAACCAGGCCGTGCACCCCGAGGTGAATGCCGCCGAGCTATTCAAGGTGAGCGAAGAGCAGGCCGCGCAGCTGCGGGCCCTGGGCTTCGGCACGGTGCTGACGCAGCAGGCCGACGGCATCATGCGCGGCACGGCGGCCCTGGTCAGCCTCAACACCCAGCGCCGCGAAAACGAGGTGTTGTTGCTCGACAAAGCTGCTTCGGCCCTGTCGTTCGACAAGGGCAGCAGCACCCAGGACTACCCGTCCTCGCTCATGGGCAGCATTGCCCTGCTGCGCCAGACCTACCTCGACGCCCAGTGGAATGAGAAAGCTCCGCGCCGCGAGCAAAACCTCTCGCTGCAGGCCCTGCGCCAGCAGCGCAGCCTGCCGGCCATCTTTCAGGTAAAAGACAAGCTCTCGGCCCTGCGCGCCGACCGCGTGGGCGACGAGGCCGGTGTGCAGTACATCATTAAAGGGGGCGGCGACGAGTACCAACGTCTAGCCGAGGTGAAGGCCACCGGCGCGCCCTTCATCCTGCCCCTCAACTTCCCCGACGCCTACAACGTGGAGGACGTGTACGACGCCCAGCGCATCCCGCTCGAAGACCTCAAGCACTGGGAGCTGGCCCCGGCCAACGCCGCCCGTCTGGCCCAGGCCGGCGTGCCCTTCGCCCTGACCACGGCCGACCTCAAAGACAAGAAGAAGTTTCTGCCCAACCTGCGTAAGGCCGTGCAGTACGGCCTGAGCGAAACCGCCGCCCTGCGTGCCCTCACCGACACGCCGGCCCGCCTGCTCAAGGCCGAAAACCAGGTGGGCGCGCTGCGCCCCGGCATGGTGGCCAGCTTCGTGGTGTGCTCGGCCCCGCTGCTGTCGGATGCCAACGTGCTGCTCGACAACTGGGTGCAGGGCGAGCGGTACCAGCTCAGCACCGTGCCCGCCGACTACCGCGGCGTGTACCAGCTGCAGCTGGGCTCCCAAACCGGCAGCCTGCTTATCCAAGGCAAGCCCGAAGCCCCCGAGCTGAAAATAGTACCTACTCCCGGCGACACCCTGCGCGGCAGCCTCACCGTGAGCAGCGACCTGGCCACCATCGTCTATTCTCCTAAGCTGCAAGCTGCAAGCTCCAAACCACAAGCTAAACCGTCGCCAGGCTCCCCCTCTCCGCGGGAGAGGGGGCCGGGGGGTGAGGTTGGCGGCGCCACCCGCCTCAGCGGCTACTACACCCAGGAGGGCCGCGTGTTTCAGGGCGACGGCCTGCTGGCCGACGGCACGCCGGTGAAATGGCGGGCTGTGCGCCAGGAAGAAGCCAGCCGCGCCGCCCGCCGCGACTCGGCCAAGACCACGCCGGCGCCCGAGCTGGGGCCCGTCATCTTCCCCTTCGTGGCCTACGGCCGCCCGGCGCTGCCAACGCAGCAAACCACCCTTATCAAGAATGCCACGGTGTGGACCAGCGAGGCCGCCGGCAAGCTCGAAAACACCGATGTGCTGCTGGTGAATGGTAAAATCAACAAGGTAGGCCGCAACCTCAGCCTGCCCGCGGGCGGGCGCAGCATCGACGGCACCGGCAAGCACCTCACTCCGGGCATTATCGACGAGCACAGCCACCTGGCCATCACCGGGGGTGTGAACGAAGGCACCCAGGCCGTGACCAGCGAGGTGCGCATCGGCGACGTGCTCGACCCCGAGGACGTGAACATCTACCGCGACCTGGCCGGGGGCGTGGTGGCCGCCCAGCTCCTGCACGGCTCGGCCAACCCCATCGGCGGGCAGTCGGCGCTGATAAAGATGCGCTGGGGCATGGCCCCGGAAGCCATGAAGATTGAGGGCGCGCCGGGCTTCATCAAGTTTGCCCTGGGCGAAAACGTGAAGCAAAGTAACTGGGGCGAGCAGTATACGCTGCGCTTCCCGCAGACGCGCATGGGCGTGGAGCAGGTCTACGTCGACGCCTTCACCCGGGCCAAAGAATACGAGCAGGAAATGGCGGCTTACAACAAGCTGTCGAAGGGCAAGCAAGCCAAAACCGAAGCCCCGCGCCGCGACCTGGAGCTGGAGGCCCTGGTGGAAATCCTGCGCCGCCGCCGCTTCATCACCTGCCACAGCTACGTGCAAAGCGAAATCAACATGCTCATGTGCGTGGCCGACCGCATTGGCTTCAAGGTGAACACCTTCACCCACATTCTGGAAGGCTACAAGGTGGCCGACAAGATGAAGGCCCACGGCGCCAACGCCAGCACCTTCTCCGACTGGTGGGCCTACAAGAACGAGGTGCGCGACGCCATTCCTTACAACGCCGCCATCATGACCCGCGTGGGCCTGAACGTGGCCATCAACTCCGACGACGCCGAGATGAGCCGCCGCCTCAACCAGGAAGCCGCCAAAACGGTGAAGTACGGTGGCCTCTCGGAGGAAGAAGCCCTGCGCCTGGTCACCATCAACCCCGCCCGCATGCTGCACCTCGACGACCACATGGGCTCCATCAAGGAAGGTAAAGATGCCGACGTGGTGCTCTGGAACAACCACCCGCTGAGCATCCTGGCCAAGCCCGAGTACACTTTCGTGGATGGCCGCGAGCTGTTCAGCCTCGCCAGCGACACCCAGCTCCGCGCCGACCTGCAGCGCGAGCGGCAGCGCCTGGTGCAGGCCATGCTGCAAGCCAAAAAAGGTGGCGCCCCCACCCAACCTGCCCCCAGCAAAGCCAAAGGCCTCTACCACTGCGACACCGAAGGGGAGGCGCAGGCTACCGAATAATTGCCCGGTGTAGAGACGCAACATCTTGCGTCTCTGGGACCGCGCCATTAGAACGTTCTAATGGATGTCGTTCAACGACGAGACGCAAAATGTTGCGTCTCTACATTGTTCCAGGCCGCAGCCTTAAGCAGGCTATTTCTTACTCACAAAGTCATTCGCAATGCGACTTTTAGCCATTCTACTAACTGCCTTGCCCTTGGCCACCCTGGCTCAGGTGCCGACGCCGGCTCCTTCCCAGGCCCGGCCCATCCTCATCACCGGGGCCACGCTGCACGTGGGTAACGGCACGGTGGTGCCCAACGCCGCGGTGGCCTTCGACCAGGGCAAGCTCACCTACGCCGGGCCGGCGGCTGGCTTCAGCGGCGATAAAAGCGCTTACGAAACCATTGCCGCCGACGGGCAGCAGCTTTATCCTGGTCTCATCGTGCCCAGCACCACGCTGGGTCTTACTGAAATTGAAGCCATCCGGGCCTCAGTGGATGAAGCGGAAGTAGGCAGCCTTAACCCCAACGTGCGCAGCCTCATTGCCTACAACACCGACTCCGACATCCTGCCCACTGTGCGCACCAACGGCGTGCTGCTGGCCCAGCCCACGCCCCGCGGTGGCCTGCTCTCGGGCCAGAGCAGCGTGGTGCAGCTCGACGCCTGGAACTGGCAGGACGCCGTGGTGCGCGCCGACGACGGCCAGCACCTGAACTGGCCCGCCATGGTGGTGCGCGTTAATCCCAACGATGACGCCGCCCAGCTCGACCGCCGGCAGAAGTCGCGCGAAAACCAGCTGCACGACCTGGAGCAGCTCTTTGCCGAAGCCGCTGCCTACCGCCAGCTGCCCGCCGGCCGCAGGGAAAACCTGCGCCTGGCCGCCCTCAGCGGCTTGTTTGATGGCAGTAAAACGCTTTACATCCACACCGACTACGGCAAGGAGATTATCGAGTCGGTACGCTTTGCCAAGCGCCTGGGCGTGCAGAAGGTGGCCATCATTGGGGCCCGCGACGCCTGGATGGTGCTCGACTTCCTCAAGCAAAACGACATCAGCGTGGTGGTGAGCCGCCTGCACGCCCTGCCCCGGCGCGATGCCGACGACTACGACCAGCCCTACAAGCTGCCGGCTCAGCTGCAGGCTGCCGGCATTCGCTTCTGCCTCGACTACGAAGGCGACCAGGAAGCGCCCGGCTCCCGCAACCTGGCCTTCATTGCCGGCACCGCCGTAGCCTTCGGTCTCACGCCCGAGCAGGCCCTGACGGCCGTCACCCTCACCACCGCCCAAATCCTGGGCATAGCCCAGCGCTACGGCAGCCTGGAAGTAGGCAAAAGCGCCACCCTGGTGCTGAGCCAGGGTGACCTGCTCGACATGCGCTCGAACGCCGTCACGCGCGCCTTCATCGACGGCCGCTCCATCAACCTCAGCAACAAGCAAACCTATCTGGAACAGAAGTTTCGGGGCAAGTACGGCGTGAAATAGGGGAGAGGAGGAAGTTTCCTTATACTTGCATAAATTAACTTCTCACCACTCTTTCAAAGCTATGTCATACGTACTGACCATGCTCCTGGCTTTCCTCGGCCTCGACCCCTCCCGCACCGAAGTAAAAGTTGTGGACGACCACACGTTCGTCATCGAAGGTAAAACTTACCAGGCTGAAGAGTCATTCGACCTGGATGAGAAAGGCATGCCCGTTGATGGTATTGAAATCAAGCAGGAGCGTTTTACCGCTTTCTACCACTCCTGATTTGATTCATCCGGCAGCCTTGCTGCCGCCTGACAGTCATTAACAGCCGGGCCGGGTTTGGCCCGGCTGTTTTGTTCGCCCCTGCTGCTTATGAGTCTTTCCGCCAGCGCCCCGAAGCTGTCCGTGTGCGTCATCACCCGCAACGAGGAGCGGTTTATTGGCCAGTGCCTGGCGTCGGTGGCGGGCCTGCAGCCGCACGAGCTGATTGTCGTCGACTCCGGCTCGACGGACCGCACCGTGGCCATTGCCGAAGCCTGCGGGGCCCGGGTGCTGCCCATTGTGTGGCGCGACGACTACGCCTGGGCCCGCAACGTGGCCATTGATGCCGCCCAGGGCGACTGGATAATGTTTCTGGACGCCGACGAGTACTGGGAGGGCAGCACCCGCCTGCGCCAGCGCCTGGCCCGCACGCCGGCCGAAGTAGGAGGCTTCCTGCTGGAGCGGGCCGACGTGTACCTGGAGCCGGGCTCGGGGCGCAAAATCAGCTGCCCGGTGGGCATTGTGCGGCTGTTTCGCAAAAACGACACCTTCCGCTACGCCTACCGGGTGCACGAGCAAATCAACACCAGCATTACCAGCACCGGTGCCCGCATCGAAGTGCTGACGGAAGGCAGGCTCATCCACCAGGTATTTGCCTTAAGCCCGGCCTTCATCGAGCGCAAGCAAGCCAACTACCTGCGCCTGCTCGACGAGGCCCTGGCCTTGGCGCCGGCCGATGAGTGGCTGCGCTACCAGCGGGCCAAGACGCTGTGGTTTCTGAAGCGGGAGCCGGAAGCGCTGGCCCTGTTTCAGGCTCTGAGTGAACCCAGCACGGCCTCGGTTGTCATTCGCTGCTCGGCCTATTGCAACGCGGCCATTCTGCTGCAGGAAGCCGGGCGCCCGGCCGAGGCCATTGCCCAGGTGCAGCACAGCCTGCAGCTCAACCCCAGCCAGTCGCTGGGCTACCTCATCCTCGGCGACATCTACTACGAGCAGCGGCGGTTTGGCGCGGCGGCCCAGAGCTACCTGCGTACCAAGAAGGCCATTAATACCCTGCGCTTCAACGATATTATCCCTGGCGACCTGTACCTCTACCCGGCCGAGCGGCTCTACAAGCTGGGCTGCTGCTTCCTTGCGGCCGGGCGCGTGCGGCTGGCCCGGCTGATGTTTCGCTGGGGCCTGCGTCAGCAGCCCCGCCACCTAAACTGTTTGTACGGGCTGGCCATCGTAGCCCTGGCCCGGCGCGATATGGCCGCGGCGCAGCTCTACACCCAGCGCTGCCTGGCCGAAAACCCCGAGTGGCAGCGACTGCACGAGCTGAGCCGCCGGCTGGGCATGGCACCCGCCGTGCCGGCTACGGTATAAAAAAGGCCGGGCTTATCAGAGCCCGGCCTTTCTAAATATTGGGAAGTTCCTGCCTTACTCCACTACGGTGAGCAGCTGCGAAGCCACGCCGCTGGCATTGGTGACTTGCAGGGTATAAGTTGCGCCGGATTGCACCACAACCTTGCTCAGGTCGGCCACCAGGGCGCCGTTGGCGGGCGTAACGGTATAAATCGCCTGCCCTTTCCCGTTGAGCACCGCCACTTGCGTGCGTCCATCCGCCGCGGGCTCAAACTCGATGACGGGGTTGCCCTTACTGGCGTCGTCGGCCACCACGCTCAGCCTGTCGAGGTGAAACTCCCCATCGCGGGTATAAAACACCCGCGCAAAGTGAAACTCGCCGTCGCGGGTGTAGTAGCGGGCAAAGGTGGCGGGAGAGTCCGCCGTCGCCGAGGAATAGAAATCGGGCACCAGCCCGGCCTGCGGGCTTTGGCTGGTGGCCAAGCTGCCGGGCTCAACGCTTTGCTTGGCGCAACCCATGGTAAGCAGGCTGAGCAGGCCCAGCGGGAGTAAGTTTTTTATCATAACTGGTAAGAAAGGGGGTGAAGTGTGGTGAATTTTAGGATTTCAAGCAAGACATGAAGCGGGCTGCGACCCGACTTGGTGGAAGCTTAAGGTGATTAGGGGGCGCGGCTATTATCAAACCCATTGAGCCAGTCGAAGCGGCCTGAGGACGCAGTGAATGCTACACGCTGCTTACAGCTTATCAGGACTTGTAAATAGCTGAGAAGCTGCCTTGAACTACATGGATTCTGCGAGGAACTCTGGGCTTATTGGCGTTTGAAGCGGTATAAACGTCAAACTGGTAAATCCCTGCGCTCCGAAAAACCACGCTGCCTAGATTAAACTGAGCGCTGCCTGCCGGGATGTTTTGCTCAAAAACAACTTCGTTCAGCCCGTTGGTAATCTTGATGGTAGCTTGTTCCGTTAGGGCTGGGGCCAGGAAAAGCGTGGGTCTGCCCGCTTCAGGTGAAGAGTCGACGCTGATGGCCACTTGCTCCCCGGTAAAAGTGAGACGGCACAGTGAGATAGTAGAGCCGGTGCCGGTTTCAATGGCCTGCCGATTCCACATAGACAAGCTATTGCGTTCCACAACAAAATCAACCGTTTGTTCGGCCGATGCAGCCAAGACGGTCGGTTGAGGCTGAGTGTCAACCGAAGTCTTCTCGCAGCCAGACAGGGCCAACAGGTGAACAAGAGCACTGATTAAAAGAAGCTTCTTTTTCATAGGGATGAAATAGTTAGGGTGTGCAGCCAAAAGTAATGAGTATATACTTTGGATTAAGAGAAACACCAGCGACTCCTGTAAAATCATCCGTGCCAGTACGGATGCGACAGAAGGCATAAAATCCAGTAGTTTTTAATAAACCTCCATTTTCGGGGCAGCAAAGTCCACTGGCCGGAGAGCCAGGGCTTTGGTTGACCATGAAAAATATTGTTTTTCGGCTCCTGATGTCGGGCTTAACACTCGTTGGAGTAGATTCCTGGGTTCAGGCCCAGGCACCGTCCACGGCCACGAAGGATTCGCTGCTGCAGGCCCTGGCCCAGCAGGCGCCCACCGATTCCAACCGGGTGAAAACCCTGAACGCCCTGGCCAGCGAGCTCCGGCAAACCGACCCCCCGCAGGCCCAACTCATGGTTGACCAGGGGCTGGAGCTGGCGCAGAAGCTGCGCTTCCGGCGGGGCGAAGCCGATTTGCAGTACCAGGCCGGCGTGTTGGACGCCATGCGCGGCGACCTGGCCTCGGCGCTGGTCCACTTCACGCGCAGCCGCGACATCTGGCAGGCCCTGCGCAACGAAGTCGAGGAGGGCGCCTCGCTGGGTGCCATGGCCAACGTGCTGGTACAGCAAGGGCAGTACCCCCAGGCTACGGCCTACTACCTGCGCAGCCTGCGCATAGCCGACGCGCACCACGATACAGAAGGGCGGGCCCGGGCGCTGCTCAACCTGGGCAACATCTACATGCGCACCAACAATATGCCCAAGGCCATTGCCTACTTTCAGCAAAGCCTGCAGCTGATTACGCCCGAAGGCGACCCGGGCATGTACGCCGGCGGGCTGCGCAACATCGGCCAGGCTTACCTGAACCTGAACCAAGCGGCCAAGGCACTGCCTTATTTGCGCCAAGCTTTAACTCTTGCCCAGGCCAGCGGCGACAAGCCTAACCAGGCGGCCTTGCTGTTAACTATGGGGCGGATGGAAAGTGAAGGCAAGCAGCTGGCTTCGGCAGCGTCCTTGCTTAAGCAGGCCCAGGCCATTGCCGAAGAAATTGGGGATGAGCTCACGAAAAGCCGCAGCCTGGCTGCACTAGGCAATATCAGCCGGCAGCAGGGGCAGCCCAGGCCAGCCATTGCCTACTATACCCAGGCGCTGGCCATTGCCCAGGAAGCAGGCTCCAACGAGGACCTGATGCAGCTACACGCCGGGCTGGCCGCGGCCCAGGCCAGCGCGGGTAATTTCCGGGAAGCTTACCGCAACCAGCAGCTATTCGCGCAGTTTTCGGACTCGCTGTTTTCCGAAAACACCACGCAGCAGGTAACGGAGCTGCAAACCAGGTACGAAACCGAGAAGAAGGAAGCCCAGAACCGCCTGCAGGCCGCTCAGCTGAAAGCCCAGCAGCAGGTTATTAGCCGGCGCAACACCCAGCTGCTGGCCGGTGCCACCGTGGCCGCCCTGCTGCTGGGCCTGGCTTACCTGCTCTACAACCGCCGGCGCCTGCAGCAGCGCGTGGAGCTGGAGCAGGAGCGCCAGCGCCTGGAGCGTCTGCGCGCCGCGGCCGTGCTCGAAGCCGAGGAGGCCGAGCGCCGTCGCATCGGCTCCGACCTGCACGACGGGGTGGGGCAGATGCTCACCGCCGCCAAGCTCAACCTGCACGCACTGGGCGAGGAACTGCAGCTCAGCACCGTCGGCCAGCAGGCTATGCTGCAAAACGCGCTGGATGTGGTGGACGAGAGCTTCCGGGAAGTGCGGAGCATCTCGCACAACCTGATGCCAAATGCGTTGATAAAGCGGGGGCTGGCCTCGGCGGTGCGCGACTTTCTGAGCAAGATTTCGCCCGACGACCGGCTGAAGGTGCAGCTGGAAGTGGTGGGCCTGGAC